>ERZ1023490.4-NODE-4-length-312225-cov-826.773864_pt1 | contig 312225 bp, 325 predicted proteins | sample MGYA00380540_ERZ1023490 | MGnify/ENA primary metagenome ERZ1023490 (study PRJEB33173, sample SAMEA4830323) | metagenome | study: EMG produced TPA metagenomics assembly of the PRJEB25223 data set...
AATCAATCAATCAATCAATCAATCAATCAATCAATCAATCAATCAATCAATCAAATTGTAGAATTTGTTAAAACTTGCTGCAAGCCTGAGGAAGTATTTCATTTTCTTCATCAGCATTCCATTCCTTTTTCCTCCATTGGAGGAATGACCAATCAAAATGTTCTACTTAATATTTCTGGAATTAAGTTTGTATTAAGGATCCCTAATGCCGTAAATTTGTCACTTATAAATCGAGAATATGAGGCATTCAATAATGCACAGACATATCGTGCTGGTTTGAATGTAGAAACTCCCGTATTAGATGCCAAAAGTGGCGTAAAACTGACTCGTTATTTAGAAAATAGTAAGCCTTTAAGTCAAACACAATTAAACGAACAAAGTTGTTTGTCTCAAGTTGTGAATAATTTATGTCGTTTACACAACAACAGTGAATTTGTTTTTCGCAATGTATTTAGCGTATTCGATGAGTTCCGCCAGTATTTTTCATTGCTAGAAAACAAATCCGCTTTTTTTCAAGCAGATCCTAGAATGGATAAACTTTCAGCCGTATTCTGGCAATTTGAAAATATCAATAAAGACTTAATTTTACGTTCGTGCCACAATGATTTAGTCCCTGAAAATATGTTATTACAAGATGATCGGCTATTTTTTATCGATTGGGAATATTCTGGCTTAAATGATCCGTTATTTGATATAGCGACGATCATTGAGGAAGCTCATTTATCGAAAGAAGCTGCTGATTTTCTATTAGAAACCTATTGCAATCAGACAAATAAATATCACAAGACAGAATTTCAAATCGCTCACAAACGGTTAAAAATTCATCGTTTTTGCCAAAATGTATTATGGTTTTTATGGACAAAAGTAAAGGAAGAACACGGCGAGAATTTTGGCGATTATGCGTTAAAACGCTTAGACGCAGCATTTAAACTATTAGAGGAATTGCCATAATGCGTGGCTATCTCTTTGGCATACTGTCCGCTGTATTCTGGGCATTATCTGGATTGTTATATAATGAATTGCCATTAAGTGAATATACTGCGTTAGGGAAAGTAATTTCATTGCTTTTTTTAATTGATTTTTGCTCGTTATTAGTTATCGGCATCACATTGTGGCGAAAAAGTGCGGTAGATTTTCAAGGCGTTTTTTGGCAACCTGCGTTATCTGGCGTATTAGGTGGGCCAATAGGAATGTCTGCCTATTTATTAAGCATTCATTATTTAACGATCTATTATGCGGCACCGCTTTCATCTCTCTTTCCTGTTTTCGCTGCGTTAATGTCTTATTGGATTCTAAAAGAAAAAATCTCTAGAACAGCGCAGTTTGGATTTGGATTGGCGGTTATTGCTTCTGCATTGTTGGCTATTGAAGTCGGGCAAAAAGCAAACTTCAATACAAGCGGTTTCATTTTTTTAGCCATTTGCATATTAGGTTGGTCATCTGAAATCGTCATATCTTCTCATACAATGCGTTCGTTATCAGGACTTCAAGTGTATTTTTTAAGACTATGTGGTTCAACTATTGGTTATTTATTGATTCTATTTATTCTTTCCTTGAAAGATTTCTCACTAGATATACTTAGTTTTAATTATGTACAAATTGCTGGTGTAATAATCTTTGGGGCATTATCTTACTGCTGCTATTACCAAGCGATTTATCTGTTAAAACCAATCAAAGCAATGGCATTAAATATCACATATTCTGTATGGGCAATTGGACTTGGTTATCTGCTCTATAAACAGCCAATTAAGCCCATTACCTTACTACTCACCTTATTATTAAGTGCAGGAGTGATCGTTACACTTTATTACAAAGGGGAACAAAAATGAATGCAATTATTTTGGCTGCAGGATTAGGCAGTCGTTTTAAAGCAATTACACAAAGCACACATAAAGCATTGTTAGATATTCACGGCACACCTAACTTAGAACGAACACTGGCGTTTTTACAACAAGCGAATATTGATAAAATTGTCATTATTTCTGGGCATTTGCACGAACAATTCGAGTATCTAAAGAAAAAATATGACTGCAGCTTGATTTACAACGAAAAATATCGTGAATATAACAGCATTTATTCCTTTTCTCTGGCACAAGACTTCTTTAGTGATTGTTATGTTATTGATGCGGATGTTGTTCTCAATCGTAATATTTTTCTAACGAAGCCACCACACAGTACATATTTCACAGTCATCCGTTCTAAAACGTACAATGAATGGCTACCGATTTTAAATAGTAATGGGCAAGTAATACGTATTGAGATTGGATCATTAAACCAGCCTAGCTTGTCAGGGGTATCTTATTGGACAACTCGGGATTGCAATATTATTCTAAATTTGCTCAAAGAATATACAAGTGAAGTGCAATTAAAAAATCCAGCACTTTATTGGGACACCATTCCGATGGAATATATAGATAAATTAAATGTTCATACACAGCAACTTAACCGTGATGATATATTTGAGATGGATAACCTTGATGACTATCACCACATTTTACAAAAATTGACACCAAACAAGGAAAAATAATGAAAAAATTGACTCTCAGAGAACAACAACTCGTTTGTCTCGATATCTTAGATTATTTCCACGCTCTATGTGAGAAACACCAAATTCGCTATTCTCTTGGTGGTGGAACATTAATCGGTGCGATACGCCACAAAGGCTTTATCCCTTGGGATGATGATATTGATGTTTATATGCACCGTGATGAATATCAAAGGTTCGTTGATGTTTGGTTTCAAGAAACTCACGAACACTACAATATGGAAACGGCGGAAGATATCCTTGCTCAATATACTGGTGAAATGGCAAAAATTTTCGATTGCCGCACTCAAATAACAGATGCTAAGGGAAGAAAAAGCCCAATGTTTATGGATATATTTATCTATGATGGCGTACCGAATGAACCAAAGATCATCTATCCACTGATGAAAAAGCATCGAAGAATTAAACTTCGCTTTTCCTCTTGCAAAAAAAGATGGTTAAGGGCAAAAGAAAATACCGTGAAAAAAGCTATACTTAATAAATTAAGCCACTTTCTATTTTCCAAAATGCAAAAAAATTTAGCACAATTCCAAATAAAATATCCGATAAAACAATGCGATTATATTGGTCTTGTATTATCTGACTACGGTGGTTGGCAAAAATCTTATATGCCAAGAGCTTATTTTAATCACGTTATTTATAAAGAATTTGAAGGACGAAAATTTCAAGTAATGAATGGATATCACGAACACTTAACACAATATTATGGAGATTATATGAAGCTTCCACCAGAAGAAGACCAAAAGCCACATCATATTCAAGAAGCGTATATTTTGTAAACGAAAGGGCAGATTTAATTCTGCCCTTTTTCAATTATTACTTCACTTTTCCACAATTCAAACAATACAAATACTGACCTTTAGGATCATTAAATTTAGTTAATACATTCAATTCTTTTTGTAATTTTTGAATTGGAGCTGGCAAACCTAGCCATTTAACTAACTGCTCTTGCGCCCCTTTTTTAGTATCGCGCAATAAGGTGCTAATTAAACTAACGTTATCATCTGTAAACCATTCCACGCTAAAATCTTGCACGGCAGTATCTTGGCGTTGATTCACTAATTGCTCTGCTTTATTGACCGCTTCATTAAAAGAACCTATCTCATCCACTAAACCATTTTGGAATGCATCACTGCCTAACCAAACCTGACCTTGAGCAAGTTTATCTACTTGTGTTTTAGAAAGCTGGCGACCTTTGCTGACAATTTCTAAAAATCTGTCATAACCGTACTCAATTTCTGTTTGATAAATATCTTGCACGGGTTTTGCTAATGGAGAAAACGCAGATGTCTTAGCTAATTCAGTGGTTGAAACACCATCTGCATTCACGCCTATTTTCTTAATACTATTTTCGAAAGTCGGGAACATCGTGAAAATACCGATAGAACCCGTAATTGTATTTGAATCGGCAATAATATAATCTGCAGTAGATGAGATCCAATAACCACCTGATGCTGCCATTGCACCCATAGATACGATGACAGGCTTTCCAATTTTCTGTAAGTTTTCAGTTTCTTGTCGGATAATTTCAGAAGCAAAAGCACTTCCGCCAGGTGAATTAACGCGTAGAATCACAGCTTTCACAGAATTGTCATCGTGGGCTTTACGAAGAATTCGCGCAATAGTATCACCACCAGCATTTTCTTCATCACTTTCTCCATCAATAATCGTTCCTTCAACATTCACAACCGCAATTTTATTCGGTACGTTGTAATGTTCTAAACGATCAGGCAGTTGAGTCAAATAATCATCAAATTCGATAAGGTTCGCTTTTCCATCACTTCCTTTGCCAAAAAGTGCGGCTAGTTTTTTATCTAAATCCAAACGAGTTACAACATCAGTTACTAATCCACGTTGTTGTACGTATGCCGTACTATTGCCTTTTAACGCTTTAAGTTCTGCAAGATACTGTTTCGCATTCGGCAAAACGTTATCTTTCTTAATATTACGATTTTCACTGACGGATAAAACATAATTATTCCACATTTCGCCTAACCAACGTTGCATATTTGCTTTTGCCTCAGCCGACATATCGTTGCGTAAAAATGGTTCTACCGCGGATTTATAAGTCCCTACGCGGAAAATATGTGGCGTAACGGCTAATTTGTCGAGCATCTCTTTAAAATACAAATTCTCTTGCGATAAACCGTGAATATCCACGCTTCCAATTGAATTTAAATAAATTTCATCAGCAAAGCTCGCTAAATAATATTGTCCTTGTGAATAATTATCTGCATAGGCGATCACTGGTTTCCCTGCATCTTTAAAGTGACTGATAGCACCACCAATAAAATCTAATGCGGGCAAATCTGCCCCTTCAAAATAATTAAGATCTAGCACTAATCCTTTAATTTTAGGATCATCTTCCGCTTGTTGAATGGCAAATACCACATCAAAAGTCGAAATTTTTCGAGGGACGTGCTCGCCATTCAATTCGCTTAACGCATCTTGCCAACGAAGTGTTTCATCTCGGTTGTCCGCTAAATAACCATCTAAATTGAGCAATAATGCGCCTTCGCTCGTTAATGCAGTAGATTTTTTTCCACCGCTTGAAAAACTAATAATCGCCACTAGCAATAGTACAAAACCTAAAAACACAACATTCATCACAAGATCACGAATGAAACATAGCGCTTTCCAACATAATTTTAATACTCGAAACATACAAATTACCTTTAAAAAATTTGCGTTAGCGTATCACAAAGCCTTGTCAAAAACTATGCTATAATCCACCGCACTTTTACTTATAAGGGATAATAAAATGGATGCACTTACACTTTTAACCACAAGAAAATCAAACAAAAAATTGACCGCACCTGCACCTAATGCAGAACAGCTTGAGCGTATTTTCGAAGCAGCAATGCGTGTGCCAGATCATGGAAAATTACATCCTTATCATTTTATTGTAATGGAAAATGAGAGCTTAAATAAATTAGAAACGCTACTTAAAGCTGCCGTTGTAGAATTTGATCTTGGGGAAGAAAAATTGATAAAAGCAGAAAACCTAGCACATCGCGCACCTATGGTTATTGGCGTGGTAGCAAAAATCGATCCAATTATCGCTAAAGTGCCTGGTTGGGAACAAATGCTAAGTGCAGGCTGTGCAACTTATGGATTACAACTGGCTGCACAAGCACAAGGGTTTGATAATGTGTGGATTTCAGGGAAATGGGTTAATGGTACTGCATTACGAGAAGCGTTCGGATGCCGTGAACAAGATCGTGTGATTGCGTTAGTCATGATTGGCACGGGCATGGAGAAAGCCGAACGTGAATGCCGTGTTATCGATACAAAAGATTTTGTAACCTATCTATAAAATATTGCTTGCTTTCCTCAATACTTAGAGGAAAGCAAAATATTGCCCTACTCTTCTTCCAATTCATCCGCCATCGCTGCCAATATTTCTCGTGTAAGAAGGGCCAGTGCACGATAAAAAGGCAAAGTTGCTTGATTTTCTACTTGAGTTAAAAACTTCGCTGCACAAGGCAGTAAAAAAGTTTCAAAGAATTCTTGTTGAGCCACTAAAGAATCCGAATTATCTTCAAGCCAAGAGGCTGTGAGCAATAATAAAGCAAAATGATCCGCACTTTCCACCTCTGGCATATTGCGTACAAGACGAAAATTCACAAATTCTTCAACATCAATGCCATAAGCTGAAATAGCCGTCATCACTTTCCCATTCGCACCAAATAATTTTTGATACTCTTGGTTCAACAAATTGAGATCGATTTTAACTTGCAAGCTATTCAGTGCTAATTCACTTTCTTTATCAGTATCTAACGCCCAAATTTGGCTCAAGCCTTTTTGTTGTAACCAAACAAATGCGTCAGCGAGTACTTTATCTGTTGGAGAACGATAAAAAAGATTACCGAATAATCGACTAATTAATGAAAAATTATTAATTTGTTTTTCAGACATTACGCTTTTCCTTTAAAAGTGCGGTCAATTTTGCTTGAGTTTTTTGAGCAGCAAGTTCAATCATCGCCTTACGAGCCTCATCATCAATTAAATGAATATCACCGAATAATTCAAACTCGACATTTTCAATTCCACAATAATTGAATAATCCATTAATCAAACAATGATTAAGCGATTTATCCACACAAAATTCTTTATATTGATCAACATTACTGCCAATCGTAATAAATTGCTGCATTTGCTTATTTTTGAGCAACCCCACTGATTCGCCGTTTTCTGTTTTATAGGCAAAACCGTGACTTAATACGCGATCTAAATATCCTTTCAAAATTGCTGGGAACCCCATCCACCAAAGGGGATAAACCAACGTAATTAAATCTGCTTGAAGAATAAAATCATGCTCTTGCTGAATATCTTCTGGAATAATACCTTTGTTAGCATTCTGCAATTCTTCATGAGATAAAATTGGATTGAAATTCATTTCATAAAGATCACGAAAAAATACATTTACACCATTTTCTTGACTAATTTGCTCAATACGATTGGCAATCGCTCGCCCAAAACTACGCACTGAATTAGGGTGAGCAAAAATAATTAAGTGATTCATTTTTCTTACCTATTTGTAGGGAAACAAAACGTGACAGAAGTCTATCAAAATAGAGCGCACTTTGCATATAAAATCACATAAAAAAAGCGGGCATAGCCCACTCTCTTATTTGCATCATCATTATGCTGCGTTTTTACGTTCTTCTTCCATACATACTGCCGCAGTAAATAATACGTCAGTTGATGAGTTTAATGCTGTTTCAGTTGAGTCTTGTAAAATACCGATAATAAAACCAACACCGATCATTTGTGCTGCTACATCATCAGAAATACCAAATAAGCTACATGCTAATGGGATTAATAATAATGAACCGCCCGCTACGCCAGATGCACCACAAGCACAAAGTGCTGCAACAATACTTAATAAAAGTGCACTAACGAAGGAAACTTCTAAGCCTAGTGTATGAACTGCGGCTAAAGTTAAGATAGTAATAGTAATCGCCGCACCCGCCATATTAATATTCGCACCCAATGGAATAGAAACAGAATAAGTTTCTTCATCAAGATTTAAGCGTTTTGCTAATTCAATGTTCACTGGAATATTTGCTGCAGAACTACGTGTGAAGAATGCAGTTACCCCACTTTCGCGTACACAAGTCCACACTAATGGGTAAGGATTACGACGGATTTTCCAGTAAACCAAAATAGGATTTACAACAAAAGCAGTAAATAACATCGTACCAATTAATACAGCAAGTAATTGCACATAACCGCCTAATGCGACTAAACCTTTATCAGACAAGGTTTCAGCCACTAAACCGAATACACCAAATGGCGCAAAAGAAATAATCACGTGAACAATTTTTGATACACCTTCTGCAAAATCAGATAATACGTTCTTAGTTGCATCAGATGCATGACGTAAAGCCAAACCTAAACCAATAGACCATGCTAATACACCAATAAAGTTTGCTTTGAAAATTGCATTTAATGGATTATCTACCACATTTAAAATTAATGTTAGCAACACTTGACCAACGGCTTGTGGTGCTGAACTTGAATCTTCTTTCGCAGCCAATACCACTTCCGTTGGGAATGCGAAACCAGCAATAACAGCAACAAATGCAGCTAAGAATGTGCCTAAAAGGTAAAGCACAATGATTTCTTTCATATTGCTTTTCGTACCAATTTTACGGTTTGCAAGGGCAGCCATAACAAGAAAGAAAATTAAAATTGGTGCAACGGCACGCAGAGCTTTTACAAAAATCGTACCTAATACGCCAACTTTTTCAGCAAGATTAAAACCAATGGTTTCTTGTAATGGTGCTGAAATCAATGCAACAACAATACCAAGAACCAAGCCAGCGGCAATTCGTTTTACCAAACTACCCTGAAATAACAGACTAAATAGACGTGATGTGTTCATATTTTTATCTTTCTTTTAGTAAATTTAACTTCAGATTGTTACCAATCCACCTAGGGGGGATTAAAGATAGCGTAAAATTTTAATGAAAGAAAATATTTTTATTATTTTTCACTCTAAAAGTGAACTTTTTTCTAAAGTTATTAGATATTCTCTAAAAACATACTTATAAAAAAATTTTTTATTTAACCTATTGACACCCTGTATGAAATATCAGTAAAATTTAACTGTATAAAAAAACAAGGTAAAAGGTTATTTATCCATATTATTTAACAGGAGATAAGAGAATGAACAACCAAACTTTGGCTACACAATATGAAATGGATTTTTCTTATAATCCACTGCCTTTTTTCAGTGATATAGAAGATAACCTTAAATTCAACAAAAAATTAGATTTAAATCTTTACTGTATCAAACGTCCAAAACAAACTTGTTTTATTCATATAACTAACCCAAATATGTTGGCTTGGGGAATTGAAAGCGGCGATATGTTAGTCGTCGAAAAAAATGACGATCTTTATTCTGGTGATCTTGTTGTGCTAGAAGAAAATAACGAATTTCATGTCTATGAATTTATGACGCATAGCGGCAATTACCTTTTTATGGCATTGGATTCCACAACACAAAATATAAATACAAAAGATTGGTCAAATTTACCTATTGTCGGCACCGTAACCAATACGATTCATCAAATGAAACGTCGCAATAAAATGAAATGGGCAGCGTAGTTAAAAGCAAATAAAAAAGTGCGGTGAAAATCAACCGCACTTCTATCTAGTATCTAGATTATATTTCAATTAATTACTCGTCGCTTTACGTCTAGCAATAACTGCATCAGAAAGTTGTTGCAATAATCTTTCAGAATCTTCCCATCCAATGCACGCATCCGTAATACTTTGTCCATAAGTCTGTGCTTTGCCATCAACTAAATCTTGACGACCTTCCACTAAATGGCTTTCCACCATTACGCCAAAGATTTGTTTAGAACCAAATGCAATCTGATTGCATACGTCTTGGCAAACATCCATTTGCTTTTTATATTGTTTACTGCTGTTTGCATGGCTAAAATCAACCATAACGTGTGGAATACGCCCTGTTTTTTCAATATCAGCACAAACTTTTTCTACATCTTCAGCACTATAGTTAGGGCCTTTATCTCCACCTCGTAAAATAATATGGCAATCTTCATTCCCTTTTGTAGAAACAATTGCAGAATGACCAAATTTAGTGACAGATAAGAAATAGTGGGGAGCTTCCGCCGCTCCAATTGCATCTAAAGCGACTTTCACACCACCATTAGTGGCATTTTTAAACCCAACAGCACAAGATAAACCTGAAGCCAACTCACGATGAACTTGTGATTCTGTTGTTCTAGCCCCAATCGCCCCCCAGCTCATAAAATCTGCCAAATACTGAGGTGTAATCATATCTAAAAACTCGCCCGCTGCAGGCACACCAAGATCATTAATATCTGAAAGTAATTTCCGTGCAATACGCAACCCATCATTTAAACGATAAGTATCATTCAAATATGGATCATTAATTAAACCTTTCCAACCCACCGTTGTACGCGGTTTCTCAAAATACACACGCATAATAATTTCAAGGCTATCTTTGTATTTTTCACGTAATGGTTTTAAACGAGTCGCATATTCAATGGCAACTTTCGGATCATGAATAGAGCAAGGCCCAATCACGACTAATAAACGATCATCTTTACCATGAATAATATTATGTGCCTCATGACGAGTTTGCTTCACTAACGCCGCAGCCTGTTCACTTGCTGGGTATTTTTCTAATAAGGCAATGGGTGGTAACACCTGATCGACTTTTTCAATTCGCGTATCGTCGTTTGCCACGACAATTTCAATTTTCTCTTTAGCCATATATCACTCTCAAACTTTCAAATGTTGTGTTTTAATTATGTAGCTAATCTACACTTATTTTTATACTAGTAAACTAGTTCGATATGTTTTTTTAGAATAAAACCTACGAATTCCCTATTAAACTATCTTTACAACTCCCTTGCAAGCTGAATAAAACGAAATAATTAAGTAAATAAAAGATAAAAAAATACCGCACTTTTATGCTGTACTCTCGAAATTAATGGCTACTTAATACTTGTGCAGGTTGTAATTTAGCAGCTCGGCTTGCTGGATAAAGGCTTGCCATTAAACTCAAGGCAAGTGCAGCGATTAAAACCATCAAAACATCCAACCAATGTAACTCGCTTGGCAAGAAATCCACAAAATACACATCGCCCGATAATAATTTCTTACCGATAATCCACTCAATACCTTGAATAAAAGTTGTAAGATTTAATGCAAGTATAATGCCTAACACAATTCCAATTAAACAACCTTTCATTCCTGCCTGTAAGCCATACCAAATAAAAATACGTTTGATAAACGCATTATTCGCCCCAAGCGTGCGCATAATGGCAATATCGCCCTGCTTATCTTTTACCGCCATAATCAGCGTAGAAACAATATTAAAACACGCCACACCGATCACAAGCACCATTGCGATATACATTACGGTTCTAATAAGCTGAATATCGCGATACATATAACCAAATTTACTAATCCAATTTTGCATATATAGCATCTGCGGATAATCATTAAGCATTGATAAATTCAGATTTCTCACAGAAAAAGGATCATCTAATTTCAATTCAACACCTGTAATTTGATCAGGTTGATAAGTCAAAAAGGTTTGTGCTTGAGCAAGCGGCAATAAGGCATAACTATAATCAAGCTGACCATCTAAGCGTAAAATAGCGGTAACTTGCACTGGCTCACGAGTTGGTTGAGTAAATTGTTCATCGCCGTTTTGCTGAGAAATAAGTAAGGTAATCCAATCCCCTACTTTTACATCAAGTTCTTTAGCGATACCCGATCCCAAGACTAATCCGCCTTCTTTCTCAAATTTGTTCCAACCTTGCTCTTGTACAAAATTACCAATTGAACTTACCTTATCTTCTGCTTGTTTTTCAACACCTTTGACCTGAACAACTTTCAATTTCGAGCCATTTTCTACTAATGCAGTAAAGCTCACAAAAGGAGAAATGCCTTTAATTTGTGGATTTTGTTGTAAGCGTTTTTCTAAATTTTGCCAATGATGAATTGTGGGATCTTTCGCTTGAGGCGCAGAAAAAATCTCAATATGTGGCACGACTGCCAAAATCCGTTGATTAAGCTCACGCTCAAAACCATTCATCGCACTTAAGCCAACAATTAAAACTGCAACACCCAATGCAATACCAATTGCAGAAAATTTTGCAATTAAAGCAACTAAAGGATTTTTTTGTTTGCCACGTTGATAACGCCAGCTAATAAAAAACGGCGTATTCATCATGCACCTTCCTTTAAAATACCATCTTGCATCACCAAACGGCGTGATAATTTTTCAGCAAGCCCCATATCGTGAGTGACTAATAAAAAAGCGATATTTTGTTCTTGATTAAGTTGTTGAATCAGCTCAAAAATACTTTCAGTGGTCTTGTGATCAAGATTCCCTGTGGGTTCATCCGCCAAAACTAACGATGGATTATTCACTAAAGCACGTGCAATCGCCACACGCTGACGTTCCCCACCAGAAAGCGCAGAAGGACGATGGGTAATTCTATGACTTAATCCCACCGCACTTAGCATTTTTTCAGCACGATCTTTCGCTTCTGTTTTATTTTGATGACCAATCAACATTGGCATCATCACATTTTCAAGTGCGGTAAAATCCGCCATCAAATGATGGAATTGATACACAAATCCTAAATAACGATTACGCAAAGCAGCTAATTCATTAGCCGATGCTTGTTGCAAGGATTGTCCATTAATAAACACTTCCCCACTACTTGGCTGATCAAGTCCCCCTAAAGTATGCAATAAAGTACTTTTCCCTGAACCTGAACTTCCCACAATCGCAACCAACTCTGCAGGTTCCATAGAAAAAGAAACACCTTTTAACACTTGCGTTTGATTTTCGCCTTCTTGATAAAATTTATTGATATTTTCGCATTTTAATAAATAGTTATTCATTTTTTACTCGTTTTAACCGCACTTTAGCGACAGATAATCCCATCAAAAACTTGCACGAGTCTATCACACTTTTCCTTGAGCTTAAATTTCAATACACCCAAAGTATTCAAATCCTGTTTCAGGAAAATGTTTTTCAAGATAACGTTTTAAATAGCGTTGGGTTTCTTGACTAATAACAGAATCATATTCTGGGTAACCGTTATACATTACACTTAATACTGAAATACCGCGAGTACGACAAGCCTCTAAACTTAATAATGTGTGATTTATACTGCCTAATTTTCCCGATGTGACTAAAATCAAAGGGTAATTATTTGACTGGATATAATCCAACGTCGTCGCTTCCTCGCAATAAGGTACCATTAAGCCACCAGCCCCCTCCAATAGTACATAATCATATTTTTCTGCCAAAAGTGCGGTAGATTTTTCAATGATTTTTGCTTCAATTTTTCTACTTTCTCGCTTCGCAGCTAAATGTGGCGAACAAGGATATTCAAAAACATAAGGGCAGGTTTTGCCTTGTAAATCTTCTTCCGTTAAATCAATCCCTTGAATCTTTCGATGCACAAGCAAATCATCAGCAATATTTTTACAACCTGTTTGAATCATTTTTTGTGTAATCACGGAAAAGCCTTGTTCCATCAACTTTTTAGCATAAATGCCTGTTGCAATCGTTTTTCCCACATCAGTATCAATGCCAGATATAAAAATAACCTTCCCCATAAATATTCCTTACTGATTTTCTATGTGAGAATAGCGTGCGATAAAAAATAACGGATGATAAGTCAGGCGCACTTTGCCCGACGGCATACTGAACGCCGACAAGTAATCGCCAATAAATCCATTGAGATTTTTTCTTGTCCAATTTTTTTGGTTCGTGGCGGTAACGCCTGTATATTTAAGGTGTTTGAGTACATCTAACGGCGTATCAAAGTCTAGTATTACCTTAAAATCCTCACACCATAAAAGCTCAAAATCTTTGGCTAACCAAGTCTGCCATTGGGATAAAGTCGGGTAATTTAAGCCTATATTTGTGATCTGGCGGATTTCTTTTAAATTGTCTTCGCCAAAGGTTGCAACCGCCAATAATCCATTTGTTTTCAAGCCTGTTTTGCAATGGGCGATAAAAGCGTCGGGTTGATGAAACCATTGCACGGCAGATGCGCTTGCGATTAAGTCAAATTGTCGTTGAAAAGGAAAGTTTTCCGCATCGCCGCAATAAAAATCAAAGGATTGCGGCAGTTTTTCAGCCAGTCGGCTTCGTACATCGCACAAATCATTAAATAACCAATAATTGGCTGAAATCTGTTTCTGCAACAACGTACTCAACATACCAGAACCGCAACCTAGCTCCAATACACTATCTAATGATCCATTTGGTAAATAATCTTGCAAATGCGCGATTAGATTAATCGTCATTTTTTGTTGGATTAAGGCGTGCCGGTCATAATCGTTTAATGCTTTTTGGAAAGCCTGCCGAATGCGCGATTTATTTATGGCAGTCAGTGATTCCATAGTGCCGACCAATGGGTAAATCTTGAAAACAGGTAATGCCCGCCGTCTGTTTCTTGAACGGTGCAACGCGGTGTCCAATACCGGTGCTGATTGGCAGGCATAAAAATTTTATCGCCCGATCCGACCAAGGCATTTGTCCAGCGGATAAGATCTGTACGTCTATCTTGCCCGATCATCGCAAAAAGTGCGGTAAGTTCTTGATGAATTTCGTCAAACGGACGGGCGGAAAATTGTTGGTAATCTTCAAAAGATGCTTTATCACCACAGATTCTGCGTTCAAATTTTAAACGGGTATTTTCCGTGAGGTTCTCCAATGTGCCTTTAAAAACGGCGCAAGGGATACCGAAATTATCATCGCAAGGCAAACCTGTGCCATTCACTGCCGTTGCGGATTTTAATCTTATTCCTTGCAATGCCCTCTCTGCCGCCCAAACGCCCATTGACCACGCCACCAAACGGATGTGCCGATAGGCGGAAAAATCAAAATCCAAATTTAAATCTTGATAATCGTAGCAAATTAATAAATCATGATCTGTTGGCAAAATCAAATGAGCCACCGCATCAAGAGGTGTCCCCCAGCCAGCAAAATAAACTATTAAATGCTCACCTTGATGATCATAAAATTTCGTTTTCACATTATTTCCTTATAAGCATGCCACAAACTGTTTTATTTCATCTATTGTCATATCTGCCGTCAAAGATAATCGTATTCTGGATGTACCTTTTGGTACTGTCGGTGGTCTAATTGGCAAGCAATAATAACCTTGCTCTTGCAGAGTTTTCGCCTTAGCAAGGGTTACTTCGTTCTCGCCTAAAATATAAGGAACGATGCAAGTTTGGCTTGGCATTATTTGCGTTCTATGCTCCACTTCTTGGCGTAAAAATGCACTTAACTGCTCAAGATGAGTTCTTTCTTTTGAAAATTGTGGTAATCGTTCAAAAATAAAATGAGTCCAAGCCACATTAAACGGCGGAAGTGCAGTTGAAAAAATCAATGGACGCATTTGATTAATCAAACACTCTTTTAATATTTGATCACAGACGACATAAGCCCCCATTGAAGCTAAGGCTTTGCCAAAAGTGCCAACCAGTAAATCTATCTCCGCAATCAGATTATCTTGTTCGGCAATGCCCAATCCGTTTTGCCCATAAACACCGATTGCGTGGGCTTCATCCACATAAAGATAAGTATTGGGAAACTGTTTTTTTAATTGGACAAGCTGTTTCAAATCCGCCACATCGCCGTCCATACTAAAAACAGATTCGGTAACGATAAAAGTGCGGTCAAATTTTCCGACGTTTTTTTCAAGCAGATTTTTCAAATGTTCATAATCATTATGACGATAACGGAAAAACGCACACCGGCTCAAACGGATGCCGTCAATCATACTGGCGTGAACGAATTTATCTGCCAAAATCAAACTTTTCGTCGTCGTCAAAGCAGGCAAAATACCGAGGTTGGCGTGATAGCCGCTGTTGAACAATAAAGCACTTTCCCGTTGGAAACGTTGTGCGACAAGCTCTTCCAAATCGGTATAAATAGGAAAGTTGCCCGTTAATAAACGCGATGAAGAACTGGTAAAAGAGGGAAAATTACCGCCATATTGCTGTAAAAAAGACTGGCGCAAGTTTTCATTTGATGCCAAACCTAAATAATCATTAGATGACATATTCAGCATTTTGCGATTTTCTCGCGTAATATATCGTCCTTGATGAACTAAATCTGGAATTGAACGATATTGATTTTTTGCGCTAAGCTGTTCCAGTTGCTGTTTGAAAGCATCCATTTTTTATCCTAATGTTCATATTCCTGCGTTAAAGCCAAAATCATGCCTTCCGTTAATTTCTGAAGTTCATCATTTTTAATCACAAATGGTGGCATAACATAAACCAATTTTCCGAAAGGCCGAATCCAAACACCTTGTTCCACAAAACGTGGGACTAAAGTTTTCATATTTACCGCACTTTTCATTTCAACCACCCCAATTGCCCCTAATATGCGAACTTCTTTGACGTAATCTTTTTCAGATAAAGGCGAAAGCTGTTGTTTTAAGTAATGCTCAATTCGCTGAATATTTTGCTGCCAAGGGCTTTCCAACAATAAACGGATAGATTCCGCTGCAATTGCACAAGCCAACGGGTTTGCCATAAAAGTTGGCCCGTGCATAAAGCATTTAGCCTCACCGCTACAAATAGTTTGCGCAATTTCAGTGGTCGTAATGGTTGCCGATAAAGTTAAATAACCACCTGTTAAGGCTTTACCGATACACATAATATCTGGCGAAATGCCTGCGTGTTCAGCTGCAAATAATTTTCCTGTTCGACCAAATCCCGTGGCGATTTCATCAAAAATTAGCAATACACCATATTGTTTACAAAGTGCTTGCGCTTTCACTAAATAAGTTGGCGAATAAAAATACATACCGCCCGCACCTTGCACAACAGGTTCTAAAATCAGTGCGGCGATTTCGCTACCCTTTTTCTTAAGTAAATCAGCTAAAGGTTCAATGGCACAATCATTCCAAGATTCATTAAATGGAATGTTGGGTTGAGGAAGAAAATATTGTACAGGCAGGCTATGATGAAATAAATGATGCATCCCTGTGGTTGGATCACACACTGACATTGCATTCCAAGTATCGCCGTGATAACCAGAACGAATAGTGGCAAATTTTTGTCGTTGCACTTCTCCTTTAGCGTGCTGATATTGAATAGCCATTTTCATCGCTACTTCCACTGCAACAGAACCACTATCAGCAAAAAAGATCTTATCTAATCCATTGGGCAAAATTTGTACCAATAATTGAGCTAATTCCACCGCAGGGTCATGGGTAAATCCGCCAAACATAATATGGCTCATTTTTGCTAATTGATTCTGTGCCGCCGAATTTAAACGAGGATGATTATAACCGTGCAACGCCGCCCACCAAGAGGACATACCATCAATCAAACGACGACCATCTTTTAAAGTTATCATCACGCCATCAGCACGTTCCACCGCATAAAGCGGCATATCAGAAGAAACTGAAGAATAAGGATGCCAAATATGTTGTGTATCAAAAGCTAAAAGTGATTGTTCATCCATCATTCATTTACCATTAAAACTTATTCATATCGCAAGGCAGCGGCAGGTTCTACTTTCGCCGCACGATAAGCAGGGTAAAGTGTAGAAAGTAAAGAAAGCAACAGGGAAAATCCAATGACAAAAATCATTTGAACAAAGGATAACTCTGTCGGTAAAAAAACACCTTGAGGATTTACCGCACTTACAATCTCTGTTAAGTTCAAGGTAACTAAAACACCCAAAATAGCACCGAGCAATGTGCCAACAAATCCCACCAGTAATCCTTGATAAATAAACACTGAACGAACTTGAGATTTTGTTAAGCCCTGAGTTTGCAAGATCGCAATTTCCCCTTGTTTATCCACCACCATCAAACTTAACGAAGTGACAATATTGGAAATCGCCACGACAATAATCAAACTAATCAGCAATCCCATCATATTTTTTTCCATTCTCACCGCTTGGAAAAATTCGCCTTTTTGCACACGCCAATCCGTGATTTTTTGTGTTGGGAAATGTTGTGGGAGTTCTGTAATTTGGAACGGATCATTCAAAAATAAACGATAGCCCTGCGCTTGCTGCGGTTGAATACGCATTAAGCGACCAATATCTGTGATATTAGCAAAGGCTTCATAACCCGATGCTTCGCCATAATCATAATAAATATCGCTAACAGTAAATAAACGCTGCATTGGCACCCGACCGAATGGTGTATATTGGCTATTTTCCGTGATCATCAAACGGATTTTATCCCCAACATTCACGCCCAGTTTTTGTGCCAGTTGATCGCCAATGACCAATTTAAATTCACCAGTCGGTAAAATTTCATTAAATTTAGTCTGATCAAAAGATTCAACCAAAGGATCATCAGAAAATGATTGAATACCAATGATTTGTCCTGCACTCACGCCTTTTGTTGTTTGATAAATCACATTTGTTGTATTGATCGGCACGGCTTTTTGGACAAAGTGCGGTAAATTTTCTAGCGTTTTTTCCGTAGAAATAGGCTGATCTTCACTGACAATTGCGTGAGGAATGGAAGATAACACCTGTTGTTTTTGGTAATTCTCTAAACCATTCATCACAGAAAGCACAATGATCAATGCCATAACTCCCAGCACTATCCCCAAACTTGCAAGATTTGTGACTAGTCGCCCAAAACGATCCGCACTTTTCGCACGCCAATAACGTAGCGCAATATAAAAGGAAATAGGGAAATTCATTATTTTTGATTTAATTGTTGTACAAATTCTTCGATGTTTTGCATTACTTTGCCAACTAATGTTGTCACTGCACTATCGCTCGCCCAAGCAATATGTGGAGTGATAATTAAATTAGGCATCATTTTTGCGGCTAAAATTAACGGATTATCTTTTTCTGGTGGCTCTTTTACCATTACATCCAAAGCCGCTCCGCCTAAATGCCCCGTTTTTAACGCATCAACTAAAGCAACTTCATTAATCAAAGGCCCACGCCCTGTATTAATCAAAAATGCACCTTTTTTCATTTTAGATAAGGTTTCTGCATTAATTAAATCCTTTGTTGTTTCCGTTAATGGGCAATGCAACGTCACAATATCCGCTTGTTTTAATACTTCATCAAAGGGCGTATAACCTTCACGGCAAACAGTAGCATCCTTATGTTCTGCATAAAGCACTTTCATTCCTACAGCATTCGCTAAACGCCCCACTTCTGTCCCTAGGCAACCTTTACCAAATACGCCCAACGTTGAACCACGCACATCTGTAATGGGATAATCAAAATAACAAAATTGTTTACTTTCCGCCCATTTTGCTTCCCTTTGATCGCGTAACCAACCAGCCAAACTGTGTTTTAAAGAAAAAATCAGACCAATTACGTGTTCTGGCACAGTTGTACTGGAATAACCTGTCACATTACGCACGGCGATTCCCATTTCTTTGGCAGCCACAAGATCAACATTATTTGTACCAGTTGCAGTAATCGCAATTAACTTTAACTTAGGTAATTGTTTTAACGTTTCTCGATCAAAAATGACTTTGCTGGTAATAACAATGTCCGCATCTTTCGCTCGTTCAATGGTTTCGGCAGAAGACGTATGATCATATTCAGTCCAAGTATGTTCAAAACTTGGGCGAGGAATTGAAATATGTTTAGGAATAGCCGTGCTATCTAAAAATACGATTTTCATTAATTGCTCCTTTTTATATACAAAGTGCGGTCAAAATTAACCGCACTTTTGATGAAATTTAAATTGAAGTATCCAATTCTGGGAAAGATTTTACTAAATCGTCAATGGCTTTCATTTGAGACACAAAGCCTTCAAGAGCAGAAAGTGGTAACGCTGATGGGCCATCACATTTCGCTTGATTTGGATTTGGATGCGCTTCTAAGAATAAACCTGCAATTCCTACCGCTAAACCTGAACGTGCTAATTCGGTTACTTGTGCGCGACGGCCACCTGATGCTGCCCCAAATGGATCACGGCATTGAAGTGAGTGGGTTACATCAAAAATAACTGGGCTACCCTTAGATGCTTTTTTCATAACACTAAAGCCAAGCATATCTACAATTAAATTATCGTATCCAAAGTTTGTACCGCGATCACAAAGAATGATTTTATCGTTACCACATTCTTCGATTTTTTCCACAATATTACCCATTTGACCAGGGCTTAAAAATTGTGGTTTTTTCACATTAATTACAGCGCCTGTTTTTGCCATCGCTTCAACGAGATCTGTTTGACGCGCCAAAAAGGCGGGAAGTTGAATAATATCTACAACATCAGCAACAGGCTGACATTGATAGATTTCGTGTACATCAGTAATAATTTTTACACCAAAGGTCTCTTTCAATTCTTGGAAAATTTTTAAGCCTTCTTCCATTCCTGGGCCACGGTAAGAATGAATAGACGAGCGATTCGCTTTGTCAAAAGAAGCCTTGAACACATAAGGCACGCCCAATTTTTCTATCACTTTCACATAAGCTTCGCACACTTGCATCGCCATATCACGGCTTTCAAGGACATTCATTCCGCCAAAAAGCACGAAAGGTTTGTCATTTGCAACATCAATATTGCCAATTTTTACAATTTTATTTTGCATAAATTTTCCTTAAATCAATGGAGGGGAAAAGTATCTTTATTAATTTCGCCTTTAAGTTCTAAAAGTTGCGTGCGGATAAACACCGCCGTTGGATCTTTTGGACAATGTTCCACAAAAAATTCTAAATCTTTCAATGCTGAAGGATAAGCCCCCATTTGAGCTAAAACTAAGCCACGGTCACGAATATGATAAGGATTTTCAGCATCAGTAATCATTAAATTCTTAATATAGTGGTATGCCATATCGTTATGCTCTTCACGAATAAGCGCATTTTTCGCCAGTTGCTCAAAGCGAGAATAAAGTAAAGAAAGATCAGCTCTATCAAGTTCTTCGGGTTGAATTTTCGCCCCAAATCCAAATGCACCTTCATAAAGTTGCTGCAATTTTTCTTGCGATATATAAGTGCCATCCCAAGGATCAATAAAAGCCACTTCATCTCTAATTTCAGCACGTAAAATTAACTGTGTTGGGAAATTTACTGGGTAAATTGGTAAATCTAATACGTCAGCTAAATAAAGCACTATCGCCCCAAGAGTCACTGGCATACCTTGACGATTTTGAAACACATAAGGCAAATATAAATTGCGAGCATAAAAATAATCTTCTGGATCGCAACAAAAGCCCCAATCGCCGTAAAATAGTTGTAGCAAATGATGAATCTGTTCTTCTTTCGACCAATCTGGCGAAATTTCTTTACGCGCTTTACGTACAAGCCCACCAATTGTTCCCCGAAGTTGTGCTTCTGAGCTGCCATCATCTGAGATAACAAGATAAAAATGCACAAATTGATCGTATAACGCACGTTGATAATATTTCATTACTTCTTCCAAAAACCTAAAGTGACGCGCTCATTGTCGCCATAATCACGCACGGTTTCAACCATTTCCCAATGATTTTCTTGGAAAATTGACCGCACTTTTTCGCCTTGTTGCCATCCGTGTTCAAGCAATAATGTGCCATTAAAATTCAAATAATTCGGTGCTGATTCAATAATATAACGTAAATCAGCATAACCCGCATCATTCGCCACTAATGCAGAAAGAGGTTCAAAACGCACATCGCCTTGATGCAAATGTTCATCTTGCACATCAATATAAGGCGGATTGCTGACGATAAGATCAAACTTCCCTGTTATATTATCAAACCAACGGCTCTGCAAAAATTGGACATTTAGCTGATTTCTTTCTGCATTAGATTGAGCTAATGCTACAACATCGGGCATAAGATCCACACCAATTATTTCTAATGAAATTTGTCGTTTTTGACAAATAGAGAAAAGCTCCGATGCTAATGCCAACGCAATAGCGCCTGTGCCTGTTCCAAGATCAAGAATACGAAAGTGCGGTGGATTTTGTTCCAGTTTTTCCAAAGAAATTTGTAATGCCTTTTCCACCAATACTTCTGTATCTGGTCGTGGAATCAATGTACCTTTTGAGACATTTAATGGCAATGACCAAAATTCTTTTTCGCCAAGAATATAAGCGATAGGTTCGCCTTTTAAACGACGATCTAAAAGTGCGGTCAATTTTAACCGCACTTTTTCATCAATCTCGGTATCATCAAAAGCAAGGATTTGCGTACGCGGTTTACCAGTAGCATATTGAAGAAGCACAAGCGCATCAATTTTACTATTTTCAGAGGGATTTTTTTGTGCCAAATCCGACTCCGCTTGTGCCAGCCATTCTTTATAATTCATTACTTTTCGTCTTTTAACACAATCGTGCCAGCCACTAAATCAGTTAAAGAACGGCGGTCATCTCGCACCAGTGCAACAATACCGCTAATAATCAATAAGAAACTTGTCCATGCTAACAAAATATCAATAATCTCACGACCGATGTATTTACCAAATTCAACAGGCTGATTGGTATGATAATTAAATACGCGCAAGCCTAACCAGCGTTTTGCCATTGTTTGACCATAAGTTTTCATGAAATATAACTGAAAACCAGCATATACAATCGTCCCCACTACACCGGCAAAATCCCCCAATGCAAAACCGAGACCAACCATCACCCAAAGTACAAGCCCATTAATCATACTCGCAAGCCAGCGTTTAAAACGGCTGGCTTGAGTGGGTTGAGATGGCTGGAAAGCAGAAGAAAATTCAGCATCTTTTTGATTTTCAATAATCATTTTATTTTCCTTTAAAGTTAAAGGGGGCATCTGAGACCAGACTCCCCCTATCATTCATTAATTCTGTTCAGACAATGCCGCCAATTGATCCGCTTGATATTCGGTAATAATCGGCTGAATCAATTCATCAATTTTACCATTTATTACTTCATCTAAACGGTAAATAGTGAGATTAATACGATGATCAGTCACTCGACCTTGCGGATAATTATATGTACGAATTTTATCAGAACGATCGCCCGAACCTAATAAGTTACGGCGCATATCTGTTTGTTCTGCAGCTTGGCGTTCTTGCTCTGCCTGAACAATACGTGACGCTAATACTGACATTGCTTTCGCTTTATTTTTGTGCTGTGAACGCTCATCCTGACATTCCACCACAATACCTGTTGGAATATGTGTAATACGCACCGCAGAATCCGTTGTATTTACGTGCTGACCACCTGCACCTGATGAACGGTAAGTATCAATACGTAAATCCGCAGGATTAATTTCCGGCATTTCAGATTCCGGCAATTCTGGCATTACCGCGACAGTACAAGCAGACGTGTGGATACGTCCTTGTGATTCAGTTTTTGGTACGCGCTGCACACGATGACCACCAGACTCAAACTTCAACTGACCATACACGCCTTCTCCGCTCACTAAAACAATAATTTCTTTAAATCCGCCCTGCTCACTTTCATTTTCACTTAATACTTCCATACTCCAACGTTTACTTTCCGCATAACGGCTATACATACGGAATAAATCTCCCGCAAAAATGCCTGCTTCATCGCCGCCTGTTCCCGCACGAATTTCTAAATAGCAGTTATATTCATCATTAGGATCTTTCGGCAATAAAAGAATTTGAAGTTGCTGTTCCACTTCTTCAATTTCCGCTTTGGATTCTTCGATTTCCATTTGCGCCATTTCTTTCATTTCAGGATCGTCGAGCAATATTTCAGCTTCTTCAATATTTTGATTTAATTGCGTCCAACGATTAAAACATTTCACTACTTCTTCAAGTTGCGAATATTCTTTAGAATACGCACGGAATTTATCCTGATCACTAATTACAGAAACATCGCCCAATAAGGCTTCTAGCTCTTCATAGCGTTCTTTTAAACTTTCTAATTTTGCAATAATGGAATCTTTCATCATTTGTAAGTCACCGAAAATAAAATCGGCGTATTCTAGCCGATTTTAGAGAAAATTGACAGCGAAAAGGAAATTAAGAATCTCAGACGCTTTATTTGTGATTTTATTTTTATATTTTTGTATGGCATTTTGAATAAGTTTCTGACTTGAATTCATGCCATAATCATAAACCCAATGGGAAACTGGGGCGTATCCCATTTGAATACGCCCACTCGAAAATAATCCCTTCCCCACATTCCAAAATTCGCATTGTTATTGCGGTAAGCGGAATAAAGGCATTAGAGTTCCCCTCTATTTAGCTTGCCATAATATTCGCAACCCCGTTGTTCACCATTATCACAAGCCTTACCAAACCATTCTTTGGCGAGTGTTCTATCTTTCTGAATACTTTGTCCAATAAGATACACCAGACCTAACTTAAACTGACCATCAGCACTACCATTTTCTGCTGCTTTCTTAAACCACTTCACGGCTTCGATATAATCTTGTCTTACGCCACGCCCTGCACTATAAGCCGAACCTAAATTAGCCTGAGCATCTGCATATCCCTGCTCCGCCGCTTTGCGATACCATTTCACCGCTTTAAAATCATCTTGTTTGACGCCTTGCCCCTTAGCATACATCACGCCCAAATTAAATTGAGCCTTTGCATGTCCCTGCTCCGCCGCTTTGCGATACCATTTCACCGCTTCAAAATCATCTTGTTTTACGCCTTGCCCCTTAGCATACATCACGCCCAAATTAAATTGAACATTTGCATCTCCCTGCTCTGCCATAGGTAACCAAAGTTTAAAGGCGGTTTGATAGTCGCTTTGCTCATAAGCGGTTAAACCCTGTTGGAATTGCTGTTCCAGCGCATCCGCCCAAGCGGTGGATTGAAAAGAAAATACAGAAGCACCGAAAAGTGCGGTGGTAAGAAGTGTTTTTGTGAGTTTCATTTTGTTTTCCTATTAAATTGAATGAATGGATAATCTTTTATTTTTATTCACTAAAATTGGCTTTGAACCATGATGAGGAACTTGCAAACCATAAACCCAATGAAAGGCTTGGGCGTCTCCCATTTGAATACGCCCACTTGAAAATAACCCTTGCCCTACATTCCAAAATTCGCATTGTAAAGTTGGCATTAGAGCTCCCCTCTATTTAACTTGCCATAATATTCGCAACCATTTTGATCACCATTATCACAAGCCTTACCAAACCATTCTTTGGCTAAAGATTTATTTACTTGAACACCTCTTTCTCCTAAAAGATATGAGAATCCCAATATAGCTTGAGCCTTTGCATGTCCCTGCTCCGCCGCTTTGCGAAACCACTTCACCGCTTCAAAATCATCTTGTTTGACGCCTTGCCCCTTAGCATACATCACGCCCAAATTAAATTGAACATTTGCATCTCCCTGCTCTGCCATAGGTAACCAAAGTTTAAAGGCGGTTTGATAGTCGCTTTGCTCATAAGCGGTTAAACCCTGTTGGAATTGCTGTTCCAGCGCATCCGCCCAAGCGGTGGATTGAAAAGAAAATACAGAAGCACCGAAAAGTGCGGTGGTAAGAAGTGTTTTTGTGAGTTTCATTTTGTTTTCCTATTAAATTGAATGAATGGATAATCTTTTATTTTTATTCACTAAAATTGGCTTTGAACCATGATGAGGAACTTGCAAACCATAAACCCAATGAAAGGCTTGGGCGTCTCCCATTTGAATACGCCCACTTGAAAATAACCCTTGCCCTACATTCCAAAATTCGCATTGTAAAGTTGGCATTAGAGCTCCCCTCTATTTAACTTGCCATAATATTCGCAACCATTTTGATCACCATTATCACAAGCCTTACCAAACCATTCTTTGGCTAAAGATTTATTTACTTGAACACCTTTTCCCGAAAGATATGAGAATCCCAACATAACTTGAGCACCTCCATATCCCTGCTCCGCCGCTTTGCGATACCATTTCACCGCTTTGAAATAATCTTGTTTTATGCCAAGTCTTCCTCTATACATCATGCCCAAACCATTTTGAGCCTTTGCATTTCCCTGCTCTGCCGCTTTGCGAAACCACTTCACCGCTTCAACACCATCTTGTTTTACGCCATGTCCGATTGCATACATCGCACCCAAATTTAATTGAGCATCTGCATCCCCCTGCTCCGCCGCTTTGCGATACCAGTTCACTGCTTTGAAATCATCTTGTTTTACTCCAAGTCCTCTTTCATACATCATGCCCAAACCACCTTGAGCCTGTGCATATCCCTGCTCTGCCATAGGTAACCAAAGTTTAAAGGCGGTTTGATAGTCGCTTTGCTCATAAGCGGTTAAACCCTGTTGGAATTGCTGTTCCAGCGCATCCGCCCAAGCGGTGGATTGAAAAGAAAATACAGAAGCACCGAAAAGTGCGGTGGTAAGAAGTGTTTTTGTGAGTTTCATTTTGTTTTCCTATTAAATTGAATGAATGGATAATCTTTTATTTTTATTCACTAAAATTGGCTTTGAACCATGATGAGGAACTTGCAAACCATAAACCCAATGAAAGGCTTGGGCGTCTCCCATTTGAATACGCCCACTTGAAAATAACCCTTGCCCTACATTCCAAAATTCGCATTGTAAAGTTGGCATTAGAGCTCCCCTCTATTTAACTTGCCATAATATTCGCAACCATTTTGATCACCATTATCACAAGCCTTACCAAACCATTCTTTGGCTAAAGATTTATTTACTTGAACACCGCTTTGTCCTAAAAGATATGAGAATCCCAACATAGCTTGAGCATCTGCATATCCCTGCTCCGCCGCTTTGCGATACCATTTCACCGCTTCAACATCATCTTGTTTGACGCCTTGCCCCTTAGCATACATCACGCCCAACATCATTTGAGCCAGTGCATTTCCCTGCTCCGCCAGAGGTAACAAAAATTTAAAGGTGGTTTGATAATCGCCTCTCGTAGTGGCTTCAGAACCTTGTTGGAATTGCTGTTCCAGCGTATCCGCCCAAGCGGTGGATTGAAAAGAAAATACAGAAGCACCGAAAAGTGCGGTGGTAAAAAGTGTTTTTGTGAATCGCATAGAAATCGTCCATTTATTAATCAACAATTGAAACAACCAAACATTTTTTGTTTAGCATTATGTTTTGTTGTACTCTCTGTAAAGAGAGTACAACACCCAGTATACTGGGTGTGAAATGATTAAAAATTGAACTATTTAATTAGGAGGGAATTGGGGGCTTAAGACTGAAAAAAGTGAGCAATTTTGCTCACTTTCTGCTATTAAATACGCACGACATCAAACTTCGCCAGATCAATTTCATCTTCTGTGCCATAAAATGCCACTAACGCCTTGCGTAACATTTCCGCTCGTTTTGGTAAACCTTTTTCCGCATAGATTTTCACTTGTTCATACACGGCTTGTTTAAAAGGCTGTGTATCGCCCGGATTGCCATTCAAATTATCCGCACTGGCAAAATAACGAAAACCTGCCGCTGTCGCCAAAATCCACTCTAATGCTTGCGGTTTAACTTCAACTTTTTCAAAATCACGCTGGCGTTCTTCTGAACGTCCATCTGGCTCATACCAATAACCAAAATCTTCTAGTTTACGGCGTTCTTTGCCTGCCACTAACCAATGGGCAATTTCATGCAATGCACTGCTGTAAAAGCCTCGCGCAAAATAAATCGCGTTATAAGGCACTTCATCATTTGCGGGTAAATAAATGGGCTCATCACCGCCTTTGACTAAGCGAGTGTTGTATTCCTCTTCAAAACATTGATTAAAAATTGCAATAATATCTTCTAATTTATGTTCCATGGTATCGACTCCTAAAAAACCGCGAGATTATATCACCAGAGGCTCATTTGTTCTTGTTTATTTTCTTCAGGTAAATTGACATGTAACCCAATCAAACGAATCGATCGCCCTTTTACTCGCATAAAAATTTGAGGAAGTAATCGTTGATTTTTAAAATTTAAGGGGGTATATTTTAGTACGCACTTAGAAAAGCGATGAATCTCCCAGATCGCAAGCGAAGAGGTGAAATAGACTCGGGACTGTGTGTAGGTGTGGGGAGCCCTACCTAAGTGCGTAATCCTTTTCTAATAGCTTTTTAAGCTCCTTGTCTTTTATTCGTCTAAACGACAGCACAAAGATTTCTTTTGGTAATATTTTCACTACAAGCATTTTCCCTTGTCGAATAAAGGTGTAACGATCTGCAAAATCTTTCACTTGTAGTAAATGCTCGGGAGCATTGATGATATCTGGCAACGCCTCATACTCATCAATCCCAAAATCTTGCCCATCACGGCTATTAAACTGTTTAATTAAAGTATCATCAGAAAGCCACACTGTGCCAGTTTTGCTTTTCAATAAATCCTTACTTTCCGCACTCAAGACACCTGCCGCAAATTTAAAATTTTTGGTAAGACTATCTCGCACCTGTAACATCTGCTCAGCAGTGAGTTTTTTTCCATCTAGGCTGAGCGTTTGTTTCATCTCCGCCATACGCTTTGCCAACAATTCAAAATCGTGCTTAAACTCCCCACTTTTCATCTCAACCTTCGCAAACGCATGCGCCAGTTTTTCAGGATAAAGATCCAAATTAGGCTTGTAGTTTAATCGCCCTACATTGTAATCAAAGCCTTTATCCGTCACACGTATCGTGCCATCAGGCAATTTAAACCCTACCGTCTTTTCACGATTACCTTGATTATCCGCAGGGCGTTCTACTTCCACCAAAAATTCAGAACTATCATCAGGCTTATCAATCCCACGGCGTTTCAAATCTCTTTCGCCTAACCTTCCTGCGGTTCAGGAATCCCTAATTTATCCCGCACCCAACTTTCCGAAATCTGCACGCCAATGCCCGTAAGTTTAGGGATGGCATCTGCAAATACCGATAAGTCTTCATATTCTTTTGTGTCAAACTCAAAATAAGGGATACGATGTGGCGCAATATTCGGATCAACATTAATTTGCAAATACGGCAAAATGATTTGTTGAGTGATGGTTTGCGTAATCTGTTTCGCATCGCTAATCATCAAATCACGACGCACTTCATTATGCACATTGCCTAACGCATTGGTGGAGCTTTTACCATCCGCCCCCGATGTTAAGGTTTGCCCTAAAATCAACCGAGCAATAGATTTCTCGCACCAATCAACCATTTGTAAAAATGGATTATTACCCGATGCTTTAAGAGGAAATTAAAATGGCAGACTTACAACAGCTTATCAAAAACATTGAACAATGGGCGGAAGATCGCAATTTGATTGAGGGTTCTACACCACAAAAACAATTCATTAAATTAATGGAAGAATTTGGCGAGCTATGCAGTGGCGTAGCAAAATTCATTCTGTTTGAAACATAAAAAACGAAAAGCGAGAATTTGAAAAAGGCGGGGATTGATCAGATAACCCCGCCTTTGTTTTATAGCCGTTGAGCAATTTCTGCCATATCAGGTGCGTAATAAGTATTTTGCAGAATACTGAGATCTCTATGGCCCGATATTTTGGCTAATACCATTACATCCACTTTTTCTGCCAATCGGGTTAATGCTTCACGGCAGGTGTCGTGAAAATGTAAATTGGCGTTTTCAAGCCCTGCCATCTTTTTGAGCTTGCGGAAGTTGTGATCCAGTTGGCGTGCTTCCATTTGGAATACTCGCGGATCACTTTCTGTTTTTACCGAAGTAAGATGTTGTAAAATCTCTATTGCTTTTACCGAAAGAGGCACCGTGCGTGAATGTCCATTTTTAGTAATTGGCAAAAAGGCGGTGTGCTTTTCAAAATTAATATTATTCCAAGTTAAACTTGCTATTTCCCCTGCTCTCATTGCTGTCTCTATAGCAAAAAGAAATGCCGCCCCCGTGCAATTTTGTAAGTTTTTTGGCGGTTCAATATGTTCGACATCATAACCTGACACAAAAATCAGACGCTCAATTTCATGTTCATTATATCGACGAGTTCTTGGTGCTAGCGCTTGTGGTTTCTCAAGATATTTTAGGGGGGGTTCTGTTATAAAATCCCATTCAATCGTTTTGGCCATTAGAGCAGAAAGCGAACTACGTTCACGCAAAACTGTTGCTGGAGAGACTTCTTTTAATCGTTGATTTTACCACTCACGAAAGTGTGCTTTTCCTATTTCTTGTAAAGATATTGCGGCAAGCGGAGTTCGAGAAAGACGCAGTAGCCTTATGCGCTCTTCACGTTTCCCGTGCTTGGTTACAGTGACTTCTTTTAGATACTTATCAATCAGTTCATCCAATGTAATATCAGGGATTTCATTATACTTTCCTGATTCGAGCTGTTTTTCGAGCATTTCTGCCCATTTTTTTGCGTCTGCTTGAGTCAAAAAAGTGGCTGATTTGCTCACGCCAAACTTGCGCACTTGTGCGCGCCAACGCTTGCCATTCTTGATAATTGTCGCCATTGTTTATTCCATAAAAATGTGTGCAATACACGTGTGCAAAAATGTGTGCAATGGAGTATAGAACAGATCGAAATCGATCCCAATCGGTATAAAAATACTACCTTTTAGGCGATTTTGATATAAAAAAGAAGGTATGTTTTAGTGTGTTAAATTATATAAGCTATTGTTTTTACTTATATTTTATCTATTTCTATCTGAAAATTGGGGAATAGAGAAAAATAGAGATGGTGCGACTAGCTGGATTAGAATTAATTAAATAATATTTTGATTTAAAACGAAATTTTCAAAAGAAATATAATTATATAATACCATTCATAATACCATTATATTTAATGACCTACAAATCTAAAAAGGTTAAAGGCACATATACATCAGCATATAAAGCCGATATATCAAAAGTTGAATCTCTTTTTAATTAAATAAAAACAGCGGAATCCCCCGCCGTTTGTCTATTTTTGAAAGATTGTCGCTAGTTGATTCGGACTAAACCGCCAACCGCTCTCGCCACCGCAAATCGCATTAAAGCACCATTCACTGCAAAAATATTTTGAGCGTTTTTGTTTGATGCCAAGCACAATCCCTAACGCACCCCACCAGTCGTATTTACAGCCCAAAGTGCGGTCAAAATAGGCTTTGATTTGTGCTTCGGTAACTCCCTTTAGCTCAATTAAATCCCATTTTTCTCTATCATAAACATCAATTTGCTTACAACGCACGCCACCGTCTCGAATTGAAGACGAATAACACTCGTACATCACTTCTGTTTCATAGTGATGCCCACTGACAAATACTTCTTTCATTACTGCAATTTCACAATGCGAATACACGCCTTTTGTCAATTTACGAGTGAGCCAGTCACTCAAACGTGCCAAAAGTGCGTTCGGGTTTTTACCCGTTTTTTTTACCTTTGTATAATGCGAGATAGATTTTAGTGCCTATCATTGTTGTGACTCCGCTAATGTTTGCATTTTACCTATAATGTCGTCATGAATGTTTTTCAGTTCTTCATCACTCAACGCCTCATGCTTTAACTCATACTTACGCATACGTTGGTTGGCAAGCTCCATTTGTAGTTTTTTCAAGCCTGCCGCCTGCGTCAAAATCAGGTTTGTGGCGGTCTTATTATCCAGTCTTGCACGTTGCGCGAAATCTGAGATATAACGACTGCACTCGCCTTCATAATTTGCGGCTTTAAAGGCAATAGCAGCAGCTTCTCGCTCCTTATACTCTTCGGCAAACCTTGTCCACCTAGAACTAATGTTCGCCGCTGTATCATCAATGCTATCAACTAGTCTTTTAATGAGTTCACGCTTAATTTCAGTTTGCTTCTCCTCATCAATAACCCAGCTATTTCCATTCCATATGTGTAATTCCGTTGGCTTTTTATTAACAAGAATATACCCATTGCCATTTTTAACTAGCTGTTTATTATCAAGCACCGATTCGTTTTTCACTTCTATTTCTATAACATTATTTATGTTTTGAGGCGGTGGAAAAATTTGATAGTTGTTTAAATTATCTTTAAAAAAATAGACTTTCATTTATCACTCCTTTATCGGATATAAATACGTTTTATATAACGATTATCAATTTGACCAATATTTATAGTTTTACCGTCACCAGCAATATACACAGTGAACTCTTTGGGTATTGTGTTACGATAAAGATTGTTGTATATTACTTCACGAATACTAGTCAAACGACCTCCGCCTGTATCTTCTGCACCCACCTCAAAACTGACTAATTCAGTAGTGTTAGGATTATAATTACTCTCTTCAGATAGTCGGAGATAAAAAATTAACGTTTTACCGAAGCACTTCTCTGATAGAGTAATTTGCCCAGAATTCACGTTACCTTCCCAGACTTTTTTTAATGTGCCAATTTGAGACAAATCCTGTTTTGCCTGCAAAAATTGCTGATTTATATCAACTTTTGCATTGTTTATTTCTCGCAAAGTTGATTGTTTATTCTCTTCTATTTTTTGTTCAACCCTCGCAGATAACGCTTGCATATTTTGTGCAAGTGTACCCGCATCAAGCGCCCCAGCATTTTCAACAACGCCGAATGCCTTCACCCAAAATTGCACGTCATCAAATGTGTTTTTTGCTTTTATACAAAGTTTGAGAATAAGCGATTTAGGGCGAGTTTCATCGCCACCTGTTGCAAAGTTGGAATTAATATTAGGGGTTATCCACCAGTTATCATTATTGTCATCAACCACTGCAGTAGCAATATCAAGAGATGCTCTATCTGTACTATCTCTTGAGCCATAATCAAAAGTCTTATCATTGTAAAAGCGAGGGTTTGTAGCCGTATTATTCTCAATGTGTTTATGGACGTGTCGCTTGAACTCATCCTCTTGCGTTTGCCCTACAGAGAGCCCATTGCCCGCATTACGCAAAAATCTATCTGCTACTTTAGGCACACTAGCAATTGAGCCATATTTACCGACCAAGTGACGATATAACTCAGGGTAACGTTGCTCGGTAACTTGTGTGGCAATCTCGTCAAAGGCAATCCAGCCTGCAGGGATATTATCCACGGCAAAATAAGCCGTCATCCCCACATCGCTACGAGTTAAATCAGGAAGTTGGTTGTGGTTTCCCAAAGTGCGGTATAAATCGGGGAAGGTTTGTTGGTTAAATGTTGTGCCATTGGCTTTTAAAAAACCAACGGGATTAGTTACCGCACGGGGAAATGACACTACGGCACCAATAGGCACACCGTCGCCGCCTGCATCTTTCCATTCTGACCAATTTGAGCCATTAAAAAAGCGTGTTTTGATTTTGTTATCATTCGCTTTACGTGCAATTTGACGCACCGCATTTGTTGCCCCACCGCTAACTACTTCAATATGCCATTCCCCATTTTCGGGTAGATTTTGACCGCTTGCTAAGTAATAATTGCCATCGGTTTTATAGCCATTGGCATCGCCCTGCCCTTGTTCTACTTTAAAATTCCCAATACCGTAGCCTGCTAAGGTTGTGGCTGGGGATTGTTTAGCGCTAGCAGCTTCTTTTGCTTCCGCCGCTTTATCATAAGCCGTTTTAACGGCTGCTGAACTCGCAAACTTTGTGTCACTTTCGTCGTCAACAGCAGAGTTTGGGAGTGGCTTGTTTTTGAGTGAGTTATAATCAACGGGTAGTTTATACTCTGTAGCCATGGGTACCCATTGAGCACCATTATATTCTTCAAAAATTTTTGTCGATGGATTCCAGCGTTTTGCTTTTAGCGGGACATTAGTGTGCTCCCCATCCAAAAATGATAAAGCCGCACTAATGGCGGCTCTAATTTCGGTTGGGAATTGCGTATACTCGCTATCGACAGTTGGTTTGTTAAAATCTGCCATTTTTGCTCCTTTACACTCCTTTTACAACCCAGCCAACTTTACCGCTTACACGATTCCCATTTTTATCAAATAAAAATACGTAAAAGCCTTTAGGTTTTGGCTCATCCTTAAAGTCAGATGTTGCAAAAAGTGGTTGTTTAGATTGTGGTGTTAAAACCGGGACAGACGCATCAATAAACTCTGTTGCAAAGTTTACCCATGTGCCTTTTATATCTGACGCATTTGCCTGTACGGTTCCTCCGTCAGTTTTTTGTTTTTGATCGAGTTTTAGATTAAGTGACTCTATTACGACAGGTTTCTGTGCATTGCTCACTGTAATTCTAAACTTAACATATCTAAAGTTGGTTTCATAAACGGATTGTTGGTCGTGTTCGCGCCAGTTATCTTTAGCGTTTTCTTTTACTGCTATATGATAGTTAATATCATAACTGCCAGAGCTTATCACCTTAGGTGTAAGAGTAATCTTGGATGATGCTAATACCGTGCCGTAATCCATTTCCTCCTCATAATATCCGTTCTCGTCTATTGGCTGGAGGTACAACGGGAAACCTCTATTAATTTGAGATTTTGGAGTAGCGAGATTATTGGATCTAAAATGCTCTGCCCATGTATCTCGTCTGACTGGTAGATATAACTTGCCATCGATTTTATCCGAACCATTTTTAATTCCGTCATACGAGCTGTTGTAGTCGTATTTAAGGATATAATCTGGCGGTTGTGCAACATTGGATAGCGTATATTGCGGCTCACTTCTGTTACCTGCACTATCAACACCAATAATCCAGTATTTATATAACCCTCCTACAGTTTCAAACTGTGGAAACGCTAACCCATCAATATTTGTGATAAACTCTGAATTCTCTATTGTTTCCCCTTTCCGCAACTCATAATAGACAATCGGCAAGGTAGCCTTGGCACTTTGCCAACGCAACATGACGTAGTTATCGATAACTTGTTGAGATATAGAGACAGGTGTCGGTCGATGGACAATTAGCTGCGCTTGAGCGGATTCGCTCCGATTTCCGCCTAAGTCAATTGCAGTAACGGTAAATTTTTTATTGCCGTTAAAATCAGCCTTAAATTTAAATGATGTACTTTTAACTAAAGCCAGCACGTCATCATCTTTTTTAACCTCGTAGAGCTCAGTCGAAAAAGAGTTGTTTTTTGTCTCACCCCAAGTCATCAAAACTTCATCGCCAACAATTTCTGCAACTAAGTTTTCTACTTGTCCGCCTGAAATATTAAACGTTACTGCAGTGGGCGATTCAGAGCGAACATCGGAAGAATCCACCGCGCTTAGCCAATACTTATGCTCACCAGCGCGAATAAAACCAAGATTAAATTCGTTTGCCTTGATTTTCCCAACTGGTTTAGAAATTTCATAGGTGTCGCCTTTTTTAATCTCGTAATACTCTAAATCTATATCGGGCGATAAATCCCAAATTAAAAAAGCTCCTTCTTGGGCAATAGCCTTGTGTCTTAAATTAGAAACATTATGCGGAGGACGTAATCTCCCTATTGGCTCATAGTTTTGGATTGGATTATCGGACCATACACCTAATACATTGCTTGTTTTGATGCGGATTTGATATAACACGCCATCTTTTACATTAGGGATATCAACCGATGTTAAGGTCGTTGGCTCCATCTGTTTCCAGTTGCCATTGCCATCGCGATACTCGATTTGGTATCGAGATGTGAGCGATGTTGCAGGTTCATAACTTACAACAATTTTGGTTTGGATACTTCCCCCAAGCCCACGATAAATCTCATCGGTAATCACTACATTTTTTACACCAGTATCTAGCGTATTGTTTGTTGTGTCATATTCAATGAGTTCATTCCCATTTTCAATATGCTCAAACTTAGAGGGATTGTAATCAGATGCAGTGATAGTGTATGAGCCGTCATCGCTCTCAACAATAGAGATAACTCGATAAAGTTCAGGTTTTATATCTGCACTAGCAATAATCCATGTGCTATTTTCTGTAACAGAGGTAAAGACTGGTCTTACGTCAATCTTAGTGAGTTTCCCGCGTTGTGTAATCGCTCTTTGCTCCAACTCTCCTTTTTCATTCACTATGCTAATCGTTGATTCTTTTGTGATTTCAACTTCCGCATCGAGGATGATTCGGTTTGTTGTTGAGCCGTCTTTAACTCGCCCACCGCGTCTCTCTCCTGAACGATGAACGTCAGATACTTGTATCACTTCGCCAGGAATGGGTATAGCACCATCTTGTCCGCAAGAAAACGTAATAACTTCGCTTTCGTATTGCTCAGTATAAAGTAGCCATTTCCCTAGTCGTCTCGCTTGCCCTCTCGATGTACAGCCGAACGCCACAACTTCCGTTTGGGATATGTACCCCATCTTAACAATCGCTTCTGGGTCCTCGATGTACTCTACAGATTGCTTAAAGTATTTTTTCGGGTCGTTCCACGTCACTAATACGACATTGTGACGAGTTTTAATATTCGAGCCTGCGCGGCTGAATTTACCGCCGATAACATTGGTATTATTAAACTGATAAATAGGATCTTTTGGCGAGTCTTGGACAAGCATTTGAGTGCCGCTACTCCAATAACTCATTGCTCTAAATACCGATGTTAAATCTCGTAACAGCTTAAAGGCTTCTTGTTTGGTTTGGATGTAAACATTGCAGGTAAAGCGAGGTTCACGGCCACCAAATCCATCAGGGACTAATTCATCGCAATATTTTGCTATTTGGTACATCGACCATTTATCTAGCATATCCTCTTTGATATATTCCCCCGCCCCATATTCCTCGTTAGTGAGTAAATCAAAATAAATCCAAACAGGGTTATTTGAGTATTTGACAATAAATGTACCGTCCCAATCACCGCTATATTCTCGAGTTTCTGGATTGTAGTTTGATGGCACTTTTAGTTTGATGCCACGGCAATGATACCCACGAGATGGTATTGAGCTAAATTGCTCGGCATCTATTTGCACGCCAACATATGCCACACCAGGATAAGTTAATTTTTCCTCAAAAACCGTTGTGATTTTCGAAAAAATGGTTTTGTTTTGTAAAACCTGGCTATCTGAATCATCAGTTAACCGTGTCACTTTTATATTCCAGGGAGCTTCGCCTGTTAATCTAAAGCTATGTTCGCGATTATATGATGATGTGGTTTTACCCTCGATAACGATATTACCTGCATCTATCCACTGGCTACCGTTAGCTTGATATTCGACTTTTAGCTCAACCTTTGTACCGTTAATATCTCCATTGCTTTTATTTTGATGACTTAATCCAGGTACAGTAATGGTTACTCTAACAATATCTGCTTCTGGTGCAATAATAGAGCGAGTGATAGGTTTGTCTTTTTTTACTTCGGTATTAACATCTGTTGTCACTTCATTGGTTTGGCAAATTTCTGACGGTGCTTGTCTCACACTTCCAGGTCGCCACTCAATAGCAACATTATTAAAATTGAATTTGCCTTTTTCATCTTGCAACTGTACATCACCAAAGTAAACTGAGTTCAGTCCATTTACTGGTCCTTCAATTTCGCCACAAGAAATAACATCAATAAATTTTGCATAGGAACAAGACTTGAGTGAATCAGGGGCTTCAACTGGTGCTCTACCACCTCCGCCACCACCTTTTCCTCCGCCTTTTCTACCGACTATCTGCATTTATCACCCCGAAACTCGTTTAAATTTAAGTTTTCCTCTAGTTTCATTGTTTGATGTAGAGTTTGTTCTGATAGGAATTTCTTTATCGGTAAGACCTGCCGATACAACAGCAGATCCAACTATTAATTCACCATATAACAATGGGATAGGTTGCCCTTGCTCGGTTGTATTTACCGCACCATTAAATAAATAAGACGGCTTATTCTCTGGACGTTCTTGTGGTCCACTTACTTTTGGCACAGGGACGAGTAATTGGCTGATGCCGCCAAGTACAAGTGATGCACCAATCGTAAGTGGCAAGGTTGCCGCGCTGCTTAAAAAGCCTGTACCGCCTATAGTAGCCCATCCTAAAGGGTTCCAAAATGCAAGGCCAATCATCGCAGCCCCCGCTATGAGCTGAAAGAATCCCCCTCGCTTAGAACCTCTAATGACTGGAATAAGGTGAAATTCGGCTTGAGCGCCATACCGCATTTGAAATTCATCAGATGATGTTGTCAGCTCTTCTCGCTGCACCAAGAACCGATAAACTATTCCGTGTCTTTCAGACTCTAGAAGAAACTCTTTAAATCCTCTTTTTAAAACACATAAGGCTCGGATGGCTTCCGCTGGTGTTTTTACTGCCAGCTTATGGACTTTCCCAAAGCGTTTGCCTAACTCGCCTTTAAGGCGTATTTTTCTTATGTCGCATGATGTGCGTTGTTCGTTCGCGGTAGAATTGTCCATATACATCCTTACTTGATAGTCGTCCGTATAGGTGATGACCAATTAAACCATCACCAAGATAAACACCAGCATGATTAGGTACATTTGCGTTAATTTGCATCACAATCATGTCGCCTATTTTTAAGTCTTTGACTGGATAAAATCCAGCGTCCTCAAAGTTATCAACATAGAGATTGCCACCATTATCCCACCAGCCATCTATGCGATTGTAGTTTGGGAGATTAATACCCAGTTCTTGGCGATACCAATCGCGTACAAATCCGTAGCAGTCAGTCATGCCATGGATAAATTTACGCCCATACAAATCAGGCACCTCCGTAAGTGCAGGCATAAAATGCGTAGATACTTCATCACCTTCTAGTCCAATAATGCACCATTCCAATCCACTCATTTTATGTGCGTCTTGATCTGCAATGCTTGGTAAACAACTCTCGTCAGGATGGGAATGAACAACGGTTCTAATTTCCCCCACGCTTTCCGCTCGGGCATAATCTTCTATGCCAATCAAAAATTCATCTTCTGCTTCTGCCGCTAAATTGGTACAGGCGACATACTGCAATTTGCCATTTTTAAGCACAAAAAAACCGCAACTTTCGTGCGGATAACTTTGTTTGGCGTGTGCTATTGCATCATCAATATGTTTCATTTTAAATCCTCATATATGCCGCACTTGGAAAACCACCAAAAGGCAGTTCTGAGTGCTCACCAAAATGTGCTTTACAGTCAGCAAGCGTTTTAGAGCAAGTTGCTTTATCGCCTGTATATCCGCAAAACTGCCCCTTATATTTATGAGTGCAATATTGAGCGACAATCTGCCGACGAGGTAATTTCACCCCTTCTAAATCAGTAGCAGGTAATAGCTCGAAACTAACGGTTAAATGGTCTTCCGATGTTTTTTGCGATATATAAAATATATCATCGGGTAAATGTGCGTTTGGGTCGGCGGTCAAATTTCCATTTTCAAAATTTACCGCATCAAGATAGATTATTTTCGTTCGCTTGCGAGTAAGTTGAGCGCCCTCAATGCCTTTTAATTTTGCCAATACTAATGTAATCGCCCCACCTAAGTTAGAAAATGTAATACTTGGTCTAACAGGGTTTAACCCATCAACTGCAAATCCCTCAGCTTTGACTGGATAAGGCGTATATTCTTGCCCTTGCCACACAATAGCTTGACCCAATGGACTTAATCCATCATGGAAACGATAAACAATATCGCCAAATTTAGTGAGATCGAGTTCAAATAATTCTATCCAGCCATGAGATGCGTATTGCTGCAGCTGTCCGTAAATACTCATATTTGCTCCAATAAAAAACCGCACCCTGTTTCCAAAGTGCGGTCGGATTTTGTGGTGTTTTAGAGAATGTCTAGCTGAAAGCCTGTTGCTTTAGGGTTATAGGCTCGAAGGTGTTTTAATACACGCCAGTTATTACCTTGCTCGCATTCAAATTGCTCTGTAATGCGTGTCAATACGTTATGGGCATGACGGAGAGTGCTGCGATATTCGTAAGCCATGCTATAAACGGAAGCAGCGTAGTGCGAACCAATTTGTTTTAATGCTGGGTGAAGTACTTGGCAAAGTTCCGTGCCACGCAATAAAGCAAACCACGCCCAAACGAGGTGTTGGAGTTCGCGTTCGGTAAATTCAAAATTAAAGCACTCATCTTTTTTAGGCGTTGTAATCAACTCCCCCTCAAGCACGATTCTGTGAACATACTCCACCGCTTGCGGTAACTGCTCTAATGTCAAATCTTCGATTGATTCCACATTAAAGCGTTGATGGACTAAATGATAAGCCTCAGAATAAATTAATCCCTTTTTGCTCACGAGCATATTCACGGCATTGCGTAACCCTGTGCGATCGTCTGCAGTTGTTTTTCGTTCTGCTTTACCATTAAACCAATAATCATGTAACGCTTGATAACACTCTTTTTTGTATTTGATTAATGTGTCACGGATTTCTGGTTTACAACGATTAATATCAATGCCAAATAACCAACCGTTTAAATATTCGATTGGTAAGCAAATCATTTCACGTTTTTTACCGTCTTCGGCAACTATGGTTATGATGACCATAGTTGAATTTAATACATCATCACGTTTCATTCGAGAATATTGAGATTTCCAATCCAAGCCGATATTTTCGCAGATTGGTTTCATAGCAGTGTAATGTGTACCGTTTTGTTTAAATGTAACTAAAGATTGATGATTGAATGAAATTGTTTGGGTTGAGATTTGATTAGACATAAAATGTCTCCTTTGGATTTTTTTTACGAAATTAAGATTTACCCTAAATAGGGTGCCAAGAGGTTCGTAAACCGTCCAAAGTCGGCTGGAGTTATTCCCCGAAGGTCTTTTATTCCTCGCCCTCTCGGCATAGATGAAATTGGATTTATGCGTGTTAAGTCTTAATGGCAATAAAACTAAACGAGATCACAAATTTTACGCATAAAAAAACCGCTATGCTGTCGGGTGCGGACTTCCGCTTTGGATTTAAGGCTACGACACCTTGATAAAAATAATAATGAAAAATCCTATTGGTTGTCAATAGGCTTTTTTTTCATAGAATAAAGCTAATCCCGAAGCACGCTGCGCCAATGGCAAAACCAACCGCTGCAATAATTGCTGCACTTGCTAGCATTTTCCCTGCAATGCCTGCATCTTTTTCACTCATTTTTCCACCTACCTTAACTTGATGTTTTGGTGTATACTTAATCAAAATTGCTCCTTAGCCTATTTAAGGGGTAAATAAAAACCCCGAAGTGCTGCAAACGCTTCGGGGTTTGTTTTTCCGATTGCGTTGTGAAATCATAACAAAGCAAGTATCTCTTGTAGTGAGGAAGGACTTCTACATTCTTGCTTTGTGAGATGTATTTTCACAACTCAACCTTTCAATTTCTTTTAAACTACTTTAAAGGATTTAAACTACTTCCTCGAACTCACACGTGAAAGTGGTGTGCGTTTTGGTAACAGATCGTGGAAATTTAGGACAAACCACCTTCACTAATCCGCCACCAAGTGCCACATCCTTAAAATAAAAGGCACGAACTCCGCCGTGTTCTTTCATAAAATTTCTGAATTTCTCTGCTTCTTCGTGTTTGAGTTTGTAGGTGACTGAATATTTGCGCAAAAGCGAGTTAATGCCATCTGCCATACGCTGTTGATAACCATCGCCAAAATTAAGCACTTTTCGTCTAGGTTCTTCCTCTACAATATATTTAGGCTGAGGACACCAAGATAATGTTTTTAATGCCATGTTTACTCCTAAGATAACAATCCGCCAGGGCGCATATTCTTCTGCAGCATTGTTCCTGCTTCCGCTTGCGCAATTTGTCGCACTAATTCCACGGTGATTTCAAGCAGTCCATTTTTTGATTGTTGGCTTACCGTTGCATCCATCGGTTCACCGTTATTAATCACCTTAACCGCTATATTCCCTGATGATTTAGGTTGATAAGCCATAGTGGGCAATCTTGGCACACCGACTCCACCACCATTAGCAAAACCACGACGAACAGAACCGTAATTAAGATGATCTAAAAAGCCACGGCCCAAACGAGCAGTGGCTTCTTTTGTTATGACGTATTCGCCCTTATGTACAATACCAGCTGGCGTGTATTTTCCACCATCACCAGTATAACCACCAGTGGCAAAACTCATCGTTACTGATTGAATATTTGAAACGATACTGGCAGTTTGACTGGCTACCCGTGCATATTCAACTAAATTTGCTGGATAAGGCAATTTTGCTGCTTCCGACAAAGCTAACTGGATATTGATAATACTTTCCGCAATAGCGAAAGCTTTACTTGCAGCAAACATAGCTTTATAAGCAGCTGACTGTTGGCCTGCAGCATTAGCCATTACACCAGCCATCGTGTCAAAAGCTGAACTCATCATCTGCGTCGATTGCGCATAATAATCTGATTCCTTCTTTTGCCGCTCCAAATCATACTTATCTTGAATTTCTTTTTTGCGACGCTGATATTCTTCCTCCGACAATAATTTCTGCTCATTGCCGCTTTGTATTGCCTCCAGCAAGGCTAAATCGCGCGTACGTTGGTTTTCGATCTCCTGATTTGGATCGAACCGAGCACGAAATTGTGCCAATGGATCGACCGCACTTTGTGACATCTGTTTTGCATAGTCAAACTGCACTCGATTCGAGGCTTTCGCCGCTTCACTTTGGTTGATCTGCCCTTTCTCGTATAATTCCTGAATAGATTTTAGTTCATCATCACGATTAGCTTTCAACAATTTTTCTGGCGCATATTTGCCAGCAAGCTCTAAACGTTGGCGAGCAAAGCGTTCTGCAATAGCCGTTTTTGCGGTTTCATATTCTTGATACGACACCACGCCTTTTTTATTGTGTTCTTCCAACCGTTGGAACATTCGCACTTGCTCTAACTCAATTTCGCCTAGACTAGAGCTGTTTTTCTTGCGAATTTCATCGTAGAAATTAAGCCAACTATCACGAGCATTTTCACCTGATTTGGCAGATTTTCTTTGTGTTCTGTTTTGTTTATCGTCCCACTGCTTTGAATATTTTTCATCCAAAGCATTGTAAGCCGCCATATAACCATCATTTTTGACGGTAATCCCTGCACTACCCAAATCTCGACGAATATTTAATGCAACCCAATCTTTTTTGGATTTAGCATTATTAATTTCATTCTGCAATTTTGTGCGGTCTATAAAAGCTTGGGTTTTATCATCAATATTTAAGGCTTGCGGAGATTTTCCAGATAATGCGTCACGATAGGCTTGATTAAAAATCAATAACCCATCTGCGCCCTCTCTTGCTGCATCGCCTACATTTAACAACTTACTCATCATTCCCGCTAATGGTGGCTGAACATTAGCGGCATTATTCGCCACAATGAGCATTGATGAATTAAATGTTTGTACGTTTTTATCGGTGCGCAATAACTCAAACCCAAGATTGCTTAAAACCGCATTAGTTTCATTTTCAGTTGTTGTTGCCAACTGTGATGAAATAGTTTCACTCACCCCCATTGCATCATTGAGTAGGCGTTGTTTTTCTTCCAAATCTGCGGTGATTTTGGCTTGTTCTCGCATTGCAGAAGCAATTTTCTCAGCGTAATTTACTAATGAGAAACCTTCGTTGTTTTCACTTTGCACTTGATAGGTTTTTATGGCTGCCGTTAAATTGTCATAACGTTTTTTTAGTTCTTCAATTTGTTGTTTTCTGGCGATAATGTTTTCTTCAAGTTTGGCTTGCTCTGCACGAAGCTGCACACTGTTCATTTTCTCTAAAGAGTGCGCCACTTGCTCAAGATTATCTGAGTAAGCTAGTGCCGTTTCTTTGGCTCTTTCAGCTTCTTGTCGCCACTCTAACAAATAGCCAGCTCCCAAAGAAAGCCCAACCGCCAACGCACCAATCGGGCCACCAACTAATCCTAATGCACTACCTAATAAGCGCCCTGCTGTACTGGTATTGCGTTTTGCAATGGCAAGGTTTTTATTTGCGGCTGCTTCCGCATTAATCGCAATGGTTAATTTTTTTGCCTGTGCTTCTGCCAATGTTTTAGCCGCAAGTAATTCCGCTTCTGTTCGTGCATGTGTGATTTTAAGTTGGATCACGCTCATTTCCGCTTGAGCTTCTGCACGCAATGCTGCTGTTCGTTTTACTTCAGCTTGCGCCACTTCTGATGCGACAAGCGCTTGTTTACGACTTTCGGCAATAAATCTGTTAAGCTTTGTTGCACCGACCGCCGCGCCGAATGTACCCATTACGGTCGCTGCCACGGTTAAATGATGACTAAATCCATTAATGATTTCGGCTGCAGTTCGGCTGACACCTATCGCATTGTCTGTTTCACCCACCCATTTAACTGTTGCCGTACTTAAATTTTCTAGTGCAGCAGAAATTGTTAAAATGCGTGAGCCAAATTGACTATCAACGCTACTTTTTGCTCTCTCTAATGCTGGAATAAGTACATCTGTAGTCAATTTCCCTTCTTTCGCCATATTGCGAAGTTCGCTAGTTGTGACTCCTAAGCCGTCTGCTATCGCTTTTGCCAATCCTGGTGTTTGCTCCATAACAGAATTAAATTCATCACCACGAAAAACGCCACTACCGAGAGCCTGTCCAAATTGCATTAGTGCCGCTTGTGCAGATTTTGCGCTTGCACCAGAAATTGCAACAGCTTTTGATACAGTTTCTGTCAAACTTGCGACCTGTGCTTGGCTAATTTTTAAGGCTTCTGCATTTTGAGCAAAGCGTTGATATACACCTGATGTCGCTTGGATACTTTGGTTTGTTTTAAGTGAAATATCAAAAACAGATTCTAAACCGCGCGCACTGTTAATTGATGCGCTTTCAACTAAACGAAGTTTATTTTGAATTTCAGTGTAGCCATCGGCATAATTTTTTAGTTGACCAATTCTTCCACCAGCAAAACCAGCCCAAAAAGTACCTCGAGTGAAATTATTTAAATTTTGTGCCGCTTTCTCAATATTATTGAGATACTGAGATGAGCGAACTGAAAATTGTTTCGCTCTATTTTGCGCTTTTTCTAAATTTTGTTGAAAGCGCGCCTGATCTAACGTTAACTGAATATTTAATTGACCTAATAAACCAGACATACTTTATCCTTTAAAATAAAAAGGCCCACCGAAGTGAGCCTTTTCAAAAATGTAACTTAATCATCAAACAGAACTTTATTATTTGGACTGAATGCCAAAAAGTTTATTCCATTTATCTTCCCGCGTCAGTTTTTTATCTAAAACAATTCGAATGCAGTAAATCAAAGGAATCAACGATACTGCAAAAGCGAATACTGCTCCCCAAGGGAAAGAAGGGGTATTCAAATAACCACAAAAACCAGCAAAACCAATAATTAAAGCAATAACAAAAATAATACCCATAGAATCAAACAAAAAATCAAAAAAACTATCAATAAGCCATTTCATATTCTCTCCTTGGTTATTTTTTTATCATCGTACGATATACCCATATAGATTTCAATAGAAATATCATCGATTCGCCAAATATTCCGATGCACCGTCGTCATCGTCATTTTCTACCATATTTTCTTGATAAAATGGCATAAAATTTGATAACTGTGGCGGTTTTGCTTTCGTAGATCGATTTATCAAGCGCCTGATTAAACTGAATTGAGTCCAAACTCAAAAGAATATTTAACGAACCTAAACTTGACATATTCACCTCATAAAAAAAGCCCACCGAAGCGAGCTTTTAGAAACTTATAATTTAATTAATAATAACATATTTCACACGATTCTTATCTTGTTCAACTATCCTTAGTTTCTTAATACGGTTATTTTCTTTAATAATAGCTACAACAGGACAAGTTGCGAAAATAGCAACATATACACCAATAAAAGCGAGAATATAAATAAAATCAACAGCAAATAAAAGGAATAATGTCCCTAATGCAATAAGCAGTATAAAAAAGCATTTTGCTGTAAATTGAATAAAATCACGCAACATACTTACCACCTTCTATAAGTTGAAAGTAACTGTTTTTCCTGTGGGTAATTCAACCGATAAATTTAACACACCACCCATTGCCTCAATGTAACGTTTAACTGATGATAATTTAATGTCATTGCCACGTTTTTCAAGGGCGACAACTGACGGCTGAGAAATACTTAATGCTTCTGCCATTTGCTTTTGTGAAAGCTCTAATTCTTCACGAATACGGTAAAGTTGTAACTCCATTCGCATATCGTCTGCCATAGCTTTCACTTTCGCTTGCTTTTCAGCTGGAAGATTATTCATCAGATCTTTAAATTTCACGCTCATTTTCTTGCTCCTTAGTTAATTCAGAAAGGTAATCATCATAGGTTTGTTCCGCTAGGGCAATCATCTCTTTGTAAAAGAGTTTTTCTTTCTTGCCTTTTTTATCTCCGCCACATAAAACAATCGCTTGTCTGACAGGGTCGAAAATATAAAATAAACGGAATACCGATAATTTAGACTGTACTCGCAATTCTTTTAAATTGGTATATTTAGAGCCTTGCAGCGTATCCGCATAAGGTCTGCTTAATTGTGGACCTTCTGTTGATAATAATTCCAACGCCGCATAGATTTTTAATACGTCATCTTCTGCCAGCGTTTTTAACCAGTTCAAAAGTGGGTCTTGTAAAATTACTTCCCATTCTTGTTTCATACAGCTATTACCTTTCTTATTATTTATATAGATTTTAATCTATATAAGATATGGAAGCAATAGATAATTTAACGATTTGCTAAATAATCAGCCACTCCGTCATCATCTTCATCATCCATTTTTTCTTGGTAAAACGGCATAAAATCAGATAACTCTGGAGGCTTAGACTTAGGGTCTCGATTTATCATAGCAAGCAAATGTGAAACTTGTGCAGTACGATAATCCTCTCGCCATAATCCAAAAGGCTGTTCCTGATAAAACATTTCGTATTCTTGGAGATGATGCTCTGGCATTTGCTCAATTTCTTCAAGTGTTTTGCCGAGAGAAAGTGAGAGGTTTATTTGGAACTTTCTTCGGCTTGAGAGTTTTTTGGTTCATCTTCCACAATAACTTGCGTTAATTGCTCAAATACAACCTTATCTAATTTGGAAAGTGCGGTTAAATCGTCTTCATTTTCCGCATCAAATAAATTAACGCCGTTTTCATCACAAAGGCGAATAGCTAAGGTGCGGGTTAAGCGATTTGGATCGTAGATTTTTGCCAATTGCTCGGTGAGTTGCTTTTCGTCGCTAAAATCAAGCGTAATACCTTGTGTTTCGGCAATTTTAATTAAGGCTTGCTGCTGCCCATATAAGGCGTTGTTCATTTCGCCGACGGTAAACTCACGAATGAAATAACGTTCTCCGTTAATATCAATCGGGGTAACTTTCGGTTTGTTGGCTAAAAGTTTTTCACGTAGATTCATTACTTATCACCTTTGTTTTTAATTGAATTAATAATATTTGGGAGTCGCCAAGCGATGATGAAACATACGCCTAACACTAAATAAGCTAAGGTCGTTTCCCATAACCCATATTGCATAGCTTGCTCCTTGAATAAAGGAAGAAAGTTAGTTATAATTTCCAATGAAGTTTATTCCTTTTAAGTATGGTTTAATTGGAATGAAAAACCCCGAGAGTTCGCTGCTTTCGGGGTTTTAGTTTTTATAAAGTGCGGTCAAAATTCACCGCACTTTGCGGCTATGCTGGTAAGTGATAATCGCGTTTTGCTTTTTTAATCGTTACACCAGATTCAAATTTACCTTTTACTTCACCGCTAAAATTAGGTGAGGTTTGGATAAATCCTGTGCCGTAAAGAGAACCTTGACCATTTTTCAATATCATCATCCAAGGGAAGGTTTCTTTCGCATAAAACTTCTTGCGCAAGTCAGCTTGCATTGCGGTAGCTGGCGCATAGAAGAAAGTTAATTTAATTGAGCCGTACTCAATTTCACCGGCTTCGGTTTCAGTCCCTTCGCTACACATTGTCGTAACATCTTCTTCCCCGAGCGTGTCACCGTCGCCTTCAATGTTTTTGATTGTGCAGAAGTTAGATGACCATTTAACGGTTGCAACTTTTGCTGTTGTGAAAGAGGTCGGCGCGTCTTGGTTACTCCAATCCACTTCATCAGCCAACGTAATTTTTTCGTTTGTAACGGATTTTACCGGGTAATAACCATCAAGAGAGCCAAGACCAGTTAGCTTAATAAAATCCCCTACTTTGGCACCATGCCCTGCTGATGTAATGGTTGCATTAGGTTTAACCGTTACGGCTGTGACTGCTTTGCCTTCGGTTAGACCAGTGCCTAAATAAAATTTAGTGCCTTGAAAAGGTGTTGTTTGTGTAGGCATATCTAGTCCTCATACTTAATTTGATATTTAAGGTTAGAAACGAACCAAGTACGATTTGTCGTATCTTGCTCGTATTCGTAGCTAATAAGAGTCATTTCGGAAATGTTTTCCGATAATTCATCATTAGATATAGCTACGCTTAATCGCTCTTTGATTTTGTCTGCAATATCATCTAATGCGTCGTCGCCTAAAGCTGTTTTCAGATAAATTGCGATATTTAATGCTGCGGTATATTCGTGATGACAGAGATCTACCTCTTCGCACGAAATCTCATCAAGAAAAACTGCAATAGCTGTTTTTTCTTGGTCAATATCAATAAATAAAGGGCGCCCAGAATAAATATTCTCAACACCCTTTATACTGCTTTTGAGCATATCCGACACTTGATGCCGAATCTTCTTATGAATTAGCATTTAATCCTCTATTTTTTTAAAATGTCACTCAACTCTCTTGTCAGTTCGACTTTGATCTGACTTGAATAATCTTTTAACTCATTATGGAAAGCCGTTGTTAATGGTCTAGATAACGGAATCTTAACAACATCAATTGAATACCGCTCTTTACCTTGTCGCTGCATAACGTGTTTACGACCATTTGCTAGAGTTTGAATAAAACCGCGTTGTATTTGATATTTGCCTATTCTAATTTGCCCTTTACTCGCTCGCATGGTTCGTCTAGGGTTTTCCAATAATCGAATTAATGGTAAATTTCTTCTATCAACTCGTATTTTTGCAACTGGTCGATTCGCTGTTGCTTTTTGGGATAATCGAGTTCGCTTACGGATTAATTTAGCTGGCACATGAATCTCTTTGGATACATTTTTTGTTCCATTTTTGATTGCACTTCTCGCCACCTTATTAATCGCTTTTGCTGCCACTTTAGGCGCGACTTGATTAGCCAGTTTTTGGATATTAGCTTGTAATGCTGCCATCCCTTCAATTTTCACCGCCATATTTACTCCAATTGCAGTACGATCTTCTTATCTTCAAAGCTAAACCCTCGCACAACATATTCCTCTGTTGAAGAAATAATGATATCTCCAAGTTTTGGCTTATATCCTGATGCTTTAAAAAGAGTGAGAGTACGCGTCGTGCCATTAATTAAGTAATCATCGGTGTAATTGCCACTCATTAGTTTTGGGCTTTCATCAAGCACAGCTTTGTATTTTTTGCCGTTGATAACATAGACGGACATCATCACGTCAGTAATGACTTTGTCCGCCTGTGCTAATGCGTTATCAAACGGACTAAGCGTTGATCTTGACATCTACAGTGCCCATCGATACGCCACTAGCATGCCAAGCAATACCTAAACGCTTGTTACTACCTGCGGTAATGGTTGCACCATCGGTTGCTGACCAGTACACGATCGCACCTTGTTTGATGTCGTCAGCCGCTTTTGCCTTAACGGTAAATACACCGGTAGTCAAGCCAACACCAACAGCGGATTTGTCAACATCGGCAATAGCAATCGCCGCAAGGTTTTCTAACATCACTACATCGCCACTTTTTACGGCAGCGGCAGCGGTAAAAAGCACGGTGTTTCCGTCTTGCATATAGTTTTTAGCCATATTTAATGATCCTTTAATTTTGATAATAAAAAACCGCACTTCGGTTAAAAGTGCGGTCGTTATTTAGGGCGATTTAAGTTACTTATTGGTAACTTTTACAATACCGCGGTAGTCAATCACGTTAACACCGGCATCAATGCGTACTTTGGTAGATACACCATCAACAGTGAAACCTTGTTGTTGCTCCATGTATGGCGTATCAATGCCGTCAAGATAAGAAACTTCAATCGCTTCTTTGTTGATTAAGTACCAGGATTTTGGATCGGCAACTTGTAAACGTGCGGATTTAACTGTCGGCACAATGTCGCGGATTGGATTGATAATGCCAGAATTAATATCAGCCCCCTCCACACTTGCTGAACCTAAAACTTGTTTAGCACGGGTGTAAAGCGAGGTTGGTAACAACATAAAATCAGGCTCAATCGCTAATGGTTCACCACGAGTATTGACAAATCCATTCATCATTTGAATTGCTTTATCAATGCTGGTTACGTCTAACGAGGCACCGGTTAAAGTGTTTTTGTGTGATGCGTCAAATAATGCTTTGCCATCTTGTGCAATTGCGTTACCAGTTAATAACGCAAACACTAATTTAGCGATGGTTGCACGTGCAGCTTGTCCCATTTTTTCAGGGATTTTTGTCAATAAGTGCATATCGTCATTGATGATTGCTTGACGGGTAATACTAAATAATTGCCCGTAAGTCGCTAATGCAACACTAGCACCCTCATCACCGATTGTGCCGTAGGTGTATTCTTCGCCCTCACCGACTTGTGGTAAGTAACCAAAGTCACCCAAGCCAACACGTTTCGCCGCACGGAAGTCGGTTAATGTGCTGCGTGAGGTAAACTGATCAAAGTTTTCCACCGCAGTTTCCCAACCTTTAAGCAAGGATTTGTGCGCCACATCAATTAAGATTTGACCAAAGTCGGAGCTTGAGTGGGTAAACGCCAAGCCAACCATGCTCATTGCGTTATGGCCAGACACGCTAATACCACGATCAACCAATGACGCACGGGCAAGCTCACGCAAGGTCATTGCGTTGTAGGCGTTGTCTTTTGCATCAACTTTATCTTTGTCGATACCTGCACGTGCTAATAATGATTGTTTAACACTATCACCAACTATATTACCATTCCCAGCATACGCGGTAGGCGCTGCACTTGGCGTTGTACCTGCACCAAGTTTTGCTAATAATTTGTCTTTGGCTTGATCTGCGGTAATGGATAAATCACCTAAACACTCCACCAACAAATCATTGTGCGTATTACCAAACGGTGCAAATACCGCTTTAATGTCGGCGTTACGTTTATTTAATTCAGCCTGCACTTGTGCGGTGTTATCTACCGGAGCTGTCGGCGCTTGATTTACCGGTTCAGTTGGTGCTGGTTGTGCAGGAGTTGGTGTTGCTTGTGGTGCGGATGCGCCAGCGTTGCCTTGTGGCTTAAACAACATGTCTTTCATTGCTTTTGGCATATTTTCAAAGTCCTCTAATTTTCTTGATTTAATAGACGCCATCGCCACAAGTGGTTCGGCTAGTTTGTCTGCAAATCCTTGTTCAACACATTCTTTTCCGTTGAGCCAAGTTTCTGCTGATAGCATTTCTGCTAATTCTTCAGGTGTTTTTCCTGTTTTGCTTGCATAAGCTGGGATTAGCGTATTTTCGACCTTGTCTAATAAGTCGGCATATTTGCGCATATCCTCAGCATCGCCACCTTGGATGCCCCAAGGCTTGTGGATCATCATCATTGCATTTTCCGGCATGATTACCTCATTGCCCGCCATCGCAATAACGCTCGCCATACTTGCCGCCAAGCCGTCAATGTAAACTGTCACATTTGCCGGGTGATTTTTTAGCAAGTTGTAGATAGCGATCCCATCAAATACATCGCCACCGGGTGAGTGGATGTGTAGGTTAATCTGCTTAATGTTGTTTCCGCAGTCTTTTAAATCCTGCGCAAAGCTCGCAGCAGATACGCCCCAAAATCCGATCTCATCGTAAATTGAGATCTCTGCCGTATCGTTGGCTTTGGCTTTGATTGAGTACCAAGACTGGTTATTCGTCTTTGTTGCGCTCGTTGCCATCGCCACCGGCGACAGAATCATTTTTTGTTTTGTCATTTGTCGTACCTGTGTTAGTTAAATCAGTGTCAAACTTGAGACCAAATTTGCGGTTTTCCTCAACCTCAACTCTACGTCTGCGTTTAACTTCTGCCGGGTTGCTGCCGCTTGCTCGTACTGCTTGGCTTTCGGTCGCTAATCCACCTTTGATGCGCTCTTTCCACGCTTGCGCCTCTTTTGTCGGGTCTATCCACGGCATCACTGGGCCACTATAAACAGCGTTATAAAGTGATGCAGGATCAATATCGACTGGCACATCAATTTCACCGCTGACAATCGCCATTTTTAGCCATTCTCTGTATATCGGGCGTGAGATGTGCGCAACAAAGGTATCTTGTAAAACGGAGTAACCCTCAAAGCTCTCCACCAACTCTTGGCGCTGGCTTGAGTAAGTCCCGTTATAGTCACGAGCAATGCTTGAGTAACTTGAGCGAGTCCCCGCTGCTGTTGCTCTTAATTGTCCATTCCTAAAGGTTTCTAGGTTCACATTTGGGCGATTAGAATTGATTAACCCGATGTCCTCACCAGGTTTTAAATCATCAATGATTGCACCGGGAGCAATCTCAAAATCTCGCTCCGGACTGTCTGCACTGTAATCCTCATTATCTCCGTAGAGTGCGGCATCACCTTTTTTGATGTACATCGTAAAGGCGGCGGCAATTCGTGCGGCCACACGCTCGCTTTCCTCATAATCTTTAAGGTCGGCAAGTCGGATGATTACACCGTGCAACATCGATACGCCACGCAATTGGTGCAGTCGTTTTTTAAACGCAAGGTGCAACATATTTTCTGCCGGCACCGATTTAACTCGCCCGTAAGTGCGATTGTTTTCTTGTGGGTTGTCCATGTAAACACGGTACGACTTAGGACGACGCCATGCGTCAAGCTCTACCCCTTGAATTAAATTTGCCGTATCAAGAGTATTCATCGGCACAAAATCAGGCTCTAACGCCTCAAGGCTAAATGCGATTTTAGTACTGTGATTGAGACCAGCTACACTGCCTCGCACAAGTTGGATAAACACTTCCCCATCACGGAGCCACGTGCGTAACAACATCCGCTCAAGTTCCGGGCGGGTAAATTGCCCGGTAACTTCTGGCCGCACAGACCATTCCGCCCATTTTTTGCGGATTTGCTCTGCCAAATCCTCATCAACATCACAACTTAAATTTAGCGGTTGTGGTTCAATATGGATTCCTCTGGAGCCAATCACGCGCTCTTCCATCTTGTCCAAAATGCCGATCACAATATCGTGATTTTGGTCTAACGCTCGAGCTTGTTCTCGCAAACTGACTGCACTTTGTTTGGTAGATACATTCGCGCCTTGGCTTTCGCGTTTTGCCTTATGTGTACGGCTTGGCATTGCTGCCTCGTATGCATTCATCACATATCGGCTTTTTGCTCGCTGTGCGCCCCATTTAGGCGAGATTGCGGCAATCGCTTTATCTAATATTCCCATTGTTTAAAATCTCGCATATTTGATTCTGTGGAGTTTTACGCGCTGTCTTGTTTCCGCCAGTAACTCATTTAGCATTTGTTGATAGCGGTCACGTTGTTTTGTCCATTCGGACACTTGATAAGATACCGATCGCCCATTAAAGCTAACTTGGCTTTGGGCGTTTTCGATCTTTTCATCAAGCGTTCGGATTTTTTCCTCAAGCTCGTCTTTATCGTAAATCACAGCCACCCACCTTTTTTCTTGCTTACGCCACCGTTTAGCCAATTACTTTTTGTTTTGGGTTTCGGTTGCAGTTTTACTTGTTCAATTTCTACCGCACTTTCAGTTTCTTCTTCCAGTGCAGTTGTCTCTTTTCGGATTACATCAGGATTTAATCCAGGTAGTTTTGCCCAGTATGGGACATTGTCCTCATCGCCCCACTTAATACGCTCATAACCACGCAAAATAGCGATCGCATGGGCATAGCAAAATAAGTCAAACGCCTCATTGTTGCCCTTACCTGGTTTACGCCATTTACCGTCTTGTCCTCGCTCTTCGTATGTCAGCTCATCAAAAAACCATTCGCCTAACCATGATGGGAAATGAATGTAATTGGCACCAACAGTCTCTCGACTCAGTGCGTTACTAATGCGATCTTTGAGTTGGTCAGTTTGGAGTAGGTATAGCGGCACATCACCTCGTGCTTTAGCATGACGATCTGACCGTGAGGTGTTATCAGGATAAGTTCGAGAAATCAGTTTTTGGCGTTTGGTACTATCACCTTTAACGAGATACACTCGTTTTGATATGCCATCTCGTTTGCATCTACGCCAAAACTTATAGGCGTTATCTGTTACACCGTCCTCACCGCCACTATCCACCGCCATTGCAAGGATTGGCATGACTCCGCCGTCTAATCCCTCAATACGATATTGCTTATTAAGCACATCACTGATGAGTAAATCCCAATCCTCAGGGTAGGCGGACGGATCAATTGGTAGACTTTCCCCATCTGAATTGCTCCGCATTGATGATTTAATGTTGTATCTATCAATGAGCCACCGTTCGCTATTTTCACCATAGCCCACAATTTGGACGACAAAACGGCGATTCCGCCCACCCTGTACATCAACTGCAGCCAATAAAAAACGGCACCCATAAGGTACCGTTCTTTTTTCTGTATCTTCTCGCCGCTCCATTAATTCATCACTTCGGCGTTGCTCAAGTGCGGAGCGTGGCAAATAAGGCAATCCCCAGTCTGTATTTGTTACTGCCTTTAGCGTTTCTTCACTGCCTGTCATTTCAAATTCATGTTCAGCAGTGAGTAATTTATAAGTTAATTGCGCCCATGTTTGATAAGCGGCGGCAGGGCCTTCTAGCCAAAATGATGCAATACGGGAGTTTCTGCCCTCGCCATGTATCACACCATCTTTGTCTATCGTTTGCCCTTCCTTTAGCCATTTGCCGCCAATGTTTAATGCGCGTTTCTTGTCAGGATCTACGAGAGATTGACAATGTGGGCATTGTAAACGAGCGTTTTCGCTCGCCTTAACATAGTCAGTATCATTACGATAACCCACCATATTTGCCATTGATGGCTCAAACCATTCTTTGCAATATGGACATTGCCAATAAAATCTACGTCTATCACCGCGATTATATAAAGATAAAATCCCAGTTGTTGGCGGTGCCTCGTGAGTAGTTTTTGGATGATGTTTTATATCAACAATATCCTTGCCTGGTGAACTCTCTACAAGTGTCATACCCGCACTCATAAATGTAGTCGTACGTTTGGACGCTAAACTAAATCCGTCACCCTCGCCGTCCACATCATCGGGCCATCGGTCGTAATCTGTTAATGCGACGTATTTGTAATCTGATGATGACAATACGTTAATTGACGGCCAGCCAATCTTTAATAAATTACCTGCCCTAAAATATTTATCGTGGACATTGTTATCGTTTTTACGCGGGCTTAATCTTTTTGCAATCTCAGGTGAGCATCTAAAAGTGCGGTCTAAACGTTTACGACTATGCTCACTGGCTTTCTCTTGTGTAAGTTGCACCAAGAGGAAATCAGACGGATCGCAAATAATCGCATAAGTGATCCAGCCATCAATCAATCCGATTGTTTTACCAGTACGAGCTGGCCCAACAAAAATAACTGCGTCATACTCACGAGAGTTTAGGCAGTCCATCGGATCTAACATATATGCAGCAGTATCTTTATCCCATTTAACAGAGTTACCACCGCCAACAGGCACTCGCATATATTCCGCTACGGCTTCCGATACTTTCATTCGGCGAGGCGGTTTAAGTAGATTTGCAATATCTCTCCTAATATCTTTAGCTGATGCAAACATGACTACTCCTCTGATTTATTATCGCCAGCCTGTATATGTAATGACATTTGCGATTTAACGTCATCAATCACCTGTATTACACGAGTTAATTGTGCTGGAGTTAACGCACAATCACGCTCTAAAATATCTGGCAATGTATCAAGTGATTGCACAACAGCTTTAGCCAAAAATCCCATCTCTTGAGCAACTTCAAAGGATGGTACCAGTTCGCCAGTATCTCGCTCGTATTTAAGTCTTTCGTTTTCCGCTTGCCAAAATGCTCGTCTCTCAACAGGTGACAAGCTATCAACATCCGCCGTCATTTTTTCGGCAAGCCCGATTTTGATTAAATCAGATAGTGCATAGAGCTTTAATTTGGAATTACTGCCAATAGCTGGCGTTAGTCCTGCAAGCCTTTGTGACACGGTTTGCCGATGCATTCCGACCAGTTCGGCGATCTGATTTATATTGAGTTTTAAGTCGTATAAATTATCCATAGCCGAGACCGTTAAAATGCCCAAAAAAGGGAAAAGATGATGATGACTAGAAACCTAAAAAACTGTCGAAAACCGCGCGCCCGAAACCCCGTGGAAAGGGGTATCCCCTCAGGAGTACCTTTTGCCGTCACGATTCTTTATAAAAATCACTCGATATATTTTTGTTTTATCCATAAAACATAGCTTAGGACTACCATCGAGCTATCATCAGATAGTCAAGGTCAGTCCTAATGTATGTGTCTGTATATGCCAATAAAAAAAGACCGCACTTTAATTGGCGGTCTTGGTTTGGTTAATCCACTTATTAAGATGATCTACTTGGCTTGCGCACTTATCTCGCTCTGCGGTTACCTTAACTAACTGTATGACTACATCGCCGTATGTTTCCCCAGTAAATGCTGTTTTGACACAAGGTGCAGTATAGGCTTGAGGCGGATAAATATATTCTGGTTTAGTCGTGATTTTATTCGTGCAAGCGGTCAAGAACAGACTGAGGCAAACGAGTGTGAGCGCAAGGTTGAGTCTTAATGATTGTTTTAACTGATTCAGCATTTTCTGTTGCTATCCTTTCTATTTCATTATTACGCTCTTGTTGCTCAATAATGGCATAACGCTCTTGTTGTAACGCAAGACTTAATGATTTGTTAGCATCTTCTTGTTGCTGGATAGTATTTTCTTGTTGCTTTGTCGTTATTTCCAACTCATCTATAACGCTAGATTGGTAACGCAATACACCAAACAAAACCACTACAACAGCCCCTAACGCTATGTAAATGTACTTAGTCATTATCCGTTACCATTAATGCTCGATAGAGCTTGCAACGCTCATCAATGCCATTTAGTCCACCATTAATTCTTCGCGTAACTTTTTCCACAGAATTAAGCTCAGCCAACTCATAGCATTTCCAATACCACACTGCAGTTTTAACAGATAAATCTAAATTCCCTGCCACATCATCTGGCTCAATATCTCTACCTAACCATTTTCTAAATGCGGCATAATTATCCTTACCTGTAATCTGAATCAGTCCACGACCACGATACTTCCAACCATCTCCACTTTTCTCATCGCCATTACCCAAACGATTAGCATAAACACGATTGGCAATAAGTTCAGGTTTGCGCTCATATTTCTTCGCTATAAGAGGGTCTGGGAAATATTTACGGAAAGTTTTAGAAAGCCCAAGCCAAGAATAATTTAAATTTTCTTTAAATCTTGTAAATCCGCCACTTTCATGTCCACATTGAGCTAAAAACATCGCTTGCTGCATCTTAGTTACACAACCTGCTTTTTCTATCTGCGCCGAAATAGCTTGATAAACACCTTTAACTGCGTGTGGAAAAATTTTATTAAATGTCACTTCGGAAATCATCATTGTCATCTTTTTCAATTCTCCGATTAATGAATTTAAATAAAAACTCGCGAATTTTTTCAGTACCAACAAAACCAATCATCGTACCGAGAAAAGAAGAATATTCAGTATGCCCAAATAAATGTGTACAAATTGGCACCGCAACACCCGCAATAGAGGCACACATAGCCGCATCAATTAAAACATAACGAATAGCTGGCTTTTTACGCATAAACCCAAATCTTAAAAGAGAAATAAATAACGCCCAAAAAGCACTCTGTGCTGAGCTAGAACTAAGATTTGTTTGCAACCAAGACCATATTAACGCCCACACATCAGGCTCTTTAATTGGCATATATTTTCTCCCGCCTGTTTTTAGGCAATAAAAAAGCCCACGTATTAACGTGAGCTTGTGATAGATGGCCTTACCCCGTGCGATTTCTCGCGCAATAAAGTCTAACAAGGCAAGGAGCTATTACTGTAAACAAAAAGCCCCGACCGTTTCCGATCAGGGCTGTAAAAATCAATTTAGGTGTTCACTACTTATACTGCGACCACCATACATCTAAATAGTATGACACTTTGCCAAATATGTCAATATGTAATTTTGATTTTTTTGATATTTGTTGCACGTTCCCTGCTAGTTCTCTGAATAATAAAGCAAGTTATAAGCAGTTCGTGAATTATTGCTTTTGCAAAGTGTATCTCTTTTTCGACTTCACGATAGATTGTCCTAAAACTTGGCACTCTTACGTTAGATTTACCTGCACAAGGTCTCATTTCCTTAGCTTTGGATTTGCCGTGTAGGTGTTCTGCTATAAAATTGATTGTTCTTTTGTTTACATAATAAGCAAACACAATAAAGTGTAAGATTTGGTCATTTTTCTTAAAAAACATTTCAATGGTTTGACTAATCATAAACCCAGTTTCATCATCGCAAATTGGTTCATTTGGCTCTGCAGGAATGACTGATTGCATTAGTTTTGCAATAATATTTAATTGCGGTTTATCAAGCCTACCGCTGCGCACCCAAGCACCCCATTGATACATATAACGGTCAACAAATTCTTCTTGTTCAATCGTTAGTTCTGATAATTCGCTAAATTTACGCATTTATTCCTCTAGCTCTTTAATTTTTGTCTTGTAATACTTAATAATCGCCTTGCAATCTTCAATGGTGTATTTTTTCGGTTCGTGGTCTTGCCGTTCTAACCAAGCTACCTTATCCGCACCGATTTTATTGACGAGATTTATTCGATATTCGATGATATTTCCGCTCTTATGGTCATTACAGGGGGCGCATTGTTTATGTACGTTGAGCTCACAAAATCTTAATTCAGGACACGCCCCCACACTCCGATAATGCCCTGCGTGGTATTGCCCTTGATGATACCGACCGCAACTGATACAGGGTTCATTTTTATCTCGCAGACGGATAAATTTATTAAAGACCGATTGCGCCTCTTTCAGCCATTCTGAACGACTTTTTAATTTAGCCTTACGCTCCCTTTGTCTTTTCTTTTCTGCTCGTTCTTGCGCTTTTTGCACATTATCTCGAGCTAATTTAATCGCACATTCAGGCGAGCAAACTTTCTGTGTCGAACTAAAGGTTTTTACAAACGCTTTGCCGCAGACTTTGCATTTATACTCTTTCGCCATTAGCCAAACACCATATTAAACATTACCCAAACTGCCGCAATAAAAAGTACGATTTTTAACTCTAAAATCTCGTCATTGTTTAAGCGTTTCATTTAAAGCCCCCATCTATCGTTAAATCTCACGCCATTTTGCACGCCCCAACTGGTAATGTACTCTATTAGGCTTGCTAGTCGTTTTACGCTCATTTGAGCGGTGCTTTCTCGTAGATTGATAACTTCCCCCTCAAGCCCGATTACCATTTCAGCCTGTCCACCTGTTGCAATTTTGTGAGCCGATACCATAATCATCTTCCAAGTGTCGATGTCTCGCTTTTTACCGTTAAATTCGCACTGTTTGCTAATATCGCTTAGTAGTGCGTGAAGTTTTGAGTTCTGCTCAAGTGAGCGTGTTATAGGTTGGATTTTTACGACCAACGGCTTTTTATCGTCCGTTGGCAATTCCTTGATTAAATCTAAGCAATTATTTTTAATGCGTTGATCACGTAAAAAGAAAGGTTTGTATTGGCTCATAACATCATTCCCAACGCTTAAATAACATCGCAATACTCATTCTTTGTACTCCACGCCTAAATCTTCCAACCCAAAATAACCACAAGATTTTGTTCGATTTACTGCGCTGTATTGACTTACCTGCGGAAACGGTATCGGCTCAATTAAGTGACCGTTACAGCGAAAACGATCGTCATCCCATTCGCTGCTCGATATAAAATAATCTGGCGTATAAAAATCCTCTAATTCCGCACCGCACTTTGGGCATTTGTAGCTTGTCATTGCAATGCTCCTTTCCCTTTCATCATTGCCATTAAGCTATCGCGCGCCTTATCAGCCTTAGCTTTATCGTAAAAACTTGGCTTTGTTGGAATCATTTTAGGAATATCCTCAAAAGGAAAATTCGACCGCACTTTTTCTGCCGCTTTTGTGAGTAATTTCGGAATAGCTTTCAACGTGTCCTCTTCCGATTTTTTCTTGCACTTTTCGTACAGATTTTTAAGCAACCAAAATTCCACTTTTGAACGATATTGAAATTCATCCCGATTGAATCGGGCATAGCCTAAGAAAGTTTTATAACGCTGGTATAATTCCGCTTCGTTCGGTAAGCCCAATACGTGGTAGTCCAGAACTTTGCATGCTTGAATAAATTCACCGACACTTGGCAAATATCCATTTGGCTTAGCACGCATTTCCGCCATACCTCGTTTGACTTGTGTTATTTTTGTAATTCCATTTTCAGCAAAGCCTAAAATCCACTGGCGTTTTACTACCTGCAATCGCTCTGGAGTGAGGTTGAGCAACTGAGGGCAACTAGCACAAAGTTGGTCGAACAACGTATCAATAAATTTCTCCACTTGTGCTGATACACCTTGGTGCAATGATTGATTAGTTAATTGGTTCACAGTACATTCTCCCAGTCTTCAGGACGATTCCACGGCAACGCATTTTTTTCTTCAAAACTCATTTTTTGCGCTTGGGATGTTCGCAGTTTCTCATCACGCCAATCCCATGATGCGTTAAATCCCTGCCAGTTTCGTTCAATGCAAATTTCCACCGCTTCACAAATCGAAATCCCAGCCTTGTCCGCCTGTTTTTGCAGACGGTTGAGTTGCGTTTGATTAATTATGCCCTTTTTGGCTTTGCGGTGTGCGATAAAATCTTTCGCCAGTTGTCCTGTTATGCCAAACTGCTCAAGCAACATTTCGGATTCGCTTTTTTGCGTAGTTTTTTTAGGTTCATTGACTGGTTCTAAAGAGTGACTGGTTCTGGGTGAAATATTTTCACTACCCCCTAGTGCAAAATTTTCACTACCTAGTGAAATATTTTCACCACCCAGTGCAAAATTTTCACTACCTTGTTCAAGGTGTAAAAAGTATAAATTTGAGATGGAACCATCTTTATTTTTACGTTCTTTTTTGCTTACTAATCCCATTTTGATTAAATATTCAATGTGATTGATTGCACTACGTCGGGTCATCTCGCATTTATCGGCAATGTATTGATAACTTGGGAAACAAATTCCATCATCATTGGCATTATCTGCTAGTTTTAAAAGCACAAGTTTTCTAGCAGGATTACCAACCTTACAATTCATTGCTTGAACCATTAATCGCATACTCATAACATCAACTCCGAAGCATAACGTGACGCAATAAATTCAATGCCTTTGCTTGTTACACGTGTCTGTGTGTAATTGTGACCGTGTTCAGCGGTACCTGTTTTAACCGTAAAAAGATCTTTGGTGCGTGCCGATTGATAAGGCAAAAGCACGCCAGATTGACGATACAAATATTTATCTTCCACCAAGCGATTGACTAATGCACGCTCAGGCATTTTTAAAATCTTCGCCGTCTCACGAAATGATTTACTCGTCCCTACTTCCACATAGTGATCAACAAAAGCGACTTTAGGCGCATTACGCTCTTTTTCTGCTTGTAACTGAGCGGCTAACATCAACGCCTCAGAAAAAGATTGCGGAATAAGTGCGGTTGGTTTTTGTTGATTTTCCAACGCTTGCCAGCGATCGACAATTGCCGCAGTAAATTCAGGACAATTCTGAGCAACAACAATTAAACTATCTCGTTTGGTTAGATGGTACTCATAATAAGTCTGACCGTTCTGTGGATGGGTGTAAGCCATTGGCTGATACCCCCAAATCACCTCTTTTGCGATAAGTCTTTCGATTGAACGACACAGATCGCTGTGGTTTTTATTGATTAATTCCGCAATTTCACGACTACTCATCGTCAAAGTGCTTGTGTTTTCTTTCGAAATCGTTAATAATTGATTCATCTGTATATTCCTTAATGAATTAGCCACGAAATCTCCTCGTGGCTTTTTTTATTTCTTGTGTAACACAATCGCACATTCAATCGAATGTTGCGTCGCTGCCAAATGTTTACTCAATGCTTGACGTATTTTGTCTTCTTCTTTCGAAGTGATTTCGCCGTCTTCTAACGCTGTTTCTAATGCAGCAAATAACAAGCCTCGTGCGGAAAGCTCGTGCAGTTGTAAATTAGCAAGCTCAACCTTGTCTAATTCATTCTCTGCTACATCAGGTACAAAACGCCCACCAGCCAAACGGCATAGTTCATCAATAAATTGCGTGCAGCCATATTCTTGCTGAATCGCAATTAATTCTTCATTTTTGAATCGCTGTCCCTTTGTTTGATAAAGACGATTGTTTAATTCCGCCTCCGAAAATCCGAGAAACCCTGCAACCGCACTTTTGCCGCCAGGTATCTTTTCAATCATTTCCATAATGACTTTCTTCATTGCCATAATTTTTGCCTTATTTTTATGGTTTTCTTTTCCGTTGGTCTTGTTAAATTAAATTCCGTAAACATCAGGTAGGATTTCAGATTTTTTAACTTGTCTTTTCGTGGCTTTTTCAATTGCAACCGCCACGCTTGGAGGTGCTTTTGATTTGCCCGAAATGATTTGCGAAAGAAATGATGGAGCAATACCAATTTTTCTTGCGAAATCAGCCTGAAATCCACGAGGTTTATCGGAAAAATATGCTTTTAAACTCATATAAATCCCACCATTTAGTAAAAACTAAAGTGAGTTTAGTTTTTATTTAGTATTTTGTCAAGAATATTTAGTTTTTGCTTATTTAGTTAATGCTAAATAAAATCAAAAAAACGGAGGGCGTATGAAACAAATAAGATCGCAAATGGCGGAAATAAGACGGGCAAACCTTAAAATATGGTTTTCCGACAAACAGCTACCGGAGAAAGATAAGAGCTTTATTTCGCAGTTAATAAGCGGCAAAACGGAATCTTTTGGCGAGAAAGCCGCTAGACGATTAGAGCGTGATCATGGTATCCCTGATTTGTTTTTAGACAACCCAAGCATAGCCAACACTGATTTGAGTAACACTAAATTTAGCGGCGGTACAGTATCAATTACGACCGCTAATAAAATTACACATGGCGGCCAGTTAATAGCGCAATCAGAACTAGACGGAAATTACAAACACCGAATAGATTACTTGGACGTTAGAGCGGCGGCGGGGCTGACCGGATTTGAAAACTCGGACTACCCCGAAATAGTATCAAGTCTATTTTTGTCTGATGAGGGGTTATTGCAGATCATCGGTCGTAAGTCTGCCGTCGGCATTAAGATTGTCAACGTGCCAACAGATAGTATGGAGCCAACAATCCGTAAGGGTGATTGGGTGTTTTTGGATACCAATATTGATTATTACAACGGAGACGGCGTTTATGCTTTTGCGATAGATGGTGCACTATTTATCAAACGCATACAAAAACTTGTTGGTGGCGGGTATAGATTGCTCTCAGACAACAAGGACTATGATCCACAAGATATAACAGACGAGATCTGCCAAACTGCAAAATTTGTTGGTCGGTTTATCAAGACAATCCATATTGATGTTGCAACGTTATAAAAGGTCAAAGGGGCAAGCATGCGCGCGGTAGCACAAAGAATAAAACAAGAGCGAGAAAAACAAACTAATCCTCGAGCGCATGGAGCACCTAAATGAAAAGATGGATTTTTTGCTAACAGTTGGCGAAATCACGCCTAAGGATATTAAATGAGTGAAGGAATTTTATCTTTTACAATCGAAGAACAAATTAAGTACAATACAACAGGTGGAATACGCATAAAGGACTTGATAAAGTCACTTGAATCTTTGGAGGAATTGACTAAACAAACCAAGGGTGCGTTATCCGATCTCTTGGGCGTTAAGGTTAAAAGCATTGATCTTAAAGTGTCCGAAGTAAGAGAAGGCAGCATGATTGAAACAATCCATGCAGAAGTAAAATACTACAACGAAAACAAAGATGATGTAGATCAACAAATAAATAAATTCGTTAATAAGAACAAAATGAAAGTAGGTGTATTCGGAGCGGTGTTAGCTGGCATAGCGGCTTTTGGGGTGTGGCATTATGTTACAACCGATTCTGCGAAAAATATTAATGTTAACGTGTCTGGCAGTTATAATAACGTAATTGTGAGCAGCGCAGGTGCCGTTGGCGTGCCTGCCGATGAATTTAAAACCATGATCGAAAAAAGCCCAGTAAACAAAAAAACACTTGCGAAAAGCGCTATAGGATTTATAAACCCAGCAAAACAAGAGAACGGTAGCACCTCAATTTCATTTAGCGACAATAATGTAACAATCCCGACGGAACTTGTAGAACAAACCCCGACGGAATATGTTGCACAAAGCGAAGAAAAAAGCGTTGATCTAAAAGATATTACGCTAAATATCAGAGCTTCCGACCGCGATAGCTACGATAAAGGCTGGTATGGTTTTATTGATGGTATCTTTACTAAGCGGGTGCGTATTGATATACCGACCACAATGGATTTAACCGTATTATCCAAGCAAGAGTCCGTCAAAGCCGATGTTGTTCTTTATTCGACACAAAAAGGCGACAAAACAGACTACAGACATATTGAGCTTAAAGCTATTCACACAAAATAATTTAACTCTGCCAAAACCGCCTAACTGGCGGTTTTTTATTGCTCGTTAAACGCTGCGATCAACTCCTCTAGCACAATCCTCTCCTGCTCATTAGCGTGCACCACTCTCAACTCATCATCTAGGCGCGACACTATCTCATCAATCCCTAAACCATTAATCCCCTCACAATCCAAAGAGATTAGCCATTTTTTAAATTTTTCTTTCATAATTCGCACTCCTTATCGGCAGAGGCATAATAAACCAATCTCAATTTAAACCAATTATCGCTACCAAAACTTGCGATCGGCATCGCAAAAATCTCAAAAACACACCTAAAAACTCAAACTTTACTTGTAATTGATTAAAAAACAAGCAATCAAGCACATTTCTTGAAAATTTATTTCTTTAAAAATCAACTAAATACTAAATTTTATATAAATTTATTCAATTTTTACTAAATAAACCATTTACAAATTGTTTAGCCTTTACTAAACTACACACATCAAAACAAAACACCCATAAGGAACCCAACATGAACATTAATAGCCCAGCAGAATTAAAAGCCTTTTTCATTACCGAAGTGTTAGAGCGTTACGCAGAGAAAACAGGAAAAGCCTTAGAAGCCTTAGCAGATTTGTTTATGACTAATGAAGATTTCAGAAATCTGATTATGGATGAAGTTGAAGTAGAGGCAAAACAAGTTGTAGCACATATTTAAAAATGTACCCACCGCAATAGCAGGCGTAAGCCGAGAGATAAGCAGAGACGGCAGTGGGATTTAATAAAAGAAGAAGAAAAATAAGAACAGTCACTTAAGTTTATCGCCTAAAGTTTTTACTAAGCCCTTTGAAAAGGTCTTGAATAAAAATTTTAATTGCTCTTTAACAAATCGAATCACCCACGAACCAACATCAACATTGGGAATAATGCGTAACTTGAACGCGTGGGACTGAGGCAATCAAGATAACGCCATTTTTAACCGCACTTTTCTCTTAATGCAGCCGAAATCGATTTGACGGCGACAGCGTTGCGGAATCTGACAGATTAAGCGCATTATCACATTAAAGCGCGGTTAAAAATGGTACACAAACAAGGAGCCAACTATGGCAACTATCATCGTAAAGCGTGATGCAGGTTCACGCAAATTCACCGAAAAAGGCGAAATTTTACAACGTGGTAAAGCGGGCAGATTAGAAAGAATGTTCGATAAACAACGTCGCATTAATGCCGCGTTTGAAAAAATGGTAGAAAAAGAAAGTACGGTGGACCGCGCAATTAAATTTGCAGCCAACCGCCAAAAAGAACAACTTATCGACATCGCCAACTACCACCACTACAAAGGTAAACCTGCTGGCACAAACACCGTGCACGCAATGCAGAAGCGCAGACTAGGGGTAAGAGAATTAATACGATAGCCTCGGCTTGAGCCTTACAAGCATAAAAAAAGCCACCCTATTCTAGACAAAAATTTCGTGATTAGCGGCTTTTAGTCGCCAATACCACTGATTATTTACACCTTTAAATATTTGAAAATACATATAGGTAATTCCTTATGCAAGATGAAATGAAACGCTATGCGATTTCTTATTACTTCGACGGCAAAAGGTGGGCGACAGATGTTTACGCCCATTCATTCGAAGAAGCGGAAGAAAAGCTAAAAGCAATGTCCCAAGGTACTGTTGACGGCGAGATTCACCTTTCAGTTTACATTCCTGAAAATCCGCTATCGAAAGTATCAAGGTTGATTACAAGAATAGCTAAAAAGTTTATGTAAGTCAGTGACTTTCATCACAAATTTTAAACAATTTGGTTAAAGAAACTCACTCGGCGGAAGCGCAGACGGAAGCCCAACGGTGCTAAGCGGTCGTTAGATTGAAAGCCCTAACCTACTTAGTTAAGAGTGAGTTTTAAAGTCTGCCCATGCAAAGCCAGTGAAAAACGGTGCAGTTGCCGAAAGTGGAGCTCAAGCAGGCGAATATCCCAATGTGGATATTTCAAAACACATTTGCTAGTACAGAGACACAACGGCACGTGAAACCGTTGCGAATGATAGATGAAGTGTGTTTTGAAATGGCAGACAAACGAGGAACGCAACAATGGAAAAATTAGAAATTATCGGTTTACAAGCCCAAAAATTAGATAAATTGGAGAATGTATGAATACAATAATAATCGCTTTTTTTACTGCTCTACTTGTATCATTATCAGTTCATTATCTGATAATAATACAAATAGAAAAATGGTTCGACGCTTTCTTTAATGAAGAATCAAAAGTTTTTGAAAAATACGCAAAAGAGATTACAGAAATTGTGAAGAAAAACTTATAAACAGACCTTACAAAAATTCTTGCCAAATGCGGTAAGTTGAATAAGCCCTTTTACAACCTCAATTTCTTTTTCTTGGACAACTTGTTTTAATTGATTTAAAACATTTTCCTGTACTGAAGCTGGTAAAGGCACATTAGTATCTGCGTCCGTTAATAACCCACCATTAAGGAGAAAATTTAATAATGTAGTATTATGCTGTTGAAGTTCTTCTTGTTCGGTTTTAAATTTCAAGAAAAGTTCATTTTCTCGATGTTTATCATAAAGAGAATCATCGCTTTTATATTCACTATATGAAACATCAACAAGTTTTAGTCGAATTAGATTATCAATTGAAGACTCAATCAAGTTATTATCTTGGCATTCTGGATTCCCTAAAAAGACATGATTAAAATGATCGGTATAATTATCATTTTCTTTATTTGTCACTCTGATTTTTGAAATAGTTTCATCTCTACCGTGATAGAGAGAATATAAATTCTGAGCATCTAGCGGACTAAGCATTTTTATCATTTCTGAAAATGATGGATGAATATCATTTGCTTTTGAACTATCCATTGCAGATACAATGAGATTGGAAAACATATCTCTAATTTCATCCTTATTAATACGAAACTTAGCTGATTCTAGTGTAGAACCAATTACCTCAACATCAGGCTCAATGCGATTTTCATCAAGAATTTTAGTTGATTTATTTGTGATTTCTTCTTTGAATTTGTCAACATTATTGGCAACTTCTATTTGTTTTTTCTGCCGTTCTTCATCCCATTTTGCACCAAAAACGACATACCATATATCACTTACTGTTTGCCCAATGCCCTTGGATGCAGTTGCTGTAATTTCTTTTCCTGCAGCTACTGCAACACCCGTAACCGCTGTTGATATAGGTTCACTCATAATAAAATCCTCTTTGTTTATGTAATGTAGATTAAAGTTTGGTCACTAATAATCATATCACTAGATAAAGAGGATTTCATTATGCGTAAAATATTTGACACCGCCCCCACTTCAGATTAAGATACCCTCACTTTCAACAGAAAGTCGATAGCCACAATTAAGTGGCTTTTTTTGTATCTGAAAACAGGGAGAAATTATGGAAACTTCAGAAACTAGCGCAAGTCAACAGAAGAAAGGTAATAGTTTTGAACTAATGCTATTTGGCTGGTTGTGCTATATCGGTGCAGTTGTATCTATTGGATATGGTCTTAGTAAAATTATGATGTATAAAAATTTTGGGCCAGATCTATCAAGTTTGAATGTTAATGCGTACGTAGGCGGTGATGGCTACAATTACATAATTAATGGCACTTATGCCACAACATTCTGCGCACTCGCTGCAGCATTAGCCATTATTGGGAGTACTTGTTTTATTGTGAATGCTATCAATAAAAAATAACATAATTTAATTTGACAAAAACCGCCATCAACGGATAAGATAACCGCACAACAATTTCTTCTAGCGGTTTCCGCACCCGACAGCATAGCGGTTTTTTTATGCCTAAATTTCCGATCCTCACATCTGAGGAACGAAAATAGATCAAAGATCGGGTCGAGAGAACGATATACAATACATCTGAATAAGTTCCGCCGTCTAGAAGCGGTTGTTGAAGCCCGATCACCCTACAAAAGTGATCGAACGATAAACAAAACTTCTAGGGGCATAAAAATGTCAAACTTAACAATTCTCAAAACTTCTATTCGTTCATACGAAAATCTCTTTTCATTAAATGACCTTCATATCGCAAGTGGCGGATTAGAAAAACATCGTCCAAGTTTATTTGCTCGTAATGAACAAACTAAAGAACTGATAAAAGAGATTGAAAATGACCGAAGCACAAAAACGATCTTCGCTTTAAAAACAATTCGTGGCGGTTCTGATATTTCAAAGCAAGGTACGTGGGCTTGCGAAGAATTAGTGCTTTCCTACGCAATGTGGATTAGCCCTAAATTCCACTTAATTGTATTGCGTGCGTTTTTAGCAATGCACCGCAACCAACCGCAACAGTTAGCTTTGCCAGAACCAGAAAAGAAATTCACCTTTGAATTTACCGAATATGAATTACAACAGCTTGCTTGGTTGTGGTTCGCTTTCAAACGTGGCGTCGGCACTTTCCAACATATTGAGAGAGCCTTTAACGTTTTAGGCTCGAATATGAGTGGGCAAATCTACGGACAGGCTTACGAATATTTAAGTGTATTACGCTCAACAAACAAAATCTTAAACCGCATTACACAAGAGTTTGAGATTGACCCAATGACAAACTGGCGTGTATTAAAACACTTGCGAGGCTTTAATCCAAAAGCAGTCAAAATCGACTTCTAAAAACACCACAAAATCCACCGCACTTTACCGTGTGGCGGATTTTTACACCCCAAATTCACTAAATCGACTAAAAAGGAAACAAAATGAAACATTCAAAAACCCCATTACGCCAAGAAAAACAAAGCTTCACGCATTTTATGAAAGGCAGTGAAAAATGGCTAACTCGAATCAGCTATTTTCTCGCCACCTTGGTTATTTCCCTAATTGTGGGCGGGATTAGCCTAGACGCCAATGCCAACCCCACCGACTGGCACGACAACGCCCTCAGCGAACAAATCCAACAAGAAGAACGCGCGAGAGCAAAAGCCCAATGGCGTGAAGAAAACGGCATCTATCAAGCAAATCTTACCCCACAGGTCAATGCTGATATGTATCGTTATGTCGAGCAAAAACAAGCCGAAATTAACCGCACTTGGAGTAAACAATGAAACCTTACGCTGATCACTACGCTCAACTTGATGCGGCTCACCAACGTAAAGTGGATTGGCAAGCAGGCTATGAAATCGCTTTAGATGAAGTCGCTACTGAAATCGACAATGATTTAAAACAAGGCGATCAAACGCATTATCACGAACTCACGGAAATGTTGTGCGATAACGATAATTTCTGGCTCGCTATTGGTAGCGGTGCAAGTTATGAGCCTTATAGACAAGAGGCGATTAAGAAAATTGCCGAGCGTGAATTGCACGCAAGAATGAATGATTATGACCCAGATTAATGGAGATGAGATATGGTGGAAATAGCAAACATTTTCTCTACAGAAATAAAAGAAAATGAACAACACAATGGGATGATTGATACTCAATCGGCAAGAGAAAGCCAAGAAGTACAGGCTATGATGGTTATAGCGAAACGATTCCCACGCGATCCAATTGATGCAATGGACCGAATTTTAAAATCTTGTACAAGAAAGACTTTGGCTCAAAGTGCGGTTTACTCCTACCCTAGAGGAGGACAATCAGTAGAAGGTCCATCAATCCGACTAGCTGAGACATTGGCTCAAGAATGGGGAAATATTCAATTCGGTATCAGAGAATTAAGTCAATCTAATGGAGAAAGTACTGTTGAGGCTTTTGCTTGGGATATTCAAACAAATACAAGACAAGTTAAGGTCTTTCAAGTACCACACGTTAGATATACAAAAAAAGGAAAACAAATTCTTACAGACCCTAGAGATATATATGAAGTAGTAGCAAATAATGGCTCTAGACGATTAAGAGCTTGTATTTTAGGGGTTATCCCTGGCGATGTAATAGAGGCCGCAGTTAAACAATGCTCAGTTACATTGAAAGCAAATGAAGATGTTTCCCCAGAAGGATTAAAGAAAATGGCTGGTATTTTCTTTGATAACTTTGGAGTAACGCAGGACATGATTGGAAAGCGTTATCAATGTAAATTTGAATCATTGCGCCCTGCCCAAGTCGTCCAATTAAGAACCATTTATCAATCGTTAAGAGACGGTATGTCACACCCTAAAGACTGGTTCGATTTTGAACCTGAAAAGCCAATTATAAATTCAAGCGTAGATAGCAATACATTCGAGCGATGCAAACAAAGCATTGCTAACGGCGAAACCACCCTACAAGAACTTTGTGATAGTGGGGCGTATGAATTTAGCCAAGAGCAGATTGCGGAGTTGGAGGCAATTGAGAATGGAAATGTACCAACTCAAAGCTAAATGCTCTGGCTTGGCTGATTTAATGGTAAAGCCTAAAAGCGGTAATGGAATATCGGCGACCGCAAAAAGTGCGGTAAGAAAGATAGTTAAATATGACCTGTTTGGCTATCAAGATTTCGAAGGCAATAAATACACCGAGAAAGGTATCGCACTAGAAGAACAAGCTATTAAGTTAAGCGGTCGTAAACGTGGCTTACCACTTAAAAAGAACACGGAAAGACGTGAAAACGATTGGATTACAGGCGAGTGCGATATTTATGTGCCAAGTCGAAAATTAATCATAGACACTAAATGTTCTTGGGATATTGGCTCACACCCTTTTTTTGCTGATGAGGCGGAAGAAAAAGCTAAAAAAGCTGGGTATGACGCACAAATGCAAGGCTATATGTGGCTATGGGATTGTAGTGAGGCACAGATTGATTTTGTCCTCCTCCCTACCCCTTACGAGCAATTATCAAGCTATGACGATCCAAACAGATACATTGACTTGGTTGAGCAAATCCCCCAAGAAAAACGTATCACGACGGTCACAATTAAACGTGATGAGAAAATCATCGAGAAAATCAAAGAGCGAGTAGAAATTGCTCAAGAATATTATCAACAACTTATACAGGAGATGCGCTAATGGCACGTAATACCAACACCGTGATATTAATCGGTCATTTAGGCAGTGACCCAGAAATCCGCCAATTCCAAAATGGAGGGCAAATTGCCACATTTAATCTTGCTATCGGCGATGATTACCGAGATAAACAAGGTAATACAGTTAAACGTACGCATTGGATACCTATTGTGGTGCATGGCAATTCTGCTGATGTAGCAAGACAATATCTGCAAAAAGGCTCAAAAATCTGCGTAACAGGAAAACTAGTACAGGAAAGCTGGCAAGACCAAAACGGCAATAATCGCACCGCACTTAAAGTAGCGACACAATCCTTTGAAATGCTAGACAGCAAGGCAAACAATGAAACACAACAGCCAACCAAAGACAAAGAAAAACCTGACCCATTAAACGCAGCAGCAGAACAAGATGGGTTTAATGATGATATTCCGTTTTGAGTTACACCACAAGCCACTAACCAATAGTGGCTTTTTTATTATCTAAATTTGAGAGGCAAAAATGGCTGAAGAAAACAAAGAAATTATAGCTTATAAAGGGTTTAAGCAAGACTGGACTTGTCGAGGTTATCAGTATGAGGTAGGCAAAACGTATGAGCATAAAGGTAATGTTAAGGCTTGTGAGAGTGGATTCCACGCCTGCGAATACCCGCTTGATGTGCTTAGCTATTACAGTCCAGCGGTAAGTAAATTTGCTGTAGTTAAAATGAGCGGCGAAACATCAAAAGATAGTGATGATACAAAAATTGCATCTGCAAAAATCACGATCGAAACCGAAATTAACTTACCGGAAATGATAAAAAAAGCCGTTGAATGGATAAAAGGTAAAGTTGATTGGGATGCAGCCAAGGTATCCAATACAGGCGATTGGTCGGCAGCAACCAATACAGGCAATTGGTCGGCAGCAACCAATACAGGCGATCAGTCGGCAGCGACTAATACAGGCGATCAGTCGGTAGCGGAAATATCTGGCAAGCAATCTATAGCTGTTGCGCTTGGTTGGCAATCTAAAGCTAAGGCGAGTATTAATGGTGCTATTGTTTGTGTATATCGCAATCATGATGGCGAGCTAATCCATATCAAAGCATCAAAAGTCGGTGAAAATAACATCAAAGCTGATACTTGGTACACGTTAGATGAATTTGGTGAGTTTGTTGAGGTTAAAGATGACTAAAAACCATATAGAGAACCTGTCTATGGTAGTGATAGATTCGTGGTTGAAGAACACTACTACGAAGATGATGCTTAAAATCTGCCGCTATTAATTAGCGGCTTTTTATTTATGAGGAATAATAAAAATGTACTGGTTCAGAAATGCAATTATTTACCAATTAACAAAACAAATAGACTTTGAGAATATCGAAAAACAACTCAAAGAATGTGAATTTACTCCGTGTGGTTCAGCAGATGTTAGCCATTTCGGTTGGTCTGCTCCGCTCGTCACCAGCGAAAATTTAGCACATCAAGCGAACGGAAAAATCTTACTTGTAGCTAAACGAGAAGAGAAGATTTTGCCTGTGGAAGTTGTGAATCGTGAACTCAATAAACGAATCACTGCACTTGAAGAAAAAGAACAGCGAAAATTAAAGAAAGTAGAACGATCATCTTTAAAAGATGACGTGATAGCTACTCTACTTCCGCAAGCATTTTCTCGCATCAAAACGACCGCACTTTACATCGACACGTTGAAACAACTTATCTTTGTTGATGCAGCATCAAGTAAAACAGCTGAGGATGCACTCGCACTTTTGCGCAAATCGCTAGGTAGTTTGCTAGTAGTACCGTTGGCGTTTAACTGTGCGCCGTGTGAAGTAATGACAAGATGGGTTACAGATACTGCACCTGATTGGCTAATCTTGCGTAAGGAAGTGGAAATCCGCGAAAAAGAAGATCTTGGCGTTATTCACTGCAAGCAAAAAGATGTTGAAGACGAGGAAATTATTGAGCTTGTTCAAAATGGCTTGATCTCTAAACTCGCGCTTGAGTGGGAAAACAACCTTAAATTCGTATTAATCGAAGATGGCACGCTGAAACGCCTGAAATTTGACGACAATATCACCGAGCAGAACGATGATATTGTAAAAGAAGATGTAACTGCTCGTTTTGATGTAGACTTTGTCTTAATGGCGAGCGTGCTTGGTAAAACAGTGGATAGCCTAATAAAAGAATTTGGCGGGATTAGGGATAGATTATGAGATTACTTAAACGGCTAGCTGAAAAAGTCCTGATAGACGATCTTAGACGATTGGATAAACATATTGATAAATCTATCGAACTCCATGAATTGAAGCTACGAAAATTGGGTGAATTAATTAAAAGTCTGGAAGCTGAGAACAATCAACTAAAACGAGAAAATGCGACGCTTGAAACTGAGCTTAGAGCAATAAAACAAGAACGTATTTTTAGTAAACGTAAAAAGAAAAGCAAACGAAAATGAATGAAATTAACATCAAACTCCCCTTACATAAATTCCAAAATTTAATGATTAGTCACGTCCGATACAGCTTGCCACGACATACTTATATCGTTAGCGAAACTATTCACGATGTTAAAACCTACTGGAGCGTGTTAAGCAGTAATACTCGAGAGGTAATTACTCGCGATATTAATGAGCATCTGAAACGCTGGGCAAGCGACCGAAATAACGCATTCCACAAACTTGACTACGATTCGTGGGAGGAACTATTTGACTGGATAAATGAAAGCCGCAGCAGCACATCAACAACAGTTACAACAGCAAAACCACTTGTACCTGTGTTGCCTGTGATTGATTTAAAACAGAGGGAAAGATGATTGTATGGGCTTTATTTGATAGTGGCAATGGTTGCTACACGCAAGGTGCAGAGCTATTTAATCAGTTAGTCAATCAGTCAGTCAATATATACCCTATCGGTATGGATATTGAGTGTAAAAACAATCACTTTATCAATCTTAATCTGGCTGATTATGGTCGTATGTTTGGCGATAACAAGCTATTTGATGAGCTTGATAAACTACCAAAACCTGATTTGATTATAGCTAGTCCACCTTGTGAGAGTTTGTCAGTAGCTAGTGCGATGTGGGGAGGTAATGCAAGTTGGAAACAGGAAACTGGTGCAGTAAATCGTGAATTGTCTAAATTTACCGTGCGTGGACGAGCAGATTATGATTTACCGCACGTCCAATTTAAATATGACCGCTCTTTCCTAAACCGCATTAATGGTGAGCTTTGTATCTATAACACAATAGAAATTATCAAACGTTACAATCCAAAAGTTTATGTAATAGAAAATCCAGCAAGCAGTAAGATTTGGCATTATGTGAATGACATTCTCAATTTTCAGATTCCTTTTGATAATTTGGCACACTATAACTTGTATAACTACCCTTTGCGTAAACCAACAAGATTTAAGAGCAATATTAATCTTGGATTACGAAATAATCATAAATCAAAGCCTCAGCAACAATGGGAGGATTTTTCAAAATCATACAATGAAAGATCGAACATTCCACTTGATTTAATAGTGGATATTTACAAAGCAGTAAATCAATATTTAACAAATCCAATAGGCGTTCCAAGTGAGCGCCTTTTGTTTTAGGAGAAAGAAAATGAAAGAATTTAACTTAAAAGCAGCCTTGAATGGCGAGCCTGTGATGTTGAGAAATGGAGGAAAAGCCGTTGTTAAATACAATTTGCTTAACGAGGTTGAAAAGCTAGAGGTAAGAGATACCGTATATCCGTTAATCGGGTATAGATTTGATGGTATTTACATTAATACGACATCATGGAACTTAACAGGTAAATCAGTACATTGGGCAACCATGGAATATGACATCATTGGAATGTGGGAAGATCCTAAACTAACGTCAGAACAAGTGCTGGAAAAGGCTTGTAATGAGGATTTGCTAGTGCTATGTGATGGTAATCCTGATTTACCTCTAAAAGTTATCGCCAAAACTAAAAACGGCGAGTTTGTGATGCAGCCGGAAGATGGCATCATCCAACCATGGCTCGCTAATCTGACCATGGAATGGTTCTTTGTAAAAAAACTTGATCCAAAATTCGACACAAGCACTTTACCTAAGCCGTTTAAACCACATATTGGCGATGAGTTTTTCTATTTAAGCGATGGAGTGATTAGATATTTTTCGTTTTATGCAGATTGTGCAGCTAACTTGATGATAAATGGTCAATGTTTCCGCACAAAAGAAGATGCTCAAAAATGGCTTGATTTTATGAAGAGTATGATGGAGTAAGTGATGGATATTATTAATTTAATCAAACAACAAACGCCTGAAGAAAGACAAACATTATTCAATGAATTTATTAAACTCTTAAACCAAAAAAGAGAATATGTAGATATTCCTGAAAGAATTGTATGCTCTGCTTGCCAAGTGTTTGTAGATGAAAGAGATGGTACAAATGAAGATGGCGGTGAGATTATCCATGAAGTATATGGTTTAAGACACTATGACCCATTCATGCGTAAGCAGATTAAAGAATTAGAAAAACAATACAAGTATGCTCTTTTAGATTGGGAACAAGGGTTTCTAACTAATAAAGGTCGTTTTGTAGGTCGTAAAGAAGCAATGGAAATTGCTAAAGCTCAGAACCAAGTAATTCGTTTATCTGGTTCACCAAACTCAGATATTCTGTTCTCAGAAGATTTATATTAGGAGTAAGCATGAAAGGATTCACAGAATGGCTATTATATGTATTGGTGGTGTGATATGAGCGAATGGATTAAATGTTCGGAGCGGTTGTCAGGGATGAGAATGAGATTGGGGAAGATATGAAAGTGCTAGACGAACATATCCTTGAGTATATCTGGGATGAAACATTAGACCGCATCGCACAACACACCTTGGTAACGTATATCGGTGGCAGTGTTGGCACGTATAGCGATGATCATGCAGAGAAAAGAGCAGAAGACTTTGCAATATTGAGTGTAAGACACCTTATTGCAGGCTCTGGATTAAGCGAAAGTCAATTTAGACGGCGGGTTAAAAAGCTTATGGCACAAGGTGTTTTGTTGCAACGCATTGGGCCGAATAGCTTTGTGATTAACTCGGATGTGGTTAAAGACGCAGCGGTACATGCCGCACGATGTTGGCGCGCAATCGGTGTGCCGTATGGTATGGACGACACCGGGAGAGCCTGTAAAACATTGCCTATTAACGCTCTGCCGAGAAGCATTTTTGAGTTAAAAACAAATTGTTATCGGATTTTGAGATCTGAATATCCAAGTTACAAAGGAAAAGGAGTAGGAAATGAGCAATGAAATAACCCAAAAAGTCCGCATAACAATCGAAGTTGAAATGGACGACTACCAACGTGATCAACTTAAAATATCAAAAAATACGCAAGTGTTAGGCGGAAATATCGTGCTATTAGACTGGGAAGGTGGTGTGTTTGACGAAGTTGATGGGTATTGCATTTGACAATATGAAAGATGAGACCTTTATAGGTGAATTGCAACTGGCGATTAAACGGGTAGTTACGCCAATTATTAAAGCAAAACGCAAAGCAATTTTGGAGGGGAAAAATGAGTGAAAATAATGGCTGGATTAATTGTGCAAACGAACTACCAGAACCATTTTCTACCGACTTAGAGTATCGTAATGCAACTAACAAACACCTAATTTATTTTACTGAGGATGGTGATCATTGGGCTGTTGGTCTTGGCTGGTATTTATATGACGATAAGTCGGATTGTGAAGGTTGTTTAATTCCGTATTGGGAATCGGATGAAAACCCTGGCGAGGAAGTGGAGGTTATTTATTGGCAACCGCTACCACAACCACCGGAGGAATAAATTATGGCTAAATATTTATATCGTTACGCATTGGAAAGTAACAATCCTACAAACAATGATGATGGAAATACATGGGAAGATGAAAGTAGGTGTTTTGATAATGTCGCTTTACATATCGCGAAAGAAAACGCTTATTCCTGGGATATGTTTGAAGAACCGGAACGCGAAGTTATGTATGTATGGAGAGATGGTGATTTTGAGAACAGACTGCGTTTTTTAGCTAAATTTGAAGTTATTCAACGGCTTGATGTGATAGAGCTAGAGGAAGACGACGACCCGAACGATTTTTAAAACCCATTTACAACCCATTAAATCGCCCTATCCTCTTTACAAAAAGATGAATAAGTTAGATGAAGTGGGCTAACTAAAATAAACCGTTATAACCGCCCATAAGGGCGGTTTTTATTGGAGGAAATATGGAATCTACGACAAGAAAATTACATAATTTGAAAACTGTTTCTGCTTTATTAGATATGAGCGCACCAACAATTTACAGAAGGATAAAAAACGACCCCAATTTTCCAAAGCCTCATCTAGTCGGTGGGAATAACTTTTGGACTGATGCACAAATAAATGATTACATTGAAAGAATTGAATCAGGCTGCTATTCATCTTAACAGCCCATTAATGCTTTCCCATCAGATGCCTCTTCTACAAAATTCCCCCACCACTGCATATATTCGATCCGTTGTGGCATATACTTTGCTTTATTGTATGTGCCACGAACGGAAGAATATTCAAAATGTGCCAAGCACACCTCAATAATCTCACTGTTAAATTCGGCCTCATTCATAGCTGTGCTAAAAACAGATCGTAAACCATGTGCGGTCAAAATATTCCTATAACCGATCCGTCCAAGTGCTTTATTTGGCGTCTCTTTCGATATAGGCTGTCTTGGATTTTTTTTGCTAGGGAAAACAAACTTACTATTGCAACGATTCAACTTCTGTAACAAGCGCAAAATCGTTACAGCTTGTTTGGATAATGGCAAGATAAAATCTTGTACTTTACCTTGTCGCCCCTTCATTTTTTCTTTCGGTATATTCAATAAGCTGTTTTCGAAATCTACATTTTCCCATTCTAATTGAGTAATAGCCCCAGCCCGACCTGCGGTAAGTAGTAGTAGCTCTAATGCACAACGAGTTTCAATTTCAAGGGTACTATTCTGCAAATCTTCAAACAATTTAGGTAATTGCTCTGGGCGAATAGTAGGGTTATTTTCAGCTATTGGTCGAATAAATACCCTTCCAATATCTGCGGTTGCATTATAATTAATTACCCCTCTATTAACCGAATAAATCATTATTTGGTTTAAATAACCAATAATACGATGCAATGTATCCAATTTTCCTGCTCGTTCTAATGGTTTTAATTTCTCAATAGCAAGAGGAGCAGAAATCTCACTAATAGAATAATGCCCCAACACTTTAAACAAGTGACGTTCTAACCGTTTCCCAATATCAATAAAAGTCACTTCTTTTAATCGCCCAGTATCAACTTCATTTTTCTTTAGGTATAGCCATTCCTTCCCCATTTCGCTCAAGGTAAATTGACGTTCTTGGATGGCTTTTTGTTCTTGCTGTAAACGATAATCTTGCGGATCGATATTTTTCGCCAACAAAGAACGATATAAATCCCTAATCTCTCGAGCATCTTTCAATGAAATCTCAGGATAAACACCAAGACTAATTAAAGTTCTTTTTTTAGAAATTGGTTTATAATATTGAAATCGCCAAATTTTCGAACCATTCATTTTTACGAGCAAGAAAAGACCTTGGCCATCAGACAGTGAGTAGTCTTTCTCTTTAGGTTTAGCATTATTGATTTCTGTAATGCTTAATGGTTTCACTAATACAGCCATCCTTCCCCCCATTTGGTATTACGAAAATAATTTTGGTAAGCGTGATTTTTTAGTATTTTTATGAATTTTGGTATTACGACACCTAAAAATCCAAAATTATATTACCAAATATAATACCAAAAAAGTGAGTTAGATTAATATAGATTGATATAGATTGACTTTATAAAAGCAGATAATGCCTTGATTTACCAGGAAATTTAATTTTATTTGATATGGATTGAGAGGGATTGAAAAGAAAATTTGGTGCGACTAGCTGGACTCGAACCAGTGACCCCCACCATGTCAAGGTGGTGCTCTAACCAACTGAGCTATAGTCGCACTGTGTGAAGTAGTCGTGATTATAGATATTTTTAACTTGAACACAAGTATTTTTCTTAAAACCCGATATAACTGGCAAAAAAGTAAACAAAACCAGCTTAAATAACTGAGCCGTTTTTGATTTCCAAAAGTTTTAAGCGTATAATGTGCACCAGATTTTTTATCTGGCTAATATGTAGCGAAGTAAAATAACACCTTTAAAATTTTGTAATTATTGACGGAGTAAATAATGTCTAGAAGACTAAGAAGAACGAAGATTGTATGTACTATGGGCCCATCAACTGACCGTGATAACAATCTTGAAAAAATTATCGCAGCGGGCGCAAACGTAGTTCGTATGAACTTCTCTCACGGTACACCTGATGACCATATCGGACGTGCTGAACGTGTACGTTCTATTGCGAAAAAATTAGGTAAAACCGTGGCAATCTTAGGTGATTTACAAGGTCCTAAAATTCGTGTTTCTACTTTTAAAGACGGTAAAATTTTCTTAAACATTGGCGATAAATTCATTCTTGATGCAGAATTACCAAAAGGCGAAGGCACTCAAGAATCCGTTGGTTTAGACTATAAAACGCTTCCACAAGATGTTGTGCCGGGCGACATTCTTTTATTAGATGATGGCCGTGTTCAATTAAAAGTATTATCAACTGATGGTGCAAAAGTTTTCACTGAAGTTACTGTTGGTGGTCCATTATCAAATAATAAAGGTATCAATAAATTAGGTGGCGGTTTATCTGCGGATGCCCTAACAGAAAAAGATAAAGCCGACATTATTACCGCTGCACGCATTGGTGTTGATTTCTTAGCCGTTTCTTTCCCTCGTTCAAGTGCAGATTTAAATTATGCACGTGAACTTGCTCAACAAGCAGGTTTAAATGCAAAAATCGTTGCTAAAGTTGAACGTGCAGAAACCGTTGCTAATGATAAAGCCATGGACGATATTATTTTAGCCTCTGATGTAATTATGGTTGCACGTGGTGACTTAGGTGTAGAAATCGGCGATCCTGAATTAGTCGGTGTACAGAAAAAATTAATTCGTCGTTCACGTCAATTAAATCGTGCTGTAATTACAGCGACTCAAATGATGGAATCAATGATTAGTAACCCAATGCCAACGCGTGCTGAAGTGATGGACGTTGCAAACGCAGTATTAGATGGAACTGATGCAGTTATGCTTTCTGCAGAAACAGCAGCTGGTCAATATCCTTCTGAAACAGTGGCAGCAATGGCTAGCGTATGTTTAGGTGCAGAAAAAATGCCAAGCATTAACGTTTCTCGTCACCGTATGGATAAAGAATTTGAAACTATTGAAGAATCTGTTGCGATGTCTGCAATGTATGCAGCAAACCACATGAAAGGTGTAGCGGCAATCGTCACTTTAAGTAGCACAGGCCGTACTCCATTATTAATGTCACGCATTAGCTCTGGCTTACCAATCTTTGCTTTATCTCGTAATCAAGAAACCCTAAACCTTTGTGCACTATACCGCGGTGTAACACCAATTTATCACGGCGAAGAAAGTCGTACAGAAGCAAGTGCAAAAGCAGCACTTCAATCATTAAAAGAAAAAGGTTATTTATCTACTGGCGATTTAGTGCTGGTAACCCAAGGTGGTCAAGGTGCGACACAAACTAACGTATGTCGTACATTAATTGTTGAATAATCAACAATCTAAATATGTTAAAATAAAAGAGCGGTGGATTTTTCCACCGTTTTTTATTTCCTTTTTTCACCGCACTTTTCACTTAAACCCAATAGATATTTGCGGTATCATAGGCGGCATTCTAGTATCGAAATAAGTCCTATGGCATCACAACCTCAAATCAAATCTTCAGACAAAAAAACAGCACAAGTTAGCATTCCTCCGCACTCAACTGAGGCTGAACAAGCCGTGTTGGGTGGCATCATGCTGAGCAATCAACATTGGGATGGCATTGCTGAACGTGTGATTGCTGACGATTTTTATACTTTTCAGCATCGTCTAATTTTTACAGAAATGGAACATCTAATGCGTAATCAATCGCCTATTGATTTAATTACGCTAGATCAAGCCTTAAGAAGCCGTGGTGTAAGCGATGAAGTAGGTGGATTTGCCTATCTAGCAGAACTTTCCAATAATACTCCAAACGCGATTAATATTTTGGCTTATGCAGATATTGTGCGCGAGAAAGCCATATTACGAGAACTTATTTCGGTAGGGAATCGCATTGCTGAAAATAGCTATTCTCCTAAAGGGCAAGACATTAAGTTAATTCTTGATGAGGCTGAGCGTGAAGTATTTGCGATTGCAGAAAAACGAACAACTTCTAGCGAAGGCCCGCAGAATGTGATCAATGTGCTAGAAAGTACCATTGAAAAAATCGATATTTTAAGCAAACTTGAAAATCATTCAGGTGTAACAGGTGTTACGACGGGCTTTACCGATCTTGATAAAAAAACGGCTGGTTTACAACCTTCTGACTTAATTATCGTTGCGGCACGTCCGTCAATGGGTAAAACTACTTTCGCCATGAACCTTTGCGAAAATGCCGCAATGGCAAGTGAAAAACCCGTTTTAGTATTTAGTTTAGAAATGCCTGCAGAACAAATTATGATGCGTATGATCGCATCGCTTGCTCGCGTTGATCAAACTAAAATCCGAACAGGTCAAAATTTAGATGAAATCGAGTGGAACAAAATTGCCAGCGTAGTGGGAATGTTCAAGCAAAAAAATAATCTTTTTATCGATGATTCTTCAGGTCTAACACCTACCGATGTTCGTTCCCGGGCACGCCGAGTTTATCGTGAAAATGGTGGATTAAGTATGATTATGGTGGATTATTTGCAATTAATGCGCGCACCCGCATTTTCAGATAACCGAACACTAGAAATCGCAGAAATTTCTCGCTCCCTCAAAGCTCTCGCCAAAGAATTACAAGTGCCAGTAGTCGCCCTTTCTCAGTTAAATCGTACCTTAGAACAACGTGCAGACAAACGCCCTGTAAACTCAGATTTACGTGAATCTGGCTCTATTGAACAAGATGCAGACTTGATTATGTTTATTTACCGAGATGAAGTCTATAACGATAACTCGGAAGATAAAGGTGTTGCAGAAATTATTATCGGTAAACAGCGTAACGGCCCTATTGGTCGAGTGCGGTTAAAATTTAATGGACAATTCTCACGCTTCGACAATCTCGCTGAACAACGTGAATATCGAGATGATTATTAAGGAAAAATAATGAACGTAAAACCGGCGACAGCGAAAATTAGCTCGCACGCCTTAAAACAAAATTTAGAAATAATTAAACAAAAAGCACCAAATAGCAAAATTATTGCTGTGGTTAAAGCAAATGCTTATGGTCACGGCGTTGTGTTTGTTGCATCAACTTTAGAACAAAATGTCGATTGCTTTGGCGTGGCTCGTTTAGAAGAGGCTTTAGCATTACGCTCCAACGGCATCACTAAACCGATTTTATTACTTGAAGGCTTTTTTAATGAACAAGATTTGCCTATTCTAGCCGTTAATAATATTGAAACCGTGGTACACAATCACGAACAGCTTGAGGCTTTAAAACGTGCGAATTTACCAAGTCCAATTAAAGTTTGGTTAAAAATAGATACAGGAATGCATCGCTTGGGCGTTGCTCTTGATGAAGTGGATTATTTTTATCAAGAACTGAAAAAACTCCCTCAAATTCAACCGCACTTAGGCTTTGTCAGCCATTTCAGCCGAGCCGATGAACTAGAATCAGATTACACCCAACTTCAAATCAATCGTTTTTTATCCGCCACAAAAGATAAACAAGGTGAACGCACTATTGCTGCTTCTGGTGGCATTCTTTTCTGGCCAAAATCTCACTTAGAATGTATCCGCCCAGGCATTATTATGTACGGCATTTCTCCAACTGATACTATCGGTAAAGAGTTTGGCTTAACGCCAGTGATGAATTTAACCTCGTCATTAATTGCCGTTCGCCATCATAAACAAGGCGATCCTGTAGGTTACGGCGGTATTTGGACAAGTCCACGAGATACTAAAATTGGCGTGGTCGCAATGGGTTATGGCGATGGTTATCCGCGCGATGTGCCAGAAGGTACACCTGTTTATTTAAATGGCCGTCTTGTACCAATTGTTGGACGTGTGTCAATGGATATGCTTACTGTTGATTTAGGCGCAGATAGCCAAGATTTGGTAGGCGATGAAGTAATTTTATGGGGCAAGGAATTACCTATTGAAACCGTAGCTAAATTCACAGGCATTTTAAGCTACGAGCTAATTACAAAATTAACACCTCGTGTTATAACTGAATACGTTGATTAATCACTGCATTTTTTGAACAGAGGGAGGCATTCTCCCTAATAAAAATTCCAAAAAGTGCGGTTAAAATTTCAATTATTTTTAATGAAAGGAAATACTATGAAAAATATTAACCCAACTCACACCCAAGCGTGGAAAGCTCTTGAAGCACATAAAGCTGAATTATCAAACACCACCATCCAAGATTTATTTAAACAAGAAAAAAATCGTTTTGACGATTATTCTTTAACATTCAATAACCAAATTCTTGTAGATTTTTCCAAAAACAACATCAATCAAACAACCCTTTCACTTCTTCGCCAACTTACTCAAGAATGCTCTCTTGATAGCGCAAAAGAAGCAATGTTTACTGGCAAAAAAATTAATCGTACAGAAAATCGTGCTGTGTTACATACCGCACTTCGCAATCGCGCTAATACGCCAGTGCTTGTTGATGGTAAAGATGTTATGCCTGAAGTCAATGCTGTGCTAGCTAAAATGAAAGATTTTTGTCAGCGTATTATTTCTGGCGAATGGAAAGGCTATACAGGTAAAGCCATTAGTGATGTAGTAAATATTGGTATTGGTGGCTCTGATTTAGGCCCTTATATGGTAACCGAAGCACTTCGCCCGTATAAAAATCATCTAAATATGCACTTTGTTTCAAATGTCGATGGTACACATATTGCGGAGACCTTAAAAAAAATCAATCCAGAAACCACTCTTTTCTTAGTGGCATCGAAAACCTTTACAACTCAAGAAACCATGAGAAATGCACAAAGTGCGCGTGATTGGTTACTGAAAGCGGCGAAAAATGAAAGTGCGGTTGCAAAACATTTTGCTGCATTATCAACCAATGCTAAAGATGTAGAAAAATTTGGTATTGATACCAATAATATGTTTGAATTTTGGGATTGGGTTGGCGGTCGTTACTCTTTATGGTCTGCTATTGGTCTTTCAATTGCACTATCAATTGGCTTTGAAAACTTCGAAGAGTTATTAAATGGCGCTCATGAAATGGATAAACATTTCCGCTCTGCTCCAATCGAACAAAATATCCCAACCACTTTAGCCTTAGTTGGTTTATGGAATAGCAATTTCCTTGGTGCCCAAACAGAAGCGATCTTACCTTATGATCAATATTTACATCGCTTTGCGGCTTATTTCCAACAAGGTAATATGGAATCAAATGGTAAATATGTGGATCGTGATGGCAATGTCATTAACAATTACCAAACGGGCCCGATTATTTGGGGAGAACCAGGTACAAATGGACAACACGCGTTCTATCAATTAATTCATCAAGGCACCACTTTAATTCCTTGTGATTTTATCGCACCGGCTCAAAGCCATAACCCATTGGCGGATCATCACAATAAATTGCTTTCAAACTTCTTTGCACAAACAGAAGCATTAGCATTCGGAAAAACAAAAGAGGAAGTCGAGGCTGAATTTATAAAAGCGGGTAAATCTTTGGATGATGTAAAAAATATCGTTCCATTTAAAGTATTTACGGGTAATAAGCCAACTAATTCCATTCTCGTTCAAAAAATCACGCCATTTATCTTGGGTGCATTAATTGCTATGTATGAACACAAAATCTTCGTACAAGGTGTGATTTTTAATATCTTTAGCTTCGATCAATGGGGCGTAGAGCTAGGCAAACAACTTGCAAACAGAATTCTTCCTGAATTAACCGATTCTGAAAAAGTCGCAAGCCACGATAGTTCAACAAATGGATTAATCAATCAATTTAAAGCATGGCGTTAATTATTTGGATTTGAATAATTCTAGAGCTGTCACAGATAACGACTAAAAACTCTATTTAGGTTAAGATAATCAAATGAGAGAAAGTCGCTTAAGTCAATATAAGCAAAATAAACTTATTGAGATATTTCTGACAAGTGTGACAGCTCTAGCTGCAGCTAAGTTGGTAAATATAAATAAACTTCAGCTTATTACTTTCATCGTCTACCATTATTTATCACTCAAAGCAGCCTACATATGGAAATGTTTGAAAGTGAAATTCAAGCGAATGAAAGCTATTTTGGTGGTGCTCTGAAAGGTAAACTTGGTCAAGGAGAAGCTGGAAAAACTTCGTAATTTGTTTTTTGAAACGAAATGGCAAAGTATACACCGTGGTGGTTATGAATATGCAATCTGCAACACTGTTACCGATTATTCGAGAAAAGGTAAACAAGGTAGTATTGTTTATATGAATTTCTACAGAGGTTATGATATTCTTAAGCTATTTTTAAAGGAATATGAATGGCGTTTTAATCACAGTGATTTAAAAAACTCAAATTTCTATTGTAAAACAATTAATTTAGGAGAGTTTTAACTGGTTATCTATGCATATCCTTTTGTTATTTAAATAACGTATAAAATAATTTAAATAAGAGTGTAAAATTGGATCTTATATGAAAAATCCTCCATTAGTATCGGTTATTGTTTGTGCTTATAACGCTGAGCAATATATAGATGAAAGCATTTCATCCATTATTAATCAGAGTTATGAAAATCTAGAAATTATAGTTATCAATGATGGTTCAACAGATTTGACTTTGTCTCATTTAGAAAAAATATCTAAATTAGATAAAAGGATAAAAATTATTAGTAATAAATATAATTTAGGGTTCATAAATTCTTTGAATATAGGCCTTGGTTGTTTTTCAGGTAAATATATTGCGAGAATGGATGCTGATGATATAGCTAAACCATCGTGGATTGAGAAAATAGTTACCTATCTAGAGAAAAATGATCATATTACAGCAATGGGATCATACTTAGAGATTATTGTAGAAAAAGAATGTGGAATTATCGGTTCTCAATATAAAACTGGAGATATATGGAAAAATCCATTGATACATAATGAGATTTGTGAAGCTATGCTTTTCTATAATCCGATACATAACAACACTATGATTATGAGAGCAAATGTATATAGAGAGCATAAATTAATCTTTAATAAAGATTATCCCTATGCAGAAGATTATAAGTTTTGGTCAGAGGTTAGTAGGCTTGGTTGTTTAGCTAATTATCCTGAAGCATTAGTAAAATATAGACTACATGGAAACCAAACATCATCAGTTTATAATCATAAGCAAAATGAGGTAGCTAAAAAGATAAAGGGGGAAAATATTACATATTACCTTAATAAGATAGGTATAGATATAAAAGTAATTAATAGTGTGTCGTTGCTAGAAATATATCATGTGGATAAAAGTAATAAAGTGTTGAAAAGTATACTTTATGAGATGTATATGAGCTTAGATAAATATACTATAACTTCACTCTTACATTTTATTAAATATCATCTTGAATTATTTGATTTAAAGCAAAATTTAAAGATTATAAAAAAGTTCATAAGAAAAATAAATGTTATATTTTAGATAGAGTGTTCAGAAAGGGGAACAAATTCCAAGTTTGTCTAAAGGACTAAATTCTAATTTAGTCCTTTAAATTTATCTTAGATAGACGATAAATATATATTTTAAATGAATTTAATTATAAAAAATCAGTGCCTTACTAAGTTAAGACACTGATTAATCATATTAGACTTTAATGCTATTGGTTATAGCACAGAAACATTTAAGCTTGAGCCGCCACCAACAATACGAACTCGGCGACCAGCTACAAAACTGCTGTCAGCCTTTTGAACAACAACGATCTCTTGACCATCATCTTTCTTAATTACAAGTTCAGCACCGTTTACTTGACTCATTTTTTCTTCGATTTTACTTCCAGCTATTGCACCGCCAATTGCACCAACTACTGCTGCAATAGCTTGACCACGACCACCGCCAATTGCACTACCAGTAATACCACCTAAAGCTCCACCACCAAGCGTACCAACTACACCTTGATTATCAGCTTGGATTTTAACAGGGCGTACAGAAACAATCGTACCATAAGTAATTGAACGCGCTTCCTTTGCTTGAGATGCGCTATAAACATCACCGCTGAAAATATCAGTATTTGCACAACCAGTTACACTAAAAGCAACTAACAGTGCTAATGCCATATTTGTTTTTTTCATATAATATTCTCTATATTAGAAGGAATTAAAGTGGGTTTCTTGGAGAAAAAGTTGAAATGTTTTTAGTATTACCATTGTCAGATACTAAAACACAAGCACCAACAACTAAAGTTGAATCATACTTATGCACAATAACAACTTCCTCTCCTTTCTGCTGGTTACCAGAACAATCATTTTTACGAACAGTTAATTTTAGATTTTTGCCTTCCATTTGACTAAAAATAATTTGACCTTTATAAGTCCCCTCCCCCTTTTGAAAAGCAGAAAAAGCACTCAAGTCTACTGTTGCTAAACAACGAATGCAAGTGATAATTTATTCATTTTTACTAAACCTCAAGTATTTTTTTTATAGAATAAGGATGAACCTTAATGCAAGTATGATTTACTGTTTTATCCGTAAAACTTACTGCAATAGATGGATTTGGTAATCTTTCCCCATCCACTTTAGGCTCGCTCACTTTAATGGTTAATTGAGTTAATTTGTCCCACAAAAAATACATATTAACACGATTAATCCATTCATTTATCGATTCTTTCGGTAAAAATGGCATTACAATCTCAATATGTTCCCAGCCCTCAATTGGATATTTTTTATTTTTAGGAAGTGGAAGTTCAATAATATCCACAAATTGATTGGCAAATTTAACTGGTTTTTCTAATTCAATAAGATAAATCTTACGACCATTAACAATATTATCAGATAAAATTCTACCGCACTTTAATAAAAGTATCAGCCAATTTTTAGCACTTTGCTCACTATTTACCCGTAATGCAAGATGATCAATTTCATAGTGAGACAGATCTATTGTCATTTCTTTGGCTAAATGCTGAATTTTTCTTTCAAATATTGCTAAATCTGCTGAAAGTGCGGTTAAATTTTCCTGTAAATTTGTCATTTTGTCCCTTTGAGAAATATACAAAGAACGGTATCATAACCGATTATTTTTATTATTCAATTTGAACATAGGAAAAAACGTGAATATTCAATCTATTCTATCCGATAAAATTAAACAAGCGATGATTCTTGCAGGTTCTGATCAATCTTGCGATGCGCTTATTCGTCAATCAGGAAAACCACAATTTGGCGATTATCAAGCCAATGGTATTATGGCTGCGGCAAAAAAATTAGGTTTAAATCCACGAGAATTTGCTCAAAAAGTTTTAGATAATGCTCAACTATCTGATATTGCAGAAAAATTAGAAATTGCAGGTCCAGGTTTTATCAATATTTTCTTAAATCCAACTTGGCTAACAACTGAAATTTCAGCTGCACTTTCCCACAAAAATTTAGGTATTCAAGCTACCAATAAACAAACAGTTGTGATTGATTATTCATCTCCAAACGTAGCAAAAGAAATGCACGTAGGTCATTTACGCTCTACGATAATCGGCGATGCTGTAGCCAGAACCCTTGAGTTTTTAGGTCACAATGTCATCCGCGCTAACCACGTAGGCGACTGGGGAACGCAATTCGGAATGCTTATTGCTTATCTTGAAAAAATGCAACATGAACACGCCAGTGAAATGGAATTACAAGATCTTGAAGCCTTTTATCGCGAAGCCAAAAAACATTACGATGAAGATGAAATATTCGCAGAAAAAGCACGTAATTACGTCGTAAAATTACAAAGTGGAGATGAATATTGTCGAACGATGTGGAAACGTTTAGTCGATATCACTATGCAACAAAATCAGCACAACTATAATCGCTTAAACGTGACTTTAACCGAAAAAGATGTAATGGGCGAAAGTCTTTATAATCCTATGTTACCAAGCATCGTAGAAGATCTTAAAAAACAAGGTTTGGCTGTGGAAAATGATGGTGCATTGGTTGTTTATTTAGATGAATTCAAAAATAAAGAAGGCGACCCAATGGGCGTAATCGTTCAAAAAAAAGACGGCGGTTTCCTTTACACTACAACAGATATTGCTGCAGCAAAATATCGTTATGAAACATTAAAAGCTAATCGCGCCCTTGTTTTTTCAGATACTCGACAAAGCCAACATATGCAACAAGCTTGGTTAATTACTCGTAAAGCAGGTTATGTACCAGATAGTTTCTCGTTAGAGCATAAAAACTTTGGGATGATGCTTGGTAAAGACGGCAAACCATTTAAAACCCGTACTGGCGGCACAGTGAAATTGGCCGATCTATTAGATGAAGCCATTGAACGCGCCACTGTATTAATTAATGAAAAAAATACAAATTTATCTAATGATGAAAAAGAAGCTGTGATTGAAGCCGTTGGTATTGGTGCGGTAAAATATGCGGATCTATCCAAAAACCGTACTACTGATTACGTTTTTGATTGGGATAATATGTTAAGTTTCGAAGGTAACACGGCACCTTATATGCAATATGCTTACACCCGTATTCGTTCGATCTTTAATAAAACTGATATAAATTCAACCGCACTTTTGGCTGCACTTTTAACTATTAAAGATGATAAAGAAAGAACGCTTGCAATCAAGCTTCTACAATTTGAAGAAGCCGTGCAAACTGTCGGAAAAGAAGGCACGCCGCACGTGCTTTGTGCTTATTTATATGAACTTGCTGGCATCTTCTCGTCATTCTACGAACATTGTCCAATTTTAAATGCTGAAGATGAATCTATAAAATTAAGTCGTTTGAAATTAGCATTATTAACGGAAAAAACCTTAAAACAGGGTTTAACGTTACTCGGTATTAAAACCGTAGAAAAAATGTAATTTAGATAATTAAAATCCCTTTCTCAGGAAAGGGATTTTTTATACTTGTTTACTGAATAAAAAAAGTGCCCCATTGGGGCACTACTCGGAAAGCAAAATAGATGTCGGCTATTTAAGATAGCACTTGTTTTTAGTGGTTTCAGAATAAAGAAATCCGATCAGTTATGCAAATACATATTTTTAGATTTGTGAACTTGGTCACGATTTTTTTATAAAAAAACTAAAAACAAATATATTTCTAATAAAGTGCGGTAAAATTCTATTAAAATATTTCCGCACTTTACGCCCCTACTTTAAAGAATATTCTTTTCTCCACGAGACACACTAATCAATCCAGAACGAACAATTTCTAACAATGTAGTTTCTTCTTTCAATGCAGAAATAAACGCATCAACTTTATCATTTGTACCGCTTAATTGAATTGTGTAAGACTTTGGTGTGACATCTACAATTTGACCGCGGAAAATATCTGCTAATCGTTTAATTTCATCGCGAGATGACCCCACTGCTCTTACTTTCGCTAAAACAATTTCTCGTTCTATATGTTCCTGCTCACTTAAATTAACCACTTTAAACACATCCACTAATTTATGAAGTTGTTTTTCGATTTGCTCCAATGCCTGAGCATCGCCCACGGCTTCAATGGTCATTCGAGAAAGCGTTGGATCATCCGTTGGCGCAACCGTCAAACTTTCAATATTAAAGGCACGTTGAGAGAATAAACCAACAACACGCGACAATGCTCCCGATTCATTTTCGAGTAAAACAGATAAAATTCTACGCATTAGTTTGTCTCCTCTTGAGGTTTACTTAAAATCATTTCATTCATTGCGCCACCACGAATTTGCATTGGATAAACGTGTTCAGATTCATCTACATTAATATCTACAAAGACTAATTTATTTTTAATACTGAATGCTTCTTGCAATTTGCTTTCAAGTTCATCGGGGGTAGCAATTTTTATTCCTACGTGACCGTAAGATTCTGCCAATTTCGCAAAATCAGGCAAGGAATTCATATAGGTTTGCGAATGGCGACCAGAATAAATCAAATCTTGCCATTGTTTTACCATTCCCAAGAAATGATTATTCAAACAAATAATGACAACAGAAATGCCATATTGTGTTGCGGTAGAAAGCTCTTGAATATTCATTTGAATACTACCATCGCCAGTAACGCAAACAACAGTTCCTTCAGGATGAGCTAATTTCACACCAAGTGCCGCAGGAAAACCAAAACCCATTGTGCCTGCACCACCAGAATTAATCCAATGACGCGGTTCATCGAATGGATAATGTAACGCAGCAAACATTTGGTGCTGACCTACATCAGAAGCCACATAGGCTTGTCCTTTCGTGAGGCGATATACCGCTTCCACGACTTGTTGCGGTTTAATCACGCCAGAAGTGCGGTCAAATTCCAAACATTTTTTTGCTTTCCATTGGTTGATTTCTTGCCACCAACTTTCAAGATCCGTTTGAGATTTTAATCCCTCTTCATTCAATAAACCCAAAAATTCTTCCAATACATTTTTCGCATTTCCGACAATTGGAATCGCTACTGGCACATTTTTAGAAATTGAAGTTGGATCAATATCAATATGAATCACTTTTGCATTTGGGCAATATTTTTCTAAATTATTTGTCGTGCGATCATCAAAACGAACGCCAATCCCCAAAATAAGATCACTTTCGTGCATTGCCGTATTCGCTTCTAAAGTACCATGCATACCCAACATACCTAAGAATTGTTTATCCGTACTTGGATAAGCACCCAATCCCATTAATGAGGAAGTCACGGGTAAATTTAAACGTTGTGCAAACTGAATTAACTGCTCACTACATTCAGCAGTGATTGCACCACCACCGACAAAAAGTATTGGTTTCTTCGCCACTAAAAGTGCTTTTAACGCTTTTTTAATTTGACCTTTGTGTCCATTTACTGTGGGATTATAAGAACGTAACTCGACAGATTCAGGATATTCATAAGGATATTTAAAATTCGGATTTACAGTGTCTTTTGGAATATCCACAACAACAGGGCCTGGACGACCCGTAGATGCAATATAAAAGGCTTTTTTCAAAGTAGATGGAATATCTTCCGCCTTTTTGACAATAAAGCTATGCTTCACAACGGGACGAGAAATGCCCAGCATATCACATTCTTGGAAAGCATCACTGCCAATTAAATTGCTCATAACCTGACCCGAAATGATAACCATAGGCACAGAATCGGTATAAGCCGTTAAAATACCAGTGATAGCATTTGTTGCACCAGGCCCCGAAGTCACTAGCACACATCCAACTTTACCCGTTGAACGTGCGTAACCATCCGCCATATGCACCGCGGCTTGTTCGTGGCGAACTAAAATATGTTCAATACCACCCAGCGTATGAATTGCATCATAAATATCTAATACCGCGCCTCCGGGATAACCAAATACATACTCTACGCCTTCATCACGTAAAGATTGAACCACCATCTCTGCGCCAGATAACTTCTTCATTTTTCACTCCTAAAATTCACCGCACTTTTAAAAATACGAACAGATTATGTCAATATTCCACATCATACAAAGTAAAAAAAATTTGTCTAGCCACTAAAACAACAAAAAAATCAATTAAAAAAATATAAAAAACCAAAGATAAATGAAAATTTAGTTTTTTATAAATTTTTACATCAATAAAAATAAAAAAATGCGACAAAATGCCGCATTTTATAAAATAGTAAAAATATTATTTTTTATTCAAGTTTTTGAATGAGATCACACTTTTAGCGTTTTTTAACTGCAAATACAATGACAATCAATGAAACTGCCGTTGCTACAAAACCAGCTAAACCTGAATAAGTAAACCCTACCACAATGTAACCAATAGAAGTCGCTGTTGCAACTGTGGCAGCATAAGGAAGCTGAGTAGTAACGTGATCAATATGATTACATTTCGCACCCGTTGAAGACAAAATTGTTGTATCCGATACTGGCGAGCAATGATCGCCACATACAGCCCCTGCCATTACTGCAGATAAACAAGGAAGCAATAATTCTGGTGCGGCATTCGCTGCCATTGCTGCGGCAATTGGTAACATAATACCGAATGTTCCCCAGCTCGTACCTGTTGAGAACGCCATTGCAGAACCAAGAATGAATAAGATCACTGGTAAAAATTGCATTGGAATATTACCAGAAACAAGGGAAGATAAATATTTACCAGTTTGCATATCGCCTACTATTTTATTAATTGTCCAAGCAAAGAATAAAATTGCGATTGCGCCTGACATTGATTTAATTCCCACGATCCAAGAACGTGCATATTCGGGAACACTCACTTGACGATCAAGAATAATTAATAAAGTAGAAATAATAATTGAACAGAATCCACCTACAACCAAAGATGTTCCTACTACGGTGTTTTCAAATGCACCTAAAACACTAAACACTTTGCCATCCGCAGCCAATGCCTCTGCGCCCGTGTAAATCATCATTGAAACTGTAGCGATAATTAAAACTAAAATAGGTAATACAAGATTACGCACCTGACCTTTTGTACCCGTTTCTTCTTCCAACTGATCTTCAGTATTTTCCAAAGCTAATTTTTCGTGACGCACCATTGAAGCAATATCAAAAGAAAAATATGCCACAAAAAACACCATAATAATGGAGAAAATTGCATAGAAGTTCATTGAACTCATTGCTACGAATGCACCAATTGGTGTGTACTCCGTGATCGAATAAGTCGCTAATAAACCACCTATTAAAGTAATAATATATGCACCCCAACTGGAAACTGGCATCATTACACACATCGGTGCTGCCGTTGAATCTAAAATATAAGCAAGTTTCGCACGAGAAACTTTAAAACGATCTGTCACAGGACGAGCAATTGCGCCTACAGCGAGACTATGGAAATAATCGTCAATAAAAGTAACAAAAACCAATGATGCCGCTAATAATTTAGCACCACGACGATCTTTAATACGGCTTTGCGCCCATTCAGCAAAGGCACGATTACTACCTGATACGGTTAAAAGTGCGGTTAAAACACCAAGCAATAATAAGAACAAAACAATGTTCATATTTGAATTGATTTCACCATCGGCATAAACCAAAGAAACCACATTTTTTACCAAATAATTAAATGCGCTGCCGATTTGCCAATCGCTTAACATTAATGATCCAATAATAATCCCCGCACTAAGGGAAACCAAAACACGGCGAGTTGCTATCGCCAAAATTATCGCCAACAAAGCAGGGACGATTGACCAAACAGATGATGAAAAATCAATAAGTTCCATTAAATAATACCTATAATTAATGGAGAGAACGGAAAGCATAGGACAGAATAAGACCAGAACAACCGTAGCACTCCATAGTTAATCAGAAAAACTATGACAGTGTCGCCCCTTTCGAGCACGCCACCAACCAAACAAAACGACTTTTATTTGATTTCGGCAACTATTCCTTTCTTTTTTCTTCTTCGTTATCCACTCTGAAAAAATACTTATAATAATTGCGCCTCTACTTTTGTAGTGATTGGGGAGATTACCGTAAAACAAACAAAATGCCAACAGATTTTATAAAAATTTTATAAACTTTAATAAAAATATAAAGAAAATAAACACAAAAAAATATATCTGTTTCGACCATTTATTTAATAATAGATATTTACAATAAATTTTATTTTCTCTATTATTAAATAAATTTTCCCACATTTAATGTTATTTATTGAGGTTTATTATGAACGAATTAGTAAGAGGTTTAACAAATCTTCGTAGTTTACGCGCAGCTGTACGTGAATTAACGTTAGAACAAGCAGAAAATGCCCTAGAAAAATTACAAACAGCTATCGAAGAAAAACGTGCTAATGAAGCAGAATTAATTAAAGCAGAGACAGAGCGAAAAGAGCGTTTAGCTAAATATAAAGAATTAATGGAAAAAGAAGGTATTACACCTGAAGAATTACACGAAATTTTTGGCACAAAAACTGTATCAATTCGAGCAAAACGTGCTCCACGCCCTGCAAAATATGCGTTTATTGATGAAAATGGCGAGCATAAAACTTGGACGGGTCAAGGTCGCACACCACGCCCAATTCAAAATGCGTTGAACAAAGGTAAATCATTATCTGATTTCGAAATTTAATTTTTCTATTTGAAACTAGAACCTATTTTATGGGTTCTATTTTTTTATCTAAACATAGCACACAACATTATGATCGAAAAAAAAATATTACTCACTGATTGCCCTGATGATAAAGGCTTAATCGCAAAAATAACTAATATTTGTTACAAACATCAACTAAATATTCTTCATAATAATGAATTTGTAGATTTTGAAACCAAACATTTCTTTATGCGCACAGAATTGGAAGGTATTTTTAACGAAGCTACTTTATTAGAAGATCTAAAATATAGCTTACCCGAAGAAACGAATTGTCGATTAATTGGCACCCAACGTAAGCGAATTGTAATTTTAGTCACCAAAGAAGCTCACTGCCTCGGCGATATTTTAATGAAAAATTATTATGGTGCGCTTGATGTAGAAATTGCAGCCGTAATCGGCAATCACGATAATTTACGTGAACTTGTTGAACGTTTTAATATTCCATTTCATTTAGTTAGCCACGAAAACTTAACCCGTGTAGAACACGACAAATTACTGGCAGAAAAAATTGATGAATATGCGCCAGATTATATTGTTCTCGCTAAATATATGCGTGTGCTAAACCCTGAATTTGTCGCGCGTTATCCAAATCGAGTGATTAATATCCATCATTCATTCTTGCCTGCTTTTATTGGTGCCAAGCCTTATCAACAAGCCTATGAACGCGGTGTAAAAATTATTGGTGCAACGGCACATTTTATTAATAACGAATTAGATCAAGGCCCAATCATTATGCAAAATGTGATTAATGTGGATCATACTTATAATGCAGAAGCGATGATGCGTGCTGGCCGTGATGTGGAAAAAACCGTGTTAAGTCGCGCCCTTGATCTCGCTTTACACGATAGAATTTTTGTTTATAAAAATAAAACGGTGGTGTTGTAATGGAAAAAATTACTCTTGCACCAATAAGTGCGGTTGAAGGAACAATTAATTTACCAGGTTCTAAAAGTTTATCGAATCGCGCATTACTTTTAGCCGCCTTAGCTAAAGGCACAACAAAAGTAACCAATTTATTAGATAGCGATGATATTCGACATATGCTTAACGCACTGAAAGCATTGGGCGTACGCTATCAACTGTCTGATGATAAAACTATTTGTGAAATAGAGGGATTAGGCGGAGCATTCAATATACAGAATAATCTTTCGCTCTTTCTTGGCAATGCTGGGACTGCAATGCGTCCATTAACCGCAGCACTTTGCTTAAAAGGAAAAACCGAAAGCGAAATCACCTTAACGGGTGAACCTCGTATGAAAGAGCGGCCAATTCTCCATTTAGTCGATGCTTTACGCCAAGCGGGTGCAGATATTCGCTACTTAGAGAATGAGGGTTATCCTCCGCTCGCAATTCGCAACAAAGGGATAAAAGGTGGAAAAGTCAAAATTGATGGTTCAATTTCATCTCAATTTTTGACCGCACTTTTAATGTCTGCACCACTTGCAGAAAATGACACAGAAATAGAAATTATCGGTGAACTAGTCTCTAAACCCTATATTGACATTACCCTTGCAATGATGCGAGATTTTGGTGTTAAGGTTGAAAACCAGCACTACCAAAAATTCTACATTAAAGGCAATCAATCCTATATTTCGCCTAATAAATACTTGGTAGAAGGCGATGCATCATCAGCCTCTTACTTTCTTGCAGCTGGCGCCATTAAAGGAAAAGTGAAAGTCACAGGCATTGGCAAAAATTCAATTCAAGGCGATCGTTTATTTGCTGATGTATTAGAAAAAATGGGGGCAAAAATCACTTGGGGAGAGGATTTTATTCAAGCCGAACACGCTGAATTAAATGGTATTGATATGGATATGAACCACATTCCAGATGCCGCAATGACGATTGCGACCACTGCTCTTTTTGCCAGCGGCGAAACCGTCATTCGCAATATTTATAACTGGCGTGTGAAAGAAACAGATCGATTAACAGCAATGGCAACCGAACTACGTAAAATCGGTGCAGAAGTCGAAGAAGGTGAAGATTTTATTCGTATTCAACCGCTTCCACTCAATCAATTTAAACACGCCAATATTGAGACCTATAACGATCACCGTATAGCAATGTGTTTTTCTCTAATCGCACTATCAAACACACCAGTGACGATTTTAGATCCCAAATGTACTGCCAAAACCTTTCCTACATTCTTCAATGAATTTGAAAAGATTTGCTTAAAAAATTAAGTAAAAAAGTGCGGTCAATTTCAAAAAGGTTTTTAAAATTAACCGCACTTTCATTCCATTCTAAAAAAATCCTAAATAAAGATTATTTATACCGTTTTTTCACCGCACTTTTATCTTGCTCACGTAACCGTTCTAGTTTTTCCTTAATCTGAATTTCCATACCTCTATTTGTCGGAAAATAATATTGAGTGTCTTTTAATTCAGGTGGGAAATAATTTTCGCCTGCCGCATAAGCGTTAGGTTCATCGTGGGCATAACGATATTCAGCACCATAGCCAAGCTCTTTCATTAAATTAGTCGGCGCATTGCGTAAATGTGGTGGAACATCGTAATCTGGCAAATCTTTCGCTTGCTGTTTCGCAGTGTTAAATGCAGTATAAACGGCATTACTTTTTGGTGCTACCGCAAGATAAATAATGGCTTGGGCGATGGCTCGCTCTCCTTCATAAGCCCCCACTCGAGTAAAGCAATCCCAAGCAGCCAATGCGACTTGCATAGCACGAGGATCTGCATTTCCCACATCTTCTGAAGCAATGGCAAGTAATCGGCGCGCAACATATAAAGGGTCTCCACCCGCTGTTAAAATTCTTGCATACCAATACAGCGCAGCATCTGGAGCAGAACCTCGAACAGATTTATGTAGCGCAGAAATTAAATCATAGAAACGATCACCTTGTTTATCAAATCTCGCTTGACGTTCACCTAAGACTTCTTTTAATAAAGTGCGGTCAATTTTCTTTCCATTTTCCGTTTCATCTGCCATATCCACCATTAATTCGAGGCAATTCAAGGCTAATCGTGCATCCCCATTAACATATTCGGCAAGCACTTGCAGTAAATTCTCTTCTAAAATTAACCGCTCTTTACCCAATCCACGTTCAGGATCTTCTACAGCTTGCTGCAAAACTTGTTCAATTTCAGCCGTTGTGAGTGATTTCAGCACATACACTCGGGCACGAGAAAGCAACGCATTATTTAGCTCAAAAGAGGGATTTTCTGTTGTCGCCCCAATGAAAATAACAGTTCCATCTTCAATATGCGGTAAAAATGCATCTTGCTGGCTTTTATTAAAACGATGGACTTCATCCACAAATAAGATAGTTTTACGATCCGCAAGACGATTTTGTTTTGCACGATCAATCGCTTCACGAATTTCTTTGATGCCACTCGTCACCGCAGAAATTCGCTCTACTTCCGCATTAATACGTTGTGCTATGATTTCTGCAAGGGTTGTTTTCCCCGTACCTGGTGGTCCCCACAAAATCATAGAATGAATATGCCCAGCTTGGATAGCTTTTCGCAATGGCTTGCCCTCGCCAATTAAATGGCTTTGCCCAAAATATTGTTCTAGACTCGTTGGACGCATTCTTGCCGCCAGTGGGCGAAAATCATTTTCGGCAAAATCAAAATTGAGGTTCGACATGTTTATTTCTCACAAAATTAAAGAGCGTATTTCTACGCCCTTATTTAAAATAATCATTTGTTATTTTTTACGTTGGTCATCCACTTCAACGCCTTTTTCTGACTTGAATTGGAACAAGCTATCAGACAAGGCTTGATTAGTAATATTACGTAAAACATAAAGATTGGTTTGACCATCTTTCTCTGTCGTACTGAAATTTCGCAATATTCCATTAGCATCAACACGAATATCAAATTGCTTAATATTGCTTGTTGATAAGGTTGGTTTTAACACAAAGGTATCCGCTTGTTGTGTTACCGTATATTGATGCCAATGGGTCTTATCATCACTGGTAAGCAACACGAAAGGCGTGTTATTTACCGCATCTTTAACCCATTGTGCCGTTACTTGTTGCACAAATGGATCATAGAACCATAAGGTTTTACCATCAGAAATAATCTGGGTTTCTTGAGGGGTTTTAGTCTCCATGCGGAATAAGTTTGGGCGTTTAATTTGAAGTTTGCCACTTCCTTGTTGAACATTTTTGCCACTTCCAGAAGTCACTGTTTGCACAAATTCTGCGCTTAAAACATCGACTTTAGCCAAACGCATTTGCAATTCACTTGCCGCATCAGCCAATGCAAAATTACTCAAACCAAGTAAGGTAAGTGCGGCAAATTTTAAGGTTGTTTTTTTCATTTTGCTTTCCTTTTAAATTAATATTCTGGACGATGCGATAAAATCTCACGCTTACCATTTTGCATTGGGCTGACAATCCCTTGTTCTTCCATTTGATCCATAATGCGAGCGGCTCGGTTAAAACCTACGCTGAATTTACGTTGAATAGAAGATGCTGAAGTTGTACCAGTATTGATAACAAAATCCATTACTTCATCAAAGAGTGGATCTAATTCTCCACCACTTGATATTCCTTTTTCTGCATTATCTTCATCATCCACACTTTCCAAAATTCCATCAATATAATCAGGTTTACCACGTGCTCGCCAATCATCCGCAATATTAATTACTTCGTCATCACTCATATAGGCTCCGTGTACGCGAATTAAATCAGATGAACCTTGTCCAGAATAAAGCATATCTCCACGACCCAAAAGAGCCTCTGCGCCACCTTGATCAAGGATAGTGCGTGAATCAATTTTACTTGCAACGGTAAAAGCAATGCGACTTGGAATATTTGCTTTAATTAAACCAGTAATCACATCCACAGAGGGGCGTTGTGTGGCTAAAATTAAATGGATACCAATGGCTCGGGCTTTTTGTGCCAACCGTGCAATGAGTTCTTCGATTTGCTTACCCGCCACCATCATTAAATCAGCAAACTCATCGACAATAACCACAATATAACTCAATTTTTTCAATGCGGGGGGCATTGCATCCATTGTATCGCCCTGTCGCCAAATTGGATTCGGCACTGGCATTCCCATTGCGTCATATTCATCAATTTTTTCGTTAAAACCTTCAATATTGCGTACTCGTAGAGCTGAAAGCAACTGATAACGACGTTCCATTTCATCTACGCACCAACGCAACGCATTAGCGGCTTTTTTCATATCCGTTACAACTGGTGTCAGTAAATGCGGAATATCATTATAAACAGAAAGTTCGACGACTTTAGGATCAATCATAATAAATTTCACATCTTCTGGTTGAACACGATAAAGTAAACTTAGAATCATCGTATTCACACCAACAGACTTACCTGATCCCGTAGAACCTGCTACCAATAAATGTGGCATTTTTGCTAAATCAACAATGACTGGTTTGCCACTAATATCTTTACCTAAAGCAATAGGTAAAGTTGCCTTGCTATCACGGAATTCATTGCTATCTAATACATCACGTAATGGCACCATTTGACGATGAAGATTTGGGGTTTCAATACCAATATAAGGTTTACCTGGAATAACCTCTGCCACACGAATAGAACGAAACATCAATGCTCTTGCTAAATCGGTATCGATGCTCGTGACTTTTGACGCTTTCACCCCAGGTTGTAATTCTAATTCATAACGCGTAACAACAGGGCCAACAAGCACATCTTTTACGCTGGCTTTTACATTAAAATTGCGTAATTGTTGTTCAATACGCTGTGAGGTTTCCATTATTTCATCTGGTGTAATGCGTTGTTCATTTGGCGGATATTTTAAAAGCAAATCCAAACTAGGTAATGGTGTACTCGGTTTTTCACGTTTTGTTGTTTGCTGTTGAAATGCAGGATGAACCAAGCTACCGCTATAACCTTTATAATTAGGCTCTTGATTTTTGTCTAATTGAACGGCTTCCATATCATCCTGTAAGGATAGGTTAAATTTCACTCCATCTTTTTCTAAATCTACCTTTTCATTAACTTGAGTAGCAAAATGATTATCTACCATTTCAGTATTCAAAGATTCATGACTGGGTCTTAATAAAACTGTTGGCATTTCATCTTTTGTTAGCAAAGAAACTTGAGTAAAATCATCCGCACTTTGATTAATTGCTAAATCTTCTTGAACAACTGTTTTTACAGGCTTATTCCAAACTGCGACAAAATCATTTTTGCTTACCCTTTGTTCATCTGAATCACTCGATAAATTCACACTAGGCAAGCTTTCAGAATCAAACCCAAAAGAAAATTGCGGTTTTTCATTCTCTTCGTTCGCGAGTTCATATTCTGATTTTATAGAAACCTCTGGATTTAACCCGCTAATATTAATTAAATGTGATGAAGATTCGCCAATTGAAATATTTTCTGCTTCTAAGGATGGCTTTACTGTTTCTATTTCACTATTTTGTTCTACATTGAGATAATTTTGATCTAGATTTTCTGTTTCTGAACGATCTGATTTTACAATCACAATTTGCTCTAATTCTTCCGTTGATTTTTCTTGCTCAGCATTTTCTGATTGCTCATTTTTCATTGTTAGCCAATGATAAAATGCAACAATTAATCGAATTAATGATGCGCCTGAACAAAAAATAAAACCAATTAAAGCAAGCACAAAACCAATTAAAATTGAACCAAATTTACCTAATACAGGATAAAACCAATTTACAACAAGCGATCCGCCCAATACGCCGCCACTCAAATAAAAAGTATTACTTGATAAAAGCAACATACTCACTACACAAAGCCCAATAATCAGCATGGTAAAGCCAAAACTACGTAGAATAATTCGAGTACAGGAAAGCTGTTTAACTGCTTTTGTTTTCAATAAATAAATAGGCACGAGAAAAGCGGTGAAAGGAATAATATGGGCAACATAACCTAAAAAAACAAAAAAAAGATCGATTATCCACGCCCCAAATGAACCGACTTTATTAATTGTGTTTCCATACGCACTGGCTGTTGCCCAAGAATTATCAAGGGGCGTATAACTTGACCAAGCAACAATCAAATAAAGTCCAAAAAGTGCGGTTAATCCCAGCAAAAATTCCGCTAAATACTGTCTTGGCGTAAATCGTTCTGTAATTTGTTTAATCATATTATTTCAATACAAGGAAATTGGTTTGTTTTACTTCTTCCATCACAACATAAGTGCGAGTGTCATTTACACCTGGTAAACGTAATAATGTCGTGCCTAGCAATTTTCGGTATTCCGCCATATCTGCCACACGAGTTTTTAATAAATAATCAAAATCGCCCGATACCAAATGGCATTCTTGAATTTCTTCCAACGCTTGAATCGCTGCATTAAATTCTTCAAACACATCGGGCTTACCCCGTACTAATGTAATTTCAACAATCACTAACAATGGTGCATCCAATAATTCTGGATTTAACAGTGCGCGATACCCCATAATCACACCTTGTTTTTCCAAACGTTTAACTCGTTCTAAACAAGGTGTTGGCGAAAGCCCCACTTTTTTCGACAAATCGATATTGGAAATCTTACCGTTGCGTTGTAATTCATTCAGAATTTTTATATCTATCGCATCCAATGCTTTATTTCGTTTTTTTTCCATTTTCTTTATTTCTTTGCACATAAAAAGGAACAACTATTCTACAGAATTTTCCTTTCATTTTCAGTAGGCAATGATTTTTTTACAAATTATCTAACACAGCGAGCGCATCCGTGAGTTTTTTCACAGTAAAAACCTGCATATTTTCGACCGCACTTTTCGGCTTGTTACCAAAAGGAACAATAGCACGTTTAAAACCGTGTTTTGCAGCCTCGCTAATACGTTCCTGTCCACTTGGCACAGGACGAATTTCTCCCGCTAATCCAACTTCGCCAAAAATCACTAAATCTTGCGGCAAAGGGCGATTACGGAAACTTGAAATTAACGCAAGCAACAAAGCTAAATCCGCACTGGTTTCACTGACTTTTACACCACCAACCACATTTACAAAAACATCTTGATCCGCCATTTGTAAGCCACCATGTCGATGTAACACCGCCAATAATAGAGCTAAGCGATTTTGCTCTAATCCCACCGCAACACGGCGAGGATTTGCCAGCATTGAATGATCCACCAAGGCTTGAATTTCCACTAAAAGAGGACGAGTACCCTCCCAAAGTACCATAACAGAACTGCCCGATGTAATCTCATCACCACGACTTAAAAAGATCGCCGATGGATTTTTCACTTCGCGCAAACCCTGCTCTGTCATTCCAAATACACCTAATTCATTTACTGCACCAAAACGGTTTTTATGACTACGCAAAGTACGATAACGAGAATCGGCTTCGCCTTCTAATAACAATGAACAGTCAATGGCATGCTCTAACACTTTAGGCCCTGCAAGGGTTCCGTCTTTCGTAACGTGTCCAACCATAATAATCGCCACTTGGCGAGTTTTCGCATAACGAGTGAGGAAAGAAGCGCATTCACGCACTTGAGCTACACTGCCTGGCGATGATTGAATATCTGCCAAATGCATTACTTGGATAGAATCCACCACGATAATTTGCGGTTTTAATTGATCCGCCAAATTACAAATCTGTTCCACAGAGGTTTCTGACAACATTTTTAATTGATCATTTGGCAATCCCAATCGGCTTGCGCGCATCGCAACCTGTTGTAATGATTCCTCTCCCGTTACATAAAGTGCGGTCATATTTTTTGCCAAACCACACATAACCTGTAGTAACAATGTACTTTTCCCTGCTCCAGGATGCCCTCCAATTAAAATCGCACTACCCGGTACGATCCCGCCACCAAGTACACGATCCAATTCATTAAAACCACTGGAAAAACGAGGCGTTTCTTGCAAACTAATTTCAGAGAGCGTTTGAATTTTTGCCTGAGTTTCCCCCGCATAGCCACTAAAACGATCATTTTTTGATTTTGCCGTGGAAATTAACCGCACTTCCGTGATTGTATTCCACGCTTTACAAGCGGAACATTGCCCTTGCCAACGAGAAAACTCCGCACCACAATCGTTACATACATAAGCTGTTTTCGGGGCTTTAGCCATTTTATTCTCCGTATTTGCCGTGGATAACTTCCCGTGGGTAAGTATACCCACAGTTAATTATAGTTATAGTGGTTCCCCTCTGGGGAACATCAAACTACCCCAACGGAGTAGCACTGAAATTAGCCTAGGGTATACCTACCCTAGGTCATAAGATAATTCCATTAATTTGATCATTCGCTCAAAATAAACTCGACTTTTCAAAAGTGCGGTCAATTTTTCAATAGTTTTTTCATTGTCTTTCGTTTCACTGTGAAAACGAATCAAATCACGAATTTCAACAAAGATTTTCTGATTGCTTTCTAACAAAGCTGGTAAGCGCGTTTCTTTTTGTTTTTCTGTTGCCACCGCTTCTAAGATTTTCCCATTTTCATCATAATAATGATAAAGATTAAAAAATGCCCCGACTCGCTCCACTGTTTTCATAAAATCTTGGCTAAAAAGTGTGGGAGAAAATGATAAGGTTTCTTCCAAAAGTTTCTGTTCCATTTTCAACACAGAATTAAATTTTGTACAAAAATCTACCGCACTTTCTTCTCGTTCTTCTTTTAAGAAATCACGCCATTTATTGAGCCAATCTGTTAAAAATTGTTTTGAGCCCAGCAAATAACCACGCTTCGCTTTACTTGCGCTACTAAAATAAATATCCCTTTCAAAAGGCAAAGTTTCCACAAAATCAAAAAGATCCTGCACATTGCCAGATTTCAATTCAAACTCAATTTCACAAATAGGTTGCTCAAATTCGCCTGCAATAATTTTACCTTGATCGAAAGCCACTTCAATTTTGGATTGTTGAAATTCAACTAACCAAAAAGTGCGGTTAAAATCTGTAGAGAAAATAGGTTGTAGTGTAGAGCTAGGTAATTGTTCAAAAGAATAAAGTTCTCTTAATTGGGCATTGGTTGGCGTTTCTTTTTCGGTTAATGGTAAATTATATTCTGGGCGACTATGCAATCCACCAACAACTTTGCCGTTAGTTTTAAGCGTTAATGTAAGTTCTTGATCTTCTTGACGAATACGCAACCCCATTTTTTGTTTAGCAAGAAAATGATCGGGATAATCATAATAGGTGTTACCCAAAAATAAATTTTGATGTTCTAAAATCGTAAATTTTTCAAGATATTGTGGCAATTCAATACCTATTTGTGGCGAAATCGCCAATTTTAATTCAATTTCTTGTAACATAATATTCTCCATTTAAATTAACTGGTTAAATATACAATACAATAGAAATAAATCAAGATTTTTGTGGTGTTTTACTTTACATATTAAATAGCTATAAATGAATTTTTATTTATTGTGATTAAAATATTGCGACTTTTAAATAAAAAAATAATCCGAAAAACATAAACAGATTTCATCGGATAATATTGATAATTTTAAATAACAAAGCCAGATTAAAATGTGAATATTTACTAATCTAAATTAGCAATAATTGTGAAATGTCAATTAAAATAAGTAAGATGAAAATATGAATATTTTCATCTTACTCAGCATTTTCAAAAATTTTATCTTTGTTCGGGGTAAATTACTTCAGATGTAACCCATTTCATCCATACTTGCTCTAATAATGGGATTATTGACGTACTGTCTTCAACCATTGTATTAAGAGCAGACAAAACATTTTCTAATGAATTTGGTTGTTCTTGTAGATAACTTAACAACCAGTAATCTAACTCTGAAAGGATTTGTTGCTGAATCCTAAAATCACTATCACGCCATATAATAGCTTGAATTGGCGTGTCATCAAATTGTTTAAAGTCACTTGATAAAAAATCAACGTCATAACTTTTTAAATAAGCTGCGCCAGATAATTGCATTACGCTATGTCTATTCCACTCAAATTTTTCAGGCACTTTGGCTAAAGAAACTTCTGCGAGTAATTGTGTATTTTCAAAATCCATCAATGCCAATATATTTGTATCAAATATCTCTTTTTCTTGACAAAACAAGAGAAATTCTCCTGCAATATCTTGGAAATAAGGAGAATGGGCATTACCATTTTGCACAAAATTTTCTTTAGCATTTTTCCAATACTCTGGCTCAATATGCAATGGTGCTTCAACAAAACAACGATCAATAAAACCAAAAGCATTATTACGAACTAAACGTGTATATACCGCTAAACGGCTTTCAGCATAACCATTTAAAGGATCTGCATTACCTAACCGAATAGCATTTGCCAATGCTTGCTGAGTTTCTTTCAATGATGACTTAGGCTGCATAAGACATTACCTCTGTGTGAGCGTATTTTTGCTGTAATTGTGCAATATGCTCAACTTCGGCGTAAAGTTCTGCAAATGGTGGGAAGTTGAAATCACGCTCCAATAATGTTGGAGGAATCGTAGGTAGTCGTTGATAGGCATATTCGAGTAAATCCCATACAGTGCCTTTTACAGCTTCTCCGTGTGTATCAATTAATAATTCAGGTAAATGGCGATATGCTCCTTTTACTTTATTAAATGATTCATTTGCTGAATTCTCTACAACTTGTGCCGCAGAATGTTCTTCATCGTGCCCTGCAATATGAATGTAATTAACACGTTTAACATCAACTTGATCTAAAAAGATATAAGGATCAAGCAATCCGTGATTAACACCATTAACATAAATATTATTCACATCTAAATGAATGCCACAATCAGCCTCTTGTGCGATAGCATTTAAAAATTCCACTTCATTCATTGTGCTAGTAGGAGAATGCAAATAATAAGAAGTATTTTCTAATGAAATTTGTAATCCTAAGAAATCTTGCACATCACGTATTCGTTGCGCAACGTGTTTTACTGCTTCTTCTGTAAATGGCATAGGTAATAAATCATATAAATGCCCTTCACATTCACAATAACTTAAATGTTCAGAAAAGAAAGACGAATTATATTGATTAATTAATGCTTTCGTATTACGGAGTAATTCGCGATCAAGTGGTGCTTGCCCACCTAAAGAAAGTGAAAGACCGTGTACTGCTAACGGAAATCTTTCTGCTGCTTGATCAAATTGATAACGTGCCATTCCACCCATTTTACTCCAATTTTCTGGTGCGACTTCAATAAATTGAATAGCGTTATTTGAGGGAAGTTGTAAAAAATCCTCAGCTAAATTCCGACGATAACCTAGTCCAGCGCCTTGTAATTTCATAATTAACTCCTTTTTAATAAAAGCTGGCATAAATTGTTACGCCAGCATAATTATTATTCTTATTTAGAACCGCATTTACCTTCGCCACATTTGCCTTCAGCAGCTTTCGGTTTGCTCGCACCACATTTACCCTCGCCACATTTACCTTCAGCAGATTTAGCTTTGTCTGCACCGCATTTGCCTTCACCACATTTACCTTCTGCAGCTTTTGTTTTGACACATTTATCGTCCACACAAGGTGTTGCTGTATTATCAGTACTGCTTGACTTTGATTCAGCCTGTGCTGCTGTCGCTACTGCCATCGTTAATGCGCCTGCTAATGCTGTTAATGTTGCTAATTTTTTCATTTGAATAATCTCCTAGAGTTTGAATTTTGAATAAATAATTAGAGAAATTTCAACCAGCTTTTAGTTGGATAAACCTTCTTAATAAGCGTGTCTAAAGAGAGTTTCCCCGCTCCCTGCGTAATTAAGATTAATAAAGTCACCACATAAATTAATGGTAATTTATAACCATTATCACATACGTTATAACCTGAATCGGCGTGAATGCTATACCACGCGACAGAGATTAAAATCATTAAACTTAATGCACTAAAACGTGTTAGCACCCCAAATATCAGCAAGAATGGGAAAATTAATTCTGATCCCATTGCAACGTGCCAATTAATATCGGCAGGAATAAGATTAAATGGAAAAGGAAAACGATCTTGTATTTCAGCGAACCAATTTTGTCCATTCCATTTTTCTAATCCTGATTCAAAAAACTCCCACGCGAGAAAAAAGCGTAAAATCAATAAACTTACGCCACTGCCGATACCTTGCATCTTACAATCCTTCATTTTTTTACCTTTCAAATTTTCTCGCTTTTAAAGCGAAAAGTGTATTGAGTTACTTATCTTACCACACTAGGAAATATTACCCAGTTGCTTACTTAGTCGAAGATAAACCTTTTTTCTTACAAATTTTTTTGAAAAATTTTAACTATCAACAAAAATCGGGTAATATGCGCACGAATTTTTAACCCCTTAATTTGGAGTAAATCACTTATGGCAATGAATAATATTCTCGGATTATTTGCCCATTCGCCTCTCAAACCGTTACAAAAACACTCTGAAAAAGTGACCGAATGTAGCGATCTTTTAATTCCTTTTTTTCAAACTACTTTCTCAAAGAATTGGGAACAAGCGGAAGAAAAACGCTTAGAAATTTCTCAATGTGAACGCGAAGCAGATAGTTTAAAACGTGAAATTCGATTGAAATTACCACGTGGTTTATTCTTACCTATCGATCGTACTGATCTTTTAGAATTAGTCACGCAACAAGATAAACTTGCCAATTATGCCAAAGATATTGCAGGCCGTATGATTGGTCGTCAATTTGGTATTCCTGAAGAAATGCAAGAAGAATTCTTACATTACGTAAAACGAAGTTTAGATGCTATTCATCAAGCTCACCGAGTAATAGAAGAAATGGATAAGCTATTAGAAACGGGTTTTAAAGGTCGTGAACTCAAATTAGTCAATGATATGATTCAAGAACTTGATTCAATTGAAGATGATACAGACCAAATGCAAATCAAATTGCGTAAAATGCTTTACACCATCGAAAGCCGTTATAATCCAATTGATGTAATGTTCTTATATAAAATTATTGAATGGGTTGGCGTTTTGGCTGACCAAGCACAACGTGTCGGTTCGCGCATTGAATTAATGCTCGCGCGTTCATAATCAACAAAACATAGGAAATAAACTATGGAAATTATTAGTCAATATGGTTCTTGGTTGGTGTGGATCACAGCAGTCTTTGGCTTTTTTATGGCGTTCGGAATTGGAGCGAATGATGTCTCAAACTCAATGGGAACATCAGTAGGATCTGGTACCATAACCGCCAAACAAGCAATTATTATCGCATTAATTTTTGAATCTGCTGGTGCCTATCTAGCAGGTGGTGAAGTAACACAAACCATTAAAAGTGGTGTAATCGATCCAATACAATTTGTCGATACGCCAGATATTTTAGCTCTAGGTATGCTTTCAACCTTATTTGCATCGGGTGCTTGGTTATTTATTGCAACCAAAATGGGTTGGCCAGTTTCTGGTACACACACTATTATTGGTGCAATTATTGGATTTGCCTGTATTACGATTGGCCCTAGTTCTGTAGATTGGTCAAAGATTGGCAGCATCGTTGGTAGCTGGTTTGTCACGCCTGTCATTGCGGGTATTTTGGCTTATGCAATCTTTGCAAGTACACAAAAACTTATTTTTGATACCGAACAACCACTAAAAAATGCACAAAAATATGGCCCTTATTATATGGGGATAACCGTGTTTGTACTTTGTATCGTGACGATGAAAAAAGGCTTAAAACACGTAGGCTTAAATCTTTCAAACAGTGAAACTTTAATCATTTCACTTGCCATCAGTCTTATCGGAATGTTTTTCTTCTATTTCTATTTTAAAAGCAAAATCTTCACTCAATCAGCAAACAAAGGCACTTTTGGTGCAGTAGAAAAAGTCTTCAGTATTTTAATGTTATTAACCGCTTGTGCGATGGCATTTGCGCACGGTTCTAATGACGTAGCCAATGCAATTGGCCCTCTTTCTGCAGTGGTCTCTATTGTAAATGAAGGCGGTAAAATTGTTTCAGGTGGAGCCTTAACTTGGTGGATTTTACCCTTAGGTGCATTAGGTATTGCTGTGGGCTTAATTACTATGGGACAAAAAGTGATGGCGACTGTTGGATCTGGGATCACCGATTTAACGCCAAGCCGTGGCTTTGCCGCTCAATTTGCTACTGCGATGACTGTTGTCGTGGCATCAGGCACAGGCTTGCCGATCTCAACAACACAAACACTTGTTGGAGCTATTTTAGGTATCGGTTTTGCACGTGGTATCGCTGCACTGAATTTAACGGTTATTCGAAATATCATTAGTTCTTGGATCGTCACATTACCAGCAGGCGCATTTTTCGCCATCATTATTTTCTATGTGCTAAGAACTATCTTTAATTAATTGATCTCAATAAAAAGTGCGGTTAATTTTAACCGCACTTTTGTTGTGATGTTTAAGGGGAAAAAATGAAAAAGATCTATAAAGCCTTAATCTCATCTTTACTTTTAAGTACATCAATAAATGTTGCTTATGCGGAAACCCAATATGTTACTGAAAATTTAAGTACTTTCTTACGTCGTGGTGCTGGTGAACAATTTAAAATTGCAGGTTCAATTCAAGCAGGCGAAGCCGTGAATGTATTAGATCGCCAAGGCAAATACACACTCATTCGCGACAATAAAAATCGTGAAGCTTGGATTTTAAATTCAGACTTAAGTAGCACGCCAAGTAGTAAAGAAGAAAATCCAAAATTAAAAGCGCAAGTCCAAGAATTAACCTTAAAACTTAGTCGTTTAGATGGCGATTGGCAGCAACGTACCGTCGAAATGCAACGTCGAACCAAACAAGCTGAGCAACAAAGTGCGGATCTTTTAGAACAAAATTCACAATTGAAACGTGAACTTGAAATGACCAAAAATAAAAATCGTGATTTAGAAGCGATACTTGATGCAGGTAAACGAGAAATTGCGATCCAATGGTTTATTTATGGCGGTTCAGTATTAGGCGTAGGCTTACTCTTCGGCTTGCTCATTCCTTATGTGTTACCAAAACGTCGCCGTCGTGATGGCTGGGAATAATCACGAATGAAAGTTTATTTGGTTGGTGGGGCTGTTCGCGATCAATTATTGGGGTTACCAGTAAAAGATCGTGATTGGATTGTGGTAGGCGCAGACCCCGCTACGCTACTCTCTCTCGGTTATCTGCAAGTAGGCAAAGATTTTCCAGTTTTTCTCAATCCTAAAACAAAAGAAGAATATGCGCTTGCCCGAACAGAACGTAAATCTAGCACAGGTTACACGGGCTTTATTTGTGATTTCTCCCCAACAATCACATTAGAACAAGATTTAATTCGACGAGATCTCACTATTAACGCGATGGCTCAAAGCGAAGACGGTGAAATTATCGATCCTTATGGTGGAAAACAAGATTTAGAAAATCGAATTTTGCGCCATATTTCTCCCGCTTTTTCAGAAGATCCTTTACGAGTATTACGCGTGGCACGCTTTGCAGCCCGTTATCATTCTCTCGGTTTTAAAATCGCATCAGAAACACTATCCCTAATGGCAGAACTTGCCCAATCGGGAGAATTACAACATCTCACGGCGGAACGCGTTTGGCTAGAAACAGAAAAAGCCTTAAACGAAAAAAATCCTGAAATTTATTTTGAAACCTTACATAAAACAGGCGCATTAAGCGTTTTATTTTCTGAAATCGATGCCCTTTATGGCGTACCAAATCCAGTAAAACATCATCCCGAAGTGGATAGTTTTATTCATACCATGTTGGTATTAAAACAAGCGGTTAATTTGACTGAAAATAACCCTATCCTAAATAAAAGTGCGGTTCGTTTTGCGGCTATTTGTCACGATCTTGGCAAGGCTCTTACACCTCAAAATATTCTTCCTCATCATTATGGGCATGAACAAGCTGGCATAAAACCGACTAGATCATTGTGCAAACGCTTGAAAGTCCCAAGTTATTTTCAAGAACTTGCAGAACTGACTTGTGAATTTCACACACATCTTCACAAAGCCTTTGAGCTTCGAGCTGAAACCGTCATAACGCTGTTTAATCGTTTTGATGTGTGGAGAAAATCACAACGCTTTCAAGAATTTCTACAAGTATGTCTAGCTGATACTCGAGGTAGAACAGGTTTTGAAAATAAAGACTATCCACAAATAGATTACATCAATCAATTATTGCATGCGGCAAATGAAGTAGATGTACAGCAAGTTATTGCTGATGGATTTGAGAAACAAGCAATCAAAAATGAATTGACGAAACGAAGAATCTTAGCGGTTAAACAAACAAAAACGAATTACCCAACAAATTAACAAATAAAAGTAACTTTACTCAATTAAACTAAATCCTTAAAATATGCGAGCTTATTAACTTGATGAATAATATGAAAACCTTTAAATTTCTCACCGCACTTTTTGCCACTGCGATTCTAACCGCTTGCACATTAGATATGGAACGTCCTACTAATGTACAATACATTGATAAAACGGATGTGATATGGCAACAACATTTACAAAAGATTCAAAAAATTCAATCCTATCAAGCCAAAGGACAAATTGGTTATATCAGTCCTACAGAACGTTTTTCTAGCCGCTTTGAATGGCAATATCAAAATCCAAAATCTTATACACTTAAACTCTATTCTTTAATCAGTAAATCTACCCTGTTGATTCAAATGCATCAAAGCGGGATGACAATTTCCGATAACAACGGCAATCAACAATCTGCAGCCAATGCGAAACAATTATTACAAGAGATCATTGGCATGGATGTACCATTAGAACATTTAGCTTATTGGTTGAAAGGCCAACCAGCAATGAACGCGGATTATCAAGTTGGCACCAACCATTTACTTGGCGCATTTACTTATCATGTGGATGGTTCTCAATGGACGGCAGATTATCTAACCTATCACTCAAATAATTCGATGCCTGAAAATATTTTGCTAAAAAATGACAGCACAAAACAAACCTTAAAAATTCGCGTAGACGAGTGGATTTACTAATGAATACATTAATGAAATCACATCAATTTTCTACCGCACTTTGCCAAAATACAACAGAATCAAATGGGCAGCCATTACGCTTCCCTAGCCCAGCCAAACTGAATTTATTTCTTTATATCAATGGAAAATTGCCGAACGACTATCATGAATTACAAACGCTTTTCCAATTTTTAGATTTTGGCGATTGGTTAGACATTAGTATTCGGGAACAAGATAATCAAATTGTTTTAACGCCAGAAATTCCAAATCTAAAAACGGAAAATAATCTAATTTATCGAGCCGCAAAACTTTTACAAGAAAAAGCCAATATTCAATTGGGTGCAAATATTCATTTAGATAAAATTCTTCCAATGGGAGGCGGTGTTGGTGGCGGTTCATCCAATGCAGCAACCGCATTAGTCTCTTTAAATTATTTATGGCAAGCCAATTTATCCATTGATGAACTAGCAAAATTGGGATTAACATTAGGCGCGGATGTGCCAATATTTGTACATGGACACGCAGCTTTTGCTGAAGGCGTCGGGGAAAAAATCACTTATTGTGAACCTGCCGAAAAATGGTTTGTTATATTAAAACCCGATGATTCAATATCGACGGCTGTGATATTTCAAGATCCAAATTTACCACGTAATACACCGAAAAAATCCCTCGAACAACTTTTGAGTGAACCTTATAAAAACGATTGCGAAAAAGTTGTGATAAATCATTATTCAAACGTTGAAAAAGCGTTAAACTGGTTGCTACAATATGCGCCGGCAAGATTAACAGGAACGGGAGCCTGTGTTTTTGCTGAATTTGATCATGAAGCAGAAGCGCAAGCGGTATTTAGACAAAAACCAGAAGCATTTTTTGGTTTCGTCGCTAAAGGACTCAATGTGTCTCCCTTGCACGCAATGTTGAAGCAGCTATCATCAACTCATACTCATAGACAATCTAAACCTGAGGTTTTATAAAATGCCTGACATTAAACTCTTCGCGGGTAATGCAACACCTGAACTTGCAAAACGTATTTCTGAACGTTTATATATTTCACTAGGCGATGCAACAGTCGCTCGTTTCAGCGATGGAGAAATTCAAGTTCAAATTAATGAAAATGTGCGTGGTGCGGATGTATTTATCATCCAATCAACTTGTGCGCCAACCAATGATAACTTGATGGAATTGGTTGTGATGGTAGATGCGTTACGTCGTGCATCTGCTGGTCGTATTACTGCCGTAATTCCTTATTTCGGCTATGCTCGCCAAGATCGTCGTGTTCGTTCTGCTCGTGTGCCTATTACCGCTAAAGTTGTGGCAGATTTACTTTCAATTGTTGGTATTGACCGTGTCTTAACCTGTGACCTACACGCAGAACAAATCCAAGGTTTCTTTGATGTTCCCGTAGACAACGTATTTGGTTCGCCAGTTTTAATTCACGATATTTTGAAAAAATCTGATCTTAAAAATCCAATTGTTGTTTCCCCAGATATTGGCGGCGTTGTGCGTGCTCGCGCTGTTGCTAAATTATTAAATGATACGGATATGGCTATTATTGACAAACGTCGTCCACGTGCAAACGTAGCACAAGTGATGCATATTATCGGTGATGTTGCAGATCGTGATTGTATTTTGGTTGATGATATGATTGATACTGGCGGTACGCTTTGTAAAGCGGCAGAAGCATTAAAAGAACGTGGTGCAAAACGTGTTTTTGCTTATGCAACTCACGCCGTTTTCTCTGGTGCAGCAGCCAAAAACTTAGCCAGCGATACCATTGATGAAGTTGTAGTTACTGACACGATTCCTCTATCAGAAGAAATGAAAGCGATCGGTAAAGTTCGCGTACTTACGCTTTCTTCCATGCTGGCAGAAGCCATTCGCCGCATTAGCAACGAAGAATCTATTTCTGCGATGTTTAACTAAATTAAAATTTCAATAAAAAATACCGCACTTTTATTGCCAAAGTGCGGTATTTTTTTTTTTATTTACTTTATTTAACTGTATCTACTTTATTCAACCGTTACACGCGCAAATTTTCGTTTACCCACTTGGTAAACATTTGTACCTTTCGGTGCATTATCTTTTACGTTATCGACTTTTTCACCATTGATTTTTACACCGCCTTGTTGAGCAGAGCGAATCGCTTCAGAAGTGGAAGGAACAAGACCTGCTTCTTTTAATAAGGTGGCTAAACCAATTTCTCCAGAGAACGTAAATTCAGGCATTTCATCAGGCATTGCGCCTTTTTGGAAACGGTTAATAAATTCTTGTTCTGCAGAGTCTGCTGCCTCTTCATTGTGGAAACGTGCAATTAATTCTTTTGCTAATAAGATTTTTACATCACGAGGATTTTTGCCGTTTTCTACTTCCGATTTTAATTGTGCAATTTCGCTTAATGGACGGAATGAAAGAAGGTTATACCAATCCCACATGAGTTCATCAGAAATTGACATCACTTTACCGAACATATCGCTTGGTGCTTCCGTTACGCCAATATAGTTACCAAGTGATTTAGACATTTTTTTCTCGCCGTCTAAGCCAACGAGTAATGGGAGTGTAATCGCAACCTGTGGTTTTTTGCCTGCTGATTTTTGTAATTCACGACCAACAAGTAAGTTGAATTTTTGGTCTGTACCGCCTAGTTCCACATCTGCATCTAATGCAACAGAATCGTAGCCTTGCAGTAATGGATAAATAAATTCATGGATGGCAATGGGTTGGTTGTTGCCAAAGCGTTTTTTGAAGTCGTCGCGTTCAAGCATACGCGCAACCGTATAGTTGCTTGCAAGGCGAATCATACCTTCTGTACCAAGTTTGCTTAACCATTCAGAGTTGAAGACGATTTTGGTTTTTTGAGGATCGAGAATTTTATAAATTTGCTCTTTATAGGTTTCCGCATTGCGCAATACATCTTCACGGCTAAGTGGAGGACGAGTCGCATTTTTGCCCGATGGATCGCCCACCATTCCAGTGAAATCACCAATTAAGAAATAGACTTCATGACCGAGTTGTTGAAATTGACGTAATTTGTTTAATACAACAGTATGTCCTAAATGAATATCTGGTGCGGTTGGATCTGCGCCTAATTTTACTTTTAATGGGCGATTTTCTTTCAGTTTTTCGATTAAATCCGCTTCTGAAAGGATTTCATCAGTACCACGCTTTAGTTCCGCGAGAACGGTATTAATGTCAGTCATTATTATTTCCTAAATTATGTTTTAAAAGGTTTTATTATAGGGATTCTTAGCGATTTGTGAATAAAAAAAACGCCTATTTGTGGGGAAATAGGCGGGAATGTTGGAGTGATTATCTAATATTGTTGTTGGAATGATTAGATGATAATTGTTATCAATAATATTGTCAATAAATAAATGAAAATAATTCTCAAAAAAATATTATTTTATATAAGGCACCGATTCTGTCAAAGAAAGTGCGGTAGGAATTTCATTAGAAATTTCAAATTGTCCCGCATAAGCATAGGCTTCAACGCCTTGTTCCATTGCTTCTTTTAATAAGCGATCATATTCAGGATCGATATATTCTGCGATTTTGAAACGATCAAACCCATTATGTAACCCAGCAAATAGCACCACTGCTCTATGACCTTGTTTTTTCATTGCGAGTAATTCACGAACGTGTTTTTGTCCACGCGTAGTAACCGCATCGGGGAACATGCCTAAATTACCTTTTACAAGCGTGATTGATTTCACTTCTACATAACAATCAGGCAAACCCTCGCCTTTTAGTAAGAAATCAATTCGGCTATTTTCTTCGCCGTATTTCACTTCAGGATAAATTTCATCATACATTGCTAATTCTTTGATTTGTTTATTTTGCAATGCTTCAAAGACAAGCTGATTAGAACGATGCGTATTGATACAACAAAGTTGTCCATTTGCAAGTTGTGTGAGCTCCCAAGAATGGGGATATTTGCGGGTTTGGCTATCAGAATGTGAATACCAAATGGTATCGCCTTTTTCACCGCAGCCAGTCATCGCACCTGTATTGGCGCAATGAATTGTCATCACATCACCAGTTGGCAATTCAATATCCGCAAGAAAGCGTTTGTAACGACGAATTAATTTTGCCGATTGTAAAGCTGGAAGTTGCATAAAGTTCCTTATTTAAGTTTTTCTAAACGTTGTAAAATGGCGTTATCGCTCATGGCTTGCATTTTTTTCATTCTCAAAGAAAGTAAGAACGCCGCAAAAGTGAGTGAGACCACAAAGGCAATCCAGAAACCTTTCGCATCAATATGTGGAACAAGCCAATCTGTACGACCGAGTGTGTAACCAAGTGGCATACCAATTACCCAATAAGAAAAAAGGGTAATGTATAAAATCATTTTGGTATCTTTATAGCCACGTAAAATGCCGCCAACTACCATTTGAATGGTATCTGAAAATTGATAAAGTGCGGCAAATAATAATAAATTTGCCGCCATTGCGATCACAATTTCATCGGTTACGAAAATAGAGGCAATTTCATAACGGAAGAAAATCGTAGTTAATGCAGTAATAATCGTCACCGTTAGCCCTAATAATAATGCGGCATAGCCAATTTTCTTCGCATTTTGTGGAGAACCTGTACCCAACGCTTGTCCAACTAGAATCGTCGCTGCCATACCAATCGACATAGGGAACATAAAAATAAAAGAACTGGTATTCAATGTGATTTGATGGCTTGCGACAATAGTTGCACCCAGCGGAGAAAGCATTAAAGACGTAAGTGCAAATAACGCCACTTCACAACAAATTGCAATGGCAATGGGTAATCCTAAACGCAGTAATTTTTTAAGTGTTTTCAGATTTGGCATTTCGATTAATTGGCTAAATACTTTTAGTGAACGTTCTTGAGTATTCGTATAGGAATAAAAAATCATCATTAAGCACATTGCCCAGTTCACAATAGCTGTTGCAATACCACAGCCCACCGCACCAAAAGCAGGTATGCCAAATTTTCCATAAATAAAAATGTAATTAAGTGGAATATTAATTAGCAAACCTAAAAAGGTAATGACCATCGCAGGTTTAGTTTTAGCAATACCATCATTTAAACAGCGAAAATTAATCAGCATCAAATAGGCTGGCAATCCCCACAACATCGCATGTAAATAATCCCGTGCTAAATCTGACATTTTGCTTTCCATTTGCATATATTGCAGCGGAATTTCACAGAAATAAATCAGCAAACCTAAAGGAATACTCACGCCTAACACAAGCCAAATGCCTTGGCGAACTTGATGTGCAATGCGATGGCGTTGGCCTGAACCATTCAAATAAGAAATTGTAGGCGGCAATGCCAACAATAAACCTTGTCCAAAAAGCATCAATGGCATCCAAATTGAAGCACCAATAGAAATGGCTGCCATATCAGTGGAACTCACACGACCCGCCATAATGGTATCCGCTAATCCCATTGAGTTTTGTGCGATTTGCGCTAATAAAATAGGCAAGGAAATTTTAATCAACTTTTTAATATCAGCGTGGTATTGAGATAAAAGACGAAAATTCATAAATTTGATATACTGCTAAAAATTTTTAGAAAAGGAAAAAATTATGTTTACTGGAATTGTACAAGGCACCGCCCCCATCCACTCCATTAAAGAAAAGGCTAATTTTAGAACACAAGTGGTAAAATTACTACCTGAAATGCGTAAAGATCTGGAAATTGGCGCATCAATAGCAAATAACGGTGTATGTTTAACTGTAACTGAAATCAATGGCGATCTGGTTAGCTTTGATCTGATGCAAGAAACTTTAAAAATTACAAATCTCGGCACAGTAAAAGTGGGCGATTATGTGAATATCGAACGTGCTATGCAAATGGGAACGGAAATTGGCGGACATTTATTATCTGGTCATATTTATTGCACCGCAAAAATTTCAGATATTATCGCTAGTGAAAATAACCGACAAATTTGGTTTGAGCTGCCAAGCGCAGATGTAATGAAATATATTTTAACGAAAGGATTTGTTGCGGTAGATGGCATTAGCCTCACTATTGGCGAAGTAAAAGGCACGCAATTCTGTGTGAATTTAATTCCTGAAACTTTGCAACGAACCCTAATGGGGCAGCGTAAAGTAGGCGATATTGTGAATATTGAAATCGATCCTCAAACGCAAGCTATTGTAGATACTGTAGAAAATTATTTGCAGTCAAAAAATTTTTAGTTCATTTAAAAATATTAAGAAATTGAATAAAGTGAGAATAGGCATAAAGCCTATTCTCACATCATCAAGTGTTACTGCAACGCTTTCTCAATTTTTTCAAATAAATCTTTTGAAAGATTTTCTACAACGCTTAGGCGTTCTAAAGCACGTTTCATCAGCGTTTGGCGTTGAGCATCAAAGCGAGAAAATCGAATTAATGGCTCGATTAAACGCGCAGCCACTTGCGGATTACTTTCATTTAAACGGATTAACACATCCGTTAAGAAACGATAGCCAGAACCGCTTACGTTGTGAAATGCTTTTAAATTGTGATTTGCAAAACTACCCACTAATGAACGTAAACGGTTTGGATTATTAAAATTAAAACTTGGGTGATCCATTAATAACTGAATAATTTCCAACACATTTTCATCTGGGCGAGTGGCTTGTAATGCAAACCATTTATCCATCACTAATCCATCCTGTTGCCATTTTTGTTCAAAATCAGCTAATAACGCATCTCTGCAAGGTAATGCCGCTTTAGTTGCAACACTTAATGCTGCCAATGTATCTGTCATATTATTCGCATTATTATAGTGTTTTTGCACTAAGTTGTTACCCAAATTCGTATAAGCCAAATAAGTTAAGCAAAGATTACGCATTGCACGCAAGGCGATGTCTTGTTGCGTAACTTGATAATCATCAAGACGAATATGGGTATAAACACGCAAGAAATCATCTTTTAACGATTCTGCAATTTGCGCTTGCATAAATGCTCTTGCGACTGAAATACCATCAGGATCGATAGTTTTGAAACCTTCCGCAAATTCCATTTCTTTCGGCAGTGTGAGAATTAATGTTGCCAGTTCAATATCTTTCTCGTAATTATTCAGAACATAAGAAAGTGCGGTCAAAATTTCAGGCGAAATTTCTAGTGCCTCGCCTTGTTGGAAACGCACAACATTACGACGTAATTCTTGCGCAAATAGCATTTGTGCTGCATCCCAACGGATAAATTGATTGTCTGCAAATTTCAGCAAGCCTAATAACTGTTCCGTTTTATAATCATAATCCAGTTTTACTGGCGCAGAAAAATCACATAATAATGCTGGAATTGGGCGACCATAAATGCCGTGAAATTCAAAGACTTGGTCTTTTTCAGTGACATTTAATACATCACTCAACAATTCGCCATTATGTTGTAACATTTGTTTCGTGCCATTCGCATCATAAAGCGCGATTTTTAATGGAATATGTAAATTCACTTTTTCCATTTGATCTGCGGTTGGCGGTGTGGATTGTGAAACCGTTAAACGATAAGTATGCGTTTTTTCGTCATAAGCATCGCTAATCAATAATTCTGGTGTACCCGATTGGCTATACCAACGGCGGAACTGGTTTAAATCGAGGTTATTTGCACGTTCCATCGCAGAAACAAAATCTTCACAGGTTGCCGCTTTGCCATCATTTTCAGCAATATAAAGCTGCATCCCTTTTTGGAAGCCTTGTTCACCTAATAAGGTATGCAACATACGAATCACTTCTGCCCCTTTTTCATATACGGTTACGGTATAAAAATTATTCATTTCAATCACTTTTTCAGGGCGAATTGGGTGTGACATTGGGCTTGCATCTTCGGCAAATTGCACAGTGCGTAAAAATTTCACATTATTAATGCGATTCACTGCACGCGAACCTGTATCTGAAGAAAATTCTTGATCACGGAAAACCGTTAAGCCTTCTTTCAAACTTAATTGGAACCAATCACGGCAAGTCACACGATTGCCTGTCCAGTTATGGAAATATTCGTGTGCAATCACACTTTCAATGGCAAGATAATCCTCATCTGTTGCCGTTTGTGGATTGGCTAATACAAATTTAGAATTAAAAATATTCAACCCTTTGTTTTCCATTGCACCCATATTGAAAAAATCGACAGCAACGATCATATAAATATCTAAGTCGTATTCTAAATTAAAGCGATCTTCATCCCATTTCATCGATTTTTTCAAACTTTCCATTGCCCAAGTTGCACGGTTAAGATTACCGCGATCCACATAAAGCTCTAAAGCAACTTCTCGCCCACTTTTGGTAATGAATTTATCTTGTAATAAATCAAAATCCCCTGCCACTAAAGCAAATAAATAGCTTGGTTTTGGGAATGGGTCATTCCATTCCACCCAATAACGACCATCTTCTAATTCGCCACTTGCAATGCGATTACCATTTGAAAGTAAGAATGGATATTTGCTTTTGTCCGCCGTAATTTTGGTTGTATAGCGCGCTAACACATCAGGACGATCAAGCATATAAGTGATTTGACGGAAACCTTCCGCCTCACATTGGGTACAAATGCCTTCGCCAGACTGATATAGCCCCTGTAATGAAGTATTTTCAGCTGGCACAAGGAAAGTCACAATTTCAAGCTCAAATTCTTCCGCACTTTTGCCTTTCAAATCGAGCGTTAAACTCTCGCCATCTTGTTGATAAGCAGAAAATGGCTCGCCATTAAATTTAATAGAAGAAAACTGGAAGCTATGCCCGTCTAAACGTAAAGAAGTCGCTTCATCATTTAAGCGTTGGAATTTTGTGCTTGCGGTTACCACAGTATGTTTAGGATCAAGTTGAAAATCTAAATAAATGTCTGTGACCGTAAAATCTGGTTGTTTGTAATCTTTTCTATATTTTGCTTTGGCTAACATAATTTGACCTACTTTTGATGAAAGAAAATGTAAATACGTTTTGTTATCTTAAACTTGGTTTTTCACGAAAAATTTTTTCTTTAATCGCTTCCGTCACAAAAGCATTAAGTGAACGATCGCCAGCTATTATCGTAGCTTCTCTATGCAATTCCTCGCCAATTCGTACATTAAATACACCTTTAAAAGGCTTATTCGGTTCTTTACCTAATTCCAAACAATCTTGTAAATATAAATCAACAGATTGACGAAATTCTTTTTCTAGCTCAGATAATGACTCTGCTTCGTAAGTCACTAAATCACGAATGTAAGCAAGTTTGCCAAACAATATATTGTTTTCTAAATCCGCCTCAATCGTGCCAACATAACCTTTATAATTTAATAACTTCATAGAATACCTACCTGTTTTAATGATTCTTTCACTGACTTTAAAGCACCGCCTTTAATATAATTTTCAGGGTGGGGCTTGTGTAACAAAATCGTATGTTCGAGTGTTCTATTATAAAATCTCACTCGAGAGCCTGCCATTTCTCGCTTTTCATAACCTTGTTGAGCTAACAAAGAAACTAATTCATTCCAATTAAATGTAGATTTTGATTGTGCGAGCTTATCTAATAATTTTTCAGTTCGTCCCATATAAACTATCGCCCATTAATTTGGTATCAAGTATAGTTACTAAAATTTAAAAATCAAATAATTATAAAATAATCCCCATTAATACTTACATAAATAGCAAACGTTTGCTCAATATATGTAATCTATGCTATTCTACGCCACGTTTTTAATTAGAAAATTGAGAAAATAGCATGTCAAACACTGCACAAATTGCCGTTGTGATGGGTTCCAAAAGCGATTGGGCTACCATGCAAGAGGCAACTCAGATTTTAGATGAATTAAAAGTACCTTATCATGTGGAAGTCGTCTCTGCTCATCGTACGCCTGATAAACTTTTTGAATTTGCTGAAAATGCACAAAAAAATGGCTACAAAGTGATTATTGCTGGGGCTGGCGGTGCGGCACATTTACCTGGTATGATCGCAGCCAAAACCCTTGTGCCAGTGCTGGGCGTGCCAGTAAAAAGTTCTATGTTAAGTGGCGTAGATAGCCTTTATTCAATTGTGCAAATGCCAAAAGGGATTCCAGTCGGAACATTAGCAATTGGCCCTGCGGGTGCCGCAAATGCTGGATTGTTAGCCGCACAAATTCTAGCAAGTTGGGATGCAGAATTGCTTTCACGCTTGCAATCTTTCCGTGAAAGCCAAACTCATGCTGTACTGGACAATCCCGATCCACGCACATAAAAACATCTTTAGATCTGACCGCACTTTTAAAGTGCGGTTGTTTTTTTCGTAAATTTAACGAGAAATATTATGCAAAACTCCACCTTATACCCAACGGTTTATGTACTCGGCAACGGACAACTCGGCAGAATGTTAGGTTACGCAGGCACACCTTTAGATATTTATGTTGAACCCTTAGCCTTCAATGCGCCAGTTTTTGACTTACCTGAAAATGCGATCATCACGGCGGAAATTGAACGCTGGGAAAAAACGCCTTTGACTGAATTACTCGGCAATCATAAAAACTTCGTCAATCAACATGTATTTGGATTATTGGCAGATCGTTTTACGCAAAAATCCTTACTTGATGAACTCAATCTTTCTACCTCGCCTTGGTGTTTATTAAAAGATAAAACGCAATGGAATGATGTTTTCCAAATTGTTGGCGAGAAAGTTGTCGTCAAACGTAGAACAGGCGGATATGATGGGCGTGGTCAATGGATTATCAGCGATGAAAACAAAGCGGACATCACCGATGACTTATTTGGTGAAGTGATCGCAGAAAAATTTATTCCTTTCGATTATGAAGTTTCTATTGTAGGCGCAAGATTTAAAAATGGCGAAAAGCGTTTTTATCCCGTTACGCATAACCTGCAACAAAACGGTATTTTGCGTTACAGTGTGGTTGATAGTACATTTCCTCAACAATCCGCACAACAAAAACAAGCTGAAACAATGCTCGGCAAAATTATGGATAAATTAGGCTATGTGGGTGTCATGGCAATGGAATGTTTTGTTGTAGGCGACAAATTACTGATTAACGAACTTGCGCCTCGTGTACATAACAGTGGGCATTGGACACAACTGGGATGTGCTATTAGCCAATTTGAATTACATTTACGTGCGCTACTTGATTTGCCAACACCTGAATTACAAACATTCTCCCCAAGTGTAATGGTAAATTTAATCGGCACAAACCATAATCCAAAATGGCTTAATATACCTTTTGCACAACTTCATTGGTACGGTAAAGAAGTGAGGGCTGGGCGTAAGGTTGGGCATATCAATCTTTCTCATCCCAATAGAGCGGTCATTATTCAACAATTAGAAAAACTTCGCACTGAGTTACCGGAAGATTATCAATCTGGATTAAATTGGGCGATTGAAAAACTAAAATAATGTAAAAAATGACCGCACTTTTTGATGAATATTTAAAAATATCAAAGTGCGGTTAATTTTTATAAAAATCTTTCTTGATAAAATAAAACGGCTGAAGTATAAAATTATCCATCACACAACTGATACATAAGGAAAAGCTATGTTTGAACATATTAAAGCGGCACCAGCCGATCCAATCTTAGGCTTAGGCGAAGCATTCAAATCCGAAACTCGCGAAAATAAAATTAACTTGGGCATTGGCGTTTATAAAGATGCGCAAGGCACAACCCCGATTATGCGTGCAGTGAAAGAAGCAGAAAAACGCTTATTTGATAAGGAAAAAACGAAAAATTATCTGACTATCGATGGTATTGCTGATTATAACGAACAAACAAAAGCGTTACTTTTCGGTAAAGATTCTGAAGTCATCAAATCTAATCGAGCAAGAACAGTACAAAGTTTAGGCGGAACAGGCGCATTACGCATTGCGGCAGAATTTATTAAACGTCAAACTAAAGCACAAAATGTTTGGATCAGCACCCCAACTTGGCCAAACCACAATGCCATTTTCAATGCCGTCGGTATGACAATTCGTGAATATCGTTATTATGATGCTGAACGCAAAGCCCTTGATTGGGATCATTTACTTGAAGATTTAAGCCAAGCAAGCGAAGGCGATGTGGTGCTTTTACACGGTTGTTGCCATAATCCGACTGGTATTGACCCAACCCCTGAACAATGGCAAGAATTAGCCGCACTTTCGGCGAAAAACGGCTGGTTGCCACTCTTTGACTTTGCTTATCAAGGTTTAGCTAATGGATTAGATGAAGATGCTTATGGCTTGCGTGCTTTTGCGGCAAACCACAAAGAATTGTTAGTAGCGAGCTCATTCTCGAAAAACTTTGGTTTATATAATGAACGTGTTGGTGCCTTTACCCTTGTGGCAGAAAATGCAGAAATTGCATCAACCGCATTAACCCAAGTGAAATCAATTATTCGTACACTCTACTCTAACCCTGCATCTCACGGTGGCGCAACTGTAGCAACAGTATTAAATGACACTCAACTTCGCCAAGAGTGGGAAAATGAATTAACTGAAATGCGTGAACGTATCAAAAAAATGCGTCATTTATTCGTTCAGTTATTAAAAGAATATGGTGCAGAACAAGATTTCAGCTTTATCATTGAACAAAACGGTATGTTCTCTTTCAGTGGATTAACAGGGGAACAAGTGGATCGCTTAAAAGAAGAATTTGCCATTTATGCTGTTCGTTCTGGTCGTATCAATGTGGCTGGTATCACTGAAGATAATATTCACTATTTATGTGAAAGCATTGTGAAAGTGCTTTAATAGGGTTAGAAATAATATCCTCTAAAATATTGTAAGTAAAAAATAAAGCCTTGATTATCAAGGCTTTAATTTTATTTAATCATTAATAAATTCTCGGCAATGGTTCATTTGTTGGTAAATCTAATAATCGACTTTGTCCAAAAATACCCACTAAACACACTTTTTGTCGGTTGTCACTTCACCAATCACAGCCGCATTTTCACCTAATGGATATAGAAATCATAAACTAATAATTTCTGTGGCTAATTCGTTAATAAATCCATGATGATGGGATGAAATCAAAATGGGTAAGGAAAGCTCACGCAAAAGTGCGGTCAATTTTTCAGTGTTTTTTCGATCTAATCCATTGGTGGGTTCATCTAATAATAAGATTTTTGGCTGCATCGCTAAAACACCCGCAAGTGCGGTGAAATTTTTTTCCCCACCAGATAAGGTATGTACCATACGATCTTTTAAACCTGTGATACCAAGACGTTCTAATTGCTGCTCTGCGATGTGATACGCCTGCTCTCTAGGCATATTTTGGTTTAATGGCCCGAAGGCAATATCATCCAACACTGTTGGGCCAAAAAGTTGATCATCGGCATTTTGAAAACAAATACCAATCGTGCCACGAAAGGGCGCAAAATCTTTTTCTTCACGACAAACTTTGCCAAATAATTTAATTTCCCCTTTGGTTACAGGAACAAATCCCAATAAAGCAAGCAGTAAAGTGGTTTTTCCTGAACCAATTTCCCCTTGTACGAAAAGGCGTTTTTGACCTTCCAAGGTAAAACTCAAATCTTGAATAATCGCTCTACCATTGCGTTCTATACAAAGATTATTTACAGCTAACATGTTATTTTTCTCTCTTTTTGCCAAACTGAAAACCACGACATTTTAACGCCATTTGTGCCGTTTCGGCTTTCAATAGGGCATGAATCAATAATAAAGCGACACTTTGAGCCGTCACATAAAGGGTTCGGCGATTAAGCCCAGGACGAAATCCACGAGCTCGCATGGCAATATCCATTTTTTGACGCAGTTCGCCAAGCAGTGCAATGTAACGTACGGTCAGCACAAAAAGTTGAATTAATTTTTCTGGCAAAGGCAATTTACCAATGGCTTGAACAAGTACTGCATCATTAATATTCCACAAAAAAAGCCAAAGAGAAATCAACAATAAATGAGTCCGCAAACTCAATTTTTCTGCTAATTCAATGCCTTGAAAATTGAGTTCAATGCCATTTTCTCCAATTTGCCAACTTAATGTCGCCCACATTAAAGCAATAAAAATGACTAAAGCAAACCAACGTTTAAGGTAAGGCAAAAAAGATTTTTGACTGAGCTGCAGTGAAATAAAAAAGAGAGAAACTGCAAGCACATTAAGGGAGATAAGCCAAGTAAGATCACTCAATCCACTAATGGTTAGCCCCCAGATAAACAGATAAATCAACCTAAAGTGCAGTTGAAATAAGCGATGAATTTTCATTAAGAGACATTCTGGGTACGATTCATGACTTCAGGATACATTTTACCAAGCAAGGTAATCACCCCTACGCTGATAATACTATCCAAAATAAATACCGGAAGATGAGAGACTAGCAAGAGCCAAACAAGATTCAGATAACTTTTTCCACCATCTAACATCAGCACAAAAGAAGCAAGCGCGCCTGCCCCGCCAACGCCAATTACGCCAGCTCCAATACCAACTAATAAGCGATCTTTTAATGCCATTTGTGGCTGTAAACGAGAACGGAAAAGATAATAAGCGATCACCGCTGGCGTTGCCATCACACAAAGATTGACGCCTAACACGGCAAATCCACCAAAAGAAAAGAAAATGACTTGTAATAAAAGTGCGATGAGGAATGCTGGAAAAACAGCCCACCCAAGGAATAAACCTGCCATGCCATTTAAAATTAAATGCACGCTACCAATTCCTACAGGCACATGAATGGTTCCTGCCACAAAAAATGCAGCGGCAAAAAGTGCGGTGAGCGGTAAACGTTCTGATTCTAAACGACGCAACCCCACGGCAATGCCCGCAACAGCAAGCACTGCGCCAGCTAATAAAATAGGCGTATGTAACACGCCTTCAGATAAATGCATTAAATACGTCCTTGTTTAATTTTACGCGCATTACGTAAAGCAATAAGTCCAGCAATACCAACGATATAACCGATTCCACCTAAAATATCATGCAAATAAATTTTATCTTTTAAATGTGCAATATCTTCACGAAGCAGCATTAAATCTGCACCGCTTTGATTTTCGGCAGATGTATGAGCGGCAACAACGGACGCACGGTGTCCTTCATCGCCTTCCACCACCACTTTTAAGGTTGTGTGTGGCACATCAGCAATAGAAAGCTTAAATGCACCTTGGCGGTCTGTTTTTCCAGTTAAAACGGGATCAGAAACACCTGAGCGGAAAACTTCTAAATAAGTTTCAGCTGCTGGGGTCATATCAGAATAATAGGATTTGCCAGAGAGTGTTTGCCCATCATATTGGGCAAACACATAAAGTGCGTGGGCATAAGCATTCGGGAGATAGCAAGCCGCAAAAAGTGCGGTTAAAAAAGCAAATTTTTTCATCCCAAATCCATATTATTGTGCGTCAAAAGTTAGCATATATTCCACAGAACGACGATCGTAATCTGCATTATTTGTTACTTTTTCCTCAAACTCTGCCCATACTTTGTTGAAGCCTTTAGTTGGCGTAAATTGAGCGATACCTTTTTCATTAGTTAAATTGAACGGTGCATCTTCACTCACGCCCACTTTTATGCCTTGAACTGGTTTACCGTTATGTAAAACAAGGATAGAAAGCGGTTTATTCGCTTGTGCTTTTTCTTGAGGAATCAATTCGTATACTTGTTGATGAGATTTGAAAGATTCAGCATCCCATTTCAAAATCGCTTTACCAAATTTAACAGGATTAGTACTAAATTCTGCTGTTGGTTCTTCACGTTTTGTTTTTTCAACGTATTTACCGCTTGGTAGTTTTGACCATACACCATTATCAAAATGAACGAAAACTAAATCTGATTTAGGCATAAGATATGCTTCGCCATTTCTGAATTGATAATCAACTGCGGTTAATTTTCCTTGCGCATTTAAGGCTTGAATAGATTTAAGTTTAGATTCTGGATAGGTTTCAGTTTGTTCATGTCCAAATTTCACCACGTATTCATCTTGCGATGAAGCAGGCTCAAGCCAAACATTGTGTGCGTTAGCAACAGACATACCTAAAAGTGCGGTTAATCCCACAGCAATTTTTTTTAATTCCATTTTGGATACTCCTTGTTTGTTTAAGAAAATCTAGGCGTATGATAAAATATGAAGTAACTTTAGAATCAAGTCATTTTTTAAGGAAATTGATGAAAATTGGAGCACTTGCTAAAGCCCTAGGCTGTACCGTAGAAACCATCCGTTATTATGAACAACAAGGTTTAATCCCGCCCCCAAAACGTACTTCAGGCAATTTTCGGCAATATAATGAAGAACATTTGCAACGTTTATCATTTATTTGTAACTGCCGAAATTTAGATATTTCATTAAGTGAAATAAAAAGCCTACTGAATTTAGAAAATGCCTCCAAACAACAAGCAGAAGAAATTAATCGTGTGTTAGATAAACACATTAAAGAGGTGGCAACAAGGATTCACGAACTCGCCCATTTACGGATGAAATTAATGGAATTACGTGAAAAAACAGTCTCGAATGATGAAGACTATTGCAACATAGTGGCGTAAAATTTGTGCGATTAAAATAACCGCACTTTTAGATTATGGCTGACTAGATAAACGCTGTTTTGCTTCCTTATTGCCTAATTCAGCAGCTTTCTTCAGCCATTCCAATGATTTTTCAGGTTGGTTTTGTAAGCGATAAATATTACTTAACATCATCATCGCATCCGTATCTTTAGCTTGCGCTGTACGTTCAAAAAGCTTAATGGCTTGCTCTGTATTTTGTTTGACGTAATCGCCACGTAGATACATAACGCCAAGGTTATTTAGCCCTTTCACACTGCCCTTCTCTGCCGCTTCGCTAAACCACCAATAAGCCTTTTCATAGTCTCTCACCGTGCCACGCCCAAGGTTATATAACATACCTAGATTGCTTTGAGCCGTTATATTTCCTTCTAACGCCATTGGATACATAATATTGAAAACGTCGATCCATTGTTGTTTATTGGCAAACTCTTGTGCCAAATTCATTCTTGCTTGATCATCCATTTTCGGACTCGCTGTAACATCAACGGTTTTCATTGCCCAAATAGGCAAACTAAAACAAAGTAATACTATATGAAAAAATAACTTCAGTTTCATTTACAAGGTTGCTACTAAAAGTAAAATAAAAAATACGGCAGTAATCGCAAATTCGATTAGTCCAACTTGCATAACAGAAAGCTTTTTAGTGGGCAAATAAACGGCTCGCACTAATCCAGGCACAAAAGCTAATGCTAAAATAAATTGTTGCGAAACAACAAAAATCAGCACACATAATAAGTGAAAAATTACTGATGCCCAAAAATAACGTGGATTTTTTCGTTCACGCATCATTGATTTTACATAAAGTGTTGTTCCAATAAAAAATAATGTTGGATAAATCGCCACCCAAAGTATTTTTTCATCAAAAGTGCGGTCAGAAAAGTAATAGGATCCCATTCCAGCTAGAGCAAAAATTAAGATCCCTGCCAAGTCATTCCATAAATTGCGCTCATCTTTTTTCTTGGTGAAATAAATATTCACCGCAACAAACGGTAACATGGCAAACATAAAATACAACACTTGCCAATTATAAATTAACGCGGGAATCGCAAAAATCACTGCGGCAGCAAAATAAATCACAGACCATTTTTTATATAACTCAAGATTTTTACCTTTAAACAAATTCAAAAAAGGATAAGTCATCAAATAAAGCGAAAACCATCCTAATAATAAAAACATGTGCGCCCATACTGGATTAGCAAGCAACATACCGTAAATAAAAGGCACCAATGCCATAACAATAGCACCGTGCTGATTGGAAATAAGCAGTTTCATAATAATTAAATAATTGAGAATAATTGTCGGATATTTTAGCCTAGTAAAGAGGATTTTACAAAGTGGTAAAGGCTATTTAGAATAGAAGAAAACACCCCAAAGGAGAACCCTATGACAATTCAACGCATTTTACCCAGTGCACGTTTAAGTGAAGTTTCAATTCATAACAACCTCGCCTATTTTGCAGGGCAAGTTCCAGAATTAACCATCGAGCAAAATGCCTACGAACAAACCAAAGAAGTATTAGGTTTAATTGATAAATTGTTAGCAGAAATTGGCTCCAATAAAAGAAATATTTTAACTGCGCAAATTTTCTTAGCTGATATGAAAGATTATGCACAATTAAATCAAGCTTGGGATGAATGGGTCGATCATGTTAGCCCACCAAGTCGAGCGACAGTGGAAGCTAAATTAGCGGATCCTCGTTGGAAAGTTGAAATTGTTATTATTGCAACTTGTTAGTTTTTTAAGCCGAATAAACAGGAGAATATTATGGAAAATTGGAGCAATGAAATTTGGGTAGCAATTGGCATCGCTTTTATTGTTGGATTATTTATTGGTTACATTATTGTGCGTTTAACCAAAGGCTCCGTAAAACATCAAGCTAAAACAGAAGCTGAATTAAAAACAGTCAAAACCCAACTTGATACACAAAAGGCGCAAATCGAAAAACATTTCGCAGAAAGTGCTGAGTTATTCAAAACCTTAATTAACGATTATCAAAAACTTTATCGCCACTACGCAACCTCTTCCAATAACTTACTGGGCGAAAAAGATCAAAAAGGTTTATTTACCCAACAGTTAATTACTGCAACAGATAAATCTCAAAATGAACAGCCTAGAGATTATTCGGAGGGTGCATCAGACTTATTTAAAGAAAATAAAGAAGAAAATTAAAAAGTGCGGCTAAAAATAGAAATATTTTTAGCCGTTTATTATTCTATTATTGCATTGATTTTTTAGATTTTTTCCATTTCCAAAAAAAGAATAGTACAAGTAACCCAACAAATATATAAATCACAATTTGACCTTTTTGAATTTGTGTATGTAGCCAATCTAAATTTTTAGCCCCCAATTCCCCAAGATAAATCCAAATAGGTACAGAAATAATCGCAGCACAGAAATCTATTAAAACAAAACGAACATAACTTACACGGCGTGTAATACCTGATACCATATAAATTGGAGCGCGTAAACCGGGTAAAAATCGTGCAACAAACAGTACTCGATTGCCATATTGACTGAATTTTTCACGCACCATTCTTAAACGCTGTAATGTTACGATTCTACGTATTGGTCGGAAACGTAAAATTTTCGTGCCATAAATTCGACCAAGCCAATACATACAGGAATCGCCAGCAAGCACACCAATCATACTAACCAGTAACATCAAATGAGAATTGACATTTTCTGGATAAAGCCCCGCAATGACACCACCTGAAACTAATGTTATATCTTCTGGAATAGGTACACCAAATCCACAAATAATTAAAACAAAAAGAACAGCCCAATAACCATATTCAGTAAAAAATCCAATTAAAAATTCCATTTGTTCCTGCTTTTTTATTATATTAATAGATGTGATAAAAAAATTGGTTCACATTCTAATCTTTTCAGGGTAAAAAACCTAGAAAAAGTTTGCTTTGAAAAGAGGGATATTCTATAATTCGCCGTCTCAAAGCGTGGCCAGTGCTTGTCTTTGAGAACAATATTTGGAAAATTGCTGGGTCGCCTGCAATTTTCTTTCTTTTAACATTAATTTAAAGAGAACATTAAAATGGCATTTAAATTTAACGCTGAAGTTCGTACTGCGCAAGGTAAGGGTGCGAGCCGCCGCCTGCGTCACAATGGTCAAATTCCTGCAATCGTTTATGGTGGCAGCGAAGAACCCGTTTCAATCATCTTAAACCACGATGAATTAAACAACGCGCAAGCACATGAATCTTTCTATTCTGAAGTGATCACTTTAGTAGTAGATGGTAAAGAAGTTGCAGTTAAAGTACAAGCAATGCAACGTCACCCATTCAAACCAAAATTGGTTCACATTGACTTCAAACGCGCATAATTCTAGTTCACGCATTTAAATAAAATAACAAAAAAGCTAAGACATTCATCTTAGCTTTTTTCTTACATATTCATTCTTTCTCAATAAATATCTAAACTTTAATTTTTGATCAAATAACGATTTTTGCAAGTTATTACGAAGATATTGAAAATATGGCTGGGGTACTAGGATTCGAACCTAGGAATGCTGAGATCAAAACCCAGTGCCTTACCGCTTGGCGATACCCCAATTAGATAAATCTTTGATTAGATATAAAGAAGACCTTTTTGATAGTATGGCTGGGGTACTAGGATTCGAACCTAGGAATGCTGAGATCAAAACCCAGTGCCTTACCGCTTGGCGATACCCCAACGACTATTTGACTTACAAAGCGATGAATGGTGCGGGACGAGGGACTTGAACCCACACACCTCTCGGCGCCAGAACCTAAATCTGGTGCGTCTACCAATTTCGCCAGTCCCGCAAATTTGGTGGCTACAGCGAGATTCGAACTTGCGACCCCAACATTATGAGTGTTGTGCTCTAACCAACTGAGCTATGTAGCCATCACTTAATTTGCTTAACCATATCGGCTTTGCGGGGCGTATTATGCTAATTTTGATGATCCTCGTCAAATACTTTTTTACAAAAAAAGTAATTTTATGTTTGTTTGGTTATTAATGAAGCATATCACTTATTTTTTATTCATTTAAACAACTTATGTGGCTTTCTCAACAGCCAAATTTTTCCTAATCCTATTTTTTCTTTTATGCGTTCATTTATTGTTAATTAAAATTTATTTGACAAAAAATGATGAAATCGTTATTTCTATACCCACTATTCTAAAAAAAACACAACATCTAGGAGTATCTTATGCCCCATCTCTCAGTCGCCAAATTTGGCGGAACATCTGTTACTAACTACGATGCGATGACAGCTTGTGCAAAAATTGTCATTGCCGATCCCAATACACGCGTAGTTGTGCTTTCTGCATCAGCTGGTGTAACAAATTTATTAGTGGCTTTAGCAAATGGTGTAAAAGCGACAGAACGTGAAAAATTAATTGGCAATGATCTGCATATCACTTCAGGTGTGGCAAAACGTATTTTTGATACTGTTCAATCTTATAGTGTGCGAATGATTAGTTATGGGGCAAGTACCAACAATGTTTGTATGTTAGTACAAAGTGAACATTCTGATGAAATTATACGCTCGTTACACAAATCCTTATTTGAATAAAATTTAAACCTAAAGTGCGGTGAAAAATCACCACACTTTTTCTTTTATATCATTGAGATTAAAGCCGAAAAAGAGTAAAGTAAACGGCTGTTCATTTAACTAATTTAACCGAATAAAAGGCGGAAATTATGGGAAAAAGCGTTGTTATCTTAGGCGCACAATGGGGCGATGAAGGTAAAGGAAAAATCGTTGATCTTTTGACGGATCGCGTAAAATACGTAGTTCGTTATCAAGGCGGTCATAACGCAGGTCACACACTTATTATCAATGGCGAAAAAACCGTATTACGTTTAATTCCATCTGGTATGTTACATCCAAACGTAACTTGCTTAATTGGTAATGGCGTTGTGGTTTCGCCTGAAGCATTAATGAAAGAAATGGGCGAACTTGAAAGCCGAGGTATTAAAGTTCGTGAACGTTTATTAATTTCAGAAGCTTGTCCTTTGATTCTGCCTTATCATGTGGCTATGGATCACGCGCGCGAAGCAGCCCTTGGCAAAAAAGCTATAGGTACAACTGGTCGTGGTATTGGTCCAGCTTATGAAGATAAAGTAGCTCGTCGTGGTTTACGCGTAGGCGATTTATTTAATAAAGAAGCCTTTGCCGAAAAACTCAAAAATATCCTTGAATACTATAATTTCCAATTGGTGAACTACTACAAAGTTGAACCTGTCGATTATCAAAAAACCTTAGATGATGTAATGGCAATTGCCGATGTAATCACAGGTATGGTGGCAGACATCACTACAATTCTTGATACTGCGCGCAAAAATGGCGAACATATTTTATTTGAAGGCGCACAAGGGACAATGTTAGATATCGACCACGGTACTTATCCGTATGTAACCAGCTCAAACACAACGGCTGGTGGTGTTGCAACAGGCTCTGGTTTTGGCCCGCGTAATCTTGATTATGTACTTGGTATCATTAAGGCTTACTGTACTCGTGTAGGTGGTGGCCCATTCACAACAGAATTATTTGATGATGTGGGTGCTGAAATTGCACGTAAAGGTAACGAATTTGGTGCGGTAACAGGCCGTCCACGTCGTTGCGGTTGGTTTGATGCCGTCGCCATTCGCCGTGCAATCCAACTTAACTCTATTTCTGGTTTCTGTATGACTAAACTAGACGTATTAGATGGTTTTGATGAAGTTAAAATCTGTGTTGCTTACAAAATGCCAAATGGCGAAATCGTTGAATATGCACCGTTAGCGGCGAAAGATTGGGATGGTGTAGAACCAATTTATGAAACATTACCAGGTTGGAAAGAAAATACTTTCCGCATCACAGATGTAAATAAATTGCCACAAAACTGCATTAACTATATTAAACGTATTGAAGAAGTAACTGGCGTACCTATTGATATTCTTTCAACTGGCCCTGATCGTGTAGAAACAATGATTTTACGTGATCCGTTCGCTGCTTAATTTCTTTTGATTTTCAGACCGCACTTTAAAAGCGCGGTCTTTTTTTATTATTTTTTACTATTCTTCAATAGAACGTAATAATTCATTGATGCCCACTTTTCCTAAAGTTTTTGCATCCACTTTTTTCACGATCACTGCGCAGTATAAGCTATATTTTCCACATTTTGATGGAAGGCTACCTGATACCACCACAGAACCTGCTGGTACACGGCCGTAATGAATTTCGCCTGTTTCACGATCATAAATTTTGGTTGATTGACCAATGAATACGCCCATTGAAATAACACAACCATCTTCAACGATAACACCCTCAACCACTTCTGAACGAGCGCCAATAAAACAGTTATCGCCGATAATGGTTGGGTTAGCTTGTAATGGTTCTAACACGCCGCCGATGCCTACACCACCCGATAAATGCACGTTTTTACCAATTTGTGCGCATGAACCTACCGTCGCCCAAGTATCTACCATGGTGCCTTCGCCAACGTAAGCACCAATGTTTACATAAGATGGCATTAATACGCAGTTTTTAGAAATGTATGCACCTTTACGCACCGTTGCAGAAGGCACAACACGGAAACCTTCTTCAGTAAAACGTTCTTCAGTGTAATCCGCAAATTTTAATGCCACTTTGTCGTAATATTTTGTTTCTGCGCCATCAATGATTTGGTTATCGTTAATGCGGAAAGATAGCAATACCGCTTTTTTTAACCATTGATGTGTTACCCATTCGCCAGCAATTTTTTCGGCTACACGATATTTTCCAGAATCTAATCCTTCGATCACTTCTTCAATTGCCACACGCGTTTCTGCATCAACGGTTTTTGGTGTAATTTCTGCACGTTTTTCAAATGCAGCTTCAATAATTGCTTGTAAATTTGACATAGAACTTCCTATATACGTTGTGAATAAAACGGCGTTAGTTTTACCATATTTTAAACGGGCAAGCAAAACACCGAAAAAAATCACCGCACTTTGTAGAAACAAAACTGCGGTGATAATAAAAAGTTGATTTGATTAAAAGATTGAAAGTGCAAGCCCCACGACAACAGACATACTAAAAACAACCATAATCATTGCATAACCAAAATCGCTCATTTTGTTCTCCTCATAAAAAATAACGCAGACATTCTAGCAAGAATAATACGAAAAAATCACTTCTTTTTATAAAAAATTTGCAATAAAGATGACTAAATTCTCAACAAACCTTTATAATAGGAAAAATTTTTTAGGGATTTAAATATATGGCAACAATTAAAGATGTGGCAAAAATGGCTGGTGTGTCCACCACAACCGTATCTCACGTAATTAATAAAACCCGTTTCGTTGCAAAAGATACGGAAGAAGCGGTGTTATCCGCAATTAAACAACTTAATTATTCCCCTAGTGCTGTGGCACGCAGTTTAAAAGTCAATACCACCAAATCCATTGGTATGATTGTGACAACCAGTGAAGCTCCGTATTTTGCCGAAATAATCCATTCTGTTGAAGAACATTGCTATCGACAAGGTTATTCTTTATTTTTGTGTAACACACAAAACGATCCTGAAAAAGTCAAAAATCATTTAGAAATGTTGGCAAAAAAAAGGGTCGATGGTTTGCTTGTAATGTGTTCTGAATATACTCAGGATTCATTGGATTTACTTTCATCATTTTCCACTATTCCAATGGTTGTAATGGATTGGGGCCCAAATGCGAATACCGATGTTATTGATGATCATAGTTTTGATGGCGGTTATTTAGCAACCAAACATCTTATAGAGTGCGGTCATAAAAAAATCGGGATTATCTGTGGCGAACTCAATAAAACTACCGCAAGAACGCGTTATGAAGGCTTTGAAAAAGCAATGGAAGAAGCTAAATTAACAATCAATCCGTCTTGGGTACTAGAGGGTGCATTTGAGCCTGAAGATGGCTATGAATGTATGAATCGTTTACTGACTCAAGAGAAATTACCAACCGCCCTATTCTGCTGTAACGATGTGATGGCACTCGGTGCAATATCAGCACTAACAGAAAAAGGCTTGCGTGTGCCAGAGGATATGTCAATTATCGGCTATGATGATATTCACGCCTCACGTTTCTACGCGCCACCATTAACCACCATTCATCAATCAAAACTACGTTTAGGCAGACAGGCAGTAAATATTCTGTTAGAACGAATTACTCACAAAGATGAAGGTGTTCAACAATATAGTCGTATCGATATAACCCCTGAGCTTATCATTCGAAAATCCGTTAAATCGATTTTATAAACTTAGCAAAAATAGACCGCACTTTTTAAACAATCCCTAAAAAGTGCGGTTCTTTTTTAGCTATTTTTTAGCTTTTCTTGATTATTTTCAAAATTTCTCTGAATAGCATTTGCCCTCCACCCTATTTTTAGTTATATCTATCGCCAACTGACAAATTTTATTTTTACTTTTAGGAGTTCCTATGACACAAGAGTACAGTACTCTGCGCAATAACATTAGTATGTTAGGGCGTTTTCTCGGAGAAACCATCAATGATGCACAGGGCGAGGATATTCTTGAGTTAATCGAAAACATTCGTAAACTTTCTCGTAATTCTCGTGCTGGCGATGATAAAGCAAGACAAGCATTGCTCGACACGCTCGGTAGTATTTCTAATGAAAATATTATTCCTGTCGCACGTGCTTTCAGTCAATTTTTAAACCTCACTAACATAGCTGAACAATATCAAACCATTTCCCGTGAACATTCTCTTGCTCAAAGTTCTTCTCAATCCTTAAGCGAACTTTTCAAACGCTTAAAAGAACAAAATGCTTCAGTGGAAGAGGTGCATAAAACCGTCGAAAAATTATTAATTGAGCTTGTTCTGACCGCACATCCAACAGAAACAACACGTCGTTCATTAATTCATAAACACATTGAAATCAATAAATGTTTAAGCAAGCTAGAACATCATGATTTAACGGAAAAAGAACGCAATATTATTGAGCGTCTATTACTTCGTTTAATCGCTGAAGCATGGCATACCAACGAAATTCGTACTGTTCGCCCAACGCCATTTGATGAGGCTAAATGGGGCTTTGCGATGTTAGAAAACAGTTTGTGGCAAGCTGTGCCAGAATTTTTACGCCAACTCAACGAAACCGCCCGTGAATTTTTAGGTTACGATTTGTCGGTGGGATTAAAACCTGTGCGTATTTCCTCTTGGATGGGCGGCGACCGTGATGGAAATCCATTTGTTACCGCACAAATTACCAAAAAAGTACTTTATTTTGCGCGCTGGAAAGCGGCAGATTTATTCTTACAAGACATCAGCAAATTAGCCGATGAACTTTCAATGATGAAATGTAGCGATGAATTTCGTGATAAATACGGCGAACATTTAGAACCCTATCGTTTCGTAGTAAAAAATTTACGCAATCAACTTACAGCAACATTAGCTTATTTTGATGATCACTTATCTAATCGCACACCAAGAGTCTCCGAAAGCGAGATTATTTTGGAAGATAATCAACTGTGGGAGCCGCTTTACGATTGTTATCAATCTTTAATTCAATGCGGTATGCGCATTATTGCGAATGGTTCATTGCTGAATATTTTGCACCGTATTAGTTGTTTTGGCGTGACACTTTCTCAAATGGATATTCGCCAAGAAAGCACTCGTCACACCGATGCCATTGCTGAAATCACGCGCTATATTGGTTTGGGCGATTACTCTCAATGGATGGAAGACGATAAACAGGCTTTCTTAATTCGTGAATTAAGCTCTCGCCGTCCATTGATTCCGCAAAACTGGACACCATCGCCTGAAACCAAAGAAATTTTAGATACTTGTAAAGTCATTGCTCAACAAAAACAAGGTGTAATAGCTTGTTATGTTATTTCGATGGCGCGCAGTGCATCTGATGTTTTAGCCGTTCATTTACTCTTAAAAGAAGCAGGCGTGCCATATCATATTCCTGTTGTGCCATTATTTGAAACCTTAGAGGATTTAGATGCAGCCGAAAAAGTGATGACTCAACTTTTCAATGTGGGTTGGTATCGTGGCGTGATCAATAATCGTCAAATGGTAATGATTGGCTATTCAGATTCGGCAAAAGATGCGGGAATGATGGCTGCCTCTTGGGCGCAATACCGTGCACAAGAAGCCTTAGTGAATTTAACAGAAAAACTTGGCATTGAACTCACTTTATTCCACGGACGTGGTGGCACAATTGGTCGTGGCGGTGCGCCAGCACATGCGGCATTACTTTCTCAGCCACCTCGTTCCTTAAAAAATGGTTTACGTGTAACAGAACAAGGCGAAATGATTCGCTTCAAACTGGGTTTACCCGCAGTAGCAGTAGAAACCTTTGATCTTTACGCCAGCGCCATTTTAGAAGCAAATCTTTTACCGCCACCAGAACCGAAACCAGAATGGCGTACTATAATGGACGAGCTTTCCACGATTTCTTGCGATATTTATCGTGGTGTGGTGCGTGGCGATAAAGATTTTGTGCCTTATTTCCGCAGTGCGACGCCAGAACAGGAACTATCCAAATTACCGCTTGGCTCTCGCCCTGCAAAACGCAATCCAAATGGCGGTGTGGAAAGTTTACGTGCGATCCCGTGGATTTTTGCTTGGATGCAAAACCGTTTAATGCTACCAGCTTGGTTAGGGGCTGGTGCAGCTATTCGTCAAGTTATTGAACAAGGCAAAGGCGATATTATTCATAAAATGTGCGAAAACTGGCCGTTCTTTTCAACGCGAATCGGAATGTTGGAAATGGTCTTTAGTAAATCGGATACTTGGCTTTCCCAACAATATGATCAACGATTAGTGAAAAAAGAGCTTTGGTATTTAGGTGAAAATTTACGTAAGCAACTTGAAGATGATATTCAAACTGTGCTTTCACTTTCTCACCAAAGTGAATTGATGTCTGATTTACCTTGGATTGCAGATTCAATTGCATTGCGTAATATCTACACAGATCCACTCAATCTACTGCAAGTGGAATTGCTTCACCGTTTCCGTGAAAATCCAGAGCAAGTCAATCCCGATGTGGAACAAGCATTGATGATTACCATCACAGGTATCGCGGCTGGGATGCGCAATACGGGCTAGAAAGATGAAAAAAGTGCGGAAAATTTTCCGCACTTTTTTATTCAAATCGATCACTTAATAAAAATTGTAAAACCGCATCCATTCTCAAATGAGGAATGCTCTCCCCTTGTTCTAAAGGCTGAGGTTCAAAACTATCAAAATCAAAGTGCGGTTGTTTTTGCCAAAATTCTGTTTTTGGTAATTTACTCGGCACGGTTCCTGGATAAATCGTAATCAGCTGTTTATCAATAGAACGAATCCCTTGAATTGCTTTAATTTCTTTTCCTTGCTGATTCACAATCACTTGCTTTGTGGTACGAACAGCCGCAATGGCGGTATATTCCGTATCAATTCCTTCAAATTCCACATGGCGACCACCCTCTTGCACAATTTGGCGCATTAAACTTACTAAATTAGGAATTTGATCACGAGTAATATGATCCGCCTTTGTCGCAACAAACATTAATCGATCAATTCGCGGAGAAAACAAACGATGAAGAAAATTTCTGCTGCCATAATGGAAATTATTAAATAACTGATTTAAGCCCATTTGCATATCTAAAAAGGCTTGCTGACTGTGATTTAAAGGCGTTAAACAATCCGCCAAAATAACTTGACGATCAAAGGTAGAAAAATAATTTTCGTAAAAACCTTTCACAATTTTATTGCGATAATAATCATAACGTTTTGTCAGCACAGCAAAATAGCTATTTGATTTTGCTGTTTTTTTCAAGGTTCGCCACTGTTCTTCTGAAAGATGAATTAATGGGAAAAATTGTAATGCGGGCGTGCCCTCTAAATCACTCGGCAATACAAATCGCCCAGGCTGAATAAATTGCATGCCTTGCACTTTGCATTGATGTAAATAATCCGTATAACTTTTCGCTATCTTGGCTAAAACATCTTCATTTGCGACCGCACTTAAATCCAAATCCTGCAACATAGCGAGCCAATTCTCCGCCAATTCTTCACGAATGCCTGTTGTTACCTTAATTTGCTCTTGTGACCATTGTTGAAAATCTAGATTTAATAACGGCAAATCGATCAGCCATTCCCCTGGATAATCAAAAATATCTAGATAAAGCGTGCCTCGTTCTTTCAAATGGCGTAGCAAGCCAGATTGGCGTTGAAAACGAATTGCTAAACGCGTTTCACTCACGCCACGAGTAGATTGAAACCATTGAGGCGGATTTTGTGACAAATCATTTAAATTACTTTCATAATCAAAACGTGGCACGCTGAGATCTTGTTGGGATACTCGTTTGACTGCCAAGATCGCACCATTTCTCGCTGCTTCAAACAAGGGCAAATTCTGTGATGAATGTTGATTAATGGAGAGAAGTTGATTGATTAAACTTGTAATAAACGCCGTTTTTCCACTCCGACTTAACCCTGTTACCGCTAAACGCAAAGTGCGATCAAAACCACGATTAATAATTTGATTGATTTCCTTTTGAACCCGATTAAACATTCAATATCCTAGCCATTTTTACTAATATGCCTTACAATTTGACACATAATTTATCACAATGCATTTGTTATGTTACGTCTAAATCTGAGATTTTTATCTTTTCTGCTCTGTATAAGCCAAAGTGTAGAATTACAGGCTGCGCCAAGTGTTCCAACATTTTTAACTGAAAATGGCTTAACTTATTGCACCCACGCTTCAGGTTTTTCATTTAATCCGCAAACAGCAGATGCAGGAACCAGTATGAATGTGGTCACGGAACAAATTTATAACAAATTATTTGATATAAAAAATCACAGTGCAACATTAACACCAATGCTGGCACAATCTTATTCCATTTCAGCTGATGGTAAAGAAATTTTATTAAATTTACGTCACGGCGTAAAATTTCACCAAACCCCTTGGTTTACCCCAACACGTGATTTTAACGCTGAAGACGTAGTATTTTCGATTAATCGTGTATTAGGGCATAATACTTATTTACCAACCTTAGCAGAGGCGAATGTTACCTATAGTAATCCACAATATAGAGTGTTTCACGAACAAGCAAGAAAAGTGCGTTTTCCTTATTTTGATAGCATTAAACTTAACGAAAAAATCAAATCTGTGACCGCACTTTCGCCTTATCAAGTAAAAATTGAATTATTTGCACCAGATTCCTCCATTTTGTCGCATCTTGCCAGCCAGTATGCCATTATTTTTTCACAAGAATATGCCTATCAATTAAGCGCAGATGACAACCTTGCTCAATTAGATACCCACCCAGTAGGCACAGGGCCTTATCAAGTAAAAGATTATGTATATAACCAATATGTTCGCTTAGTGCGTAACGAAAACTATTGGAAAAAAGAAGCCAAGATAGAACATATTATTGTGGATCTTTCTACTGATCGCAGCGGACGTTTAGTCAAATTTTTCAATAATGAATGTCAAATCGCCTCTTATCCTGAAGTAAGCCAAATTGGCTTATTAAAAAATGATGACAAACATTATTATATGCAATCTACTGATGGTATGAATTTAGCCTATTTAGCGTTTAATTTTGATAAGCCATTAATGCGAGATCACGAAATCCGTGCCGCTATTTCACAAAGTTTAAACCGAGCTCGAATCATTCATAGCATTTACCATAACACAGCAACTGTTGCTAATAACATTATTCCTGAAGTATCTTGGGCTTCAAGTGTCAATACGCCAGAATTTGAGTTTGATTACAATCCCAAAATCGCCAAAAATAAATTAGCAGATAAAAACCTTTTGTTAAATTTATGGGTAATTAATGAAGAACAAGTCTATAATCCTGCACCTTTTAAAATGGCTGAAATGATAAAATGGGATTTAGCTCAAGCGGGTGTGAAAGTTAAAGTGCGTGCCGTAACTCGTCCATTTTTAACTGCGCAATTGCGCAATCAATCGGAAAATTATGATTTGATTCTATCTGGTTGGTTAGCTGGTAATCTTGATCCTGATGGTTTTATGCGTCCAATTTTAAGCTGTGGAACAAAAAATGAACTTACTAATTTATCTAATTGGTGTAATGAAGAATTTGATCAATTTATGGATCGCGCCATTACCACCTCACATTTAAGTTCGCGTGCAAAAGCCTATAATGAAGCCCAAGAACTCGTTTTACGTGAATTACCCATTATTCCTATTGCCAATGTAAAACGTATTTTAGTCGCAAATAGTCGTGTGAAAGGAGTAAAAATGACACCTTTTGGTAGCTTAGATTTTTCCACCTTACATTTTATTCAGGAGAAACACTAATGTTATGGTCAGCTCTTCGCCATATTCTGTGGGTGGCATTATTATTACTCGTACTATCGTTATTAGGCTTTGTCATTTTATTGCGAGATCCTCTTAATGCGAATCTTGTTACACAAAACATTTATATCGGCTATTTTCATTATTTAGGCACCTTGTTACAAGGTGATTTTGGCATTACCTATAACGGTGGAAAATCATTAATGAACCTTATTCTCACGGTTCTTCCTCCCACATTGGAACTTTGTTTCATTACATTGTTTTTGGCATTTATTTTTGGTTTGCCACTTGGCATTATAAGTGCGGTCAATTCTGAACAAGTTTTTGCAAAAAGTTTACAAATCCTATCTTATGTAGGGCTATCTATTCCAATATTTTGGTTAGCCCCCATTTTACTGTATGTTGCCGCGCTCTCACATTGGGAAATTGCCGCTATTGGACAATATAATTTGCTTTACGAAATTAAATCCATTACGGGATTTCCTGTTATTGATATGTGGTTTCTGGAAGTACCTTATCGTACAAAAATCGTACAAAACATATTGCAACATTTAGCCTTACCAACATTGGTATTGTGTATTTTGCCAACAATGGAAATTATCCGTATTATTCATCAACGAGCAGAATATATTTTGAATCAAAATTTTTCTAAAGTAGCGACAACACGGGGTTGGTCAAAATGGAAAATTCTCCATCAATATGTATTCCGTAATACTTTTCCCCTGCTTGTTCCACAAGTACCACGTGTATTCACATTAGTATTAACACAATGTATGTTGGTAGAAACCGCTTTAGGTTGGCCTGGCATTGGTCGTTGGTTAATTAATGCCGTAAATGAACAAGATTACAACAGCATTGCCGCAGGTGTAATTGTTATTGGTGTATGTATTATTTTGATTGATACATTCACTAAAATATTCACTTTTATACTCGATCCATTTAAAAAGAAAGGTTGGTATGCAAGATAAAGAACCTGATGAATTCCGCGAAAGCACCTCAATCTTTCAAATTTGGTTACGCTTTCGTCAAAATACCATCGCACTTTTTAGCTTTTATTTATTAATCGCATTAATTTTTACCGCACTTTTTGCTAGTTATCTTGCACCTTATGCTGATAATCGACAATTTATTGGGCAAGAATTAATGCCTCCATCTTGGGTAGATAGAGGAAAAATTGCTTTTTTCTTTGGTACTGATGATTTAGGTCGCGACATATTAAGTCGTTTAATTATGGGTACTCGTTATACCTTAGGTTCTGCTTTACTGGTTGTCTTTTCAGTGGCAATAATAGGCGGCGCACTAGGAATTATTGCAGGACTACTGAAAGGTATTAAAGCTCGTTTTGTCGGGCATATTTTTGATGCTTTTTTATCGTTACCTATTCTATTAATTGCCGTTGTTATTTCAACATTAATGGAACCAAGTTTATGGAATGCAATGTTTGCTACGCTATTAGCGATTTTGCCTTATTTCATTCACACTATCTATCGCGCTATTCAAAAAGAATTAGAAAAGGATTATGTTGTAATGCTAAAACTTGAAGGCATTTCCAATCAAGCCTTATTAAAAAGCACTATTTTACCGAATATTACTGTTATTTATATTCAAGAAGTGGCTCATGCTTTTGTTATAGCCGTGTTGGATATTAGCGCGTTAAGTTTTATTTCTCTTGGCGCACAACGACCTACACCAGAATGGGGGGCAATGATAAAAGACTCTTTGGAACTACTTTATCTTGCACCTTGGACAGTACTTTTACCCGGTTTCGCTATTATTTTTACTATTTTATTAAGTATTATTTTCAGTAATGGCTTAACTAAAGCCATCAATCAACATCAAGAATAGCCTATGGCACTTTTAGACATTTGTAACCTCAATATTGAAATTCAAACCTCCAATGGACGTATAAAAATTGTAGATGGCGTCAATCTTTCCCTTAACGAAGGGGAAATCAGTGGATTAGTTGGCGAATCAGGCTCAGGAAAAAGCTTAATCGCTAAAGTCATTTGTAATGCAATCAAAGAAAATTGGATTATTACTGCCGATCGCTTTCGTTTTCACGATATCGAATTACTTAAACTCAGTCCTAATAAACGCCGAAAGTTAGTGGGTAAAGAAATATCCATGATTTTCCAAAATCCCTTATCTTGCCTTGATCCAAGTCGAAAAATAGGGAAACAACTCATCCAAAATATTCCTAATTGGACATTTAAAAATAAATGGTGGAAATGGTTTGGGTGGAAAAAAAGACGTGCTATTGAATTGTTACATCGCGTAGGAATTAAAGATCATCGTGATATTATGGCAAGCTATCCTAACGAACTGACAGAAGGCGAAGGACAAAAAGTTATGATCGCAATGGCTGTCGCTAATCAGCCACGTTTATTAATCGCAGATGAACCAACAAATACATTAGAATCAACCACTGCCCTACAAGTTTTTCGTTTACTTTCCAGTATGAACCAAAATCAGGGAACAACAATTTTACTTACGAGTAACGATATTAAAAGTATTAGTGAATGGTGCGATCAAATTTCAGTGCTTTATTGTGGGCAAAATACCGAATCTGCCCCGACTGAAATATTAATCGAAAGTCCCCATCATCCTTATACCCAAGCCTTAATTAATGCAGTACCCGATTTTACTCAACCTTTGGGGTTTAAAACTAAATTGGGTACGTTAGAAGGCACCGCGCCTATTTTAGAGCAAATGCCAATTGGCTGTCGTCTTGGCCCAAGATGCCCTTTTGCACAAAAAAAATGTATGGAAAAACCAAGACGATTGAAAATAAAACAACACGAATTTTCTTGTCATTATCCTATTAATTTACGAGAAAAAAATTTCAAAGAAAAAACAACCGCCACCCCTTTTATACTTAATTGCAAAGGAAATGAATAATGCCCTTATTACAAGTGGAAGATTTAACTAAAACTTTTAAAGGTCACGCCAGTTTATTTGGTCGAAATCAATTCAATGCAGTGGATAAAGTGAGTTTTACCCTTGAACGTAAACAAACACTTGCAATCATTGGCAATAATGGCTCTGGTAAATCAACTCTAGTGAAAATGATAGCGGGCATTATTCCGCCAACTTCTGGTCGAATTTTATTTAATGATCGAGAATTACAATATCAGGATGCCCAATCTAGAGCTAAACATATTCGTATGGTTTTCCAAGATGCCAACTCTGCATTTAATCCACGTTTAAATATTGGACAAATATTAGACGAACCATTAAGCCTAGCGACAGATTGGACAGAAACACAACGTAATGAAAAAATCTTTGAGACCCTCTCTCTTGTTGGGCTTTATCCTGATTACACAAATCTCAATATTAAGCATCTTTCTATTAGCCAAAAACAGCGTGTCGCTTTGGCACGTGCGCTGATTTTAGAACCTGAAATAATTATTATAGATGATGCAATTGGTAATTTAGATGCCTCGGTGCGCATTCAATTACTAAATTTAACCCTTGATCTGCAGCAACGTTTAGGTATTTCTTATATTTATGTAGGGCAAGATCTCGGTGTAATTAAACATATTGCAGATACGATTATCGTAATGGATGAAGGAAAAATGATTGAATATGGCAGCCCTCAAAATCTTTTTACTGATCCACAAACTGATGTTACTCGTCGCTTAGTCGAAAGCTATTTTGGCAAAATTTTAGATGAAACCGCTTGGGTAAAAGACAAAAACACTCACCAAGGAAAGGAAAAATGAACACTCGTCCCTTTTATTTCGGACTTATATTTATCGCGATTATCGCTATACTTGCTAACTATTTAGGAAGCACTGATTTTTCCCATCATTATCATATCAGTGCTTTAATTATTGCTATCTTGCTGGGAATGGTAATCGGCAATACCATTTATCCGCAATTTTCAACACAAATGGAAAAAGGCGTTTTGTTTGCCAAAGGCACGCTTCTTCGCACTGGCATTGTGCTGTATGGTTTCCGCCTCACTTTTGGCGATATTGCCGATGTAGGATTAAATGCAGTCGTTACCGATGCAATTATGCTAATTTCAACCTTCTTTTTTACCGCACTTTTAGGTATTCGTTATCTAAAAATGGATAAACAATTGGTTTATCTCACTGGAGCAGGTTGCAGCATTTGTGGTGCGGCAGCGGTTATGGCGGCAGAGCCTGTTACCAAAGCAGAATCTCATAAAGTTTCAGTGGCGATTGCCGTAGTGGTCATTTTCGGGACGCTTGCTATTTTTACTTATCCATTTTTCTACACTTGGTCACAACATTTAATTAACGCTCATCAATTCGGTATTTATGTTGGCTCTAGCGTGCATGAAGTGGCTCAAGTTTATGCGATTGGGGGAAATATTGATCCTATCGTGGCGAATACCGCCGTCATTACCAAAATGATCCGAGTAATGATGCTCGCACCATTTTTATTAATGCTTTCTTGGTTATTAACACGTAGTAATGGAGTATCAGAAAATACGTCACACAAAATTACAATTCCTTGGTTTGCTGTACTTTTTATTGGCGTTGCGATTTTTAATTCTTTTGATTTATTACCAAAAGAACTCGTGAAATTATTCGTTGAAATCGATTCTTTCTTATTAATTTCAGCGATGGCTGCCCTTGGCTTAACTACACAAGCAAGCGCAATCAAAAAGGCAGGATTAAAACCGCTTGTTTTAGGAACACTAATTTATTTATGGCTAGTGGTTGGTGGATTTTTAGTGAATTATGGAATATCAAAATTAATATAAAATTCACTTAAGATTGACCGCACTTTTAAAGTGCGGTCTTTTTTTATGAAGAATATTTTCAGATATGATTATTTAAAACATGAAATTACGCTTTACTTCAAAGTACGATTTAATAAACCATCCTCTAAAAATAAAGGACCAATTGGGCGTTTAGGAATATCAAACTTCTGCGGATAAATCACATCAACCAAATACAATCCATCTGGTTTTGCTGTTGGTGCAGCAAGCTGACGATTTTTCTGCTCAAGTAGCCATTGCATCCATTCAATCGGCTGATTTCCAGCACCGACCTCAATCAAACTTCCCACAATATTGCGCACCATATGATGCACAAAAGCGTTCGCCTGAATATCAACAATAATATATTTTCCGATACGAGACACATTCAAATGATGCACATTACGCCAAGGCGTATGAGACTGACATTGAGCCGCACGGAAAGAGGAAAAATCCTGTTCGCCAAGTAAACATTGCCCTGCCTGATGCATTTTTTCCGCATCTAAATCTAAATGACAATGGGTTATTCCTCCCGCTAAAATCGCAGAGCGTAATTTATTACAATAAAGAATATAACGGTAACGGCGTGCTGTTGCGGAAAATCTGGCGTGAAATTCATCATCGACTTGTTTTGCCCAAGCCACCGCAATGTCATCAGGTAAATGAGCATTCGTACCAAAAGCCCAAGCCTTCTCTGGACGAACCGCATTGGTTTCAAAATGAACAACCTGACCCGTTCCACTTACGCCAGAATCCGTTCTTCCAGCACAAAATATGTCAATTTTTTCATTTGCAATGTGAGAAAGTGCCTTTTCTAATTCTTCTTGTACACTACGGACTTTTTCTTGTCTCTGCCAACCATAATAATTTTGCCCGTTATACTCAATGCCTAATGCAATTTTCATTTTTTACCTTTTGGCTTAATAAAGTGCAGTTATGGTAGCCCAAGTTTATTTGGAGCGCAAATGCATAAAAACACTCCAAAATTTATTCAAAAATAAGCGATAGTTTCTAAAAATTGCAATAATAAATGTGAATTTTTTGTGATAAAGATCCCATTCTGATAATCTGCCATTAGAGTTTACACTCCAAACTCCCTATAATTAATCAACGTATTATGAAAAACTAAAAGGAAAATTATGAAAACATTAAGTGAATTTATCGTTGAACGCCAAGCTGAATATCCAAACGCAAAGGGGGAATTGAGTGGTATTTTGTCGTCAATTCGTCTTTTAGCGAAAATTATTCATCGAGATATTAACAAAGCAGGTTTAACAAATATTCTCGGTCAATCTGGTATTGAAAATGTACAAGGCGAAAGTCAAATGAAACTCGATTTATTCGCCCATAACACGATGAAAGCGGCATTAATGGCACGTGAAGAAGTGGCTGGGTTTGCCTCTGAAGAAGAAGAAAGTTTTATCGCATTTGATACGGAACGTGGACGTAATGCAAAATATATTATTTTAACGGATCCCCTTGATGGTTCTTCAAATATTGATGTAAACGTATCTGTAGGAACAATTTTCTCTATTTACCGTCGCGTATCTCCAATTGGCTCACCTGTTACCTTAGAAGATTTTATGCAACCAGGCAATAAACAAGTCGCGGCGGGTTATATTGTTTATGGTTCATCAACAATGTTGGTATATACCACTGGTAATGGAGTTAATGGTTTCACTTATGATCCATCAATCGGTACATTCTGTCTTTCTCATGAAAACATGCAAATGCCAAAAGAGGGCAAAATTTATTCCATCAACGAAGGACAATACCTGAAATTCCCGCAAGGTGTGAAAAAATATATTAAATATTGCCAAGAAGAAGATAAAGCGACTCATCGTCCTTACGTATCTCGCTATATTGGTTCACTTGTGGCAGACTTCCACCGCAACTTATTAAAAGGCGGCATTTATATTTACCCAAGTGCAACCAACTATCCAAATGGAAAACTCCGTTTATTATATGAAGGCAATCCAATTGCATTTTTAGCGGAGCAAGCTGGTGGTGTCGCAACAGATGGTTATCGTCGAATTTTAGATATCGAACCAACCGCACTCCACCAACGTGTTCCACTATTTGTTGGTTCAGAAGATATGGTAAAAAAAGCGCAAGAAATGATGGAAGAATTTAAAGAAGAATAATAAAAATCTCCTCGATTAAAAGGGGAGATTTTTATCAATAAAAAGCATAGCCCAACTTTTCAGCCAACGCATAACAAAGCGTCCCTTTCCCAGCACCACTAGGACCATCAACAGTAATAATCATTCCCATACAAATTATCCTTTCATTCTCAAAATTTTGCGCATTATAGTGAGAATTTGGTAATCCTGCTAATGTTAATATGGTATTAAACAATCTTTATCATATTCTATATTCTATATTCTATATTCTATATTCTATATTCTTCTATTAATACTATAACTAAACACAAATAGTAATAAAAATGTAAAAAATGAAAATAAAATGTTAAATTTTATGAGATATTGATCACATTTTCTTAAAATAGGTATATGCTTTTGCATATAAATCCATAAAATAACCACATCTTTTAATCTAACTCTGAGGATATTTTATGCTGTCTTTTATTCTAAGTATTTTTCCTATCGTTTTACTGATTTATCTTATGGTAAAAAGAAACGCGCTACCTTCTTATGTTGCCTTACCTTGGATTGCGACATTAGTTATGGGCGTTCATCTTTTACACTTTAATACAGATATTGTCACTATTAGTGCAAATGTTGTTTCTGCAATTGTTGCGGTACAAACTCCTATTACAGTAATTTTTGGTGCGATTCTCTTTAACCGTTTCTCTGAAATTTCAGGCGCAACAAATATTATGCGAAAATGGTTAGGAAATATTAATCCAAATCCCGTTGCACAATTAATGATTATTGGTTGGGCGTTTGCCTTTATGATCGAAGGTGCAAGTGGTTTTGGTACACCAGCGGCAATTGCTGCACCTATTTTAGTGGGATTAGGTTTTCATCCATTAAAAGTGGCGATGTTGGCACTGATTATGAACTCAGTTCCCGTATCCTTTGGTGCGGTAGGTACACCAACTTGGTTTGGTTTTGGTGCTTTAAAATTATCAGAAAATATGATTTTAGAAATTGGGTCTATTACAGCATTTATACACTCCGTTGCTGCACTTCTTATCCCATTATTAGCACTTCGTATCTTAGTAAGTTGGGATGATATTCGTAAAAACATCGTATTTATCTATATTAGCGTACTGGGTTGCGTAGTACCTTATTTCTTGATTGCTCAAGTCAATTACGAATTTCCATCACTCGTTGGGGGGGCAATCGGCTTATTTATCTCTGTATGGGCTGCGAATCGCAATATTGGTTTAGCAAAAGTAACAAATACCCTTGATAATAATGCGGTAAGTACGGGAGAAGTAGTTAAAGCATTATTCCCTACAGGTTTACTTATTGCATTTTTAATTGTGACTCGTATTCATCAATTACCATTCAAAGCAATGATGAATGACGCAACTATTTGGTTCTCAACTACATTAGGTTCGTTAGGATTATTTGAAATTAGCAAAGGTTTAATCTTTAGCTTAAAAAATATTTTTGGCTCAAATGTTTCATCAAGCTATAAACTTCTTTACGTACCCGCATTGATTCCATTTGTCATTACAGTACTAATTGCGATTCCTGTCTTTAAAATTTCCAGTTCAAATGTTAAACAGATTTTTGTATCAAGTTTACAACAATCTAAAAATCCATTTATTGCCTTAGTTGGTGCCTTAGTGATGGTAAACCTAATGTTAGTGGGTGGCGAACATTCTATGGTAAAAATTATAGGTAGAACTTTTGCTGAAATTTCTGGTAGTAACTGGACTATTTTCTCCTCTTTCTTAGGCGCGATTGGATCCTTTTTCTCAGGTTCAAATACCGTATCCAACCTAACATTTGGTAGTGTTCAACTTTCTACCGCAGAAACCACAGGCATTTCTGTCGCACTTGTTCTTGCTTTACAATCTGTCGGTGGGGCAATGGGGAATATGGTATGTATCAATAACATTGTAGCGGTAAGTTCTGTGTTAAATATTTCAAACCAAGAAGGCACAATTATTAAGAAAACCATTATACCTATGATCGTTTACGGTATCATCGCCGCACTTTGCGCGCTGTTCTTAGTACCTTTATTTTATAATCTATAAAATTCACGCCAAAAATGACCGCACTTTTGCGGTCATTTCCTATTTTTCTCTTTTATGTTTCTACTATCAAAACTAACCTTTAACCCATTAAAGTGCGGTTGATTTTGCGAATGAATTTGCCCATTTAGCAAAAACCAAACTTTCTTTTTCTTTATCTTCTCAACATATTTCCTCTCTAAAAATTAATTTTTTTCATTATTTTTTTAGGTATTTTCATTAAATTTATTAAATCATTCCTTGAAATCCCTCTTATAAAATGGATAATCGTAATATTTCTCAAAAATAAATAGGAACTATAATGAAGAAAGCTATAAAATTAAATTTAATTACACTTAGCCTAATCAATACAATCGGTATGACGATTACACAAGCTCAAGCCGAAGAAACATTAGGGCAAATTGATGTCGTAGAAAAAGTGATATCAAATGACAAAAAACCTTTCACTGAAGCCAAAGCCAAAAGTACGCGTGAAAATGTCTTTAAGGAAACACAAACCATTGACCAAGTGATTCGGAGCATTCCTGGAGCATTTACTCAGCAAGATAAAGGCTCGGGTGTCGTTTCTGTAAATATTCGTGGCGAAAATGGATTAGGTCGTGTCAATACGATGGTTGATGGTGTAACCCAAACCTTCTATTCTACAGCCTTAGACTCAGGTCAATCAGGCGGAAGTTCTCAATTTGGTGCGGCAATCGATCCTAATTTTATTGCAGGTGTAGATGTTAATAAAAGCAACTTTTCGGGAGCAAGCGGTATAAATGCGTTAGCAGGCAGTGCTAATTTTAGAACATTAAGCGTTAATGATGTGATTACTGATGACAAACCATTCGGCATTATTCTGAAAGGAATGACAGGAAGCAATGCCACTAAATCCAATTTTATGACGACAGCTGCTGGCAGAAAATGGCTTGATAATGGTGGCTATGTAGGCGTGGTGTATGGTTATAGCCAACGTGAAGTTTCACAAGATTATCGTATCGGTGGCGGAGAACGATTAGCATCATTAGGGCAAGATATTCTTGCTAAAGAGAAAGAAGCTTATTTCCGCAATGCAGGTTATGTTTTAAATGCTGATGGACAGTGGACACCTGATTTAAGTAAGAATTCTTGGAGCTGTAATAAACCCAAAAACCCTAGTCTAGCAGAACCTAATTCTGATCCTAATATTAATTGTAATTTTTATAATAAATTCGATCCTAAAGCAAGCGTTAGAAAAAAAATTCTCAAACAATTAGACGAAGGCAAAAAACCACAAGATATACAAGAATTACAGGGTGAAAAAGATGGTACTTTTGGTGTAAAACCAACCGACAAATCATTTGAAGATAATAAAGAGCAATATAGTGTCGCACCTATTGAACCTGGCAGTTTGCAATCTCGTTCACGTAGCCATTTATTAAAATTTGAATATAGCGATGATCACCATACGCTAGGGGCGCAAATACGTACCCTTGATAATAAAATTGGTTCTCGCAAAATTGAAAACCGTAATTACCAAGTCAATTATAACTTCAATAATAACAGCTATCTTGATCTTAATTTAATGGCTGCACATAACATTGGCAAAACTATTTATCCTAAAGGCGGTTTTTTTGCTGGCTGGCAAGTGGCAGATAAACTTATCGCAAAAAATGTGGCAAATATTGTTGATATTAACAACAGCCATACTTTCTTGTTGCCAAAAGAAATCGATTTAAAAACCACATTAGGTTTTAACTATTTTACCAATGAATACAGTAAAAACCGTTTTCCAGAAGAATTAAGTTTGTTTTATAACGATCCTTCACACGATCGAGGTAACTACAGTAATTTAGGACGATTTCAAGGCAGCCGTAGTTTACTGCCACAACGTTCAGTGATTTTACAACCTTCTGGCAAGCAAAAATTTAAAACAGTGTATTTTGATACCGCACTTTCTAAAGGTATTTATCATTTAAATTATAATGTGAATTTTACCCATTATGCCTTTAATGGTGAGTATGTTGGATATGAAGATACAACATTTAATGAACCGATTTTGCATAAATCAGGGCATAAAAAGGCATTCAATCATTCCGCTACATTAAGTGCAGAGCTAAGTGATTATTTTATGCCATTTTTCACTTATTCACGCACACACAGAATGCCAAATATTCAAGAGATGTTTTTCTCTCAAGTGTCTGATGCAGGGGTAAACACGGCATTGAAACCTGAACAATCTGACACCTATCAACTAGGCTTTAATACTTATAAAAAAGGTCTATTCACTCAAGACGATGTGCTAGGCATCAAATTAGTGGGCTATCGTAGCTTTATTAAAAACTATATCCATAATGTTTACGGTGTTTGGTGGAGAAATGGCGTTGTACCTACGTGGGCAAGCAGTAATGGTTTTCGCTTTAATATCGCACATCAAAATTATCAACCTATCGTGAAAAAAAGCGGTGCCGAGTTAGAGCTTAATTATGATATGGGACGTTTTTTTGCGAATTTCTCTTACGCTTATCAACGCACTAATCAGCCAACCAATTATGCCGATGCCAGCCCACGTCCGAATAATGCTTCAAAAGAAGACATTTTGAAACAAGGTTATGGCTTATCTCGTGTTTCAATGCTACCAAAAGACTACGGCAGATTAGAGCTTGGTACACGTTGGTTTGATCAAAAATTAACCTTAGGTATGGCAGCCCGTTATTATGGAAAAAGTAAACGTGCGACAATTGAAGAAGAATATATCAATGGCTCTCGCTATGAAAAAAATGTTTTAGGTGAAAGAACTTACTATGCCGTGAAAAAAACAGAAGAGATAAAAAAACAACCGATTATTTTAGATTTACACGTCAGCTATGAACCAATCAAAGATTTGATTATTAAAGCGGAAGTACAAAATCTATTAGATAAACGTTATGTTGATCCGTTAGATGCTGGAAATGATGCGGCTTCGCAAAGATATTATTCAAGCTTAAATGATTCAATTTGTAGTAAAAAAGATGATATTTGTGAAGGTGGAGGAAAAGATAAAACTGTACTTTATAACTTTGCACGTGGAAGAACTTATATTCTGAGTTTGAACTATAAATTCTAGAGAGTTCATATAAAAGGCATAGCTAATAAGCTATGCCTTTTCAATAATGTTTATGAAATTTTTGATCTTATGAAAAGATTATGACGACAGTCTATCTATCATCTCTAACACTAATGCGGAAGACTGCTTCGCCGCCAATGGCAAAAACTCTTCAAAAGATATACTTGCTTTGCCATCGCCGCCATCAGAAATAGCACGAACCACCACAAAAGGCACATTAAACGCATAGCAAACTTGTGCAATCGCTGTGGCTTCCATTTCAACCCCCGTCACATTCGGGAAGTCTGCTTTTATTTGTGTAATTTTGTCTTCGCTATTAATAAAACTATCGCCAGAGCAAATTAAACCACGTTTTACCGATTGCCCTTGCTTTTCTGCAATTTCTTGAGCGAGATCTGCCAATTTTTTATCCGATAAAAATGCAGCAGGATTAGCAGGCAACTGCCCTTTTTCATAGCCAAAAGCTGTGACATCCGCATCGTGATAGCGTGTTTCATCAGAAATTACAATATCCCCCACTTTCAAGCCTTTTGCTACCCCACCTGCAGAGCCAGTATTGATTACTAAGTCTGGTTTGGCTAATTGCAATAACGCCGTCGTGCCAATAGCAGCTGCCACTTTTCCAATGCCTGATTGCAATAAGGCAACATCTTTACCGTTAATTTTACCTGCAAAAATGACCGCACTTGCTACTCGAGTTTCAGTTCTCTCCGCCATTAAATTTTTTAAAATTTCGACTTCTTGTGCCATTGCACCAACAATTCCGATTTTCATTGTTTTTGTTCCTGTTCTATTTTATTTACCAAAAAATCTAACACTGCTACGCTATAATCATCGTTATAAAGCGTACTGGCAGTGAGTACATATTTTCCACCAATGACAACGTAAGGATAGGTAAAAACACCATATTCTTCCGTCAATTCAATCGCATTTTGGATCTGTTCTTTTACGCTTTGTGAATTTTCAGTTTGAATAAATAACTGCTTATCTAGCCCTTGTTCTTCCGCCCATTGTTGAATTTTATTTGTCGCAGACAATTCCGTATAACGGGATTTTTCTGAAGTTTCAAATAACAAAACATTGGATAATTCGCCCGCACTTAATGCTTGCAAAGTATAAAAAATACGTGCGCTAAACTGGCTATCGGCAGTTGCAATAGGATATTGTTCCAACACAACTTTATATGTGCGTATTTGACTATAAAGCTCTAAAATATCCTGTGCTGAAGAACACACTCGACAATCATAATCAAAAAAGAATTGAATGCGGATTTTTTTATCGGCTCGAGACGCTTGTTCAATAGGTTCTTTATAAGAAAAATAATCCCGTCCATCTTCAAAATAGATCGTGTCCCTTGATGGCAAGTGCGGAGAATTTTGCACTGAAAATTCTTTCTGATTGACTTCTGCTAAAACAAACGACGATAAAAAAATCAAACAAAATGCCAATAACCCTTTTAATTTCATTCTATCACTCATCTATCGGCTCAATATAATCTACCAATAATTGTAGGCTACGATTGCCACGAAATTCGTTAATATCTAATTTATAGGCTAAACGAGCCTGTTTAATTGAAAGATCAGGATACAATCTTGTATTAATATTAAACGCAATCGCATCTAATAAAACCCCGCCTTGTTTTGGTTCTAGCAACATTTTTAGATGATTTTTATTTTGCCCAATTGCACGCTGGTCTAAAATTTTAAATTCGCCATCAAAGCAAGGCTCAGGAAACCCTTGCCCCCAAGTGCCTACCGATTTTATCAGCTCTGCCGTTTCAAGATTAAATTCATTTGAATTTAGTTCGCCATCTGTCCAAATTACGCCTTGTAGATGTTCTTCATCAAGCCAATCGGCAACGGTTTGATTAAAAAGATGTTGGAAATCCGCAAAATATTCTTCGCGAATACTCAAGCCTGCCGCCATTGCGTGTCCGCCAAATTTTAAAATCATATTAGGATGTTGCGAATGAATACGCTCCAGAACATCACGCATATGTAAACCTTCAATAGAACGCGCGGAACCTTTCAAAATTCCCTCACTATCTTGTGCAAAGGCAATCACTGGACGATGATATTGATCCTTAATCCTTGATGACACAATGCCTAATACGCCTTGATGCCAATCAGGTTGATAAAGCGTAATACCATAGGGTAACTCTTTAAAAAGTGCGGTAAGATTTTGACAAATTTTTATTGCCTCAAGCTTCATACCTGCTTCAATTTCTTTACGCGTTTGATTGAGCTGATCGAGATCTAAAGCTAATTCTCTGGCTTTTGACATTTCGTTCGCCAGCAAAAGTTCTACCCCAATCGACATATTATCTAAACGCCCTGCTGCATTTAAACGCGGTCCGATACAAAAACCGAGATCACTTGAAGTAAACTGTTCAATATTACGGTTAGCCACTTCTGCCAACGCAATGATACCAAGACGGCAGTGTCTAGCACGGATACGCATTAAACCTTGATAAGCAAGGATACGATTATTTTGATCTAACGGAACAACATCAGCGATGGTGCCAAGTGCCACCAGATCGAGCAAATCAGTAAAATTAGGTTGTGTTTCTGCCGTAAAAATACCGAGTTCACGAAATTTTGCTCGTACGGCTAACATCAAATAAAATGCCACACCCACACCTGCCAAGGATTTTGAAGGGAAATGACACTGACTTAAATTAGGATTAACAATCGCATCGGCTGGCGGCAAAGTTTCGGGGGGTAAATGATGATCCGTAACTAAAACTCGAATGCCTTTGTCTTTCAAAAATGCCACACCGTCAAAAGACGAAACGCCGTTATCCACCGTCATTAAAAGCTGAACACCCTTTTCAAGAGCCATTTCAGCCACAGGAATACTTAAGCCATAACCCTGTTCAAATCGATTTGGCACAAGGTAATCCACATCCGCAAAGCCAAGTTGTCTTAAAGCCAGCACACTCAATGCTGTGCTGGTTGCACCGTCAGCATCAAAATCCCCAACAATCACAATTTTTTGCTGTTGTTGATAGGCTTCCACTAATAAATTTACAGCTTGCTCAATGCCATATAACTGATTTGGATTGAGCATTGATTTCAAAGTGCGGTCTAATTCTTCGGTGTTTTTAATATGACGAGCACGATAAAGGCGATCTAATAAGGGATGGGTTGAAACAGAATTTCCAATTGGAATTTCACGGCGTTTAATAAGTTTTTTCACTGGATATTAATTCATACCTAAAAGCAAAAAGCTGTTGAAATCAACAGCTCTTTTATCTATACTTTTTCCTGTCGGTCAGGGCTTTTAACCCTGAATGCTGACAGGGGTTAAAAGCCCTACTGACCATTAGTCTAACTATTGTGTCAGCTAAGGATTTTAATGATGCCTAAATTATGCATTTATATCATAATTTTTGTGTTGTTAATGCTTTTAAGCTCCCCAGCATATTAAGCATACCGACTATTAAAACACAAGGGGTAGGCAACTGCCCCTTGTTTTTCATTATAAAATTATTGTGCTGTTTCTTCAAGTGCTCTTAATAAATCAGCTGGTTTTAAATAACCGCCAATAAGCTCACCAGTTGAGGTAACAATACTTGGTGTTCCTCGTACACCAAATTGAATACCTAATTCATAATGTTTTTTCACGATATTTGGCGTTTTAACTTCTTTTGGTAAATTGCCTTTTTCTGCTTCATTTAAAGCAAAAACGGGATCTTTCGCCGTCCAAATCGCTTCCATTTGTTTCGCTGTTTGATTATTCATACCTGCACGAGGGAAAGCTAGATAACGCACAGTAATACCAAGATCGTTATATTCTTTTAATTGCTGATGTAACAAATGGCAATAATGGCAGGTAATATCCATAAATACTGTTACTACGTGTTTTTCATTTTTCGCAGGATAAACAATCATCTCGTCTTTATAAGAATTAAGTTTATCCACTAAAATTTTACCTGCGACATCAACAGGGCCATTATTTGTGAGTTCATAAAGTTTACCTTCAAAAAGATATTTTCCATCTTCGCTCACATAGAGTATACCTTGATCCGTGACAGCCGTTTTAATGCCTGAAATCGGCGAAGATTTAATAACAATATTTGATATATTAAAAGACTGTAATTTGCGTTTAATTGCCGCATCATCTGCCATTGCATTAGCCGCAGCCACGCACAAAAGTGCGGTAAAAATTTTCTTCATTTTTTGTTCCTAAATTAGCTTGAGTGAGAAAGTCTAAAATTATAGAGAGATTGCTAATTTCTGCAAGGTCAAACTATCCAAAAATCAGAAAATAGCATATAATTCCACACTTTATCACACAGTGAATTTATTATGTTTGAAATCAATCCTGTAAAAAATAAAATCATCGATTTATCTGACCGCACTTCGGTGCTTCGGGGGTATCTTTGACTTTGATGCCAAAGTTGAGCGTTTAGAAGAAGTCAATGCCGAACTAGAACAGCCAGATGTTTGGAATGATCCAGATAAAGCTCAAACGCTTGGTAAAGAACGGGTTTCTTTAGAACAAGTTGTAAATACCATCAAAAATTTAGAACAAGGTTTAGAAGATGTTGATGGCTTGTTAGAACTCGCTATCGAAGCAGAAGACGAAGACACCTTCAATGAAGCGGTCGCTGAATTAGATGAACTCGAACAACAACTCGAAAAATTAGAGTTCCGTCGAATGTTTAGTGGCGAACATGATGCTTGCGATTGCTATGTGGACTTACAAGCTGGTTCTGGCGGTACGGAAGCTCAAGATTGGACAGAAATGTTGCTGCGTATGTATCTTCGTTGGGCTGAAAGCAAAGGTTTTAAAACAGAACTGATGGAAGTCTCTGACGGCGATGTAGCAGGATTGAAATCGGCAACCATTAAAGTGAGCGGTGAATATGCCTTTGGTTGGTTACGAACAGAAACGGGCATTCATCGTTTAGTGCGTAAAAGTCCATTTGATTCCAATAACCGTCGTCACACATCATTCAGCGCGGCATTTGTCTATCCTGAAATTGATGACGATATTGATATTGAAATCAATCCTGCTGATTTACGTATTGATGTTTATCGAGCGTCGGGAGCAGGTGGTCAGCACGTAAACAAAACTGAAAGTGCGGTGCGAATTACCCATATGCCAAGTGGCATTGTTGTGCAATGTCAAAACGACCGTTCACAGCACAAAAACAAAGATCAAGCGATGAAACAATTAAAAGCAAAATTGTATGAGCTTGAGTTACAGAAGAAAAATGCGGATAAGCAAGCAATGGAAGATAATAAATCCGACATTGGTTGGGGAAGCCAAATTCGCTCTTACGTATTAGACGATTCACGCATTAAAGATTTACGTACTGGCGTAGAAAACCGTAATACGCAAGCCGTATTAGACGGGGATTTAGATCGATTTATTGAAGCGAGTTTAAAAGCGGGCTTGTAGAAATTTCTTGCCTTCCCCTGTTTACGGGGGAAGGTGGCGCGAAGCGACGGAAGGGGGCTTTCGATAATATATTTCCTTTAGTCTTCGACAGCTCCTAAAGTAAACAAAGAAAATAAAAATTTCTTATTAATTTATAAAAAAGGTAAACAATATGTCAGAACAAGAAGTTAAAGAATTAGATCTCAATGGCGAAATGCTCGTTCGTCGTGAAAAATTAGCCGCATTACGTACAAAAGGTAATGTATTTCCAAACAAGTTTCGTCGTGATGCTCTCGCACAAGATTTGCACAATCAATATGATGCAGAAGACGGGGAAATCTTAAAAGAAAAAAGCATTGAAGTACAAGTTGCTGGTCGTATTATGACTCGTCGTGCAATGGGTAAAGCAACGTTTATCACTATTCAAGATATGAGCGGTAAAATCCAGCTTTACGTTGCACGCGATAATTTGCCTGAAGGTGTTTATGCTGAAGATGTAGGTAACTGGGATTTAGGCGATATCATTGGGGTGAAAGGTACACTTTTCAAAACTAAAACCAATGAATTAACCATCAAAACAACTGAAGTTCAACTTTTAACCAAAGCACTTCGTCCATTACCAGACAAATTCCATGGTTTAACCGACCAAGAAGTCCGTTATCGCCAACGTTATTTAGATTTAATTTCTAACGAAGAATCTCGCCGCACTTTTATTATTCGTTCTAAAGTTGTCGCGGGTATTCGTGAATATTTCATTTCCAAAGGCTTTATGGAAGTGGAAACGCCAATGTTACAAGTGATTCCAGGCGGTGCATCTGCACGTCCTTTCGTGACTCATCATAATGCATTAGATGTGGATATGTATTTACGTATCGCACCTGAACTTTATTTAAAACGCTTAGTTGTTGGTGGGTTTGAACGAGTATTTGAATTAAACCGCAACTTCCGTAATGAAGGGGTTTCTGTTCGTCATAATCCAGAATTTACTATGCTTGAATATTATCAAGCCTATGCAGATTACCACGATTTAATGGATAACACCGAAGAACTTCTTCGTAAATTAGCGATTGATATTCTTGGTACGACTATTGTGAAATACGGCGAATACGAATTTGATTTTGGTAAACCATTCGAACGTATTACGTTACACGATGCAACCATTAAATATGGTGCAGACAAAGGTATCGTAAAAGAAGATTTATATGACTTTAATCGTGCAAAAGCCACGGCTGAACGCTTAGGTATTGAAGTACAAAAATCTTGGGGTTTAGGCAGCATTGTCAATGCAATTTTTGAAGAAGTAGCTGAACATCATTTAGTTCAACCAACATTCTTAATGGCTCATCCTGCGGAAATTTCGCCACTTGCACGTCGCAATGATGAAAATCCAGATGTAACAGATCGTTTTGAGCTATTTATCGGTGGTCGTGAAATCGGTAATGGTTTCTCAGAATTAAATGATGCGGAAGACCAAAATGAACGTTTTGATGCACAAGTGGCTGCAAAAGAAGCTGGCGATGATGAAGCGATGTTTAAAGATGAAGACTTTGTTGTTGCATTAGAGCACGGCTTACCACCAACAGCTGGGGAAGGTTTAGGTATCGACCGCCTAGCGATGCTTTATGCAAATGCACCGTCAATTCGTGATGTGATCTTATTCCCTGCAATGCGTCAGAAATAATAAAGATACAAACAAAAGCCACTATTTGGTGGCTTTTTTATTTTAATAAAAAGAGAATTTTATATTCCCTTCTTATTGTTTAACGATTAACCATTGATAAATTTTTCGCCCAATTCAATATCTGCACGTAAAGTTGGCAACATATTTTCTAGGGCTTGTTGTTCAAAATTGCTTAATGGACCAATTGGTAAAATTTCTTCTACGCCTTCTTTGCCTAAACGAACTGGTTGAGAGAAGAAACGAGCATATTTGCCATCGCCTTCAACATAAGTACATTCAACCACTGTCTCGCCACTCAATCCTTTCACTAAAGAACGCGCAAAACGTGCTGCAGCTTGCGCCATTGAAAGCGTTGCAGAACCGCCACCTGCTTTTGCATTGACCACTTCTGTACCTGCATTTTGGATACGTTTTGTTAATGGTTCGATTTCATCTTCGTTCCATTTTGCATATTGAACTTGAGAAAGTAATGGAAGAATAGTCACACCTGAGTGACCACCAATAACAGGAACGCTTGTGCGAGAAACATTTAAACCTTTTAATTCAGCCACAAAAGTTTCAGAACGTAACACGTCTAAAGTTGTCACACCAAATAATTTACGTTTGTCGTAAACGCCTGCTTTTTTCAACACTTCAGCCGCAATCGCAACAGTAGTATTTACTGGGTTAGTGATGATACCAACACAAGCTTTAGGGCAAGTAACCGCAACTTTTTCAATTAAACCACGCACGATACCAGCATTAATATTGAATAAATCTGAACGATCCATACCAGGTTTACGCGCAACACCAGCAGAAATTAATACAACATCCGCACCCTCAAGTGCAGGAGTTGGATCTTCGCCAGAAAAACCTTTCACATTCACTGCCGTTGGAATATGGCTAACATCCACTGCAACACCTGGTGTTACTGGGGCAATATCATACAATGCTAAGTCGGTGCCTGCTGGCAACTGAAGTTTTAGTAATAACGCTAATGCTTGACCAATACCACCTGCAGCACCTAATACAGCAACTTTCATAAATACTCCTTATGTGTTAGTTAATTTAAAACAGACTGATTTTAAAATGTTCATCTTACAATTACAAATAGAGAAATATCATTCTATGATCTAGTTCACATTTCTGAGATAAATATTTTCTTCTCTTTGTTCTTATTCATATTTCAGTTGATGAAAGTGAATTTTTATGCAATTCTTATGCAAATTTTGACTATTGAAAAATAAAGATGACTGAGAATTTAACTCGCGCTTTTAAAGAATTACTCAACCAAGAACGCTTTGGTTCTCAAAGTGAAATTGTCGATGCCTTAAAAAAACAAGGCTTTACTGGTATTAATCAATCAAAAATATCAAGAATGCTCAGCAAATTTGGTGCGGTTCGCACCCGTAATACCAAAATGGAAATGGTCTATTGCTTACCAAATGAATTAAGTGTTCCCAATACCAGTAGTCCATTAAAAAATCTTGTCTTAGATGTTGATCACAATGCGATGTTAATCATAATAAAAACGACGCCCGGTGCTGCTCAATTAATTGCACGATTACTTGATTCCATTGGAAAATCAGAAGGCATTTTAGGTACTATCGCAGGCGATGATACTATTTTTGTCACGCCCACAAACGATAAACCTATCGACGAATTATTGCAAAATATCCAACGTTTATTTGAAAACGCATTGTAATGAATATTCTATTAACGGGAGGAACAGGACTTATCGGCAAAGCACTTGTCGAACAACTCTGTTTACGCAATGAACAAGTGACGATCTTAACGCGCTCAAGTTCGCCGCACACTCTCTCAAAGCACAAAAACATCAAATTTATTACCGCACTTTCCCAACTTAATTCACAAGAACAGTTTGATGCCATCATCAATCTTGCTGGCGAGCCAATTTTTCATAAAGTTTGGTCGAAAAACCAGAAATCTATTTTACGAGAAAGTCGTTTAAGCCTCACTACTCAACTGGTTGAATTCATCAATCAGTATCAGCAACACCCTATTTTTATATCAGGTTCAGCGACTGGAATTTACGGCGATCAAGACGAACAAAAAATTACCGAAACAAGCAAAACAGCAAAAACCTTCACTGCACAATTATGCCAAGATTGGGAAAATATCGCGCAACAAGCTAATGCGAGAGTTTGTTTGATTCGAACAGGCATAGTCTTTTCTAAGAAAGGAGGCGCACTTGCTAAAATGTTGCCTTTATACAAATGGGGACTTGGCGGTAAACTGGGCAAGGGAGAGCAATATTTCCCTTGGATTGCTTTGGAAGATATGGTAAACGGCATTTTATTTTTACTCGATCATTCAGAATGCAGAGGGGCGTTTAACTTCGCTGCCCCCAAGTCTATAAAACAGCATAAATTTAACCGCACTTTAGCTCAACTATTAAAACGTCCTGCCTTTGCAACCATTCCAAAATGGCTATTACATTTTATTCTTGGCGAGCGAGCAAATCTATTACTCGAAAGTCAAAATGTTGTACCTGAAAAATTACTCAAAGCAGGATTCCAATTTCAATATGCTGATTGCAAAAACTATCTAGAAGACATCCTAAAAAACAAATAAAAAAATCACCGCACTTTTAATACGATGATTTTTATCCCTCTTAATGCCTAGCATTTATTGTTCATTGTAAATTTCAAGATTGGATGCTTGTTTTTCTCGTTTTTTCTTTGCACTATCATTGCGTTGAGTTGCGATTTTATTAAGATATTCAGGGCTAATATCGCCTGTAATATATTCGCCTGTGAAAACAGAACAATCAAAACCTTGAATGGCTGGATTTTCCAATTGAACAGATTCAGTAAGTGCGGTCAGATCTTGGAAAATTAATTTGTCTACGCCAATCAAATGCGCAATTTCCTCAACATTTCGCCCATAAGCGATCAGTTCATCACGACTCGGCATATCAATACCATATACATTCGGATAACGAATTTCTGGAGCAGCAGAGGCGAAGTAAATTTTCTTCGCACCAGCTGAGCGAGCCATTTCAACAATTTGCTCAGAGGTTGTACCTCGAACAATAGAATCGTCCACCAATAACACGCTTTTATCTTTAAATTCAGCTTTAATGGTATTCAATTTGCGACGAACAGAACTAATACGCTGTGCTTGACCTGGCATAATAAAGGTACGGCCAACATAGCGATTTTTCACAAATCCTTGGCGATAAGGCTTCCCTAGTACACGAGCTATTTGTAACGCAATATCTGTGGAGGTTTCAGGAACGGGAATCACCACATCAATATTATCAATTTCATCAGCCCATTCTTTTGCAATTTTTTGTCCGAGTTTTTCGCCCATATGAACACGTGCGGCATAAACAGAGACGCCATCAATCGTTGAATCTGGGCGTGCAAAATAAACATACTCAAAAATACAAGGATTTAGCACCGCACTTTCGGTACATTGCTGCGAATAAAGCTCGCCATTAAACGTCACATAAACGGCTTCGCCTGCAGCAATATCACGCACAAACTCGAAACCTACAATATCTAAAGCCACTGTTTCAGAGGCAAACATATAATCAGTTTTGCCATTTTCTTCGCGTTTACCCAGCACCAAAGGACGAATACCAAAAGGATCACGAAACGCAACCATGCCATGCCCAATAATCATCGCTAAACAAGCATAAGCACCGCGAACATCCTTGTGTGTTTTATGAACGGCATAGAAAATATCTTGTGGATCGAGCTGATCTTGAGGAATGTGATCGAGATGGTTAGCGAGAATATTAAGAAGAAGTTCAGAATCTGAATTCGTGTTTACATGGCGGCGAGCTGTTTTAAAGACCTTTTCTTTTAACTCCACTGAGTTGGTTAAATTACCGTTATGCACCAAAGTGACACCATAGGGAGAATTCACATAAAAAGGCTGTGCCTCTGAGACGCTAGAACTCCCCGCTGTAGGATAGCGAACATGCCCCAACCCAGCATTTCCTTGCAACCGTAGCATATGTTCTTGATGAAACACATCGCTGACTAAACCATTAGCTTTACGTAAGCGAAAACGGTTTTCATCATCAACCGTTACAATACCTGCCGCATCTTGTCCACGATGTTGCAAAAGGGTTAATGCTGCATAAATAGATTCATTAACCGGACTTTAGCTAACAATACCGACAATACCACACATTTTGTGTTCCTTATTGATTAAGCGTTGGAGTTAAAAAACTTGAACTCGCCTGAAGTTGTTGAAAGAACCATTCAATAATAAAACCAAAGTGCGGTATTAATTGAGATTCTTTCCACCAATCAGTTTGTTCAAAATTGGTAAAAGTATCCATAAAAAATAACAACGCAGCCACAATCAGCGCACCGCGCACTAAACCGAAAGCTGCACCTAATACGCGATCAGTGCCGCTTAAACCCGTCTTATCCACTAATTGACTAATCACATAATTTACTATGGCACCCACAATTAAAGTCAGAACAAACAAAATGGCGATTGCAGTTCCATTACGAATATACATTGATTCAATTTGCGTAAGATAAGCAGCAAGATAAGGATAGAACTGACTTGCTACGATAAATGCCACAACCCAGCTACCAAGTGAAAGTACTTCGCGTACAAAACCACGTAATAAACTGACAAGAATGGAAAAAGCGATAATGCCAATAATAATGTAATCGATCATTAAAAAATCTCTCAATGAAAAACGGCCGTTTAAAACGACCGAGGTATTCTACAAAAATACAGCCAAAAAGAAAACGTTTGCGTAAACTAAATTTCCTGCCAAAAAGCACGTTCAAATTTGCTTTGAGCTTTCCTTAAGACTTCCGCTAAATGTTGATATGTCGGTTTTTCTTGCACAAAAGGCAAGGGTTCATTTTGTTGTTTTAAGCGTTCGCAAATATCGTAAAACCATACCGCACTTTGATTTTCTAATGGCGAATTTGCACGCTTACCAAGCCAATAAAGCCCTTGAAAAGGAATAAGCAAGGCAAAAAGTGCGGTCAAAATTGCGATAGAAAATGCCATTAAATCATTTTTTGCATAAATCTGTTGCCACAGTATTACAAATACAGCAACAAAAGGCATAAATTTTTGTGCAAAACTCGTGGCTTTCATAATACGGTTTTCAGGGAAAATAATCCCTAACTTCGCCTCCTGCGGCCAAGTATTAAGATAAATTTGTCCCTGTTTAAAAATGGAAAAAAACGCCATAAAAAACACCTCAAAAAATTGACCGCACTTATCATACGCTATTTTAAGTCTATTTTTAGTAAAAATAGTTTAATTTTTCAAAAAATACGATAAAGTTTGTATTTTTTCCTTACCGATGAATTTATTTTATTCATCAAAAGGTGTATCCTATACCTAATTTTTCAAACCATCTTAAATGATGGATTTTTATTAACCTCAATCAAATATAGGGTTCCTATGTCAAAACTTGTTCTTATCCTTAACTGCGGTAGTTCTTCACTAAAATTTGCAATTCTTGATCCAGCAACAGGGGAAGAAAAATTATCTGGCTTAGCCGAAGCATTTTTCTTACCAGAAGCACGTATCAAATGGAAACTCAATGGAGAGAAAGGTAACGCAGATTTAGGCGCAGGTGCAGCGCATACTGAAGCACTTAATTTTATCGCATCTAACATTCTGAATGATGAGCTTAAAAATTCTATCGCGGCAATTGGTCATCGTATCGTTCACGGTGGCGAAAAATACACTCAATCTGTCATCGTAACAGATGAAGTTGTTAAAGGAATTGAAGATGCTGCACAATTTGCGCCACTTCACAACCCTGCTCACTTAATTGGTATTCGCGAAGCATTCAAGGCATTCCCACACTTAAAAGATAAAAACGTGGTAGTTTTTGATACAGCATTCCACCAAACTATGCCTGAAGAAGCCTTCCTTTATGCCCTTCCATACTCTTTATATAAAGAGCACGGCGTACGTCGCTATGGTGCACACGGCACAAGTCACTACTTCGTTTCTCGTGAAGTCGCTGAATATGTAGGCAAACCTGCAGATCAAGTAAATGCTATTATTTGTCACTTAGGTAATGGTGGTTCTGTTTCTGTTGTGCGTAACGGTCAATGTATTGATACTTCAATGGGCTTAACTCCGTTAGAAGGTTTAGTAATGGGTACGCGTTGTGGCGATATTGACCCCGCAATCGTATTCTACCTATACAAAACACTAGGTATGTCTATGGATCAAATCGAAGAGACTTTAGTGAAAAAATCGGGTCTTTTAGGTTTAACTGAAGTAACAAGCGACTGCCGTTATGCTGAAGATAACTACGATGATGAATCTAAACCAGAAACAAGACGTGCTTTAAATGTTTATAGCTATCGTTTAGCGAAATACATTGGTGCTTATATGGCTGTGTTGGGCGATAATCACTTAGATGCAATTGCATTCACTGGTGGTATTGGCGAAAACTCAGCGCACGTTCGTGAATTAGCCTTAAATCACTTAAAATTATTCGGCATTAAAATCGATCACGAACGAAATCTTGCCACACGTTTTGGTAAAGATGGTGTTATCACCACTGATGATTCCGCATTTAAAGCAATTGTTCTTCCAACTAACGAAGAATTGGTTATCGCACAAGATACCGCAAAACTTTGTTTCTAATTTAACAACAAGCTGCCGAATTTTTCGGCAGTTTTTATTTATAATATATACATATTAAGGTTTAACTATGTCTCGCACGATTATTCTTATCCCTGTAAGTACAGGCGTGGGTTTAACTAGCATTAGTCTTGGATTAATCCACTCTCTCGAACAAAAAGGCGCAAAAGTTGCTTTTATGAAACCAGTTTCTCAACCAAGCACTGGCGAAGATAAATTGGATCGCACAACTTCTATTATTCGCACTAGCACTAGCCTTGAAACTGCCGAACCTTTTATGTTAAGCGTGGCAGAATCATTAATTGGTCAAAATCAGTCTGACGTATTGTTAGAAAAAATTGTAGCTAACCACCAACAATTAACCAAAAATAATGACATCGTTGTAGTTGAAGGCTTAATACCCACAAGAAAACACGGTTACGCAAACAGTATCAACTATGAAATTGCACAAGCATTAGATGCAGAAATCGTATTAGTTGCAGCACCTGCAACTGAAACGCCAACCGAATTAAAAGATCGCGTAGAAGCTGCAGCCTCTCTATTTGGTGGTAAAAACAATCCAAATCTTTTAGGTGTTGTTGTAAACAAATTCAATGCACCTGTTGATGAATCAGGTCGTACTCGTCCAGATCTTGCTGAAATTTTTGATTCATTCCAACACAATCATATTAGCGAAACAGAAGTAAACAAGTTATTTGCAGGTAGTGCCATCAAGTTATTAGCTTGTGTGCCTTGGAATGCAAATTTAATCGCGACACGAGCAATCGACTTAGTTAAACATTTAGGTGCATCAATCATTAATGAAGGAGAAATCAATCGCCGTATTCGTGGTATCACTTTCTGTGCAAGAAGTTTACCAAATATGGTTGAGCATTTCCGTGCAGGCAGCTTATTAGTCGCTTCAGCAGATCGTCCAGATGTGCTTGTAGCAGCCGCTCTTGCAGCATCAAACGGTATTGAAATCGGCGGTCTCTTATTAACTGGCGGTTACAAAATTGATGCTCAAATTAATAAACTTTGCCGTCCAACTTTTGAAAAAGCGAAATTACCGATCTTCCGTATTGAAGGCAATACTTGGCAAACTGCATTAAGTTTACAAAGTTTTAATCTGGAAGTGCCTGTTGATGACAAAGAACGTATTGAAAATATTAAACAATACATTAGCCAACACTTTAATGCTGACTTTATCAATAATTTAGTTGCAGATTCCAGCCGTTTACCTCGCTTATCCCCACCTGCATTCCGTTTCCAATTAACTGAACTTGCTCGTGCGGCGAAAAAACGTATTGTGCTTCCTGAAGGCGATGAACCTCGTACAATCAAAGCAGCCGTACTTTGCGCAGAACGTGGCATTGCTGAATGTGTACTTTTAGCAGATCCTGCATCAGTTCAACGTGTTGCAGAAGCACAAGGTGTTAAATTAGGTAAGGGTATTACAATCATCAATCCTGCTGACGTTCGTGAAAACTATGTTGCTCGTTTAGTCGAATTACGTAAAGCGAAAGGTATGACTGAAACCGCAGCACGTGAACAATTAGAGGATACCGTAGTGCTTGGTACTATGATGTTAGAAGCAAATGAAGTAGATGGTTTAGTATCTGGAGCCGTTCACACCACTGCAAACACCATTCGCCCACCAATGCAAATCATCAAAACTGCACCAGGTAGTTCAATCGTTTCTTCTATCTTCTTTATGTTATTACCAGATCAAGTGCTTGTTTATGGCGACTGCGCGGTAAACCCAGATCCAACAGCAGAACAACTTGCGGAAATCGCAATTCAATCTGCGGATTCTGCGAAAGCATTTGGTATTGATCCAAAAGTCGCAATGATTTCTTACTCAACGGGTACATCTGGTAGCGGTGCTGATGTGGAAAAAGTGAAAGAAGCAACCCGTATTGCGAAAGAAAAACGCCCTGATTTATTAATCGATGGCCCATTACAATACGATGCAGCTGTGATGGAAGACGTGGCTCGCTCTAAAGCACCAAATTCACCAGTAGCAGGTAAAGCAACAGTATTCGTATTCCCTGACTTAAATACGGGTAACACCACTTACAAAGCAGTACAACGTTCTGCAGATTTAGTGTCTATTGGCCCAATGCTTCAAGGTATGCGTAAACCAGTCAATGACTTATCTCGTGGTGCCTTAGTTGATGATATTGTGTACACAATTGCCTTAACCGCAATTCAAGCAACACAATAGTTCAAGTAAAAACATAAAAGAAAATACCGCACTTTGCCCCAGTCAGTAAAAGTGCGGTATTTTTTATAACGTTTTTTACAAATCAACCAAAATCAAAATTGCGGCTTCGCCACCCCATTCTCTTGGTGCTTGATGTAATGCCCGCACTTTAGGATGTTGTACTAGCCAACGTGGAATTTGTTTTTTCAATGTAAAGGTGCCATAGCCCGTCATAATGCTGGCACAATCAACATGCTCATTTTCACAAGCCAGTAAAAGTGCGGCTAATTCTTGCTTAGCTTGTTCACGGGTTAAACCGTGTAAATCTAAAAACAATTCTGGCGAAAAATCTCCACGACGAAGTTGTTTTAATAAATGAGAATCTTCCCCATCACGTAAATATTTCACAACACCATCATTGTCATTCAGTAACGGCTCATATTCATCAGAAAAATAGAACAAGGTATCTTCTTTCGCTCGTAATTCTTTCAATTCTCTTTTTTTCTGATCACGTTTTTGGCGGGGGGCAACAAAAGTATCTTGTTTAATTGGCTTAATGCCTTTGGTTTCCGCGCGGAATAAATCAAATTCGTCTTGCATTTTTTTCTCATTAATTTCAAATTTTGCGTATCATATCATAGTTCTACATTCTCATCTGTGGTATAACTACGCCAAATTTTCATACCGAATTTTATGCTAACTTTTCTACTCACTTTTATGGAGAAATGCGATGGAAACTTCACATAACCAAGAATTAGTTGCAACTATCTTGGAAGATAATGTTGCAAACGAACTGCAAACCATCCAAGATTTTCTGCGTTGGACGTATAGCATTCTCAATCGTTCTGATATTTACTTCGGGCAAGGACACGATAATCCTTGGGATGAAAGCCTGCAACTCGTTTTAAGTGGCTTACATTTACCCATTGATTTACCTACCGAATTATTTAACAGTCGATTAACCCCATCTGAAAAAGAAACCTTAGTTCAACTTGCATTAACCCGAATCGAACAACGTGTACCAGTGGCATATTTAACAAATAGTGCTTGGTTCTGCGGTCACGAATTTTATGTCGATGAACGAACCATTATTCCACGTTCTCCAATTAGTGCGTTAATTCAAGATCGCTTTGAAGATTTAATTTCACAGGAACCTTATCATATTCTCGATCTATGCACAGGTAGTGGCTGTATTGCCATCGCTTGTGCTTATGCTTTCCCAAATGCGGAAGTAGATGCTGTCGATTTATCAGTTGATGCACTTAATGTCGCAGAGATCAATATTTCACGCCATCAATTAGAACATCGTGTATTCCCGATTCAATCAAACTTATTTACAAATATTTTAGGACAAAAATACGATCTTATCGTGACCAATCCACCTTATGTGGATGAAGAAGATCTCGCCGATATGCCAGAAGAATTCCATTTTGAGCCAGAGTTAGCCTTAGGCTCTGGCAGTGATGGCTTAAACATTACCAAACAAATTTTAAAACAAGCACCAAATTACTTAACCGAAAATGGCGTATTGGTGTGTGAAGTGGGCAATAGTATGGTGAGCTTAATTGAGCAATATCCAGATGTGCCATTTGAATGGGTAGAACTTAAAAATGGCGGGCTAGGCGTATTTGCTATTCAGCGTAAAGATTTAGTGAAATATCACGATCTCTTTTAATCTTTTAAGTGCGGTTGAAATTCTTATTAAATTTCAACCGCACTTCATTTATACATTGTTATCTTGTTTCCAATTCAATGCCTTCAAATAATTTTTTCACTGAATTGTTATCACGCAAACGCTCGGCTTTTTCTACGACACTACGAGTTAAGTGCGGCGAAAAATATTCCATAAAATCATACATATAATTACGTAAGAACGTGCTATGTTTAAATGCAATATTCGTCATACTTGGGCGGAACAAATGGCTTGCATCAATCAGTACAAGATCCGCATCTAGTGCCGTATGTGCCATAGATGCCATAATGCCCACCCCTAACCCCAAGCGCACATAAGTTTTAATAACATCAGCATCGGTAGCCGTAAAGACTATATTCGGTAAAATACCGGCACTATTAAATGCGTAATCTAAATCAGAAACACCCGTAAAACCAAATGTGTAAGTCACAAGTGGGTATTTTCCTAATTCCTCAATGGTCAGTTCTTTCACTTTAGCAAGTGGATGATCGAGCGTAACAATCACGGCACGATTCCACCAATAGCATGGAATCTGAACTAAATCATCAAATAAATAAGGTGCTTCAGTGGTAATTACCAAATCCACTTCGCCTGACATTAAAGCATCGTGAATTTGTGTTGGCGAACCTTGATGAATATGCAAACTCACATCAGGATATTTTTTAGAAAAACGTTCAATCACGCTTGGCAACATATAACGTGCCTGAGTGTTTGTTGTCGCAATACGTAACACACCGTGATTTGGCTGAGTATATTCATCGGCAACGGCACGGATACCTTGCGCTTTAACAAGTAACTCGCGTGCAATCGAAATAATTTTTTTCCCTGCTGGTGTAATTGATTTTATATGTTTGCCATGACGCTCAAAAATTTCCAGACCTAATTCATCTTCTAAGAGGCGAACTTGTTTACTGATACCCGGCTGCGATGTGTAAAGTGCATTTGCAGCTTCTGTAACATTCAAATTTTGGTTTACAATCTCAACGATATAACGCAATTGCTGCATTTTCATAAAAAAGTCCTTATTTTTTATAACGTTTATTCATCTCCGAATAACGTTTCACCGCTTTACGAATTTGCCCAGATTTTGGACGACGACTTGCCTGTTTTACATCTAATTTCGTTGCGGTTTCAGCAGGTAATCCCACCAATTCACGCAAATAATTGACGTTTTCAAGATCCATTTCTTCCCAGCCACCACGAGGCAAACCTTTCATTAATTTGATATTTCCATAACGAATACGAATTAATCGGCTAACTTGAATACCTTGGGATTCCCACAAACGACGCACCTCACGATTACGTCCTTCCATCAAGGTTACATCATACCATTGGTTAATACCCACACCGCCTGTAAATTTAATTTCTTTAAAATTGGCAGGGCCATCTTCAAGCTGAACGCCTTTGCGTAAACGTGCTAACATCGCATCATCCACTTGACCAAATACACGCACAGAATATTCACGTTCAACTTCACGACTTGGGTGCATTAAGCGATTTGCCAGCTCTCCATCAGTGGTAAAAAGCAACAAACCCGATGTATTAATATCTAAACGCCCTACTGCAATCCAACGCGACCCCGTTAAACGTGGCAAACGATCAAACACAGTCGCACGCCCTTCTGGGTCGCTACGCGTACAAAGTTCCCCTTCAGGTTTGTAATACATTAACACTCGACAAATTTCTTTTTGTGCGTGGCTAAGATTAATGATTTGACCATCAATACGCACTTTTACGCCAGAATGTACGTCAATTCGATCGCCTAAAATCGCAATTTTACCCTCTACGCTCACTCGACCGGAGGCAATCATCGTTTCAATTTCACGACGAGAGCCTTGCCCAGCACGCGCTAAAACTTTCTGTAATTTTTCGCCCTCTATTTTAGGTTGATTCGAGGCTTTTACAACAGGTTTCGCTTTTGGCTTAGCTAAAAATTTGTTGTCAGAATTAACCGCACTTTTTTTCGTATTTGCCGTTTCTATGTGAGCAATACGAGACACTGAACGTCTATCACTTTTAGCTGAAAAATCACTTTTCTTTACTGAATTTTTGGAAAAGTGCGGTTGTTTTTGAGTTTGTTTTTGACTAGGTTTCATTGTTTTCCTTGAATAATGGAAAGGTCGCTTTCACAAGCGTCTATCTGTTACATAATATGTATTAAATAAAAGGATCAGTGCTTCCACTTCCCTCGCGTAAAATCACTGGCGATTCTTCCGTTAAATCCACCACTGTTGTAGGCTCTTGCCCTAAATATCCACCATGGATAATTAAATCCACTTGATGTTCTAAACGATCACGAATTTCTTCAGGATCGGATTGTGTAGTATGTTCTTCATTAGGCAACATTAACGAACAAGATAAAATAGGCTCACCTAAAGCTGAAAGTAAATCTAAAGCGATCTTATTATCTGGTACGCGTAAACCAATGGTTTTACGTTTTGATGTCATTAAACGACGCGGTAATTCTTTCGTTGCTGTAAGAATAAAAGTATAACGCCCTGGCGTATTATTTTTAATCAAACGATAAGCGATATTATTCACTGTTGCGTAAGTTGAAAGTTCCGATAAATCACTACACACCAAGGTAAAATTATGTCCTTCAGGCAATTTACGAATTGCCACAATGCGATCCATTGCGTGTTTATCGCCCATCATACAGCCTAAGGCATATCCCGAATCCGTTGGATACACAATTACACCGCCTTTTTGTAAAATCTCTACGGCTTGATTAATCAAGCGCGCTTGTGGATTTTCAGGGTGGATATAAAAAAATTGGCTCATCTGTTTCTTCCTTAAAAAGTGTGCGCTGATTATAGCAGTTTTGCGTTCACTTTATAATGGCGAGCATATAAAAATAAAGGCGTAGAGAGTCAATCTACGCCTTGTCAAACTAAAGTGCGGTTAATTTTCTTAAATTATTTTAATATCTTTCTCAAAGCTGCACCAATTTCAGCGAGGCTTTTTACACAGGTCACGCCTGCGGCCTCAAGCGCTGCAATTTTTTCTGCGGCAGTACCTTTTCCGCCACTAATAATAGCACCAGCATGCCCCATCCGTTTGCCTTTTGGCGCAGTGATACCCGCAATATACGCAACCACTGGTTTAGTGACATTATCTTTAATGAAGATTGCCGCATCTTCCTCTGCGGAACCACCGATCTCGCCAATCATCACAATAGCTTCAGTTTCGGGATCTTGTTGAAATCTTTCAAGAATATCAATAAAACTAGAACCAGGTATGGGATCGCCACCGATACCAACACAAGTAGATTGCCCAAAGCCTTCATCTGTAGTTTGTTTTACCGCTTCATACGTTAAAGTACCAGAACGAGAAACAATCCCCACTTTGCCTTTTTTATGTATGTGAGCAGGCATAATGCCGATTTTACATTCATCAGGTGTAATCACACCAGGGCAATTTGGCCCAATCATCACAACACCAGTTTCATTTAATTTTTGTTTCACTTTAAGCATATCCAATGTAGGGATGCCCTCAGTAATACAGACAATTAACTTAATCCCTGCATCAATGGCTTCAATTATAGCATCTTTACAAAATGGTGCTGGCACATAAATGACTGTCGCTGTTGCCCCCGTATTTTCGACCGCTTCACGAACTGTATTAAATACAGGCAAACCAAGATGGCTACTGCCTCCTTTATTTGGCGATACGCCACCAACTAATTGCGTTCCATAGGCTAATGCTTGTTCAGAATGAAAAGTCCCTTGTCCACCAGTAAAACCTTGGCAAATCACTTTAGTATTTTTATCAATTAAAATCGCCATTAGTGTTCTCCTTTTGCTGCATTCACAGCTAATTCTGCAGCTTGTTGTAAATTCTGTGCGGTAAGGATATTAACATCGCTTTGCGTTAAAATTTGGCGACCGATTTCAGCGTTCGTTCCTTCTAATCGAACAACCACAGGCACTCTCACGCCCACTTCATTTACTGCAGCAATCACGCCTTCAGCAATCAAATCACAACGAACAATGCCACCAAAAATATTCACTAAAATCACTTTAACGGAAGGATCGGTTAAAATGATTTTAAACGCTTCAGCAACCCGCTCTTTCGTTGCACCACCACCCACATCAAGAAAATTCGCAGGCTTCCCACCATAGAGTTTCACAATATCCATGGTGCCCATTGCAAGACCAGCCCCGTTTACCATACAACCAATATCGCCCTCTAAAGCCACATAGTTTAACTGGAATTTTTCAGCTTCTGCTTCACGAGCATCATTTTGAGTTAAATCTTGAAGTGCTAAGAGATCTTTATGACGAAATAAAGCGTTATCATCAACAGATATTTTGGCATCGAGACAAATCAAATTCCCTTGTTTAGTAAGAACAAGCGGATTGACTTCCAGTAAAGATAAATCTTTTTCTAAAAACAAACGAGATAACCCCATAAAAATATCGGTAAACTGTTTGTTTTGCACACCACTTAACCCTAATTTAAACGCTAATTCACGACCTTGATAAGGCAATCCTCCAAATAAAGGATCAATGGTGACTTTGTGGAGTAAGTGCGGTGAATTTTGCGCGATTTCTTCAATATCCATTCCACCAGCAGAGGAAGCAATAAACACCACTTTTTGAGAGGCGCGATCAACAACCGCACTTAAGTAAAATTCCTTATCAATATCGCAAGTTTCTTCAAAATAAATCTGGTTTACTGGCTGCCCCAATTTATCCGTTTGAAAAGTGACTAAACGTTGCCCTAGCCATTTTTCTGCAAAAGCTCTTGCTTCCTCTACATTTTGCACTAATTTAACGCCACCTGCTTTACCACGCCCACCCGCATGAACTTGGCATTTCGCTGCCCACTTATCGCCTGAAAGTTGAGCCAGTACCAAATCGACTTCCTCAACAGATTGACAGACCACCCCATTTTTTACGGGTAATTCATAACGCTCAAATAGTTGTTTTGCTTGGTATTCGTGTAAATTCATTCGCGACGTCCTTTTTGGTTATGAAAACAATTCACTCAAGGTTTTAATGCTATATGTACCGTGATTTCTTCACGATCGTGATATAAATGTTTAGCTTGAATATCAAAATTTAAATTCTGCTCAGCCAACATAACAGCCAAGTTTTCTAAACATAATATCACTTCTTGATAACGTTTTTTCATGGGTAATTTTAAATTGAAGATGGTTTCTCGGCACCAACCATTCAACAACCATTTGCCAATTAATAAAGAAATACGACTTGGTTGTTCCACCATATCACAGACTAACCAATCCACTTTTTTCCTTTTTAGGGGCTGAAATTTAAAACCATCTTCCGCACAATGTTCAATGCGACCTGTATCATGCAAACTCGCTGCCATTTTTCCGTGATCAACCGCATAAACAAATAAACCACGTTTGACTAATTGATATGTCCAACCCCCAGGGCAAGCCCCTAAATCAACGCCAATCATATTTTCATTTAAACGTTTATTCTCTTCTTTACGCGGAATAAAAGTCAAAATAGCTTCTTCTAGTTTTAATGTAGATCGACTGGGCGCATCTGCTGGAAATTTTAAACGAGGGATTCCCATAAAATGGGGGGAATGATTATCTACATAAGAATATCCCACATAACAGCAATTCGATTTTACAAAAAAACAATGTAAAAATTGACCGCACTTTTGAGTCGCTTTTGCAGAGAGCCAGCCTTGTTTTTTCAATGCCTGACGTAAAGGCACAGTAAATTTACGGCAAAAAGTGGAAAGCTCTTTCGCTTCATTGGTATCTGCAGTTTCGACAAAAAGCTCACTAGATTGAGCAAAATTAACTTGTTGTAATAATGCTTCAAACGCCGCCACGATGGGACTAATACGATCAGCGGGATCTAAATCTTCTAATAAATCGGAAATAACCATCATCTGACGCACAAAAATCAAACGATTAAAAGGAATGTCTCGGGCAAGGCGAGCAGCCTCATCAGGTTGATAACATTCAAAAATCACATAGCCCGAATTATCTTGTACTCGTGCAAAACCAAATACACCTAAATTACTTGCTTGATCGGTGATCTCTGCGGCGACTTCTTTCTCAAAACCTGGGCGACAATATAATGCAAGTTTATTCATTTTCTTCTCGTTTAATTGAGTTAATAATCCATTGGCGGAATGCTTGAATTTTTTGGTCATCAAGGCGATCAAGATGATTGACCACATAAAATGATTTTGGATCAGGCAAATTAGTCGGCAACACTGCTTGCAATGAGCCATTTTCAATTTCTTGCAAGGCTAATAAGCGATTAGCTAATACAATACCTTGCCCGTGAATAGCCGCCTGTAACGCCATAAATGTATGGCTAAATAACGGCCCTTGCTGAATATTTAAATCATCTAACTGTAAATGATTTGCCATCGCTTGCCAATTATCACAGGTATGAATGTGAATTAATGTGTGTTTTTTTAAATCTTCAGGCTGAATAATTGGATTTTCTGCTAGCAATTCAGGTGAGGCTAAAATCAATAAATTTTCTTCGCAAAGACGATCTACTTGAAGATTCTGCCAATTTCCCAAACCATAATAAATAGCAAGATCAATTTCTTTATTTAACAAACCTTCATCTTGATCCACGCCTGTTAAACGAACCTCAATTTGCGGATAAAGCTGATTAAATTCACTTAAATGTGGCACTAACCATTGGATACCAAAAGTTTGTGGCACGCTAATATTTAAATGCGGATCCGTTTTTAACGTTAATAATCGCTCTGTTGCTTCATTTAAGCGACGCAGAATTTTATTAATATCAACAAAATAAGCTTTACCAAGCTCCGTTAATTCTAAAGAACGATTCTTTCGCTTAAATAATTCAATCCCTAAAAATTCTTCTAATAATTTAATTTGATGACTAACCGCCGCCTGTGTAACACAAAGCTCATCTGCTGCTTTAGTAAAACTTAAATAACGAGCAGCCGACTCAAAAGATTTTAGGGAATTCAATGGTGGCAAACGTTTATACATATAGTATTTCCATTTATAAAATTTTCGTCTATAATGGACAAGATTTATTTCAAATTAGTTTTTCTAATACCTCAAATAAAAAAACGTCACTTGTCCTTTCCTACCCTTTTCCTTACAATACAACCATACTTAATGATTGGTAATTCCTTACTAGTTAATGAGTTTCAGACTTAAGTATGATGTTGTGTTTGCATATAGTTCGGGAAACCGAACTTGAGTAACAATTTGTTACTCATTTACTTCCTGTATATTATTAAACCGATTTGGTTAAACGCTGCTCTCATTGAGTGGCGTTTTTTTCATCCCGATTTTAGCATAACTATATTGTTATTTCCTGCCCTGTTTCCAAAATTTCATTATTCCTTTTTAGTTGGCTAAAAATTGCATCATTTCGAGAATTTATTATTTAAATCACTTCAGGAATGGTGTAGATTAAGCGAAATTTCATTCAAAAAATAATATTAAGGAAGTAAAATGAAAGACTTAGACTGGAATAACCTTGGTTTTAGTTATATTAAAACAGATTACCGCTTCATCGCTCACTGGAAAGATGGCAAATGGGACGAAGGAAAACTCACCACAGACAATACTTTACATATTCACGAAGGTTCTACCGCTCTTCACTACGGTCAGCAATGTTTTGAAGGATTAAAGGCGTACCGCTGCAAAGATGGTTCAATCAACTTATTCCGCCCGCAAGCAAATGCAGAGCGTATGCAACGTACCGCAGACCGTCTTTTAATGCCACGCGTACCAACTGAATTATTCGTGCGTGCATGTAAAGAAGTGGTTAAAGCCAACCAAGATTGGTTAGGTCCTTACGGTTCTGGTGCAACCTTATACTTACGTCCATTCTTAATTGGCGTGGGCGAAAATATCGGCGTGAAAACGGCACCAGAGTTTATTTTCTCTGTTTTTTGTTGCCCAGTGGGTGCTTACTTCAAAGGTGGTTTGGCTCCATCAAACTTTATCACGACTGATTATGACCGTGCTGCACCAATGGGCACTGGTGGTGTGAAAGTGGGTGGGAACTACGCAGCAAGCTTACTTCCACACGAATTAGCCGCAGAACAAGGTACGCCAGAACGTAAATTTGCGGATGCAATCTATTTAGATCCAAAAACTCACACCAAAATTGAAGAAGTCGGTGCGGCAAACTTTTTTGGGATCACAAAAGACAATAAATTCATCACACCAAAATCAGAATCTATTTTACCAAGTATCACTAAATACTCTCTTTTACATATCGCAAAAGAGCGTTTAGGTATGGAAGCAATTGAAGGCGATGTGTATATCGATCAACTCGATCAATTCGTAGAAGCTGGTGCGTGCGGTACAGCGGCGGTGATTACCCCAGTGGGCGGCATTCAACACAACGGAAAATTCCACGTATTCGATTCAGAAACTGAAGTAGGCCCTGTTACCCGTCGTCTTTATGATGAATTAACAGGCATTCAATTCGGTGATATCGAAGCACCTGAAGGCTGGATTGTGAAAGTAGAATAATTTCTACCAATAGAAAAACGAAAGTGCGGTTAAAAATCAACCGCACTTTTTTATTGATTTAATCCCCATTGGCGAGAATCTTTATCAAATTTAACACCTGAATGCGAACCTTCTGCACCGTTAAAATACACATCCTTATTTGCGCAAGCTGAAATAATCAACGCGCCTGCGATAATCAACAACCATTTTTTCATAAGTAAACCTTTTTGCTAAATTAAAAACCTGCGAATTGTAGCACAACGACTTCACATCCAACGAAATATTTCACTTGTCTTGCTAAAATAGAACTTCCCCACTAGAATACCCCCCGTAGTTCGCAAACCTCCTACAATAAAAAACTAGGTAAAATATGAATATTTTCAATCCAAACCACGATCGTAAAGCGATCGTCATCTTTTCAGGTGGACAAGACTCCACGACTTGTTTATTCCAAGCTATTGCTGAATACGGCAAAGAAAACGTAGAAGCCATTACCTTTCAATATGGGCAGCGTCATGCTATTGAGTTAGAAAAGGCACGCTCTATTGCACAAGATCTCGGCATTAAACAAACCTTGATTGATACATCTGTTATGAAAGCTATCACGCATAATGCATTAATGGATGAACAGGCGCATATTGAGCAAAAAGAGAGTGAATTGCCAAACACTTTTGTTGATGGTCGCAATGCCCTATTTTTACTTTATGCAGCGATTTATGCGAAAGGCCAAGGCATTCAAGATATTATCACTGGCGTATGTGAAACAGATTTCAGCGGTTATCCTGATTGCCGAGATGTGTTTATCAAGTCAATGAATGTCACATTAAATTTAGCTATGGATTATCAATTCAATATCAAAACACCATTAATGTATCTCACTAAAGCCCAAACTTGGCAGCTTGCTGATGAATTAGGCGTATTAAATTATGTACAAAAACATACTCACACTTGCTATGAAGGCATCGAAGGTGGATGCGGAAAATGCCCAAGCTGTATTTTACGCAATAAAGGTCTAAAGAAATATTTGACTCAAAAAGGTAGAAAAAATGTTTAAAATTTCCAAAGAATTTAGCTTTGACATGGCTCATTTATTAGATGGACATGATGGGAAATGTCAAAATTTACATGGACACACATATAAATTACAAGTTGAAATTTCGGGTGACTTATATGAATCAGGTGCAAAAAAAGCAATGGTCATTGATTTTTCAGATCTAAAGTCTATTGTGAAAAAAGTTATTTTAGATCCGATGGATCACGCCTTTATTTATGATCAAACCAATGAGCGAGAAAGCCAAATTGCCACTCTATTGCAAAAGTTAAACTCAAAAACTTTTGGTGTTCCCTTTAGAACTACGGCAGAAGAAATAGCTCGTTTTATTTTTAATCGTTTAAAACATGATGAACAACTGTCCATATCATCCATTCGTTTATGGGAAACCCCAACTTCATTTTGCGAGTATCAGGAGTAAATGTTGATGGGAAAATATCATGATTTTGAACCGAACTTTAACATAGTGGAAATTTTTGAAAGTCTGCAAGGGGAGGGCTTCAATACGGGAATGCCAAGTGTTTTTGTACGATTTGGTAAATGCAATCTAGACTGTCCTTGGTGTGATACACCTTATAATAATTTTAAACGCTGGTCTGTATCACAAATTCTAGAAAAAGTGCGGTCATTTTCGTCAAAGAATATTATCATCACAGGTGGTGAGCCAACAATTGTACCAAAAATTGAATACTTACTTGAGCAATTTAAATCAGATGGCTATTTTCTTGCAATTGAAACCAATGGTCTAAAAGCAATTCCTGCACAAATAGATTATATTGCGACGAGTCCTAAGAGCCTTTATGCTCATAAGTATGAAAAGCGTTGCATTCCATTTGCAAATGAAGTACGTATTGTAATGGACAGTAATATGCCATCATTTTGTGAATTGATCGAGCAAAAAATAAAAGCAAAGAATTACTATCTTTCACCTTGTGAAATTGATGGGAAAATGAATTTACTTGAGACTATCACTTTACTTGGTCAATTGAATCAACGTTCAAATAAACCTAAATGGCAGCTAAGTTTACAAACACATAAATTGATTGGTATTGAGTAATAGAAGGAAATATTATTTTTTGATCAGTATATAATTTAGTATATGACGTTTTCTACTTTAGAGAGTGATCATAATGAAACTTGGATAGCACACTTCTCCCATTCCTTTGTGCTAACCATTTTTTGGAATTTTGTACCATATCTCACTCTTTCTTATTTGTGTTAATTATGAATAACATTAAATTTGAGTAACTTTTTAACCTAAAACTTAATTCGGACAAAATCACCGACTATGCGTAAAATGGCGTGCAAGTAGAAGGAAAAGCAAATGTTTATAAAATCATTACAGGAATCCTAGCAAATCAAGTATTGATTAAGTCATTAAACAACATTCCTATGCTATTATTGTTCATCATGGGTATTTTGGGAAAAATGAGAAACCTTGCATTTTAGGAATGAGAGGTAAACGAATTAAAAGTTTGTTTATAAATAGTATAAAAATAGCTTTCAAAGCATATAATTTTGATGTTGAGTTTAAGGATATAGGAGAATCCCGCTTAATATTATTCTTAAAATGTTCTACCCTACTTTTGATATACTCACAAATCTTATTGTTTCACAAGATAGATGGGACTATAATAACTGTAAATTTAAACAGATTAAAGATAGTTTATGATGGATATTTCTGAATTACTTGACGGACTCAACGATAAACAACGCGAAGCCGTAGCAGCTCCTCTTGGTAATCACTTAGTGCTAGCTGGTGCAGGCTCGGGCAAAACGCGTGTATTGACGCACCGTATTGCTTGGTTAATTGCGGTCGAAAATATTTCTGAAGGCAGCATTATGGCGGTGACCTTTACCAATAAAGCCGCAGCAGAAATGCGTCATCGTATTCAATCTACCCTTGCCAAACACGCACAACATCAATTATTTGGTATGTGGATTGGAACCTTCCACAGCATTGCCCATCGTTTATTGCGAGCCCATCATTTAGATATAGGATTGCCACAAGATTTCCAAATTTTAGATTCAGAAGATCAACTTCGTTTAATTAAACGATTATTAAAATTACATAATTTTGATGAAAAAGCTTTTCCGCCTAAACAGGCTTGTTGGTACATCAATAACAAAAAAGATGAAGGCTTGCGACCAAATGACATTGAAGATTTTAATGATCGCCAAGAACGTGAATGGATTAAAATTTATAAGATCTATCAAGATACTTGCGATCGCGCAGGATTGGTCGATTTTGCTGAATTATTAATTCGAGCCTATGAATTATTTGAGAAAAAACCATTAATTTTGCAACGTTATCAACAACGTTTTCAGCATATTTTGGTGGATGAATTTCAAGACACCAATAAAATTCAATATAAGTGGATTAAAATTCTTGCTGGAAAAACAGGCAAAGTCATGATCGTAGGCGATGATGATCAATCTATATACGGTTGGCGTGGCGCACAAATTGAAAATATCCAAAAATTCTTGAAAGATTTCAAAGCCGAGACAATTCTCCTTGAACAAAACTATCGTTCTACCGCCAATATCCTAAACAGCGCAAATGAATTAATTGCAAACAATAGTGATCGTCTTGGTAAAAATTTATGGACAGAGGGTGAGAAAGGCGATCCTGTGGGCATCTATTCTGCCTTTAATGAATTAGATGAAGCAAAATTTGTTGCTTCACAAATTCAGGATTGGGTAGAACATGGCGGAAAACTTGATGATTGCGCTGTACTTTATCGTAGTAATAGCCAATCACGGGTTATTGAAGAAGCTTTAATTCGTTGTCAAATTCCATATCGTATTTATGGCGGTATGCGTTTCTTCGAACGTCAAGAAATTAAAGATGCGTTAGCCTATCTTCGTTTGATTAATAATCGTCAAGATGATGCGGCTTTTGAGCGTGTAATTAATACGCCAACCCGTGGCATTGGCGACCGCACTTTAGATATATTGCGTAACTTAACACGTGAACGCCAAATTACCTTATGGCAAGCAGTACAAGTCGCAACACAAGAAAATATGTTGGCAGGGCGAGCCTCAACAGCCTTATTACGTTTCCAAGAATTAATTAATTCACTACAACTTGATACCGCAGAAATGCCGCTTTTCGCACAAACTGATTTTGTGATTAAACATTCGGGCTTATATGAAATGTATCAACAAGAAAAAGGCGAAAAAGGCGAAGTGCGTATTGAAAATTTGGAAGAATTAGTTACCGCAACCCGTGAATTTATCAAACCTGATAATGCGGAAGAAATGACCGAACTCACTGCCTTTTTAACGCACGCTTCCTTAGAAGCTGGCGAAGAACAAGCCTCGCCGCATCAATCTTGTGTAGAAATGATGACGTTGCACTCTGCGAAAGGCTTAGAATTTCCTCGTGTATTTATGGTGGGCGTAGAAGAAGGATTATTCCCAAGTTTTCGTTCTTTTGAAGAACCCGGACGTTTAGAAGAAGAGCGTCGTTTAGCTTATGTCGGTATTACTCGTGCGCAGAAAAAACTGACCATCTCTTATGCGGAAAGCCGTCGATTATATGCCAAAGAAGAACGCCATTTACCATCACGGTTTATCGCAGAATTACCGAGAGAATGTATCCAAGAAATTCGTTTACGAGGGACAGTCACTCGTGCGATGAACCTAGCAAAAGTCGGTTCATTGTCGAATACCAGTGCGGTCGAAAATGAATGGAAAATGGGTCAAAAAGTTAAACACGAAAAATTTGGTTTCGGCACAGTGATTAATGTGGAAGGATCTGAAAATAACACACGTTTACAAATAGCATTCCAAGCGCAAGGCATTAAATGGTTGATTGCGCATTTGGCAAAATTGGAAAAAGTGCGGTAGAATTCAAGAGTATTATATTTTTTACCGATTAATTTCTTTGAAAAGTGCGGTGAATTTTTACCGCACTTTTATTATCTACGAGTGATGGAATGTTTAAATTTGTATTCAAACGAATCTTAATGGTGATCCCTACTTTTATTGCCATTACTCTTATTACCTTTGCCCTTGTGCATTTTATTCCCGGTGATCCTGTGGAAATTCTGATGGGGGAACGTGGCTTAACGGCAGAAGTACATCAACAAATGATGCACCAATTGGGTTTAGATTTACCTCTTTATCAGCAATATTTCCACTATATTGGCAATGTAATTCAAGGGGATTTCGGTGCATCGTTCCGCACTCAACAACCTGTCCTTACTGAATTTTTTACGCTTTTTCCTGCTACCGCTGAACTAGCTTTTTTTGCGTTATTTTGGTCATTATTAGGTGGAATAATTTTAGGCACGATTGCCGCGGTAAAAAAAGACAGTTGGATTTCTCACACCGTTACAGCTGCATCGCTCACAGGTTATTCTATGCCGATTTTCTGGTGGGGTTTAATTTTAATTTTATATGTTTCGCCACAACTCGGTTTGCCACAAGGTGGGCGTTTAGATAATGAATTTTGGATCGATACACCAACAGGATTTATGCTTATTGATAGCTGGCTTTCTGGTATGCCAGGTGCCTTCGAAAATGCAGTGAAATCCTTAATTCTTCCTGCAATAGTCCTAGGCACCGTTCCTCTCGCCATTATTACGCGTATGACACGATCTGCGATGTTGGAAGTATTAGGCGAAGATTACATTCGCACGGCTAAAGCAAAAGGTTTAAGCTATACTCGAATTGTTATTGTTCACGCATTGCGTAATGCGTTAATTCCTGTTGTCACTGTGGTGGGATTAATTGTAGGTCAATTGCTTTCTGGTGCAGTTCTCACAGAAACCATTTTCTCTTGGCCGGGGATTGGAAAATGGATTATTGATGCCATTCAAGCCCGTGATTATCCTGTGTTGCAAGGTTCTGTACTGATTATTGCGACGATTATTATTGTGGTAAATTTAACCGTCGATTTACTTTACGGCGTGGTCAATCCGCGTATCCGTCATTAATTGTAGGAGAAATTATGTCTGACACGCCTTTAACTTTCGTGCCAAAAACACCCTTACAAGAATTTTGGTTTTACTTTAAACAAAATCGTGGCGCGCTAATTGGTTTAATTTTTATTTTGATTGTTGCCTTAATCAGCATTCTCGCGCCTTATATTGCACCTTTTGATCCAACAGAACAAAATCGTACCGCACTTTTACTGCCACCCGCTTGGTATGAGGGCGGAAATCCTGCTTATTTACTCGGCACAGACGATATTGGACGAGATATTCTTTCGCGTATTATTTATGGAACGCGAATTTCCGTCTTTGCGGGATTTATCATCGTATTACTATCTTGCGCCTTTGGTACCAGCCTTGGCTTGATTTCTGGCTATTATGGCGGCGTGCTAGATACAATTATCATTCGCCTAATTGATATTATGCTCGCAATTCCAAACTTACTTTTGACGATTGTAGTCGTCTCTATTTTAGAGCCATCACTCGCCAATGCCACTTTAGCGATCGCCGTGGTATCGATTCCTAGCTATGTGCGTTTAACTCGAGCAGCGATGATGAATGAAAAAAATCGTGATTATGTGACTTCATCTAAAGTGGCAGGGGCAGGTATTTTACGCCTCATGTTTATTGTGATTTTACCAAACTGTTTAGCCCCTTTAATTGTGCAAATGACTATGGGAATATCCAATGCTATCTTAGAACTCGCGACACTTGGTTTCTTAGGCATTGGTGCAAAACCACCAACACCTGAACTTGGTACAATGCTTTCCGAAGCTCGTGGTTTTATGCAAGCGGCAAACTGGTTGGTTACAATTCCTGGCTTAGTGATTTTATCTTTGGTGCTTGCTTTCAACTTAATGGGCGATGGCTTGCGTGATGCCCTTGATCCAAAACTCAAACAATAGGAAAACAGAATGGCATTATTAGACGTAAAAGAACTTTCTGTTCACTTTGGCGATAAAAAAACGCCATTTAAAGCAGTGGATCGCATTAGCTATCAAGTCGCACAAGGCGAAGTGCTTGGCATTGTAGGAGAATCAGGCTCAGGTAAATCTGTGAGTTCTCTCGCAATTATGGGATTAATTGATCATCCTGGACGTGTATCTGCTGAATCCTTGCAATTTGAAAATACTGATTTACTCACTTTAGAGAGTAAAGCTAAACGCCAGCTTATTGGTGCTGATGTAGCAATGATTTTCCAAGATCCGATGACAAGTTTGAATCCTGCTTATACTGTGGGCTTCCAAATTATGGAGGCGTTAAAAACTCACGAGGGCGGCACAAAAAAGGCGAGAAAAGACCGCACTTTAGAGCTTTTAAAATTGGTCGGTATTCCTGATCCTGAATCTCGGATTGATGTTTATCCCCATCAGCTGTCTGGTGGAATGAGTCAGCGCGTGATGATTGCGATGGCAATTGCTTGCAGACCTAAATTATTGATTGCTGACGAACCAACCACGGCATTGGACGTGACTATCCAAGCTCAAATTATGGAACTCTTACTTGAATTGCAAAAGAAAGAATGTATGTCCCTAATTTTGATTACTCACGATCTAGCACTTGTGGCTGAAGCGGCAGAGCGAATTATCGTGATGTATGCTGGACAAATCGTTGAAGAAGGCACCGCAAAAGATATTTTCCGCGAACCAAAACATCCTTACACACAAGCCTTGTTACGTTCATTACCTGAATTTGCAGAGGGAAAATCTCGCTTAGAATCATTACAAGGGGTCGTCCCTGGAAAATACGATCGCCCAACAGGCTGTTTATTAAATCCTCGCTGCCCTTATGCCACCGAATATTGTCGCCAAGTTGAACCTCAATTGCATCATATCGGTTCGCATAAAGTAAAATGCCATACTCCGCTGAACGAGCAAGGCAATCCAGTTGAATATCAAGGAGCTTAATAATGACGAATGAAGTAAAAGAAAATACGCCATTATTAAATGCCATTGGCTTAAAAAAATATTACCCTGTAAAAAAAGGCTTGTTTGCAAAACCACAGCAAGTAAAAGCGTTGGATGGTGTCTCTTTTCAGCTTGAACGTGGTAAAACGTTAGCTGTCGTGGGGGAATCTGGTTGTGGAAAATCAACGCTAGGTCGTTTATTGACAATGATTGAACAACCAAGCGAAGGCGAGCTGTATTACAAAGGGCATAATTTTTTAGAAAATGATTCTGAAACAAAAGCACTACGTCGTAAAAAAATTCAGATTGTTTTTCAAAATCCTTATGCATCATTGAATCCACGCAAAAAGATTGGTTCAATTTTGGAAGAACCATTAATTATCAACACAAAACTTTCCGCCAAAGAACGGCGAGAAAAAGTTTTATCGATGATGGAAAAAGTGGGATTGCGAGCTGAATTTTATGAGCGTTATCCCCATATGTTTTCAGGCGGACAACGCCAGCGTATCGCCATTGCACGTGGTTTAATGTTAAATCCTGATGTTGTCGTTGCCGATGAACCTGTTTCTGCATTAGATGTTTCCGTGCGTGCGCAAGTACTGAATTTAATGATGGATTTACAAGATGAATTAGGCTTGTCTTACGTGTTCATTTCACACGATCTTTCTGTGGTAGAACATATCGCCGATGAAGTGATGGTAATGTATCTAGGTCGTTGTGTCGAAAAAGGAACAACAGAGCAAATCTTCTCTAATCCTCAACATCCTTATACCAAAGCGTTACTTTCAGCGACGCCACGTTTGTCACCAAACTTACGCCGTGAGCGTATAAAGCTGACGGGCGAATTGCCAAGTCCGATTAATCCGCCCAAAGGCTGTGCATTTAATCCTCGTTGTTGGAAAGCGACAGAAAAATGCCGTGAAAATCAACCGCACTTAGCGCAACATACTGATGGCAAATTAATCGCTTGTTTCCATATTGATTAAATTCATTTTGTCAGACTGATAAATAGGCTTATTTTTTCTCTCGCCAATAAGTTGCAAATCGAGGTTTTCCATTATTCGTAAGGCCTCGATATTTATAAGTAATTACAGATCCTATCGGAGGGGGATTTTCTCGTTCGTTTAAGTTAAAACCCGAACCGATTTTAAATTCTCCCCGATGATTTTTACAAGTTAAAGCACCCATCACATTTTCAAATTGTCCTTTGCCTTTATGGTGTGCAATGACTGTACATTCTTCATCTCGTGCTGTTTTTAATTTTAAAATTTGTGAGCTTCGCTTACGTTCATAAGGTGCATTGGGGTTGCGTACAACAACGCCCTCGCCTTGCAAATTTTCGACTTGTGCAAGAAATTGATATAAATGGGTTTTATCTTTAACAGGAATTTGCTCAATAATTTCAATATAAGTTGTGGGATGTTCGACTAAATACGCTTTCAATTTAGCTAAACGCTCAAATAAATTCCCCTCTGCATCAGGCACATCAAAAACATACAATTTAAGTTTTTCCCAACCCTCGCCTTTGAAAGATTTTGTGATGGATGAAATTTCCTCAAAATGATTTCGCTCACTAAATAATTCGCCATCAATCGCAAAAGGCGGAAAATCCTTAATGAAATAGGCGGGCGGCGATAAAGGTTGCCCTTGTCGGGTTAATAATTGCTTTCCATTCCAATAACCGCGTACGCCATCTAACTTTTCAGACATTACCCAACCCTCTATGGGTTGATTATTGTAGGTATGAAGAAGCATTAAATCTGAGTTAGCAAAAGCAAAAGAACTCGCCAAGAAAAGTAACAAAGTGCGGTAAAATTTCATTGTGTTTTTGAAAATTAAAAGGCTAATAAGTTTACGCAAGATAAACATGTCTTGAAAAATCCCCAACCATTCAAACTTATTTTTTCGATCTAAATCGCAAAAAATCATCATTTCATCGAAAAAAGATGAATTTTTATTTACGCTAGCGAAGAATCTTCATCTGCTATACAATGCCATCGCGATTTTATGCTAAAAGGAGCAATCAATGTATTTAGATCAAATCAAAGCAGAACTTGTGGAAGCACAAGATGTGTTAAACAAATTTATTTCTGATGAAAATAACATTAAATTAATTCAAGAAGCGGCATTATTAATTTCGAATAGCTTCAAACAAGGAGGCAAAGTGCTTTCTTGTGGTAATGGAGGTTCGCACTGTGATGCGATGCATTTTGCAGAAGAATTAACGGGTCGTTATCGTGAAAATCGCCCAGGTTATCCTGCTATTGCGATTTCAGATGCAAGTCATTTAAGCTGTGTAAGTAATGACTTTGGTTATGAATATGTCTTTTCACGCTATGTTGAAGCGGTAGGTCAAAAAGGCGATGTGTTATTCGGTTTATCAACCTCTGGTAATTCAAAAAATATTTTAAACGCCATTGAAGCGGCAAAAGCAAAAGGCATGAAAGTCATTGCGATGACAGGCAAAGATGGCGGAAAAATGGCAGGATTAGCAGATGTTGAAATTCGCGTACCCCATTTCAGTTATGCAGATCGTATTCAAGAAATCCATATCAAAGTCATTCATATTTTAATGATGTTAATTGAGTTTGAAATGGCAAAACAAGCCTAAAGTGCGGTTGATTTCAATCAAGTTTTTAAAATCCCAAATTTTTTTGGGATTTTTTATTAATAGCATTTGCATAATTATGCATAAAAATGTAATATTTTTTCATCTTATAAAGCATAGAGAAGAAAAATGGCTATTCGTGTTAAAAATCTCAATTTCTTTTACGGTTCATCACAAGCGTTATTTGATATTAACCTTGAAGCTGAAGAGGGCGATACCGTTGTGTTGCTGGGCCCAAGTGGCGCAGGCAAAAGTACATTAATTCGCACATTAAATTTGTTAGAAGTGCCAAAGTCTGGTGAATTAAGTATTGCAAATAATGAATTTAATTTATCCAATGCAATGGCAAATCCCAAAGCAATCCGACAATTACGCCAAGATGTAGGAATGGTGTTTCAACAATATCATCTTTGGCCGCACTTAACGGTAATTGAAAACCTAATTGAAGCACCAATGAAAGTGCGTGGTGTGAGTGAAAATGAAGCGAAAACCGATGCAATGGAATTGTTAAAACGTTTACGTTTAGAACAACTTGCCGATCGCTTTCCATTGCATTTATCAGGCGGTCAGCAACAACGTGTTGCAATAGCGCGTGCACTAATGATGAAGCCACAAGTTCTATTATTTGATGAACCAACGGCTGCGCTAGATCCAGAAATTACAGCGCAAGTTGTAGATATTATTAAAGAATTACAAGAAACTGGCATTACGCAAGTGATTGTAACCCACGAAGTCAATGTGGCGCAAAAAGTAGCGACAAAAGTCGTCTATATGGAACAAGGTAAAATCGTCGAAATGGGATCGGCTGATTGCTTTGAAAATCCAAAAACGGAACAATTTAAACACTATCTTTCTCACTAGAAAATAAGGAGCTTACAATGAAAAAAACATTATTAACTGCCATTTTATTAGGTGCATCCGTAGCAGCAAGCGCACAAGAACTCACTTTTGCAATGCAACCTACCTATCCACCATTTGAAACCACAAATGCAAAAGGCGAAATTATCGGGTTTGATGTTGATGTGACAAATGCAATTTGTCAAGAAATTCAAGCAACCTGTAAATTCAAGAGCGAAACCTTTGATGCGTTAATTCCAAATTTAAAAGCAAAACGTTTTGATGCAGCAATTTCCGCAATCGATATTACCGATGCTCGTGCAAAACAAGTGTTATTCTCTGATGCGTATTACGATAGCTCTGCAAGCTATGTTGCTCTTAAAGGCAAAGCAACCTTAGAAAGTGCAAAAAATATAGGTGTTCAAAATGGTACAACATTCCAACAATATACCGTAGCAGAAACCAAGCAATATAGTCCAAAATCCTATGCAAGTTTACAAAATGCCATTTTAGACTTAAAGAGCGGTCGGATTGACATTATTTTTGGCGATACCGCCGTGCTCGCCGATATGATTTCCAAAGAGCCAGAAATTCAATTTATAGGCGAAAAAGTGACCAATAAAAAATATTTTGGTAATGGTTTAGGTATTGCAATGCACAAATCAAACAAAGATTTGGCTGCACAATTAAACAAAGGTTTAGCTGCAATTAAAGCAAATGGCGAATACCAAAAAATCTATGATAAATGGATAACAAAATAATTTATGTTTTCTGACTTTCTTTCTTTAATGTTTACCGCTGCTCTAATGACTTTAGGGCTTGCGGTCTGTTCATTGCTCTTAGGCTTATTTTTAAGCCTTATTTTTGCCGTGCTTGAAGCAAATCGCTTTGTTGGCAAGCCGATGACAGTATTTGTGGCATTATTACGTGGCTTACCCGAAATTATTGTTGTATTACTTGTCTATTTTGGTTCTACTGAATTAGTAGAAATGCTGACAGGAGAATACATTGAATTTGGTGCATTTGGCTGTGGCGTGCTTGCGCTTTCTCTTATTTTTGCAGCTTATGCTTCACAAACATTACGCGGAGCAATTCAAGCCATACCAAAAGGACAATGGGAATCAGGTGCGGCGTTAGGCTTAAGCAAAAGCTATACGTTCATTCATATTGTTATGCCACAAGTATGGCGTCACGCCTTACCTGGTTTAAGCACCCAATGGCTTGTATTGCTAAAAGATACGGCATTGGTTTCATTAATTGGTGTGGACGATTTGATGCACCAAGCGGATCTGATTAATACCAATACTCATCAACCCTTTACTTGGTACGGTATTGCTGCGTTAATTTATTTAGCGGTAACATTAATTAGCCAAGTTGGTATTCGAAAATTAGAGCTGCGTTTTACTCGTTTTGAAAGGGGCATGAAATAATGTTTCAAGAATATTTAAGCGTGATCGTACAAGGGATTCCAACGAGTTTACTACTCACAGTCGTATCCTTACTGATTGCTTTCTTTTTAGCCTTATTTCTTACTTTTTTACTTTCAATGGAAAACAAATGGATAAAAAGTGCGGTCAATTTATACCTTACTTTATTCACTGGCACGCCACTGTTAGTACAGTTCTTTTTAATTTATGCAGGGCCAGGCCAATTTCAATGGATTATTGACAGCCCATTATGGTATGTCTTATCCAATGCGTGGTTCTGTGCCGTATTAGCTTTAGCACTAAACAGCGCAGCTTATTCCACCCAATTATTTCACGGTGCAGTAAAAGCCATTCCTAAAGGACAATGGGAAAGTTGCGCAGCGTTAGGGTTAAGCCGATTACAGACACTCAAAATCTTAATTCCTTATGCCTTAAAACGTGCGTTGCCTTCTTACAGTAACGAAATTATTTTGGTATTTAAAGGAACGGCATTAGCATCCACCATTACGATTATGGATATTATGGGTTACGCACGCCAACTTTATGGTACAGAATATGATGCAATCACAATTTACGGCATTGCGGGTGGTATCTATTTAATTATCACAGGCATTGCAACATTATTACTACGTAAATTAGAGAAAAAAGTATTGGCATTTGAACGTTTTGAAGTAAGCAAAGCATAAAGTGCGGTAAAATTTTTAGTGATTTTAAATCCCAATCTCCGTTGGGATTTTTTATTTTGTGATCTTGATCACATATTTTTGATATTAAGCCATTGGAAAATGCTTATAAAACAGAGCATCAAAATTATGCTGATTTGGCAAAATTACGTAATATTCTTTACGATTTGCCGAAAAAAAGAGGAAGTTGCTGGGCTAAAAAGCAATATGGAACAGTTGAAAACCGCAGCTAATCCAAATCAAGCTAAGATTGACAATGCGACTAAATCTTATGAAACAGCTAAAAATAAATTAGTTTCAACTTGGAAAGGCACTGCGGGTTCGGTTTCAGTGGGGAATAAAATAAGAGGCATAACCCGCCAAATTACTGGCGTAGCTGCAGGGACTTATCGAGGACAATCTGCCGTTGCAGTTGGGGTTCGTTATACACCTAAACCGAATATGGTAATTAGCCTTTCAGGCTCTACTTATACCAATAACGGGGTGTATGCTGCAACTGGGGTAAGTTTTGGGTTTTAGCGTATTGAAATAATCCCAAAATAAATAACGGTAATTGTTTTAAACGATCACCGTTAAATTAAAGTGTTTAATAAAAGGATTTTTGTATTCTAAAAATTAGAATCCGTACCCCACACCAACTTTTGCACCATAGTTATTAACTTTGGTACTATCAAAATTACCTAAACGATTGTACTCAATTCCACCATTTGCATACCAGTTGCCATCTAACTTATATTTTGCACCTGCTACAACCCCATATCCGAGCTTAATATCAGAAGAACTTTTAAACTTTTGTTCTGCGCGATTGGTGTATTTAAATTGATTAGTCGCTACACGAGCACCAACATAAGGTTGCACTTTAGAATTCGTGTCAAAATCATATAATACTGATGCACCTAAACCTTGAATTTTTGTGCCATCAACTTTTCCATGATGAGTATAATCACCCGCAACACGTGTATTTCCTACTTTATAACCCACGGATACGCGAGGTTCAACTCTTGTATTGTTACTACCGTTTGCTTTAGTTTGAGATAAACCGATATCGCCTTCAGCATAGATATTCGCATTTGCAACAGAAGCAAAGGCAAATGCACCAACAATAACTGCTAATAAAGATTTTTTCATTGGATAACTCCTTTATTTATTGAATAAATTGGAAAAATATATCACAAAAATTATTCTTCATCATCGACAAAAACTAATTTTCCCCTACATTTTTTACACAAATATTCGATGTTTTCTTTCATTATTTTGTTATGCCGACGAATAGTTAGAAAATGGGTTTGGCAAGCACAACGATATTCAAAGGTTTTACCTTGCACATTTTTTATATCAAATTGATGGCAAGTGTATGCGGGAAGCTTAAAAATTTCATTCATTACAAGCTGCCACTCTTTCCCGTGTGGTTTTACGCGACCAAACATTTGATACACAATCAAATGCGCAAGCTCATGTGGCACAACTTGTCGAATAAATTCATCCATATTTTCTTGCAATAAAGTGCGGTTAAATTTTATTTCATTTTTTTGTAGGTAAGCCACGCCTGCCTTTATACCACGTAAATCATAATTTACCTCTGGCATTGTAAATTTTCGCTTAAAATAAGCCTCTACAAGCTGCAAAGATTGATTCAATTTGCGTTGCACTTGCATTTTTAAATGACGAAATGGAATGAGTGATATTGATGTCATCGGTAAAAGCAAAAACCGCTAGATAAGCGGCTTTTATATGATAGAATAACCAGCGGTTGGTCAGGTACGTTATTGCCTGACTGGCGGGTCAGGCAGTAACTCAATCTCGATCAGCTTTGTTTAACAACTCTGAAAGGAGATAGCCTTATGATAAAAATCATCTTAATGATTATTATCGGGTTCTTGTTGCTGTCCTTTAGCTCCCCAGCTTGGTAGCAACCTAAACCAACTAAGGCAACAAGAAACCTTGTTGCCTTTTCAATATAAACCTTTCAAACTAAAAATTCAAGCCTATTATTTTAATCCTGCTGCAACACGTAATTCTGCTGCACGATCCACTTTTTCCCAAGGGAATTGCTCACGACCGAAATGGCCATAAGCCGCCGTTTCACGATAGATTGGTTGGATTAAATCTAACATTTTAATTAAGCCATAAGGACATAAATCAAAAAACTCACGAACTAATGACACTAATAATTCATTTGCAACTTTTCCAGTTCCAAAGGTTTCGACCATGATAGATGTTGGATCAGCCACACCAATCGCATAAGAAAGTTGGATTTCACAACGATCTGCTAAACCAGCTGCCACAATATTTTTTGCGACATAACGTGCAGCATAAGCCGCAGAACGATCTACTTTAGATGGATCTTTTCCTGAGAATGCGCCACCACCGTGACGAGCGGCACCACCGTAAGTATCCACGATGATTTTACGGCCAGTTAAACCACAATCACCCATTGGCCCACCGATAACAAAACGACCAGTCGGGTTAATGAAGAATTTTGTTTCTTTAGAAAGCCATTCACTTGGTAATACAGGTTTGATAATTTCTTCCATCACACCTTCATGTAAATCTTTTTGGCTAACTTCTTCAGAATGTTGAGTAGAAAGCACAACCGCATCCACACCAACAATTTTATTATCTTCATATTTTAACGTAACTTGGCTTTTCGCATCTGGGCGTAACCATGCTAATTTACCGCTTTTACGCACTTCAGCTTGTTTTTCCATTAAGCGATGAGCATAAGTAATGGCTGCAGGCATTAATACATCCGTTTCATTGGTGGCATAACCAAACATAATACCTTGGTCGCCTGCGCCTTGATCTAATGGATTTTCACGATCAACGCCTTGATTAATATCTGCAGATTGTTTACCAATCGCATTAAGCACCGCACAAGAATGCCCATCAAAACCCATTTCAGAATGTTCATAACCAATATCACAAATCACTTTACGGGTTAAATTCTCAATATCAACCCATGCTGATGTTGTGATTTCCCCACCCACCAATGCCATACCGGTTTTTACGTAAGTTTCACAAGCTACTCGTGCTTTTGGATCTTGTTTTAGGATTTCATCAAGTACTGCATCAGAAATTTGATCGGCAATTTTATCTGGATGCCCTTCAGAGACAGATTCAGATGTAAATAAATAGCTAGACATATTTTCTCTCTTTTTCTTCTAAATTTAGATGTATTGACGTATAGACGGCTATAATACGCATTTTTGCTTAATAAGCAAGCGGTATTATGGGGTAGTTGTGGGATGAATCGCCAACCAATTACGCAAAATTTGCTCGCCAAAATCTGACATATAAGATTCTGGATGAAACTGGACACTATAAATTGGCAAAGATTTATGTTGCATTGCCATCACTACATCTTCATCACAAAGTGCGGTGATTTCTAGGCAGCTAGGAAAATCTTCTTTCTGTACAGCCCAAGAATGATATAAGCCGATATTAAATTCAGTTGGAAGATCAAAAAACAATGGAGAATTTGACCGCACTTTTAATGTTCGTTTCTGCCCGTGACGAACATTCTCTAAGTTATACAATGTACCACCAAAAAATTCACATAAGGTTTGATGCCCTAAACACACACCTAAAATAGATTTTTGCTGATAATATTTTTCTAACAGAGAAAAAAGTTGTGGATAAGCGCGTGGCACATCGGGCCCCGGTGAAATCAATATATGACTATATTTTTCCGCTGTGTTTTCTTTCAAATCTTCCACGTTTAAAACGTCATAAGGCACATTTAATTTCCGAATTAAATCTACCAAGTTAAAAGTAAAAGAATCGTGATTATTAATGATGAGTAATTTCATAACCGCTCGGTATTCGTTATAATCGGGTCATTTTACGCAAAATGACACAAATCACAATGCAACATTTTATTGAACAGGCTAATCATTATGGCAAACAACGCACGCCATTTTTCTTTCTTATTGATTTTGAAAAAGAAAAACCCTTGATTTGTCCTCTCGAAAATTCTACACAACAAGGTATTTATTTTGATATTTTAGGGAAAAGAAATTGCACGATTTCTCCCCAACCTATCCCTCTTAATTTTACCAAACATCCAATGCCTTTCTCGCATTATCAACAAGGTTTTGAACTTGTTCAAAGTGAATTACAAAAAGGCAATTCTTATTTATTAAATCTAACTTATCCTACTGAAATTTCAGGCAATCTTTCACTTGAACAAATTTTTCATCAAACCAATGCACCTTATAAATTGTGGTTACAAAATCAATTTGTTTGCTTTTCACCTGAATGTTTTGTCAATATTCAGGGTAACCGCATTTTTACTTATCCCATGAAAGGGACGATTAACGCCGCCCTGCCCGATGCAGAAAATCAGTTACTCACAAATGAAAAAGAACAACGTGAGCATTACACGATTGTTGATTTAATGCGTAACGATTTATCAATGGTGGCAGAACACATTCAAGTAAAAAAATTTCGTTATATCGATCGTATCAAGACCCAGAAAGGCGAAATACTGCAAACCAGTTCTGAAATTTATGGAAAATTGAATGAAAACTGGCAAAATCAAATTGGCGATATTTTAGCGAAACTGTTGCCTGCTGGTTCCATTAGTGGCGCACCAAAAGAAAAAACCACACAAATTATTCAACAAGCAGAAAAACAAAAACGTGGTTATTACACAGGAATTTTTGGCATATTTGATGGTAAAACACTACAAAGTGCGGTGGCAATTCGATTTATTTCTCAAGTAGATGAAAAATTTTATTTTCATAGTGGAGGCGGAATTACCATTCATAGCAATGCGCAAGATGAATATGAAGAATTGTTAGAAAAAGTCTATTTGCCTATTTCAGAAACTTACGCGATATAAAAATCTGTTATACCGTGGTTAAGTGTACCCACGGTTACGCATAGTTATTCCCCTTTGGGGTATTTCTAACTACCGCCCCAAAATCGGTTTAATTATGCTTACCCTAGTCAATAACTAACAGGAATACTTTAATGTTCCCTTTATTTGAAACCCTTTGTATTGAAAAGAGGGAAATTAAAAATATCGATTTACACCAAGCGAGATATGAACGTAGTTTACGTGAATATTATGGCAAAAGTGCGGTAAAAATTTTTAATCTTTTTTCCCTTATTCAACTGCCTGAAGATTTACAAAATCGATTAGTTCGCTGCCGTATTGATTACAATGCCGAAACCACAAAAATTCAATATTTTGAATACCATCGAAAAATCTACCGCACTTTTCAACCTGTAATTTGTGACGATATCGAATACAGCTTGAAATATTCTGATCGCAGTTTAATTAATACATTGTTTGCACAGCGAGGCACTTGTGATGAAATTATGATTATCAAAAATGGAAAAGTGACAGATTGTTCAATTGGTAATTTAATTTTCCGTCAAGGAAAAAAATGGTACACCCCAGACACGCCATTGCTTTTAGGCACACAACGAGAAAAATTATTACAAGAGGGGAAAATTCAAGAACGTACAATATTCCAAGAAGATATTGGCAATTTTGATGAAATTAAAATCATTAACGCAATGAATGGCTTATAAAAAATAAGCCGACTGATTTAGTCGGCTCTAATTATTCTATTATTTTTCAGCGTTTTTCAATAATTCTGCGTGTGCTTTTTTCTGTTCTTTCATTTTCGTACTCGCTTCACGGCGTTGCTTAGAAAGTTCAGCATTGCGAATTGTGTAATCATCCACACGGCTTTCATAATCATCACGCATACTTTCAATAATTCCGCGTACTTCTGCAATAGTCATATCATCACGAATATATTGATTTAAATTATCCAACAACAATATGCGTTTTTGGTTATCGCGAATCTTACGATTATTGTCTTCCATATCTCGTTTAATTCTATTTTTTAAACGATACATACGCACGTATTCCAACACATCTTGAAAAGATTGTTTATTCACAATTTCCATAACAACTCCCTTTAAAATAAATAAAATGACTATGCCGTAATTTAGCTTTTTTTTAATCAATCGTCAAAATTTACACTCTATTTTATGAATGATAGAAAGAATTTTTTTGATTTCATTAAAAAGCATTGATTATCGATTTTTGTAGTGATAAAAAAGACACCATTATTTTCATAAAAAGCAAGGAAATACAATGTCACAAGTCTTTAATTTTAGCGCAGGCCCTGCGATGATTTTCCCAGAAGTGTTGCAAAAAGCACAAAATGAACTTACAAACTGGCTCAATCAAGGTGTTTCTGTAATGGAAGTCAGCCATCGTGGAAAGTATTTTATGGAACTCGTTACCCAAGCAGAAAAAGATCTACGTGAGGTTTACAATATTCCTGATAACTATCGTGTACTTTTCTTACAAGGTGGCGCTCGCGGTCAATTTGCCGCAATTCCGATGAACTTAATCGGTAAAAAAGGCAAAGCCCTTTATTTAAATAGTGGGCATTGGTCAGCTACAGCGGCAAAAGAAGCAAGAAATTTTGCAGAAATTGATGAAATCACTATCGTAGAAAATGGCGAACAAACTCGAATTACCGATCTTGATTTTAGCCATATTACTGATCAATATGACTATGTTCATTATTGCCCAAATGAAACTATTAGTGGTGTAGAGATTTTTGATGTGCCAAATGTGGGCGATGCCGTATTGGTCGCAGATATGTCTTCAAATATTCTTTCACGTCAAATCGATATCAGTAAATTTGGTGTAATTTATGCAGGAGCGCAAAAAAATCTTGGTCCTGCGGGCATTACATTAGTGATTATTCGCGATGATTTAATCGGTAATGCACGTAAAGAAACCCCATCTATTTGGAATTATGCAACTCAACGTGATGCAGATTCAATGATCAACACGCCCCCAACTTTTGCGTGGTATTTATGTTCCCTCGTCTTTAAACATCTTAAAGAAATAGGCGGCTTAGAAATAATTGAAAAACGTAATACGCTAAAAGCACAAACCCTTTATGATTATATTGATTCGAGCAAACTTTATCGCAATGTAGTAGCAAAAGAAAACCGCTCGACAATGAATGTCACTTTCATCACTGGCAATCCTGAATTAGATGCAAAATTTGTCGCAGAATCTACTGCTGCGGGCTTGCAAGCCTTGAAAGGTCATAAGGTTTTAGGTGGAATGCGTGCATCTATTTATAACGCAATGTCGCAAAATGGTGTTGAGGCACTCATTTCATTTATGAAAAAATTTGAAACTGAAAATCTTCCTCAATAGGAAAAACATTTCCAATGGGCGTATTTACGCCCAAATTTACTTGAAAATTCATACTAACCCATATCAATATTTACAAATAACACTATGCAGTACATCAACATTGCCAATCGTGGCGTAAAATCCTTATCCCCTTATCAAGCAGGCAAACCCATTGAAGAATTAGAACGAGAACTTGGTATTTCCAATATCGTTAAACTTGCCTCAAACGAAAACCCATTTGGTTTTCCAGAAAGTGCAAAAAAAGCAATTTTAGAACAATTAGATAAACTAACTCGTTATCCAGATGCCAATGGCTTTGAATTAAAACAAACTATCGCAAAAAAATTTGGCGTTCAACCAAATCAAATTACGCTTGGAAATGGCTCAAATGATTTATTAGAACTTTTTGCTCACACTTTCGCAACGGAAGGCGATGAAATCATTTATTCACAATATGCCTTTATTGTTTATCCTTTAGTGACTAAAGCGATAAATGCAATTGCAAAAGAAATTCCAGCTAAAAATTGGGGGCACGATTTACAAGGATTTTTAACCGCACTTTCTGATAAAACAAAGCTCATTTACATTGCTAATCCCAATAATCCAACGGGTAATTTTTTAACATCGCAAGAAATTGAAGATTTTTTAGCAAAAGTCCCCGAAAATGTAATCGTGGTATTAGATGAAGCCTACACGGAATTTACCAAAGCTGAAGAACGAGTGGACTCTTTCAGTTTATTAAAAAAATATTCAAATTTAATTATTTCACGCTCTCTTTCTAAAGCCTATGGCTTGGCAGGTTTACGCATTGGTTATGCCGTATCTAATCCTGAAATCGCAGATTTATTAAATCGAGTTAGACAACCATTTAATTGTAATTCTTTGGCATTAACCGCTGCTGTTGCGGTAATGAATGATGATGAATTTATTGAAAAAGTCGCTGAAAATAATCGAGTAGAAATGCGACGTTATGAAGACTTTTGTCAAAAAAATCAATTGGATTATATTCCCTCTAAAGGAAATTTTATAACCATTGATTTCAAACAACCTGCCGCACCAATTTATGATGCGTTGTTACGAGAAGGTGTAATTGTTCGCCCAATTGCTGGTTATGGTATGCCAAATCATTTACGCATAAGTATTGGTTTACCTGAAGAAAACGATAAATTTTTTACCGCACTTTCTAAGGTATTAAAGTTTGCTTAATCTATTATTCAATAATGAAAGGTAAATTTATTATATAAAAAACCCGCTTATTGCGGGTTTTATTTTTCTAGTGTGATTAAGCGTATTTTGCTGCCACTTCAGCTAATAAAGTTTGCAATTCGCCTGCTTGATACATTTCTAAAATAATATCGCAACCTCCAATTAATTCGCCTTCAACCCATAATTGTGGGAAAGTTGGCCAATTTGCATATGTTGGTAACTCAGCACGAATATCTGGATGTTGCAAAATATCTACATAACCAAAAGGCACTTTGCAATTCATTAATGCCTCAGATGCACGAGCAGAAAAACCACAAGATGGAAATTTTGGCGAACCTTTCATATAAATAAGAATGGGGTTTTCACTAATTTGCTTTTTGATCTTGTCTAAGGTTTCCATAATGTTTCCTATAAATAAACGAGGTAAGCATTCTATCACAAGTTAAAACTTGATTAAAATGCTTGGTTTTAGTTTCATTTAAAACAAAAGGCCTAAACCGAAGTTTAAGCCTTTTCCTGTATTTAATCTTTCGTTAAACGACTAAAATTATTTAGTACCGTTTACCGCGATCTCTACACGACGGTCTGGAGCAAGACAAGCGATAAGTGCTTTACGACCTTTAACTTGGTCACAAGTTGCGCCAGTTACTGGATTTGCTTCACCGTAACCAGTTGCAGAGATTGCGTCTGCTGCAACACCTTTAGCAACAAAGTAGTTAGCTACTGAATCTGCACGTTCTTGAGAAAGTTTTACGTTGAACGCATCAGAACCAATACGGTCAGTGTAACCAGCAACAGCTACTTTTGCACTTTTAACTTGTGACATTTCGCCATAGATGCTGTCTAATGTTGCTTGTGCTTGAGGTTTTAAGTTCGCTTTACCAAATGCGAAAGTTACATCAGAGTTTAAGCTGAAAGTTTTGCTTACAACTTCAGGTGCTGCTACAACTGGTGCTGCGCCTTGACCAAAACGGTAAGAAATACCCGCATTGATAGAACCAATCCAAGGGTTGTAGTTAATTGCGGTATTTGGTTTAGCTTGAGGGCGGTATTTACCTACGCGAGTTAGCCATTGGTATTCTAAACGAACTGCTAATTCTGGTAATACTGCGTATTCTGCACCTACTGCAAATAAACCAGAGGCACGTGCTGTGTGACGACCTTTCTTGTGATCACGAGTACTGTTTGCATCTTCATAAAATTTATAATCAGAACGTACTAAAGCAACACCTGCTTTGCCATAAACATCTAAACCGTCTAACACTTCATAGCTGCCTTTTAAGCTTAAGTGCGCACCGTGGTTAGTATGTTTAGCTTTAGTTTTTCCTTCTGCACGAAATTTTACACGACCAAAATTGTCGTAACCTAATTCAGCAGCTAAACCAAAATTATCTTGATTTAAAATTTGGTAACCACCAAATACACCATAAGTGAAAGTATTGCGTCTGTAACCATAACCAAGTGATAAATCCTCTTTAATTGCGCCATTATTGTTAATACCATCATGGAAAGATCCTTGACCAGCTTTAACGCCAGCGTAGAAAGTGTTTTCTTGTGGAGCTGCTTGAGCTACTGAAGCCGCTGCTAAACCAGCAACTACTAATGCGATTGCAGTTTTTTTCATTTTGATGTCCTCTATTTAGTGATCGAATAGTAATAAAAAAGTGTCCTTGTTTATACTGAACTTTTAATTAAAGCTACATTCTAAACAGTCACTTAACTAGGGTTTTGAATTTGCCCTACTTTATTACCTTTTGACAAATTCAATTCCTTTGCTTATGTTTACCCCAAAGGAACGTTCAAAAGTGCACTTATTATCCTATAAAAATTGAAAAGATCAAATTCTTTTGAGTGTTTTGACTATTATTTAATCAAACAACATCATTTTCTTGACTAAATTCACTCCATAAAATGCCTCCCCAAAACGCTTAAAATCTAATTCGACATTGTTCGCACCTTAAGATATTATCAAGAACCTGCCGTTTTACCTTCAAATGAGTTAAATACTATGTTGCCAAATCTAAATCGCATTCCTCAAGTTGAACAATATGTACTTGATTATCTTGATGATCTTCAATGCCAACATTTTGAGGGGGATATTGCAACAAATTATTCGGATAGATTAAGTCTGGCTACGGATAACAGCGTTTACCAACAACTTCCACAAGCGATTCTTTTTCCGAAAAATGTTGCTGATATAGTGCGTATAACCAAATTGGCAAATTTACCTGAATATCAATCAATCAGCTTTACGCCTCGCGGTGGAGGTACTGGCACAAATGGTCAATCCATCAATAACAATATAATAGTGGATCTCTCTCGCCATATGACTGCCATTTTAGAACTCAATGTAAAAGAACGTTGGGTTCGAGTACAAGCAGGCGTAGTAAAAGATCAACTTAATCAATTTTTAAAACCACATGGTTTGTTCTTTGCTCCAGAGTTATCCACCAGCAATCGAGCGACTTTAGGCGGAATGATTAACACAGATGCCTCGGGGCAAGGTTCATTGCAATACGGTAAAACCTCTAATCATGTTTTGGCATTACGCGCAGTCTTAATAAATGGCGAAATTTTAGATACAAGTGCGGTCAATTCTGTTGATGTTTTAGAAAACATCGATGTGCTTGAATTAAGTGATAGTAGCAAAAGACTCCATCAAACCATTGCGCAACACTGTAAAGAAAAAAGAGCAGCAATCATTAAAGATTTGCCACAACTTAACCGTTTTTTAACGGGATACGATCTGAAAAATGTATTCAATGAAGATGAAAGTGAATTTAATCTCACGAGAATTCTCACTGGCTCTGAAGGTTCTCTCGCATTTATTTGCGAAGCCAAACTCAATCTTCTGCCTATACCGCAATATCGCACGCTCATCAATATTAAATATCGTTCTTTTGATGCGGCATTACGCAATGCGCCTTTTATGGTGAAAGCCAATGCGCTTTCTGTGGAAACCGTTGATTCCAAAGTCTTAAACCTCGCCAAACAAGATATTATTTGGCACTCTATGAATGAACTTCTTACAGAAGATGAAAAAGATCCAATTCTTGGTTTAAATATTGTGGAATTTGCTGGTAATAATAAAGAAAAAATAGACCACCAAGTTACCGCACTTTGTCGCTTACTTGATGAAAAAATTGAACACAATCAAGATCACATTATTGGCTATCAAGTTTGTTCTGATTTACCCTCTATCGAACGTATTTATGCAATGCGAAAAAAAGCAGTGGGCTTACTTGGTAATGCAAAAGGTGCAGCCAAACCGATTCCTTTCGTGGAAGATACTTGTGTCCCCCCAGAAAATCTTGCGGATTACATTAGTGAATTTCGCGCTTTATTAGACCAGCACAATTTACAATATGGCATGTTTGGTCACGTGGATGCTGGTGTGTTACACGTTCGCCCTGCGCTTGATTTATGCGACAAAGAACAAGTGAAATTATTCAAACAAATTTCAGATGAAGTGGCAGAACTTACGATTAAATATGGTGGATTACTTTGGGGAGAACATGGAAAAGGCGTGCGTTCCCATTACGGCGAAAAATTCTTTACCCCAGAACTCTGGCACGAACTTCGTTATATCAAAACCTTATTCGATCCGAACAATCGCTTAAATCCTGGCAAAATCTGTACACCTTTGGATTCCAAAGAGGAACTTTATTCTATTCTTTCGCCAATGCGAGCTGATAAGGATCGCCAAATTCCGATCCAAGTGCGTGATGAATTTAAGGGTGCGATGAACTGCAATGGAAACGGATTATGTTTCAATTTTGATGAACACAGCATTATGTGCCCATCAATGAAAGTAAGTAAAAACCGTGTATTTTCGCCGAAAGGTCGTGCAGCCATGGTTCGAGAATGGCTTCGATTGATGGCGAATGAAAATGTTTCGCCCGCACAATTAGACTTCCGTAAAACAGAAATAAAACTAACCGCACTTGTGAAAAGACTAAGCAATACGGTTAAAAAATGGCGAGGCGATTATGATTTTTCTCACGAAGTGAAATCTGCAATGGATACTTGCCTTGCTTGTAAAGCCTGTGCAAGCCAATGCCCGATTAAAATTGATGTACCAAGTTTCCGCGCAAAATTCTTTCATTTTTATCACAGCCGCTACTTACGGCCCGCAAAAGATCACATTGTGGCAAATTTAGAAATCGCCGCGCCTTATATGGCAAAGCAGGCAAAATTCTTTAATTATTTTACCAAGCTAAAAGTCACGCAAACATTAGTGGAAAAAACATTAGGAATGACTGATTTACCGTTACTTTCAGAACCCAATTTGCAACAACAACTGGTGGAAATTCATTATCAAGGCAAATCCTTGGAAGAATTGGAAGACCTAAGTGCGGTAGAAAAAAACGACATTTTATTTATTGTGCAAGATCCTTATACCTCTTACTATGATGCAAAAGTGGTACGCGATTTTGTTATGCTTACGCAGGAATTAGGCTTTACACCAATTCTGTTGCCATTTAAACCAAACGGCAAAGCAATGCATATTAAAGGTTTCTTAAAACGCTTTAGCAAAACAGCACAAACCCAAGCCGAGTTTTTAAATCGAATGGCAAAATTAGGCATTCCTCTTGTGGGCGTTGATCCAGCCATCGTGCTGTCTTATCGAGATGAATACAAAGAAGCACTACAAGAAAAACGGGGCGATTTTCACGTTCTCACCGCACACGAATGGTTAAAACAAAGATTACAAAATGCGGCATTACAAGATAAACTGAAAAACATCGCCAAAACTGACCGCACTTTCGATTGGTATTTATTCCAGCATTGTACGGAATCTACCTTTATGCCAAACAGCCCAAAAGAATGGCAAGAAATTTTTGGAAGATTTGGACAACAACTTAATGTAGAAAAAGTAGGATGTTGCGGTATGGCTGGTGTATTTGGACATGAAGTGCAAAATCAAAAAATGAGCCGAGAAATCTACGATGTATCCTGGCATAAAAAACTGCATGAAAAAGATCCGCACTTTTGTTTAGCAACCGGTTATTCTTGTCGCAGTCAGGTAAAACGTTATGAAAATGTGGTGTTAAAACACCCTGTGCAGGCATTATTAGAAATTTTAGCGTAATGAAAGGAACATCATGATTTGGCAAAAAAACTTCACGCTCGAAAACTTAAATCAACTCTGCTCCAACAGTGCAGTTAGTCATCTTGGCATTGAAATTTCTGCTTTTGGCGAGGACTGGATTGAAGCGACAATGCCAGTGGATCATCGTACTATGCAGCCGTTTGGTGTATTGCATGGCGGGGTTTCTGTTGCTTTAGCTGAAACAATTGGTTCTCTTGCGGGTTCGCTTTGTTTAGAAGAAGGCAAAACTGCGGTGGGATTGGATATTAACGCCAATCATCTTCGCCCTGTTCGTTCAGGTAAAGTGACCGCAAAAGCCACGCCAATTAATTTGGGCAGAAATATCCAAGTTTGGCAAATTGACATCCGCACAGAAGAGAATAAACTTTGTTGTGTTTCTAGATTAACCCTTTCCGTAACCAATTTATGACAAAATCCGCAAAAATCGGCGTGTTACTTGCCAATCTAGGCACGCCAGATAGCCCGACACCGAAGTCAATCAGCCGTTATTTATGGCAATTTTTAACGGATCCTCGCGTGGTAGATTTACCCCGTTGCAAATGGTATCCACTGCTCAAAGCCATTATTTTGCCATTACGTTCAAAACGTATCGCCAAAAATTATCAAGCAATCTGGACAGAACAAGGCTCGCCTTTACTTGCCATTTCACGACAACAAAAAGACGCATTACAAGCCTATTTAGATAAGCAAAATATCGATACACAAGTAGAAATTGCCATGACATACGGCAACCCATCAATGCAAAGTGCGGTAAAAAATTTGCTTAAAAATCAAGTTGAGCGAATTATTGTTTTACCTCTTTATCCGCAATACTCTAGCTCAACCACGGGCGCAGTATTTGATGCTTTCGCTAATGCCCTTAAAGAAGAACGAGGATTAGTGCCTTTTGATTTCATCCATTCTTATCATGTTGATGAAAATTACATTAACGCCTTAGCAAACTCCATAAAAGTGCGGTTAAAATCCGATGAATTTTTACTATTTTCTTATCACGGTATTCCTTTGCGTTATGAAAAAATGGGCGATTATTATCGTGAACATTGTAAACAAACGACTATTGCAGTGGTTAATAAACTGGGCTTAACAGAAAACCAATGGGGAATGACGTTTCAATCGCGCTTTGGGCGTGAAGAATGGTTACAGCCTTACACAGATAAATTTCTTCAAAATGCAGCACCACAAGGCATTCATAAAATAGCTGTCATTTGTCCTGGTTTCTCCGTAGATTGTTTAGAAACCATTGAAGAAATTGACAAAGAAAATCGAGAAAATTTTCTAAAAAATGGTGGACAATCTTATCAATATATTCCCGCACTTAATGTAGAGCATGCACATATTGAAATGATGGCGAAACTAATCATAGAAAAACTTGCTTAATAATAGAAATGGTAAAACGTTTCTAAAATCTTCCGCACTTTGCTAAAATCAGCCATTATTTTTTCACAAGGATAAAACATGGCTGATTTTCCTTTTATCGTTGAGATCAACGAACAAAACCTTACTGAAATACTGCAACAATCCTTAGAAAAACCACTTGTCATCAATTTTTATGCGCCAACGCATAAAGAATCGGCAGATTTTTTGGTGCTACTTGAGCAAGTTGCAGAACAATATCAAGGACAATTTATTCTTGGAAAAGTAAATTGTGAAAAAGAGCAAATGATTGTCGCACAATTCCGCATCCAAGCATTACCAACCACCTATTTGTTTAAAGAAGCACAGGCATTAGATGCATTTCCAAGCGTGCTTGATAAATCTTCATTAATCCAACGATTAAGCATTATTTTACCTAAAGAGGAAGATTTAAAATTCCAACAAGCATTAGATTTCTTGCAAGTAGAAAATTACGAAGCTGCATTGCCATTATTGAAAGATGCGTGGGAACTTTCAGATAAGAAAAATAGCGATGTTGCCCTACTCTACTCTGAAACCTATATTGCAATGAAGAAAACGGAGCCAGCACAAGAAATTTTAAATCAAATTCCATTGCAAGATCGTGATAGTCGTTGGCACGGATTACAAGCACAAATTGAGCTACAAATTCAAGCAGCCGATACACCTGAAATCCAACAATTACAGGCTGATTATGCTAAAAACCCAACAGCTGAAATTGCAATAAAACTTGCTGTACAACTTCATCAAGCTGGACGAAATGAAGAAGCATTAACACTACTTTTCGGCATTTTAAAAACAGATTTAAACGCGCAGAATGGCGAAGTGAAACAACAATTTTTATCTATTTTAAGCGCAATGGGCAATGCTGATCCGCTGACAAATAAATTTCGTCGATTGCTTTATTCGCTGCTTTATTAAGCAAAAAGTTTATAATCAGTAAAATGCAACTTATTGCATTATATTATTACTTAACTACAAAAAAGGATTCTTTATGTCAGATATCAAACACGCAAAACTTTTAATTTTAGGCTCAGGCCCTGCTGGTTATACAGCAGCCATTTATGCAGCACGTGCAAACTTAAAACCAGTATTGGTGACTGGTTTGCAACAAGGTGGGCAGCTGACCACTACAGATGAAATTGAGAACTGGCCGGGTGATTTTGAGATGACTACTGGTTCAGGTTTAATGCAACGTATGTTGCAACACGCAGAAAAATTTGAAACAGAAATCGTTTTCGATCATATCAATCGCGTCGATTTATCTTCTCGCCCATTCAAACTTTTTGGCGATGTGCAAAATTTCACTTGTGATGCGTTAATTATCGCAACAGGTGCCTCTGCACGCTATATTGGCTTACCTTCAGAAGAAAACTACAAAGGTCGTGGCGTTTCTGCTTGTGCAACCTGTGATGGTTTCTTTTATCGTAATAAGCCTGTTGGTGTCATTGGTGGAGGAAATACAGCGGTGGAAGAAGCCCTTTACTTAGCCAATATCGCAAGTACAGTGCATTTAATCCACCGTCGAGATAGCTTCCGTGCGGAAAAAATACTTATCGATCGTTTATACAAAAAAGTAGAAGAAGGAAAAATCGTTCTGCATACTGACCGCACTTTAGATGAAGTGTTGGGTGACAACATGGGCGTAACCGGATTACGTTTAGCCAACACAAAAACTGGGGAGAAAGAAGAACTCAAATTAGATGGCTTATTCGTGGCGATTGGTCATTCGCCAAATACGCAAATTTTCCAAGGGCAACTAGAATTGAATAATGGCTATATCGTTGTAAAATCTGGTCTTGACGGCAATGCAACAGCCACTTCTGTGGAAGGCGTGTTCGCAGCAGGCGATGTCATGGATCACAATTATCGCCAAGCCATCACCTCCGCAGGAACTGGTTGTATGGCAGCCTTGGATGCAGAACGCTATTTAGATGCTCAAGAAGCATAAATCTTCTAACCAATTCCCCTCTTTTAACTCTTTTAAAGAGGGGAACTTTTTCTATAATCACGACCAAAACAATGAATAAACTTCGCCAAAAATATTTACAAAAATGGCTTCGCGCACAACAAGAACCTATCAAAAAATTAATGCGTGCAAACATTGTCTTAGCTACGCTTTCTTCATTCATTTTAGTCGCACAAACTTATTTTCTTGCGACGTTGCTCGATAAACTGATTATGCAAAATGTGCCTCGTGATGAACTTATTCCTTATTTTCTCGGGCTAATTATCGGCTTCGGGATGCGTGCTATTATTTTATGGGCACGCGAAAAAATAGGTTTCCAAAGCGGACAATTATTACGCAACCATATTCGTCAAAAAATTCTGGATAAAATCCATCTTGTCGGCCCTGCGACAATCAATCAAAAACCAGCTGGAAGTTGGGCAAGCATTATGTTGGAACAAGTTGAAAACTTACATAATTTCTATGCCCGTTTTCTGCCTCAACAAAGTCTTTCAGCCATTGTTCCAGTGGTTATTTTCATTGCTGTATTTCCGTTGAACTGGGCTGCAGGCTTAATCTTAATGATTACCGCACCGCTTGTTCCTCTGTTTATGATCATTGTCGGTATTGCTGCGGCTGACAACAGCCAAAAAAATATGGATACCCTTTCTCGCCTCAGTGCCCAATTTTTAGATCGCTTACGCGGTTTGGAAACCTTGCGTCTTTTTAACCGCACTTCTGAACAAACTGAGCATATTGAAAATGCCACTGAAGATTTCCGTGAAACCACAATGGATGTGCTAAAACTCGCTTTTCTCTCTTCTGCAGTATTGGAATTTTTTACCTCTATTTCCATTGCACTGATGGCGGTCTATTTTGGTTTTAGCTACTTAGGTCAAATTGAATTTGGTACCTATAATGCACCGCTTACACTTTTCACAGGTTTCTTTTGTTTAATTCTTGCACCTGAATTTTATCAACCCTTACGCGATCTAGGCACTTATTACCACGACCGCGCAGCAGGTATTGGCGCAGCAGATGCCATTGTTGATTTTTTAGAATCCGATTATTTAACCGTTCATCAAAATGAAAAAACAATTTCTTTAGAAAGTGCGGTTGAAATTTCTGCCGAAAATTTAGTGGTGCTTTCGACACAGGGTTCAGCTTTAACCAAGCCGTTAAACTTCCAAATTCCAGCAAATCATAATGTTGCGCTTGTAGGGCAAAGTGGCGCGGGAAAAACTTCATTAATAAATGCGATTTTGGGCTTTTTACCTTATGAGGGCTCGCTCAAAATTAATGGGCAAGAACTTCGAGAAAGTAATCTAGCTGACTGGCGCAAACATATTGCGTGGGTAGGACAAAATCCATTGTTATTACAAGGCACAATTAAAGAAAACTTACTACTTGGCAATATTCAAGCCAACGATGAAGAAATTAATCAAGCATTAATGCGTTCTCAAGCGAAAGAATTTACCGATAAACTTGGACTTCATCACGAAATAAAAGATGGTGGATTAGGCATTTCTGTGGGACAAGCGCAACGCCTTGCCATTGCTCGTGCACTGTTACGCAAAGGCAATTTACTTCTGCTCGATGAGCCAACCGCAAGCCTAGATGCGCAATCAGAAAATCTTGTTTTACAAGCATTGAATGAAGCAAGTCAGCATCAAACTACACTGATGATTACCCACCGAATTGAAGATTTGAAACAATGTGATCAAATTTTTGTGATGCAACGAGGAGAAATAGTACAGCAAGGTAAATTTACCGAATTACAACATGAAGGTTTCTTTGCTGAACTACTCGCTCAACGACAACAGGATATCCAATAATGCGCACATTATTTCCGTTTATACGTTTATTTAAATTCGCCAAATTTCCGCTTATTTTAGGCTTGGTGCTAATGATTTTAGGCTTGGGCTCTAGCATGGGCTTGCTTACCGTTTCAGGCTGGTTTTTAGCCGCTACAGCCATTGCAGGACTAGGCACGCTATTTAACTTTTTCTACCCTTCAGCCAGTGTGCGAGGTTTAGCTATCGGACGAACCGTCATGCGCTATTTTGAAAAAATAGTGACGCATGATGCAACATTCCGCATTTTGTCCAAATTACGCGTGCAAGTATTTGAAAAAATTATTCCTTTAAGCCCAGCGGTATTAAATCGTTATCGCAACAGCGATTTATTAAATCGTTTAGTTTCCGATGTGGATACACTTGATAGCCTCTATTTACGTTTACTTGCACCATTTTTCACTGCTGTATTTGTAATCATTGCCATAACGATTGGGCTTAGCTTTATCAATATTCCACTCGCACTTGGTTTAGGCTTATTTTTGTTAATTTTATTAATGATTATCCCAACTGTTTTCTATCGACTAGGACAGCAATTTGGTGAACGCTTAATCCAAGCACGCGCGACCTATCGAACCCAGTTTTTAGAATTTATCCAAGCACAAGCCGAGCTTTTATTATTTAATGCAGAAGATAAATTAAAAGAGAAAATGTCAGCCACAGAAAAAACATGGCAGGAAGATCAAGCCAAAGAAGCAAAATTAAGCGGATTTTCTACCGCACTTGTTCTCTTTCTTAATGGTTTGTTGATTTCTGGAATGCTATGGTTTGCAAGTAACGCCGATTTTGGCACAGATGAATATCGCACGGCTTATATTGCACTTTTCACTTTTGCTGCACTTGCCGCCTTTGAGATTATCATGCCATTGGGTGCGGCATTTTTACATATAGGTCAAGTGATTGCAGCAGCAGAGCGTGTGACCGAAATCATTGAGCAAAAACCGCTTGTTGAGTTTAATGGCAACGAGGAATTTGAAACAAAAGTGCGGTTAATTTCTGCGAAGAATTTAAATTTTTCCTATCCCGAACAAGAAACACTCGCATTAAAAAATCTGACATTAGATTTAGAACAAGGACAAAAAATTGCTATTTTAGGCAAAACTGGAAGTGGGAAATCTTCACTTCTTCAACTTTTAGTACGCAATTATGATGCGAATCAAGGTGAACTTTTATTGGCAGAAAAACCCATTTCCGCCTATTCAGAAGAGACATTACGCCGCCAAATTTGTTTTTTAACTCAACGTGTTCACGTATTCAGCGATACACTTCGTCAAAATTTACAATTTGCAAGTGCGGATAAAATTTCTGATGAACAAATGATTGAAGTGCTACATCAAGTTGGCTTAAGTAAATTACTTGAGCAAGAAGGAAAAGGTTTAAATCTTTGGCTTGGGGATGGTGGTCGCCCACTTTCTGGTGGGGAACAACGCCGTTTAGGTTTAGCGCGTATTTTACTCAATAATGCGTCAATTTTATTATTGGATGAACCGACAGAAGGCTTAGATCGCGAAACTGAACGTCAAATTTTACGTTTAATTCTGCAACATGCCGAAAATAAAACCCTAATTATGGTCACTCACCGTCTCAGTTCAATTGAACAATTCGATAAAATTTGTGTAATTGATAACGGAAGATTAATCGAAGAAGGCGATTACAATAGTTTAATCACAAAAGAAAATGGGTTCTTTAAAAGATTGATTGAGCGAGTATGAGAAAAGGAAGTTGGGCGGAAACCTTCCCAGCTTCTTCTCGGCACACAGTAATTCCGACTTTGGCTGCTTCCTTCCGGACCTGACCGAGTAAACCAGACACCGTTGCGAGAGACCGAGAAGGTTTCCATTGATATCGCAATGCGATTGCGTGCTATTATGCAAAAATTACCGCCGTATTGCAAAGACTAATTCAAAAGTGCGGTGAATTTGGCGAGAATTTAAGCCACATTTTCAGGATTTTAATGAAATGAACTACCTCCAATACTACCCGACCGATGTTATCAATGGCGAAGGTACAAGATGCACACTTTTCGTCAGTGGCTGTACGCACGCTTGCAAAGGTTGCTACAACCAAAAAAGTTGGTCATTTTCAGCGGGTGTATTATTTGATGACGTAATGGAACAACAAATCATCAATGATTTAAAAGACACACGCATTAAACGCCAAGGTCTGACGCTTTCAGGTGGTGATCCACTTCATCCCCGTAACGTAGAAACATTATTGCCCTTTGTGCAACGTGTAAAACGAGAATGCCCCGATAAAGACATCTGGGTTTGGACGGGTTATAAGCTAGATGAATTAGACAAACAACAACGTGCAATGTTGCCTTATATTGATGTGTTAATTGATGGGAAGTTTATTCAAGAACAGGCAGACCCAAGTTTAGTTTGGCGAGGTTCCGCAAATCAAATTATTCATCGATTTAAGTTATAAAACACTGAAAAAAACCACCGCACTTTTTAGTCAAAAGTATTGAGCGATAAAAAATCTGCAACTGAATTCTCAATTGCAGATTTTTTTATTGATTTCCAGTTACTTATTTAGCAAGCGATCCGTAATCGTGCCTGCCACCATGGCACCGTTTACGTTAAGTGCGGTACGTCCCATATCGATGATCGGTTCGATGGAAATGAGTAAACCGACTAATTCCAGTGGTAAACCTAACGTAGATAGCACGACGATAGCGGCGAATGTGGCTCCGCCACCTACGCCTGCGATGCCGAATGAAGAAATGGCGACCACGAAAATTAAGGTTAGAATGTAGCTGAAACTAAAAGGGTCAATGCCGACCATTGGGGCGACCATTACAGCAAGCATCGCTGGATAAATGCCGCCACAGCCGTTTTGTCCGATAGTGGCACCGAATGAGGCAGCAAAGTTGGCGATGACATTGTTGTTACCTAATTTTGCGGTTTGCGTTTCAATATTTAACGGAATTGTCGCCGCACTTGAGCGAGATGTAAACGCAAAACTTAAAGTTGGCAACACTTTTTTGTAGTAATCCACAGGATTGACTTTGACGAAGAACAATAAAATGCCGTGAACCACAAACATTAAGGCAATAGCAGCATAAGAAGCCACAATAAAATTGCCCAAATTGACAATATCCGCCCATTTTGAGGTGGCAGCCATTTTAATCATCAACGCAAACACACCGTAAGGGGTTAAGCGAATCACAAAACGCACCAAACGCATCACTAATTTGTTTAAAGTTTCTACACCTTGTGCAATTCGTTCGCCAAGTGCTTGATCTTCTTTGCCTAAACTCAAAGCCGCCACGCCAAGTAATGCTGAGAAAATTACGACACTAATAATGGACGTTGGGTTGGCACCCGTGAGATCAGCAAAAGGATTTTTCGGAATAAAGGACACCAACATCGCAGGCACAGTTAAATTGGACACTTGCCCTGCTTTATCTAACACTTTGCCTTGAGCCGCTAATTCACGATCGCCCACGATTAATCCTGCCGCCGACACATCAAATAAATGCACCATCGCAATCCCAATTGCAGCGGAAATGGCGGTGGTAATCAGCAAGGTGGATAACACGCCAACGCTGACTTTGCCCAATGATCTGGTTTGATTGATACGAGCGATAGCAGATAAAATCGACACGAACACCAACGGCATCACGATCATCTGCAATAAACGAACATAACCGTTACCGACCACGTTGATCCAATCTAAAGTTTCGTCTAACAAAGGTTTTTCAAAAGCGGATTGCAATACCGCACCAAAAAGCAAACCGAGCAATAAACCGATAAATACCGTTTGCCCTAATTTTTCGGTTTTGCGATATAGCTGTGCTAACAGCAATAAAAAAGCAATAAATATCGCCAAATTGACTAATAACATAAAAAATCTCCAAAACTGATTAAAGTGTTTGGAGACTATCAACTTCAGTAAAAATAACAAGTTTTCTTTCGTTATATTTTATACTTTTTGGTAATTAAAATGCGACTGCAGTGGCTAGCACGCCTGAATAAACTAAATAGCCGCCGAAAAATAAGAAAATTGCCCCAGCAAGATTATCAATATAATGGCTGTATTTGCTGTAAAAAGATTTAGCAAGTGATCGAGAAAATAGCAATGAAATAATATAAAAAAGTGCGGCTAAAAATTCATTTAAAATTTCAACCGCACTTTTCAATAAAATCAAATTATTCTTCTAAAACAACTTTACCGATATAGCCTAAATTACGATGGCGTTGTGCGTAATCGATACCATACCCCACCACAAATTCATCAGGAATTTGAAAACCAACCCATTCAACAGGCACTTCCACTTCCCGACGAGAAGGCTTATCAAGTAACGTACAAATTGTAAGACTCGCAGGCTCACGCAAATTCAAAATATCACGCACTTTTTCCAACGTATAGCCCGTATCAATAATATCTTCCACAATTAAAACGTGTTTACCTTTTATATCGCCGTCCAAATCTTTGGTAATACGAACATCGTGATTCGTGGTCATACCAGTGCCATAACTTGAAGTAGTCATAAATTCAATTTCCACAGGTAAATTTATCTGACGAACGATATCCGCCATAAACATAAAGGAACCACGTAAAAGTCCTACGACAACAAGGCTATCGATCTGTTTTTCTTGATAAAATTTTGTAATTTGAGCACCTAATTCAGCAATACGAGCATGAACATCGTTCTCTGAAATTAAAACATCTACGTAGTGTTTTTTCATTGTGTTTCCTTATGAAATGACAGGGGATAAAATCGTTTGCTATTTTACAAAAAAAAGGCTGAAGTTTAAACCTTCAGCCTTTTTGAACCCTAACGAATTTACTTTCTACTCTACCTGTTGGAGCAACCTGCAATCGCTTAACAGATGTGCGTATAGTAACAGATATTCATTCATTGTCAATAAGAATTATTCTCAATTTCAAAAATATTCTTAATTTCCTGAAATTTTCATTTTATCTAACAAAATAGAACCCGTTTGGATGTTAGAACGATGCTCTATATCATCCGCTACAGCAAGCATATTCTTCAACATATCTTGCAATTGTCCCGCAATAGTAATTTCGGCGACGGGATATTGAATTTCCCCATTTTCCACCCAAAAACCTGATGCGCCACGGGAATAATCGCCAGTAACAATATTGACACCTTGCCCCATAACATCTGTTACGAGTAAGCCTGTTCCCATTTGACGTAAAAGTGCGGTCAATCCACCCGTTAAATTTGGCTTAACAAGCCAGTTGTGAATGCCTCCAGCATGACCAGTGATCGGCATACCAAGTTTTTTACCACTGTAACTTGTCACTAAATAAGTTTGTAATATGCCGTTTTCGACAATTTCACGATCTTGCGTGCGAACACCCTCACTATCAAAAGGCGTAGAAGCTAAACGGCGTAATAAATGTGGTCTCTCACTGATATTGAACCAATCTGGTAAGACCTGTTTACCTAAATGATCGAGTAAGAAACTTGATTTTCTATATAAGCTGCCACCACTTATTGCAGCGGCAAAATGAGAAATAAGACCAGTTGCCACATCATTTAAGAAAATAACTGGCACTTCTCGTGTACTCAATTTTTGAGGATTTAAACGAGAAACGACTTTCTTTGCACAATTTTCGCCAACCCAAATTGGCGATTGGAGTTTGTCAAATTCACGAGAGATCGTGTATTCGTAATCATTTTCTAAGGCATCTTCTACGCCACCAATAACCGAACAAGATAAGGAATAACGGCTTGATAAATAACTTTGCAACATACCATGGCTATTTCCATAAACTTTCACGCCTGTATGTGAATTAAAACTTGCTCCGTTGCTATTTACGATGCGTTTATCCGCTTGCAAAGCGGCTTGTTCTGCTTGAAGTGCCAATTCCGTCGCTTTATCAACATCCACATCAGCAGCATGATAAAGTTCTAAATCAGGCGCATTAAAAGCCATTAAATCCTTATCCGCAAGGCCTGTGCAATCATCGGGTGAAGTGTATTTTGCAATTGCAAGTGCGGCTTCTACCGCATTTTTAATTGCACTTTCGCTTAGATCGGAAGTAGAAGCATTGCCTTTTTGTTGTCCCATATAAACAGAAATCCCCAATGCGCCATCATTAGTAAATTCTACGTTTTCAATTTCTTGCAAACGAGCAGATACGGATAAACCGCTCACTTTTGTGACCGCGACTTCTGCACTTGCGCCAGCTTTCGTTGCTAACTCCACTGCAAAACTGACGGCTTGACGTAATTCTTGTTCTTGTGCTTTTAAAAGTGCGGTTGAATTTTCAGCTGTTTTCATTATTTTTTCCTATTAAAAATTTTCAACATTTTATCTTATTTTCAAAGTTTATGGTAAAATGCACGCCAATTTTTATAAAGGATAAAAAATGGCAAAACGTAAGAAAAAAGAAGTTTTCGATTGGGAAGATGAAGATCAAGAAGAAATTATTTGGGTGAGTAAAAGCGAAATCAAACGCGATGCGGAAGATTTAAAACAACTTGGCGAAAAGATTGTCAATTTAACCAAAGCTAATCTTGCCAAAATCCCACTTGATGAATCCTTACTTGATGCCATTGAACTTGCACAGCGTTTACAAAAAGAAGCTCGTCGCCGTCAATTACAGTATATCGGCAAATTATTTCGAGGAATTGATGTTGAACCCATTCGTGAAGCCTTAGATAAAATTGAAAATAAGCATAACCAACAACAAGCTATGCTGCATAAAATCGAAAAAGTGCGCGATGAATTAGTGGAAAAAGGCGATGTGGCTTTAACAGATTTATTAAATGATTATCCTAATGGCGATCGTCAGCAACTACGCAATCTGATTCGTTCTGCACAAAAAGAACTTGAGCAAAATAAACCATCGAAAGCCTATCGAGAAATTTATCAAATGCTCAAGGTATTAATGTTGGAAGATTAAAAATATTGAAATTTTCATCCGCACTTTGTGGATAAGTGATTGAAATAAAAATGAATATTCGTTGGAATGTAATTTTGGGCGTTATCGCACTTTGTGCTTTGGCGTGGTTTTATTCCTTAAATCAGGAAACCGCAGATTTATCTGAACTGGTGAAAAAGCCAGATAGTCCTGATTATGTGGGTTATAAAATGGAAACTACGGTTTTTTTCCCTGATGGTAAAAAACAATATTTGGCTTTATCCGATAAAATTGAGCATTATACAGTCAATGAACAAACCCTTTTTACCGCGCCTTTAGTTTATTTATATCCCACAACATCAAATGAAAAGGAAGAGGAAAAAAATGCCAATCAAAATGTAGATTTTTTTAGCACACAAAGCTGGAAATTAAGTGCAAATCAAGCAAGATTGACAAAAGATCAAATATTGTATTTAGAGGGTAATGTCGTCGCGCAAAATTTAACATCAGATTCACGTTTGCAACGCATTGAAACAGAATCAGCGGTCGTCAATTTGAAAACACAGGATATGACTTCCGAAACACAGGTTAAAATTAAGGGTAAAAATTTTAGTTCTACAGGATTAAAATTAGTCGGAAATTTACGCCAACAAGTGGCGACATTAAAGGAACAGGTAAAAACATATTATGAAGTTAGTAAGCAATAAAATTCTTTTTCTTGCAACGATGGTATTAGCATCAAGTTCAGCTTTTGCATTGAAAGGTGATGTTAATCAGCCGATAAATATTGTTTCGGATAATCAATCCTTAGATATGGAAAAAAGTGTAGTGACATTCACAGATAATGTGGTAATTACACAGGGGTCTATTGTTATCAAAGCAAATAAAGTTGTCATCACTCGTCCTGCTGAAAAATCAGGGAAAAAAGAAACCGTAGAAGCATTCGGCACGCCAGTCACATTTCATCAACAGTTAGATAATGGTAAGCCAGTGGAGGGAAAAGCAAATAAAGTTCATTATGATCTTGGTAACGAATTTTTAACATTAACTAACAATGCCGAATTAAAGCAGCTTGATAGTAAAATTAATGGCAGTGTTATTACCTATGATGTGAAAAAACAACAACTTAAAGCTAATGGTAATGGAAAATCACGGGTAACAACAGTTCTTATTCCATCTCAATTACAACAAGCTAAAGGGAAGTAATCTATGTCAATTTTGACTGCAGAGAATTTAGCTAAAAGCTACAAAAGTCGTAAAGTTGTTTCGGATGTTAGTTTAACCGTAAACTCTAATGAAATTGTTGGTTTACTCGGGCCAAACGGTGCAGGTAAAACAACAACTTTCTATATGGTCGTTGGGCTTGTTCGTCAAGATCAAGGTAAAATTGTTATTGATGGCGAAGATATTAGTTTGCTCCCAATGCATAATCGTGCGCAACGTGGCATTGGTTATTTACCGCAAGAAGCCTCGATTTTTCGCCGTTTGACTGTCTATGAAAATTTGATGGCGGTATTGGAAATTCGTAAAGATTTAACCCCACAACAACGTCGCGAAAAAGCAGATGAATTAATTGAAGAATTTAACATTAGTCATATTCGAGATAATTTAGGGCAAGCCTTATCAGGAGGAGAACGTCGCCGTGTAGAAATCGCACGTGCCTTAGCAGCAAATCCAAAATTTATTCTATTAGACGAACCTTTTGCTGGTGTAGATCCTATTTCTGTGAGCGATATTAAGAAAATTATCACCGACTTACGTAACCGAGGATTAGGCGTTTTGATTACTGATCATAATGTTCGTGAAACCCTTGATGTTTGCGAACGCGCTTATATTGTTGGCGCAGGTAAAATTATCGCAACAGGCACACCAGAACAAGTGATGAACGATGAACAGGTTAAACGCGTTTATCTTGGCGAACAATTCAAATTATAAAAATGAAAATAACTGAACTATTAAGCCCTGAGAATATTCGTCAGGGCGTTAGTTTTTCTAGCAAAAAACGATTATTTGAGTCTATTGCGCATTTTGTAGAAGAACAAATCCTTGCAGAACAAGGCGAACAAGCCTGTTTTGAATGCCTTTTTGAACGCGAAAAACTGGGGAATTCTGGTTTAGGAAATGGGATTGCAATGCCAAAAGCGAAAATCCCCGTAACAGTATCAGATAAAGCAATCGCAGTGTTTATGCAACTCGATAATCCGATTGATTACGATGCTTTTGATGGTAAACCAGTGGATTTAATCTTTGCCTTGCTGATTCCAGAAAATCAATGTGAAACCTACATTCCAGTTTTAGCATCATTAATAGAAAAACTGACTGATAAAAATGTGTTGAAACAATTACGATCAGCCAAAAGTGCGGATGAAATTTGGCAAGTTTTTGAAATTACCGATCAATCAGAAACGACACTTGAAGAAGTGAAAGAATAATTACAGTGGGGAAACTTATGGAAATTATCATTATTAGTGGACGTTCTGGCGCAGGAAAATCTGTAGCCTTACGAGCATTAGAAGATACTGGATATTATTGTGTTGATAATATTCCTTTAGATTTGCTTCCTCAATTGACTGATATTCTATCTCAATCCCAATCATCTGTCGCCATCAGTCTTGATATTCGTAATATTCCAAACTCCGCTCATTCTCTTAAGCAAACCCTTTCAACATTACAAAAGCATCATCAGATTAAAATCATTTTCTTAGAGGCTGATCGTGCCACCCTAATTCGCCGATATAGCGATTCACGCCGTTTGCACCCGCTTTCATTAAAAGATTTATCTCTTGAAGCCGCAATTGATGAAGAATATTGCTATCTTGAACCATTGATTCAACACGCAAATCTTATTCTTGATACCACCCATCTTTCTACGCATAGTCTTGCAGAGCGATTACACGAATTTTTACGCGGTAATAGTGAAAAAGAATTAAAAATTATTGTTGAATCTTTTGGTTTTAAATATGGGATTCCTTTAGATGCGGATTATGTTTTCGATGTACGATTTTTACCTAACCCCCATTGGGATCCAACATTACGCCCAATGACTGGATTAGAAGCCCCTGTCGCAGAATTTCTAAATAGTCATACAGAAGTCAATGAATTTATTTATCTCACTCGTCATTACATTGATACTTGGTTGCCGATGTTAGAAAAAAATAACCGTAGCTATTTGACGATTGCCATCGGATGTACTGGGGGAAAACATCGCTCCGTTTATATTGCTCAGCAATTAGGCGAATATTTTCAAGCCAAAGGAAAAACGGTGAAAATTCAACATAAATCTTTAGAACAGAACAAAAAAATATAAAAAGTGCGGTCATAAAAACATTATTTTTATTGACCGCACTTTTTTTATACACTCACAGGCTTTACAATCTCACTAGGATAACAGCCTAAAATCTTTAAGTAATTACTATAATTTTTTAGTTCTTCCAAAGCCTGTTTCGTATCTGGATGATGAATATTTGCTTCAATTTCTAGATAAAACATTTCTTCCCAAGGCTTACCATAAATCGGTCGAGATTCCAGTTTTGTCATATTGATTTGATGCTTTTTAAACACCAATAAAGCATCCACTAACGCACCAGCTTGCTGTGAAGTTGTCATTAATAATAAGGTCTTTGTGGGAATCTGTGATGAAACTTCGCGAGGCTCTTTAGCCACCACAATAAAACGCGTAATATTGTTCTCTTGATTAGCAATATTAGTTTTTAATACACTAAGTCCATACAATTTTCCACCGTCTTCATTGCCCAATGCTGCAATATTAGGTTTATTCAAACTTGCGACTAATTGCATTGCGTGTGAACTACTTTCGCAATATTCAATATGCACGCGATCAAGGCTATGAATAAATTGACTACATTGTTGAATCACTTGAGGATGACTATACAACGTATCAATTTGGTTCAAATCTGTCTTATCATTGACAAGTACGCAATGTTTGATTGGATATGCCAACTCTCCCACTAATGATAAATCAGTATGCTGAAGTAAATCATAAACTTCATTAATTGCACCCGATGTTGTATTTTCTAAAGGTAACACACCAAAGTCAGCTTCTCCAGTCTGAACTTTTTCAAATACTTGCTCAAAAGACTGACATCCTAGTTCTACAAATTGTTTTTGATAACGAGCAGCATAATTACGTGCAGCTAAATTAGAATAAGAACCACGTTTACCTAAAAAAGCGATATGTAAATTTTGATTACGTTGTTCATTAAGTTTATTTTGCAAATAGACTTGCTGGGTCAATACCGAGTCTTCAATGATTTTTTGGAAAATTGAAGTGATATATTGTGCTTCAAGCTGATAATTTTCATTTTCTGCAAATTGCACTAGTTCTTGTAAAAGTTGCTGTTCTCGCTCTACATCACGTAAAGATTTTTGCGAGATCTCTTTACTTCTCACTACATCGAAAGCTAAACGATGACGCTCGGAAAGTAATTTTAATAAACTACGATCTATTTGCGTAATTTGTTGGCGAATGTCAGATAATTCTAATGCCATAATGCTTCCTTATAAAAAATCCCACGAAATTGACCGCACTTTTAGTACATTCGCTATTTAAGCACGAGATGAAACAAAAAAGCTATACTTCCCACCAGAAATATAGCTTTTTCAACAATAAAACAATTAAATAAGCACTTGCACTGGAGCTACATACCCTTGTGGCACTTGCGCTTTATCTTCAAAGGTTACAAATTCCCACGCTTCTTGATTTGCTAAAACAGCACGAAGTAACTTGTTATTTAAACCGTGACCTGATTTATAGGCTTTAAAATCACCGATAATGTTATAACCAGCCATATAAAGATCACCAATTGCATCTAACATTTTATGACGAACAAGTTCATCTTTAAAACGTAAACCATCTTCATTTAAAATTCTATAATCATCAAGAACAATCGCATTATCAAGGCTACCACCTAATACTAAACCTTGAGATTGAAGATATTCAATATCTTTCATAAAGCCAAAAGTTCTTGCTCGGCTAATTTGATGAACAAATGCTTGGGCAGAAAAATTCATTTCATAGTTACGTACATCTTTGCCAATAGCAGGATGGTCAAAATCAATAGTAAAATCTAAACGAAAACCATTGTAAGGCTTAAATTCAGCCCATTTATCGCCATCTTCAACTCGAACATATTGCTTAATACGAATAAATTTTTTCGCTGCATTTTGTTCTTCAATTCCCGCATCTAACAACAAATAGATAAACGGACTAGCACTACCATCCATAATTGGAATTTCAGGAGCATCAACTTCAATAATAATATTATCAATACCAAGCCCTGCCAAAGCTGCATTTAAATGCTCGACGGTAGAAATACGCACACCTTGTTCATTAATTAGTGCGGTACAAAGCATTGTATCACGCACTGAATTAGGATCAGCAGGGAATGCCACCGTAGGGTTTAAATCTGTACGATAATAAACAACACCAGTGTTTGGCATAGCTGGGCGCAAGGTTAATGTCACTTTTTCACCGCTATGCAAGCCAACGCCTGTAACTTTAATACTTTGTTTTAATGTTCTTTGTTTAATCATTCTACTACCTTCATTTACTAGGTATTTTCTGAAACTTATTAATTTTCTTCACGCTGTGCAGGATTAAAGAAATTATTTTTCTTAAATGCTTCCAAGCGATCTGTAATCGGTTTATCTAACGGCCGTTGATATTCTTCTGATGCAGTTCTTGACACTTCAACAGATTCACGACGATGAAGTTCAGGAACAATGTTTACACGTCCTTCACCTTCAATATTCTGCGTAGAAAGCCCTTGACGAACAACCTGAATTGGTTCATTTCCTGCAATTTCACCGAGACCAGTTGCCACAATAGTTACACGAATTTCATCGCTCATCTCAGGCACTAAACTCGTACCAACAACAACTGTCGCTTCTTCAGAAGCAAAACTACCTATTGTCTCACCTATAATGTTAAACTCTTCAAAAACTAAATCCATTCCAGCAGTAATATTAACTAAAATTCCTTGAGCGTTAGAAAGATCGATTTTTTCTAGAAGATCATTGCGTACTGCAAGACGAGCGGCCTCTTCTGCTCTACCTGCACCGGGTTCTCCCACAGCTGAACCAAAACCAATCATAGCTTGCCCTTGAACTGACATTACCGTTCTTACATCAGCGAAGTCCACGTTAATTAAACCAGGAGAGGTAATCATATCTGAAATTCCCATTACAGAATTACGCAATACGTCGTTTGCAGCAGCAAAAGCATCAATTAATTTAGCATTTTTAGGGAGAACTTTTTGGATTTGTTGATTCGGAATAATAATCATTGAATCAACATATTGGGATAAATCTTTAATACCAAGCTCTGCAAATTGCATACGTTTTTTGCCTTCAAAGGCAAAAGGTTTAGTCACTACAGCAACAGTCAAAATACCCAGTTCTTTAGCAATTTTAGCAACAACAGGTGCCGCACCCGTACCTGTGCCGCCGCCCATACCTGCTGCAATAAAGACCATATCGGCACCTTCAAGCATTTTGCGGATTTCATCCTGATCATCTTCAGCTGCCTTACGACCAATATTCGGATTTGCCCCAGCACCTAAACCTTTGGTTGTTTCTCCACCAATTTGTACGGTCTGTTGAACTTGACTTTTACGCAATGCTTGAGCATCAGTATTGACGGCATAAAATACTATGCGACCGTGTTCCTCTGATGTTAATGAACTTTCGCCAACAAAGGTTCCGCCCATTTCTTGTTTTACCATATTCATTACCATATGGTTTACGGCATTGCCACCGCCACCGCCTACACCTACGACTTTGATCAGTGCGCCGGATTCGTTAAAATTATCGTACTCAGGGTACTCTGGGTATAGCATTGATGTTCTCCGTTACTGCCAGATAAGCTGACTAAATATATAAAATATAAATTCCCTCTATTGTAGATGAAAAATTAAAATAATCAAAATTCTGACCGCACTTTATTGACAATTTTTTTTACTCCTTGCCAAATAGATTCAAAGAAAGTTCCTTCAGAATCATCACTTCCTGAAATTAAATCATCATCACTATTACTGTGATTATATTGCAATAATCCCACCACCGTTGAATATTGTGGACGATTCACGTAATCAGTCAAACCAGTAATATTTAATGGACTCGCAATACGCACCTGACAATGGAAAACATTTGAAGCACATTCTTTAAGATCTTCAATCTGCGCTCCACCACCAGTTATTACCACACCTGCAATTAATTCAAATTTAATATGTTTTGCTTCTAATTCAGCTTTTAACTTATCTAATTCATCTTTTACCACGCCTAAAAGCTCCGTATAACGAGCTGATGTAATTAAAGATAAATCACTTTTTGTTAATGAACGAGGCGCACGACCGCCAATACTTGCCACCTCAATTTTTTTATCTCCGTGCAAACGAGCTGGGTAAAATGCACTAGCATAGTTCACTTTGATCCGTTCTGCTTCTGCTCGCGAAATTGTACAAGCGTGCGCAATATCATTTGTCACAATATTTCCTGCGTAAGGAATTACCTTGCTAAAACGTAATGCGCCATTCGTATAAACCATCACGTTCATTGTGCCAGCACCAAAATCAATTAAACACACGCCGAGATCTTTTTCATCCTCAGTTAGCACAGAATGTGTTGCTGCAAAACCAGAGAAAACCACTTTATCCACTTGCAATCCACAACGTTCAACGGCTTTTTTTAAGTTATTTTGCCAATCTTGATGACAAGCGATCAAATGTACTTGTGCTTTTAAACGCACGCCTTGTAATCCCAATGGATTTTTAATGTTCATCTGACGATCAACAGCGTATTCTTGTGGAATAACATGCAATAAAGATAAGCCTTCTGGCAATTTTATTGAGCTTGCTGTATGAAGTGCGGAATCGATTTCCTCTTGTGTTACTTCACTTTCTGCTATCGGCACAAAACCACTTTCATTGAGGCTTTGAATATGCTCTCCAGTAATGGCTAAAGTCACACTCATAATCTGACAATCAGCCATAGATTCTGCCGCTTCAATAGCACGTTGAATCGAACCCACTACGGCATCAAGATCAGTGATGCTGCCACGATCAATCCCTTTTGAAGGACAACTGCCTACACCAAGCACATTCACTACACCATCAGGAAATACTTCGCCAACTACAGCGACCACTTTTGACGTGCCAACCTCTAAACCTACTATTGTTTTTGTTTCCACACCTTTAACCATTTTCGCACCCAGTTATTTTTATCTATCAACCATACCTACAGCTGCACCTGCCGTATATCTTAAATCTATATAATCTATTTTTTTGTTTTCTGGCACATCAATTTGCGGATAAATTGTGACAAATCGCTCAAGTTTTGATTTCCAATCGCCACGACCTAATTTTAGCACAATATCATTATCAAGCTGGACCTGCCACGCACCGCGATCATCAATATTAATTCCCTTTGCCATTATATTATTTGATTTTAAATTAATATAAATTTGGTTCCACGTCTCAATTACTTTCAAACTCTGATAATCGGGCCCGCCCAAATAGGGCAAATTTTTTGCAGTTAAACGTACAGAGGGAAGCTGAAAAACGATACCATCAAGGGTAACAAATTGATTTTGATTCCAAAACGCAACAGGTTGATATTCTGATACCCAAATACTTAAACGATTTGGCCACATTTTTCTTACTATTGCACCTTTAACCCAAGGTAAAGCCTCAATTTGCTCTTGAATCGGTGCCACATCTTGCCCCCAAAATCCTTTTAATTCGCCCATTTTTAATAGGCTTTCTTTAATATCATCAGCAGTAGTAAAGGTATTTTGTCCAACAAGTGCAAATGCGCTAATCGGCTTATCATCCATTTTTTCTAAAATGCTTTGCCAATTAAAATAAACACCAAGTAAAAAAAAGACACCAAGCAATACCGCAAAAGTCCGAATATGAAAATAATATTTAGGCTTTTGTTCTCCAAAACGAATATTCTGTGGCGTTTTTCTTTTCAGAATGTTCATTACAGGCTCAACTCCAAAATTTTCACGACGAGTTGCTCAAAAGAAATACCTACTGTCGCTGCAGATTTTGGGAATAAACTATGGCTCGTCATTCCAGGATTAGTATTAACCTCAACCAAACGGAAATTACCTTTTGCATCACACATTACATCAATACGACTCCAACCACGACATCCCACTGCATCATAAGCGCGTTTTACTAGTATCGCTAACTCTTGCTCGCGTTCAGGCGTTAAACCTGCTGGGCAGAAATATTGCGTATTATCAGAAATATACTTCGCTTCATAATCATAAAATTCGCCCTCTGGAACAATACGAATTGCGGGTAATACTTGATTGTCAAGCACAGGCACAGTTAATTCATCGCCAGCTAACCACTCTTCAATTAGAATGGTATTATCAAATTTAAGCGCATATTCCACCGCACTTTTTAACTCTTCTACCGCTTTTACTTTCGTTAAGCCAACGCTAGAGCCTTCTAAAGAGGGTTTAACCATTAATGGTAAGCCTAATTTTGCCACAACAGCCTGAGGATCCAATTCAGAAAAAGTTTCTCGGGTAACCACTTTCATATCTGCAACAGGTAAACCAAAAGCTTTCCACAACATTTTTGTACGCATTTTGTCCATCGTTAATGCAGAAGCCATCACGCCACACCCCGTATAAGGCAAACCAATTTGCTCTAATAAACCTTGCATTGTGCCATCTTCTCCACCACGACCGTGCAAAATATTAAATGCTCGATTAAAGCCATCCTTTTTAAGGTTTGCAACATTATATTCTTTAGGATCAATAGGATGTGCATTATAACCTTGCTTTAATAATGCTTCTAATACCGCTTTGCCTGAATTGAAAGAAACTTCACGTTCAGCAGATGTGCCGCCTAATAACACCGCGATTTTTTCTTGTTTTAAGTTCATTTTATATCCTGTTTTTCTTCTTACTAATGATACTTTTCTAATACTAAGATTTTCAATCAATCCATCTGGCATTAATTCTTCCAAGATTCAGCCAAGCCACGAGAAATTTTACTTACGCTACCAGCACCTTGTGCCAAAATCAAATCGCCATCTTGAATAATTTGATCGAGAACATCGCCTAGTTGCGAAGTATCTGATACCAAAATAGGATCAACTTTACCAAGATTACGAATGGAACGGCAAAGAGATTTACTATCAGCTCCAACAATAGGGGCTTCTCCCGCTGCGTACACATCAAGCATAATCAAAGCGTCTACTTGCGAAAGCACTTGTACAAAATCATCAAACAAATCACGAGTGCGCGAATAACGATGCGGTTGGAAAATCATTACAATACGTTTATCTCCCCAGCCTTCTCGCGCTGCTTTAATGGTTACGTCTACTTCTGTTGGATGATGACCATAATCATCAACTAAACGCACTTTACCATTTGGACGAATAAATTCGCCTAGCTGATCAAAACGACGACCAGCCCCCTGAAAATCAGCCAGAGCTTCTAAAATTGCCTCGTTAGCAATACCCTCTTCTTTTGCTATAGCAAGTGCAGCCGTTGCATTTAACGCATTATGTTTTCCAGGAACATTGAGCAATACATTAATACGTTCATTATTTGGGCAAATCACAATATAGTGACCTTGAAATCCTGTTTGTTCATAATCTTCAATGCGATAATCTGCCTGTTCACTAAAACCATATGTAATCACTTGGCGACCAACTTTTGGCACAAGTTCCATTAAAACAGGATCATCAGCGCACATCACGGCTAAACCATAGAAGGGTAAATTATGCAGGAATTTCACATAAGTGGCTTTCATTTTTTCAAAATCGCCTTCGTAAGTATCCATATGGTCTGGCTCCATATTAGTTACAACAGATACCATTGGCTGTAAATGCAAAAACGACGCATCACTTTCATCGGCTTCGGCAATTAAATAACGACTTGCCCCTAAATGTGCATTCTTACCCGCCGATTTCACTAAACCGCCATTTACAAAAGTCGGATCAAGTTTAGCTTGGGTGTAAATCATTGAAATCATTGCTGTTGTTGTCGTTTTCCCGTGTGTTCCTGCAACAGCAATACCGTGACGAAAACGCATAATCTCCGCCAACATTTGTGCGCGTTGAATCACTGGAATGCGTTTTTGTTTCGATGCAACTAATTCAGGGTTATCATCTTTTATCGCACTAGACACAACAACAACACTGGCACCTTTAATATGTTCTTCTGCATGACCAATGTAGATTTTTGCCCCAGCTTGAGCTAAACGTTGAGTGACTACGCCATCGGCAATATCTGAACCTGAAATTTGATAACCTTCATTTAATAAAATTTCTGCAATGCCGCTCATTCCCGCACCACCAATGCCAATGAAATGAATTTGCTGTACACGGCGCATTTCAGGGATAATTTTTCTAATTTCTTCGTGGGAATGTTTCATTTATTTTTCCTTTTCTCCCAATGACAAAACTCAACTAAAAGTGCGGTTAAAATTCGCAACGTTTTTATTTCTAATATTAGCACTTTTGGATATAAAAAATACTTATGACTGAGGCTATTTATAAAACGCCACAACCCCTAGTTTGAATATTGTTTAATTACTTCAGCTACACGTTGTGCCGCATTAGGCATCGACATTGTTTTCGCTTTCAATGCCATCTGCAATAAATTTTCACGAGTTAAATTTTTTAAATAATTCACTAGCATTTCAGGCGTTAAATCTGCCTGTTCTATAATTTTCGCCGCACCAACATCTGATAAATATTTCGCATTTAAATATTGTTGGCGATCTTTATGTTGGAATGGTACAAAAATTGCTGCGGCTCCCACTGCTGCAATTTCACATACGGTTAATGCGCCAGAACGGCAAATAACCACATCAGCCCAAGCATAAGCCTCTGCCATATTATCAATAAATTCTGTTATTTTAACTTGTTCTAAATTCTCGCCATAAAGTTGGCTGACTTCTTCTACCGCACCTTTACCTACTTGATGACGAAGCTCTAATTTATCTGCAAGCTGGGCGACTACTTTAGGTAAAGTATGATTAAGCACTCTCGCTCCTTGACTACCACCAACCACTAAGACACGTAATTTTTCCTCACGATCCAAGAAACGAATATCAGGATTTGGCATCTCAAATAAATCTTCTCGAACTGGGTTCCCTACTACTTCAGCATGAGGAAAAGCAGTTGGAAATGCCTGTAATACACAGGTTGCAATTTTACCTAATAACTTATTCGTTAAACCCGCTATCGCATTTTGTTCATGTAAAATGATTGGTACACCACAAAGTTTTGCCGCAACGCCAGCGGGGCCAGAAACATAGCCTCCCATACCAAGTACAGCGTCAGGCTTTTCTTCTTGAATAATTTTTTTTGCCTGCAACACGGCACGAAAAATGGCAAAAGGCGCATTTAACAAAGCTTTTATACCTTTACCACGCAAGCCAGAAATTTGAATAAATCGAATAGGAATACCATATTTTGGTACAAGTTGAGCCTCCATTCTATCTTTCGTACCTAACCAGCAAATATCCCATTCTTGTTTTTGTAAAGTTTGAGCAACTGCAATGGCAGGAAAAACATGACCGCCAGTGCCACCCGCCATCACTAATAATTTTTTATTTTTCATCTTTTCTATCTCTAATCATCACGCAAGCGTGCTTGACCTATACGAAATAAGCGATTTTCGTGATCAATTCGCAATAAAATACCAATAGTGGCGGACATAATGATAATACTCGAACCACCATAACTCACGAGTGGAAAGGTTAAACCTTTAGTTGGTAGCATTCCAAGAGCCATACCTAAATTCACAAAGCCTTGAAAGAAAATCCAAAAACCAATACCTAATGCAAAAAAACCTCGAAAACGTTGTTCTAACATTAAGGATTCTCGTCCAATTTTCATTGCACGAAAAATTAATAAACCTAATAAAAGAATAACAATCAATATACCGATAAATCCAAATTCTTCGCCGATAATCGCCATAATGAAATCGGTATGTGCTTCAGGCAGATAATCTAATTTTTGAATTGAATTACCTAATCCTTCGCCAGTAATTTCTCCCCGCCCAAATGCTATAAGAGAGTTTGTTAATTGGAAACCAGTGCCATAAGGATCTTTAAAGGGTTCTAAAAAACCTATAAATCGCTTTAACCGATAAGAGGCGGTCAATACTAGCCAAACGAATAAGATTCCACCTAATGCTATCAATCCTACAAACTGTAAAATTTTCGCCCCTACGATAAAAAGCATCCCAGACATAATAATAAATAGCACGACTGTACTACCTAAATCAGGTTGCAATAAAAGAAAACAACCCAATACAAGCATAACAATAAACGGTTTAAAAATACTAACATGTCGCGACCGCACTTCATCATAACGACGAGTGAAATAACTTGCTAAAAAACAAGTCAAAGCCAATTTTGCAAATTCTGCAGGTTGAAAGTTTAAGATCCCCAATGAAATCCAACGTTTTGCGCCATTAACCGATGTACCGATAAAAGGGACAAGCAATAATAATATGACAGAAAATAAAAAAATTTTAGCGTGCCATTTTTCCCATTGCGAAGAAGAAATTTGTAATGAAATATAACAAGTGAGCAAAGAAAGTAGCACATAAATAGCGTCGCGTTTTGCAAAGTAAAAAGGATCATTAAATAAACGAGAGCTATAAGGAATAGAAGCAGATGTTACTGCCACTAAACCAATTAAAAGCAAAATAACAAATAACCAAAATAGTGCGCGATCATACAACAAACCTTGAGGTGTGATGCGTGTCCATTCATCGTAATTTTTTTTGATATTTTGTAAAAATTCCATCTTATTTCGTGAGTTACTAAATTAGGTTAAACATTGAGCTAAATGCGTAAATTCTTCGCCGCGCTTTTCAAAAGAAGCAAACTGATCGAGACTTGCACAAGCAGGCGACAATAATACCATATCTCCGCTTTGCAATGTTGGGCGTAAAAATTCTATCGCTTGTTCCATTGTTTCAAACAAATAGCTTTGTGATGAAAATTTTGCAAGCTGCGCACCATCTCGACCAAAACAATAACAAATAATGTGTGGTTGATTAATTAATTCAGCTAATTCTGAAAAATCAGCCCCTTTTCCGTCTCCGCCTAGCAACAAATGCAATTTACCCTCAATATAAAGCCCAGCTAATGCAGCAACTGTACTCCCCACATTTGTTGCTTTAGAGTCATTAATCCAACGAATGCCATTAGCTTGATGCACTAATTGAAAACGATGATCTAACCCTTTGAAATGACGAAGTGCGGTACGAATTGAATCTAAATTAATACCTATAGCTTGTGCCAATGCTGTTGCTGCCAAAATGTTCATATAATTATGGCGACCAACCAATGTAGCTTCTTCACAAGGTAAAATCACTTCATCTTTTACCATTAAATATTGCTTGCCATTTTCAGTTTTTAGCCAATAATCCGCACTATTTTCCGCAAAAGAAACGGTATGTTTCGCTTGATTTTCGTTTTCCCCAAAAGTCAGCCTATCTTCATTGTTCAACACACCTACTTTAGCATTATGATAAATACGTAATTTTGCTTGGCGATAATCTTCTAAATCCATATAGCGATCCATATGATCTTCAGTCACGTTCAAAACAGTCACAGCCGCAGCTTTTAAGCTATAAGTCGTCTCAAGCTGAAAACTAGAAAGCTCTAGTACATAAAGTTCACAATCTTCATTCAACAATGACAAAGCGGGAATCCCAATATTTCCGCCCATACCAACTTTCACGCCAGCAGCTTTCGCCATTTCATAAACTAAAGTAGTTACGGTACTTTTACCATTTGAACCTGTAATCCCCACAATTGGCTTTGTCGCTGTGCGGCAGAATAATTCAATATCGCCGATTACTTCCACTCCCGCTTTAAGTGCGGTTTGAATTTCTGGTGTTTTTACCGCAAGCCCTGGGCTAATAACAATCATATCGCTTTCAAGTAACCATTCCTGATTTAAACTACCAGTATGAAGAGGGATATTTTGAGGAAGTTTATCAATACCAGTAGGATTTTTTCGAGTATCAATCACACGAATATTAGCCTGTTGGGATAAGAGATAATCCACACAAGAAAGACCTGTTTTGCCAAGCCCAATGATCGTAATATTTTTGTTTTGATAGGCATTCATTTTATTTCTTCTTAATTACTATAAGTTTTAAATTTTGCTGATGGGAATATCAATTTATAACGTAAAAGCTCGCTCTTTCAAAAACTGAAAGAGCGAACCTCACAACATTTATTAACGCAACTTCAAGGTGACTAATCCCATCAACACCAGCATTAAGGAAATAATCCAAAACCGAATAATCACTCTTGGTTCTGGCCATCCTTTCAATTCAAAATGATGATGAATCGGTGCCATTCTAAAAATGCGTTGTTTGCGTAACTTATAAGACCCTACTTGCAAAATAACAGAGAGTGCTTCAACAACAAATACGCCCCCCATTATCACAAGCAAAAATTCCTGACGAACAAGAATTGCTACGACACCCAGCGCGCCACCTAACGAAAGAGAACCCACGTCCCCCATAAATACTTGAGCTGGATAAGTATTAAACCATAAGAATCCCAAACTCGCGCCAACAATAGCTGTACAGAACACCACTACTTCAGAACTGTATTTAATATACGGAATGTGCAAATATTCTGCGAAATTCACGTTACCTGTAGCCCAAGCAATTAAAGCAAACGCACCTGCAACGAGCGCAGTAGGCATAATCGCTAATCCATCTAAACCGTCGGTTAAATTCACTGCATTACCCGTGCCAACAATCACAAAGTAAGATAACACAATATAGAACAAACCTAATTGAGGCATAATGTCTTTAAAGAATGGAATCACTAAACGGGTGGCATCAGTGTCGTGACCAAGCCAATAAAGCCAAAGGATTGCCACTAATGCCACCACAGACATCCAGAAATATTTCCAACGCGCAATCAAACCATCTGTATTTTTACGGGTAATTTTACGGAAATCATCCACAAAACCAATTGCGCCGTATCCAAATAAAACAAATAAACAAACCCAAATATAAGGATTAGCAAGATTTGCCCATAATAACGTACTTACGCCAATAGAGAATAAAATCATCACACCGCCCATAGTGGGTGTGCCTTTTTTTGCAAAGTGACTTTCAGGGCCATCATTTCGCACTTCTTGGCCAAATTTTAAGATCTGTAAACGTTTGATTACTTTAGGGCCAATCCAAAGTGAGATAAAAAGTGCGGTTAATAATGCAAGAATTGCGCGGACGGTAATATAAGAAATAGCATTAAAAGCGGTTTCGTAACGAACAAGATATTCAGCAAGCCAGACTAACATTTAATTTTATCCTTTAATGAATAGATCACATCTTCCATTTTCATTGAGCGTGAGCCTTTTCCTAGCACCACAACTTTTTTATTTTGTTGTAATTGGTTTTCAATAAGTGGAACTAAGAAATCCACCATTTCAGTTTTATCCGTAAAATGCTTACCCAAAACAGCCTCAGAAATAACCGCACTTTCATTGCCATAAGAACACACCAAATCTAAATTTACCAAATTAACATATTGTCCAACTTCACGATGAATAGCGAGAGAATTTTCGCCCAATTCTTTCATATCTGCGACACATAGAATAAGGAAAGCATCATAACTTTTTAGGACATCAATAGCCGCACAGAGAGAATCTTTATTTGCGTTATAAGTATCATCTAATAACAATAAATTAGGCGTTACTTGAATAGGAAATAAACGCCCTTTCACTTGTGAACGTTGTTCTAATCCAGCTTTGACATCGGCAAGCGTAGCACCAACATTCATCGCTAGTGCGGTAGCAGCTAAAGCATTTTTTACATTATGCTCTCCAAGATAAGGTAAACTAATATCAATTTCGCCTTGCGGAGAAACTAACGTAAAGGTTGAACCTTGTTCGTTACCTTGAACATTTTTGACGGAATAATCCTTGCCGTTGAAATATTGAATGGCGTGATTACTGATTTCTTTTTGCCAAATATCTAAGTGATTGTGTTCAGCGTTGATAATCGCTACACCATTTTTTGTTAAACCTCGATAAATCTCGCCTTTTGCTTGAACAACCCCCGCTAAAGAACCAAACCCCTCTAAATGTGCGGGCGCAATATTATTAATCAATGCGGCATTAGGTTGAACTAATTTTGTGGTGTAATTGATTTCATTTTGATGATTTGCACCAAGTTCAATCACAGCAAAACGATGTTTTTCTGTTAAGCGAAGTAGAGTTAAAGGCACACCTATATCGTTATTGAAGTTACCATTGGTAAAAAGCACCGCTTCTGAATCTGCTGCGGTATGTTGCAAAATACTTGCCGTCATTTCTTTTACCGTGGTTTTACCAGAAGAGCCGGTCATCGCCACAGTACGTGGATTAATTTTCTCACGTAACCATTTTGCAAGCTCGCCCAAAGCAATACGAGTGTCTTTAACCACAAGTTGAGGAACTAAAATAGATGAGTTTTCTTGCTGAACAACAACGGTTACCGCACCTTGTGCTACCGCTTGATCAAGATATTGATGAGCATCAAATTTTTCGCCTTTTAAAGCAAAAAATAAGCTATTTGATACGCTTTTTCGAGTATCTGTATTAATTTCTTCAACTTGCACATTTTCATCGCCAATTAATTTAGCTTGAAGAATCTGTGCAAGCTGTACAGTAGAGAGTTTAATCATAATTAAGTGATTATTATTTTAAGAAATCAAGTGCAATTTCTTGGTCGGAAAAATGCACAACTTCCGAACCAATAATTTGATAATGCTCGTGACCCTTTCCAGCAATTAAAATCACGTCATTTTCTACCGCACTTTCAATCGCAAACTGGATTGCCTGTGCGCGATCAGGAATAATCCCCACTTTTTCCATATTTTTAAAGCCAGCGACAATATCTGCTTCAATTTGGCTTTGTGGTTCTGTTCGTGGATTATCTTTTGTCACAATAATCTTTTCAGCAAACTGCTCGGCAACCTGTGCCATTAACGGACGTTTGCCTCTATCACGGTCTCCGCCACAACCAAAAATGCACCATAATTCGCCTTGGCAATGTTCACGCGCAGCAATCAACGCTTTTTCCAACGCATCTGGTGTATGCGCATAATCTACAATAACGGTTGGTTTATTTGGATATTGAATCATTTCCATTCTTCCACATACTCCTTTTAAAGATTTCGCCGTAGCGAGTAAATTTTCCAATGGGTAACCAAACGATAACAACGTGGTCATTACTAATAATAAATTACTTACATTAAAAGCACCAATTAATGGGCTATGCAAAACACCATTACCCCAGCTAGATTCAAAAGTAATATCTGCACCTTTAAAATGATAATGGATATTTATTGCTTTCATCCATTGGTGTGAACCTACTTTAAAATCCGCATTCATACTTACGGCAATAGCATCAGGTAGTTCAGTTAGCCATTGGTATCCAATTTCATCATCAGCATTAATCACTTTAATTTGGGTATCTAATTCAGTGAACAAGCGTTTCTTCGCCGCAGCATAATTTTCCATAGATTGATGATAATCTAGATGATCACGGGTTAAATTCGTGAAAATTGCTACTTTAAAATGCAAGGCTTCTACACGATGCTGCGCCAAACCGTGTGATGAAACTTCAATAGAGGTAAAATCTGCACCTGCGTGTTTGAAAGTTGAAAGAGATGACTGAATTTCTACTGCTGAACCTGTCGTATTTTTAGCTTCTACAATTTGCCCCAAAAGTCCATTACCAATGGTTCCCATCACAGCCGCACGATGCCCCAATAATTCCGCCCATTGCGCTAATAATTGAGAAATAGTGGTTTTGCCATTTGTTCCTGTAACGCCAACAAGGGTTAAATTTTTAGAGGGCGAATCATAAAAAACATCCGCCAAAGATGAAAGATGACGTGCAAGTTGATAATATTTCACTACGGGAACATTCCCGATAAACGCTACAGTTAAATGCTCGCTAGATAATTCTGTCTCAGAAACCACCGCACTCGCACCAGAATGAAGAGCAGAATCAATAAATTGATTTCCATCCACCTGATGACCTTTTATCGCCACAAAAAGATCGCCAGCTTTAACTTTACGACTATCTAACACCATATTATGGAGTTCTATATCATTCTTTAATTCAGGCAAATTAAAAAGTGCGGTGAGTTTTTTCATAATTTTTCCTTAATTCACTTTTTGATTCTTGTGTTCGCCAATATAAACAATACGTTTTGCACTTTTCGTTGTTGTGTTTTCAGCTGCTTCAGCATCTTGCGGAATAGCATTTGCACGTAACGCATAGCCCATAATGTTAGAGAATACAGGGGCAGAAACCGCACCACCATAATATTCTCCTGCTTTTGGATCATTGATCAAAACCACTAATGCATAACGAGGATCACTAATTGGTGCAATACCCGCAGTAAATGCCACATATTTATTTACATAATGTCCATTTTCAATCTTACGTGCCGTACCTGTTTTTACACCGACACGGTAGCCTTCCACCATTGCGCGTTTATTTTTAATTGCTACTTTCTCTAAAATTCCCACAATATCTTTAGTTATTTTTTCAGAGAAAACCCGTTTCCCAATAACTGGCGGATCAACTTTAGTGATAGAAAGCGGACGATAAACACCGAAACTACCAAGGGTTGCATAGGCACGAGCAATTTGTAAAGGTGTCGCAGTAATACCATAACCATAAGCGACTGTTGCACGCTCAATATCTGCCCAGCGTTTACGATTTGCATTCAAAATCCCAACTTGCTCTCCGATCAAGCCTAAATCTGTCGGTTTACTTAAACCTGCATTTTGATAAGTTTCCATTAATGCACTAGGTGGCATACGTAATGCAAGACGACTTACACCACGGTTACTAGAGTTCATTAAAATCTCGTCTAAAGTTTGCTGAGCACGTGGTGCAACGTCCACAATTTCTTTACCGCTTAATTTAAAGGACGTAGTATCAATAATTTCATCTCGTTTAACGACACCTCGTTGAAGTGCGGTTAAAACAACGAAAGGTTTTACCGTAGAACCTGGCTCAAAAGTATCGGTAATTGCACGGTTACGCATTAACTCTGATTTCACGCCGACACGGTTGTTTGGATTATAAGAGGGCGCAGTCGCCATAGCTAACACTTCCCCAGTACGAACATCAACTAACACCGCAGTACCAGACTCCGCATTATTCTCAGACACCGCCTTTTTAATCTCACGATACACCATAGATTGCAATTTTTCATCGATACTTAAGGTAACATCTTGTGCATCATATTTTTTCTCATCGGAGATATGTTCAACAATATTTCCTCGTTTATCTTTACGAACAGTACGTGAACCGTCTTTACCAACAAGCAGGGAATTAAAACTTTTCTCAATGCCTTCAATACCATTTCCATCAATATCCGTATAACCCACCACGTGTGCAGCTTCTTCTACACGAGGATAAAAACGGCGATGCTCTGTTTCTAAAATAATACCCTTAATTTTTAATCTACGAATATAGTTAGCTTTACTTAATTCAACTTGACGTGCTAAATACAAATAACCAGATTTAGAATTTTTCTCAATTTTTTTCACTAAATCATTTTCAGTCATACCTAATTCTTCGGCTAAAGCTGCAATTCGTTCTTTATCCGCAAGCGAATTTTCCTTCAACATCGTTTTTGGATCTGCCACAATCGCGCTCATCGGCACGCTTACAGATAAAAGCTGACCATTACGATCTAAAATAGAACCACGCACCGATAATACTTCATCTTTACGCAAAGAACGCTTATCCGCTTCATTTGATAACGTATCGGCATTAATAGATTGAACATAAGCTGCTCGTGCGACTAAAGCACACAGGCCAAGTAAAATAAGAACCGTAGAAAGCATATAACGTCCACGCATAAAGCATTTTTCAAACACCTTTTGAGGCTTGTTTTGCTTTACAGTTTCAGGTGCAGTCAATTTTCTAATTGTTTTTTTTGACTTACCTGATTTACGCGAGGAATTAAATTTCACCATTTTTTTTACCTATTATTCTCTAATTTCAACTTCTTGCTCTGAAGAAACAACTTTCATTTTTAATGTACTAATCGCAATAGATTCTACTCGCGTGCTATCCCCTTCCGTAGCTTCCTGCACTTGTAAATTACGGTATTCATTCTCAAGTGCTTGACGCTGTAAAATTAACATTCCATTTTCAGAAATTAATTGGCGAGTTTTATGGGTTATCCAAATCGTCCCCATTGCAGAAACTAAAATCCCTATTAACAGCAACACCACTAACTTATTTGAAGAAAATAAATCTTCGACTAAAATCTGCTGTAACGGATAACGAGGCTTATTATTTTCAGACATCGCTAAATTCTCTCTGCCACACGTAATATGGCACTTCTTGAACGAGGATTGGCTTGAATTTCTGCATCACTTGGCTGAATGGCTTTACCAATAATTCTTAATTTTTGATTACGCTGAATTTGATCTTCTCGCAATGGTAAACCTTTGGGAATATCCTCGCCCTTACTTTGTTTTTTCATAAAATGTTTCACCATTCTATCTTCTAAAGAATGGAAACTAATAATTGATAAACGACCTTCTGGTGCTAACATATCTAACGCAGAATTAAGCAGACTTTCTAATTCATCTAATTCCGAATTAATAAAAATACGAATAGCTTGGAAACTACGCGTCGCAGGATGTTTATGTTTATCTTTAAAAGGAACTGCCTGTGAAATAAGTTCCGCCAATTGACTGGTACGCGATAAAAATTCTGTGCCATTTTTTACCGCACTTTTATTGAAATCAACAATAGCAGTGGCAATACGTTTAGCGAAACGCTCTTCGCCAAAAGTTTTCAACACCCAAGTTAAATCCTCAATGGACACTTGTTTTAACCATTCTTCAGCAGATAAACCTTGAGTTGTATCCATACGCATATCAAGCGGGCCATCTTTCATAAAACTAAAACCACGTTCTGCTTCATCAAGCTGAGGGGAAGACACACCAAGATCAAGCAAAATACCGTTAATTTTGCCCACTAAATTTAATTTGTCACAAATTTCAGGAATATGCGAAAAGCTGTTATGTTCAATCTGAAAACGCGAGTCTTGGATTTTGTGTGCTTCTGCAATAGCACGAGGATCGCGATCTACAGCTATCAAACGACCATTAGAAGAAAGTTGAGAAAGGATAAACCGAGAATGCCCCCCACGCCCAAAAGTACCATCAATATAAATGCCATTCTCCTTCAATGCCAAGCCATTCACGGCTTCGTGAAGTAAAACTGTAATATGTTCAGATGAAGAAAAGGAATTTTCGCTATTCATAAATTTAAGATAAAAGTACTACATTATTTTCTATAATGAGAAATCATTTAACGCATCAGCAGCAAAATCTGCGCTGGAGCCAATTTCTATATCCTCTGCAATTTGAGTATGCCATTCTACATCGCTCCAAATTTCAAATTTATTAAGTTGCCCTACCAACATTAAACCTTTTTCTAATTTTGCGTGTTGGCGTAATGGCCCACTAAGCAAAATACGACCCTGAGCATCCATCTCACATTCAGTGGCATGGCCAAGCATTACTCGCTGCAAACGGCGTTGGGTAGGATCAAAGTTAGAAAGTGCGAGAAGTTTTTGTTCGATTTTTTCCCATTCATCAAGGGGATAAAGTAAAAGACAGGGTTGGCGAATATCTACAGTACAAACCATTTGCCCTTGGTTCTTTTCAAGAATTTCAGCGCGATAGCGAGTTGGAATCGCTACACGTCCCTTAGAATCTAAATTAACCGCCGTTGCACCACGAAACATATTACGCCTTAAAAATTGAACTTATTTTTAGAAAATCTCTAAAAATCTCCACAAAACACCACTTTTCTCCACTTCTGGCAAGTTTATAATTTGTTCGCTCAACTTGCAAGTAATTCCACATTAAAGCAACTGATTTTTATCAAAATAAAAAAGCCGTTTGAATAAACAATTCAAACGGCTTTTTTCATCAAATTTTATTGACTAATTATTTATATAAGCTTCTTCATCTCGCGTACCTAATGGTTTAAGCATTGTGAAGAACAATACGATACAAACGATGGTTGTTGCTAAACCAAGATACACAGAAAGCTGATAATCTAAGCCGAAACCAATTTTGTTGTAGAACAAATAAGTTGCACATACTGTTGTGATAAACCACGCAGGAAGAGACGCAACCCAGTGGAATTTATGATAACGATATAAATATCCCGCTGCAGTCCATAACATTACCATTGCTGTCATTTGGTTTGCCCAAGTGAAATAACGCCATAATACGCTGAAATCAATGGTTGAAATAAAATAACCTAATACAAACAACGGCACAGCAATTAATAAACGTTTAGGTAATGAACGTTGATCAACATTAAAAATTTCGGCTATCTGTAAACGCGCAGCACGGAATGCAGTATCGCCAGAAGTAATAGGAAGAACAATCACGCCTAATATGGCAAAAATACCACCAATAAAACCTAAGAAATGTAACGAACTATCATACACAACTTTAGATGGAGAACCTGCTGAAATTGCATCTTGTAACGCTTGTGGATTTTCATAGAATGCAAGACCAACCATACACCATACTAATGCAATTACCCCCTCAGTAATCATTGCACCGTAGAAAATGAAGCGACCTTCACTTTCATTTTCTGTACAACGTGCCATTAATGGAGTTTGCGTTGCGTGGAAACCTGATAATGCGCCACAAGAGATAGTTAAGAATAAAAGTGGCCAAATTGGAACATCACCTTTCACTTGGAAATTTTGTGTAAATTTCGCCCAAGTTAAACCCTCGCCATCAGCATTGATTGTACGGAAAAACTCAATTGGATCTGTTGCACTAAAATGTGAAACAACTAATCCGTATACCATACCAACTGACATAAAGAGTAATAACGCACCAAAGAGTGGATAAATTCGACCAATAATCTTATCAACTGGAAGTAAGGTTGCAAGAATATAATAAGCAAAAATAATTGCTGTCCACAGAGCAACCACTGTTGCTTTATCCATTCCCCATACTTTAATCCCGCCAGCTTCAACAGAATGATGAACTGCCTCTGCATCACCAAGCACTAACGCACCTTGCGAAGCACCAAATACATCCATTGTAATGGTACCCATTAATTGAGCTGGGCTTGCCACAAACACAACACCGACAAGTAAAAGCAACACAAGTGCTAATGTATTGATAAAGACTTTAACGGGACGACCTAAAAACTTACCCGCCAAATATGGCATTGTTGCGCCACCGTGACGAATACTTAACATACCACAGAAATAATCGTGTACTGCGCCAGCAAAAATACAACCAATAACAATCCAAAGCATTGCAACAGGTCCATATAATGCACCAAGAATAGGGCCAAAAATAGGGCCTGTTCCCGCAATATTTAACAATTGAATTAGCCAAATTTTCGTTTTAGACATTGGCATATAGTCCACACCATCATTTACTTGGTAAGCAGGTGTTTGACGTTTTGGATTAATCACAAAAATTTTTTCGATAATTTTTCCATAAATAAAGTAACCGATAATCAACACGGCTACACAAAAGAAAAACCATAACATAGGAAGGCTCCTCAAAAAATAAAGTAAAAGTATTTATATGCCCTAAACAAGCGGCTGTATTCTATTTCAAATTACGCCAAATCAAAATTGAATTTAAAGATTTTTATAAGATTTGTGACTTCTATCACATTTGTAAAATCTAAAACATCCATTAAAATGCTAATAAATAAGTAATTGAATAGGTATAAAAGCAAATATGTCCTTAACAAGATGCCCTGAATGCAGAAAAAAGATTAGTGAAAATGCAGAAAATTGCCCTAATTGCGGTTTCTCTTTCAAACAAAAAGATCTAGACATGTACAAACAAAGATTAGAAGCTCGACGTTTACATAATGAAGAAGTCAATCGTAAAAGCACAAAACTCCACATAATTTGGTTTTGCATCTTTGCAATTTTTATCGCAGTCACAAGCTGGATGGTAAATTAATCTATCAATGATAAATTTATTAAGGAGTTACTATTAACTCAAAAAGCTGATAAAAATTATAATTCTATTTATAACTTACAATGGCTTGATGAAAATACATCGAAAAAAGATACTTCTCTTGAAGAATGGTAGATAAAAATGCAAAATCTAATATAACCTCTTTTTTCGACAACCATCTTTATACCTGATGTGAACTTATCTATTGGTAATTTTAATAAATTCTTTGAGGAAATAAAAATTATCTTAATTAAGAAATTAAGTGATTTATTAAGCTAATTTATAATCATATATCAAATGGTAATCATTCCAGAATGTATAAAATCTTGGGAAGACTACCACTTTTCTCTGATATTATCGCAAGTTAAAATTCTAACTACTAATTTAGTATAAATTAAAAATACACCGAATTTTTACCGCACTTTTATATCTTAATAAATAAAAAATCTGCACTCAAATTAGTTAAATATTTTCTTTAACTAATTCAAGAGCAGATTGAAGTGCGGTTATTTTTTATATTGAATTATAGATTAAAGTTTTGCTGAAAGCATGGTTTCCAATTTTTCTTGGTCAATAGCAAATTTACGAATACCCTCTGCTAATTTTTCAACAGCCATAGCATCGCCGTTATGTTGCCAGTAGAACTCAGCTTCTGTTAATGGCTGTGGTTTCGCTTTTACTTCGCCTTTATATTCTAGTTTGCGTACAAGTGCGGTTGAATTTTCTTGTAATTCTTTCAGTAATGCTGGTGCAATGGTTAAGCGATCGCAACCTGCAAGTTCAGTAATTTCGCCTACATTACGGAAGCTCGCGCCCATCACAACGGTGTTGTAGCCATATTCTTTGTAGTAATTATAGATTTTGGTGACAGAAATAACGCCTGGATCTTCTGCTGGCGCATATTCTTTTTTGTCGGAGTTTGCTTTGTACCAGTCTAAAATACGACCTACAAATGGCGAAATTAAGTAAACGCCAGCTTCTGCACAAGCACGAGCTTGTGCTTCAGAGAATAATAAGGTTAAGTTACAGTTAATGCCTTCTTTTTCAAGGATTTCTGCAGCTCGGATACCTTGCCATGTGGAAGCGATTTTAATCAAAATACGATCATTTGAGATGCCTGCTGCATTATAAAGTGCAATTAATTTACGCGCTTTTTCAACCGTTGCTTGGGTATCGTAAGAAAGGCGAGCATCTACTTCTGTTGAAATACGTCCCGGAACGATTTTTAAAATTTCTAAACCGATGTTTACCGCTAATTTATCTTCTGCATCAATAAGTTGCTGTGCTTTATCATTGCTTTGAGCTTTTGCATAAGCTACCGCTTCATCAATTAATGGCGCATATTGTGGAAGTGCAGATGCGCTTAGAATTAATGATGGGTTTGTTGTTGCATCTTGTGGTTGGTATTTTTTGATTGCATCAATATCGCCAGTATCAGCTACGACGACGGTCATATTACGAAGTGAATCTAACTGTGTTGTCATTGTATTCTCCTTGAATGGACTTGTTTAAATCTAATCAGGTTACGATAGCACAATTAGCATTAAAAGGGTAATTTATGTAGGAAAATATTTACAATAGGAAAAATCAATACATCCTAGATTCCCCCCTCTCATATCATCACTTTTAGCAATTTTTTTAGCGATTTATTAGACACAACTCACAAAACTCAATTTTTCTTCAAATAATTTCCTGACAAATCTTTACAAAAATGAATTTTTGAGCTAATAAGTAGAAGACTTTTTATAAAAATATCGCCTAATAACAAGGAGGCTCAAATGCAACACAAACTACTCTTCTCTGCAATCGCTCTTGCTCTTTCCTATTCTGTGCAAGCAGTTATAGTGCCTGAAGGAACACAATTAGATGAAAAACAACATATCGTCATCAATAACGGGGCTGAACCGCAAAGTTTTGACCCACACAAAACCGAAGGTGTGCCAGAATCTAACGTTGCTTATCAATTACTTGAAGGCTTAGTCACCTCAGACTCTGAAGGTAAACTTCAACCGGGTGCGGCTGAAAGCTGGGAAAATACACCTGACTTCAAAACCTGGACATTCCATTTACGTAAAGATGCTAAATGGTCAAACGGAGATCCTGTTACTGCACACGATTTCGTGTTTGCGTGGCGTCGTTTAGTGGATCCTGCAACTGCTGCACCTTATGCGAGTTACTTAAGTTATTTACAAGTTGAAAATGCGCAAGACATTATTGACGGTAAGAAAAAACCGGCTGAATTAGGCGTGGAAGCAAAAGATGATTACACCTTTGTGGTTCATGCAACCAATCCTGTGCCTTATGCAGTCAGTTTAACGACTCACCAATCCTTATTGCCATTACCACAAAAAGTAGTCGAAAAATTGGGTGATGCATGGGTGAAAAAAGAAAACTACGTGGGTAACGGTGCGTATAAGCTGGCTAACCACATCATTAACGAAAAAATCGAATTTGAACGTAACCCACTTTATTGGAACGATAAAGAAACCGTAATCAATAGTGCGACATTCCTCGCCATTGAAAACCCAAGTACCGATGTAGCGCGTTATCGTGCGGGCGATTTAGACATGACCAGTTATGGTTTACCGCCAGAACAATTCGCTAAATTACAAAAAGAATTGCTAGGCGAAGTATACGTTACTCGTACCCTAGGAACTTATTCTTATGAATTAAACAATAAGAAAGCACCTTTTGATAACGTGAATATTCGTAAAGCCTTGAACTTATCCCTTGATCGTAATGTGATCACCGATAAAGTATTGGGCCAAGGTCAAACACCAACCTATGTGTTTACCCCAACTTACATCGAAGAAGGTCATCTCATTCAACAACCTGCTTATTCAAAAGAACCGATGGCACAACGTAATGAAGAAGCCATTAAACTCTTAGAAGAAGCTGGTTACAGTAAAGCGAATCCGTTGAAATTCAGCATTCTTTATAATACCAATGAAAACCACAAAAAAGTGGCTATTGCTGCAGCTTCTATGTGGAAAGCTAACACCAAAGGTTTGATTGATGTGAAATTAGAAAACCAAGAGTGGAAAACTTACATTGATAGCCGTCGTGCAGGTCGTTACGATGTGGCGCGTGCTGGATGGCATGCGGATTACAACCAAGCAACAACATTCGGCAACTATTTCTTATCTAATTCTAGTAACAATACCGCGAAATATGCGAATCCAGAATATGATAAAGCGATGGCAGAATCTTACGCAGCAACTGATGCAGAAGGTCGTGCAAAAGCTTATGCGAAAGCCGAAGAAATTCTTGGAAAAGATTACGGTATCGTACCAATCTTTAACTATGTGAATCCACGCTTAGTGAAACCTTACGTAAAAGGTTATTCAGGCAAAGATCCACAAGATCATATTTACTTACGCAATCTTTATATTATTAAACATTAATTCGTTGCTCGTATTTAAGTGCGGTTAAAAATCGTCGTATTTTTTGACCGCACTTTTCGCCCATTTTGGTTGGAGTTGTTATGCTCAAGTTTATTTTTAAACGGCTGTTGGAAGCCTTACCGACGCTGTTTATTTTGATTACTTTTTCTTTCTTTTTGATGCGTCTTGCCCCTGGCAGCCCCTTCACTTCTGAACGCGCTTATCCGCCAGAAGTCATGGCTAATATCGAAGCGAAGTATCATTTAAATGAACCATTATATAAACAATATTTCCTTTATTTAGAAAATCTTTCCAAAGGAGATTTTGGTCCCTCTTTTAAATATAAAGACCAATCAGTCAATGATTTAATCGCGTCAGCTTTCCCTGTTTCCATAAAATTGGGAATGGTGGCCTTCGCCTTTGCAGTCGTGCTAGGAGTAACAGCAGGTACGCTCGCCGCTCTCAATCAAAATAGCCGTTGGGATTATATTTTGATGAGTTTCTCGATGCTTGGGGTCATTATGCCAAGCTTCGTATTTGCACCTGTTTTAGTGCTAATTTTCGCCATTTATCTAGGATGGCTGCCAGCTGGCGGTTGGAACGGCGGTACCGCCATGTACATGATCTTACCTGTAGCCTCCTTAACTATCGCTTATGTTGCAGGGATTGCGCGTATCATGCGTGGTTCGATGATTGAAGTGTTACATTCCAACTTTATTCGAACCGCCAAAGCTAAAGGACTTTCCATGTCGAGAATCATTTTAAAACATGCTTTGCGTCCCGCACTTTTACCCGTGATAACCTATTTAGGACCTGCTTTCGTAGGGATTATTACTGGCTCAATGGTCATCGAAAGCGTATTTGGTTTACCTGGCATGGGATTATTATTTGTAAACGGCGCATTGAACCGCGATTACTCTTTAGTTTTGAGCCTCACCATTTTAGTGGGGACATTAACCATTTTATTTAATGCGATTGTGGATATTTTATACGCCATCATCGATCCAAAAATTCGTTATTAAGGATAAGTTATGACAGATTATCGTACTCAGCCGATTAATCAGAAAAATGCGGATTTTGTGGAACAAGTGGCTGACCGTATTGAAGAAATGCAACTGGAAGGCCGCAGCCTATGGCAAGATGCGAAACGCCGTTTTTTCCGCAACAAAGCGGCCGTTGTCAGTCTGATTATTTTGGCGTTTATTATTATATTTATCACCGTAGCGCCTTGGTTCTTCCCATTTACCTATGAAGATACCGATTGGAATATGATGAGCACCGCACCAACAATGGAAGGCTATCACTTCTTCGGTACCGATGCCTCAGGTCGAGACTTGTTGGTACGTACTGCTATCGGTGGACGTATTTCATTATTGGTCGGTATTGCTGGTGCTTTCATTTCCGTGACTATCGGCACAATTTATGGGGCTATTTCCGGTTATGTAGGCGGTAAAACAGATATGCTGATGATGCGCTTTTTGGAAATTCTTAGCTCATTTCCATTTATGTTTTTCGTGATTTTGTTGGTGACCCTTTTTGGCCAAAACATTTTCTTAATTTTTATCGCTATCGGGGCCATTGCCTGGCTTGGTCTTGCACGTATTGTACGCGGACAAACCCTCAGCCTAAAAAATAAAGAATTCGTCGAAGCCGCCATCGTTTGTGGCGTACCTCGTCGCCAAATCATTTTGAAACACATTATTCCGAATGTATTAGGCTTAGTGGCAGTTTATGCCTCGCTTGAAGTGCCTGGGCTCATTCTATTTGAATCATTCTTAAGCTTCTTAGGATTAGGTACACAAGAGCCGATGAGTAGTTGGGGCGCACTCTTAAGTGATGGTGCTGCACAAATGGAAGTGTCGCCTTGGTTATTAATTTTCCCGGCATTTTTCCTTTGCCTTACCCTATTTTGTTTTAACTTTATCGGTGACGGGTTGCGTGATGCGCTTGATCCGAAAGATAGATAGGAGCGAATAATGAATCCTTTATTAGATGTAAAAAATCTCTACGTTCGCTTCAAAACACCAGATGGCGTCGTCACCGCAGTGAATGACTTAAACTTCACGCTGAATGCAGGAAGCACGCTGGGCATTGTAGGCGAAAGTGGATCAGGCAAGTCACAAACAGCCTTTGCTTTAATGGGTTTATTGGCAGCCAACGGTGAAGTGGAAGGCTCTGCCATTTTTGAAGGGAAAGAATTAGTTAATTTACCGAATGCTGAATTGAATAAAATCCGCGCCGAGCAAATTTCCATGATTTTCCAAGATCCAATGACGTCGCTAAATCCTTACATGAAAATCGGTGAACAACTCATGGAAGTGCTGCAATTGCACAAAGGCTATGATAAACAAACTGCCTTTGCCGAATCCGTGAAAATGTTAGACGCAGTTAAAATGCCAGAAGCTAAAAAACGCATGGGCATGTATCCGCACGAGTTTTCTGGCGGTATGCGTCAACGGGTGATGATTGCGATGGCCTTATTATGCCGTCCCAAACTACTCATTGCAGATGAACCAACAACCGCTTTGGATGTGACCGTTCAAGCACAAATCATGACCTTGTTAAATGAGTTAAAACACGAATTTAATACTGCAATTATTATGATCACTCACGATTTAGGTGTGGTAGCAGGTATTTGCGATCAAGTTATGGTGATGTATGCTGGACGAACCATGGAATACGGCACAGCGGAACAAATTTTCTATCATCCAACCCATCCCTATTCCATAGGCTTAATGGATGCGATTCCTCGCTTAGACGGCAATGAAGAACACTTGGTCACCATTCCTGGCAATCCACCGAATTTATTGCATTTGCCAAAAGGTTGTCCATTCTCACCTCGTTGCCAATTTGCTACCGAACAATGCCAAATTGCGCCAAAACTGACTACATTTAATCACGGTCAATTACGTAATTGTTGGTTATCAGCGGAGAAATTTAACCTATGACAGTCTCAAACAACAAAGAATTACTCCTTGAAGTCAATCACTTAGGCGTCAGTTTTAAAATTAAAAATGATAAATCCCTTTTCTTCGCCAAACCGCAAACCTTAAAAGCGGTGAAGGATGTGTCTTTTAAACTTTACGCAGGTGAAACTCTCGGCGTAGTAGGTGAATCTGGTTGTGGTAAATCCACACTTGCACGCGCTATTATCGGTTTAGTCGAAGCAAGTGAAGGGGAAATCTTGTGGCTTGGTAAACATTTACGAAAACAATCAGCGAAACAATGGAAAGAAACGCGTAAAGATATTCAAATGATTTTCCAAGATCCGCTCGCCTCTCTCAATCCGCGAATGAATATTGGCGAAATCATTGCTGAGCCATTAAAGATCTACCAACCGCACTTAAGTGCCGCCGAAGTGAAAGAAAAAGTGCAAGCTATGATGTTGAAAGTTGGGCTTTTACCGAACTTGATTAACCGTTACCCACATGAATTTTCTGGTGGTCAATGTCAGCGTATCGGTATTGCTCGCGCGTTAATCATTGAGCCCAAAATGATCATTTGTGATGAGCCCGTTTCAGCGTTAGATGTGTCGATTCAGGCTCAAGTGGTGAATTTATTGAAATCCCTGCAAAAAGAAATGGGGCTTTCCTTAATTTTTATCGCCCATGATTTAGCGGTGGTAAAACATATTTCTGACCGCGTATTAGTGATGTATTTAGGCAATGCAATGGAATTAGGCAGCGATGTGGAAGTATATAACAATACCAAGCATCCTTATACCAAAGCCTTAATGTCTGCTGTTCCGATCCCCGATCCAAAATTGGAACGCAATAAATCCATCGAATTACTTGAAGGTGATTTGCCTTCACCAATTAATCCACCGTCTGGTTGCGTATTTCGTACTCGCTGTCTAAAGGCTGATGAGAATTGTGCGAAACAAAAACCACCTTTCACCAGCCAAAACAACAGCCATTTTGTGGCTTGCTTGAAAGTCTTATAAAACAAAAAGTGCGGTTAAAATTCACCGCACTTTTTACTTTTACAATCCTAACTTTTCTTCAATTACCTTAGCCAAATCATCTAGCATCGCATAACGTTTACGATACATGGAACGTTTTTTACTTGGAATATCATCCAGATTTCTATCCATTTCTAAAGGCAATTCCCAGTAATCTTTTAATTCTCCGCCTGATTCGCCAAAAATTGCATCATAGTCCACTGTGTATTGTTTGCTTTGGATGAAGCGAGATTTATTTTGGTATTTTTGTGGAATGCCCAGTAATTTATTGTAGCCTAGTATTTTTGTGAGTGATTTCATGGTTTCAACCATTAAATAGGCAGGGCGTAAACCGTGGCATAATTTGGTTAGTTGTTTCACCATTTCCTTTGAGCCTTCAAAATTTGGCCCTTGTACAACAGCAATAAGCAACGCATCGCCTAATTTGGCAAAGGTAAGCAAATAAACTAATTCATTTCTTGGTTTATGCCATAGCTCCAATACCCAATATCCTTCCATTGGTTGATGGGTTGTCATGCTTAATGTCATTTCAAAATCAGGAATGACTTCGCCAAAACTTAGAGGTTTTTCCCATAACGGCGTAGAAAGTGCGGTAAGTTTTTCGGGTAAAAATAAAAGATTCTCACAAACGGCATGAAAACGTTGTGATGCGTTAAAACGCTTATCTAAAAAACGACAAGCAACAGGATAACTATAATCCAAGTGCGTATTAAAAATATCGACGAGAAAAGGATGTTGATTGATAAATTGTTCAAAGCGACGAATTGAACCACGATTTAAAAAGCTACGTAAGTTATAACGCCAATGTTTTGGTGCATCAAAACGCCCTGGTCGATATGGATAAATATCCTTAGATTGAGGCCATTGGTAAGTTGTTTTTGTTGTCATCTGGATTGCCATTAATTGATTATAATTTCAGAGAGAATTTTGACATAATTTCAGGAAATTTTCCATTTATGCTATTCTAAACACAATTTTTAAAAGGAATACTTATGTCTGAAATTAAACTTAATTACCACAAAACCCACTTTTTAACGAGCGCGCCGAATATTCGTTCCATTCCTGAAGATACGGGCATTGAAATTGCGTTTGCGGGTCGTTCAAATGCAGGAAAATCGACCGCACTTAATGCACTAACCAATCAAAAAAATTTAGCGCGCACCTCAAAAACACCGGGGCGCACGCAATTGATTAACTTATTTGAAGTAGAACCTAATTGTAAATTGGTGGATTTACCAGGCTATGGCTATGCCGCAGTGCCAGAGCAAATGAAAATCCAATGGCAAAAATCCTTGGGCAAATATTTGCAAAAACGAGAATGTTTGGCGGGATTGGTTGTGTTGATGGATATTCGCCATCCGCTTAAGGATCTTGACCAACAAATGATTGAATGGGCGGTTTCAGCAAATTTACCGATACTTTTATTGCTGACTAAAGCCGATAAATTGAGCCAAAGCGCACGTAGTAAACAAGTAAAAATGGTGCGTGAAGCAATTCTTCCATTTCAAGGCGATATACAAGTTGAGGCTTTTTCTGCACAAAATAAAATTGGTATTGATAAATTGGCGGCGAAATTAGATTTTTGGTTTTCGCCACTTTTTGCGGAATAACATATGAATTTTGCGATCTAGATCGCAAAAAAAGCACGGAATGAATGATTTCATTACGTGCTTTTTTTATAGTGCAAAAACTATCTTCATTTTTACCGCACTTTAAGGATTATCATGTCCCTTGCTATTGTTTACAGCCGTGCTTCTATGGGTGTGCAAGCACCGCTAGTCACCATTGAGGTGCATTTAAGCAACGGAAAACCAGGATTTACACTTGTTGGTTTGCCAGAAAAAACCGTGAAAGAGGCACAAGATCGGGTGCGTAGTGCGTTGATGAATGCACAATTTAAATACCCAGCCAAGCGTATCACAGTGAATCTCGCCCCTGCGGATTTACCGAAAGAAGGCGGAAGATTTGATTTGCCTATTGCTATCGGGATTTTAGCTGCATCGGATCAGCTTGATGCGAGCCGCTTAAAGCAATTTGAATTTGTGGCTGAACTTGCGCTGACGGGACAATTGCGTGGCGTACATGGTGTGATTCCCGCTATTCTTGCAGCGCAAAAGTCAAAGCGAGAGTTAATTATCGCGAAACAAAATGCTAATGAAGCCTCGCTCGTGTCTGATCAAAATACTTATTTTGCTCAAACGCTTTTAGATGTAGTGCAATTTCTCAATGGTCAGGAAAAATTACCACTCGCCACTGAAATTGTGAAAGAAAGTGCGGTAAATTTTTCAGGTAAAAATACGTTAGATTTAACGGATATTATCGGACAACAGCATGCTAAACGAGCATTGACCATTGCCGCAGCGGGGCAGCATAATTTGCTCTTTCTTGGCCCACCGGGTACAGGAAAAACCATGTTAGCCAGCCGCTTGACAGGGCTTTTACCTGAAATGACAGATTTAGAAGCGATAGAAACGGCATCTGTAACGAGTTTAGTTCAAAACGAGTTAAATTTTCATAATTGGAAACAACGTCCTTTTCGCGCACCACATCATAGTGCATCAATGCCAGCTTTAGTTGGTGGCGGAACGATCCCTAAACCTGGCGAAATATCCTTAGCAACAAATGGGGTACTTTTTCTTGATGAACTTCCAGAATTTGAGCGAAAAGTGTTAGATGCACTACGTCAGCCTTTGGAAAGTGGTGAGATTATTATTTCTCGTGCTAATGCCAAAATTCAATTTCCAGCTCGTTTTCAATTAGTGGCAGCAATGAATCCAAGTCCGACAGGCCATTATACAGGAACACATAACCGCACTTCACCGCAACAAATTATGCGTTATTTGAATCGACTTTCAGGGCCATTTTTAGATCGTTTTGATTTATCTATTGAAGTGCCTTTATTGCCACAAGGTAGCTTGCAAAATACAGGCGATCGTGGCGAAACCAGCGTGCAAGTTCGTGAAAAAGTGTTAAAAGTACGTGAGATTCAAATGGAAAGAGCGGGGAAAATCAACGCTTATTTGAACAGTAAAGAGATTGAGCGTGATTGCAAGTTAAATGATAAAGATGCCTTTTTCCTTGAAAAAGCACTGAATAAACTGGGGCTTTCTGTTCGGGCTTATCATCGTATTTTGAAAGTTTCTCGAACCATTGCCGATTTACAAGGAGAACAACAAATTTCTCAACCGCACTTAGCGGAAGCTTTGGGGTATCGCGCAATGGATCGCTTGCTGCAGAAATTATCGAATATGTAAAACGCGTGGAAAGAATACCACGCGTGAAAGGATTAGTAAGTGCTTTGAGTGTCTTGAGTACCGCTAATAATTGCAATGCCTGCACTTGCACCAATGCGAGTCGCACCCGCCTTAATCATTGCAAGTGCAGTTTCAGTATCACGCACACCACCTGATGCTTTAACACCAATATTGCCGACCGTTTTTTTCATCAATGCAACATCTTCTACGGTCGCACCACCTTTATTAAAGCCTGTTGATGTTTTAACAAAAGCTACACCGATTTCTTTACAAATTTCGCAGGCTTTCACTATTTCATCTTTAGTGAGCAAACAAGTTTCTAAAATCACTTTTAATGGCGTGCCATTACAAGCATTAAATACAGCTTGAATATCTTGTTTTACTGCATTCCATTTTTGCGATTTTATCCAACCTACATTAATCACCATATCAATTTCATTTGCACCCGCTTTAATAGATTCTTGCGTTTCAAATGCTTTGATTGAGGTTAAATTCGCCCCCAAAGGGAAGCCAACTACGGTACAAATTTTTACATTTGAGCCAGCAAGTTTTTCTTTAGCGAGTGGAATATAACCAGAATTGATACATACAGAATAAAATCCATGTTCAATCGCTTCATTACAGAGTGTCGAAATATCTTGTTCATTTTTTTCTGCGGTAAGTGCGGTGTGGTCGATATATTGAGCAAGTTGATTTGATGTCATTATTTTCCTCCTTTTATTTATGTTTTACCTATTGTAGCAAAAATTCTTTATTTTTGACTATGGGTTTATGCTCAATTACAATCATCTCAACAAGATAAGGAATAAATAAAATGAAGATTAAAAAATTACTCAAGAATGGATTATCCCTCTTTTTAACTTTTATTGTGATAACTAGCATACTGGATTTTGTTCGTCGCCCTGTAGTGCCAGAGGAAATAAATAAAATCACGTTACAAGATCTTCAAGGGAATACGTTCTCTCTTGAAAGTCTTGATCAAAACAAACCCACATTACTTTATTTTTGGGGAACTTGGTGTGGTTATTGTCGTTATACTTCGCCAGCAATTAATTCTTTAGCAAACGAAGGCTATCAAGTTGTATCCGTGGCGTTACGCTCAGGCAATGAGGCGGACGTAAATGATTATTTAAGTAAGCATGACTACCACTTCACTACGGTTAATGATCCTAAAGGGGAATTTGCAGAACGATGGCAAATTAATGTGACACCCACAATTGTGTTGTTGAGTAAAGGCAAAATGGATCTTGTTACGACCGGCCTTACGAGTTATTGGGGATTAAAAGTGCGGTTGTTTTTCACAGAGTTTTTTGGCTAAGCAGTAGAAAATCTATTACAATACGCAAACTTATTTTAAAGAGGACAGAATTATGATTATTGTAACAGGTGGTGCTGGTTTTATTGGCAGCAATATTGTCAAAGCATTGAATGATTTAGGACGCAAAGATATTTTAGTGGTCGATAACTTAAAAGATGGCACGAAATTTGCAAATTTAGTTGATTTAGACATTGCAGATTATTGTGATAAAGAAGATTTCATTGCTTCTATTATCGCGGGCGATGAATTTGGCGATATTGATGCGGTATTCCACGAGGGGGCATGTTCTGCGACTACGGAATGGGATGGCAAATACATTATGCACAATAACTATGAATATTCTAAAGAGTTATTGCACTATTGCCTTGATCGCGAAATTCCTTTTTTCTATGCCTCAAGTGCGGCAACTTATGGAGACACCAAAGTATTCCGTGAAGAACGTGAATTTGAAGGCCCATTAAATGTGTATGGCTATTCTAAATTCTTGTTCGATCAATATGTGCGTAACATTTTGCCAGAAGCAAAATCGCCAGTATGTGGTTTCCGTTATTTCAATGTTTACGGGCCGCGTGAAAATCATAAAGGTTCAATGGCGAGTGTGGCATTCCACTTGAATAACCAAATCTTAAAAGGCGAAAATCCAAAATTATTTGCAGGCAGCGAAGGATTCCGCCGTGATTTTGTTTATGTGGGCGATGTGGCTGCAGTGAATATTTGGTGCTGGCAAAATGGTATTTCGGGTATTTACAACCTTGGTACAGGAAATGCAGAAAGTTTCCGTGCGGTGGCTGATGCAGTAGTGAAATTCCACGGAAAAGGCGAGATTGAAACCATTCAATTCCCAGAGCATTTGAAATCTCGTTATCAAGAATATACGCAAGCAGATTTGACTAAACTTCGCTCAACAGGCTACGATAAACCATTCAAAACAGTCGCGGAAGGCGTGACTGAATATATGGCGTGGTTGAATAGAAAATAAATTATTAATGTAGTAAATCCCCTATAGCTTATCGGTATAGGGGATTTTATTTAATATAATTGTGATAAATGTGTTAAATAACGCTCATAAGCATTTTGATAATTTTTCACCTGTGATAAGTTGGGATAAGTTTTTGAGTTTTCATCTAAGTGAATGAAGGTTTCGCATAAAAATTCCAGTTCTCCTTCTCCATTTGCCCACATAGCTTGAATTGCTCCTCCTAATGCAGCAGCTTCTTCTTCCTGCAAACATACCACTTCAGAATTCATCACATCAGCAATCATTTGCCGCCAAAATGAGCTTTTCGCGCCACCTCCAATTAGGCGAATTTGTGAGATTTCGAGGCCAGCTTGACGAAATAAATCTAAGCCATAGCGAAGCGTAAAAGTAGCACTTTCCATCATTGCTCGACAAAGATTTTCTCGAGTGAAATTACTTGAATCTAATCCTAAAATGCTCGCTTTTGCATTGGGTAAAGGTGGAACTCTTTCACCATTAAAGAATGGCAAAATAGTGATGCCATTCGCACCAATAGATGCTTGTTGAGCAAGTTGATTTAATTCTTCAATATCAATATTGAGCAAATTCATTAGCTGTTTATTTGAGGAGGTTATATTCATTACACAAACCAGTGGTAACCAGCCATTATTACTTGAACAAAAATTTGCGATCATTGGTGGTAAATTAAGTAATGGCTTTTGCGTATAAGCATACAAGGTACCAGAAGTACCGAGACTCATCGTAGCAATCCCTTCTCGAATATTTCCTGTACCAATTGCTCCCATCATATTATCGCCACCGCCTGTGGAGACGATGACATTCTCATTAAAACCAAATAAAGTCGCAATTTCAGGTTTAATCACACCGATTTTTTGTTCAGCAGAAAGTAATTTTGGTAACACTTCATCCATATTTAATTCTGGCGCAAGATATTTGAAGACTTCTCTTTTCCATTCTCTTTTCACAACATCGAAATAACCACTACCAGAAGCATCACCAAATTCAGTGCAGAATTTTCCTGTTAGCCAATAATTTAGATAATCGTGTGGCAGCATAATTTTGCGAATATTGGCAAATTTATCAGGATAATTTTGACGAAACCAACTTAGTTTTGAAGCCGTGTAACCAGTTTGGCAAATGATGCCTAATTTTTCAAATACGGCTGTTTGTCCGCCTAATTTTTCGATCAGTATATCATTTTCAGTAGCGGTTTCTGTATCACACCAAATCTTAGCCTTATATAGAGGACGATCGTTTTTATCTAACATTACCAGTCCATGTTGTTGTCCTGAAATGCCTATTCCCTTCACTAAATTAGGTGAAAAGTGCGGTGAATTTTTTGCTTGTTTCAATGCAATTTGTAATGCTTGTTGTAATGCCTCAATCCACCAATTTGGTTGTTGTTCACGTCTTCCATTGGATTGTGTAATTAATTCATGTTTTGCGTAACCAACTCCAATCACTTTTTTTTGGACAGAATCAAGCACTATCGCCTTTGTTCCTTGTGTGCCACAATCAATTCCTATATACATAATGTCTCCTAAAATAAAAAAGTGCGGTGGAATACAACCGCACTTTTGCTTCATTTTTAGCTATAAATAACTTGGTTTACCAAATTTTCCAAATATTCTTGCTGACCTGAAACTGGTTTTGGTGCTAAATCTTTTTGTTGGACAAGTTGCGCAAGTGTTTCAAGTGAAGTTTTACCTTGCAAAATATGCTGACCAAGTTCACTATTCCAACCTGCATAGCGTTCATTAACAATTTTTTGTAAGGTTTCCTCTTGTAACATTTTTGCTGCACGTTTTAAGGATAATGCCAATACATCAATTGCACCGATATGAGCGTAAAATAAATCATAAGGATCAATACTTTGTCGGCGAATTTTCGCATCAAAATTAAAACCTCCAGTAGTAAAACCACCATGTTTTAAAATTTCATACATAACTAACGTATTTTCTTCAACACTATTTGGGAATTGGTCGGTATCCCAGCCTAATTGTGGATCGCCACGATTAGCATCAATTGAGCCAAAAATATCTAATGCACAAGCTGTTGCAATTTCATGTTGAAAGGTATGGCCAGCAAGCGTCGCGTGGTTAGCTTCAATATTAACTTTAATTTCTTTTTCTAAACCAAATTGTTTTAGGAAACCATACACTGTTGCCACATCATAATCATATTGATGTTTAGTTGGTTCTTGCGGTTTTGGCTCAATTAATAATGTACCTTTAAACCCAATTTTATGCTTATGTTCTACCACCATTTGCATAAAACGACCAATTTGTTCACGTTCACGTTTCAAATCGGTATTCAATAAAGTTTCATATCCCTCACGTCCACCCCATAATACGTAATTTTCTCCACCTAAACGTTGAGTGGCATTCATCGCATTAAACACTTGTGTTGCAGCCCAAGCAAAAACCTCAGGATTAGGATTGGTTGCTGCACCAGACATATAACGAGGATTAGTAAAACAATTTGCAGTTCCCCATAAGAGTTTTACACCCGTTTCTACTTGTTTGCGTTCTAAAATATCAACAATATGATGAAAATTTTGTACATATTCCCGCACTGAATTACCTTCAGGTGCAATATCAACATCATGAAAACAATAATAAGGCACGCCTAACTTATTCAAAAACTCAAAAGCAATATCGGCTTTTTGTTCTGCGCCAGCAAGCAAATTTGAATTTTTCTGCCAACTTCGTTCCAAAGAACCTAGCCCAAACATATCATTTCCATTCCAGCAAAAGGTATGCCAATAACACACCGCTAAGCGTAAATGTTCAGCCATAGTTTTACCTAAAATTACTTGATTAGCATCATAATGTTTGAAAGCAAAAGGATTTGTGGATTTTTCTCCCTCAAAGGAGATTTTTTCAATTTTATCGAAATAGCTTGTCATAACATTTTCCTCTCTAGATGATGAAATTTTTCGTATTTTTGTGAAAAACTAACTTTTCATCAATTATGTTATTTAATTTTTCTATGTTGATTATTTGCAACTGTGGCGTGGATCACAGTTGTGAAAAAACGTAATAGATAAAGTAGTTTTAGTAATTTTAATTCTTTTCTTCCTTGACTAAAGTAAATTTGCCTTATACATCAGGAGGAATAATGAATAATTTTTATAATTTTGATGTGATTATTGATCGCCTAAATACATTTAGTGCTAAATGGAATATAGATAATGATATTATTCCAATGTCTGTTGCGGATATGGATATTCCAGCCCCTCAGATAATGATAGATGAATTAGAAAAATTTAATCGTTTAGGAATTTATGGTTATACTGAATTACCAGCCGACTATTACAAGATAATCAGTGATTATATTTTCGAACAATATCATTATTCTGTTCTCTCTGAAAAAATTGTATTTTGCCCAAGAATAATCCAAACCGTATCTATTTATATACGAGCATTTACAAAAGAAACTGATGGAATATGTATTCTATCACCTTCATATAGTCCAATATTAAACACGATAAAATTAAATGACAGAAAATTATATCAATGTCCTTTGGTTTATGAAAATAGAAAGTATCATATTGATTTTCATTTATTAGAGGAATGTTTTAAACATTCTAAAGTATTTGTTTTAATTTCTCCTCATAATCCAACTGGAACGATTTGGAATAAAGAAGTCCTTATTAAAATTATAAACTTAGCTAAAAAAAATAATATATTTATCATTTCCGATGATGTCCACGCAGACTTTACACTAACAAATGACTCCCACTATTTAATATCATCATTAGATGAATGGGTAGCAAATCACTCAATGATCTGTTTATCCCCAGCAAAAACTTTTAATATTCCTGGATTGGAAATAGCTAACCTAATTATTGAGAATAAAGAAATTCGAGAAAAATTTATAAAAGAAATGATGGCATTAGGTATACATAATCCAAATTATTTCTCTATACCAGCTATTATTTCGTTATATAAATATTGTACTGATTGGGTAATCTATCTAAAAGAATACATAAAGAATAATAAGAAGATAGTAAAAGAATTTTTCAATGAGTATATTCCATTATTAGATATTACTGAAAGTGATGGAACTTATTTACTTTGGATAAACTATAAAAAGCTAAGTATAAATGAAAATGAATTAGCTTATTGGATTAATAATTTATCAAGAGTAAAAGTATCTTTGGGGAGTGAATTTGGCAAAGAGGGAGATGGTTTCTTTCGTATGAATGTCGCTATGCCTAGAAAAAAATTATTAGAAGCATTGAATCGAATCAAAAATGGGTTTTGTTTATTAAACAATAGGGAGATTTAATATGAAAACCACTCATCGCACAAGAATGCCAACAACATTAGAAGCTTTTTCACCAATCATTGTGATGCTATTACTGTTAGGGCTTGGGTATGCTTTATTTGATTTGCCAGCAGAGCCATTAATGATTATTTCAACGGTATTTGCTGGTTTTTTAGTTATTAAATTAGGTCATTGCTATTTAGATATTTTAGACGCCATTTCAGAAAAAATAGCTAAAACAATGCCTGCGCTATTAATTTTAATTACTGTAGGATTATTAATTGGAACTTGGATTAGTGGAGGAACAATTCCTATGATGATCTACTACGGACTAAAAGCGATATCACCAGAATATCTTTATGTGACAGCCTTATTCCTTACTGCTATTGTTTCCATTTGTACTGGAACCTCTTGGGGGGCAGCAGGGACTGTTGGTGTGGCATTTATGGGAGTTGCGATTGGATTAGACGCCAATTTGGCTGCTACGGCAGGTGCTGTGGTCGCTGGTGCGTATTTTGGAGATAAATTATCGCCATTATCTGATACAACCAATATTGCATCCGCAGCTGCTGGCGTAGATTTATATGAGCATATCGCTCACTTACTTTATACAACATTACCATCTTTTATTCTTTCGGCTACTGTCTATGTGGTATATGGTTTAAACTACGATTTTTCTAATGTAGCGACTCCAGAAAAAGTAAATACAATGATTCATGAGTTAGAGCAAGTTTATCATTTTAACTTTCTATTACTTATTCCAGTCGCTATTGTATTATGGGGATCTATTACTAAGAAACCGACTATTCCAGTGATGTTATTATCAGCATTTATCGCAATTATTAATGCTATCTTAATTCAAAAATTCTCTCTATCTGATGTGATTAATAGTGCAGTTAATGGATTTGATACCTCAATGATTCACCATACTTCAGTTAGCTCTGATTTAAGTCGTTTGTTGAATCGTGGTGGAATGAACTCAATGATGGGAACACTATTAATTTGTTTCTGTGCATTGTCATTTGCAGGTGTATTACAATTGAGCGGTGCATTAACCGTGATTATTCAAAAATTACTCACCTTTGTTCATTCAACTCTTTCTTTGATTATTACAACGATTCTTTGCGGTCTAACAATGATTGGAGTTACTTGTAATGGGCAAATTTCTATTCTAATTCCAGGAGAAATGCTTAAAAATGCGTATGTAGAAAAAGGATTACATCCAAAAAATCTAAGTCGAACAGCAGAAGACTCCGCAACAATTATTGAACCTATTTTGCCATGGACTGCCGCAGGTGCATATATGGCAGGCACATTAGGTGTTGCAACATTGTCTTATTTACCTTGGGCAATTTTATGCTGGAGCGGTATTATCTTTGCTATTATTTATGGTGCAAGTGGAATAGGTATTGCGAAGCTAAAAAAATAAATGTGGTATTGGATATAAAAATGGCCAGTTATTCTGGCTATTTTTATCTTGAAGCTAAATATCTTTTCTATTATAACTTAAATAGCAATTTCCCATAGATAAGGATATAAAATGACGGAACAATACTACAAAATTGCCCTCTTATTTAATGCAAACAAAGTATATGATCGGCAGGTGGTGGAGGGTATTGGACAATATATTCAGGCATCGCAATGTATGTGGGATATTTTTGTAGAAGATGAATTTATCTATCATACTGATACCATTAATCAACTTTCTATTGATGGCATTATTGCAGACTTTGATGATCCAAAAACTGTTGAATTATTGCAACACACTCTTATTCCCACTATAGCAGTTGGTGGATCTTATAAACAAGCTGATTTTTATCCGCACTTTCCTTATGTAGCAACAGATAATATGGCATTGGTTGAAATGGCTTTATCTCATTTACAGGAGAAAGGACTGTCACAGTTTGCATTTTATGGTTTGCAAGTAAATACTCATAAGCATTGGTCTATAGAACGAAGAGATGCTTTTGTAGAGTTGATGGAGAAAAATCATTACCCTATTTACCTATATGAGGGTGTGCAGGTTCATGCTCAAAATTGGTTGGAAGAGCAACAAAAGCTAATTGTCTGGTTAAAATCTCTTCCTTCTCATACTGGTATTATTGCTGTTACGGATGCGCGTGCTCGTCATTTATTGCAGGCTTGTGAGTACAGTAAAATTGCTGTACCTGAAGAGCTTTGTGTGGTTGGTATTGATAATGAAGAATTGATCCAATATTTATCGCGTATGTCCCTTTCCTCCGTAGAACAAGGCACGAGAGAGATTGGTTATCAAGCTGCGAAATTATTACACAAATTACTCAATGGTCAAAAAGTTTCACATACCCCTATTTTAATTCCACCGATTACCGTTCACTCTCGAAATTCTACAGATTATCGATCATTAACAGATCCGCTTGTCATTCAAGCAATGCATTATATTCGTCATCGTGCCTGTCATCGAATTAAAGTAGAACAAGTTTTAGATCATCTTGAAACCTCACGTTCTAATCTTGAACAACGTTTTAAGAATGAAATGAATAAAACAATTCACCAAGTCATCCACGAAGAAAAAATTTCCCGAGCAAAAAATTTATTACAACAAACAGATATTTCTATTCAAGAAATTGCTGAGATTTGCGGCTATCCATCAATTCAATATTTTTACTCTGTTTTTAAGAAAGAATTTGAAATGACTCCTAAAGAGTTTCGACTAAATTGTTAAAGGAGCATATTTTTATTCAACTCTGTGCCATAATAACAAGTATTTTTGACCGCACTTTTATCTGAAAGACAGAAAATGAATATTCTAATTATTGGCCCATCTTGGGTTGGCGATATGATGATGTCGCACAGTTTGTACCAGCAACTGAAAATTCAATATCCAAACTGCAATATTGATGTGATGGCACCGAATTGGTGTAAGCCTTTGCTTGCGCGAATGCCAGAGGTGCGTAAGGCGATTGAAATGCCATTAGGGCACGGAGCCTTTGAATTGGGAACGCGTTATCGTTTAGGAAAGTCTTTGCGTGAACAATATGATATGGCGATTGTTTTGCCTAATTCATTGAAATCGGCGTTTATTCCTTTCTTTGCAAAGATTATCCATCGTCGCGGTTGGAAAGGCGAAAGCCGTTATATTTTATTGAATGATTTACGAGCCAATAAAAAAGATTATCCAATGATGGTGCAGCGTTATGTTGCATTAGCTTTTGAAAAAGATGTTATACCAAAAGCTGATGATATTCCTGTCTTGAAACCCTATTTGACGGTTGAGCCAGCGCAACAAGCTGAAACCTTAAAAAAATTTGAAAAACAAACCGCACTTTTAGGCGAGCGTCCAATTATTGGTTTTTGTCCTGGTGCGGAATTTGGTCCGGCAAAACGTTGGCCACATTATCATTATGCAAAATTAGCAGAAATGTTAATTACCCAAGGCTATGCTGTGGCGCTATTTGGTTCAGCTAAAGATGAACCAGTGGGCGAAGAAATTCGTCAAGCGCTGCCAGAAGCGTTGCGTGAGTTTTGTGTCAATTTAGCAGGAAAAACCAACTTAAATGAAGCAGTGGATTTAATTGCAAATTGTACGGCAGTCGTGACCAATGACAGTGGTTTAATGCATATTGCGGCAGCAGTAAATCGTCCATTGATTGCACTTTATGGACCAACTAGCCCACAATATACGCCGCCGCTTTCAGATAAAGCAACGATTATTCGTTTAATTGAAGGTGGATTAATTAAAGTCCGTAAAGGCGACAAAGAGGGTGGGTATCATCAAAGTTTGATTGATATTACGCCAGAAATGGCATTAGAAAAATTGAACGAACTGTTGGCAAAATAATGAAAGTTTGCTTAGTGAAAAGAAAACTTATAAAGATATTACTTATAAGATGACTTGTTTCATAAAAAATGCTCGCACTTGGCGAGCATTTTTATCTTTTATATTTTCTTAGTCTAAGGCTTTACCTTTTAATTCAGGGATTAAGAAAATTGTCGCTAACATATCAATTACGTAGATAATCGCAAGTAGAGCGATGGCAGTTTGGAAAGAGTAAGCAAGTACAACTGAGCCCACAACTACAGGTCCAAATCCCCCTACGGCACGACCAATATTGAAAAGTACGTTTTGTGCCGTTGCTCGAGCTTCTGTTGGGTAGGCTTCCGCCATCAATGCACCGTAACCGCCCAGCATTCCGTTCACAAACATACCTAAAAATGCCCCAGCAAGAAGCATGATGTCAGGATCGGTAAGTTGTGAGTAAACCACGATACTTATCACTGCGCCTAATTGGAAAAGTAAGAAACTTGGTTTGCGTCCGATGCGGTCGGCGAGTTGTCCGAAAATCCAAATTCCAGCCATCATGCCACAGACGGTAACGGCGGTCCAAAGCCCAGATTTAGTTAAACTGAATCCAAGTTGTTTTGATAAGAAGTTAGGTAGCCAAATCATAATGCCGTAATAACCGAAGTTTTGTACAGAAGTGAGTACGACGATACCAAGGCTAATTTTGCTTGTGGCTTTGTCTTTAATAAGAAGCTGGAATGAACGTAATTTATCAGTAAAGCTGGATTGCGTTGAAAGTGCGGTTTGTTTTTGAGTGAAAATTTCAGGTTCGTGCAGATGAGAACGTAAGAACCAAGCGACAAATGCAGGGAAGATACCCACTAAGAACATTCCACGCCAGCCAATATGCGGGAGCAATAATGGTGTAAGCAATGCTGCACCTAACACACCGACTTGCCAACCTAATGCAACATAAGATGCTGCTTTAGCTCTGTGGCGTGCGGGCCATGCTTCCGCCGCTAGAGCCATCCCAATTCCAAATTCACCGCCTAAGCCAATACCAGCAATTGTGCGATAAATCAGTAAATCCCAGTAACCTTGTGCAAGCGCACACAACCCAGTAAACACCGCAAAAAGAAGAATAGTCCAAGTTACGAGAGAGCCACCTTGGGCGGGTGTTAGATTTAAGTCTGCGGAAATTGCACTAAGCATGAAACCTAAAATGAGAAGATCGAAACCGTCCATTGCATAGCCGACGGCAGAGCCAATTAAGGCTTTCCAGCCATAACTGTTTACTTTGTCTGTCATGATGTGTCCTTTTGTTACTCGCGGGTAACATTTAAAGTGAAAAGAAAGGTGATTAAAAATCGGTGGCTAGTTTACTGCATTGATGAAAAAATTCAATGAACAGAATATGAAAAGAAGAAAAAATTGATTTTGAATAAGAAGGAAAGGATAAAATAAGGGGATTAAACAATCTGATGTCATTCAGATTGAACTACTCTAGTCTTAATAAAAGTGCGGTAAAAATTCACCGCACTTTATTCTTTTTTGTTTATCCCTCAATCCCTTCAAACAGTGCTGTGCTTAAGTAGCGTTCAGAAGCTGAAGGCAAAATAACAACAATGAGTTTATCGGCAAATTCTGGTAATTTAGCTAAGCGATCTGCAGCCGCGACAGCTGCACCAGATGAAATACCTGCAAGAATGCCTTCTTCCGCCATTAAGCGACGAGCTGTGGCAAGTGCGGTATCACTATCAACAGTTTCTACGCGATCAATAATAGATAAATCTAAATTTTTGGGAATGAAACCCGCACCGATACCTTGAATTTTGTGTGGGCCTGGTTTTACTTCTTCACCCGCTAAAGTTTGACTAATGACCGGAGATTCCACTGGCTCAACGGCAACAGAAGTGATTTGTTTACCAAAATCTAATTTAATCGCGCGAGAAATACCCGTAATCGAACCACCTGTTCCTACGCCAGCAACAACAACATCGACTTTGCCATCCGTATCTTTCCAAATTTCAGGCCCTGTTGTTTCTCGATGAATTTGTGGGTTGGCTGGATTTTCAAATTGTTTAAGCATGACATAGCGGCTTGGATCAGAAGCAACAATTTCTTCTGCTTTCGCAATAGCGCCTTTCATTCCTTTTGCGCCTTCGGTAAGCACTAAATTCACACCCAATCCGAGCAATAAACGTTTTCTTTCTAGGCTCATTGTTTCTGGCATGGTGAGCGTGATTTTATAACCTCTAGCCGCCGCAACATAAGCCAAAGCAATGCCCGTGTTACCACTCGTTGCATCTACAATCTCTTTCCCTTTTGTGAGCGTGCCATCTTTTTCTGCTTGCCACACCATATTCGCCCCAATACGGCATTTTACGCTGTAGCTTGGGTTACGACCTTCAATTTTTACCACCACATTGCCGTTATGGCCAAAGTGTTTTAAACGCACAAGCGGCGTATTTCCGATAGAATAAGAATTGTCTGCATAAATTGTCATAATATTTTCCTTTCGTTGGACTTCGTTAATGTTGGTTTATTTATAGTACCGCACTTTTGATTAAAAAAATAGTTATTTGATCTATTTATAACTGTAGGCTATTTAACAATCCCTGTATTTTCTGAACGAACATCAAGCCCCGTTTGAGAGGAAAAAGATTTATTCATATTAAAACCTAAGTCATTACGATAATTTTCCACCCACATCAGCGTCGCACCACATACTGCAACAGGCATAATTAATAAATTAATCACTGGCACAAATGTGCAACAAGTAACCAATCCACCAAAAGTTAAACTTTGAGTTCGTTGATTGCCAAGTGCATTTTTCATGATATCAAAAGAGACTTTGTGATTATCAAAAGGATAATCACAATATTGAATTGCCATCATCCAACAAGTGAACAAGAAAGTAAGTACTGGCACGATGGTTTGCCCAACCAAAGGAATAAAACTCAGTAAAAATAAGGCGATAATTTTGGGTAGGCTATAACGTAATTTTTGCCACTCTCGAGCAAGCATACGAGGCACATCTTTTATTACATCAACAAGACTATCATCATTAATATTTTCCCCCGTCAGCATTTTTTCTACTTTTTCCGCCAACAAACCATTAAAAGGTGCGGCGATAAAGCCAGAAAACGTGGTAAAAGTAAAATAAAAGAGCAACAAAATCGTTAAAATCGAAAGTGTCAGTAAAATGACACTGAGAAAGCTAAGCCAATCTGGAATAAAATTTATCACCCAATCAATAGCACTGCTGATTTGGCTAATAAAAAGCCAAAATAAACCACAAAGCAAAACAGTATTGAGCAAAATTGGAATAATAACAAACCGACGCAAACCTTTTTGTGTGATGAAATGCCAGCCCATCACAAAATAATGGAAACCAGATTTTAATTCATTAAGATTCAACATTTTTCTTTCCTTTCAATAAAAATATGCTTAAAACAGACCGCACTTTTCCTTTAAAATTCCACACCTTGAAGTATTTTTTCACCTACTGAAATATGGTAGCATTAGCACCATTTATAGCACTCTCGCCGAACTATCGCGCGTAAGGAATAAAAATGGATTTAAATACAATTTTGATTATTGTGGGTATCGTAGCACTTGTCGCCTTAATCGTACACGGATTATGGTCAAATCGTCGTGAGAAATCAAAATATTTCGATAAAGCCAATAAATTTGACCGCACTTCTCTAACATCTAGATCCCATACGCAAGAAGAAATGGTACAGCCAAACAATATTTCGCCAAATACCTATGTGGAAAATGGGCATACACCAATTCCTCAACCGACCACAGAAAAAGTACCATCAGAAGCTGAATTGATCGATTATCGCCAAAGCGATAAAAGTGTGGATGACATCAAAATTTCTATTCCTAACACGCAACCTATTTATGATATGGGAAATCATCGTTCCGAGCCAATACAACCAACGCAACCTCAATACGATATGCCAACCGCAAATAATGTCGCAAGTATGACCTTAGAACAACTTGAAGCACAAAGTCAAAATGTTGGTTTTAATGGCATTAATTCATCATCGCCAGAATTAAGAGTGCAGCTTGCAGAATTATCTCACGAAGAACATCAAGTAGACTACAACCTCTCGTTCAATGAACCAAAAGCAGAAACGACAGCTCATCCAAAACAAACAACTGGCTATATTCAACTTTATCTTATTCCAAAATCTAGCGAAGAATTTAATGGTGCTAAATTGGTGCAGGCTCTTGAAAACTTGGGTTTTATCTTGGGTAAAGATGAAATGTATCATCGTCACTTAGATTTAAGTGTGGCAAGTCCTGTGCTTTTTAGTGTGGCAAATTTAGAACAACCCGGCACATTCAATGCTTATAACTTAGCGGAATTTAACACCATAGGAATTGTATTATTTATGCAATTGCCCTCTCCAGGTAATAATCTTGCTAATTTACGTATGATGATGCGTGCTGCCCATACATTAGCCGAAGATTTACAAGGTGTTATACTGACTGAAGAACAAGAAATTTTTGATGCAAATGCAGAGCAAGCCTATCTTGCTCGAGTGTAAATTCATACCTTAAATTTACCGCACTTTTATATTCATTTAGACAGGCTGTGTACCTGTCTATTTTCACGCTAAATACATAGAAAAGTGCGGTCATTTTTCTCCGAGAATTTTATGACAAATATTCAAACTCAACTAGACAATCTACGCAAAACCTTGCGCCAATATGAATACGAATACCACGTTTTAGATAATCCGAGCGTGCCTGATAGCGAATACGATCGTTTATTTCATCAGCTCAAAGCCCTAGAATTAGAGCATCCTGAATTTCTGACGTCAGATTCGCCCACTCAACGTGTTGGTGCAAAACCACTTTCTGGGTTTAGCCAAATTCGTCACGAAATTCCTATGCTCTCTTTGGATAATGCTTTTTCCGATGCAGAATTTAATGCTTTTGTAAAACGCATTGAAGATCGTTTAATCCTATTACCGAAACCACTTACTTTCTGTTGCGAACCTAAACTTGATGGCTTGGCTGTGAGTATTTTGTATGTTAATGGTGAACTTACACAAGCCGCCACTCGTGGTGATGGCACCACAGGCGAAGATATTACAGCCAATATCCGCACGATTCGTAATGTTCCATTGCAACTTTTAACAGATAATCCTCCAGCACGTTTAGAAGTGCGGGGCGAAGTTTTTATGCCGCACGCAGGCTTTGAGCGTTTAAATAAATATGCGTTAGAACATAATGAAAAAACCTTTGCTAATCCTCGCAATGCAGCGGCAGGCTCTTTACGCCAGCTTGATCCTAATATTACCAGCAAACGTCCGCTGGTATTAAATGCTTATGGTATTGGGATTGCTGAGGGGGTTGATCTGCCGACTACGCATTATGCTCGTTTGCAATGGCTAAAATCTATCGGGATTCCAGTAAATCCTGAAATTCGTTTATGCAATGGTGCAGATGAAGTTTTAGGTTTTTATCGAGATATTCAAAACAAACGTAGCTCGTTAGGTTATGATATTGACGGAACGGTATTAAAAATCAATGATATAGCCTTACAAAATGAACTAGGATTTATTTCTAAAGCACCTCGCTGGGCGATTGCTTATAAATTCCCCGCCCAAGAAGAATTAACCCTGTTGAATGATGTTGAATTCCAAGTGGGTCGAACTGGCGCAATCACACCAGTTGCCAAATTAGAGCCAGTGTTTGTTGCAGGCGTTACAGTAAGTAATGCCACCTTACATAATGGCGATGAAATTGAACGTTTAAATATCGCTATTGGCGATACTGTTGTTATTCGTCGAGCAGGCGATGTAATTCCACAAATTATTGGCGTATTACACGAACGTCGCCCTGATAATGCTAAACCAATCATTTTCCCAACAAATTGCCCTGTGTGCGATTCTCAAATTATTCGTATTGAAGGCGAAGCAGTAGCACGTTGCACGGGAGGATTATTCTGTGCGGCACAGCGTAAAGAGGCGTTAAAACATTTCGTCTCTCGTAAAGCAATGGATATTGATGGTGTAGGCGGAAAATTAATAGAGCAATTAGTCGATCGAGAACTGATTCATACACCTGCGGACTTATTTAAACTTGATTTAACCACGCTCACACGCTTAGAAAGAATGGGGGCAAAATCTGCAGAAAACGCACTCAATAGTCTTGAAAATGCAAAAAGCACGACGCTTGCTCGCTTTATTTTTGCTTTAGGCATTCGTGAAGTGGGCGAAGCCACTGCATTAAATCTTGCTAATCATTTCAAAACTTTAGATGCGCTTAAAGACGCAAATCTTGAAGAACTTCAACAAGTGCCTGATGTAGGGGAAGTTGTAGCGAACCGAATTTTTATATTTTGGCGTGAAGCGCATAATGTTGCAGTCGTGGAGGATTTAATCGCACAAGGTGTGCATTGGGAAACTGTAGAAGTGAAAGAAGCAAGTGAAAACTTGTTCAAAGATAAAACTGTAGTACTGACAGGCACTCTTACACAAATGGGGCGTAATGAAGCAAAAGCCTTATTACAACAGCTTGGCGCAAAAGTAAGTGGTTCGGTATCCAGTAAAACAGATTTCGTTATCGCAGGCGATGCGGCAGGCTCTAAACTTGCAAAAGCTCAAGAACTAAATATTACAGTATTAACAGAAGAAGAATTTTTAGCACAGATAACAAGATAATTTTTTATCTAAAATAGTGATAATTATAATGATACCCGACGCTTGGTGTAACTGGAAGAACAGGCAATACACGTCTTGTTCTCGTTTTAACTTTATTGTCACTTTGGTTTAATTTTAAACTTGTATCAATTTGTTGCGTTATTTTATCCTTTTGAGTTTGTGTAACAGTATTACCACTAATAACTCGAGCATTATATTCTTGCACAGTTTTCATATCGTAAACACCGCCACCAATTTGTTCTGGTTGAGATGAACATGCTGCTAAACCTAAAATTACACAACTAACAAAAACTATTTTTCTCATTAAATACATCCTATTTACAAATTACGTTAGTTAATACAGCCCTACCTTCTGATACATAATTCGCTGCTTTTTCCTTTAATGTTTTATTTTCTTTTAACTGAATACGTTTAGATAAATCTTTATCTGTAATTGAATAAACTGGCACATAACTTAAATTTTGAGGATCTTTTTGGTTATAAATAGTTGCACCAACCACACTGCCATAGAATTCTCCTCTATTGTCTGAATAAAGATAATGGTAAGTCGAATTTGTGTAATCTACACCTTTTGTAATCTTAAATCCCTGACAAATTCCAGCTGGAGATTCATAAATACTTTCTGATGAAGTGGTTTCATCTATTTTATAAACTTTAAATTCAATACTTTGAGCTAGTTTTTGAGCATCATTATTTGAAACATCGGAATTAAATGCTTTTTTATCTTCAGAATCAACTGCACTAGAATCATTTTCTGCAATCGAAAATTGTGAAGTAAATAAACTTCCAATAATGACGCAGAACAAAGAAAAAAGTGCAATTTTTATTATTCATTTCTCGTTCCTTTAGTACTTTATTAAATGCTAATCTGTTCGACTACGAATAATTTTTTCGCACTATATCAAAAAGTCTTATAACGTACTAGGTTATTTTTCGGGAGTGATACTTTTTGATTTTTCTTCATTTTGCGCTTCTAAAGCATCACGCGCGGTACGAATACTTTTTTCAATTAATGGAACTCGCTCATCATCTTTCGGCATTAAGCGTAGCATCATCGCCCAAGTCACTGCCGCCATTTTATAATCTTCTGTTTCAAAATAACGGAATGCGAGTAAACTCAATGCTTCAATGTTAGTGTGTTCTTGACGAATCACTTCACGCAATAAATTGCCACCTTTAAGTTTATCAGTCGCATCTTCAGAAAACATCAATATACGAGCATAGCCTAATTTATATTGCACATTATCTGGTTCAAGTTTATTAGCCTTTTGATAGCTATCGAATGCCAAACGTGCATCACCTAAATTCATCCCAATTTGACCGAGCATCCACCATTTTTTAGCATCAGTTGGATTTTTTTGCAAATCGATTCGAAGTGCGGTAGAAAATTGCTGCATTTCTGTATCAGAAAATGGATTTTTATCTTCATCTTTCATTCGGTCAAAGAAATAGGGTAATTTCGCATAAGTTTGTTCTAACATTGATTCGGCTTGCCAAGATCCCACCATAAAATAAGAAGGACCTGCGATAATTCCTAACGCTAATACACCAGAGATAAACCAAATTTTTCCATAAGATTTGCCAGAATAATCCACATTCTCTTGAACCTTGCTCGGCACATCATCAAGCAAAGTTTTCTGTAATTCTTGTTTAAGTTGCTCAACATTTTCAACTAAACCTTGGGAATTATCTTGCTCAATTTCTTCCAAGCGCGAGAAATATAACGCCTTATTTAAATCATCACGTTTTTGCCCATGTTTCGCTTTGAATTGACATAATAAAGGATAAAAACAAATTAACGCCACAACTAAAGTGGTTAAGATAAAAATTAATGTAAAATTCATCTATTTATCCTTGTTTAATAATTCTGCCAAACGCGCATTATCTTCATCCGTTAAAACCTCTTGGGATTTCACCGCACTTTGGGTTTTAGGTTTGCGTCTTAATAAAAACACCACGCCTAACAACACAAGCAATAATGGCGCAATCCATAGCACTAATGTACTCGCTGTTATAGGAGGATCATAGGTTACAAAATTGCCATAGCGAGCCACCATATAATCCACTACGTCATTTTTCGATTTGCCTTCTTGTAAAAGCTCAAATACTTTGCCACGCATATCCACTGCGATAGTCGCATTGGAATCCGCAATATTGTTATTTTGACATTGAGGGCAACGCAAAGATTGTGTTAATTGATGGTAATCACTCTCTTGCTGTGGAGAACTAAAATTTAATGCGTCAATAGCTGAAAACGCCACTGAGCTAAACAAAAGTGCGGTCAAAAATAGCCATGTTTTTTTCATTATTGTTGCTCCGAAAGTTTGTCATAAATTGGTTTTAAAGTCTGAGTCCAAACTTTTTCGTTTACATCTCCAGCATAACGATAATGAATCACACCTTTTCCATCTACAATGAACGTTTCTGGCGCACCATATACCCCTAAATCCAAACCGAAAGAACCTTTTTCATCTTTTAAAACAACTTGATAAGGATTGCCAAGATCTTTTAACCACTTCATTGCTTTAGGTGATTCATCTTTATAATCTAAACCGATAATTCTCACACCCTCTTTAGCAAGTTTGTTTAAATATTGATGTTCGGCATAACAAGTTGGACACCAAGTCGCCCATACGTTAAGCAAAACTGGCTCACCTTGTTGAAACAATTCATTCGTGTAAGTTTTATTTTCAAACAACTCCGTCAAATTTTTTGCTGGCACAGGCTTTCCAACCAAAGCAGACTCTAATGCTTTAATATCTTCACCTTGCGCATTGCGTTTTAATTGCACCAAAAATGCTATTGTTATCGATAAAAAGAGAATAAGAGGAACGAGTAATTTTTTTTTCATTTTTTACCGCACTTTTTCATTAACTTTGCTCCACCCATTTATGGGGGAAGCTGTCGCGAAGTGACTGAGGGGGGATATCGTAATCCCCCTTCCGCCCTTCGGGCACCTTCCCCCGCAAGCAGGGGAAGGCAAGAATAAAATTATTTCTTCAACAACACATTAAACCGATAGCGTCGATCGAACATGCACAACAATCCACCTAACGCCATAAATAAGCCACCAATCCAAATCCAGCGAATAAATGGCTTGTAATATAAGCGTAACGCCCAAGAATTGTCCTCAAGTTTTTCACCGAGAGCCACATAGAGGTCACGAGTTAAACCACCAGCAATTGCGGCTTCTGTCATAGACATCCGACTTACTGTGTAAAAACGTTTTTCTGCGAATAAACTTGCCTCTGGTTGCCCATCTTTCGAAATATCAATTTGAGCTTTTCCACCAATATAGTTTGGACCATTTTCATCCGTCACACCAGCGAATTTAAAATCGTAACGACCAATTTGTGCGTTCTCGCCAACTTTCATTCTCACATCACGTTCTACGCTAAAGTTTTGGCTAAATGCGATCCCCCAAACAGTCATAGCTACGCCTAAGTGAGCTAACATCATTCCCCAATGAGAACGAGATAGTTTGCGTACGCCAACAAAGAATGATTCACGATGCGTCGCACGTTGTTGCAATTCATAAAGCACAAGTAACACAATAATCACAGTCATCATTGAACCAAGCACTGAACTCACGGTAATTTTATCTTGCAAGAAATAAGGTAACGCAAAACCTGCAATCAGCATAACAAATACGCAGATAACAACAGGCGTACGAATTGCAGAAAATTGGTCTCTACGCCATTTCACTAAAGGTCCAATACCAAGCAATAATGCAAATGGTGTCATAATAATTAAGAACATTTGATCAAAGAACGGCGCACCAATAGAAATAGAGCCTAAACCAAGTTGTTTGTGAACGAGTGGTAACAACGTTCCTAAGAATACAACGCAAAGTGCGGTCATTAATAAGATATTATTTAATAACAACATACTTTCACGTGAATAGCGTTCTGCATTATCACGAGAACGAATTTGACTGCCTTTATACGCATAGAGCGCAAGCGAACCGCCAATTACCACAACGAGGTAAGCCAAAATATACAAACCACGAGTTGGATCCGATGCAAATGCGTGAACTGAAACTAAGATACCAGAACGAACTAAGAACGTGCCGAGTAAACAAAGTGAAAAGGCTAAAATCGCAAGTAATACCGTCCAAGCTTTAAAAGAACCACGTTTTTCTGTCACAGAAAGAGAGTGAATCAATGCAGTACCAGCAAGCCACGGCATAAACGATGAGTTTTCTACTGGATCCCAGAACCACCAGCCCCCCCAGCCAAGCTCATAATAAGCCCACCAAGAACCGAGTACGATACCTAAAGTTAAAAACACCCAAGCAGCAAGCGTCCAAGGACGTGACCAACGTGCCCAAGCTGAATCTAATTTTCCAGTCATTAAGGATGCTATCGCAAACGCAAATGCCACAGAAAAACCCACATAGCCCATATAAAGTAATGGAGGGTGGAAAATTAAGCCCACATCTTGCAACATTGGGTTAAGTTCTTTTCCATCCACTGGGAAATCAGGGAAAGTACGCGTGAAAGGATTTGAGGTAAACAAGACGAACAATACAAAACCGACGCTAATAATCCCCATAATACCAAGCACGCGAGCAACCGCTTCTTGGGGTAAATGTTTACTCAATAAAGCAACGGCAAATGACCAAACCGCCAGTAACCAAATCCACAGTAACAAAGAGCCTTCATGGGAACCCCATACCGCAGATAAACGATAATAAATGGGTAAAGTAGTATTAGAATTATTTACAATATATTGCACGCTAAAATCATTGACTGCGAATAAATAAAATAGCGCAGCAAAAGCAATGCTTAGACTTGCAAATAAACCATAAGTCATTGGGCGAGCTAATGCCATTAATTGTGCATTGCCCTTTTCCGCCCCCCACAAAGGGAAAATCGCCAACATAAGCGATACAGCTAAACTTAAAGCCAGCGCATAATTTCCTAATTCAGCAATCATTTTGCGCCTTCTTTTTCTTGACGATCACGCGCACTTTCGCCTTTTAAATCTGCTGCCTTAATCCCCATTGGTTTATGTACTTTTTGCATTTTTTCGCCTAATTCTGGCGGCACATAATTTTCATCGTGTTTAGCCAATACTTCTGTCGCGCTTAAAACCGCTGACTGAGTTAATACGCCTTGAGCCACAATCCCCTGCCCTTCACGGAAAAGATCTGGCAAAATGCCTTCATATTCAACAGTAATCGCAGGACCAATATCATTTAAATCAAACCGCACTTTTAAGCTTTTTGGATCACGCACTACCGTGCCTTCAACCACCATACCGCCAACACGAATACGCTGCCCCACTTCAGGTTTTTGATTCGGATTATTATCCTTACCTTGAATCACTTCAGATGGCGTATAAAACAAGTCGATATTTTGACGTAATGCATACAGCATCAATCCACTTGCAATAGAAATGCCGAGCACAACAAAAATGACTAATTTAAATCTGGATTTACGTCTTGGATTCATAGTGTGTTCCCCTTATTTGCTTGTTGTAAACGTTCTTCGCGTTGTTGCTCACGCAATACATTTTGTAACACTGTCTTGCGTTGTTTTACACTTTGAACAATTAAGGCAATAACTGCCACTAAACTTACTGCATAGGATAACCATACGTAAAAACCGTAGCCACCCATATTAAAAAAATCACTCCAAGTTTGGAAAAACATAAAATATTCCTTATAAAAAATCGCTAAAAACTAACCGCACTTTATTTCAGTGTTTGAGCTAATGCTTTAACCCAGGGACGTTTTGCATCTTCTTTCAATAATTCCATGCGATAACGAACTAAAGTAAGCCAAATATACAAGGTTAAAAAACCGAAGATACACAAAATTAATGGAACCAACATTGGAATTGCAATGGATGGTTTTTCCAGTTTAGTGATACTCGCACCTTGATGTAACGTGTTCCACCATTCCACCGAAAAATGAATAATCGGTAAAATCACGACCGTTGTAATACATAAAATCCCTGCCGCTTTTGCCCCTATGTTACGATCTGAAAAAGCAGAATAAAGGGCTAAGATACCAAGATAAAGAAAGAATAAAATCAATTCTGCAGTTAAGCGAGCATCCCACACCCACCAAGTACCCCACATTGGTTTCCCCCAAATTGCCCCCGTAACAAGCGATAAGAAAGTAAACAATGCACCAATTGGTGCCATTGCAATCATTGCGAGATGAGCTTGCTTAATTTGCCACACTAGGGCAACCACAGCGGCAATCGCCATTGAACCGTACACACCCATTGACCAAATCGCTGTCGGCACATGTACATACATAATTCGGAAACTATTACCTTGTTGGTAATCTGCTGGGGCGAATGCTAAACCCCATACAATGCCAACACCGAGTAAGATAAGCGTTAAAAATGCAAATAGCGGACTCAATTTACCGCAAATACGATATTGAGTTTCGGGTTTTGCATAAGGATGTAGCCACTTCCACATAAAAAATCCTTAAAAATTAAAGAGAAAAACCACCGCACTTTTATACGATGAATAAAATTAATTATCTAAACTAATTCGCAACGCTGCCGCGATGGCAAAAGGCGAAAGCGTTACAGCGCCAACCATCATGGCACCTAAAATCGCCAGTTGCCCCCCATAAGGCACATTTAATCCTGCTGCCTCCAATACCGATGAAGCAAAAATTAAAACAGGAATAAACAACGGAACAACAAGCAGACTCAACAACACGCCACCTTTTCGCAACCCCACCGTTAAAGCCACACCAATAGCACCGATACAGCTCAATACAGGGGTGCCCAGTAACAATGTCAAGACTAATGCCCACCAAATATTCACTTCAAGAGAAAGTAACAAAGCCGCAATAGGCGATAATAAAATAAGCGGTAAACCTGTGAGCAACCAATGTGCAACCACTTTAGCTAAAGCTATCATTGGCAAAGGCTGTGCAGTTAGCATTAATTGTTCAAGAGAACCATCAATAAAATCATCACGAAACAAACGTTCAAAAGAAAGCAATGCTGAAAGTAATGCGGCTACCCATGCGATACCCGGTGCGATACGGGAAAGTAATTTAGGCTCTGGCCCAATAACAAGCGGAAACAAAGTAATCACAAGCAAAAAGAACCATAGCGGATTTAAAATTTCCGCATTTTTACGCATCGCAATTTGAAGTTCGCGTTTAATTATTTCTAAAAAAATCATTAAGTTATTCCGCTTTATAAGCCGCTAAATTCAATTTTTGCAGATGAGAACTTGGCACTTCTTGGTGGCTGGTTAACAACACAATACCACCTCGTTGAGCATGCTCATCAAAAAGTGCGGTTAAAATTTCCACGCCTTTTTTATCAATCGCAGTAAAGGGCTCATCTAAAATCCATAAGGGCGTTTGAGACAGCCATAAGCGACCTAACGCGATACGTTTTTGTTGCCCAGCAGAAAGTTGTGCGGCAGGCAAATCTTCACGACCTAGCAATCCCACTTTCTCAAGCAAATCCCACAACATATCGGTGTTTTGTTCAGCTTGACTAATTCGTTGATAAAACTGCAAATTTTCCCACGCGGTTAATTCTGGTTTAACACCAGAAAGATGACCTAAATAAAGCAAATTCTGATGATATTGTTCACGTTGTTTGGAAATCGCTTCAGAATCCCACCGCACTTCGCCTTCCAAAGGTTGCGCTAAACCCGCAAGAATACGTAACAAACTTGTTTTACCTATGCCGTTATGCCCTTCAATTTGTACAAAATCACCGCTATTAAAATCGCAAGTCAAAGCACGAAAAAGTACGCACTCACCACGTTGGCAGGATAAATTTTGCAGAGATAACTTGTGTTGCTCAAACATAATTACAGAGGGAAAATAGAAAGTGGCAGTATTCTAATATTTGATGAAATTTTCGCAACTCAAACGCATAACTCTTTAGAAGTAGATCGATAGGTTTATTGATTTAAAACAAAATTTAATAAATTCACTTTTTAAAAAAGGAAAAACATTTAATGATCTAAATCAATTTTTTTGCTATTATTTGCTCAATTTTGGTTATAGACCAAAACCTCAACGAAATCTGTTTTTAACAATAGAAGGAATACATTATGTCTTACACTCTCCCTGAATTAGGCTATGCCTACAATGCGTTAGAACCACATTTTGATGCGCAAACAATGGAAATCCATCATAGTAAACACCACCAAGCTTACGTAAACAATGCAAATGCTGCATTAGAAGGTTTACCTGCTGAATTAGTAGAAATGTATCCAGGTCATTTAATTTCTAACCTTGATAAAATTCCTGCAGAAAAACGTGGAGCATTACGTAATAATGCTGGAGGCCACACAAACCACAGTTTATTTTGGAAAAGCTTGAAAAAAGGCACTACTTTACAAGGCGCATTAAAAGATGCGATTGAACGCGATTTCGGTTCTGTAGATGCATTTAAAGCAGAGTTTGAAAAAGCAGCCGCAACTCGTTTCGGTTCAGGATGGGCATGGTTAGTATTAACCGCTGAAGGTAAATTAGCCGTTGTATCAACAGCAAACCAAGATAACCCATTAATGGGTAAAGAAGTGGCAGGTTGTGAGGGTTTCCCACTTTTAGGTTTAGACGTTTGGGAACACGCTTACTACTTAAAATTCCAAAACCGCCGTCCAGACTACATTAAAGAATTCTGGAATGTGGTAAACTGGGATTTCGTTGCAGAACGTTTTGAACAAAAAAACAGCACACTGTAACTGTGCAAAATAATAAACATAGGAAAACCTAGCAAAAGTTAGGTTTTTCTGCTTTCCTCTCTATAACTTTTCTTTTGCAATCTTTTTTATCAAATCTGTATCTTTTACAGGCTTATTATTTATAGGCATTTATCAATGTTTATTTTCCATAAACAAAGTATTATTAAAATTCAATAAATAATGAAGAAATGTAAAGCTTCTTTAGTGAGGCCAAAAAGAATGTTACTATGGCAAAATTTTAAGTTATTAAAAATAGAATTTATCACTATTTTTTATAGCTATTTTTATGACCACATTAAAGTTAAGCCAAAGAAATGTGTTGCTATAAATAACAAAACTTAATCTTTAAATTAAACAAATCTAACTTTTTAAGGTCATATAAAACTGATTGAACTTTTTATTTATAAACGAGATTTTAATGAATCAAAATCTAATTGAAGTTAAGAATCTCACCTTTAAACGCGGTGATCGCGTGATTTACGATAACCTGAATTTGCAAGTAAAAAAGGGAAAAATCACTGCGATCATGGGGCCGTCGGGGATTGGTAAAACCACCTTACTTAAATTGATCGGTGGGCAACTAATGCCAGAGCAAGGTGAAATTTTGTTTGATGGACAAGATATTTGTCGTCTATCTAATCGTGAACTGTACGAAGTACGCAAGCGGATGGGGATGTTATTCCAATCAGGTGCGCTTTTTACGGATATTTCTACTTTTGATAATGTCGCCTTTCCAATTCGTGAACATACGCATTTGCCTGAAAGTTTAATTCGTCAAATCGTGTTGATGAAATTGGAGGCGGTTGGGTTGCGAGGTGCTGCCGCATTGATGCCTTCAGAACTTTCCGGTGGTATGGCTCGTCGAGCTGCATTAGCGCGTGCTATTGCGCTTGACCCTGATTTAATTATGTTTGATGAACCATTTACTGGGCAAGATCCGATTAGTATGGGCGTAATTTTAAGCCTGATTAAACAATTAAATGAAGCGTTAAATTTGACTTCTATCGTAGTGTCACACGATGTGGAGGAAGTATTGAGTATTGCAGATTATGCCTATATTATTGCAGACCAAAAAGTCATCGCAGAAGGAACATCTGAGCAGCTTTTACAAAGCCAAGATCCGCGCGTGGTGCAATTCTTAAAAGGTGAATCTGATGGTCCTGTGCGCTTTAAGTACCCAGCGCAAGATTATATGAAGGAATTGTTTGAATGATCGTCAATTTTATTTCTGCTTTAGGAAAACAGGTGATCGACTTTTTCCGTGCATTGGGGCGAGCAGGCTTTATGTTATTTGGTGCATTGATCGGCAAGCCACAAATTCGTAAACATTTTCCTTTGCTTGTGAAGCAAATGCATGTTTTAGGTGTCCAATCGTTACTCATTATTTTGTTGTCCGGTTTATTTATTGGAATGGTGTTAGGACTACAAGGTTATGTCGTATTAGTTGATTTTTCTGCTGAAACAAGTTTAGGTCAGTTGGTGGCACTTTCTCTTTTGCGAGAATTAGGCCCTGTTGTTACCGCACTTTTATTTGCTGGTCGAGCAGGTTCTGCATTGACGGCTGAAATAGGCTTAATGAAAGCCACTGAACAACTTTCTAGTCTTGAAATGATGGCTGTTGATCCTTTACGTCGAGTGATTGCACCTCGTTTTTGGGCAGGGGTTATTTCCATGCCAATTTTGTCAATCTTGTTTATCGCGATTGGTATTTGGGGCGGTTCCTTAGTTGGTGTGGATTGGAAAGGTGTTGATTCAGGCAGCTTTTGGTCTGTTATGCAAAATTCCGTGAGTTGGAGCTATGATATTTTAAATGGCTTTATTAAAGCGGTTTTCTTTGCTGTAGCCGTAACTTGGATTGCGCTTTTTAATGGTTATGATTGTATGCCAACATCAGAAGGTATCAGTCAAGCTACAACACGAACAGTTGTGCACGCTTCACTTGTTGTTCTAGGATTAGATTTTATTTTGACTGCTATTATGTTTGGTGCAAGTTAAGGATTTTTTATGAGACAAACAATTAAATATGAATTTTGGGTCGGGTTATTTTTATTACTTGGTATTGGTGCCTTAGTTTTTTTAGGTTTACGCGTAGCTAATGTACAAGGTTTTGCTGAGACGAAATCTTATACCGTGACGGCAATTTTTAATAATATTGGCGGACTTAAAGTGCGCGCACCACTAAAAATTGGAGGCGTAGTAATTGGGCGTGTGAGTGCTATTACGCTTGATGAAAAAAGCTATTTACCAAAAGTAAGTATTGCGATTAATCAAGAATATAATGAAATCCCAGAAAACAGTTCTTTATCAATTAAAACATCAGGTTTATTAGGTGAGCAATATATTGCCTTGACAATAGGTTTTGATGATGGAGATACAGCAATGCTTAAAAATGGTAGCCAAATTCAAGACACTACATCAGCTATAGTATTGGAAGATTTAATTGGGCAATTCTTATACGGAAGTAAAAAATCAGACGGCAATGAAAAATCAGAATCCGCAGAATAATAGGTTAAATTTTATAAATTAGGAGATTGATAATGAACCTTACTCAACTAAAAAAATGGTTTACTATTTTAACTTTCGTATTAACCGCACTTTTGGTTACACGAACAGCTATTGCAGAAACAAGTCCTTATGTTTTAATGCAGCAAGCGTCAGATAAACTATTTTCTGATATACAAGCTAATCAAAGTAAAATTAAACAAGATCCAAATTATTTACGTACTATTGTTCGTAATGATTTATTGCCTTACGTAAACTTAGAATATGCAGGTTCTAAAGTATTAGGTTCATACTACAAATCAACCTCTACAGAACAACGAGAAAAATTTTTCAAGACTTTTGGTGAATTGATTGAGCAAAAGTACGCACAAACATTAACAAATTATTCTAATCAAAAAATTCAAATTGAATCAGAAAAAGAATTAGGCGATAACAATTTTGTAAATATTCGCGTAAGTATTATTCAAACTAATGGCGTTGCTCCGATCCTATTAGATTTTAAATGGCGTAAAGGCAATAAAAGTGGGGAATGGAAAGCCTACGATATGGCAGCAGCAGGCGTAAGTATGCTGGAAGATACGATAAAAAATTGGGTTGGTATTTTAAACAAACAAGGTATTGATACATTAATCACAAAGATGCAGCAATCTGCCTCACAACCTATAATTTTCAATCAATAAATGAATAACTATGCTAAATTGGGATTTGCAAAAAAATAATGATAAAATAACGCTCTTTTTGTTTGGGGAACTATCTCGCAGCACCTTGTTACCAATGTGGCAGCAACGTGGCGTTTTTTTGTCAGAAAGTACACTTGATAAAACTATTGTTGAATGGAATTTATCTGGTCTTCAGCATATTGATTCAGCTGGTTTTACAGCGCTTTGTGATTTTTTACGAGAGTGTCAAAAGATTAACAAAACAGTACGATTAGTTTATCCACCAAAACAATTATTAACCCTAGCAGATCTTGTTGGTTTATCTGATTGGATCGCAAATTTTACATAGCTTACTTAAACGGAAATCCAATGGAACTTCAAAAAATTGAACAAATTTTAAAAGACACGCTAAATATCGTAGAAGTCTATGCACAAGGTGAAAATGCACATTTTGGTGTAATTGTAGTGAGTGATGAAATTGCTGCACTATCTCGTGTAAAACAACAACAAACGATTTATGCCCCTTTAATGCCTTATTTTAGCACTGGTGAAATTCACGCTCTAACCATCAAAACTTATACCGTAGAAAAATGGAAACGCGATCGTGCATTAAACCAGTTTAATTAAGGATTTAAAAATGGATAAATTTCGTGTTTATGGGCAATCTCGTTTAAGTGGAAGTGTGAATATTTCAGGTGCAAAAAACGCCGCACTTCCAATTCTTTTTGCGGCTATTTTAGCTACAGAACCTGTTAAATTGACAAATGTTCCCGAACTTAAAGATATTGAAACAACTTTAAATATTTTGCGTCAATTAGGCGTGATTGCAAATCGTGATGAAACTGGTGCAGTTTTATTAGATGCCTCTAATATCAATCATTTCACTGCACCTTATGAATTGGTTAAAACTATGCGTGCTTCAATTTGGGCATTGGCACCTTTAGTCGCTCGTTTCCATCAAGGTCAAGTCTCATTACCTGGAGGTTGTTCTATCGGAGCTAGACCTGTTGATCTCCACATTAGCGGTTTAGAAAAATTAGGTGCGGACATCGTTCTTGAAGAAGGATATGTAAAAGCACAAGTATCAGATCGTCTTGTTGGAACTCGAATTGTAATAGAAAAAGTAAGTGTAGGCGCAACTTTATCTATTATGATGGCAGCAACCCTTGCGAAAGGTACGACTGTTATTGAAAACGCCGCTCGTGAACCTGAAATTGTAGATACTGCAGATTTCCTTAATAAAATGGGTGCGAAAATATCTGGTGCAGGTTCTGATCACATTACGATTGAAGGTGTTGAACGTTTAACTGGTTGTGAACATAGTGTTGTGCCAGATCGTATTGAAACGGGAACATTCTTAATTGCTGCAGCCATTTCGGGCGGTCGTGTTGTTTGTCAAAATACTAAAGCGGATACTTTAGATGCCGTAATTGATAAACTCCGTGAAGCTGGTGCGCAAGTTGATGTAACTGAAAATAGCATTACTTTAGATATGCTTGGTAATCGCCCTAAAGCAGTGAATATTCGTACTGCACCACATCCAGGGTTCCCAACTGATATGCAGGCTCAATTTACTTTATTAAATATGGTGGCAGAAGGTACAAGCATTATCACTGAAACGATTTTTGAAAATCGTTTTATGCATATTCCTGAATTAATTCGTATGGGTGGTAAAGCTGAAATTGAAGGGAATACAGCGGTATGTCACGGGGTTGAACAATTGTCTGGCACAGAGGTAATAGCGACAGATTTACGCGCTTCAATCAGTTTAGTGCTTGCAGGTTGTATCGCAACGGGTGAAACCATTGTAGATCGTATTTATCATATCGATCGTGGTTATGAACATATCGAAGATAAATTACGTGGTCTAGGTGCGAAAATTGAACGTTTTTCTGGAAGTGATGAAGCGTAATTAGATACGTTGCTTTTCTATTAGACATTACAAGCTTATTTATAATCTTAAATTTCTATTAATGCCTTTCTTTAGAAAGGCATTTTTTTACTGAAATTTTATAAGAGTAGATTGATTGCATTGTTTAGAAACGTATTTTTCTACAAGAAAGTGCGGTAGATTATTTTCTTATTTTGATAGTAATCACTTATATCAATTTTTTATAACTAAAATTCATAAACCATAAATAAATAATCTTTTTTTTTCATAAGTTTGGTTTTTATAATCACGCTTAGATAAACACAACACAAGGAAGAAAAAATGAAAAAATTACTTTTTACGACCGCACTTTTAACTGGAGCTATTGCTTTCTCAACTTTTTCTCACGCAGGCGAAATTGCCGATCGTGTTGAAAAAACGAAAACTTTATTAGTCGGAACAGAAGGGACTTATGCACCATTTACTTTCCATGATAAAAGTGGAAAATTAACAGGCTTTGATGTAGAGGTTATTCGTAAAGTTGCTGAAAAGCTCGGTTTGAAAGTGGAATTTAAAGAAACACAATGGGACGCAATGTATGCGGGGTTAAATGCAAAACGTTTTGATGTGATTGCAAACCAAACTAACCCAAGCCCAGAGCGTTTAAAAAAATACAGTTTCACAACGCCTTATAATTATTCTGGTGGGGTGATTGTAACAAAATCATCGGATAACAGTATTAAATCATTTGAAGACTTGAAAGGTCGTAAATCTGCGCAATCTGCAACAAGTAACTGGGGTAAAGATGCAAAAGCTGCAGGTGCGCAGATTCTTGTAGTGGATGGTTTAGCACAGAGCTTAGAGCTTATTAAACAAGGCCGTGCAGAAGCAACAATTAATGATAAATTGGCTGTATTAGATTATTTTAAAAAACACCCAAATTCTGGTTTAAAAATTGCTTATGATCGTGGGGATAAAACTCCGACTGCCTTTGCTTTTTTACAAGGTGAAGATGCATTGATTACAAAATTTAATCAAGTACTTGAAGCACTTCGCCAAGATGGTACATTAAAACAGATTTCAATTGAATGGTTTGGTTATGATATTACTCAATAATTGGTTGGCGAGTCTTCCATTTATGAGTGCAGAACGAGCTGATTATGTAATCAGCTCGTTTTGGCCTATGTTGGAAGCAGCAATTTTATACACATTGCCATTGGCAGTTATTTCCTTCTTCTGTGGTTTGCTTATTGCAGTGATTGTTGCAGTTATTCGTACTTTTCCTAGTCCTAATTTACCCTTAAAATTGTTACAGGCTTTATGTCGAGTGTATATCTCTATAATTAGAGGTACACCGATGTTAGTACAAATTTTTATTATTTTTTATGGATTACCTGAAGTCGGTATTACTTTAGAGCCTTTTCCGACAGCGATTATTGCATTTTCTATTAATATAGGTGCTTATGCAGCAGAAACTGTTCGTGCTTCAATTATTGCTATACCTAAAGGGCAGTGGGAAGCCTCTTATGCGATAGGTATGAATTATCGACAAGCATTTATTCGTACAATTATGCCACAGGCTTTACGTATTTCAGTACCATCGCTTTCTAATACTTTTATTAGTACAGTGAAAGACACTTCATTAGCTTCTCTTGTTTTAGTGACAGAATTATTCCGTGTCGCACAGAATATTACGGCAGCAAACTATGAATTTATTTTAATTTATAGTGAGGCAGCTTTGATTTATTGGATTTTCTGTTTTGTTTTATCTTTCTTACAAGATCGTCTTGAAATTCGCTTATCTCGCCATTTATAAGGAATGTCTATGTTAAAAGTAAGTAATATTCAGAAAAACTTTAATGGCAATCATGTGTTAAAAGGCATTGATTTTGAAATTAATAAAGGTGAAGTGGTCGCAATTTTAGGCCCTTCTGGTTCTGGAAAAACCACCTTTTTACGTTGTTTAAACTTGCTTGAACGACCAGAGCAAGGCATTTTGGAATTTACTGATGGCAGTCTAAAAATTGATTTTAGCCAGAAAATTAGTAAAGCAGATGAATTGAAGTTACGCCGACGTTCATCAATGGTCTTTCAGCAATACAATTTATTCCCTCATCGTTCTGCCCTTGAAAATGTTATGGAGGGAATGGTTGTTGTGCAAAAACAAGATAAAGCTCAAGCTCGTGAAAAAGCACTTAGTTTGCTAGAAAAAGTAGGGCTTAAAAATAAAGCGGATTTATTTCCATCCCAACTTTCTGGCGGTCAGCAACAGCGAGTGGGGATTGCTCGAGCCCTTGCGGTAAAACCTGATATTATTTTATTAGATGAACCTACATCGGCATTAGATCCTGAATTGGTGGGCGAAGTGTTACAAACACTAAAAATGCTCGCCCAAGAAGGCTGGACAATGATTATTGTTACTCACGAAATGCAGTTTGCGAAAGATGTCGCGGATCGTGTGATTTTAATGGCGGATGGATATATTGTAGAACAAAATACGGCAGATAAATTCTTCACTTGCCCACAACACGAGCGCACTAAACAGTTCTTGTTACAAGCAAAAATACCACTTGAGCTTGATTATTATATTTAAAGTGCGGTCAATTTTTAGAGCGTTTTTTGAAACAAACTCAATAATGGATAATGTAGGCTTTAATTAAAACGTGATGGATTTCACAACTTTAGAATTAAATGCTTCTACACCTTTACATTACCAATTCACTATGCAAGAATAAGAATGCTCACGTTAAAATTTAAGTCAATAGGAGTAAATAATGACTTTGGCAGCGCGTTTAAAACGAGAATTTGTTTCTGGTTGGAAACCTTTTGAGGTGGTTTGGCTTGCGCTTTTTATCATTGCGCAAATTTGGGCTTATGTACAAACACCTGATTCTTGGTTAGCAATGATTTCTGGTATCTCGGGTATTTTGTGTGTGGTATTGGTAAGTAAAGGTAAAATTAGTAATTATTTCTTTGGATTGATTTTTGCCTATACTTATTTTTATGTTGCTTGGGGATCGAATTTCTTAGGCGAAATGAACACCGTACTTTACGTATATTTGCCCTCTCAATTTATTGGTTACTTTATGTGGAAAGCCAATATGCAAAATAGCGATGGTGGAGAAAGCGTGATTGCAAAAGCATTAACTGTTAAAGGATGGATGACATTAATTGTTATGACTACGGTTGGCACTTTGCTTTTTGTTCAAGCATTACAAGCTGCTGGTGGTAGTTCAACAGGTTTAGATGGTCTAACTACAATTATTACGGTTGCGGCACAGATTTTAATGATTTTACGTTATCGTGAACAGTGGTTGTTATGGATTGGATTAAATATTCTTTCTATTTTCTTATGGGCAGATACACCTGCAATATACTTAATGTATTCAGCCTACTTACTTAACTCGTTGTATGGTTATTATAACTGGACGAAATTAGTTAAGCGTACTAACTAAATATAAAAACAGTAAATAGCTTATAAAAAATCCCCGTTAAATTTATCATTTAACGGGGATTTTTTTACTTCAAAAACATCAAGTTATATCATAACCAAATAAAAATATTTCATTTTTTTACCGCACTTATTGCAGAACCAAGAATTACTTCACAGATTTTTTGTGATTTTCATAGGCTGCTTTTACAAAGCCTGCAAACAACGGATGACCATCACGAGGCGTAGAAGTAAATTCTGGATGGAATTGACAAGCTACAAACCAAGGATGATTTGGCACTTCGATAATTTCTACCAATTTTTTATCTGCAGATAATCCAGTTACTTTCAATCCTGCTTTTTCAATTTGTGGAAGCAAGGTATTGTTCACTTCATAGCGATGACGATGACGCTCTTCAATGGTTTCTTTGCCATAAAGCTCGCGAGCGCGGCTACCTGATACCAAATGACATTGTTGTGCGCCTAAACGCATTGTTCCGCCAAGATCTGATTCATCGGTACGCACTTCAGTATTACCCTCCGCATCCTGCCATTCTGTGATTAATGCCACCACAGGTTGTTCACAATCTTTATCAAATTCAGATGAATTGGCTTTAGTTAAACCCGCTACATTACGTGCATATTCAATCAATGCGATCTGCATACCTAAGCAAATACCCAAGTAAGGAATTTTGTTTTCTCGTGCATATTGTGCGGTACGAATTTTACCCTCTACACCACGATAACCAAATCCCCCTGGAACAAGAATGCCATCAACGCCTTTTAATACTTCAACACCTTTGGTTTCAACATCTTGGGAATCAATATATTTAATGTTTACACTTAAACGGTTCGTTAAACCTGCGTGTTTTAAGGCTTCATTTACTGATTTATAGGCATCGGGTAACTCAGTGTATTTACCTACCATACCGATGGTTACTTCTCCCACTGGATTGGCTTGCTTGTAAAGCACTTGCTCCCATTCAGTAAGATCTGCTTCTGGGCAAGTTAAACGGAAACGTTCACAGACGAAATCATCTAAACCTTGAGATTTTAATAATGCGGGGATTTGATAAATTGAATTCACATCTTTTAATGAAATGACTGCACGTTCTGCAACATTACAAAATAAAGCAATTTTTGCGCGTTCATTTGGTGGAATCATGCGATCTGAACGGCAAATCAACACATCAGGTTGAATACCAATAGAAAGCAATTCTTTTACCGAATGTTGGGTTGGTTTAGTTTTTACTTCGCCCGCCGTTGGAATATAAGGCACCAAGGTTAAATGCATAAATAACGTATGTTCACGACCAACTTGAACGGCTAATTGACGTAATGCTTCTAAGAATGGAAGTGATTCAATATCCCCAACAGTGCCGCCCACTTCAACAATCACAACGTCGTGACCTTGAGCACCAGCAATAACGCGATCTTTAATTTCATTAGTGATATGTGGAATCACTTGAATTGTTGCACCAAGATAATCGCCACGACGCTCTTTACGTAATACTTCAGAATAAATTTTACCTGTAGTGAAGTTATTACGTTTGGTCATTTTCGTGCGGATGAAACGCTCATAATGACCTAAATCTAAATCTGTTTCTGCGCCATCTTGAGTAACGAAAACTTCCCCGTGTTGGGTTGGGCTCATCGTACCTGGATCCACATTAATATATGGATCTAATTTCATAATAGTTACGTTTAAACCACGTGCTTCTAAAATTGCCGCCAATGATGCTGCCGCAATGCCTTTACCTAACGATGAAACCACACCGCCAGTGACGAAAATATAATTTGTAGCCATAGGGAACCTAATCTGTATTGGAATAGAAATGATTATAGCTAATCATCTTACAGACAAGATCAACCAAAAGTGCGGTCAAAAATCGAAGATAATTAGCTATCAAAGACGGGACGGTAGTTTACCTGATTTGTGCAATGAACTCAATGCTAGTTTTGTCTTAATCCTTTTTATCCTTGGAAAGGATCAACAATCACATTACAAATGTTGAATGATAAATTAAGTATTAAATGCCACTACATACTTACTCAAGCAGTTAAAAACATCAAGAGATGATGTTGGTTGAGACAAATATTAAAATATGCTCTTACACAATGAAATTAATCATCTTTAAAACAAAAATTATTGCAAAAATTTCAATTTGATCTAAGTCAATTAAATGAAATATAACAAATAAGCCCTATTTTTGTATTTATATCAAAAATGTGATCTATATAGCATTTTTTACTATTTTTTATCCTTATGTTTAGTAGTAGAATAGCCGCCAATTTGGATTATCTCTATAATAACTGGTGTTTTTTTAACCTTTAAAAATAATTATGTAGATAAGTCAATTTAAACTTAGCTGATTGGAGTTGAGTAATTAGGGATTATTTAAGGCATCGCCTTGTTAATCATTGTTGGAACTAATGTTGTTTATACAAAGGAGTTGAGAATGTTAGACGTTGTTGATCTTTCTCGCTTGCAGTTTGCTTTAACTGCGTTGTATCACTTCATTTTCGTGCCGCTAACATTGGGTTTATCCTTTATTCTTGTAATTATGGAAACTATTTATGTGGCGACAGGTAAAGAAGTTTATAAAGATATGACAAAATTTTGGGGAAAGTTATTTGGTATTAACTTTGCCCTTGGGGTGACCACCGGTATTATTATGGAATTCCAATTTGGTACTAACTGGTCTTATTATTCTCATTACGTAGGGGATATTTTTGGTGCGCCACTTGCTATTGAAGCGTTACTTGCCTTCTTCTTAGAATCCACTTTTGTGGGGTTATTTTTCTTCGGTTGGGATCGTTTATCAAAAGGAAAACACTTATTAGCAACTTATTGTGTGGCTTTCGGTTCTAATTTATCTGCTATGTGGATTTTGGTTGCAAATGGCTGGATGCAAGCGCCAACAGGTTCAGAATTTAATTTTGAAACTGTACGTATGGAAATGACTAACTTCTTAGATCTTTGGTTAAACCCTGTTGCACAAAGTAAATTCTTACATACTCTTTCTGCAGGTTATGTGACAGGCGCATTTTTTGTTTTAGCCATTAGCTCATACTTTTTACTAAAAGGTCGTGATTTTGAATTTGCAAAACGTTCTTTCTCCGTAGCTGCTACTTTTGGATTTATCGCCTCTATTTCAGTGCTAATTCTTGGTGATGAATCTGGTTATGATATTGGTAAAGCACAACCAGTAAAATTAGCCGCAATGGAAGCTGAATTTGAAACTCACGCAGCACCTGCTCCATTCCTTCCAGTAGCAATTCCAAATACGGCTGAAATGAAAAATGATTTTGCGATTGAAATTCCTTATCTTGGCGGTGTAATAGCAACTCGTTCAATTGATAAAGAAATTATAGGTCTAAAAGATCTTCAAGCATTAAATGAAACTCGTGTACGTAGTGGTATCCGTGCTTATGAATTATTTACTCAACTACGCGCTGAGAAAAAAGCAAATGGTCAAGTAAATGAAGAAACCAAAGCACAATTTAATGAAGTTAAAAAAGATCTTGGTTTCGGTTTATTATTAAAACGCTATACAAACAATGTTGTTGATGCGACAGAAGAACAAATTAAACAAGCCGCTCGTGATACTATTCCAAATGTAGGCCCTAATTTTTGGGCATTTCGTGCAATGATTGCAGCTGGTGGTTTAATTGCTTTACTTACATTCGGCGCATTTGTTCAAAATTTACGTAATAAAGTCACTCAAATTCCATTATTGTTAAAAGTTCTTTTATGGGGATTGCCATTACCTTGGATTGCCATTGAGTGCGGTTGGTTCTTAGCAGAATATGGTCGTCAGCCTTGGGCTATTTACGAGATCTTACCTGTTGGCGTATCCGCTTCTAATTTAAGTACAGGCGATTTATGGTTCTCTATTGGTTTAATTTGTGCGCTTTATCTTGCGTTCATTATTGTTGAGATGTATTTGATGTTTAAATATGCGCGTTTGGGTCCAAGTGCGTTAAAAACCGGCAAATACTACTTTGAACAATCAGCTAAATAAGTAGGAGATAAATTATGATTGATTATGAATTTCTACGTTTTATTTGGTGGGTGTTAGTTATTGTATTATTGATTGGCTTCTCTGTAACTGATGGATTTGATATGGGCGTGACCGCACTTTTACCTGTAACAGGTAAAAAAGAAGTGGAACGCCGTATTATGATCAACACTATTGCTCCCCATTGGGATGGTAACCAAGTTTGGTTATTAACTGCAGGTGGTGCAATATTTGCAGCTTGGCCAATTGTATATGCAGTATCTTTCTCAGGTTTTTACATTGCATTAGTATTAGTCTTGGCAGCGTTATTCTTACGTCCATTGGGTTTTGAATATCGTGCAAAAATTGATAATCCAACTTGGCGTTCTGTTTGGGACTGGGGATTATTCGCAGGTGGTTTTGTACCAGCATTAGTATTTGGCGTGGCTTTTGGTAATTTATTACAAGGCGTTCCATTCCATTTTAACGAATTAACTCAAGTGACTTATACAGGTTCATTTTTTGAGCTATTAAATCCATTCGCATTATTATGTGGTGTTATTAGCTTATCAATGCTTGTCACTCACGGCGCAAACTGGTTACAAATGAAAACCACTGAAGTCTTACGTGATCGTGCTCGTTCAGTAAGTCAAATTGGTTCTATTGTGACTTTAATTGCATTCGTATTAGCTGGCGTATGGTTATATTCTAAAGATGGTTATGTAGTTACTAGCACTATCGATCATTTCGCTCCATCGTCTCCAATGAATAAAGAAGTTGCTGTAGAAACTGGCGCGTGGTTTAGAAATTTCAATGAAATGCCAATTCTTTGGATTTTCCCTGCGTTAGCTGTAGTTGCTGCATTATTAAATGCTGCATTTTCTAAAGCTAATCGTTGTGGTTTTGCATTTTTCTTCTCTGCATTAACAATGGCTGGTGTGATTATTACTGCAGCAGTATCAATGTTCCCATTTGTGATGCCTTCAAGTTCACATCCTGAACAAAGTTTATTAATGTGGGATTCGACTTCAAGTGAATTAACATTAACATTAATGCTGATTTTTGCAGTTGTTTTTGTGGTCATTGCTTTAGCTTATACTATTTGGTCTTACTCAAAAATGTTTGGTCGTTTAGATGCTAATTTCATTGATAAAAATAAACACTCATTATACTAAGGAGAAATAGAATGTTATATGCGATTTGGGTAGTGGGTGTATTGTTTGCAATTTGGGCTAGTGCGAAATGCACCATCAATAAAGAAAAAAAAGGTAAATTTGAAGAATAAATGATTTAAGAATTTTACCGACTAAATAAAAGGGTTCATAATGATCTGAACCCTTTTTAACTTTTCTCATTTATCTTTTTCTCAACAACAATGGAAAATAATTTTACGAATTTCTATGCTAGAATATTTACCAAAATTTCCATTTTTTTTAACCGCACTTTATGACATTACAACTCAATACCATTGCTCTATTACTAGTGATACTTCTTATTCTTGGCGTATTAAGCAACAACAGCGCAATTACCATTTCTGCTGCCGTATTACTGATCATGCAGCAAACTTTTTTATCTTCTCATATTCCTTTGCTCGAAAAATATGGCGTTAAAATTGGTATCATTATTTTAACCATTGGGGTTTTAAGCCCCTTAGTTTCAGGAAAAATTCAGTTGCCTGATTTATCAGGTTTTCTTAGTTGGAAAATGGCTCTTTCTATTGCAGTTGGAGTGCTTGTGGCATGGCTTGCAGGTAAGGGTGTGCCTTTAATGGGCGAACAACCGATTTTAGTCACTGGCTTGCTTATCGGCACAATTATTGGTGTAGCATTTTTAGGTGGAATTCCCGTTGGCCCACTTATTGCTGCAGGTATATTAGCTTTACTTTTAGGGAAAATTTAAATGAAAAACAAATACCTTACTATTGCCACTTTAAGCGGATTCTTCTGTGTCGCACTAGGCGCATTTGCAGCTCATGGCTTAAGCCATATATTAGAAGCCAAAGCATTATCATGGATTGATACGGGGTTAGAATATCAAATGTTCCATACCATTGCAGTACTTGCCGTTGCATTATCTGCTTTACGTGACAACAAATTCGCCCGATTATCTATGTCTTCTTGGTTAATTGGAATCTTATTATTTAGTGGAAGTTTATACGCACTTGCTTTCGAAGCAAGCAATGTAATTGTATGGATTACGCCTATTGGCGGCACTTTATTTTTAATCGGATGGATTAGCTTAGCTTACGGAAGTTTCAAAAGTAAATCGCTATGAAAAACAGCTCGGTAAAACACACATTAACTCCCTTACAACAATCTCTTTTTTCTCAATTAAATGACATCATGCGGGTGGATCAACGTCGCTTATCCGCCCGCATTCATGGTATTGGAAAAATTAAAAGCCAAGAGGCTCAACAAGCCGTTGCCGCTGAAATCCAACAGCAAATTGAACAAGCTAGATTACGTGTAGAACAACGGAAAAGTGCGGTACAAAATCCCATCGTTTTTCCAGAGAGTTTGCCGGTTAGCCAACGCAAAGTCGAAATTCAAAAACTGCTTTCTGAACATCAGGTCATCGTGGTGGCAGGGGAAACTGGTTCAGGTAAAACCACCCAATTGCCGAAAATGTGTTTGGAATTAGGTTTCGGCAATTTGGGCATGATTGGTCATACCCAGCCACGCCGTATTGCTGCTCGTTCGGTGGCGGCGCGTATTGCGGAAGAACTGGAAACGGAGCTTGGTGGTTTAGTCGGTTATAAGGTTCGTTTTAACGATCAGATCAGTGATGATACACAAATCAAATTGATGACTGACGGGATTCTGCTAGCAGAAATTCAAAACGATCGTTTTCTCAATCAATATTCTTGTTTGATTATCGATGAAGCCCACGAACGTAGCCTAAATAACGATTTTATTCTCGGTTATCTGAAACAGTTGTTGCCACGTCGTCGTGATTTAAAACTTATTATCACTTCTGCAACCATTGATGTGGAACGCTTTTCTAAACACTTTAACAATGCGCCGATTATTGAAGTCTCAGGCAGAACCTATCCTGTTGAAGTGCGTTATCGTCCCGTAGTGGAAGAAGACGATCAAGATCAGCTACAAGGCATTCTCAATGCGGTGGATGAATTGCAAGCAGAAGGTCGAGGCGATATCTTGATCTTTATGAATGGAGAGCGTGAAATTCGTGATACTGCCGAAGCCTTGCAAAAGCAAAATCTAAAACACACGGAAATTCTACCGCTCTTTGCACGCTTGTCTGCACAAGAACAGAATAAAATTTTCCATCCAAGCGGTTTAAATCGCATTGTATTGGCGACCAACGTCGCAGAAACCTCATTGACCGTACCAGGCATTAAGTATGTGATTGACCCAGGTACTGCGCGCATTTCCCGTTATAGCTATCGCACCAAAGTACAACGTTTACCGATTGAACCTATTTCACAGGCATCTGCTAATCAGCGTAAAGGTCGATGTGGTCGTGTAAGTGAAGGGATTTGTATTCGTTTATATTCGGAAGAGGATTTTAATTCTCGTCCAGAGTTTACCGATCCTGAAATTCTACGCACCAATTTAGCCTCCGTTATTTTGCAAATGACGGCATTGGGTTTGGATGATATTGAAGCGTTCCCTTTTGTGGATGCGCCAGATGAACGGCACATTCAAGATGGCGTGAAGTTGTTGGAAGAGTTGGGAGCGTTTGAAACTGTTCAAACTAAATCGGGTGAAAAACGCCTATTAACTAGAGTTGGTCGCCAACTCGCTCAACTTCCAGTCGATCCGCGCCTTGCCAAAATGATCCTAAGTGCGGTCAATTTTGGCTGCGTTTATGAAATGATGATCATCGTCTCTGCGTTATCCATTCAAGATCCGCGCGAGCGTCCACAAGAAAAACAGCAAGCTTCCGATGAAAAACATCGTCGTTTTGCCGATAAAAAATCAGATTTCTTGGCTTTCCTCAATCTTTGGCGTTATCTACAAGAACAACAAAAAGAATCGAGTAAAAACCAATTCCGTCGTCAGTGCCAAAAAGATTTCTTAAATTATTTACGCATTCGTGAATGGCAGGATATTTATCATCAAATTCGTTTAACCGTGCGTGAAATGAGCTTGCCGATTAATTCTGAAAAAGCAGAATATCAGCAAATTCATACCGCACTTTTAAGTGGTTTGCTTTCTCATATCGGTTTAAAAGAAGCGGAGAAACAACAATATCTTGGCGCACGTAATGCCCATTTTGCGATTTTCCCCAATTCTGTGCTTTTCAAAAAACAACCGAAATGGGTGATGGCGGCAGAGTTAGTGGAAACCTCCAAACTTTGGGGGCGCATGGTGGCAGAAATCGAGCCAGAATGGATTGAGCCACTTGCCGAGCATTTGATAAAAAAATCCTATTCCGAACCGCGTTGGTCAAAATCTCGTGGGGCGGTGATTGCAGATGAAAAAATCACGCTTTACGGTGTGCCGATTGTGGCTGCACGACCAGTGAATTACGGTGCTATTGATCCAAGGGTAAGCCGTGAGATCTTTATTCAATCCGCCTTAGTGGAAGGGGATTGGAATACCAAACATAAATTCTTCAAGAAAAATCAGCAACTAATTTGTGAAATTGAGGAATTAGAACACAAAAGCCGTCGTCGCGATATTTTGGTGGATGAGCGTACTCTATTTGAGTTTTACGATCAGCGTATTAGCACAGAAGTAGTTTCCCAAAAACATTTTGATACCTGGTGGAAAAAGGCGCAGCAAAAAGATCCTGAATTGCTTAATTTTGAACGTTCATTCTTGATTAATGATGATGCAGAAAAAGTGAGCAAGCTTGATTTCCCGAATTTCTGGCATCAAGGTAATTTAAAACTCAAATTGACTTATCAATTTGAACCAGGTACTGATGCGGACGGCGTGACGGTTCATATTCCGTTGCCGTTGCTCAATCAAGTGGAAATGACCGGCTTTGATTGGCAAATTCCAGGCTTGCGTGAAGAATTGGTGATTGCGTTGATTAAATCTCTGCCGAAATCTTATCGCCGTAACTTCGTGCCTGCACCTAATTATGCCCAAGCTTTTTTAAGTCGCACCGTACCGTTGGAAAAACCACTATTGGATACGCTAATTTATGAATTGCGTCGTATGACAGGCGTTACCGTTGAGGCGGAACAGTGGAATTGGGAACAAATTCCAAGCCATTTAAAAATGACATTTCGCGTGGTGGATGAAAACGACAAGAAAATTGCCGAATCCATGAATTTGGACGAGCTGAAATTTAGTTTAAAAGATCGTGTGCAAGAAAGCATTTCTGCTGTGGCAGATGATGGCATTGAACAAAGCGGACTACATATTTGGAGCTTTGCAGATTTACCACAATGTTACGAACAAAAACAACGTGGTTTTAGCGTCAAAGCATTCCCAGCTATCGTAGATGAAAAAGATGCTGTAGGTATAAAACTGTTTGAAACAGAGTTTGAGCAAGCTGTAGCAATGCAACAAGGTTTACGTCGTTTGTTGTTACTCAATGTGCCATCACCAATTAAATATCTGCACGAGAAACTGCCGAATAAAGCCAAATTGGGACTGTATTTTACCCCGTTCGGTCGTGTGTTGGATTTGATTGATGACTGCATCGCTTGTGCGGTGGATAAACTGATTGCCGATTTTGGCGGTTTTGTTTGGGATGAAGCAGGCTTTGAAAAATTGCGTGATTTTGTTCGAGAGAATCTTAACGAAGTGACCGTGGATATTGCACAGAAAGTGGAGCAAATCTTATCTCTTAATCACGCCTTAAACCAACGCCTTAAAGGCAAAATGGATTTCACGATGGCATTTGCATTATCCGACATCAAATCGCAACTTGCAGGTTTGGTGTATCAAGGTTTTGTGCAAAAGAGCAGTTATGATCGCCTACCAGATTTACAACGTTATCTGCAAGCCGTTGATAAACGTATTGATAAACTGGCTCAAGATGTGAATCGCGATCGTGCGGCGATGTTACGGGTAGAACAAGTGCAACAAGCCTACCAGCAACTCCTCGCTAAACTGCCGAAATCTAAACCAATTTCTGATGAAATTGCAGAAATTCGCTATATGATCGAAGAATTGCGCGTAAGTTTGTTTGCGCAACAGTTGGGAACGAAGTATCATGTGTCGGATAAGCGAGTTTTGAATTTGATTACAAATATTAGTAGCTAAGGTTTTTTTATGAGTACACAGTTAATTCCACTAGAGATTATCGCTTTTTTATCTAAAGAGTTACCTCAATTTAATTCACATACAGAATTAGATACATTATTTTTATCTGCAGGTATAGCATCGGATAGTATTAATGAAAATAAGGAAAAAAAGGTTCAACGCAAATTATCAAATATAAATGATAGTTGCTCAGAACCGATACAAAAATTAGAGATCTTGCTTAATAAAGCTACAGAACCTGTGACGGAAACTTATGTTTCCTTTGGATATACAAAAACTCAAGAAGAAAAGAAGAAAACATTTAAAGAGAATATAGAAACAGAACTAAATAGGCATGGTTTCGCATATATTAATGGGAAAATCTTACCATCAAAATCGTTATCGCCTGCTAGTATCACTTTGTCTGATTTGATCAAAAATAGGGATGTGGAGTCAATAAATAGAGAATTTGATAGGGCACTAGAAAATTTGAATACAAATCCATTAGATGCGATTTCTTCTGCATGTAATATTTTAGAGTCTATTTTCAAAGTTTATATTTCGGAGAAAGGTTTGAAAAAACCTAATAAACAAACATTATCTGAATTATGGACAATTGTTAAAGGCAATTTTAATTTTGGACTCGAACAATTAGAACAACAAGATCTACATAAAATTCATTCAGGCATTGTATCTATAATGAGCGGGATAGCGGCCATAAGAACACACGCGAGCTCGGCTCATGGACGAGGCAAAGAGTTTAATATTCCTGAGATTAGACAGGCAAGGTTGGTTGTTAATGCCGCACACTCTTTAGCAGTATATATATTAGAAACATGGGAGGCTCAAGATAGTTTTCCACAATCGTCAGAACGTTTCATAATAGGGTAAGCATTCTCCAAGATAGCGCAAGCGTCCATGCTTGTGCTTATTTGGTCCAAGCGAGGACGCTTGAACCATCGTTCTGTTTTTAGAAAGTGCGGTCATTTTTTCAAACGTTTTTCAACCTCAAAAACACTTTCAAAATCTACCGCACTTTTTCTTATCGAAACTCCACATAAATCTTCTTTCCTAATCCCTCGGCAATGCGTTGTAAAAAAGCAAGTGACGGGTTGTAGTTGTCTGATTCAAAACGACTAATAAACTTTGGGCGATGCGGTTTTTCTGCAAAACCTTTTTGGGTGAGTTTCTATTCTTGGCGTAATTTAATGATTTAACGAATAAATTTAATACGTTATAGAAAAATTACGAGTCAGTTTATTTGCTCAACAGCTAGGAACAAAATATCAAATATCAAATATCAAATATCAAATATCAAATATCGGATAAAAGAATAGCAAATATTATTAGTCAATACTAATGATAATAATACTCAAAATTAAGGCGGTTTTATACCGCCTTAATTTATTTAAAACAATAATATACCTCTTTTTAAGTATTTTAAAAGATAAGCTTGATCAAGCTCAAACTTTAGCATTCTGCGAGTAGAAAAACTTTTTTCTTTTGGTATCTTACGCTCGAATGAAAATATATATCTACATTTGTGTGGATATTAAGAATAATTCTCAACTTTCTACTTAACCTTTTTATTACAACAAATGGAGTGATTATCGTGAACGCATTCAAAAAAAGCCTTATTGTGGCAGCGTCTTTCGCGAGTTTAAGCTTGTTTAACTCAGCCACTGCTGAGCTTGTATATAAGCCATTAGAACAACCTGTTGAACCCGCAAAACCTGATTTGAAAATTGAATCCGTAAATGAAAAATTTGCAGAAAAATATCCAAATCAATATAACAGCTGGCGTTCAACAGCAAACGGTAATGGCGAAAAAATTATTTATGCTGATGAAGAAGATCCGCGCCTAATCGTACTTTGGGGAGGTTATGCGTTTGCAAAAGAATATAACGCACCACGCGGTCACTTTTATGCGGTAACAGATGTGCGTAATATTTTACGTACAGGTGCGCCAAAAACTGCAAATGATGGCCCTCAAGCTATGGCATGTTGGACATGTAAAGGCCCTGATGTTCCACGTTTAATCGCGGAATGGGGGGAAAAAGATTATTTCAATGCGAAATGGGCAAAAGGTGGACCTGAAATCGTGAACTCAATTGGTTGTGCTGACTGTCACGATACAACCTCTAAAGATTTTGCAGAAGGCAAACCAGCATTACGTATTGCTCGTCCACACGTATTACGCGCACTTGACGCTTTAGAAAAAGCCACTGCAGCAAAAGATAAAGCGGAAGGTCGCCCACATAACAATTTAAGCTTCAACTCGGCAGCACGTACTGAAAAACGCGCTGAAATCTGTGCAAACTGCCACGTAGAATACTACTTCGCTGGCGACATAAAGCAAGTAACCTTTCCTTGGGATAATGGTCAAACCGCAGATGATATTGAAAAATATTATGATGATATTGGTTTCACTGACTGGACTCACTCACTTTCTAAAGCACCAATGTTAAAAGCACAACACCCTGACTTTGAAATTTGGTCTTTAGGTATGCACGGTAAAAATGGGGTAACTTGTGTAGATTGCCATATGCCGAAAGTACAAGGCGCAGACGGTAAAGTTTATACTGACCACCAAATCCAAAATCCATTCGATGCATTTGACCACACTTGTGCAAATTGTCACGATCAAAGCAAAGAAAAATTACGCGATATTGTTACTTCACGTAAAAAAGAAGTGAAAGATGTAATGGGTCGTTTAGAAGACCAAGTTGTCAAAGCTCACTTTGAAGCAAAAGAGGCTTGGGACGCAGGTGCAACTAAAAAAGAAATGGAAGCAGCATTAATGGATATTCGTCATGCTCAATGGCGTTGGGATTACACTGCTGCAAGCCATGGTGGTCATATGCATGCGCCTGAAGTAGTACTTCGTGTATTAGCTTCTGGCTTAGATAAAGTAGCAGACGCACGTACTAAACTTGCTGTAATCTTAACTAAACACGGTGTGAAAACTCCAGTTCAAATCCCAGATATTTCAACTGCTGATAAAGCGTGGAAAGTAATGGGTATTGATATTGAAAAAGAACGTAAAGCGAAAGAAGAATTCTTAAAAACTGTGGTACCACAATGGGAACAACAAGCTAGAGAAAAAGGCTTATTAGTTGATCCACCAGCACAAAAATAAATGAAAAATGCACCGCACTTTTTAGTGCAAACTAGAAAGTGCGGTGATTTTCAAGGTCAAATTTGAGGTAACCCAAATGAATTTAACTTCTTTAATCAACAAATCTGCAAAAGCGTTAGCGTTAATTGTGGCATTTGTAGCAGCGCCATTTTTGGCTCATGCGGATGATGCACAAAAACCTGCGGATCATGTTACTTATGAACCGCAATTAGATAACCAACGCGATCCTAATCAATATTGTGCTAAATGCCATAAATTCGACAAAATAGATAAAAACCAAACGCTAGATCAGTCTGGTGGCGAACTCCACTTTGGTAAATTTCACGGTGCACATTTAGATAAGAAAAATCCAAATAACGGTAAAGCTATTACTTGTGTAAGCTGTCACGGCAATATTTCCGAAAATCATCGTCGCGGTGCTAAAGATGTTATGCGTTTTGAAGGAGATATTTTCGGTAATAAAAAACCGATGTATTCCGTTCAAGAACAAAACCAAGTTTGTTTTGCTTGCCATCAACCTGACAAACTTCGTGAAAAATTATGGGCTCATGATGTACACGCAATGAAATTGCCTTGCGCAAGTTGCCATACGCTTCACCCTAAAGAAGATGCAATGAAGGGTATTCAACCAAAACAACGCGTTAAACTTTGTGTAGATTGTCATGGCGAACAACAAAAACGTAAAGCTGAACAAGATAAACTAATCGAACAAAAGGATAAACTATGACAGTCTGCTCACGCCGAAACTTTGTTTCTGGCATGGGGGCTGTGATCCTTATGACGGGGACATCTTTACCTGCTTTTGCAAAAGAAAACAAAGCAGATAAACCTAAACGTTACGCAATGATACATGATGAAAATGCGTGTATCGGTTGTACCGCCTGTATGGACTCATGTCGTGATGTAAACCAAGTGCCAGAAGGCGTTTCTCGCTTAGAGATTCTACGTAGTGAACCTTATGGGGAATTTCCAAATCAAGAATACGAGTTCTTTCGTCAATCTTGCCAACATTGTACAAATGCACCTTGTGTAGCAGTTTGTCCAACTGGTGCATCTTTTATTGATAAAGAGACTGGCATTGTAGATGTACATAAAGATTTATGCATAGGCTGCCAATACTGTATAGCAGTTTGCCCATATCGTGTACGTTTTATTCATCCAATACATCGTACCGCAGATAAATGTAACTTCTGCCGCGATACAAATTTAGCCAATGGTAAACAACCTGCTTGTGTAGAGGCTTGCCCAACCAAAGCATTAACCTTTGGGGATATGAATGATCCAACAAGTGCAGTTTCACGTAAAGTGAAAGAAAAACCGGTTTATCGCACTAAAGTGGAATTAGGTACACAACCAAACTTATATCACATTCCATTCCAACATGGGGAGCCTAGAAGATGACGTTAGATTATCCAGTTCCATTTCATACGCCTAATCTAGTGTGGGATTATACCATTGCGATCTACTTGTTCTTATTGGGGATCTCATCTGGTGCAGTACAGTTAGCAATTGCCTATAAACGCAGTAATAAACTAGAAAATCTAAGCCAAAACTGGATTATTCGATCTGGGGTAATTTTAGGGTCTGTACCAACATTAATTGGTTTAACGCTATTAATTTTCCACTTGACTCGACCTTGGACATTCTGGAAATTGATGTTTAACTATCAATTCAACTCCGTAATGTCGATGGGGGTCATGCTATTCCAAATCTATATGTTATTTTTAGTAATTTGGGGTGTAGTGATTTTCAAAAAAGAAATCGAAGCATTAATTAATCGCTTTATGCCAAAACTGCAATTTGTGATGAAACTCATCGGTATTGCAGAACGTATTGTAAGTCCAGTCGAAGTTATTCTTTTCATATTGGCTGCTGTGCTTGGAGCATACACAGGGTTCTTACTTTCTGCATTGATTAGCTATCCAATGTTAAATAACCCCGTATTACCCGCATTATTCTTAGCTTCTGGCACATCATCTGGTATTGCTGCAACCTTCTTAATTATCTTAATTGCAGGAAAACTAAAAGGTGATTCTCACGAATCGCACTTCATCCACAAATTTGAAGTGCCAATTATGGTGACAGAACTTGGTTTGATTGTGTGTTTCTTCGTTGGATTACATTTTGGTGGCGGACAAAAAACAGTTGCGTTACATAATGCCTTATCTGGTTTTTGGGGAGTGGTATTCTGGGTTGGAGTATTGATTATTGGTATCTTGATCCCATTAATCGCCAATATGTTTGTAAATGACCGTTTAAAATACAATCGTAACTTTATTATCTTGGTGTCAATTTTTGACTTAATTGGGGTATTTTGTTTACGTTTCTTTATTTTATATGCGGGACAACTCACTGTAGCTTAAACTGAAATTTTATAAAAAATTAATCTGCATTCTAAAAGTTTGATTAACTTTCTCACTTATTAGAGTGCAGATTTTTATATCTAAATAATCCAACTATGAAGACTAAACAGAATTTACGAAAACTTTCATTCCTGCCGTAATGCTTTATTTAAATTAAAAAGACTAAACTCAATGAATTAAAAGTTTAGCCCTTAATTTAATTATGTATTTTCTTTAATATTATTCTTTTCAACATTCACTAACAAATAGTGGTGCCTTCTTCAGTACCAGTCACTACTTGACGTAATGCTCCAGGTTTACCCATATTGAACACTCTAATCGGCATGCCATGATCGCGAGCTAAAGTAAACGCCGATAAGTCCATCACTTTCAATTCTTTATCGATCACTTCTGCATAACTTAAATTTTTATAAAGTTTTGCATCAGGATTTTTCGCAGGATCACAATCATACACACCATCAACTTTAGTCGCTTTCAACACAACATCAGCTTCAATTTCAATACCACGCAAACAAGCGGTAGAATCAGTGGTAAAGAATGGATTTCCCGTTCCCGCAGAGAAAATGACTACGCGTTTTTCACGTAACATTTTGATTGCTTCAGACCAGTTATAAGTATCGCAAATACCATTTAATTGGAAAGCGGACATTAATTTTGCATTCACATCAGCACGGAATAAAGAATCACGCATTGCCAAACCATTCATCACAGTAGCAAGCATTCCCATATGATCGCCCACCACGCGATTCATCCCCGCTTTTGCTAGTTTTGCGCCACGGAATAAGTTGCCGCCACCAAGAACGACACCAACTTCCACGCCCATCTCCACTAATTCTTTAATTTCAACAGCCATACGATCGAGAATCGCAGGATCGATACCAAGACCATCTTCTCCTTGTAATGCTTCACCGCTTAATTTCAATAAAATACGTTTATAAATTGGTTGGCTCATTGTTTTTTCCTTCTGGCTTAAAAAATTGGCTTATTCTATAAAATAACCACTCAAGAGTGAAGAAGTTAAATATGGAAATTCTGAGTGAAAGGTGGATAATAGCAACATTTTCTTTTCAGGGAAGACAATGATGAACACGAAAAAAACAAGCCAAATTTTGCCCGCACTTTTTGCGGTGATTTGTGCCGCATTCGCAGGTTATTTTATTTTAATCGGTTCTGGAATGTTTACAGAACCAAGTGTGGCTCTCATTCTGCTTGCGACAATAACTATTCTCTTATTAAGCAGCAGTAAAAAATCCTTCTATTTTATTTTGCTACCGCTTGCATTACTACATGCTTTTTATACGCCTACGGGGCTAAATTTTGGCCCTCCAAGCTATCAATATATCGCCTCACTTTTCGCGACAGATATATTAGAAACGAAGGAATTTCTATTGCAAATCCCAGTGAGTAGTTACTTAATTGCTTTCGCCATTCCTATTTTGATTTTTCTTCAGTACAAAAGTGCGGTGAAATTTGGCATAAAATTTTATCGTAATAAAACATTTATTGCCTTGGCGACATTGCTTTTTGCTTACAACATGCCGCTTGCTGAACCGATTAAAGAAACGGTAAGTTCCACATTAAAAATTGTAGATGAAGTACAAAAACTAAAACAAATTTCTCAATCTGATAACTGGGGAAAATCAACATTAGAAAATTCACGCTATGATGATTATGTAATTGTACTCGGAGAAAGTGCGCGGAAAGATTACCACCATGCCTACGGCTATCCAATAGAAAACACACCCTTTATGTCTAACGCTAAAGGCACGTTGATTGATGGTTTTCGTTCAGCAGGAACAAATACCGTCGCCTCACTTCGTTTAATGCTAACCTTTCCTAACAAAGAAAAATGGGAACCCAATTACAGTTTGAGTTTAGTGGATCTCATCAAATCTGCAGGCGTAAAAACTTATTGGCTTTCTAATCAAGGGATGCTCGGCGAATTCGATACGCCCGTTTCATCCCTTGCATCAAAATCTGATGAAACCTTTTTCTTGAAAAAAAGCGGAAGCTTTAATTCGACTAACTTTAGTGACTTTGATTTATTACCCAAATTCGCCCAAGTATTAGAAAATTCTGTTCAAGGAAAACGTTTTATTGTGTTGCATATTTATGGTTCACACCCAATGGCTTGCGATCGTATCGAAGATTATCCAAAAATCTTTGATGATAAAGATCTTAATCCGAAATATGGTTATTTAAATTGCTATGTTTCATCTATTAAGAAAACTGACGAATTTTTAAAACGTGTATATGATCAGCTTGAAGAAAACGTGAAGAAAAATCACCGCACTTTTTCAATGATTTATTTCTCAGATCACGGTTTGTGCCACCAACAAGATGAAAAAAACAATATACTTTTGTTCAATCAAAACTGTTTCAGCCGAGAACATCATAATATTCCGCTATTCAAAATTTCATCAGATGATATGGAACGCAAAGAATATAAGGTGTTTAAATCAGGTTTAAACTTCTTAGAAGGAATCGCAAATTGGATAGGAATTAAAAATCCTCAATTAACGCAAACAGAAGATTTATTTTCTAACGAATCGGATAAAAATGACTTTGGATTGCAAAAACGAATTGATGAAAAATATCGTAAAGATGACGATCCTGCCATTGATATTCGCCCTAAACACTAGGCTATATTGAGTACGTTTTATTTTTAGCTATAAATATCGTATAATCCGACAGATTTTATTTGTTTATTTTTTGTAAGGTATCAACGTGTCAGAACAACAACCAAGAGTGATCGAATCAAAAGAAATTATGACTTTATTGCCACATCGCTACCCATTTTTGTTAGTGGATCGCGTATTGGATTTTAAAGAAGGCGAATGGTTAAAAGCGATTAAAAATATCAGCGTCAATGAACCTTGTTTCACAGGTCACTTCCCAGGCGAACCCATTTTACCGGGCGTTTTAATTTTAGAAGCTTTGGCACAAGCAATGGGCATTTTAGCCTTTAAAACTCTCGAATTAAAAGGCGGCGAACTATTCTACTTTGCAGGTATTGATGAAGCGCGCTTTAAACGCCCAGTATTACCGGGAGATCAAATGGAATTAAACGTTCAAGTGATTAAAGAACGCCGTGGTATTACTGCATTTACTGGCGTTGCCACCGTAAACGGCGAAATCGCTTGTGAAGCAAAACTAATGTGCGCTCGTCGTTAATTAAGGGGTAAATATGATCCACCCAAGTGCAAAAATTCATCCAACTGCCCTCATTGAAGAAGGTGCGGTAATTGGCGAAGATGTTTTTATTGGGCCTTTCTGTATTATTGAAGGCAGTGTTGAAATCAAAGCTCGCACTGTATTGAAATCTCACGTTGTGGTACGTGGCGATACCGTGATTGGCGAAGATAACGAAATTTATCAATTCACTAGTATTGGCGAAGTAAACCAAGATTTGAAATACAAAGGCGAAGCTACAAAAACCATTATTGGTAATAGCAATAAAATTCGTGAACACGTGACAATCCATCGTGGCACGATTCAAGGCTGTGGCGTAACCGCTATTGGCAATAACAATTTATTAATGATTAATGTTCACGTTGCGCACGATTGCCAAATTAAAAATAACTGTATTCTGGCAAACAATGCAACGCTTGCAGGTCACGTAGAATTAGATGATTTCGTGATTGTTGGCGGTATGTCAGCAATTCATCAATTTGTGATTGTTGGCGCACACGTTATGTTAGGCGGCGGTTCTATGGTAAGCCAAGATGTACCACCTTATGTTATGGCACAAGGCAACCACGCCCGTCCATTTGGCGTAAACTTAGAGGGTTTGAAACGTCGTGGTTTTGATAAACCAACTATGCACGCAATCCGTAACATTTATAAAATGATCTACCGTAGCGGCAAAACACTTGAAGAAGTGTTACCAGAAATTGAGCAAATTGCGGAAACCGATTCAGCGATCAGTTTTTTTGTTGAATTTTTCAAACGTTCAACTCGTGGGATTATTCGTTAATAAAACTTCTCCATTTTCAACCGCACTTTACACACCAAAGTGCGGTTATTTTTTAGGATAAATTTGATGAACAAAACAAATCCAACCATTGCTCTTGTTGCAGGAGAAGTGTCTGGCGATATTCTCGGGGCGGGATTAATACGCCAGCTCAAAGCACATTATCCTAATGCGCGCTTTATTGGCATTGCAGGCCCAAGAATGTTGGCTGAAGGTTGTGAGACGCTTGTCGATATGGAAGAGCTTTCAGTCATGGGCTTAGCTGAAATTTTGAAACATCTTCCTCGTCTGTTGAAAATTCGTAAAAATGTCATTCAAACTATGTTGCAAGAAAAACCTGATGTTTACATCGGCATTGATGCACCTGATTTTAATTTGGATGTAGAACTTAAACTAAAAGCGAACGGAATTAAAACTATTCATTACGTTAGCCCCTCTGTATGGGCTTGGCGTCAAAATCGCATCCATAAAATTGCCAAAGCGACCCATCAAGTTCTAGCCTTTTTGCCTTTTGAGAAAGCCTTTTACGATAAATTTAATGTGCCTTGCCGTTTTATTGGGCACACAATGGCAGATGCTATTCCACTCAAACCAAACCGTGCCGAAGCCTGCCAAACGTTACAGATTGATCCCGCACAACGCTATTTAGCAATCTTAGTTGGAAGCCGTGGTTCAGAAGTGGAATTTCTGGCTGAGCCTTTCTTAAAAACCGCTTTATTATTAAAAGAACAATTCCCAGATTTACAATTCCTCGTGCCTTTAGTGAACGAAAAACGACGAATTCAATTTGAAGCCATTAAAGCTAAAATTACGCCAAATCTAGACCTGCATTTAATTGATGGCAATGCACGACAAGCAATGATCGCAGCTGATGCAACACTTCTTGCTTCAGGAACAGCAGCACTTGAAGCAATGCTTTGTAAATCCCCCATGGTAGTTGGCTATCGAATGAAACCACTGACCTATTTCTTAGCAAAACGTTTAGTGAAAACCGATTATATTTCTTTACCAAACTTGCTTGCGAATGAAATGCTTGTTCCTGAAATGATTCAAGAGGAATGCACGCCAGAATTGCTTGCTGAAAAACTATCTGCTTATCTTTCAGATGATGAAAGTGCGGTAAAAAATCGCCATGTTTTAATTCAGCACTTCACGGATTTACACCAAAAAATTCAATGCAATGCCGATAAGCAAGCGGCTCAAGCAGTCATTGATTTATTAGAAGGAAAAAAAAATGTTTGAATATCCACAAGGCTATAAATTGATCGCTGGCGTTGATGAAGTTGGGCGAGGCCCTCTAGTTGGGGCGGTTGTCACGGCAGCCGTCATTTTAGATCCTCATAATCCAATTGAAGGATTAGCTGATTCTAAAAAACTTTCAGAAAAAAAACGTTTAGCCCTTGCTGAAGAAATTAAAGAAAAAGCCCTTGCTTGGGCATTAGGTCGAGCTGAAGCTGACGAAATTGACGAGATAAATATCCTGCAAGCCTCCTTGCTGGCAATGACTCGAGCGGTAAAATCTTTAAAAATTCAACCGCACTTTGTGTTGGTTGATGGCAATAAGATCCCAAAAGATTTAGATATTCCAGCGCAAGCCGTCGTAAAAGGCGATAGCCTTGTGGCAGAAATCAGTGCAGCTTCTATTTTGGCGAAAGTGGCGCGAGACCAAGAAATGGAAGAATTAGACAAGCAATATCCAGAATACGCTTTTGCCCAGCATAAAGGCTATCCGACCAAATTACATTTGGAAAAATTAGCTGAATTTGGCGCGTTACCGCAACATCGTCGTAGCTTTGCTCCAGTGAAAAAAGCACTAGAACAGTTGTAGAATGCTAATTTGGTTTAACAAAGGCTGTGTTTTAATACTGTGTTGATGCTTTCACTAAAATTTGATGCACATAAACAAAATTTTTTGACTTCTGTGAGTTAAAGAAAACAGGTTAAGAGAGTAATTAAACCTGTACGGTCGATAAATATACCTAAACACTCTGCTATTCCTTTGTAATAGCATATTAAAATAATGACTTATGAGGATTTATAACGATGAAGACAGACATTCAAACCGAATTAACCCAAGCCCTGCGATCACACGAAAAAGTATGGGCAAACGAAGAAAAAACCATTTTAGCCAAAAACATTCTGTTGGATTTGGTGGAAAAAACCGACCCGACTATTATCGGGTTGTTATTGGGGAATGATGAGTTAAAACGCCATTTTTTTGTGGAAGTGAATGGTGTTTTGGTGTTTAAATTGCAGGATTTTCGTTTTTTCTTGGACAAACACCGCATCAATAATTCCTACACAAAATACGCCAATCGCATTGGCTTGACGGACGGCAACCGCTTTTTGAAAGACAGTTCGGATATTGTGTTGGATTTTCCGTTTAAAGATTGTGTGTTAAATGGCGGACAAAGCACCGAAGAAGGCGAAGAAATTTATTTTAAACGCAATAATAGCCAGCCAGCCAGCCAGCCAGCCAGCCAGCCAGCCAGCCAGCCAGCCAGCCAGCCAGC
>ERZ1023490.12-NODE-12-length-102309-cov-22.375095_pt1 | contig 102309 bp, 106 predicted proteins | sample MGYA00380540_ERZ1023490 | MGnify/ENA primary metagenome ERZ1023490 (study PRJEB33173, sample SAMEA4830323) | metagenome | study: EMG produced TPA metagenomics assembly of the PRJEB25223 data set...
TGCTATGGTAAAGTATTGAGCTATTTTAACTTGGGTATTGTTTTTTAACAATACCTAATATTTAAACCTTGGCAAATCTAGCTTGCCAAGGTTTTTATTGAAATAACCAAACATGCCGCATTAAGTTTTTAGTTTTCACGGTTGGGTGGGTATGCTAAAATAGCCTATTATCTGATTTTTATAGCCGATTTATGCACCATTTGATCACATTGATTCGCCAATACAGCTTAGTGCTGATTATTTTGGTCATTTGGCAATTTGTGGTGGCAGTAGGTATACTGCCAGATTATCTTTTGCCAAGTCCTTGGCAAATTCTACACGCACTCATTGATGATGCCAAACTTTTGGCACATCATGCCAAATACACTTTAGCCACCGCCTTTATTGGCACTGTTATTGGCCTAGCGTTAAGTTTTGTGTTATCAATTTTGATGGATCTATCACGCAATTTTCGCCAAAGTGTGTACCCACTGATACTACTGAATCAGACCATTCCAACCATTGCTATCGCACCACTTTTGGTCATTTGGCTTGGCTATGGTATTTTACCTAAAGTGGTTTTGGTCGTGTTATCCGTGTTTTTTCCGATGACTATTGCACTGCTTGATGGCTATCGTTCTGTTAGTACGGATGAGTTAAATTTATTTTACTCCATGAAAGCCAACATTTATCAGACTTATCGGCATCTTAAGATTCCCTCAGCAATGGGGTATTTTTTTACAGGTCTTAAAGTTGCACTCAGCTATGCACTGATTTCAGCGGTGGTGGCAGAATGGCTTGGGGGATATTATGGTTTGGGTGTGTATATGACCCGAGTGCGTAAATCCTATGAGCTTGATAACATGTTTGCGGTCATTTTTTTGATCAGTTTTTTGACATTGGCGTTAATCGCATTGGTGAAATGGCTGGAGCGTCATGTGCTTGATTATCAATATAAGGAATAATGATGAAAATATTTTGTTTTCGACCACTGGTTGGCGTTGCCTTGGTAGCCGTATTAGCCTCATTAATGACTGCTTGCTCAAATGGGCAATCAGGCAATGAGCCAAAACTTCAAGAGTTGATTATTGCACTAGACTGGGTGCCAAACACGAATCACACAGGGCTATATGTCGCACTTGATCAAGGTTATTTTAAAGAAGCTGGATTTGATGCTAAGATTGTGCAACCAAGTGAGGACAGTACTTCAACTTTGGTTGCAAATAAGCGTGCAGATTTTGGTGTTTATTTTCAGCCAAATATGGTTAAGCGTCTAAATAAAGGAGAACCAATTACTGCCGTGGCGGCGATTACACAGCACAGCAGTGCAGGACTGTTATCGTTAGCCAAGCTTGGTGCAGATAAGCCCCAAGACTTGCAGGGCAAGCGTTACTCAACATGGGAAGATCCTGTTGATGATGCCGTGGTTGAACAGATTGTTGGTACGCCCCTTAAGAAAATCCCCGGTGAATCTACTGATGCAACGACCGCACTACGCATGAATCAGTTTGATTATATTATGGCGTACTACAGCTGGGATGGTATCCATGCAGATATTAAAGGCGTGGATACAAACTTTTTTTATTTAAAAGATGCTGATCCAATTTTTGACTATTATGCCCCTTTATTAATTGCAAATAATGATGAGCTAAAAAATCACCCTGAAAAATATAAAAAGGCACTGGCGGCAATCAAACAAGGCTATCTATACGCCGCTCACCATCCAAATGAAAGTGCTGAAATCTTAGTTAAGTATGCACCAGAGATTAATGTAGAGCTTGCCAAACAAAGCCAAGCATATATCTCGCCGCAGTACCTTGATGAACAAGGTGATTGGGGACGATTTGACTATGATCGTTGGGATCGGTTTTTTAATTGGGTTTATCGCAAGGGTTTGATGAATGAATTTACGCCAAAATCAGGTGTGACCAATGATTATTTAACTCAATAATCTATCGCTTATGCACCCAAAGCTTGAATTTAAAAATATCAGTCATGCGTTCACCACGAATGCAAAGACGCCATTATTTGATGGTCTGAATCTTAAAGTCGCCCAAGGTAGCGTGGTTAGCATCGTTGGGGCAAGTGGCGTCGGTAAAAGCACGCTATTTAATATCGCTGCTGGTCTGATTTATCCTAGCCATGGGCAAGTAATGATCGATGGTAAGAATGTTACAGGCACATCTGGGTATGTGGGCTATATGCTCCAAAAAGACTTATTACTGCCCTATAAAACGGTTTATGATAATATCGCTTTGCCATTGATGTTGTCGCATAAAACCAAGCAAGAGATTGCAGCACAAATTCAGCCTAATTTGACAATTTTTGGGCTAGATGGGCTGACTAAAAAATATCCCAATCAGCTATCTGGTGGTCAGCGTCAACGAGTCGCATTACTTCGCACCTATTTATCCAATCGTGAACTGATGCTACTTGATGAGCCATTTTCTGCTTTGGATTTTGTGACTAAGGCGGATATGCATGAGTGGTTTGGACAGTTTCGCCAAGCCAATCAGCTGACTTGTTTGATTATCACGCATGATATTGATGAAGCCATTTATTTATCTGATGAAGTTTATGTATTAAAAGGCATGCCAGCGATGTTTACGCATCATTTTTGGGTACCTAAACAGCGGGATTTTTATCAATCTACTGAATATTTAACCCTAAAGCAGCAAATTTTAACCGCCATTCGATATTAAGCATGCGTTTGGGAAAAATTTAACTTCAGGTTTTTCTAAAATTGTTTTTCTAAAATTAATACAAAAAAACCAGCTTTAGCAGCTGGTTTTGGATATCTTGATAAATAATCAAAATGATTAATATAAATAATCAAGATGATTAATCAATACGCTCAATGGTTACATTACCAACATTACCAGTCATACCAATGGCTTGGGCAGCACCATAAGACAAATCAAGCACACGATTGGTTTTGGGTCGATCGTTGATTTTGACGACCACAGATTTACCATTATCACGATTGGTCACTCTGACATGGCAATTCATTGGTAAGCTACTGTGTGCTGCCGTTAAGGCATTCATATCAAAGGTTTCGCCACTGGCAGTTTTACGACCATGAAACTGACGACCATACCATGAAGCGATGCCATTTTGTTTGAACTTATTGACAGTGCTTGAAGCGACTGCGGTCAGACGGTCAAGCACAGGAATATCTTCATCGGTTTTTTTGGATTTGGTGGATTGAGCAATCATTGGACTGTTAAGCGCCAAAGAGGCGGGTTGACGCGCTGATTTGACCAAGCTTGACGCATTATTATGCTGCGTGGTAAGCTGCTGTAGTACATTGTCGATATTGGCAGGGCTATTGCCAGCTTGTGCATTCATGCTTAAACTTGCGGTTAAAGTAATGCTCGCTAATCCAAGTAAAGATTTGCTCACTGTTTTCATGGTTACACCTTTAGTATTGCATACTCTGACAATAATTGAGAAAATCTCAACATACTGACCAAAATATGTACACAAAAATGTACAAATAGGCACAAATCAGAGTCAAAACATTATGTAAAATACCACTTTAAAAGATCAATGCAGTATCAATAAAAATTAATAAAATAAAAGGCTCATTGATGTTGTGTGCATCAAATACCTTATCTTAGCACTATTTTTTGAAATTACAAGGCTAATTATTCACCGTTTTGGCTGATATTGATCAAATTTTGTACAAAATATGGGCAAATGTTCAAAAACAACTGCTTGGAGAAATCATCATCTGATTTCATTTAATACAAAATCTAAATACCAAAACAGGTATTTATAATTGATATTATTAATAATATCTTTATAATATTGGGCTGACTGACCAAATTTAAAGTAATTAGGTATTGTTTTGACGATAAATCAAATAATTTGGTGATAAATTGATGAAAAATTTTAATCAATACTTTATAACTACACTTATCAGCAGTATGCTGGTTGCATGCAGTGCACCCATACCAACCAACCCACAAGTATCCCCAATAAAAACGCCATCGGTACTGATTACTAAAGATAAAATCGGTGATCATCATACACATGAGCACGATGAATCTGTAAGCCATGTCGGTTTGCAGGCACATTTTGAGACTTGGCTACAGACGCACCATGCCACCAAACAAGAGGTAGTTAGGTATCAGGCGTATTTACAATCAAGACTTGGTAATTATCTGCCACCAATGAGTCAACTACTAACGACTGCACGGTCATGGCAGGCATGTGGTCATGAACCTTATCAGCTGCCACCAGAACATCTTTGGGGTCAGATTGTACCAACATTGCACTTGTATCAAGATCTCAAAAGTAGGGGCATATTGCCAGCAAATACCCAAATTCGCTCAGTTTATCGCAATCCTGAACTCAACCAATGTGCTGGTGGTGCAGCTATGAGTAAGCATTTGACCAATAGTGCCATTGATATTTGGGTGCCTGACCTTGAAATAAAAAGCCAGGCACTGTATGAGCTTCAAAACCGCCTATGCCAATATTGGCTAGAGCATGGCGAAAACCAAAATTTTGGGCTGGGTTTATACGCCACAGGGGCGATTCATCTGGATACCCAAGGGTTTAGAAAATGGGGTGCTCAATTTTCTGAAACAAACTCTATTTGTCGTCATGTCTTACCAAAAAATAAGCTATAATTATTGGCTAATTTTGAGCGGTATATCGTATGTTGCCAACACGCCTTATTCAAAATCGTCATATCTTAACGAAACTTGGTATCACCATATGGGCATCAAAATATGCTGATGTGACGACGCTACCATCTGCCCATCAGCCATTACCGCAGAAACTGGAGATATCGACAGCACTGGCTCAACAAATTCCAAAAATTCCAACCCAGCAAAATCCAAATGCCCAAACGCAGTTAGCATCAACACCCGTCACACATCGCCCAAAGCAGGTCATTGATACACCGCCAAACCCCAAGCAAACCAAAACATCTCATCTAACATTACCGCCACATCATGAAGTTTTGGATATCCATCAGTCGTCTTTTGCAGCCAAGTCAATTGAATATCATTTGAAAGTGATGATATATCGCAACTGGATAATGATGGCTGATGTCGATGCTTTGGACGCAGCAGGGCATGAACTTTGGCTGTCGTTACATCGGTCGCTGACTCGGCAGGCAAAACAGCAGCAGCTGACATTGGTCAGCAGGCAATTTGACTACCCATTATTTGAAGATGATCTGACAGGTGATTCTGTTTTTTTGGCAAATATCAGCCTAAGAGGGTTTATATTTGGGTGCATGCGTGAATCTGGTCAGATAAAATACCTTGCACCATTGACAGCTTTACCTGATTATCTGAATTTGCAAAGTATTCAAAATTTAACACTTATTAGCGATTATCACATTGACCAAATGTTGCTAGATGGCACGACAAAAAAAGCATTTTGGCAAGTGTTGCACCGTTGAATGATGATTTTCATTGATGAAATTTTAAATACAACCAAATGCCATAAAGTTTCATGATATACTATGATGAAATTTATGGCATTTTTTAAGGATAATCATATGACTCGTTTTGCCAATTTTTGTGCAGGTCCCGCCAGTATGCCGACCGCCGTCCTTGAGCGTGCTCAAGCTGAAATGCTTGACTGGCAAGGTCTTGGCACATCGGTGATGGAGATTAGCCATCGCAGTACAGATTATATTGAGATGGCTCAAAAAGCCGAGGCAAATTTACGCAAGCTCATGGGTATCAGCGATGAGTACGCTGTGCTGTTTTTGCAAGGCGGTGCAACGCTACAATTTTCAGCAATTCCGCTAAATCTGATGAATGGCGGCGTGGCGGATTATCTTGAGACAGGTACATGGTCAAATAAAGCCTATAAAGAAGCCAAGCGTTATGAAGCGTTGGGTCTTGGTCAAGTCAATTTGGTGGCGGCGGGCAGTCAGACACAGTTTAGCGACATACCAGACCCAAGCACTTGGCAGCTCACCAAGGGGGCAAGTTATTTTCATTATTGCCCAAATGAGACCATTCATGGTGTTCAGATGTTTGATGTGCCAAAGGTTGATACGCCCATCGTGGCAGATATGTCATCGTGCATTTTATCTGAGCCGATTTCGGTGGATAAATTTGGTCTCATCTATGCAGGTGCTCAAAAAAATATCGGTCCAGCAGGATTGACTTTGGTCATCATTCGTAAAGATCTGTTGGAGCAAGCCAGCGAATACTGTCCGATGGTGATGAATTATAACAATCAGCATACCAATGATTCTATGCTCAATACGCCATCAACTTATGCGTGGTATTTATCAGGCCTTGTGTTTGAGTGGCTGCTTGAGCAAGGTGGCATTGAGGCGATTGCAAAAGTCAATCACGCTAAGGCAAAAACGCTGTATGCCGCCATTGACGGTAGTGATTTTTATCATAATACAGTCAATCCAAACCATCGTTCAATCATGAATGTACCGTTTCATTTGGCAGATGACAGTTTGGATAAGCGATTTTTGGAAGAATCCAAAAAAGCAGGTTTGCTAAACTTAAAAGGTCATCGTGCGGTAGGTGGTATGCGTGCCAGCATTTATAATGCCATCACACTTGAGCAAGTTCAGGCACTGACGGCATTTATGGCAGAATTTGAACGCAGATACGGCTAAGCATACCCAAATTTTTATGGTGATTTGGTTATTAAGTCCAACGATGCTATCAATATTTAGCACGCCCTAATATTATCCAAATTTTAAGGTAAGAGATGAGTGATTGTCGCATTCAAGCAGTTTTGGCATTTGAAGATAATTATATTTGGCTCATTGAAAATCAAATGACCACAATTATCATTGACCCAGGCAGTAGTCAAGAGGTGCTGGCGTACTTACAAAAAAATCAGCTGACGCCCAGTGCAATTTTGGTGACGCATCATCATGATGACCACACAGGCGGTGTCAGAGACTTACTTAGTCAATATAAAAACTGTGCCTTATACGCACATGCCAATCATGGTTTTGATGATATACCCAAAGTCAATTTGGTCGATGAAGGCGATCATTTTGCGGTTGGGGACATCTGCTTTCAAGTATGGCGTACCGCAGGTCATACCGATAGTCACTTAAGCTATGTGACGGAGATTGACCAAAAAACGCGCGTATTTTGTGGCGATACGCTGTTTAGTGCAGGCTGTGGGCGAGTGTTTACAGGCACGATATCGCAGTTATTTGCCAGTATGAAGCGTTTTAATGACATGGATGAGCAGACCGTTTTTTATCCTGCCCATGAATATACCGTATCAAATTTAAAATTTGCCAAAAGTGTGGCTTTGGACGAACATCAAGATGCCATCAAGCACGCCACTCACATCGCAATCACACAGCGACAAAATAACCAAATGACACTGCCTGTTAGCTTAGCACACGAACGCCAAATTAATGTCTTTTTACATGCTTGTGATGATAATAAAGCCAAACAACTTGCCAATCAGCATGGATTAAATGATGAGTCGGCGTTGGCGGTATTTAGATGGTTGCGTGAACAAAAAAATCATTTTTAAACTTAGGGCGTGCCTGCCTTTGGTTTTTTGGATAAAAAGCATTGACCGATTTTTATACAAATTTCATGCAGCAATAGACAAAAATCTAGGCTCTGGGCATGCCTTAATACGCTTATAAACCCATCATTTAGAATGGATATGCCCAAACTCTTAAGCGTCAAATGGCAGAACGATGAAACACCTCTCTTAAAACAAAACTGGTATGTAGCTGGCTTACGCCCTCAATTTTACTGAGCCGATGTAATAAAAACTCTTCATAATGACGCATGTCTTTGACCAATACTTTCAGTAAATAATCTTCACTGCGTCCTGTCACAACGCTACAACTGACCACCTCGTCAAAATTTTGGATTTGGCTTTCAAATTCATAAAATCGCTCAGCGGTATGCTTGTCCATACTCACCGCAACATAGACCGATAAAGCGTAGCCAAGTGCCGTAGGATTGGTAGCAGCGTGATAGCCTGTGATAACGCCAATATCCTCAAGGCGTTTGATTCGGCGGATGGTGGGCGTGGGCGACAGATGAATCTGTTCGCTAATCTCTGCGATGGATAATCGGGCGTCATCGGTCAGTATACGCAGTATTTTTTGATCGGTTGTATCTAAGTCGGTCTGTTTGGCGACATGGCTCATATGGATTATCCAAAGAATAGCGATAAAATTAGTTATTTTTACTATATATTAGCATATTTTTAGCACAATCATCTAAAATATCTTATAATGACTATCAAAATAAGTAAAAATTACCATACGATATTTGATACAATTGAACCATCAAAATCGTTACCATTCAATATCTAAAAGTCAATGAACTTTTTGGAGCTTTTATGCCACACATTACCCCAAAAAATCCTGCGTTTGATTTTAATAAATACCAGCCGTTTGCGTTTGCCCCTAAGCTTGAAAACCGTACTTGGCCCGATAAGACCATCACCAAAGCCCCAATTTGGGCAAGTGTTGATTTGCGTGATGGCAACCAAGCCTTGATTGATCCGATGACCATCGAACAAAAATTAAAATTTTTTAAACTGCTTGTAGAGATTGGCTTTAAAGAAATTGAAATCGGTTTTCCGTCAGCGGCACAAGTTGAGTTTGATTTTACACGCCGCTTGATTGAAGAGGGTCTTGTACCTGATGATGTCACCTTACAAGTCTTGGTGCAGGCGCGTGAGCATTTGATTGATCGAACCTTTGAGGCACTTAAAGGCACACGCCGTGCGATTGTACATGTGTATAACTCCACCTCAAAAGTGCAAAGAGATAAAGTTTATCAGATGGATAAAGCCCAAATTAAACAAATCGCCATCGATGGTGCGACCATGCTGCGTGATAAAGCAAAGCATTATCCAGACACGCAGTGGGTGTTTGAATATTCGCCAGAAAGCTTCAGCCAAACCGAAACCGATTATGCCGTTGAGGTGTGTGATGCGGTCTGTGAGATTTGGCGGCCTGACACTGGGCAAGCAGTGATTTTAAACTTACCTGCCACTGTCGAGGCATCGACGCCAAATGTCTATGCCGACCAAGTGGAATATTTTTGCCGACATCTAAAAGCACGCCCGCATGTTACCATCAGTCTACATACGCACAATGACCGTGGCTGTGCTGTGGCGGCCTCTGAGCTGGGATTGATGGCTGGGGCTGATCGCATCGAGGGTACGCTTTTGGGTAATGGCGAGCGTACGGGCAATATGGATATTTTGGTTATGGCGATGAATCTGTACACCCAAGGCATTGACCCAGAGCTTGATTTTAGTCAGGTGAGCGACATTGTACAAATTGTCAGCGAATGTAACAATCTGCCAGTACATCCACGCCATCCTTATGTTGGTGAACTTGTCTTTACGGCATTTAGTGGCTCACATCAAGATGCCATCAAAAAATCTTTAGATTATAATGAAAAACACCCCGAGACCCAGCAGCATTGGGATGTGGCATATCTGCCCATCGACCCAATACACATCGGTCGAGGCTATCAAGATGTGGTACGGATTAATAGCCAGTCAGGTAAGGGCGGTGCTGCGTATATCTTGCAGCGGCATTTTGGTTTTAATTTACCACGCTGGACACAGATTGACTTTGCCCGTGTGGTGCAGGCTTATGCAGAAAGTATGGCGCGTGAACTAAAAACTGATGAGTTGCTTGAAATTTTTACCCAAGCGTATCTTAAGCAAGATAAATTCCGCCTAAGCGACTATACCATCAGCAATAAAGGCGATGCTGTCAGCTTCCAAGGCCAAGTGGCGACGCCCAAAGCGGTGTTTGAGGTGATTGGTCAAGGCAATGGTGCGTTATCTGCGTTCATTGATGGCTTGGTGAAATCCACAGGCAGACAGATTCATGTCACCAATTACGCCGAACACGCCATCGATAACAAAACCCATCAAAAAACCGATACGGATAACCAAACCGATGCCGCCGCTGCCGCTTATATCCAGCTGTCGGTCGAGGGGCAGATTTATTCAGGCATCGCCACTTGCCATAGCACCGTATCCGCCATGCTAAAAGGTGCATTATCCGCTTTGGCACAGGCGTGGTAATCTGACCCAATCAAAATCCTGCATGATGGCAGGATTTTTTATTTAGTGGGCTGCCTAACAATGATGATCATCAGCATGTGAGCAAATGACTGGCGTAAATGACTGATGAGTGTCTATTTAATAAAAGATATCAATATATAAAAGTTGACTATAGCGATGCAATACAGTAAAATTTGTTACGGCTAAACATAACGACGGTCCAAGATGGCGGATATCGCCATTTACCAACCTGATAATCAGTTTGATAGCCATTAGCGATGGCATCAAGTTGTGTTGTTGTATTGTCATATAAACGGTAAATTTGGTTTGGTGGATGCCCCATCTGATTTACCGTCCCCCTAATAAGTGAGGGGGGGGGGGAGACCCCAGTCATTTATTAGGAGACTAAGATGAATAAAATTTATAAAGTGAAAAAAAATGCCGCAGGTCACTTGGTGGCATGTTCTGAATTTGCCAAAGGCCATACCAAAAAGGCAGTTTTGGGCAGTTTATTGATTGTTGGAATATTGGGTATGGCAACGACAGCATCTGCACAAGGCAATACACACAAAGGCCAAGGCACGCATATCAGTGGTGGTAGTTATAACACAGCCAACGGCACATACCTTACCATCGGTGGTGGCGGTTATAACACAGCCAACGGCACATACTCTACCATCGGTGGTGGCTTTACTAACCAAACTGAAGGCGCATACTCTACCATCGGTGGTGGTTCTGGCAACGAAGCCAGAGGCATGTACTCTACCATCGGTGGTGGCTATCAAAACCAAGCCACAGGTAAAGGCTCATTTGCAGCAGGTATAGATAACGAAGCCAATGCCGACAACGCCGTCGCTCTAGGTAACAAGAACATCATCAAAGGTAAAAACTCAGTAGCCATCGGCTCTAATAATACCGTTAATCAAGGTCAAACAGATGTCTTTATTCTTGGCTCTAACACAACAAATGCACAAAATGGCTCCGTGCTGCTGGGTAATAATACCGCTGGCAAAACAGCGACCATTGTTGAGAATGCCACAGTGAACGGCTTAACCCTAGAAAATTTTGCAGGTGCATCAAAAGCTAATGCTAATGCTAATATTGGTACTGTATCTGTCGGTAGTCAGGGTAAAGAGCGTCAAATCGTTCATGTTGGTGCAGGTCAGATCAGTGACACCTCAACAGATGCTGTTAATGGCTCACAGCTACATGCTTTAGCCAAAGCTGTTGCTAAAAACAATGAGTCTATCGATGATCTGTACGAAGCTACCAATGATAACTTGGATAAAATCTCAAAGCTAGATGGAGCGGTTGTTAATAACTCTAACAACATCACCAAAAACAAAGCTGACATCAAAGATCTTGATAATGAGGTGGGTGTATTAAGCCGAGACATTGGTTCACTTCATGATGATGTTGCCACCAACCAAGATGACATTGCTAAAAATAGCAATCATATCAAAACACTTGAAAGCAATGTCGAAGAAGAATTATTAAATCTAAGCGGTCGCCTCATTGATCAAAAAGCGGATATTGATAATAACATCAACAATATCTATGAGCTGGCACAACAGCAAGATCAGCATAGCTCTGATATCAAAACACTTAAAAACAATGTCGAAGAAGGTTTGTTGGATCTAAGCGGTCGCCTCATTGATCAAAAAGCAGATATTGCTAAAAATCAAGCTAACATTGCTCAAAACCAAACAGACATCCAAGATCTGGCCGCTTACAATGAGCTACAAGATGCCTATGCCAAACAGCAAACCGAAGCGATTGACGCTCTAAATAAAGCAAGCTCTGAGAATACACAAAACATTGCTAAAAACCAAGCGGATATTGCTAATAACATCAAAAATATCTATGAGCTGGCACAACAGCAAGATCAGCATAGCTCTGATATCAAAACCTTGGCAAAAGTAAGTGCTGCCAATACTGATCGTATTGCTAAAAACAAAGCTGAAGCTGATGCAAGTTTTGAAACGCTCACCAAAAATCAAAATACTTTGATTGAGCAAGGTGAAGCATTGGTTGAGCAAAATAAAGCCATCAATCAAGAGCTTGAAGGGTTTGCGGCTCATGCAGATGTTCAAGATAAGCAAATTTTACAAAACCAAGCTGATATCACTACCAATAAGACCGCTATTGAACAAAATATCAATAGAACTGTTGCCAATGGGTTTGAGATTGAGAAAAATAAAGCTGGTATTGCTACCAATAAGCAAGAGCTTATTCTTCAAAATGATCGATTAAATCGAATTAATGAGACAAATAATCATCAGGATCAGAAGATTGATCAATTAGGTTATGCACTAAAAGAGCAGGGTCAGCATTTTAATAATCGTATTAGTGCTGTTGAGCGTCAAACAGCTGGAGGTATTGCAAATGCTATCGCAATTGCAACTTTACCATCGCCCAGTAGAGCAGGTGAGCATCATGTCTTATTTGGTTCAGGTTATCACAATGGTCAAGCTGCGGTATCATTGGGCGCGGCTGGGTTAAGTGATACAGGAAAATCAACTTATAAGATTGGTCTAAGCTGGTCAGATGCAGGTGGATTATCTGGTGGTGTTGGTGGCAGTTACCGCTGGAAATAGAGCCTAAATTTAACTGCTGTATCAAAAAATATGGTCTGTATAAACAGACCATATTTTTATCTAAAAAACTTATCTTAACTTTTATAAAGTATTATAAGCAAAGCTGAGCAATAATAAGAGATATTAAAATAAGAGATGTTAAAACTTCTAAACAATCGGCTTACGACGATAAAATAAAATACCTGGAATGGACAGCCCCAAAACCAATGCTGAGATGATAAAAATCGCCTCAAAAAAATGACGCATCATAACGATAAATAAATCCATATCAAATCCAAAATAGCCAATTTGTACCATGCTAACCATGGCTTTATAGGCAGCGATTCCCGGCATCATACAAATCAAGCTAGGTACAATCAAGGCTTTAGGCGGCAGGCCATGACGCTGAGCAAAATGTACACCCAAAAAGCTACCCGCCATCGCTCCAAAGAATGTTGCCACAACCAAATGCACACCAAAAGTTACCATCACTTGTTTTAAACCAAAACCAAGTGCTGTTACCATCATGCAATGCATGATGTATTGCTTTGGCAATGTAAACATTAAACACCAGCCCACAGTAATGATACATGACAATACAATTGTTTGGATAATCTCGATAATGCCCATCATAGCCCCCAATGTGGAATTCTAAGAAAAATCAAGGTCATCACAATCCCAACACAGGCTGATAAGGTCAGCATGGTTGCAAACATCCATCGACCCACACCCATATTCATATAGCCTTTTAAGATATCCGATAACGCATTAATAATAGGAAAGCTTGGTACAAGTAATAGCACACTGGCGGCGACAGCAATGTCAGCATTAGTACCTAAATTTAAAAAATATGCCAAAGCTGCCAATAAAGTTGCGGTAAATGCCGTTATCATAGCGACGACAAAAGGATTAAAATGTTGCTTTAAAAGATACATACGCAATCGCATCGCAACAAAACTGGCAATAAAAGTAATCAGAGCAATCACCAATGTTGCACCATTTAAATAGGCAAAACTGGCACATGATACGCCCACAAAAAATGATACCAAATGATTAGAATAGACAGTTTGGTAGATGGCATCAAACCCTTGTTCTATGCTATTGATACATGCATCATGGCTTTGGGTGTTTAAACAATGAGATTGATTGGCTTGATGATTTTCGGCACTTAAGATAATTTGTTGAATTTGTACTAAGATACTGACATTAATGCCTTGATGAACGGTATTTCTCACCGTTGTGATACAGCGACCTTGATATAAAGTGGTTAAGGTGACCGCATTAAATGACAAACCGCATTCAACACCATCAATCCCAAGTGCCGCCCCAAGCCGCTTTGTTAAATCAACCACCACCACAGACTCTGCACCATATTGCATGAGTAGTAAAGCACAGCGGATACATAAACGAGTGATTCGTTGTTGCTGAGCATAGTTTAGGCGGCTGGTATGCGTATCAAATAAAATACTGGGCATCTCGTCGGTCAAATTAGTCATTGGGTGACTTTTGGTGGCTTGAATGGTTGGCATAAAATCACTTAAATTCTAAATTCAATGAAGCCGATGAAATAGCCAATTTTAGGACGCATTCATTGGCTTTAGCACCCGAATTGGCAAAAAAATACTTGCACCATGCCAGCGGCTTGACACAGCACAGTCGCCGCCTTTTCCTGCCAATCAATGCCAAATAAGCCGTACCATCTTTGGTGTACAGGTACGAACCTTCGCTACGCACAAAACTGATGGGTTGGCGGACATAAGTGGGTATGATGTGACTGTTCATGGCATATCCTTATGTTGACTTGAATGATTAATTAATAGTCTGTAACTTCATGATATTCAGGCGATGGCAGTTCATCACCTGCAATCAAATACTCATCAGACGCCCATGCACCCAAATCAATGAGCTTGCAGCGTTTTGAACAAAATGGACGGTTTGGGTTGTCAGACCATGTGGTTACTGCTTGACATAGTGGGCAAGGGTGGGTTATTTGGTTCATTTAATAGGTATAAGATAAAAATAAATTGTATTTTATCATAATTTGGCAAAACTAAGCAGCCAAATACTCAAGTAACTGATATGATGAGATAAAATGTGTACAAAAGTGTCGCCAAATACCAGTGGTAACCAGACTTGACGCCACTTTTACCATGGATTGTTCTTTTTATATGATAAAGTTCATAAATAAGACATGACAGAAGTATTAAAGCAAGCTATAATCCCATGTGATTATTTTAAAATAAGACTTAAAATAAGACTAAAAACTGCAACAGCAGGTGAATTATCAATAGCAATAATAAGGAGGATATTGTGAGTGATTCAAATCTGGTCACCGATGATAATCATAGTTTGAACAAATCATACCGTGAACTGCATCGTCCTAGCTCAAGTTTTGAAAAACGAGAGGATTATTTAAAGCACGAACTACAAATTATGCAGCCTCGTCGCTGGCGTATCAATTTACCGTTTCGTGATTACCGTTTTGAATTAGAAGATACTATCCCTGCAATGGCAGGCACCATTGGTAAGATTGTGATGGTGGGTGCGATGGCAGCTGCTTTTGCTGCACCGCTAGGGCTTGGCGAGGCATTTGTTTTAGAAAATGTCCGCTATGAGATGATTATTGCTGCATTTTTTGTACTTATTTTCTCATCATTTATCCTACCGACATCTAATTTACCAGGCACGCATGGCCCTCTTCTTCCACTCATTCCCATCGTGGTAGCGGCAGGAGGGCATCCACTTGCCTTTGGTGTGCTCATTGGCGTGTTTGGGCTGATTTTGGCATTGGTAAAGGGTGGCAGTCTCATGACTCGGCTTACCAGTAATGGGGTGGCAGGAGGATTGTTGCTCTATCTGGGTTTTGTTGGGCTAATAGGTCAGGTCAAAAAGCTGATAACATGGGCAGATGCCATTGGTCTGCCACACATCGCCTTTATCATTATTTTATCTACCATCATCATGTATGCCCTATTGGAGCATTGGCAAAAACGTTGGCTTGCTGTGCCTATTGGCTGTATGTTGGCGGGTTTTTTGGCATTTATCCTAGGAGCACCGTTTGAGTTTAAGACCGAACCGGGATTGCCTCCGCTTAGCCCAATGTACTGGTGGGGGGAGAATACAGGTTGGACGCTTGGTCTGCCAGATTTGAAGGCGTTTATCGTGGTATTCCCTTTTGCAGTATTGGCGGTTGCCATGTGGACACCTGACTTTTTGGGACATCAGGTTTTCCAAAAAATCAGTTATCCCAAACACTCAGAACGTACGCATATGAGTATTGATGATACGACCATCACCTGTTCATTGCGTCAGATGGTAGGCTCTGTCCTTGGAGGGGCAAACTTTACATCATCGTGGGGAACATATATCGTACCTGCATCTATTGCCAAGCGTCCGATTCCCGCTGGTGCTGCCTTGACTGCGATTTTTTGTATTGTGGTGGCGGTTTGGGGTTATCCCATGGATTTGGCGGTGTGGCAACCTGTGTTATCAACAGCACTTATCGTGGCGGTATATGTGCCACTGCTCGAAGCAGGCATGGAGATGACTCGTAAGGGTAAGACTACACAGTCTGCCAGCATTGTGGTATTCTCATCAGCACTGGTAAATCCTGTGTTTGGTTGGTCTCTGACCATGATGCTTGACAACTTAGGCTTGATTGGGGATAAAGAACGCAGCCGTCAGTTGGGGCTGTCAGGCAGAGTAATCATTCCTGTCATTGGATTTGTGGTACTTTGCCTTGCTATGGCTTCGGTAGGTATGTTCCCTGGTGTGCCAGCGTTGATACCACAGTTTAGGGTCTAATTTAAATTGGTTTAATCAATCGCTCCACTGGTTTGGGGCGATTGTCATGACTAACAAAAAATAATGTATCGCCATAGTCATTGCAAAATGTAGACAGCTATGCTAAATTGTGCAATTTAAACTACTGATAATTAATCTATTGATAATCAAAGCCTTGGGGATTTTTATGAAACAAAGTGAGCAGACGACTTTTAATATGCGTGTAGATAAGCATTTGGTGGAGCAATTTAAGCAAGCGGCACGAGATAATAACCGTACTGCCAGTCAATTATTGCGTGATTGTATGATTGATTATGTGAAAAAAAACCGCCAAGCAGATATGTTTAAGCGTTAATTTCGTCTGAATTTAAGATGGTGTTTGATGATTGTGGTTGACAGTTACACAGTTTTAGGAGAAATTGATGGAATTTAAACAGGCTGTTGAGTATCGCCGTGCGGTGCGTGATTATGACTCAAATAGACCGCTAGATCCGACATTGGTGATCGATTGCCTAAAGCTTGCACAGCTATCACCCAGCAGCTCAAATATGCAGTTGTATGAATTTTATCATATCACAAACCCCGATATGCTCAAAAAACTTACCAAAGCTTGCCTGTCGCAACAAGCAGCTGCCAGTGCATCACAAATGGTTGTTTTTGTGACACGCCAAGATTTATATCGCCAAAGAGCCAAATCAGCGTTATTATTTGAGCGTGATAATATCAAAACCTACAGCCCACCCAAGCGGCAAGTAGCCAGAATTCAGCGTATGCAAAAATATTATGGCGTACTAATACCGACAATTTATCGTACAACTTTTGGTGTACCAAGTTTACGCAGTGCGGCATTTTTAGCAATCCAAAAATTTAAACCAACCTATGATCGTGTATCTGTGGCTGATGTGCGTATTATGGTGCATAAAAGCTGTGCTTTAGCTGCTCAAACTTTTATGCTGGCAATGAGTGCAGCAGGTGCTGATACCTGTCCGATGGAAGGCTTTGACAGTAAGTTGGTTAAAAATCTACTCAATTTACCCAAAGAGGCTGAAGTTAATATGATTATCTCATGTGGCTATCGCACCGAAAAAGGGGTTTGGGGTGAGCGATTTCGTGTGCCTTTTGATGAGGTTTATCGGCAGATTTAATCAACCAAATCAAAATCGTTTGTTTGGTAGAGGGTTTTTAATTGAATACTTTTATCAATTGTATTGGCTGATTTATTTGCTTTGTGTTTACAAAGGCTGGTGTCAAAATCTGATTGCCATGACTGATTATAAGACAAAATGATTAATACATCATAACAGCTGTGTGATATGATGTCATCATTGCCATGCATCCTTAATCCATTTGCTTGGCAATACATGACGATACCATTTGCCACCACCGCCAGCGATGGCATCAGGCGGGTTAATCTCACCATGAAAGATGACAATTTTGGCATTGATGGGCTTTTTGGGTGGTACAAAATACGCCATAGGAATCTTTTGTAGACAGTGGTATTTAAAGCTTACGCACCAAGATGAATCCCAATATTCTAAATGGTGATGTTCTCTGAGATAATTTGATAAAAAGGCTTGTTCATGGCGAACCTCTTTACGGATTTTCTCAAAATTTTGTTCAAAATATTCCAATAAATGCGGATAAGTCTGATATCCGACCTTGAAGCGATACACAGAACTATTACCCACCATTCGCCATGGTTTCTTCCAATCACGAATAATCATCACACTGTCATCATGTTGGGCTTTATGAGTAAAAAAAGCATCAATATTATCAATGATTACAATATCAATATCCAAAAATAGTGCAGTTCCTTTTAGCCCATATAAGTCAGGCTTAAAAGTGGTGAGTTTTTTCCAGCCACGCTCTGGGATATCGCTTGGTAAATTTAGCTCTGGGATGGGATAGCAGGTGATTTCATCACGAATGCCTGTGCTGTTGTCGGTTAGACACACCATCGTAAATGGTAAAGTCAGATTACGCTTGACCATATTATATAAGCGATTGACATATTCAGCACCGTATTTGGTGCCCCATTTCATACAGATGATGTAGTTGGTATCACTCATAACTATCCTTTGACATGGCTTGAAGCTTTATGGCTATTTTTTTTAGCTCATTTTCATTGAGTAAATAAGGATTATTTAATAGTGGTGTATGCTTGAACCGACGATAGCTCCACATATAATGCAAAAAATGTGGATAAATCATTTGTTCCATCGCACCATTTAAAGCAGTGGTTGCAATTTTGGTATTTTTTGAATAAAGTTGTTCATCATTTAATTCATAACAAAAAATTTCAAAACCATCGCCATCTTCACGCCGAATACAGCTTAAGCCAACAAGAGCACAACCAGTTTTTGCAGCAAGCTTTGACGCCAGCGTACTGGTTAGGGTTTTAATACCAAAAAAAGGAGCAATCTCACCACCTGATGGATCAGGTACATGGTCGGGCAGTATGATACTAAATCCACCTGCTTTGAGTGTTTTAAAAATTGCCTTAACACCACTAGCATCTGTGGGTACAAGGCTGGCATTTAGTCTTTCACGCCCCTGTAAAACAAAGCGATCTACCGCCGCATTTTTGATGGGCTTATACATGATAGTAGGGGAGCCAAAGGTATTGAGCCAAGCATTCATCATCTCCCAAGTGCCGATATGAGGCACAATGGCAAGCATGCCACTTGGATTGGCAAGTGCTTTGATTAGGATATCTTCATGATGAACCGTTTTAATTTGTGCGATAGACCATTTTGGTGGCATTGCCCAAGTTTTAAGACTGTCGACTGCACTGATGAGCTGATTTTTTAGGATTTGTTTGGCGAGTTTTTGCCGCTGTGCGTCTGGCATCTTGGGGTGAACCAAGATTAAATTGGCTTGGATGCTGCGATAAATACTAAGCCTGCAATGATAGGAAATATAAGACACACACGCCGCCAATCCATGCAGGACTGACAGCGGTACATATCTTAAAAAACCAAGCACTGACTATTCTGCTTTTTGTTTTTCACGAATGCGAATGCCCAACTCACGCAACTGGCGATTATCAACTTCAGCAGGTGCTTCGGTCAATGGGCAATCTGCCGTCTTGGTTTTTGGGAAGGCGATCACATCACGGATTGAGCTGGCACCAACCATCAGCATAATCAGGCGATCTAGACCAAATGCCAAACCACCGTGCGGCGGTGCACCAAAACGCAATGCATCCATCAAAAACTTAAACTTAAGCTCTGCTTCTTCTTTAGAAATACCCAAGGCATCAAATACCGCCTCTTGCATGTCAACCGTATTAATACGCAGCGAACCGCCACCAATTTCTGTGCCATTTAGTACCATGTCATAGGCAATGGATAGGGCGGTTTCGGGACTTTGTTTGAGTTCCTCAACCGAGCCTTTTGGGCGTGTAAAAGGATGATGAACTGATGTCCACTTACCATCATCAGTTTCCTCAAACATTGGAAAATCAACGACCCAAAGCGGTGCCCATTCACAGGTAAATAAATTTAAATCAGTACCGATTTTAACACGCAATGCACCCATAGCATCATTGACGATTTTGGCTTTATCGGCACCAAAGAAAATGATATCGCCAGTTTGGGCATCGGTACGCTCAATCAGCTCAATCAAAACCTCATCGGTCATATTTTTAATGATGGGTGATTGTAATCCTGATTCTTTTTCAACGCCATTATTGATATTGCTTGCGTCATTGACCTTAATATATGCCAATCCACGAGCGCCATAAATACCAACAAATTTGGTGTACTCATCAATCTGCTTGCGACTCATGTTACCGCCATTTGGAATGCGTAAGGCAACAACACGGCCTTTAGGGTCTTGGGCGGGCCCTGAAAATACTTTAAATTCAACATGTTGCATGATGTCAGCAACATCAATAAGTTTTAAGGGAATGCGTAAATCAGGCTTATCTGAGGCATAATCACGCATGGCATCTGCGTAAGTCATGCGGGGGAAGGTATCAAACTCAACATCCAGCATGGTTTTAAATAAATTTTTGGTTAAGCCCTCGGTGATGTCCATAATCTCTTCATCTGATAAAAATGAAGTTTCGATATCAACTTGGGTAAATTCTGGCTGGCGGTCAGCACGCAAATCTTCATCACGGAAGCATTTGGCGATTTGGTAATAGCGGTCAAAACCTGCCACCATCAAAAGCTGTTTAAATAGCTGTGGTGACTGTGGCAATGCAAAAAAGTTGCCTTGGCGAGTGCGTGATGGTACCAAATAATCACGGGCACCCTCAGGTGTGGCACGGGTTAAAACGGGTGTTTCAACATCCAAAAAGCCATGGTCGTCCAAATAGCGGCGAATGGTTGAGGTTGCTTTGGCACGAAATTTCATCCGCTCCTGCATTTCTGGGCGACGCATATCCAAAAAACGATACTTTAATCGCAGCTCTTCTGAGACTGTGATGTTGTCATCATTCAAAGGAAATGGTGGCGTGTCTGATTTGGCAAGCAGTTCAATCTCTTTACCCAAAAGCTCAACTTGACCGCTGACCATATTTGGATTTTCGGTACCTTCATAGCGACGACGCACACGCCCCGTAATCTTAAGCAAATATTCTGAGCGAGCAGCATCGGCGGTCGCAAATGCTTCGGGCGTATCAGGGTCAATCACAACCTGTAACAAACCTTCACGATCACGCATATCCAAAAAGATCACACCGCCATGGTCACGGCGACGATGTACCCAGCCTGCGATGGTAATGGTTTGGTCAATTAGCTCTTCGGTCACTTGACCGCAATAGGTGCTACGCATCATAATTTTGCCCCAAAAATTGCAACCAAATAAAAACAGTTGCAAGAATGATTACATAAAAAAGAATGTTAAATTAAAAGGTTTTAAACGCTACATTATGCCTTTTAATTGAATTTCGTGCAAGTATTGCCGTGATAAATTTATGATTTTTGGCAATGATTAGCTTGCTATACTTGATTGATGAAATTGACAAAAATTAGCAAGAAAGTTTTTCTCTATCTATAAAAATAAAGTTACAATTGAATACGGATAAAATTTTTAACGCTTAATCATGGATAAATTGCATAAAAATGGTGATTTTTCAAGATTTTTGATGGTATCTAAAAGGTGGCTATGATAGGATTTGATTAATTTGATGGTGTGAGTTTGAATGGATTTAACATTTAAGTCAATCACTGATACTTAACTTTGTTGTATTTGCGGTAAAATAAATCGCCTTATTTAGGATTGTAAATTATCGATGGTCACCTTAAATATTTTGTATGTTGTTGCTTCATTATTGATATTTGCCAGTATCATGACAAGCACGCTTTCAGCACGCTTAGGCGTACCTTTGCTGTTGTTTTTTTTGGGCGTGGGTATGCTGGCGGGTGAAGAGGGTATTTTAGGCATCGAATTTGCTGAATATAATTTGGCAAACTTTATCGGTCAGGCGGCACTTGCGTGTATCTTATTGGATGGCGGTCTTCGTACTTCAATGCGTTCGTTCCGTGTGGGGCTTAAGCCCGCGGTAACTTTGGCAAGCTTAGGTGTCTTGGTAACGGTGTTAGTGGCAGGTATTTTTACCACTTGGCTTTTGGATGTTGATTGGCGGCTGGGCGTCTTGATGGCGGCGATTGTGGGTTCAACCGATGCAGCAGCGGTATTTAGTCTGCTAAGAAATGGTGGTGTCAAGCTAAACGACCGTGTACAAGCCACGCTTGAGATTGAGTCAGGTGCAAACGACCCATTGGCAATTTTATTGGTTACGGTGATGATTACCTTGAATCTTGATCCGACAAGCCAAGGGATTGGTGACATTATTTTTATGCTCATCAGCCAAATCGGTATTGGTTTGGTACTTGGGTTATTGTCAGGTTGGGCATTATCTAAGATGTTGCCAAAAGTTTACTTGGCAGATGGTATGTATGCCATTTTAATTTTATCTGCTGGCTTGATTGTTTTTGGTATCACAAACCTTTTGGGCGGTTCTGGATTTTTGGCGGTATATTTGGCAGGCGTCGTGATTGGCAATACCAAAGTGCGTGCCACAGAGCATGTACTGCGTGTGATGGATAGTTTTGCTTGGTTATCTCAAGCGGTGTTATTTGTGGTGCTTGGGTTATTGGTACAGCCATCAGGCATCTTAGAGGTGATTCATTACTCATTACTGATTTTTATCTTTTTATTATTCGTCGCCCGCCCAATTGCGGTATTTAGTTCATTGTTGCCGTTTCGTTTTGGCATTCGTGAGATCGGTTTTATTTCTTGGGTTGGTTTGCGAGGGGCGGTGCCGATCACGCTTGCCATTATCCCAGTGACGATGGCGGTACCTGGTGCTGACTTGGCATTTAACATTACTTTTGGCATGGTAATTTTATCCTTATTGGTACAAGGTGCAACCATTCCACTGATGTCTCGTTTATTTCGGGTGTGGGTACCAACCAATAATGAACCAAAAGCTGAGCATGAAATTTGGGTGGCAGATCAGGCGAATATTACTTTATATGAATTTGAAGTCAAACAGGGTGCATTTGCCATCGGTCGCCATCCTCAATCCATCTCGAGTAAATTTGACGCCCAAGCCTTATCCTTATTTGCATTGGTGCGTCATAATAAGCTTGTTAATGTGAATGAAGATACCATCTTAAAGATGGGCGATGTGGTTTGGTATGCCATGCGTGGCGATGATGCACCAAGTATTGCCAAAATTTTTAATAATTCCGCCACCCAATACCAAAAAAATAGTGAGTTTTATGGCGATTGGCTACTGTCTCCTCATGCACGCATTGCAGATTTGCCATTTTATAATTTGGCAGCACGCTCACTTGCGACCAACTCATCTAGTCGCCTGCCAAAGCCTGTTGCCAGTGCACTTGATATCTTCACCGTTCCGCCACAGGTTGGGGTAATGACTGGTATTGATGAAGATTTGGTGAATAAATTGACCGAAGCTAAAAATCAAACTGTCGAAGAATTTATGATGCAGTATTTTAAGACAGAACCTGTCAAAGGAGATGAGGTATATCTGAATGAAACTTGGTCGCTCATCGTGCGTGATGTGGACGGACGAGGTCGCTTGCGTGGCGTGGGTCTAAAAAATAAAATTAAAAAAGAGGTTTAATTGAGTAATGATAAACTTTCGTTTTTGATTTGTGCGATTTTTGTAATCAAGTTATGTTGGGCATTTAAATCATGTATTTTTTCCCCATTTACCACCAAATACGCTTTTATTGATTGATATTTTAAGGCAAAATTATGTTACACACTTCAAAAAAACCCATTGAGCTACACATTACCCATCTAAATAACGCTCAAAAAGATACCAAAAACAAAATCAAAACCATCCAATCTGAGCATCATGGTGCATCACACAAATTCAAAGATAAATTGTGTCAATTATTCAAAGATATTAAAAAATTAGACAAAAAATGCCAGCAGTCTACCGACGATCACACACAAAAAGCAGCAATTTATGTCCTTGATTTTGATGGAGATATTAAGGCAAGTGCGGTCGCTCATTTGCGTGAAGAGATCAGTGCCATCATCAGTGTGGCAAATCGTGGTGATGAAGTGGTGCTTCGCCTCGAAAGTGGCGGCGGTCAAGTGCATGCCTATGGGCTGGCTGCCGCACAGCTTGTGCGTATCAAAGAAGCAGGGTTAAAGCTGACCATCTGTGTTGATAAGATTGCTGCCAGTGGTGGCTATATGATGGCATGTACTGCCGATAAAATTATTGCCAGTGATTTTGCGGTCATTGGTTCGATTGGTGTTGTCAGTCAGCTGCCTAACTTTCACGAGTTTTTGAAAAAGCATGATGTGCAATTTGAGCAGTTTACAGCAGGCGAGTATAAGCGTACTGTCACGATTTTTGGAGAAAATGACGATGAAGATCGTGCCAAGCACCAAGCTGATATTGAGCGTATTCACGAGTTATTTAAAGGTTTTATTCATAAATATCGCCCCCAACTGGATCTTGAGCGTGTCGCTACAGGTGAAGTGTGGTTTGGTGAAGATGCTCTAGAGCTTGGGTTGATTGATGAGATTGGTACTTCAGATGCGTATTTGCTCGATCAGCTAAAAGCTTGTGAAGCGTATTTGTTACATTCTCGTAGCAAGCCAACTTTGGCAGAGAAAATTGGCTTGGCTGAGCAACTTGGTAGCAGCGTCACAGATGTGATTGGACAAACAGGCAATTTACTTGGGCAAGCTTTGGCTAAATTTAGCAGACCTTAAGTGATGACCAAGCGTCTTTAGAAAACTTAAGCTAAATAAATTAATACTGTGATTTTTGGCTTGGCTGCGTTAAAATATGCGATTTAGTCATTTGATGATGCAGATTAGCTTGGTTGTAATTTCTATGAAAAAACTTGAAGAATTGTTTAGTAAAGCCGATAGATTTGGACGCATTGTCGCCAACCGTTTTAATAAAATTAAAGACTTAAATGACATTCGTGGCATTGGGGCGGGTAAGACAGTGCTGATTACAGGGGCAAGCTCGGGTCTGGGTGCGATGATGGCGCGTAAGTTTGCTTTTTTGGGCTATGATTTGGCGATTTGTGCACGCCGCCTAGAAAGGCTTGAGGCAATCAAGGCTGAGCTTGAGGGTGATTATGGCATTACGGTACATATCAAACGCTTGGATGTGACGGATTACGAGCAGATTTTTGAAGTCTTTGGCGAATTTACCAAGCAAATTGGTCAAATTGATAAAATCATCGTCAATGCAGGCGTAGGCGACAGTCGTGTGATTGGGCATGGTCGATTTAATATTAACCGTGCGACCGCCGAAATAAACTTTATTGCCGCCATTGCCCAGTGTGAAGCGGCAATGCAGATTTTTCGCCGTCAAAATAGCGGTCAATTGGTGGTTATCTCAAGTATGTCTGCGGTGCGAGGGTTACCGCGTCATTTGACAACTTACGCCGCCGCTAAGGCTGGTCTCGCTAGACTTGCTGAGGGCATTCGTGCCGATATGATCAAAGAAAAGTTACCGATTACGGTATCGACCATTTACCCAGGTTATGTACGCACAGATTTAAATATTGGGGCGAAATATCTGCCTTTTGAAGTTGAAGAAGATGAAGGTGCTGATGTCATTATCAAGGCCATTGAAGCCAAAGTTGATGAAGCTTATGTGCCACTATGGCCATGGTTACCTATTGGACTTGGTATGAAATATTTGCCATTAAGACTAATTACTAAGTTTATGTAATTAATTGATATAATAAATAATAAAATTATTTGTTAGGTTTTTGCCATAGGTAAGATAAGTATCTAGACTTGGCAAATAGACTTAAAGGTTATAAAAATAGAATTGATGGAAAAGTCATGAGTCAAAGTAATAAAGTAGCCAACAGCGAGTCTAATACCGTTGTTCGTACAGTCGCTGATACCGCTGAAACAGCCAAAGAGGTTGTGACAGATGCAGCAAGGCTGACGAAAGATACCCTTGAGCATGGTGCCAATGATACTTTACAATTTTTGGGCGTACCAATTGATATCAATACACTAACCCAGCTGGCAATTGACTTTTCGGGGCGTTTGGTATCGGCATTGCTGATTTTCTTTGTAGGTCAATGGATTGGTAAACGCATCGTTGGCGTTGCCAAACACATTATGGTAAAAAGCCGACTGGATCGCACGGCTGCCAACTTTTTGGGTAATTTGTTATATGGTTTGATGTTGGTCACGGTCATTTTGGCATCCTTGAATAAATTGGGCGTCAATACCAATTCATTTGTTGCTGTCTTGGGTGCGGCAGGTGTTGCAATTGGTGTATCGCTCAAAGACCAGTTATCAAACTTAGCGGCAGGTGTTTTGATTGTGATTTTTAGACCATTTGGGCGTGGTGATTTGGTTGAGATTGGCGGTAAACTTGGCACAGTACTTGATATTAGCTTAGTCAATACCCGTATTCGTACCGCCCATAATCACGAGATTATTATCCCAAATGGTGATATTATGACCTCTGCTAGTATCAACTATTCCTCCTTGCCAAATCGCCGTGTAGATGTTGAGGTGGGTATCGGTTATAATGCAGATATTCGAGAGGCACGCAAGGTAATGATTGGTCTTGCCGAAGCCCATCCAAATGTTTTGGATGACCCAAAACCAACTGTCATTGTCACAGCATTGGCCGATAGCTCTGTGGATTTGGTGCTGAGAGTATGGACCAATAATGACGATTGGTTTATGACGCAAGCAGATTTGCTTGAGCAGGTGAAATATGCGTTTGATGAAGCGGGCATTGATATTCCCTTTCCGAATCGTACGGTACAGATTGAAGGGCTGCAGATGGATAAAGTTAAAACAATTTTTGAATCAAATGCCAAGCATCCTGAGCCTAATTCATCCAATCTATAAACAGCCTAAGTAAATTTAATCAATCCATATATTTAAGCCCTGCGTATCTATGATGATACAAGGGCTTTTTGCGAAAATCACAATCAATCAAATGATCATTTACCATGCCAACTGCTTGCATAAAGGCATAGCAGGTCGTTGAACCGATGAACTTAAATCCTTGCTGTTTTAGGGCTTTTGCCAATCTTGCCGAGACTTCATTTTGGGTGGGTATGTCGGCAAGTGTTTTGGGGTAGTTGATGACGGGTTTGCCATCTGGTGTTGCAATCCCCCACAGATAGTCACTAAAACTTTGATGCTCTGTGATGGCAAGGTAGGCTTTGGCGTTATTGATGATGGCGTTGATTTTACCAAGGTGGCGGATAATACCCGTATTTTGCATTAATGCTTCAATCTTAGCTTGATCATACTGAGTAATTTTTATGGCATCGAACTCATCAAAGGCATGATAATAATTATCACGCTTTTTTAAAATCGTAATCCAGCTTAAGCCTGATTGCATTGACTCTAGGCAAAGTTGAGCAAATAGCCTCTGGTCATCATAAATGGGCTTGCCCCACTCATGATCGTGGTAGTGAATGTAAAGTGGATCGGACAAGCACCAACTGCAGCGATTGACTGTTTTTGCGATTGGATTGTTCATATCAAATGTGATAATCAAGCTCTAAGCCTTCGCCATCAAAAACATCCAAATCATCTTTGCACAGTGATTTTATGCTTTGGGGATTAAAATTTGGATCTAGTTTTTTGACTGCAGCGGTGAGTTCACAGATTTGCTTATCACGCTCTTGGATATGTGCCAATAAAGCTGCAATACTTGATGCAACAGGGTCTTTGGAATCAGGTTTTAAGCCATAAGCGTTAAACAGCTCCTTAGATTGTGCGTGATGTTTGGTGGATATTTGTTCTTGTTTGTGCTTGACGACCATGCGGGCGGCACTACCGACCATCGTGGCACCAGCTGGCACTGCCTTTACGACAACAGCATTTGAGCCAATCTTGGCATCATCACCAACACGAAAGCCACCCAAAATCTTAGCACCTGCACCAACAACCACATTGTTGCCAAGGGTCGGATGGCGTTTGGCACCTTTTTCCCAAGAGACACCACCTAAAGTGACACCATGATACAAAGTAACATCATCACCAATTTCGGCAGTCTCGCCAATAACGACGCCCATGCCGTGATCAATAAAAAAACGCTTACCGATCTTAGCGGCAGGGTGAATTTCAATGCCTGTTGTGCAGCGACTAAAATGAGAAAGCGCTCTGGCCATAAACTTATGGTCCAAATTCCACAAGTAGTGTGCCCCTCGGTGCATGATACGCGCATGAATGCCAGGATAGGTTAACAGTACTTCCATTTGGCTGCGTGCAGCAGGGTCTCGTGCAAGCACAGCTTTCACATCATCTGTGATGGTGTTTTTTAATTTCAACAGTTTTTTTAGCATGTATTTTTCCTAAAATTTCTCTCATCATATGGCTGAATGTGAGATTTATCAAATCAAGCCTAGTATACCGATATGATTGAATGAACGGCGATGCCACCCAAGCTAAGGCAAATTCTGATTAATCTTAGCAATCAAAGCACGGACTAAGGCGTATTCTTTTTGGTCTAGCTGTAAGCGACGATTCAAGCGAGATAAGCGATTTGGTAGGTGCTTAAGATCATCGTCGTGTGCAAGATTGAGCCGTTGCATCAATGTGATGATGGCACTTTCAAGATTGGCTGACTGTGCTTGAGTGATCGCAGGCTCATCCCAGTCGCTGCGTATGTGTATGGGCAGCGAGTATTCCTCTTTTGGCATGCCTTGTATCTGCTTGGTACTAACAAGAGAAGATGGTGTAAGCGTACTGGCAAATTGATCAAAAAAGGTAGCTGTGATGACTTGTATGGCACTGGCAACATTGAGTACAGGATAATTCAAATTGGCAGGAATCTGGATATGATAATCAGCCAATGACAGCTCTTCATTGGTCAAACCTCGGTCTTCACGCCCAAATAAAATGGCAATCTTGGGCAAGGTATTAACCAAATCATCAGCTGATTGATTCATATGATCCAAAGATGTCGCCAAAGTATTTTTTGAGACAGTCTGTGATAATTGCTTAAGTGCAACTTGTGCAGCCATGCTTGGCGTCAGCACAGGCCTAGGCATTTGGCGTGATCGGGCACTGGCTGCAAAAATGAGTGTGCAATCACCAATGGCATGTTTGATATCTTTTGTGATGCAAGCTTTGTCCAGTAATATGCCTGCACCTGCTGCATTGGCATAACTGCTGTCATCAATCGGTAAGCGTGGATTGACGACCACCAAATCATCTAAGCCCATGGTATGCAGTGCACGCGCCGCCGAGCCGATATTGGCAGGTAGGGTAGTACCAACCATCACGATGCGAATGCGTGATAGCCAAGATTTGAGTAAATCGTTCATCATTATCGAAACACCAAATGATCATCAGTGATATGATTTTTTAATTGAGCAATATTGTGGTCGCTGGGGTATAGCCGTAATCGGTCATTGGTTTGGATGCGTGCAACACTGCATTCATCATATAAGTATAATGATAAAGGTACACATAAATCGCCCACTTGACTGATGTCTATATCATCATGCTCTGAAGTTGGGTGAGAGCCTCGTTTGATTAGCTCAGGCGGTGGGCTATTTTCTTTTATCACACTTAAAATCCCCTCAAGTGCTTGAGTGTCATCACAAGCAAGCTTTAGATGAATTTCCTTTAGTCGGCGAATCCGAGCATTTTCGATAGACTCAATGTGATGCAGGCGAGTAAAAATCCGACCATCATCATTTTCTCGGACGCTGATTTTGGCGATGACGATATTTGCAATGGTCATATTTGCACGCTCACCTTTGGTGTATAACGGTTTGTATTCTTCATCAATACCAAGCACACGCCTACCTGCGGTCAAAACTTCTTTAAATTGATTAAAAGTCTCACCATAGCAGCTCATTTCAATGCGACCTTTGCCATCGTCAAGCTTGACGACAATACGCTCCCCAAAAAATGCCACATCATAAATCAAGCCTGCAATCCATGCAAAGCCTTTGGCGGTATCTTTTAAATCAACGACACTTTTAACAGTAGTATATAAGGGTAGCTCACTGCGATATTCATCCAAAGGATGACCAGTTAAATACAGCCCAAGCGTCGCTTGTTCATAGCGTAAGCGATCTTGTGGCTGCCAGTAGACATCTTCAAGTGGCGGTGCGACAAATAGTGAATCATCGACATCTGTAAATAAATCCATCGTCCCAATTAATTGGTTTTGGCGGTTTTGGTCGGCAGCTGCCATTGCTTCGGGGAGCTGCCGCCACAAGCCACGGCGAATTTGGTAACTGCAATCTGAGTGATCGGTGATATAATGTGGTTTTAAGGTTTCGGCTAAAATATCAAAACAGCCTGCTTTAATGAGTGCTTCTAGTGAGCGTTTACCCACTTTTTTGATGTCAACACGATTACAAAAATCGTATAAATCCTTAAAAGCACCGTCCTTGCGTGCAGCGACAATGCTATTAACCGCCTCTTCACCGACGCCCTTGACAGCACCAAGCCCATAAACAATTGTCTTGGCATCTCTGACCACAAATTTCCATTGGCTATGATTGACACTGGGTGGGATGATAGTTAACCCAAAATTATCACGGCAATCAGATAGTAAAAAAACCACCTGGTCGGTATCATCCATTTCAGATGTTAAGACCGCTGCCATAAATTCAGCTGGATAATAATGTTTTAGGTAAGCAGTCTGATAAGCAAGCACACCATAGGCTGCCGAATGTGATTTATTAAAACCGTAGCCTGCAAATTTTTCAACCAAATCAAAAATTTGTGCCGCCAAACCGCCATCGATATTTTGCTCAATCGCACCATCCACAAAAGTACTACGCTGCTTGGCCATCTCTTCGGGTTTTTTCTTGCCCATGGCACGCCTTAGCATATCTGCACCACCTAAGGTATAACCTGCTAAGACCTGTGCAATCTGCATGACTTGCTCTTGATAGACGATGACCCCATAGGTTGATTCAAGAGGTGGTTGCAGCAGTTCATGCTGAAACTGAGGATGGGGATAAGCCACTTCTTGAATACCATGCTTTCTGTCGATAAAATCAGACACCATACCAGACTCAAGCGGGCCGGGTCGATATAAAGCACACATCGCAATGACATCTTCGATATTTGAGGGCTTAAGCTGTGCTAAGTATTTTTTCATGCCGCTACTTTCTAGCTGAAATACCGCACTGGTTTTGGCCTCTTGAAGTACTGAAGTATATACATCGGCGTCATCGAGTGGCAAGGTTTCTAAATCAATTGAGGATTGACCTTGAGCTTGACGAGTTTGGTTAATGTTATCAACAGCGGCTTGAAGTACGGTCAAATTTCGAAGTCCTAAGAAATCAAATTTTACCAAGCCGACAGCTTCAACATCGTCCTTATCATATTGGCTGACAGGATGACCTTCACCATCACAATAGATGGCCGAAAAATCACTGATGCGATTGGGTGCGATGAGTACGCCGCCTGCATGTTTGCCGACATTACGGGTGAGACCTTCAAGCTTTTTGGCCATCTCCCATATCTCAAGAGCCAATTCATGGTCTGGTGCATCTGGATTGGTCAGCAGCTCTTTGAGTTGAGGTTCTTGATCAAAGGCATCTTCAAGCTTAATACCAGGTGTTTTTGGAATCATCTTTGAGATGCGATCACCCAGACCAAAAGGCTTACCCTGAACACGGGTGACATCACGAACCACCGCACGCGCCGCCATCGTACCAAAGGTGATGATTTGGCTGACTGCTTGGCGACCATATGTTTGTGCCACATAGTCAATCACACGGTCACGCCCTTCGATACAAAAATCGATATCAAAGTCAGGCATTGAGACACGCTCAGGGTTTAAGAATCGCTCAAATAACAAATCATAGCTCAAAGGGTCAAGATCAGTAATATTAAGCGAATAAGCAACCAAAGAGCCTGCACCTGAGCCACGACCAGGACCGACAGGTACGCCATTGGCTTTTGCCCAGCGGATAAAGTCCATGACAATTAAAAAATAGCCAGGAAAACCCATCTTAAGAATGATATCAAGCTCATAGTCAAGCCTTTCATCATAAGGTTTGCGTACTTTATCCCAATCATCATCTCGCTGATCAACAGGATAAAGTTTCTCAAGCCGTCTGTTTAAGCCATCAGCGGATACTTTTTTAAAAAAAGTCTCAATGGTCTCACCTTTTGGGATGGGAAAATCAGGCAGAACATTAATCCCAAGCGTGATAGTTACATTACATCGACTGGCGAGTAGGCGTGTATTTTCAATGGCTTGGGGCAAATCAGCAAACAGCTCGGCCATCTGCTTTTGGCTTTTGAAATATTGAAGTTCGGTGTATTCTCTTGGGCGTCTGTCATCTGCTAAGGTATAGCTATTTGCGATACACACACGAGCTTCATGTGCATCAAAGTCTGTACTGACGGTATTATTTTTGTCATTTGTCTCAGTTGGGCTTGCGTGAATAAAGCGTACATCATTATGTGCAATGATAGCAATGCCAAGCTTGGCGGCTTGAATGATGGCGCTTTCATTAAACTTATCATCGCTGGCTTTGACTCGGCGAATGCCAATGTAGAGCCTATCGCCAAAAATATCTTGCCATGTTTGTAAAATAGGCAGGGCATTGTCAGGGTTATGGCTAAGTAAAGGCTGAGCAATCTCTGAGCGATGTGTTAAGATGGCGATTAATTCATCGGAATATTCAGCCAAAGCCGCTTTGGTGATGACGGGTGTTTCAAACTCTACCGAACCATGATTATTCATTGGGCGGTTGGTATAAGCATCTGAAATCAAACGCATCAGGTTTTGGTAGCCATGATGGCTCATCGCATAAAGGATGACGCTGTGGCGTGCATCAGCTGCATCTTTATCACTATGCTCACCAACCACCACCTCAGCCCCAATGATTGGCTTAATACCAGCGCCGATACACGCTTTATAAAACTTGACTGCTGCAAACATATTATTCCAGTCAGCCAAAGCAAGCGTATCTTGACCATCAGCGACGGCGGCTTTGACTAAATCTTTGATACGGACAATTGAGTCTATAATGGCGTATTCGCTACGAATACCTAAATGTACAAAGGACATAATCTTCTAATTTTGAGTTAAGCTGACTGTGCCTAAAACACAGAAAACCACAGGAATGGGATTGACATTGTCTGAATGATGATTTTGGAATTGACCAAACACATATGCACCAATCAACAAAAGGATCATAAATAGCATCAGCATACGAATGACGCTTAACATAATATTAAACCAAAATCATATTAAACCAAAATCAGCCAATTATCATTCAGCCACTGGCTAAGCCAAGGCAGATTTTGTAAATTGGCGTCTTCGGCAGTAATGGCATCACCGTGAATCAAATGCTTAAGATATGTTCGTTCATCATCTGACAAGTCAACTTTTTCGCCATTGATATACCACACATCACGCACATGGACAAAGCGGCAGGCAGGGTTTAATACCAAGCACTCACCATCTTCAAGGCGAGTTTTGAGTGTATCAGCATCAAGCTCATCTTCAAACGCAAGTAATTCATACTGGCGTTGACTGACCAGCTCGCCGATGGCATCTGTCAATAACGCATCGCCTTCTTTGGAATTTAGCAGGGTAATTAGCTTATCTTTGAGTGCTTGAATGCTATCTTGGCTAAGCTCATAGGCATCTGGCTGGTCAGCTTGCGGTAAGGTTAGGACATGAAACAGATTGGCGTGATTGGTGGCGACATCTGCCAGCTCGTCCATAATTTGTACAAGATTGGGTCTGCGAAAACCAAATGAAAATGTCAAGCAATCATTCATCGCAATCCCATGATGGCTAAGCCTTGGCGGTACATAAAGCACATCACCTGCTTGCAAGACTTCATCAAAAATAATCTTACCCATGTCATCTAAAAGGCGTATTGGTTGATTAGGCACAAAAGGGGTATCAGAAGTACACATCTTGCCCAACTGCCATCGACGCGCACCATAACCTTGGGCAAGAAATACATCATATTCATCATAATGTGCACCCACCGAACCGCCTTTTGGAGCAACAGATACCATGATATCATCTTGTTGCCATTTGGGAATAAAATCAAAATGCGACCAAAGCTCACCAAGCTCAGGCGACCATTGCTCAAGATTTTGTACCAAGATTGTCCAAAGCTTGGGGGCTTGATGGATGTCGTCTTCATCAAGCGGTGCAGATTTTAGCGACCATTGATTGATATTTTTATCACTTTGGCTGATCAATCGAGCAGACACGCCTTCTTCAAGTGCCAAACCAAGTATATCTTCAGGCTCAAACATCCCTATCAAGTCAGGCAAACCCCCCTTAATCAGCAGCGGCTTTTTTTGCCAATATTCTGCCAAAAAAGTCTTATGGCTCATGCCTTTGGGTAGGCAAAATCTTATATTATCGGTCATGATGGTCTCAAAATTAATCAAAAAATGCGATAAAATTTGGCATACTTTATGCTTAATATAAACCTTTAGTTTAACAATTTTTTGGTTTAAAACCAATCACATTCACCAAATTTTAGTATTTTTGTGGTTTTTATTGAATAAGATTGTACCAAGATTTTGGTTGGCATGATGAAAACAGTGGCAAATTTGTGCTAAGTTGATTATAATAAAAATTATTTAAATAGCACTGTGACAGGGCATGACGAAAAGGCAGCTTGATGACAATTGATACCCACTTTGACGCTGACGATTTGGCGGAATATGACTTTGATTATACGATGAATGAAAATGGTCAGCTCACCCAAGCGGAGATTGCTACATTATATACCGAGCTTGGTGAAGCTGAGCAGGCATTGGTAACCATTCGTGATTTTATCCGCTTTGTGGTGACCAAGCTTCGCCAGTATGATGTCGTTGTAGCACAAGGGACGACAGATGAGTTTGCTGAAGCGGCGGCAATTGTTTTGCATTCTTTATCGCTTGAATGGTCGGCAGATGAGCAGATTTTGGCGTGTAAGCTGACTCCCAGCGAAAAGCAAGAAGTCTTGACTTTATTATCTGAGCGTATCATTCAGCGTAAGCCTTTGTCTTATTTGATTAATTTGGCGTATTTTTGTGGGCTGCCTTTTTATGTTGATGAGCGTGTTTTGATTCCACGCTCTCCGATTGCCGAGCTGATTAATCAGCAGTTTTATCCATATTTTGATGTCGATGATGTACGCAAAAACTCATTTTTTAGCCACGGTTTAGAAGAGTCGCAGTTGGCAGCACCTGAGCGTATTTTGGATTTATGCACAGGTTCTGGTTGTATTGCCATTGCACTTGCTAAGGCATTTCCTGATGCCAATATTGATGCCACAGATATTGATAAAGATGCCCTAGAAGTGGCATGGACAAATGTTGAGCATCATGAGCTTGCTCATCAAGTCAATCTACTTGAATCAAATTTATTTGCCAAACTGCCCGCTGAAAATCAGTACGAGCTTATTGTGACTAATCCGCCTTATGTGGATGCAGCGGTAATGGCAGAGCTGCCACCTGAGTTTTTGCATGAGCCTGAACATGCACTTGCAGCAGGTCAAGATGGCTTAGATTTGGTACATCAAATTTTATACCACGCACCTGATTATTTGACCAAAGATGGCTTGTTGGTTTGTGAAGTTGGTGATAGCGAGTGGGCGCTACGCCAAGCTTATCCTGAAATTCAGTTTGATTGGCTGACCTTTGAAAAAGGCGGTAGTGGTGTTTTTGCCATCACATGCGAAGAGCTTTTGGAATACCGAGAAGATTTTGCCAAACAAGTTGAGCGTGTGCAAGGTTTGACCCACTGATACCGTTTTATGATATGTTTAATAAAAAGCAAATGGAACATCCGTTTGCTTTTTATTATCTGTATCTGATTATTATCTATATCTGAGTGCATTAGCATGACTTTGATGCAAAATTTTAGTATAATAATGGGTTTAATTAAATACTTGTATAGAGTGTACCGTGAATAAAATTCCTGTCATCACCTCCGCTGAGCAGTCCGACCAAGCAGCCAAGAAAGTTAATCTTTTAGGTATGTCAAAAGATGAATTATCGGCATTTTTTGTGTCTTTGGGCGAAAAGTCGTTTCGTGCAACGCAGGTGATGAAGTGGATTTATCAATTTGGTGTGACAGATTTTTTTGAGATGACAAATATTTCAAAAAAACTTCAGCATAAGCTACATGAGGTAGCTTGCGTCGTGCCGCCGACTGTGAAATATAAAGAATTTAGCCAAGATGGTACACGCAAATGGGTCTTTGAGGTGGCGGGTGGTTCGTTGGTTGAGACAGTCTTGATTCCTGCCGATGATGGTAAGCAATTTGGGCGTAAGACTTTATGCATTTCATCGCAAGTGGGCTGTGCGTTGGATTGTTCGTTTTGTAGTACAGGTAAGCAGGGTTTTGAGCGAGATTTAACGCCAAGCGAAATCATTGGGCAGCTTTGGGTCGCCAATCAGTCTTATATGGAAAATGTGCCGCCAACCGAGCGAGAAAACCGTGTGACCAATGTCGTCATGATGGGCATGGGTGAACCGTTATTAAACTATGATCCTGTGGTGGCGTCCATGTCACTTATGCTTGATGATCATGCATTTGGCTTATCCAAACGCCGTGTCACACTTTCAACCTCAGGCGTTGTTCCAAAAATGTATGATTTGGCCAAAGATATTGATGTGGCACTTGCCATTAGCTTACATGCACCCAATGATGAGCTTCGTAATGAACTTGTGCCGATTAATAAAAAATATCCTTTAAAAGATCTTATTAAGGCTGCCAAATCTTATGTGTACGATGAAAATCCTCGCCACAAAAAACACATTACCATCGAATATGTTATGCTGGCAGGTGTTAACGATTCTGATGAACACGCACATCAGCTGGTTGATTTGCTAAAAGATTTGCCGAGCAAAATTAATTTAATTCCGTTCAATCCATTTCCGCACGCACCTTATGGGCGTTCAAGCAATAATCGGATACATGCTTTTAGTCATATTTTAAACCAAGCAGGATTTGTTTGTACAATTCGCCAGACTCGTGGTGATGATATTGATGCTGCTTGTGGGCAGCTGGTCGGTCAGGTCGCTGATCGTACACGCCGTGCCAAAAAATGGCAAGAAAGTATCCAAAAACGCCAAAGCCATCATGAATGAATTGATACATCTATTTACTAATGATATCAAAGCCTGATAGAATGGACGCTACATGAAAATCCGAGTAAAGTGGCCTATGGTAATGGCGATGGGGCTGGTTTTAAGTGCCTGTCAAAGTACACCAATACCGCCTAAAAATAATCCGCAATTGGCACAAATCCGAACCCAAATTGCAATCTCGCTACTGGACATGGGTAAGCTTGATCAAGCCAAACAGCAGTTGGATGCTGCTTTATCGGCTGATCGGCAGTTTGCACCTGCCTATCGCACCTTGGCAAAGGTTTATCAAGCTTCGGAGGATGCCACTCACCAAACCAAAGCTCAACGCTTGTTTGAAAAGGCGATTGAACTAAATCCTAAAGATATGCAAAGTTATATGGATTATGGATTTTATTTGGTGCAGATGGGGGACTTGTCAGGTGCGTTGATTTATTTTGATAAACCTAGCCGAGCCATCGGTTATGAAGGGCGTGTGGTAGCCATCGAAAATATGGCATATATTTATTATCATCAATATGAAGCTGCCAAATCACCAACAAAAGATGACTATAATAACGCCAAATCAGCACTTGAGCGTGCGTTAACTTCAGGCACTCAACATGATGAAATCAAAAAGTCTTATGACAAATTATTAAGTGATTATAAATAGTTTATGATGATTATCACGCCATGTATTTGGTCAATTGAACAAGAATAACGGTAACACCATGTCAATACACAATCCGATTAAACGCCGCCCTACCAAAAAAATCTATGTTGGCAATGTCGCCATCGGCGGCGATGCACCCATCAGCGTGCAAAGTATGACAAATACAAACACCTGTGATATTGATGCAACAGTTGCACAAATTCAGCGATGCGTGGACGCAGGTGCGGACTTGATGCGTGTATCGACACCAACGATGGAGAGCGTCGCTGCCTTTGCTGAGATAAAAAAACGCGTATCCATTCCACTCATTGCCGATATTCATTTTGATCACAAAATCGCCATTGCAGTGGCGGATGTGGGTGCAGACTGCCTGCGTATCAATCCAGGTAATATTGGCAATGATCAAAAAGTCAAAGAAGTGGTTGCAGCGGCACGCCATCATAATGTGCCGATTCGTATCGGTGTGAATGCAGGCTCACTTGAAAAGGATTTACAAAAAAAATATCGAGAACCGACAGGTGAGGCGATGCTAGAATCGGCGTTACGCCACATTGATATTTTAGAAAATCTTAATTTTCAGAATTATAAAATCTCAGTCAAAGCCTCCAATGTATTTTTAACCCTTGATGCGTATCGATTGATTTCAGCACAAATTGATAATCCATTGCATCTTGGCGTTACCGAAGCGGGTGTATATCGCACTGGCACGGTCAAATCTGCCATTGCTTTGGGCGGTTTGCTACTTGATGGCATTGGCGATACCATGCGTATCTCTTTGGCGGCAGCACCAGAAGAAGAGATTAAAATCGGCTTTGACATTCTAAAATCACTGGGCATTCGTAGTAATGGCGTCAATTTTATTGCTTGTCCAAGTTGTAGCCGTCAAGAGTTTGATGTCATCAAGGTGATGAATGAGCTTGAGGCTCGCTTAGAGGATATTCGTGAGCCACTAGATCTGTCAGTTATTGGCTGTAAAGTCAATGGGCCAGGTGAAGCCAAAGAAGCGACGATCGGTGTCGTGGGAGCCAGCCCCAATAGTTTAGTTTATAAACATGGTACAAAAAGCCATCTGATTGATACCAAAAAATTGGTAGATGAGATTGAGGCGATGGTGCGTGCACAAGTCAAAGACATTCAAGATAAACGGGCAAATGAGATTATCCGTATAGGCTAAATGTATGAGCAATCAGGATAAATTGGGCTTTTTAGATTTGGCGGTGCATGCGATGAAAATGGTCAATCGACCAATGGCAACGATGCAGCTGTGGGAGTTTATACTTATAAATAAATTGCATCATCGGTTAAGATCTTATGATGTTTCCACCGAATCTTTCATTGGCAAATCACCAGAAAGAACATTTGGTAGTTCAATTACTCACAATAAACATATCTTCAAGGAAGTTCCAAATACCAAGCCAAAACAATATATTTTAAAATCTCAGAAAGATATTTCAAAATCTCAGCAAACAAAGTTAGAGGTGATAAAAAATCTTGATCAAACCACTCATCGCTTAGCAAAATATCATGAGCGAGAGTTGCACCCTGTCTTGACTTATTTTTTGAAATTTGATAAATATTTTCAAGCTTATTCAAAAACCATTTTTCATGAAATCAGTCCAAAAGGAGCAAAAGGCGAGGATAAATGGCTGTATCCAGATATGGTGGCGGTGCATTTTGAATACGCCAACTATCAAAAAAACCATGTACTTGGTTTTATTACGAAATTTAATAAGCCACCAATAAAAATCTATTCATTTGAGATTAAAAAAGAGCTGAATTTTAGTAATTATAAAGAAAGCTTTTTTCAGGCAGTCAGTAACTCAAGTTGGGCAAATGAAGGTTATTTGGTGGCGGCACAAATCCTGCCTGACGGTCAATTTATTGAGTCGCTCAAAAAACTTAGCCAAAGCTTTGGGATTGGTATCATTGAGCTTAATAGACACAATGTGAAACAAAGTAAGATTTTATCACCTGCCAAATTTAAAGAGATGATGGATTATTCGGTGGTTGATGAATTGGCGAATAAAAATGACAATTTCTCACAATTTTTAAAAACCATTATCGATTTTGATGTTAATCATCCTCATCGATATGACAGCGAGTTTGACAAAATCTTAAACCTATATGAACCGAATGACAGCAATCATTAATTGTATATAATTAAGGAATATTTATGAATAAAATTACCGCTATCCGTGGCTTTAATGATGTGTTGCCCGAGCAAACACCAGCATGGCGTGCAATGGAACGAACATTAATTGAGGTGATGGATAGCTATGGCTATAGCCAAATCCGTTTGCCTTTGGTTGAAGAAACTCAGCTATTTGCACGAGGTGTCGGTGAAGCGACAGATATTGTTGAAAAAGAAATGTTTGGCGTTGTACATGGCGGAAATAAGGGCGATGAAGGATCTTCTTTTACTTTACGCCCCGAAGGTACTGCAGGATGTGTACGGGCAATTGTTGAGCATAACTTAACTCGTGGCGATACACCAAAATTATGGTACTTAGGCCCGATGTTTCGTTATGAACGCCCCCAAAAAGGTCGCTATCGCCAATTTCATCAATTGGGCGTAGAGTATTTTGGCGCTGAGTTGCCTGATGCTGATGCTGAGTTGATCGCTATGACTTATCATATGTGGCAAAAACTGGGTATCGGTGAGCATGTGACACTCCAGCTAAATACTTTGGGCGAGACCGATGAGCGTGTTGCATATAAGTCAGCACTGGTTGAATATTTGACAACACACCAAGAGGCTTTGGATGATGATTCAAAACGCCGTTTAAATACCAATCCACTGCGTATTTTGGATTCCAAAGATGAAAACACTCAACAAATCCTAAAAAATGCACCTAAGCTTGGTGAGTTTTTGGGTGAGGCATCGTTGGCTCATTTTGAAAAAGTACAAAACTATTTGTCCGCATTGGGTATTTCGTTTGAGATAAACGATAAATTGGTGCGTGGCTTGGATTATTATAACAAAACCGTTTTTGAATGGGTAACTGACAAATTAGGTTCACAAGCGACCGTCTGTGGCGGCGGTCGTTATGATGGCTTGGTGGGTATTATCAAAGGTAACGCTGAGCAGTCAGAGCCTGCGGTTGGGTTCGCTATGGGTCTTGAACGCTTAATGCTATTGATTGATGCCGTTAATCCTTATCAGGTTGCATCTTGGTGTGATGTTTTTGTGATTGCTCACCCTGATTATTATATTGATGGCTTAAAGTACGCCGAATCACTTCGCTTGCGTCAGGATAATTTACGCATCAAAATGGCAAGTGCAACAGGCTTAAAATCACAAATGAAAAAAGCCGATAAATCAGGTGCAGCTTATACGGTCATCATCGCAGAAGATGAGGTAAATGCCAACCAAATCACCATTAAGACAATGGCAACTGGTGAACAACGCCGTGCACCCATTGATTATCAATTTATACGATAAAATATGCATGACTTATGCGATAAAATCTATATGGATAAAAACCGCATGAAAATGGTTGTGTGTGATATAATGCATGCAATTTTCAATTAGAGTTTGATTATGATTGACACTCCGAAAAATGATAATAATTTTACTGATCAAAAATCTTTAAATGCCTTAAAATTGCATGGCGAAAAGATTATTTATGCCGTACTTTTGGTATTGGCTGTCTTTTTTGGTTGGCAGTATTATCAAAAAAATTATGCCAAGATAGATACGGTCGCTGCAGATGCTTATACTTCAATTTCGGTGCGTGATGAGCGACTGGTGCAAGCTTATTTAAATCCACAATTAGATGAAGTGGCTAAGCAGGCATTGGCTGAAGAGGAAAAGCAGTTATTTGGTGATATTGATGCACTTGTTGCAGCACATGGTAACACTGTTTACGCTTGGCAAGCATTGATGATCAAGGCGCGCCACCAGACCAATAATAACGATCTTGACGGTGCGGTCGCAACGCTCAGCCAAGCCACTTCAATCAATCTTGACGATGACGGTTTGACAGCAATAGCCAAAATACGCCATGCACGAGCCATGTTGGCAAATGGTGATACAAACGGTGCGTTATCGATTGCCAATGAAGCCATGCCGACAGCTTTTGAAGCATCACGCCAAGAGCTTTTGGGTGATATTTATCATGCCAAAAATGAAATTGACAATGCCAAATCTGCTTATACTAATGCATGGGAGGTGCTCCGTGAGCGTCAAGAAAACCGTGCGGTATTGGCTTTAAAATTACAGTCACTTGGGGTGAATGTTGAACCAATCGAACCTACGCCATCAGTGGTATCGATACCAAATACTCAGCCAGTCATTGAAGGTGGCGAGATATTTGAGATGATTGAGCATGATTCGGCAGTGGCAGACACACAAAACCCACACACTGGCAATTAGTGCTTACAAAAGATTCGTTAATCATGGTCAAATAAACTTAATTAAAAATAGCAAAGTAAGGATATTTTTATGTATCAGCGCTTTATCAATACCGCATTGGTTGCAGCTTTGGCGGTAACTATGGCAGGTTGTGGCACCAAAGCCATCAAGCCAACCGAACGCAAGCCTGCCAAATTGGTTAATATTCAGACGCCAGTCGCTGTATTAACACAGGTATCAAGTATCCGCTTGGATCAAGGTCGATCTGGCTTTAGTCGTCGTAATACCAACCTAAGAAAGGATGTTATTGATTTACAAATTGCACCGTTGGCAGATGGTATGATTGCAGCAAGTCGCAGTGGTATCGTCAGTGGTTACATGGGTGAATCGATTGCTTGGCAATATAATGCTGAAGATGTGATCACTGGCGGTGTCGGTATTGATGATCAAGGTAGTGTGGCGGTCATTGGTACGCGTTCAGGGAAATTAATTGCATTAGATGCTCGCACAGGTGCAGCACGCTGGGTAGTAGAATTGGCTTCTTCTAGTTTGGCACCAGCATTGATTAGTGGTGATAAAGTGATTATCATCACTAACAGTGGTACGATTTTTGGATTGGATATTAATAGTGGTGCGACAGTTTGGCAGTATGCCACTCAGGTACCAAATACCAGTGTGCGTGGTATGGCAAAGCCTTTGGCACTGGATGCTCGCACGGTATTGATTGGTGGTGCTGATGGGCGTATTCATGCACTAGATACCATGACAGGTGCACCAGTGTGGACTCGCCGTGTGGGACTGGCGATGGGTTCTGGAGAAATTGATCAGCTGCGTGATATTGATGGGACACCGACCGTCGTAGATCATTATCTATACGCTGCCAGCTACAGCGGACAATTAGCTGGGTTTGATATGACAACAGGGCGTACCATGTTTGTCAGCGAGCTATCTAGCACCAAAAAGCTGACCACTTTGGCTGATGCTGTCATCGGTAGTAGCACTGATGGTGATGTGGTTGCCTTTAACCGAATGACTGGCGAGAAGCTTTGGGAAAATCATGATCTAAAATATCGTGGATTGACCAATCCTGTAACCATCGGCACTTATATTGCTGTTGGGGATGCAGATGGTGTGGTACATATTTTAAATCATCAAGGTCAAATTATCAGCCGAGCCAATACCAAAGGTGCTTTGACCAACTTAACTGTGATCAATAATCGCTTATATGCCCAATCAGCAGATGGCGTTGTGACTGTTTGGCAATTTTAAATAATCAATAAAATCAGCATCCTTTGTCATGATATCGGTGGCAAAGGTTTTGCTGTTTTGGTTGAATGATGATTGATGCCTGATCATCCAAATCCTCATTGCGACAGATTCAATTTTAACGATATTAAGAGTAAAACATGAGTATAAAACCTGTGGTCGCCTTGATTGGTCGCCCTAATGTCGGTAAATCGACTTTATTTAATCAGTTAACAAAGAGTCGTCAAGCATTGGTGGCGGATTTGGCGGGTCTAACCCGTGATCGTCAGTATGGTGATGCACATTTTGAAAACAAGTCATTCATTGTCGTTGACACTGGCGGTATCGGTGAGATGGATGATGGTTCGGGCAATATTGATGATTATATGGCGACTCAGTCATATACGGCGATTCATGAAGCGGATATTGTTGTTTTTGTCGTAGATGCTCGTGCAGGATTGATTGGTGCAGATAGTGAGATTGCACATTTTTTACACACCTTGGGTAAGCCTGTATTTTTGGTAGCAAACAAGATGGATGGCGTTCATGAAGCGGCATATGCAGAGTTTTTTGCTTTAGGTTTTGGTGAACCGTATGCTACCGCAGCCAGTCATGGTAGAGGCGTTACCAATTTGCTTGAGTCTTTGACGGCGGATATGCCTGAAGATATGCCCAAAGATGAGCTTGATAGCAAAACCTTAAAGCTTGCCATCATTGGTCGCCCCAATGTCGGCAAATCAACCTTAGTCAATCGCTTGCTGGGCGAAGATCGTGTGGTGGTCTTTGATATGCCAGGCACAACGCGTGACAGTATTTATATTCCTTTTGAGCGAGAAGGGCGTAGCTATGTCCTCATCGATACAGCGGGCGTGCGTCGCCGTGGTCGCATTGATGAGAAAGTGGAAAAATTTTCTGTCGTCAAGACGCTACAAGCCATTAAAGATGCCAATGTCGTGGTGCTGGTCATTGATGCCAAAGAAGGTATTGTTGATCAAGATTTGCATATGCTTGGATATGCACTAGACGCAGGGCGTGCCATTGTCGTGGCAATCAATAAATGGGATGGCTTAAGCCAAGACCAAAAAGACTTTGTCAAAATTGAAATTGACCGCCGTTTTAATTTTGTGCCTTGGGTAAAAATTCATTTAATTTCTGCTTTATATGGTAATGGTGTGGGTAAACTTTATCCTTCTATTCATAAAGCCTATGAAGCATCAATGTTTAAGGTTTCAACCAATCAGCTGACACGAATTTTAGAAGATGCTGTTGCCAGCCATCCACCACCAATGGTGGGTGGTCGCAGAATTAAGCTAAGATATGCACATTTGGGTGGGCATAATCCTCCTGTCATCGTCATTCATGGCAATCAAACGAGCAGTCTGCCAAAAAGCTATCAGCGTTATCTTGAAAATGTTTTTCGCAATGTCTATAAACTCGAAGGTACACCACTACAGGTAGAATTTAAGCAAAATGCCAACCCATATGAAGGCAAGAAAAATCCTGTCGTTAAAAACAAAGCCAAGTTGATGCGTGAGAAAAAACGCATTCAGCGGTTTAAGCGTGCCGAGAAAAAACGGTAAAAGCAGGTAATATGCACTTTATTTAATTGGCAGTCACTGAGCTGTTATGTGCTTAATTATCTTTATTGCTATGAATGCCAATAGTTAGAATTAATAAATCCTTGATTGTATAATTCACGAATCGGTGAGAAGCTACGCCGATGCTCAGGTAAAATACCATATTCTAAGATGGCAGCTTTATGCTTGGCGGTCAGATAGCCTTTATGTTTATCAAGCAGATATTCAGGATAAGATTTGGCATGCTGAATCATCAAACGATCACGATGCACTTTAGCCAATATGCTGGCACAAGCAATACTGCTATGAGTAGCATCTCCTTTGATCATGGCATAAATCTGATGAAAGTGTTCGCCCAAACTGCCATCCATTGAAGGTAGCTGATTGCCATCTATCAAAATAGTTGTGTTTTTTTCATTTAAATTATTCTTAATAATAATTGTCTCAATGGCAATTTTCATCCCAAGCATCGTTGCTTGATAAATATTAATCTGATCAATAATAGTGCTTGGTACATCAACAATCGCATAATCAAGTGCCAAATCTGTGATGATGTCAAACAGTTGTTCTCGCCGTTTTTCGCTCAGCTTTTTACTGTCATTTAATAAAGAAATTTTAGTATTTGTTAAATCTATCTCATCAAAGCGGCCGCTGAGTTCATTGGGCAAGATAACCGCACCGACAGTCATATTGCCAAATAAAGCGCCCCGTCCAACCTCATCGATACCGACGATTGGGGCATGACTTGATAAAACCGCATTGGGTTTAGTGAAGATGGTACAATCATTCATAAGCTTTGGTGATATGGTGTGTGTCATATGATTTTTTAGTACTCATAAAATAATGATCCAGCACGGCTTTGGCGGAGTTTTGGTGACTTTGGCTGCGTAGCCACGCTGAAATATTGCTAAGCTGTTTGGTTTGTTTGTTTGGGTGGTGAATAATCCCTAATGCTTTGGTGCTGACTTTTTCGGCGGTGGCGTCAGATTGTAGTAGTTCAGGTACGATTGGATGACCAAGATGTTGCTTGGCCAAGATATTGGGCAATGACACATAAGGAATTTTAACCAAACGCTTGGCAATCATAAAAGTAAGCGGATTGACTTGATAGACGACAACCATAGGACGCTCAAGTAGTAAGCATTCTAGCGTTGCTGTACCTGATGCCAAAAGTACCACATCACTGATGGTCATACACGCATGACTGATCGCAGGTTGGTTTTGTTTTTGAGACCGATTGTGATCATCCAAAATATGGACACAGTTGACCAAATTGGCATGATGAGTGTGCAAAATTTCATGCACTAATCGTGCATGCTCAGCACTCACGACTGGCAGCACAAACTGCACGGTTGGTATTTGCTGATGAATGTTTTGTGCACTTGTTAATAATAGCGGTAACATGGCTCGGATTTCAGAGGTGCGTGAACCTGCCATCAGACAAATAATATGACTTGCTTTTGTGAGTGATGTTACACTATGATGGTGATTATGATATTGGTGAATAAAATTTTCCAAACGCACCTTTGGGCTATCCTGATGGGCGTGAAGTTTATTTAAAAGTGGATGTCCAACGCAAACAGCAGGATGGGCATATTTTTGATAAACACCCAGTTCAAACGGAAACAAGCACAATACCAAGTCTGTCGCTGCTTTGATGTGATGAATGCGACCTTCTCGCCATGCCCAAATCGAGGGGCTGACATATTGGACACAAAAAACACCTTGGGGCTTTAATATTTTACCGATTCGAAGGTTAAAATCGGGTGCATCAATACCAATAAACAGATCAATCTGATGCGTTTTAAACGCTGTGATGATTTGCTTTTTGGCTTTTAACAAATCAGGTAAATGCATCATCACCTCTGCCAAACCCATCACCGATAAGCACCCCATATCAATCACTGAGCTTAGCCCCTGTGCTGCCATTGACCGCCCACCGACGCCGACCCATCGAATATTTGGGTGTAGGGCGTTCATTTTCTGCATAAAATCACCGCCAAGTGCATCTCCTGAGACTTCACCTGCCACGATGCCGATCGTAAGTGACGATGTATTTGTCATAATTTTCTCAATACTAATCAGTAAATTTATTAAAAGATTGGCTGTATTGTCATGCCAGATTCAAATACTTGCCATAAAAGTCATAAAAATAGGTCAAAAAATTGACCTTTTAAAGATGCGATTGATGTTAAGTAATTCGGGGTAAAATAATAAACATATATTTTGTGATAACACTATTTTATTGTTAAGTGATCACAATCGCATATACAACCATCACGACTGGACGACTTTTTTGAGTAATACCAATACTGAACCATTGCCCCCGTCTTTAGCAGGTGCAGAAACAAACGCCATGACCTCTGGCATTTGGCGTAACCAGCCATTAACGCAGGTTTTAAGAATGGCATCTTTACCTTTGCCGTGTACAATTTTGACCACAGTTTCACCATGATTGATGGCTTGGCTGATGAGTAATAAGACAGCCTTGCGTGCGTCATCAATGCTTGAGCCGTGTAAATCTACCGCATCATACCACCGTAGTTTGCCTTGTTTTAACTGCTCAAAGACTTTATTTTGCAAGGTGGGATTTTTGTAAGATAAAAAAGCCTCACTTGCCACAGGATTTAATAACGCTTGCATATCAGACAAAACGCCTTTAATTGGCTCATCGCCTTCAGCTGACGCACGGCGACGCAACATATTTTCATCGGTTTGGGTGGGTTTGGTATGGCTGACGACAGCATCGGTTTTTAACGGTATGACGCCACTCATCGCCTGCATAAATAGCACGGTATCATCATTGATGGCATCATGATTAAAACGCTTCACTTCATGTAAAATTGCCTTTGAGCTGGGCAAATTGACCGTCTCGTTAGGTTTATCACTTGCCATTTCAGGTTTGGTAGAAGCCTTGGTCATTTGCTTTAAATCTTCTTGTAGAGATTTTGATAACAAATCTTTAAAACTTGGATTACTCATAACAGTATTGCTCTTATATATGTTGTTATCTGTGATTGCTGTCTTTGATGCTTGGGGGTTAACACTTGTTGGTTTTGTGCCATCATATATCCAAACTTAAAAAACAGATGGCATAAAAACCAACAAAAATCAACCTATTTTAAAAACCATCAGCGATTTTGTAGATGTGCTTTCACTGTTTTAGCGAAGGTGCGTAAGGTTTCAACGGTTGCCTCCCAGTCCAGACAGCCATCAGTAACGGATTTACCATATTCTAAATCATCTAAATTGACAGGAATATTTTGGCGACCACCTTTCAGATGGCTTTCAATCATGAGCCCCATAATAGATGAATTGCCATTTTGGATTTGACTTGCAACATTTTGGATAACCATGGGCTGAAGATAGGGGTCTTTGCCACTGTTGGCATGACTGGCATCAATCATGATTTTACCGTTTGTTTTACCTTTAGCAAGCTCATTTTCAGCGGCAGCAACAGCGGTTTCATCGTAGTTTGGCTTATCATTACCACCCCGTAGGACAACATGAGCGTAGCGGTTGCCTTTGGATTTGATGATAGATACTTGACCATCGCCAGACAATCCCAAAAAGCTATGACCTGACTGTACTGCTTGCATGGCATTGACGGCAACAGTCATACTGCCATCGGTACCGTTTTTAAAGCCAACGGGGCAAGATAAGCCAGAACTCATTTCACGATGTGTTTGGCTTTCGGTTGTGCGTGCACCAATGGCAGACCAGCTGATTAAATCTTGCATGTATTGAGGTGTATTGGGATCAAGTGCTTCGGTGGCGCAAGGCAGACCCTTTTCGTTTAATTCAAGCAAAAGCTTTCTTGCGATATGTAGGCCTTTTTCGATATCAAAGCTGTCATTCATATCAGGGTCATTGATTAAGCCTTTCCAGCCTGTTGTGGTACGGGGTTTTTCAAAATAAACACGCATCACAATAAAAAGCTCATTTTTAAGCTCTTCTGACAGTACTTTAAGTTTGTCAGCGTATTCATGTGCTGCCACAGGATCATGGATAGAGCATGGTCCAACAACAATCAAGATTCGCTTATCAATACCATCTAAAATATTTTGAATGGTTTTTCGTCCATTTAGAACGGTATGATAAGCCAACTCCGACAGTGGCAGCTCGCTTTTTAGGCAATTTGGGGTAATTAGCGGAATGAATTTTTCGATATTCACGTCATCAATTTCTTTATGTTGCGTAATGGGATTGTGCGTCATTGGGTGGCTCATAATTGCTCCCTGTTTTATTTTAGATGTGCCAATAAGCTTATCAAGATAAGCACAAATCAGAACCCACATTATGCCTATAGTTGGTTTGATTTACAAGCGTAAAAAGTCATTTATCCGCCAAATTTGTCTTTATAATGATGAAAATTTGTTTTAACCAAAGCAACCGATTGAAGGGAAAAAATTCAGATTAAGTGATTAAAAAAGCCAAACGCTGTTTTAAGTTGCTTTGATTTTATGCTATGATAGCGTTTTTGATTTTAAGACAGATTTATCAATCATGAATAACGCTCAGCTGACTTATGCCGATATCCAAGCCATTGTTTCTGAAGATTTTGCCATTATGGATAAGCAAGTTTTTGGCAGTTTAAATTCCAAAGTGCAGTTGGTGATGAGTGTGTCTAAGCATGTCATTGACGCTGGTGGTAAAAGAATGCGTCCTTTAATCACGCTACTGACCGCACGCATGTTACATGATGAACAAAGCCAGCAAGCCATGCAACTGGCAGCCATTACAGAGATGCTTCATACCGCAACTTTGGTGCATGATGATGTGATTGATGCATCTGGTTTAAGACGAGGCAAGCCAACTGCGAACGCCACTTGGGATAATCCGACAGCGGTTTTGGTGGGGGATTATTTGATTGCTCGTTCATTTAATTTGTTGGTAGGATTTAATCATTTGCCCTTATTAAAGCTATTTAGTGATGGCACTTGTGATATTGCTGAAGGGGAGGTATTACAGCTACAGCATCAACACAACCCAAAAACTTTAGAATCTGATTATTTGCAGATTATTGATGGCAAAACCTCCAGATTATTTATGATGGCGACAAAAGGCGCTGCACTGCTACAAGGGCGTGAGGAGTTTTTGGATGATTTGGGTGCATTTGCGTATCATTTTGGTAATGCATTTCAAATGATTGATGATGTGCTTGATTTTAGTGGCGATGCTGCCATCATGGGCAAGAACTTAGGCGATGATTTGGCGGAAGGTAAACCGACTTTACCCATTATCAAGACTTTGGAGTTTTTAGAACATAGCAATCCAGCCATGTATGATAAATTGCGTATTGCGGTGCAAACGGGCAAAGTAGTAGATGATGTGCAAATGCTTATCAAGCTTGTTCAGTCTTCAGGTGCACTTGATTATTGTAAGGCACGCGCGCTTGAAGAAACTAAAAACGCTCAACACGCCCTTAATAATCTACCCAACAACCGTTATCGTGAGGGGCTATATCTACTTACCGAGCTTGCCAGTTCTCGTCTTGTATAGATTTTAATCTAACCAAGATGCGATCAATGATGATGACATTTTTATAACAAGTTAAATCCCACAAAATGATGTCATCATGCCCTTATGGCGTATTTAATGAAGCCTAGAAAACCCCCTGGATTGCCTGCATGTCGGCACATGATTTAGCTTGCCAAGCCTTTGGTGCGGATAAAAGCCCGTATGTGCTTGGCTTAAAAAATCAGACAATCCATGGTTTAACAGCGGATGATTTAAGTAAATTCATCACATCCATCAGCCCAAATGGGTACAGCATCATTTGATCTTGGGTAAGTAAGATGGGAATGTATACGCCAAGTGCGTCAATCAATGCTTCATCTTGACTATCTGCTAAATCCAAAACACGAAAAACAATCGGCACGGCAGTCATTGCCAAAGCATGCTCAATGATCGCTTGGATGTTGTGGCATAAATGACAGCCTTCTGTACCAAGCAAATACCAACCCTTATTTGTTACACCCAAGGTCGCCAAAATTTGTGCGTAAATGTGCTGATAAGTTTCTTTGGGTAATCTTGATAGAGCATGGCGATCATCCAAAAGCTGATCGAGTGCCTTAAGTGTCTGTGAGCTAAGATAATTTGACATAAATTTGCAAGGCTATACAACTAAGTGCTGATAAGGTATGATAAGCGTATTAATTAACAGATGAGTATTTTAGCGTGTTTCGCACATTTTTTAAATGGATTCTGACACCTTTATTGATGCTATTTTTTAGTTTTCATATGATGGTGATGGGGCTGTTGGTGGTGTGGGGGAATTTGCCTGTTCAAAATTCTGCTTTTATGCTTTGGCATAGGTTATCAGGCGGTCGTGTTACCCAAATTTGGGTAGATTATGATCACATTGCCAAGTCTGCCAAGCAAGCTGCCATTGCCAGCGAAGATGGTAAATTTGTTGCCCATTATGGATTTGATTTTGACAGTATACAAAAAGCCATGCACCGTAACGAGAGTCAGGGTGCGGTATCGGTAGGCGGCTCAACCATCAGTCAGCAGCTGGCAAAAAACTTATTTTTGACATCGCATCGCTCTTATGTCAGAAAAGCAGAAGAAGCCATCATTGTTGTGATGATGGAAACCTTATGGTCAAAGCAGCGTATTTTGGAGGTATATCTCAATGTTGCTGAATTTGGCGAAGGGATTTATGGTATTGAAGCTGCGTCACGGCATTATTTTGGGCGTTCGGCAGCAAATTTAAGCCGTGATCAGGCGGCTTTATTAATCAGTTTGTTACCAAATCCTAAATATTATGGTAAAAGACCCAATGCCAAGCGTCTTAAAAATAAGCAAAGGATTATCATGCGGCGGATGAATGGTGTGCAGATTCCTTGAGACTGTTTGGCTATATATTTGCTTCATGTGTCATGCAATTATCATTAATTTTTGGTATTTTAATAAAGATGCTTAAGCACTCACATGGCAGTAGGGCAGCCAGTTATGAGTTAGTTAAGATAAATAATAACTTAATTTTAATCATTAAAATTTAACATGAATCATCAATTTCGCCTTCAGGTATTATACACATCTATCCGCCAAATTTTAGCAACTTTTAGGGAATATGCCATGATTAACACTATGAATGATGTCAATCAAGCCAATCACGCTGATCATACCAACCCAATGACGCAGATTGATCATTTATTTGACGAAAAAGGTGCTTTTACGCCTAAATGCTATATTAACCGTGATTTATCAGCGTTAAGATTTCAGCTTAGAGTATTGGCACAAGCTGCCAACCCAAATCATCCTTTGCTGGAGCGTATGTTCTTTTTGACCATTTTTTCCTCAAATTTAGATGAGTTTTTTGAGATTCGTGTTGCAGGCTTATTGCAAAAAATGAAACAAGGCGATCAGGTGAGTAGCTTAGATGGTCGAAAGCCCAGCGAAATCTTGCAAATCATCAGCGATATTGCTCATGGTGCTGTTACGCAGCAGTATCAGATTTTAAATGATAAAATCTTACCGCAGCTTGCCAAGCATGAAATCCGCTATTTGCGTCGTGATGAGTTGAATGCCAAGCAGCGTGCATGGCTAAAAGACTATTTTGTCAGCCAAGTCAAGCCAGTATTGACACCCATCAGTATTGACCCTGCGCACCCATTTCCAAGACTGGTGAACAAATCTTTGAACTTTATCATCAGCTTAGAAGGCAAAGATGCCTTTGGGCGAGATATCAATCGTGCGATTGTGCCAGCACCTCGTTCATTACCTCGTGTTATTCGCTTGCCTGATGAGATTACTGATGGCAAGGAGCATCATGTGATGCTCTCAGCGGTCATTCATGAACATATCAATGAGTTATTTTTGGGCATGAAAGTAACGGGTTGCTATCAGTTTCGCCTAACACGCAACGCAGATTTGGCACTGGCTGACGATGTTGATGATATCGCCAAAGCGTTAGAAGGGGAGCTTGATAATCGCCGCTTTGGTCATGAAGTGCGATTAGAGGTTACCACAAATTGCCCTCAAGACATTTGTGATTTTTTATTAGATGAATTTGAGCTTGATAAATCTCAGCTGTATCGTGTCAATGGTCCTGTGAATTTAACACGGCTTTTGACCAGCTTTGATAGACCTGAATTAAAATTTAAGCCCTTTACGCCCGCCATGCCAAAGGCATTTCGTGATATAGATATGAGTAGTGCAGGCTCTATGTTTTTGGCAATATCACGCCAAGATGTGCTTGTTCATCATCCATTTCATACCTTCAATCCAGTGATTAACTTACTGTGGCAAGCAGCAAGCGATCCCAATGTTCTTGCCATTAAGCAGACTATTTATCGCTCAGGGGTAAACTCTGAGATTGTACAAGCACTTGCCGCCGCCGCTCGAAGCGGTAAAGAGGTGACTGCGGTCATTGAGCTGCGTGCTCGGTTTGATGAAGCGTCAAATATCGCTGTCGCCAATATGCTCCAAGAAGCGGGTGCTGTGGTTGTTTATGGTATCGTAGGCTACAAGACACATGCCAAGATGATGCTGATTGTACGCCGTGAAAATGGCAAAATTCGCCGCTATGTGCATTTGGGTACGGGTAACTATCATGCAGGCAATGCCAAGGCGTATACAGATTATGGGCTGTTTACCGCTAATGCTGAGGTTACCGAAGATGTGGCAGGCGTGTTCCAGCAGCTGACAGGTATGGGTAGACCACTGCCATCAAAACAAATTTTACATGCACCATTTACGCTCCATGATACCTTGATGCGTTTGATTGATCATGAGATTGCCCATGTCAAAGCTGGCAAAAAAGGGCGTATCATCATGAAATTTAATGCACTCACCGAATGCAAAATCATTAATAAATTATATGAAGCAAGTATCGCAGGCGTTCAAATTGATTTGATCGTGCGTTCTATTTGCTGCCTTCGTCCGCAAGTGGTCGGTCTGTCTGAGAATATCCGTGTTCGCTCAATTGTTGGGCGTTTTCTTGAACATACCCGAGTATATTATTTTGCCAATGGTGGGGAAGAGCGTCTGTACTGTAGCTCAGCGGACTTAATGGATCGAAATTTATTGCATCGTGTTGAAGTGGCATTTCCTATACTTGATAAAAAGATATTTAAGAAAATCTATGAAGATGGCTTGATGAATTATCTAAAAGATGATGTACAGGCTTGGGAGCTGTTGGGTGATGGGAAGTGGCAACCGCTTTTAGTATCAGGTGGCACACACGATGCCCAAAAAACCTTACTTGAGAAAATCACCTTGTGAAAGTAGATGATAAAAGTAGATGATAACTGCCCGTGTGGCTCACTAAAATGCTATACTCACTGCTGCCATCGATATCATGGCGGTGATGAGTTTGCACCCACTGCCGAATGTTTGATGCGATCTCGCTACAGTGCGTTTGTCATTCAAAATATTGATTACATCGTACAAACCACTCTACCAGCTTTGCAACCGCTTTTGGATGTCGCTGCACTAAAGGCATGGGCAGAGCAAACTTGGTGGACTTATCTTAAGATAATATCTACTACGCCTAAAATTGGTAAGCGTCATGCCCAAGTGCATTTTTGTGCGTATTTTGAAGAGTTGGGCGTTCAAGGGTGTCATAATGAGTGTTCGGCATTTGTTAAAATCAATGAAAATGGACAAAATCGGTGGTATTTTCTTGATCCGACATTGCCAATCACTTTGAGTGGCAAGCAGCCATGTTTATGCGGTTCTGGCGAAAAATTCAAGGCATGTTGCGGTAAATTTTTATAAATCATTGTTTATTAATCATCATGATATCTAAAAGGCGAGGTATCAATATCTTGCTTTTTAATTACCCAAAATATGCTAAAATAACGCATTTATATTAATCCGATAAAGGCAGTATCATGGCAGGTAATACCATTGGGCAACTATTTACTGTAACAACCTGTGGAGAGTCGCATGGCACAGGTTTGATGGCGATTGTGGACGGCGTGCCACCAGGGCTTAAGCTTGATGCTAAAGATTTACAATGTGAGCTCGATCGCCGAAAGCCTGGCACATCCAAATTTGCCACCCAGCGTAAAGAAGAAGATAAGGTTGAGATTATCTCTGGTGTCTTTGAGGGACATACAACAGGCACACCGATTGGGCTTTTGATTTATAATACCGATCAAAAATCCAAAGATTATGGCAATATTGCCAATACATTTCGCCCAAATCACGCCGATTATACTTATACCATGAAATATGGTTTTCGAGATTATCGTGGTGGTGGTCGTTCATCAGCTCGTGAAACAGCCATGCGTGTGGCAGCAGGTGCAATTGCCAAAAAGTACCTCAAAGAGCGTTTGGGCATCGTGATACGAGGGCATGTTACCCAAATTGGTACACAAAAAGCCCATGCACTTGATTGGGACTTGGTGAATACCAATCCGTTTTTTTGTGGTGATAAAGATGCCATTCCCAGATTTGAAGCACTGGTGACATCGCTGCGTGAACAAGGCACCAGTTGCGGTGCTAAGCTTGAGATATTTGCCGAAAATGTCCCTGTCGGGCTTGGTGAGCCTGTTTTTGATCGTCTGGATGCCGATATTGCTCATGCCATGATGTCAATCAATGCCGTTAAGGCGGTAGAAATTGGCGATGGTTTTGATGTGGTAGCTCAATTTGGGCATGAAAGCCGAGATGAGCTAACGCCTGATGGATTTACTGGCAATCATGCTGGCGGCATTTTGGGCGGTATCTCAAGCGGTCAACGCATTCGTGTTGCCATCGCTCTAAAGCCGACCGCCAGTATCACCACACCTGGTAAAACAATCAATTTGGCTGGTGAAGCGGTTGATGTGATTACCAAAGGTCGCCATGATCCTTGTGTGGGTGTGCGTGCCACACCAATCGCTGAGGCGATGCTTGCAATGGTGATTTTAGATCATTATTTGCGTCATCGTGCTCAAAATGCTGATGTTGTGCCACCAATTGAACCGATCAATAAGCCAGCAACATCCTATTAGTCAAACTTTGTAATATCAATGGGTAACAAATCAATAAAATGGCTAAAAACTCATCTTTTTTAGCCATTTTATTTATAATGATATTATTTAAAGAACAGTAATTTTTTTTAATGTATGACTTATTGCTCTGTCCAGCGTTTTTGGCTTTCTTTGATGACCTCTTTGGCAGTGTTGGCATCAAAAAAGCCCTCAACCACAGTTGAGCCTGGTTTTTTTAAGTCTTTATAATGACTAAAATGAAATTCAAGTTGCTTTATTAACTGTGGTGGTAGGTCGTCAAGACTATTATAGGCGTTGCCATTATTACGATCATCGGCAGGAACAACGATGACTTTATCGTCGACCTCGCCATCATCCACAAATTTCATTACCCCGATGACTTTGGCTTTAAGAAAAATACCCGTCGTCAAAGGCTGTTCTGTGATGATTAAGGCGTCTAATTCATCACCATCTTCATCTAAGGTTTGGGGAATAAAGCCATAGTTGCATGGTTTGGCAAAGGCAATTGGCTCAACACGATCAAGCTCAAAGCATGCCAAATGACGATTCCACTCAATTTTATGATTTGAGCCAGTCGGAATTTCAACAACCACATTGATGATACCATCATCAACATTGCCAGCATCTAGAATTTTATTAAAGTCAGCCATGATTTGCTCCATAAAGTAAATAAGATAATAAAAACCAAGCTCATTTTAGCGTATCTTGGGGTCGTAATTCAACCAAACCAGCGTGCCGACGAGCAATATTTTTAATCAACTGGGTGATAAATACCCCCATATCATCTGCTGTAAATTGCCCAAAACTTGATAATTTCGCCATTGGCATCCCTGCATAGCCACAAGGATTGATGGCATGAAAGGCACTTAAATCATTGATAAGATTAATGGCGATACCATGATAGCTAAAACCTTGCTTAATCTTAAATCCTAAACTTGCAATCTTGCCAAGCATATCGCCTGTATGATTATAAATATACACACCGGGTGCATCACGGCGTGCTTTGACGGTGAGTGTTTTGGGTAAATAGTGTGCCACAATATCAATGATGGCTTGTTCGGCATGGCTGACCAAGTCTCTTACGCCAAAATTTAAACGATGTAAATCAAATAGCCAATACACGACCAATTGACCATCTCCATGCCAAGTGACCTGACCGCCTCGATCTGTTTGAATGATGGGCGTGTCTGTACGATATAAGATATGCTCAGGTTTGCTTGCTTGCCCAAGTGTATAGATATTTTGATGCTCAACAATCCATAGCTCATCAGCATGATGCTGATTAATTTTCTTATTCTCAATGCGTTTTAATGTGTGGTTTAGCATGGATTCATGCACGGTCTGATAATCGGCATTATCCAAAAGACGCACCGTCAGCGTATCGGTGGACAAAGCAAGTAAATCAAGGTATGAAGATGGAATGATTTTATTCATAATAAAGCGGTTTGGTTTGTTAAATGGTTGATGTTATATTGCTTTTATTGATGATATTAGATTGGTGTCAAAGTTTGTGATAATATGCTAAAAACGAATGTAATTATGATAAGGTGTTTGGGATAAGAATGCAAGATGATTGATAAACGGATGCACAATCAATAGTTTTTGTGTATGATAGACTGACATACCTAAACTTGGATAAAACTTATGAGCGTGATTTTAAATGATAATCAGCCCATCATCACCTCGCTGCTTGATAATGATTTGTATAAATTCACCATGCTACAAGCCATGTTGCACCAATTCCCACAAACGCATGGCGTATATCGATTTCGTTGTCGTAATAATCATGAAACTGCCTTTGCCTTGGGTGAGATTAAACAGGCACTAGAACAACAACTTGATTATTTATGCCAGCTAAAATTCACTCAAGATGAGCTTGATTATCTGCGTGGCTTAAGATTTATCAAATCAGATTTTGTGGATTATTTAGAATTATTTTCACTCAAACGCCGCTTTATCACCGTTTCAACCGATGAAAATCATTTTTTAAACATTGACATTGAAGGTCCGATGATCCAAGCGATGTTTTTTGAGATTTTTGTACTTTGTCTTGTTAGTGAGCTGTATTACCGCCGTTTGGCAACTGATGATATCATGGCAGAAGGTCAAAAACGACTGGATGCTAAGATTGCCTTATTGCATGAGTATCACGCCAAACAAAGCACGCAGCCAATGCCTGCCGATAACGCTTTTACGGTGGCTGATTTTGGGACACGCCGCCGATTTAGCAAAGCTTGGCAATACCATGTGGTCAAATCGCTTCATGAGGCTTGCCCTGTCATTGTTCGTGGAACTTCTAATGTTTATTTGGCAAAACAGCTTGGTATCACCCCAATTGGCACCATGGCACATGAATTTTTACAGGCATTTCAGGCATTGGATGTCCGCCTAAGAAATTCTCAAAAAGCCGCTCTTGAAAGTTGGGTGAGAGAATATCGAGGTGACTTGGGTATTGCATTGACCGATGTGGTTGGTATGGATGCGTTTTTGCGTGATTTTGATTTGTATTTTGCCAAGTTATTTGACGGTCTTCGCCATGATAGTGGCGACCCATACGAATGGGGTGATAAGGCGATCGCCCATTATCACCAACTAAAAATTGACCCAAAAACCAAAATCTTGACTTTTAGTGATGGTCTAACCCTACAAAAAGCATGGGATTTACATCAGTATTTTAAAGATAAAATCAAAACGGGATTTGGAATTGGTACAAATTTAACGAATGATTTGGGTGAAGTGCAGTTAAACATTGTTCTAAAACTGGTTGCTTGTAATGGCCAGCCTGTTGCCAAGTTGTCAGACAGCCCTGGTAAGACAATGATTGATGACGATACTTATTTGGCATATCTTAAGCAGGTCTTTGAAATCAAAGCATAAATATAAACATTAAACAGCCAAATACTGACTCAGTTTGCCATTTGGCTGTTTAAATTTTATGTATTGTTCAGTCAATCTATGAAATATGTATAAAAAATTATTCAGATGATTTATCTTGCGTGGCGACTTCTGCTTGTTCAAACGCTGATTGCAGTGCCTGCTCTACCGCTTCAATACGAGATTGACAAACACGGTATGCCGCCAAAGACTCCTCAACCAGTGTTACTAAGTTATCAATATCTAAATTATCATAGTGTTCAAGTTTATCGGCATTAGATTGTAAGATTTGGTAAGCGTCTTTAAAGTTTTTGGGGGTCGTGTGGCTCATAGTTTTTATCATTTGGTCAAAGTATTTTGGTTATTGTAACGAATTTTTGGGTTGATGTTAAGTTGTTTGTTCATTTAAACCAAAAAGATAAGGTTTATCAAAAAGATGGATAAACCTTATCTATTATTATCACAAAATCATTGCAAATTATAGTATTTTTGTTATTATATTTTTATTGGTAATTATTGAATTTTAAATTGATAAAAAATTATGGTCAAGGACTTGGTATGGCACAATCAGATCAATCAAAACAAACAGACTTTACGCTAAGAACGGATTTTCAGCATGATGATGATGGCGTACCACCATCAGGTGAGGTACGACCCGATGCCATCAAAGGCATCGTGATTACCGTTATTGCAGCCATCATCGCTTATGTGCTGTATGCTTTTTTACCATTTGAGCCTTTGGCAAATAAAGGCTTGGCACTACTTTCATTCATTGGTATTTTATGGCTTACCGAAGCGATCCATGTGACCGCAACAGCGATTTTGGTGCCGCTGCTTGCGTTGTTTATTGGTATTCCTGATTTTAATACCAAAGCGGCATTAACCAGTTTTGCCAATCCCATCATCTTTGTCTTTTTTGGGGGATTTGCATTAGCAGCCACCTTACATGTCCAAAAGCTGGATAAAAAAATTGCCTATGGCTTGATTGGGCTGGCTGGTGGTCATTTGGGGCGTGCTGTGATGATGATGTTTGGTGTTACAGCAGCGTTGTCCATGTGGATTAGTAACACGGCGACAGCTGCCATGATGTTGCCTCTGGCAATTGGTTTGCTGGCCCAAGTAGATGCCAACAAAGATCGTAATACCTTTTTATTTGTACTTTTGGGCATTGCTTATTCTGCCTCTATCGGTGGTTTGGGTACATTGGTTGGCTCGCCGCCTAATACAATTGCCGCCAAAGAGCTTGGTATTGATTTTCGTGAATGGATGAGTTTTGGTTTACCGATGGCAATTGTGCTGATGCCGTTTTTGATTGGTGCAATGTATGCCATCTTACGCCCAAATTTAGGCCAGCGTGTTGAGCTGGGTACTCAAGAAGCCATTCCGATGACTTTGCCACGCATTTTAACAACGATTATCTTTATTGCCACAGCAGCTTGCTGGATTTTTGGTAAGCAGTTGGGTGCTGTTTTAGGCTTTAGTAATCCTGATACGGTCATCGCTTTATTTGCTGCAGTGGCGGTATTGCTGCTTGGTTTGGTCAGCTGGAAGCAAATCTCGGATAATACTGACTGGGGCGTATTAATGCTCTTTGGCGGTGGTATTGCTTTATCAGATGTGATGAAAGATACGGGTGCGTCTGCTGTCTTGGGTGAAAGTATTGCGACATTCTTGGGCAATTCATCAACTTTATTGGTTATTTTTGTGATTGCAGCATTCATCATCTTTTTGACGGAATTTACCAGCAATACCGCATCTGCTGCCTTACTTGTGCCACTGTTTGCACCAATTGGCGTTCAGCTTGGGCTGCCGCCTGAAGTTTTGATTATGGTTATCGGTATTGGTGCATCTTGTGCATTTATGATGCCAGTTGCCACACCGCCGAATGCCATCATTATGGGTTCGGGTCATGTCAAACAAAAAGATATGATGAAAGTTGGCTTTTGGCTAAACTTAGTTGCCATCGTGATTGTAACCGCATGGGCGTATCTATTCTTGGCTTAATGTGATTGTAACAACAAATCCCCAAATGAGATTTTGGGGATTTTAATCTTTTTGATTTTTTGTAAATTCTCATTAACCCTTAAAATCAAACAACCATCACTCAAAGGTGGCTTAAAAAGGTTTTTTGGGGCTTGAATTAGTTTTGGTCAAACTGTGCTTGGCATAATTTGATAAACTCATGACCAAATTTACGAATTTCGCTATCGTCACGCACCGCAATCCAGCTGGTAAATCGCCCAAAATGGTTCACAGGAATGGCAACCAAATCAGGATAATGCTTAGGCTGATATGCCATCTCGGCAATAATACCAACGCCAAGCCCTGATGATACATAAGTGCTGATGACATCTGAATCAAGTGCTGCCAAAACAATGTCAGGATAAAATCCTGCTTTTTCAAAGACCTTATCAATCGTGCCACGACCCGTAAAGCCGCCATGATAAGTGACAATCGGATAACTGGCTAAGGTCGGTAAATCAACACCATCAGGCACATCGGCAAATTCTGCCAGTTCATGTGTTTTTGGAACAATCACCACATGCGACCAATCATAATAGCGATGACAACGAAGCACGGCATTATTAAGTAGCGACTCGGTGGCAATACCAATATCGGCTTGACCACGAATCACCATTTGAGCAATCGTTTCAGGATCAGCCTGCTGTAATACTAAGTTGACTTTATCAAATTTTTCACGAAATTCTTTGACAATTTGGGGTAAGACATAGCGGGCTTGGGTGTGTGTGGTGGCAACAGTCAAAGTGCCTGCTTGAGCATTATTAAAATCAAGGCTTAAATTCTCAATGGTACGAATTTCAGCAAAAATCGCTTCAATGTGTGGCAAAAGTGCCCGACCGATAGGGGTTAGACCTGTTAAACGCTTACCTTGACGCGTAAATACATCTGCTTTTAGCTGATTTTCAAGTGCAGCGATTTGCTTAGATAGGCTGGATTGACTGGTGTGCAAAAGCTCAGCTGCTTGGCTAAGATTATAGCCATTCACCACAGTATGCCAAACAGTCTCAAGCTGTTTGAGCTGAATTTGTAGATGACGCTGGTTGATGACAATGTCGATAGCCATAAAATTCCTTGAGTAAATAAGTTGTCAAGATAAATTGGCTCATCATACCGAATTTTTACCCAAAAAGGTAAAAAAATTTACTAAAAAAACAAGAAAAGTATACAAAATTCAGCTAATTCAGGTAAAATGCAAAGAAAGATATCTCCTATTTTTACGCCATTTTGGCATTATTATTTGATACCATTAAAATTGGATGACATGATTATGAGCAGGATAACTCAATCTTACACAAAACCAAGCGCATGGCAAGCATTTTATCACGCATATTTTAATAAACAGTCAGTTGCACTGTTATTTTTAGGATTTTCAGCAGGCATACCCATTTTATTAATTTTCTCAAGTTTGGGGCTTTGGCTTCGTGAAGCAGGCATTGACCGTGCGACAGTGACGATGTTTAGCTGGGCAGCACTGGGCTATTCATTTAAATTCATTTGGGCACCGCTGGTAGATGCACTGCCGCTGCCGATATTAACTCGGCTGCTTGGCAGACGCCGCAGCTGGTTGCTGTTCACCCAAATTTTGGTAATTACTGCTTTGGTTTTGATGGCGATGACCAACCCTCAAAGTGGTGAGGCGATGTTAAGCATCATGGCGGCAGGTGCAGTTTTGCTTGGATTTTCTTCAGCTTCCCAAGATATCGTGATTGATGCGTATCGTATTGAGAGTGCACCTGCTGATATGCAGCCTGCTTTATCGGCAACCTATGTTATGGGTTATCGCATTGGGATGATTGTATCGGGTGCAGGTGCGTTGTATTTGGCAGATTTTTTTGGTTCAATGATGGAGGCTTACTCTTATCTGGCATGGCAAAAAACCTATTTGATTATGGCAGCTGTCATGGGTATTGGTATTTTGACCACGCTGGTGATTTCAGAACCAAAAACAGTGGTTAAGCCCATCACCCAAACCTCAAAAAACGACCTGAGACTTGTTGTTGTCTTTATATTGTCTGTATTGGCATTCATCTTGGTATTTCGTGGCATGGGTAGTATCCTACCTGAGACTGATGATGTTTTACTGCAATTTGTCTATGGAACAGTGAGATTTATGCTTAGTATCATCGCTTTTGGTTTGGCAAGTTTTGGATTGGTCCAAGCCAAAATCGCCCCCAAAGAGATGGTTATAAAAACTTGGGTTGATCCTATGGTGGATTTTTTTCATCGTTATGGTCAAAAGGCAGTGCTTTTATTGGTATTGATTGGCTTGTATCGCATCAGTGATATTATTGCTGGTAATATCTCAAACATTTTTTATCAAGATTTGGGCTTTAGTAAAACCCAAATTGCCGATGCTGTCAAAGTTGTGGGTGTGGTTGCTTCGATTGCTGGCGGATTTGTTGGTGGCTGGCTTGCCCAAAAGATAAATATCATCAAAGCGATGAGTCTTGGTGCGATTTTGGCTTGCACAACCAATCTGTTATTTATTTTTTTATTTTATACGCCAACTGTGCCGATGATGTACTTTGCTGTCATTACAGATAATTTGGCAGCAGGTTTGGCCAGTACCGTATTCATTGCGTTTTTATCAGCATTAACCTCCATTCGGTTTACTGCGGTGCAATATGCATTATTTTCATCATTAATGACTTTGTTGCCCAAATTAATTGGTGGCTATTCAGGTAGTATCGTTGATGCAACAAACTACGCATTTTTCTTTGGATTTACCTTTGTGATCGGTATTCCTGTGTTATTATTGATTTATTTGGTTAATAAGCATATTGATATCAACCAACCACAAATTGATGAATGAGCGATGCAAGTATCCAATCGGTTAGCCCTAACAGGTCTAACCATTAAACAAATTCGTGCAATCTTTAAGCAGCTTCAGTCTGATGTATTACCAATGCATTGGCTTGATGGTTGGTTGATGCATGTGCTTGATAAACCCTTTATATTTCTGATGACGGATGAAGATTATCAGCCAACTTTGGAGGAATCATCAAAAATTACCGCAGGTATTATGCAGCTGTCAGCAGGTAAGCCTTTGGCATATCTGACTGGGCAACAAAGCTTTTGGGGGCGTCATTTTTTGGTGAATGCCCATACGCTGATACCCAGAGCTGATACTGAAATTTTGGTTGAGACAATCTTAAATTATGCCAAAGCTCAACAAAAAATCCGCCAAACAGACAACAAAAATTTGGTTAATATTTTGGATTTGGGTACAGGTACAGGTTGCATTGGTATTACGCTGGCACTGGAGTTGGAATTTGCTCAGGTAGTTTTGGTAGATATCTCTTCTGAAGCACTTAAAGTTGCTGAGCAAAATAACCATCGCCTGAATGCACGGTGTCAACTTTTGCAATCACATTGGTTGCAGAAAGTCAGTGGTCAATTTGATATTATCGTCAGTAACCCCCCTTACATCAAAGAAAATGACGAGCATTTGGTAAATCTTAAGCATGAGCCAATCACGGCACTTGTGGCAGCTGAAGATGGTTTGACAGATATTCGCCATATTATTGAAACAGGTAGGGCGTATCTCAAAGATGGCGGATTGATGGCAATTGAGCATGGTTTTGACCAAGCGGAGGCAGTGCGTAACTTGTATTTGTCATCTGGTTATCTTGATGTATATACGATCCAAGATTATGGGGGTAATGACAGAGTAACGCTTGGGAGATATAAAAACTGTGGATAAACTGCGGATCAATAAGGTGTGTTATGGACAGTCATACAGTTGATGGTCATCTTACTGATGATGAAATGATGCGATATGCTCGTCAAATCTTGCTAGATGATTGGGATGTCACATCACAAATTCGCCTAAAAAATAGCCATGCGATTATTGTGGGTATGGGCGGCTTAGGCTGTCCTATCGCACAAATCTTGGTGCGAGCAGGGATTGGCTCAATAGATATCATTGATCATGATGTTGTTGATGTCAGTAATTTGCAGCGACAGATTTTATACACTGCGTTGGATGTCGGTAAATCTAAAGCGATGGCAGCCAAAGATGCACTACAAAAGCAAAACGAATGGGTGAGTATCACCGCCATCACTGATAAAATCACCCAAACCAATACTGATCAATTCATCAAACATACCGATCTTGTGATTGATTGTACGGATAATTTTTTGATTCGTGATATATTAAATCGCACTTGTCATCAGCACAAGCTTGCACTGTTATCAACATCTGCCATCGCTCAGACAGGTCAGATTGCGCTTTATACGACTGATACGGCGTGTTATCAGTGCGTCTTTGGTGATGCGTTAGGCGATGAGATGAACTGTAGTACCTCTGGTGTGTTGGCAAGTACCGTATCTGTGATTGGTGCTTTGGCATCACAGGTTGCACTTAGTTTTTTGGGCAAGCATATCAATCCGATTGCCAATGAATTGCTGATTTGGCAAGGTGAGCAATTTCAATTAAAAAAACTAAACATTTGCCGTGATGAGCATTGTTCGGTTTGTGGCGCATGACCGCCAAAGCAGTTTAAGTATTTTTGTGGTACTCTTGAATTTACGGTCTTTGATGACCATTTCAATTATTTCATAAAAAAACGATGATTATGCCAACATTTTTACCAAAAAATCCAGTATCTACCGCCAAAAAAGCACTGAACCAAAGTGTGCATGTTTTAGGTCGTATTCAAAAAACTGCCAGTGTTGCAGGCTTGTCAGCACTTAGAATGGCTAAGGGTGATAAAATGGATGCGTACCTTTTGCGTGAAGCGTTTGAGCAGATGGGCGTAACTTATATCAAACTTGGGCAGTTTATCGCAAGCACGCCTTCTATTTTCCCTAAAGCGTATGTTTTGGCTTTTCAAGGGTGTTTAGACCAGACAGCGCCAGTACGATTTGAACAAATCCGCCAAGTGTTGATTGATGAACTTGAAACGCCTGAGCGTGGATTGGGTGATATTTTTTCTTATATTGACCCTAAGCCTCTGGCATCTGCCAGTATCGCCCAAGTGCATAAAGCGGTACTTGCTGATGGCAGACAAGTGGCACTAAAAATCCAAAAACCAGGTGTAGATACGGTCATGCAAACCGATTTGGGGGTGCTGCATAGTGTATTTTGGGTGTTAGAAAAAGCAGTGCCTAGCCTAAAAGCGGCAAATCTTGCACCAATTATTGATGAAATGCGTGCCAGAATGTTGGCAGAAACTGACTTTTTGGCGGAGAGCCATCATATTGATAAATTCTTAGCACATCTACATCAAGTGGGTAATACCCAAGTGACTGCCCCCAAGGTACATCATAGATTATCCACCAAAAAGGTGCTGGTCATGGACTTATTAGTCGGTAAGTCATTGGTCGATGAGTCGCTTGTTTGGGATGGTACAGTAGGCAAAGACAGTAAAAAAATCATGAATGATGTTTTGGATACATGGTTTTTATCCTTGATGATGACGGGTGAATTTCATGCTGACTTGCATGCAGGCAATCTGATGCTACTTGATGATGGACGAATTGCTTTTTTAGACTTTGGCTTAATGGGGCAAATTCAACCAAGTAGCCTGCAGGCATGTTTTAATTTGGTACAAAGCCTACAAATGAACGATTATCATGGTATGGCACAAGCGATGGTCAATATTGGTATGACGCACGCACCTAATAAGATGAACATTGATCATCTGGCAAATGACTTACGGCGGATGCTTGGTAAAATCATGCCTGAGTCCACGCCTGCACCAGCCAATAACGACAGCCTAAATGTCATGATGCTAGAAATGGTCGATATTGGTAAGCGTCATGGCATCCATTTCCCTAGAGATTTTGCATTATTAACCAAGCAGCTTTTATATTTTGACCGCTTTATGGTAACTTTGGCACCAGATATGGAGCTGTTTGAAGGCAATCGCTTGGACTTGGTTAAATTGAATTAATCTGTCTGCGTGCATGTGATTGGGCTAGATTTTAAATTTAATACATGGACTTAAAAATTTGGACATTGATCAAACTTTTTTAGTGATTTATGTCCAGTCTTTGTAAGTGCATCACTAAAATTTCTGCCAAATGTTGTGCCAAGTCTGATCTAAGAGCTGTCTTATCGTCATCATTGTCAGTTAAGCTTGAGTAATTGGGATGGCTGCGTGCTTTTTTGATTGGGCTTGGTAATTTATCGCTCTGCCAAGGCAGGTTTTTATCGCTGGCGGTAATATCTAAGAGACTGGCATGCCCACGATGTCTTAGGTGGTGGTGCAGATTTTGGGCACGAGCGGCAAGTAAAGTCATCGTCGGTGCATTAATCATGAGTGTTTGTACGCCCATGGCTTTATCTTTGAGTGTGGTGGAATTGGGCAGCAGTCCACCAATCACACCGCCGATGGCTGTGCCAAGCCCAAGGCTTGCACCCAAAGTCGCCACATCAATGCCTGCACCGATAATCATTCCCGTGACGCTACCGCCTGCTGTGCGTATGCCATACTGAGCCAATAGCTCGCCATCAAACACATCTTGGGTTTGGCTTTTGATATCTGGGCAATCAGAGACGATATTTTGATGATAAAACTGATACAAATTTAATAAGTTATCATGCAAGACAGATTCAGCTTGACGCACTGCATTTTGCATCTGTCTTAATGTCGGTGTCGTATCAGCACCGCTTGCAATTTTTTGGCGATAAGCGGCGACATTGATTAAAAAATCAGCGATCATCTCAGAGCCAATTTCCAGCAGCTCATGCCATGTATCACTGCGTTCTTGCTTGAGCTTTTCGATATTTTGATCGTGGTTGGACAGTAGGCTAAGATTTGACCATAACGCCATTTCATTTTCAAAGTCAAAAGCAACCGTATCAAAGGCATTGACCACATGTAACGCACGCCGTGACAGCATTTCTCGCCAAGCCTGCATATGATGATTGGGGTCATTGATGAAGTTAAAGACTGGCAAAATTGGCGTCCCCGAACCAGCCAAGATGGCAAGCTCATCTTTATATTTACCAAGTACGGGTTCTTTGGCATCAATGATATAAAGTGCAATATCTGCCTCAAGTAAGCTTTTGATGACCTTGGCTTCTTGGCTAAAATCACCCTCTAATCGTGCATCATTATGATGAATTGCTTGTAAAAACACAGATAAGCGTTCCATACCATCTGCACGGCCATCGGTATGATTCTGCAAAAAATCCATCACACCTGTGGCGTCCTCTAATCCTGGTGTGTCATGTAAAGTAATTAGTGGTACATTGTCTTTGCTTAGTATATCAACAGCGACGACATGCCGTGTAGTCGCTGAGGCGTTTTTTACTTCACCAAAATCGCTGTCTCGTAATAAGGTTCTTAGTAGCGATGTTTTGCCGACATTAGTGTGTCCAATGATAGAGATTGTCGTAAGGTTCTTGATTTTATTAACATTAATCATTGATATTTTCTTTATTTTAAAAATATGTACACAATTATGTACACATGATTATGGGATAGGGTGTGTTAGAATGGGGTATTTTGTTGCATTATAGCTTTGTGTTGGACGAAAAAAAAGCCCAAGACTGGGCTTTTATTTGGCAGTATGTTTCAGTTCCCATGTATGAACTTCTTGGCTTAGATAACGCTTGACGCCACCACCCAATCCGCCGCCCATCACAGGCCTTGGAAATGGTTCACCATGAGGGTAGCGTTTTTCCCATCGGTTTAAGGTCATTTTACAAATGCCAAAGATTTCGCAAATTTCATTAGATGTTAAATACTTTTTCATAATCTAGCTCCATTTAAGTTCTAATTTTCTCATACACTCTGGGCGGTGCACTTGCCAAGATTTCAATGCAGTATTTATTCATTCTTCAATCTCCGTAATGACTTCCCCGGTCTTGATATCGAATAGAAAATAGATAATCTGCGTTGCTTTAGGCGTTTTTTCAGCTTCTTAATTTTCATGCTCTGCCGCCAATGTGTTCAATCTTGCATCCAAGTGATTATCTAGCGACTCAAAGTCATCTGGGCTAAGATTGTGCTGTTGCTTAAATAACATCTCGCGCGCAGCATTGGCGTTATCCAAAGTCACATCAGCAATGGAGTGGCGCAAATCAAAATACAGTTTTTTGGCTTTGTAAGCAGACAGCAGATTTTGACGCTGACTTTCATCAATTGATCCTGATTCGCGGTACTTAGCAACTTGGTGGGCTAGCTCTGCCAGCTCATCGAGATCATGGGCTTTGCCAATTTGTTCGGCAATGGATGCGGTATCAATGTGCTCAATTTGAGCGACATGACTAACAGCTTGATTTACCATGTCGTTAATATCTTTGACCGTGGCTTGAATTGGCTTTGGTGCATTACCTTTTTCTGACAGCTCATCAGGGGTATAAACGCCCAAAATCACATCAGGGCAGTGCAGGCGCACCCAACGCTTAGCACCCAAATAAGCCAGCTGCTGTCTTGGGTCAGCTATCCATAGGGGCGAGTTTCGCACGCTGCCCACCTGTGCCATACTGATAGATAGCGTGGTCGGCTCTGTGTCGCCTTGTATGATGGCTGAGACTACCACGCCCACATCATCTGACTTATCATCTTTGGATTTGACTTTTGACCAGTCACCAAAATAATCAAATTTGAGTCGCCCAACAATTGGCGCTTTGGCATTGATTACGGCGATGACCAACTGAGCTTCATAGCCTAGTGTGCCATTGACCAGATGGGTCTTTTGAGCCACGGCATAAGGATCCATGCCCCAGCGGATTGATTGACCAATAATCGCAAAGCAATCTCCCACTTTGCCTTGTAGGTTCTTGGGAATGGTGCAAGAGCCTGACGCCATGATTTCGGCTAGGCGGTGGCATTTGTTGAATAGCCCATCATCTAGGACGATTTGGTTTTGGCTGGTGGTTAGTTCGTTCATAATGTGATTCCTTGTTTGTTTTCACGGTAAATGTGGATAAAGTGGCTCATGACGGCATCATTAGGATGCATGATCATCTGATCCAGTTCGCACAAAATCTTTGCAAGCTCGCCAAGAGCTTGGTTATTTGCACTAATCTCGCTTTTCAGGTCAGAGATGTGTAGCCGCATGGCATGGTTGGCATTTTTGAGCTCATCGATCATGCGATGGGAAATATCAAGCTGTCTTTTGAGATGATCAATGTACTGCTGTTGGGCGTGTTTTTTATTCATGATTTTCTCCTTGGACGGCTTGGAAATTATGCCAAAGGTGCGTCTCGATGGGATCATTAGGCAATATCGGCATACTGCCATAGGCGATCACCGTCTCTGCTGGCACTTCATAAATCTCAACGATGGTAGTGATTTTCTTGATTTTCTTCATGTTCATGGGTCTGTCCTAAAATTTTGGCGTACAAAGCCCCTACCTGCCAAGGATGGCAAGCGACAGATAGGGGGGTGGATTATTGGTGGTTTAGCAGTCGGCGGACTGGCTCAGCGATGAGCTTATCCACGGTGGGGAAAAAGCTGTCTGCACGAAGCTCGGCAAGCTTGTCCATCTCATCGAGTAGTACAGGGAGCATCTCATCACGCTCACCACGGATGACATGGCGGATGATGTCGGCTTCGATGGCTCGTCGTTTGGTGCCGTATTGGTTCAATACATGATAGATGCGTACCAACTCATCAGCAATCAGCAGTAGATGCTCGGTGGTGTAGGCTTGCCCACCTGTAGTGCCAGTTAGCTCACGCAGGCGTGCATGGATGGCGAATCTGGCACTGCCAGAGGCATGTAGGGGTGTGCCACACAGATGCACCAAGTGCTTGATGTTCGACACATCTTGGCTGGTGATGGTGTTGGTTGGCTTAGCTAAGCAAGGGATGGTTTCGCCTTTGGTCATCGTATCAAACGCACGAATGACCATCAAATGAAACTTAGGGCTAATCCACATCGCATAGGCATAGACCAGTTCACGGCAGACATAAGTACCTTGGGCTTTGCCTTTGCCGATGATGGTGTTGTAAGCGACTGTGCCGTCTTGTTCGATGGCGTGGATCAGATCTTGGGTTTCTTGATTGCGTAGAAAGCCATAAGGCTCGTGGCGTTTTTCATTGCCACTGGCTTTGTGCAAATCATTTAGGGAATATAAGCCGCCAATCTCACGGACGATAAAGTCGGCTTGGGTCGGGATAGAGATAATTAAGTTCATGGCGAACTCCTAGTTAATTTTTTCGAAATTTAACCCAAAAAAGGGCGCTAGGGGGTTCGAAAACCGTAACTAGTCGGCTGGGATTATTCGTCTGATAAATCAGCTTATTTCTCCGCCCCCCTAACATAATTTATGATGTGAGAATTTGTACATCTTAATTTTGAAAGGGATTTTGCTTTGATATTTATGTTCCGCAAATTTGCGGAGCTTAAATTTTGGCAATAAAAAACCGCTAAATCTTTCGGGTTGCGGTTATCCGCTAGTTACTAAGGTTTCGACACCTTGTGAGATATCATAGCCCAAGTTTTAGCGAATTGCAAGGGGTTGGGGTGTAAAAAATCCACCGCCTAAAGTGGGGGTGGACTTTATTGATTGGATGGTGGATTTTTTGGCTGTTGTCTTAGCACATAAACAATCAAAATCCCTATAATCGCAGAAATGGCAACAATTGCCACCGCAGTTTGCCCAAAGCGGACGGCAAACCCTGCAACTGTCAATAACCCCAAACCAAGTGCCAAACCAAACCATTGTCCACGAGCCATCAGCGAGACATTTTGTTTATCAAAATCCATCAGGGCGGTATTAACACGCACCATTTCTGAAATTTGGCTGGTTTGTAGCTTATGGCGTTGCTCTTGTTCGGTTTTTGCCATTTGCATGACTTGCTCAACATATTTTGGGTCAATTTTGTTAAGTTCGTGCAAAAACTCAGCAGGTGGATAAGGCGAGTATTCCTCCACCTGTTCAAATTGTGTCTGCAAACCTCGTTCATCTTGGGTGGCTTGTACTCGTGTACCTTTACGCTGTTTTTGGCTCATAGCGTACCATTCCAAGTGAGTTGCCTACTTTTTTGCTGGCGTTAGATACATCTGTACCAACCGCTTGCCAATCTTGGGCGGTATCGCTTGGCTTGATATCGGTAGGATAAATGTAGCGTGGTTCTGCACTTGGCAATAACACAAATGCCGATAACATACCTTCTAAAAATGGGGAGAGTTTACTCATGATGCACCTTGCTTAATTATGCGGAAAACAAATGGGGGTATCATAACGCACTCGGAATGAGCCAAAACCTGCTTTGCCTAGCTTTGGTGGTACAAATTCCACTTCCTTGATAATATCCTGACGCTGCTCAATGTCCAACAAGTACGCTTGAGCAGTCAAAAGACGCTCTTTTTTTTGGTATCAATACCTTGGTTTTTGATTTTTTAAGCATAACGGTCGTCCAAAATAATTAATTGACCGCATACAGCGGTTAATTAATTATAACCCAAATTATAAAATTGTCAATCAAGCCCACTTCGGCAAATCAATCGCCACAATCTCACTGCTATAAGCAGGGTAGCTGTCTGCATCACGGCAAGCTTTGAGTCGTGCCAATGCGGTGTCTAGGTCGGCTTTGCCACGCTCTAGCATCTCATCAGATGGCGTATAGCTCGCCACCGCATAAGGGGCGTCACGCTCAGCCACTAGCCAAATATAGGCAGGGCGAGTGCCAAAGTGTACCTCATAGCCATCTAGATACATCGCTGCTGACAGATGATAGCCAAAGTTGGTGATTGTCCGCTTAAACGCTGATGGACTGGCGTTATCCGTGGTCTTAAGATCCACAATCAAGCCATTGGGGAATGAGTCGCAGGGCGTAATCAAAAAGTCAGGACGCACACGGCAATCAATGCCAGTATCTTGATCGGTGTAAAATATCGACGCTTCTATCAGTGTGCGATTCACCTTTAACAGCTTGGCAACTGACGACTGCTTTAGGCTGTCTGTCATGGCGGTCGCTGTATCCATCTGATCTGCTGTGATGATGCTTTTATGGGCGTTATGCTCAAGCCAAGCTTCGTAGTCTGCCTTGCCTTGCTTGGTTCTGCGGTCAAACTTGGGCATGACCGTGTACTCATAATCGACCAGATGCGGCTCAAGCAGTAGGGTATGTACCAATGAGCCCAGTTTCATTGCATCGCTCGGCTCTTTTGATGTCTCAAGGCTTGCCTTAAAATGTGCTGGTGTGCGTAGCATGTGCTTAAGCTGGCTTGATGATACGGCAGGGTGAGCATGATAGTCGGCATTGGATAGGTTGTGGATAAGATTGCTCATGCGATTGCTCCCTTGTCCTGTTCAAACTCTTTGAAAAGGTGCGGACAAAAGTCTTGAAAAAACACAAAATCTTGCAGATTAAGTAGCTTAGTGCAGTACTCACGAATCTCTTTGCGATTACAACATACTTCGCGTGGCGGATTGCCACACTCCAAATACATAAAAATTGCATGAATTATTTTTGTTGCATCTCGTCCGATACTGTATACCACGGTAAAATTAACGATACCACGGTTAATATAGCGTTTACGAAGTTTGCTCATGGGTTTGGGTTCTCCCGTTGTAGGTGAATAGATTCTTCATAATACTGTCGTCCAAGCTCTTCTTGGATCTTGCATTCGTGGTCAAAGGCATACAGACAGCCTTTTAACATAAACATCATGATGACGATAAAAATCACCGTTTGGATGGTTGATCGCATAGTGTATCTCCTAAGTTAATCTGACACTGACAACCAAAGCGATTGTCAGTAGCTGAATAACTCCTTAATCTGACACTTTTTGCACCAAGCGGTCAGATGCTGGCTTGGGGTCTATGTTGTTAAATAATTGGCTCAGTTTCATTAGCTGATGGGTTTATTATAAGCATACTTATATTAATTTGCAAATAAAAAATAAGCAAAATAATAAATTTGCTTATAAAATATTGATTAATATGCTTATTTTATTTTATAAAAATCCGCCACTAGGGCGGTCACATGTTATAATAATTTGCGTAAAGACAAAAAACCGCCGTTAGGGTGGTAAATTCAGGGTAATAAAAAAACCACCTGTGGGGTGGTAAAAATAACTCGAGTTTTTTAGTCAAATGGATTATAATATCCATTAATAGGTTATTTTGAGTAATGAAATGACAAAAATAGAAGCAGTTGATCTATTCTGCGGTGTTGGCGGTCTAACCGCTGGACTGATTAGAGCTGGTATCAAAGTTAAGGCAGGTTATGATATTGATGCCGCCTGTCGCTATGGCTACGAGTATAATAATGATGCCACATTCGTCCAAAAAAGCGTAGCGGATGTCACTGCTGATGAAATTGAAAGCTGGTACAGTGACGGTGTTGTGCGCCTATTGGCAGGATGTGCCCCATGCCAACCATTCTCTACATACAACAATGGCAAAGATACAAGTATGGATAAGAAATATCCATTGCTCTATCATTTTGCCCGACTGATAGATGAGGTGTACCCTGAGCTTGTGACAATGGAAAATGTCCCTGATGTCACCAAGCATCAAGTGTATCATGACTTTGTGGCTAAACTTGAAAGTCTAGGTTACCAAGTATCTGCTCAAAAGGTAGAGTGTGTTAAATACGGTATTCCCCAAGATCGCAAGCGTCATGTACTCCTTGCAAGCCGCATTGGTAAGATAGGGCTGATACCCATAACACATGAATCACCAGTGACGGTACAAGAAGCGATTGGACACTTAACGCCCATTGTAGCAGGGCAAAGATGCTCTGAAGATTCGTTGCATCTAAGCTCTGGCTTGAGTGAGCTAAACATGATGCGGATTAAGGCATCTAAGCAGGGCGGTAGTTGGCGTGATTGGCCTGAAGAATTGGTTGCCGAGTGTCACAAAAAAAGCTCTGGCAAAACTTATGGTAGCGTTTATGGGCGCATGTCATGGGATAAACCTGCACCAACAATGACCACATTATGCACAGGCTATGGTAATGGTCGCTTTGGACATCCTGAACAGGATAGAGCCATCTCACTGAGAGAAGCTGCCATATTCCAAACCTTTCCTGAAGATTATCAGTTTGCAGAACGCATCAATATGACAGCCATCTCTAGAATGATTGGCAATGCTGTGCCTGTTAGATTGGGTGAAGTGGTTGGAATGAGCTTTTTGACAGCTGTTGTATATTAAGTATTTGGATTTTTTAGATATTTTTTCTCATTCATATATATATCAAGTCCATTAAAAACACCCAGTAGCACCGCTCGTACATTGTTTAGATTACTACGCAGAGACTCAACAGCCATTTGACCACCGCAAGTTTCAAAGGATACAGAACCGTGCGCTAAATTATTTCTTTCTGTCTTAATTTTTAAAATGGCATTCTTATCCCAACAAGCTGATTTTTTATCCTCTTGGGGAATGGGGCAGAGTTCGAAATCATATTTTTGGCAATACTCTGAAATAATTTTGCAGTCAATATTGCCACTGAATAACTTTTTCTTATTATACCCTAAATCAAATAGCCGCTCCCTGTGATCTAAGTGATTGTTTGATAGCTCTGTGATCTTTTCTTGGGTTAATCCTTTTTGAAGATTTTTTAAAATAATTTTATGCAATTTTTTGGATAGATTCATGATATCGCACTGCTCGGATTTGATTGTTTCATAAATGGAGTCAATAGCATTACTCATGGTGGACTCAAGCAGATTGTATAACATCAAATAAGAGCTAGCCCGCAATGTTTTTGTAAGCTCCCTATTGATTTCATAAGATGCTTCAGAAAAATCAGATTTGCTTGAGGTCAGGCACGGATCATCTATCGTTGATATCTTTTCAACAAAATCTATATATGACTCCACTTCATGTAGTCGTATTTCAAATTCTTCGTAAGCTACTTTCAGATATCTATTTTGAATTTTAATCATCTTGCCTATCCAAATTGATTTCTCTGCCTAAAAGTTTATTTTTAACAAACTCAATTCTTTTAATAATTTTAGGTTTTGAATTGCTTGCATCTGAACGCATCATAGTTAGAAATTCTTTGTCTATATATGCCCAATTAGTGTCACTAGGGATAAGATTTTGGTTTTCTTCTAATGCCAAGCTTGAACCAACAGAGATTGCTTCAAAACGAATTCTGGAAATAGATTTAGCATTTTTGGATTTTCTAAAATCATGCGCAAAGTGAGCTTGAACAAATTTTAGCATCTCAAAAAACTGCTTTTCCATTTCCGGTTTCTTAACAGTCTGAAAATTAGTATCTTCGTTCATGCTTTCAATATAGTCATTCAAAAATCCAGAAACGCTATTATCGGTGCTACCATCGTTTCTTGTTCCAAAATTTGTATATCTCTCACGGTAAGCAAAAAATCTTAAAATATATTCTTCGCGCTCTCTGCGATTCTCCTTATTTTTTGCTACACAAATCAGTTTTTGCACTTCTTTGTTTTCAGCTAAAGTTTTTAAGAAATTAACAAATGGGCTATCTCCAGACCCTATACGCACTTCCATATCGGTTAGCTTGCTTCCACCTGTGTTCAGTCTTCCAAACATCATGCGTCTACCATCTTCATCAATATTTTTTAACTCAATGAGTCGGATAGTGGTGCGGTTAAAACGACGCTGTTGAGCCAATGGTAAGTCGTTAAAAATACTACCTTCTAATGAATGCAATCTTTGCATGCCTTGTAGTCTAAGATGATTGTTAACATAAGCATAGATGGTTTGCATTCGCTGAGTGCCATCAACAATCTCAACTCTACCATCAACATAATCTTGCTCATCGTCGACAATATCTGCCACAAATATGTAGGGGATAGGTAAGCCAATCAATAGCGATTCAATAAATAAAGATTGTCGCTGTAAATCCCAAACAAACTCTCTTTGATAGTCGGGAATAAATATCTCTGGCTCTGTTTGTTTAGAGGGATTAAATTTTTGTACCAAAACTTCTATTGGGTACTCTCTAATATCAAAATCAAACTGCTTTTGATTTTCAGAGATTTCCCTTTTGATCGCTTCTTCATCGAAAGTCGATATTACATATTGCTGCATATTTTTCCTAATTTAAAACTAAATTACAATCGTATAAACTGTGAATTTGTCATTCACGCCACAAAAGTCCTATCGGTCAATCACCACCGCTCAAGACGGCTGACACTCCAAACCCATCCAAGCACTTCAAACTCACCATCGCTGATCTGCTGCTTGGTGGCGACCTGCTCAGGAAATTCAGCGGCATTATCGCTGACGATACGCACGCCACCATCAGGCAGTCGGTACAGACGCTTACATAAGCACAGCTCCCCAAAGCGAATCGCAAAAATCCGCCCATCTTTGACTTCTTTTCGTCCTTTATCGATATAAATCGTATCGCCATCTTGTACATAGGGCATCATGCTGTCATCACGGGCAGTGACCGCAAAGGCATTTTCAGGCATTACCCCAAGATTGCTCAGTGTACGCTTACCCATGCGTAATTTTCGGGTTTCATGTGTCACATCATCATTAACCGCACCATACCCACAAGCAAAGGCAATATCTTTATAAAAAGGGATCTCAGCTTCATCGTCATCCAATGGGGTGCTATCGTCCCATTCGGTGATAGGGGCGAGTTTATAATTATTTTTTGTCATCTCACCTTCGCCAGAAATTAACCAATGTACATCAACACCAAAAAGATGTGCCAGCTCAATAGCACGAGTGGTGCTTTTGCTTTTACCACTTTCAAGCTGAGAGTATGCAGATTGGGACAAGCCCTTAATTTGTTCGGTTACTTGCTTTTGGGTAAGCCCCTTGGCTTTTCTTGCATATTTCAGACGATCTTTGAGTTCCATAGCTTTTTCCTATTTTTAGGATATCTCTAGGGCAATTATATTAGATAACTAATATTTTTACAAATTAGAATGCTTATTTTTTAATTGATTTTTTGTATCATTTAACTTATAATTTCTTATATTTTTATAAGAGAGTGGTGTAATGTCTAAAACAAAAAATAAAGCTGTGCAGCGTCTCATTGAGTTTTTTGGATCACAGATGAAGCTAGCAGATGCTTTGGATGTGGAACAATCGTCTGTGAGTGGTTGGTTAAATAATCGCTTTTATATTAGTCGAGATAATGCAGACTTGGCAGAAAGTCTAACAAACGGCGTGGTGCGTTCAGAAGAGTTACGACCACGAAAGAAAGCAAAAACCCCTAGAAGCAACTAGGGGCGGTGTCCATTTTCGGATTAACTTAAGGAAAGTTAAATGAACGATTATATGATACCACAAAATTTTAAGGCATTTCAAGAGATTTTATTGTCTGATGATGTGATTACCTTCCAAACTTTTAGTGATAATGCAGATAATAAAGATATATCACTCACTTGTCAGCTTCACGGCAGATTTGATGATGTACAAGATAATTTGCACAAACTAAATAACCGTGGGGCAGGAATCTATTTTACTGTAAATAAGACAGACGGCAAAGGTCGAAAGCGTGAGAATATCACTGCTGTGCGTTCCTTGTTTGTTGATTTTGATACACCTGATAGTGGGCGTGTGGCAAGATTGATCGCATTAGACTTACCGCCGACGCTGATTGTTGAATCATCAAAAGATAAGCATCACGCCTATTGGGCAGCTGACGGCATTGCTTTAGATGATTTTACTGCTTGCCAAAAGCAGCTTATCTCATTTTTTACCGCTCAAGAAGATGCACCTGATAAGGCCATACATGACTTGGCTAGGGTGATGCGACTACCTGGCTTTATTCACCAAAAAACAAAAAATGGCGTTACAACCGATGCTTTTACCAGCCGTGTTGTTTATGTGGGGGAGCGATATGATAAAGCCGATTTAATGGCATGGCTTGCCACAATGGATACTGTCGTTGAGCAAAACACCCCGCTATTTCAGGCCAGTCAAAAGACTGGCTATACGCACACAGGTAGTGCTTCTGATTATGTGCGTCAGCAAGCAAATGGACGCTGGCAATATGTGCTGGCACGCCTAGGCTATGATGTGGGTGATGGTCGCCATAAGCCATGTCCACATTGTGGCGGTCGTGATCGCTTTAGATTTGATAATCATAATATCAAAGCAGGCGACGGCGGTTGGATATGCAGTCAAGGCACTGGCGAAACGATTGGAGGCGATGGTCTTAACTTTTTGATGGATCATGTGGGTATGCAGCCAAAAGAGGCTTTAAACGCTGTCGCTGATGCACTTGGTGTTGATTTACCTAATGAGCGTGATAGTGTCAATATTGATGAGTTCATCTCAAATTCACAAAAAACGGATGAGACTGAAGCTGATAGCGAGCCTGTCATACCAGTTCTTGAAAACTATAAGACACGCCAAACGCCGTCTGAATTGTTTCATTTGCCCATTAATCCTGATATTGATCGTGAACTGACTGAATTTATCCAAAGTCATAATGAGCAAGCGCCAGCCGAGATGATCCTGATTGCCAAGCTTGCTATTTTAAATACTTTGGCAGGTCGTCGGTATCTATCAGAATCCAATAACCCAACGACCATGAATTACATGATTTTGGCTGGTACAGGTGCAGGCAAAAACATCATTAGAAATTCAATCGAAGCACTATTACGCTCGTGCAATTTTGATCATTTGTTATCAGGTAGCGGGAGTACATCAAGTAGTGCGGTGATTTCAAGTTTGATGGCCGCACCAAATCAGATACAAATCATTGATGAATTTGGGCAGGCACTAAAAGCGGCGAGAGCACCAAATAACAATTTTGCTAAAGAATCTTACGCTGCTTTGATGGAAGTTTACGGTAATTACAATTCATCAATTCGTGCAAAAAACTATTCTAATCTTGCCGATAAGAAAAAGCGCGAGCAGACCGAACCGCCAGTGGAGGTATTGTGTCCGCACATTACTTTGGTCACCATGGCGACGCCAATGCAGGTGATCAATGCGATCAATACTGAAGATTTAGAAAATGGTTTTTTAAACCGCTTTACCGTGGTCTATGTCAATGACAAGGAGATGAGTGATGATGATTTAGATAATTTTTGTATTACACGCCAAAAAATGCCTAAGATACCATCGATACAATTAATCAATTTTTGCCAAGCACTTAGAAATGGCGATACAGGCAATTTAAGTGGTTATACGATAGATGTATATAACGAGCGCCCAGAATTTAAAATTATCAACTGGCAAGCTGAAGCGGAAGATTATGTGAATGAATATTATCGCACAATCAAGCGTCAGCAAAAAGAAAGCCAAGACGAAATTTACAATGCTTTGGCACAAAGACGGGTTGAGCAGATGATGAGATTAGCAACCACGCTGGCTGCCGCTGATAGCGTTTCTAAAGACACGCCGCCCGTTACTGAGCCTAAGCATGTGATATATGCCATCGGTTTTATTGAATATTTTGGTTTAATGGCACATGAGTTTTTTCGTGAGAATTTATCAGATAATCAATTTACCCAGTTGCGGCAAATCATTCTTGACAGCCTTCTTGGTATTAAAAACAAAGCCGATGCTGAGCGTGGCTTAACCATGCGTGAACTGGGTCGTATGAATGCGTTATTTGCAAAGACACCTTTACATTTTCGAGCACCTGTGATTCAAACCATGTTGGCTGATGGTGATTTGCTCTATGTTGAGATAAAAGCCAAATTTGGTCGTGGTGGTAGTAGGGCGAGAAATGCTTTTATTTTACCGCAACATTTTAATGAAAGTGCGATGAAACCAATCGCATTTAAATATTAACAGCTGTCAATAATGTCAAATCAAAATTGACGGCTCAAACATAGCTATATCAAGGCTTATAGTATTAAATGTCAATAAAATAAGGGGGGTATACATTTAATATTAATAATATAAAAAATATATAGGTGTATACCCCCTATATATTATTGACGAATATAAGGTAAAGCATTGGTATTAAAAGGTTTGAGCCGTCGAAAAGAGCATTGACATTATTGACACGAAAGGAGGGAAGAATGTCGAAATACAAGAATAAAAAAACTGTCTTTGATAATATCACTTTTGACAGTAAAAAAGAAGCTGAACGCTACAAGGTTCTCAAATCAATGCAGGCTGATGGGCTAATCAATGATTTGGAATGTCAGCCAAAATTTATACTGATACCTAGCCAATACTTTGAAACTATTGGCAGGCGTGAAAGAGGCGTCGATTATGTCGCAGATTTTCGCTACAAAGACAATCTTGGGCAAATCATCGTCGAAGATGTCAAAAGTGCCATCACAGCCAAAGATAAAGTTTATCGAATTAAGCGTAAGATGGTGAAGTATTTTCATGATGTGGAGATTGTTGAGGTATGAATGAATTAAAACAAACTGAAAATGACCCAGTCAATCACCCAAGTCACTACACATCAGACCCATCAGGCATTGAGTGTATACAGATTAGCGAAAATTGGTCTTTTTGCTTAGGAAATGCCTTAAAGTATCTTTGGCGTAACGGTAAAAAAGATGCTGATACTGATATTCAAGACTTGGAGAAAGCAATTTGGTATATACAGCGAGAAATAGAGCGAAAAAAGAGAGTTAAAGGGGGAGCTTGATGAGCAATGAAAAACTAGAAGCGTACAAAAAAGAGTTTGTTGAATGGGGGCGATGGGTTAGGTGCGACCCTAATAGGCTAAGTTACCCAAGCTCTTGGTTTGAGATGATAATGCGTGATAATATTCCCTGCCCATCTGTTAGCCCAAATATTACCGATGATAGGGCAATGGCGATTGATAAGGCGGTTAGCAGATTATCACGGTATAGCGTGTTGCAGTATCAGATTTTTGTTTTGTACTTTGCTAAGAATATCCCTGAATACAAAATTGCCAAGATGGCAGATATGCGAGTATTTAGCAATGGCAGGATTAAAAACGCAAGAAACATTATTAAAGAAAATCTAAGTGGTGCAATGGGCTATGTGATTGCTTTTCTTGAAAATAATGCTTGAATTGTTAGCAAAGATTTGTTAATATTTACCCATAATGGAAAAGTGTGCATATAGCACGATTTTGATATACCCCTTGCAGAGGCAAGGGGTTTTTTATTGCCCAAAAGGAGGGCTTATGGCAAACAAAAAGCCCAAAATGGGCAGACCAAGTATTTTTACTGATGAATTAGCCAATGAGATTTGTGAGCGCGTATCACTGGGTCGCAGCTTAAGAAGCGTGTGCCTTGATAAAGATATGCCAGCCATGTCAACAATTATGGACTGGCTTAATCACAATGAAGACTTTTCGGAGCAGTATCGTAGAGCGTGCGAGGACAGAGAAACCACGCACTTTGAAGAGATGCTCACCATTGCTGATGAAGTGCTACCAGAGACCGCAGAAGTGGCACGGGCAAAGTTACGCATTGATACAAGAAAATGGGTGCTTGCTCGCATGAATCCAAAAAAATACAGCGATAAACAACAAGACGACAACACTGACAACGCCATTTCACTCATGGCAAAATTTATGAAAGAGTTGGGGGAGGACAAGGGGGCGTAATGTTTCATAAACTGGCAGACCCCTTATATCGGTTAAATAACCTTTATTATATTACCGACAAGACAGGTAAAAAGGTCAAATTTAAGATGACCGCTGAGCAATATGATTACTTTGAACATGAACACAGCAGGAACATCATTTTAAAAGCACGCCAATTGGGATTTACCACGCAGGTGTGCATCATGCAGTTGGATTGTGCGTTATTTGAATCAAAAAAATGTGCCTTGATTGCCCACACCTTGCACGATGCTAAGCGACTATTTCGTGAAAAGGTCAAATTTGCTTATGATAACCTGCCTGAACTTGTCAGGCTTGCCAATCCCATTAAGATTGAAACCAAAGAAGAGATGGTATTTGAAAACGGTGGCAGTGTTACGGTAAGTACATCATTTCGTGGTGGTACATTACAAAGATTACATGTCTCAGAATTTGGTAAGATTTGTGCCAAATACCCTGATAAAGCACGTGAGATTGTTACAGGGGCATTTGAAGCGGTTTCATTGGACGGTATTGTAACTCTTGAAAGCACCGCCGAGGGCAGGCAAGGCTATTTTTATGAGTTTAGCCAAATCGCTGAAAAACTGCATTTATCTAAGAAAACATTAACCGCCCAAGATTGGCGGTTTTTCTTTTTTGCATGGTGGCAGAACAAAGAGTACGCCATGACCACTGAGCCTATCAGCGAGCGATTACAAGCCTATTTTGATAGCTTAAAAGCAAAGCATGGCATACAACTTAGCGATGAACAAAAGGCGTGGTATCAAGCAAAAGAACGCACGCTGGGCGATGACATGAAGCGAGAATATCCGTCATTGCCAATAGAAGCCTTTGAGCAGAGTATTGAAGGTGCGTATTATGCCAAGCAATTTGCCTACTTATATGCTAACAGTCGCATTGACAAACTTCCTGATAATGAGCATTTGCCCATTGATACTTATTGGGATTTGGGCGTATCAGACAGCACGACGATTTGGTTCATCAGACAAGTAGGTGATGAATTTCACATTGTTGATTATTACGAAAATTCAGGCGAGGGATTAAATCACTATATCAAAGTGCTAAAAGATAAGGGCTACAAATACGCTAAGCATGTTGCACCGCATGATATTGATAATAGACAGCTTGGGGCTGAACGCGCTAAGACTTTACGAGAACTTGCACGAGATGGCTATGAGATTGATGGGCAGATATACCGATTAAATTTTGATGTTGTCCCAAGAACAAGCAATGTCAATGAAGACATTGAAAAAGTACGCCAAATCTTGCCCAAATGTGCCTTTGATGCCATCAAATGCGAGCAAGGCATTAAAGCACTAGAAAGCTACCGCAAAGAGTGGAACGATAAAATGGGCGTATGGCGTGATAAACCATTGCACGACTGGGCAAGCCATGGAGCTGATGCGTTTCGTTATTTTGCAACTTATCAGACAAAACAGCAGTATGCAACACAATTAAAAGTGAGTATGTATTAATGAACCCTGATTATATGCTGCCTGAGCTTTTAGAGCAGATACCCAAATGGACAATGATTGAAGATTGTTATCACGGTCAAGATGCCATCGCAAAAAAAGGTGAGATTTACCTACCAAATCCTAGCCCTATCAATGAAGATGAAGCGGTTAAAGTGCAGCGATACATGGATTATCAAAAACGAGCCGTTTTTTATAATGTTACCAAACGAACCGCCAACGCCATGGCAGGGATGGTATTTGCCAAATACCCAACCCTTGACATTGACCCAGCACTTGAATTTTTAAAGACTGCTGTTGATGGGGGTGCATTGTCATTTGTTGGGCAAGCAAGGCAGGCATTTTTGATGATGCTGTTAAAGGGGCGTGGTGGTCTTTTGGTAGATTATCCGCTTGTCAAACATGGTCAGTATCTGCCAACCAAAAAGGATGTCAGTGATGATAATTTACGCCCCAAGATACGCCTATTTGACCCCCAGAGTATCATTAATTGGCGTGTGCAGATGGTCAATAACACACGCAAATTGACCTTGCTTGTTTTAAAAGAGAACTACATTAAACAAGATGACGGCTTTAAAGTACAAACAGGCGAACAGCTTTTGGTATATCGCTTGATTGATGGGCAAATTTGGCACAGCATCTACCAAAAACAAGGCACATGGCAGCAAATCCAAAGCGATATCATCCGTGGTGTTCATGAAATTCCCTTTGTCTTTTTTGGGGCAAATGACAATGATGAGAGCATTGATGACGCTCCTTTGTATGATTTGGCGGTGCTAAACCTTGCCCATTATCGCAACAGTGCTGATTATGAAGAGGGGAACTTTATCGCAGGACAGCCCAGTTTATTCATTACAGGGCTTACCAAAGAATGGGTAACCGACATTGTCAATCAAGGCAATCCCATCCGCCTAGGAGCGAGAACGGCGAACATTTTAGGCAGTGGGGCAAATGCGTTTTTATTGCAATCTAATGCAAACAGTGGGCTTTATGAAGCCATGCAAGATAAAAAAGAGCAGATGGTGGCACTGGGGGCAAGACTGATTGAACCAAAAGGTGGTATAAAAACAGCAACCCAAGCCCAAAGCGATAAAGCAGATGAGACATCAATTACCGCCCATTTAGCCAATAACTTATCTGATGCTTATAGCCGTGCTTTTAATTATTGTGGTCAGTTTTTGGGCATTAAACACACCTGTACCGTGGTCTTTAATACTAAGTTTGATACCAATAAGATGACCGCTGATGAAAGACGCCAGCTCATCGCAGAATGGCAAGCAGGAGCAATCACATTCTCTGAGATGCGTGCAAGACTCATTGATGATGAGATTGCCTTTATTGAAGATGATGAGCTTGCCAAAGCAGAGATTGAGAGCGATTTGGGCGAGATTACAGGCCACATTGATGATGAGCCATGAAATGGTGCTAAATGAAAACCTTAATTAATTTAGAGCGATTAAAAACCAAATTGGCAAATGATTTTAATGTCACAATCAAAGACATTTTGGCATTTTTGCAAAGGGTGGTTTTTAATAAAGAGATTGGCGATTTATCGCAAAAAGAAGTAAATATTGTGATAAAGAAAACCGACAGCCAATTAAAAACCCTGTTTGGGGCGTTTATCACAAACCTAAAAACCGATTGGCGTGGGCTATTTAATCATCGCTATGAGGTGGACAGTCCAAAGAACATCAAGGCATTACAAAAGTATGCCGATGAAGTGTTTGCTAAGCCGTTGCGACTAGATGGCAAAATGGGCATAACACTAGATGAACTGCTTGATGCGTTCACCGACACAGAACGCAAGAAAATCACTAACGCCATACGCCTAGCCCACCATGAAGGCTTGCCTAATGCCAAACTTGTTCAAATGATAAGGGGGTCTAGGGCTAGAAACTACCAAGATGGCATTTTGGCAATCACAACACGCCACGCCAAAACCATTGCTCATACAGGTACAGCCATTGTTGCAAATCAAGCCAAACAGCAATTTATTCATGATAACAAAGACATCATTAAAGGCATTAAAGTCATTGCAACCTTGGATTTACGCACCAGTAGCATTTGTAGGGGTTTAGATGGGGTGTTTATGCCTTTGGACAAAGCACGATATCCGCCCTATCATTTTAATTGCCGTTCAAGTTTTGAGATTGTCTATGATGGCTATCAAACGCCCAAACAGCGAGCGAGCATGGATGGGGTGGTTAAAAACCAAAGCTATTATGAATGGCTAAAAAATCAGCCTGCCCAATATCAAGATGAAGTGTTGGGCAAAACCCGAGCGAAGTTATTTCGTGATGGTGGCATGACAGTAGAGCGTTTTAGGGCATTGCAACTGGATAAGCATTTCACCCCCTTAACGCTTGAACAAATGAGAGCATTAGAACCCAAAGCCTTTGATAAGGCATTTGCTGCTGTGGTAAAATTAGACAATACCAAAGACAGAGTACTTGCTGTGAAAAGAACCGATTGGGGGGATTTGCCCAATGTGATGATTGCCCACGCCAAAGACACTATCACAACACACAAACATTATCAAAAAGCCAAATCTGGGGAATTAAGCTCAGCATTATTTTTGGTTGATGAATATTTAACAGATGATTTTGTACTAAAATTACACCATACAATTAAAGGTTATGATAATGTACGTATTGTGCCTGTTCATGCCGAAGAACAGCTAGGGCGAAACAAAATCCCCATGGCTTATGCCTTAGCTTTATCAGAAATGCTTGGTGTGGATATGGATTTGGGTATTGTACAAGCTAAGCGTGCTTATCGCACATCATCTGATGGCGTGGGTAGACTCTTAAAACGTGTCAGTTTTGATGGTGTTGTATTAAGTGGCCATCATTATATGATTGTTGATGATGTGATTACCCAAGGTGGCACATTGGCGGATTTGCGTGGCTTTATTGAGAGCAAGGGTGGCAAAGTAATTTTAGCCAGCACCTTGAATGGTAAACCCAATTCTGCTAAACTGCCTATTACCAAAGCCACGCTTGGGCAGCTTCGCAAACAAGCAGGCAAAGAAATTGAACAATGGTGGCAGGAGCAATTTGGCTATGATTTCTCACAATTTACCGAATCAGAAGCAAGATACCTTGCAAAACAAATTCATAGATATGGCATTGACGCCATCAGAGATATACTCTTTGCGTCAAGACCTTAAAGATGCTTATAAGCAAGGCAAAGGCTTTTTTAAGGAGCGTGCTAGGCGGCTGCAGAGCACTTATACAAGCCAAGATAAAATCCTTGCACCAAAGCAAAGTTGATGTTTATCATCAGATGATGAAAATGCCTTTGTAGTTTATTTATTCACACACAGCACCCAGTAGGGTGCTTTTTTATCATCCGCTGTTTGTAACAGCAAAATCAAGGTAGTAACCGATGAACCTAGAAGAACTTTTAAAGTCGTTAGGACTTGACGATGAAGCGATTGGCAAGGTGGTAGAAGCAACCAAACCCGACCAAGCCCAAGCCGAAGAAATCGAACGTTTGCGAAAACACAACGAAACGCTACTTGGCGAGAAAAAAGCCGAAAGCGAAAAACGCCGTGCCGAACAAGCCGAAAAAGAGCGACTTGCCGAAGAGACAGCACGCAAAAAGGGGGATTTTGAGACGCTAGAAAAGCAGTATCAAGCCAAAATCCAAGAGTTAAACGAGCAAATCGCTAAGCGTGATAAAGAGCGTGATGAGAATTTGGTCAAATCACACGCCCAAAAGCTATCAAGTCAGTTAAGCGATAACCCTGCTAACCAAGAGATTTTACAAATACTCATTGAAAAGCGTTTGTTCGCCAAAGATGGTCAGCTAAGCGTGTTAGATGACAGTGGTGCTGTATCTATCATGACCCTTGACGATTTGGCAAAACAAATGCAAAACTGTGGTAAATACGACAGCTTAATCATTGGCACAAAATCCTGTGGTACAGGTTCAAACGGTCAATCAGCTAAGCGAGCAGGTGATTACAGTGAACAAGAGCGATTAGCACTTGCCCACTCAAACCCTGCTTTATTTAATCAATTATTTTTGGAGTAATCATGGCAAAATTAAGAGAGATTTTTAATAAAAATGTCACCTTGTCTTATCAGGTTAAAGACAACTTACAGCGGTCAAAGTTTTGGCAATCAGGGGCATTTGTCTCAGATGCACGCTTACGCCCCCTGCTAAACAGCGGTTCATTAACCTTTGATGTGCCTTTTATCCACCCCATTGATGGCAACTTAGAAGCGAACTATTCCAACACCATCATGACAGATATTGCGATGCCACGCTCAATCGAAGGCAGTAAATCAAAAGGGCGTTTGGCACTGTTAAATGAGGGCTTTATTGAAAGCCGTCTTGAAAGCTATTTGCTCGGTCAATCACCGCTAAAACTCATGGCACAGATGATTGATGATTATTGGCTGACACAAGCTGAAAACCGTGCCATTGCTACCTTGTTTGGTCTTTTAAATTATGACCAATCTAATGGTAAGAAGTTATCTACTGACATATCAAAGGCAACTGCTGATGATTCATCAGGCTTTGATGTTCATGCGTTTATTGATGCTGAGGGCACGATGGATGAAATGTATCAGGGCAAAGGTTTGATGGTTGTGCATCCTTTGATTGCAACTAAGATGAGAAAACAGCGACTACTTGAGAGAGTAACCACCGCTGATGATTTAAAGCCGATTGAAACTTATAACGGTCGTACTGTTATTCAGTCTAAGCGTGCAACAGTGATCGGTACAGGCAAAAATGCAAAATATGTGTCTTATTTGTTAGGGGCTGGGGCATTTGCTGCTGATATGGTTGCAGGGCATGATGATTTGGAGCTTGAACGCACAGCGAACACAGGCAACGGCTCAGGTCATACCACGCTTTGGACACGCCGTAACATGCTTATCCACCCCCAAGGGTTTAGCTTCATCGGTGAGCCTAGTACGCTAACAGGTGGCACAAAAAATGAAGCGCTGTCACCGAGTTGGACAGACTTAACCACAGCGGCAAACTGGCGATTGGACGCTGATGCTGATGCTACCCCCATTCGCTTTTTAATCACCAACCTATAAGGAGAAATTCATGTCATTACCAAAAGATAAGGTTAAGCCTGCTTTTAATTTTACCTATCCATCAGAGCGAGCGTATTTTGATGAAAGCAAAAGCACACTGGCTAACGCACAGGTAACAGACCCTGCCAAAAGTGGGGCAGACTACGGCATCAAAGACCCACAGGCCACCGAAGCACTGACAGGTACAAAGAGCGAGACCGCTAAGGTTGAATAACAGCCAAACAGCACGAACAAAAGCCCCATCTGTTTTAGGTGGGGTTTTTAGGATGAAACAATGATAACACTTGATGATTTAACAGACATTGATAAGGCTGATGAACAAACCGTGGTTATTGTCAATGCGTGGCTAAATAAGCATAAAATCAGGGCATTTGATAAGACCCCTGACCCCATCAGGCAAGCAGGTAGATACATTGCCAAAGCATGGCTTGACGGTGATTTATTTGTCGCACGAACAGAAGGCGTAGTGACGAGCAAATCATCTAAAGCAGGTGATGTGTCTGTTTCAAAGACTTATGCAGATGGTGAGCAAGGGCAGGCGATGAGCCAAAATGAGCAAATCGCTTTAGCACTCATTGAGCCGTATTTACAACAGCCTTTGGGAATGTTTGGCTTGCCTTTGGTTAGGGTGTGAAATGGGGTTAAATGCTGAAATTAGTACTGAAATTGCCCAAGCCTTTGATACTGATTTGGCGGATGCTGTCAAAGACTTCACAGGCAGGCGTGTCATCTTATCTGATGATGATTGGGCGGTTAATGATACCCAAGTACTATCTACCATCAATTACAGCGGTAGGGGCGTTTTTACAGGCTTTCACGCCTATGAGATTGATAATAAGACCATCATGCAAAGCGATGTTAAGCTGATTTGCTTACAAGATGAGCTGACAGAGATACCACAGATTGATGATGAGATTAACGAGATGAAAATCATCAGTATCAGTCATGATCCTGCTGAGGTGAGCTTTACAATTCAGCTAAGGGGCTTTTAATGGGCATTAAATGGAATAAAAAGCTTAGCATTGAACCCATTGCTGATAAGATTGACGCCACTTATCGCAAATTTGCCATTGACTGTTATAACAATGTCATCGCCCTAAGTCCTGTGCGTAAAGGGCGTTACAAAAATGCCCATCATATCAGCATTGGCAGTCCTAGCTATGCCGAGACAGGCGGTGGCATTGAACTTGTCTTAGGCATTCCAAAGCACACCTACCCCATCATCTACATTCAAAACAACTTGCCCTATGCGTTGCGACTTGAACACGGCTGGTCACAACAAGCCCCAACAGGGGTGTACGGTAATGCCTTTAACAGTGCATTAAGCAAACTATCATAAAAGCAAAATCCCTAGTATTTGCCGTACTAGGGATTTTTATTTAAACCTATGCAGGTAGGAATAAATACAAGTGAATTTTAACATAAATATGAATTTGGATAAAGTGATGAATGCATTTAGCCAAAATAAAACTTTACGAGTTTGGAGCTACATCATCGCAGTATTGGTCGTCATTGGACTGTTCTTCATCTTTGGTGGTGAGCTATTCAAGGGCATTGCTGACATTATACGAGCAACACAGGGGCGCTGATGAACACAGCACAGATAGAGCAAACACTGCTTGCTCATATTCAAAAATGGGAACACTTTAACACAGTGGTTTTAGCGCGAGAAAATCGCAATTTTAAGCCGCCAAAGTCGCTCTGGGGGCGAGTAACAATCCTAGGCGGCGTAAATACAATATGCAGTGTCAGCGATGAGCCATGTATTTTACAGCAGGGAACATTAGTCATACAGCTATTTGCGCCTGAAAATGTGGGCACAGCTGAGATTAAACACAAAGCCGATAGCTTAGCCAATCATTTAAAAGCGAAGCAATTTGGCAAGCTTGAAACACTTGCACCTAGCGTGATCAATGTCGGCTTTAACGAATTTTATCAAATCAATGTCAGCGTGCCTTGGAGATACTATTGATGGCGAAAACTGTACAAAAAGACGCAGGGCAGCTTTACGCAAAGATTATCGCGCTTGAGCGTTTGCTTGATAGCCCTAAGCCTAGCCACATACAGCGTGGCGAGTGGGTATTAATGAAAGATCAGCTTTACTAAATGCGTAACTATTACGCGATTTTAAAACGGAGAATTGACTATGTCTAGCGGTGCATTTGTAACAACATCAATCGCAAAACAAACAGATAAAACCCTGCCTCAAACAGGCTGGAAAACCTTGCCTAATATCACAAACGGCTTAACAGTCTCTGCTGAAATGACAAGCAGTGAAATGTTATCAGGTGGTCGTATCGGTAAAGCAGGCATGGTAACGTCAGCGTCAGTACAAGGCGATATTGAAGCTGAGCTGATGTTCGGTGCTTATGATGAACTGATCGCAGCGGCGTTCTGGAGCGAATGGTCATCAGGTAGTACGCCTAACACTTTAAGCGTCGGATCAACAAAGACTCAATTTGCTGTGGCTAAAGACTTTACAGATATTAACGTCAATCACGTATTTACAGGTTGTGTGGTCTCAAGCTTTGGTCTGACGATTGATACTTCAAGCTTGATCAAGCTAAAGTTTGGCATGACAGGCTTAGGCTATCAAGAAAGCAAAACCACATCATTTGCTAAAACACCGACCAAAACACCTGATACAGCAAAGGCAAGCGGCTTATCTATCGGTGAGATCAAAGTAGATGGCACAAAACTTGATGTGTGTGTTGAAAGCTTTAGTTTTGAGCTTGATAACCAAACCGAAGTACAAAAGTGCTTGGGCGATAATATCTATGGTGGTAATATCTTAGCCATGCTTACCAACATTACAGGCTCTATGACGATTGCTTATAGCCAAAAAGCCCATGAGATGATTAGTAACCAAATGACAGGGGCAACGCTAAGCCTTGAGTTGCCGATTAAGTTTGGTAATAGTAAGTATGTGATTAAAATACCCAAATTTCAGGTATCAGGTGAAATTCCAAGCCCATCAGGCACAGATTTGGTTACCGTGGATTTGTCTTATACGGTGGTTGATGAAAGTCCAGTGATTGAGAAACATACCGCCTAATCAGTGATAAAACAAAAGCCTAGCTACTGCAAATAGCTAGGCTTTTTTATTAACCCCTTTTGGCAGATAAAAGGAATTAACTTGTGGAATATATTACCATAATTGTGGATTTTATGAAATATTTAATTGAAAAACACGGCTTATTTGTCATTTGGCTGATGGTGGCAAGTCTGATTACGCTTTATAAGCTGGATATGATTTTAACCGCCGTTCATTTGTTTTTTAATTAAGATGGGCAATATTATCCATACGATTCGATAAACTTTAAGGAAAAAAATAACATGGCATTTGATTTAACACTCTTAAAAAAAGACGCTAAGATTAATGCTAAGCGTGAGATTGAATTTGATGGGCTTGAATTGACGCTTGAAATTCAAGCAAGCGAAGCGTTTAAACGAGCCGCCGCTGAGGTACAAAAGATAGCAAACACGCCCAAAAAGGTAACCAAAGACAGCTTAAAGCGTGGCAATCAAGATGAAATTGGCGAGTATGAAGCCATGTTATTTGTCTTGGGTGAGTACTGTATCAGTCAATGGAATGTTACCGCTGATGGTGAGCCGTTAGCCATCAATGGCGATAACTTTTTAATTTTGCTTGACCAAGGTTTTGAAAAAGACAAATTAACACAGTTTATTACCTTGCTATTTGAAACTTATGCCAGCCTTAGCCAAGAATTTGAAGACAATAAGGCAAAACTGGTAAAAAAGTCCACGACTGCTACCAATGGGAAAAAATCAGGGTAACACTTACCCCAAACCGTATTGAGAGCTATCAGCGGTTGGGGATTGATTTACCCACGCCGATAGACAGTGATGTGTATGTTGACAATATCTTTATGGTTTTTGCCCTAGCAAACCGAGCAAGGCGATACACCCAAGGCATCGCTTTGCCGTTGTCTGTGCGTGATGTTTGTGATGTTTGTGAGCATTATCAAAGCTTATTGCCCAGGGCGTGGCTATTTGAGCTGGTTTTTATGCTTGATAACATTTGGCTAAGCGAGCATAACAAAAAACCCTAGACTGTGGCGGTCATAGGGTTTTTCTATCTTACCCCTTTAATCAGCACTTAAAGAGATAATTTGTGGAATATTTTAGCATAATTGCAGATGTTATGAAACATACGATTGAAAAATATGGACTTTGGCAAAGTATTTTGGCGTTTATGTTGCTAATATCTGTGCCAATTTTATTATACAAACTAGATGTCATAATTTTGGCTATCAAATCGTAAAGAGTGGGCAAAAAATGGAAGGTTTAGTGACGCCGTTTTTGTCTTGGTATCGCCATTTTGATGATTGCATTAGGTGCGCTTGGGCTGATGCTCACGCCATTAATTTATGTGATTAGATGGTAATTGATATTGCTATATTATTGCAAACTTGTTTATAATATCCTTGCAATTAACTAAAGGAGTGCTATTATGAACAGGTTTTTATCAGTTTTAAGTGTGTTTGCTACCGTATTTGTCTTATCGTCCAGCCCTGCCATGGCTCAAAATAAGCCATGCAGTGGTAAAAAGGGCGGTATTTCTCATTGCAGCAATGGTAAGTTTGTCTGTAAAGATGGATCAATCAGCGCATCTAAGAAAGTGTGTAAATAAAATCCATAGGTGAAATTCTTTACCTATTTTCAGTTATTTAAAATACTACAAGGAGAATTACATGCCGTCGTTAGAAGAAGTCCAAGCTGCTTTGCAAAATAAGGATGCAGGTATTAATTGGTTAGGAAAAGGTGAAATTAAAGAACTGCCAAACATTTTATGGGAAAATGAGTTGCCTGAAAAAGTGGTGCAGGGTTTTTATAAAAATGGAAACGGGATTTTGGTTTGCACCAATTCTCGACTAATTTTCATTAATAAAGGTCTTATGAGTTTAAAGGTGGAAGATTTTCCATTAAAAAACATTTCATCAATTCAGTATGAAACTGGTATTTTGATGGGGAAAATCACGATTTTTGCATCTGGCAATAGGGCAGATATAGGCAATATTGAAAAAGCTTATGTCCGTAATTTTGCTGAATATGTTAGAGCAAAAATTTCAGACATCAGCAAGTCATCTGTATCAAGCCAGCCAGTGCAAACAAATTTAAGTGCTCAGACCGCTTCTGATGATGAAATTATCGCACAGCTTGAAAGGTTGGCTGTGCTTAAAGAGAAAGGTATTTTGACTGATGAAGAATTTGCTGCTCAAAAAGCAAGAATTCTTGGATTGTAAACTGTTAAATCCCCACTTTACATGGTGGGGCTTTTGTTGTATTATATACTTACTACTAAACTCAAAGCGGTATCAAATCTCGCCCCGAAAGTGCGTGTTTTTTATGCCTATTTTATCCTAAAGTTAATCCGAATTCTTTTTGTGATAAAAACCATTTCAAATCGTCTTATGACGGGTTGAGAGAGCCTAATATAATACCCAGCAATGGGGAATAAGCTCCGCTGTCTTTGAGCAGTAGTTGAAACCTGTCGCTCTATGCGATTTTTACTAACTAAATCTCAAAGGTGTCATCATGACAAATCAAATCCAGACCGTGAATTTTCACAATCAAACCTTAATCACTCTTGAAAAAGACGGTAACCATTATGTTGCCATGAAACCAATTTGCGAAAATATTGGTCTTGATTGGGCTAGCCAATTTACAAGAATAAAGCGTGATGAAGTGTTAAATTCAGTTATTGTTATGATAACAACAACTGGTGCAGACCGTAAAATCTACAAAATGCTATGCCTACCAATCCAATATTTAAATGGTTGGTTATTTGGTGTAGATACAAACCGTGTCAAAGCTGAAATCAAAGAAACGCTCATCACTTACAAAAAAGAGTGCTATCAAGCGTTATTTGACTATTGGCATGATGGCGTGGCGATCAATCCACGAGCAACCAAAGATGAACGCAAACCACTGGTACAAGCGGTAAATATGCTTGTTGGTGAAACTGGGGCGATTTATAGCAATGTGTGGAAAATGATACACCAACGCTTTGGCGTGGACTGTGTCGATGAGCTGACAAATGAACAGGTTTATCAAGCGGTTGAGTATGTGCATGGCTTGATATTACAACACGGTAAAAAGCCTGTGGATGATGTCCTGCTTTATAAAGTGCTTGTAGACAGTGCTGTTTACCTAAGAGATTATGCACAACTCATTAAGCAGATGCGTGATATCAGATTCTTTGATGAGAATATGGGTAAAAATATGTATAACTTCGTCGCAGATAACATTAATGACATTGTAAAGCTTACCCATGATATGAAACTGACCAACAAAAATGGCAGACCGATGTTTGAGAAAAATCGCATTAATTATTATGGTGGCGCTACCTTGATTTATCGTTAAGAATTAAACAAGTTTTAAAACCCTGCTCATCAGATGGTGAGTGGGGTATTGGTATTTGTTATTGATAAGTAAAACAAATTGTTCAAACCATATCATGCTTGCTATAATATAATTTCAGCGATACTTTTAGTATTGTTATCATCAAGGAGATGGGTGTATGCAAGATAATGCTAAAAAATCAGATGCAACTCACCACTCTGCTCAACTTTTGCGTGATATGTTTAGTTGCCTAAACCAAGCAATGAGCAGGGAAACCGAGAAATTTCACCAAGAGCAAAAAAAGGTAAAAGAGGAGATTAACCGTGGCGCAAGAATCACCAATCACAGAATCTCTCTTTGATTTTTTATATCTTGACAGCATTAAAATTCGCTCGTTTTATGCGCAGCTGACAGGGTTTGGCTCGTTGGCTAGCATTAAGGCAAATAACGCACTTAATAGCAGCTTAGCGAGCGAGGGTGCTTTAGGCGTAAATGCTATGGCAAAGATTGACGCTAAGGTGAACTATGCTACAGGTGAAAATCAATCTAGCGAAAAGACTTATGATGCGACACCAACATTACCTAGGGAAATGATTGATAAGCTAGACGAGTTAGGATTTATCAGTCGAGAACTTGGTGAGAATTCAGCAGGTAATTTGGTGTTATTAAACGGTGTGCTAAGCATTACAGATATAGAAACACTGCAAAATCTACTTGAGCCAACAATGTACTTTGCAACCGAAGAAGAATGCAAGCAATTGTATGGTGATAGAAAAAGGCAGGCGGTAAAGAAAAAGCTTGAGGAAAACAAGCCAGTGGTTCAATTAATTAAGGCTATTCCATATGCACTTGAAGCTAGACTAAAAGTCGGTGAAGACATGGTATGGATGACCTTAAATCGTGGAGAAATGGTCGGCAATCCACACGATATCAACCTAAAGCATGGTAAGGTGTTGTTTGGGGAATATTATGTTTTGGGAGTGTTAGACGCCATCCCAAATGATGATATGAATATAGATATGACAACTGGTAGCTTTGGTGATGTAATCTTGGAATTGTCTCAGTCGCTCAAAGAAACAATGGGTAGGAATACAAGCAGTTATGGCATCACCCCGATTGCTATCTTTAGAGTAATCCGCACCAATCAACAAGCTAAATAGCACTATATAACTTAAAAAACCAACCGTCCTTTATGGGCGGTTTTTTATTGGGTGAATTTATGTCAAATACATACCGCTTAGACATACAGGTAAATGCCGATAGTGCTAATACCGCCTTGGGAAATCTAAAAGAGCATTTTGATAAGATTGAACAATCAAGCACTAAGGCAAGCGTTGGTATTGATGGCTTTTCAGGCAAAGCGGATAAGGCGTCAAAATCCAGTAAAAAAGCAGGCGATGAAGCTAAAAAAGCAGGTGATGGGGCTAAAAAGTTTGGCGATGGTGCCAAAAAAGCAGGTGATGATGTTGACGGCTTAAAGCATAAAGCAGATGGCTTAAAAACAGCGTTTGGCACATTAAAAGGCGTGATGTTTACCGCCCTTGCTGTTGCTGGCGTTGGTGGTATCATTGCCACCGCCGATGACATGCAAACCCTTACAAGCCAAATTAAAATTGCCACCACAAGCACCAAAGATTATGCCCATGCAATGAGTGAGATAGAACGCATTGCGATGGGTAATATGGTCAGCCTTGACTCTGTTGGGCAATTGTACGCATCAAATGAGCGGTCATTAAAACAACTTGGCAAAAGCCAAGATGAAGTGATTAAGTTTACCGAAAATATCACAACAGCAATGCGTGTCAGTGGTGGTAGTGCAGAAAGCCAAGCGGCCGCATTAACTCAGCTTGGGCAAGCCATGGCGTCAGGGGTGTTGCGTGGTGATGAGTTTAACTCAATTGCCGAGCAAGCTCCTGTTATTATGGAGCTGATGGCAGACAGCCTAGGGGTAACAACAGGCAAACTGCGAGATATGGCAAAAGAAGGTAAGCTTACCTCAAAGGTTGTTTATGATGCCCTTGCTGGTGCGTCTGCAAGTGATAAGCTTGCTGAAAAATCCAAAAAAATGTCTACAACCATCAGCGGTGCAATGCAAAACATTCAAACGCAGTGGCGTCTTGGTGTTGATGCCATCATGAATGGTGAGGGCGGTTTATCCAGCGTGCTTGCTGATGGTATTAATAGCATTGCGTTGGGGGCGTCATCATTTGTTGATAGCTTGCCTGCGATTAATCAAGCCATCACTGATACCATTGCCAAAGCCAAAGAAATGGGTACGGCATTTTTAGAGTCTGATTTTGGGCAATCTGCGATACAAACTGCCAAAGATGCCTTTGAACAATTAAAATCAGCCATGCAAGGTGTGGTTGATATTGCAGGCGATGTAAAAGCATTCTTTGAGAAAAACCCTGAGCTTGCAATTGCACTGGCGAGCGGTGTTGGGGCGGTTGCTGGGGCGTTTTTATTATTTAAAGGTGTGCTGATTGTATGGGCAGGGGTGGCAACGCTGGCAACAGTGGCGGGGGGTGCGTTGGCGGCGGTGATGGCAGTACTAACCAGTCCGATTACGCTTGTGATTGCGGCTTTTGCTGCACTGGTGGCGGCAGGTGTGTATGTATACCGTAATTGGGACACAATTAAACAAAAGGCAAATCACGCATGGCAGAGCATTAAAGAGACTTGGCAGGGCGTTGGTGAATGGTTTGGCAAGCTTTGGGATAAAGTCAAACAGACCTTTTTTGATTGGTTATCACAAATGCCAAAACCAGTACAAGAGATGGTTGCCAACATTGGTGAAATATTTAGCACCATTGTAGATGTGGCAGGGGCGGTTTGGGATGGCATTGCCAATATTGCTAAAAGTGTGTGGCATGCGATAACAGAATTTGTCTCTTTTGCCATTGATAAAATTAAGCCTGTTATCAAATCTGTTTTGGAGTTTTTTAAAAACGCATGGGACGGCTTGGTCGGTATTGCTAAAACCGTTTGGCAGGCGGTTATTGGTGTTGTCAGCCATGTTTTTGATAAAATATCTGGCATTATCAGTACACAATTTGAAGTCATGAAAGCGATTTTTATGGCAGGTGTTACCATTTTTGCCAGTATTTTTAATGCAGGCTTTGAGATGGTGAAAACCATCTTTAGCACCGCTTTTAAAGTGATAACAGCCGTATTAACTGGCGATATGCAAGGCGTAAAAGACGCCATCAAAGATGGTTTTCAAAAAGCCGTTGATATCTTAAAAAAATTGGTTGGTAACATTGTAGATGCCTTAAAAAAACTTGGCAAAGATTTACTACAAGTTGGGCGTGATGCCATGCAGGGCTTTATTAATGGTATCAGCGAGAAAATAGATGCAGCGGTTAGCAAAGCCAAAGAAATGGCAAGTAGCGTAAAAAATGCGGTTACAGGCTTTTTTGACATTCATTCGCCGTCTCGTGTGATGAAACAAGTTGGTGGCTGGATATCAGAGGGCTTGGCAATTGGTATCGCCTATAAAGCACCGATAGCAGCCAAAGAAGCCAAAAACCTTGCTAAAAGCGTAAAAAACGACCTTGAAAGCGAACTACAAAAAACCGCAGAAGAGATATTTTTAACCAAACAGCACATTGCAGGCAACCCATACGCCCAGCTAACCAAAGACATTGCCTTTGGTAAATACGGCAAACAAGACACTAGCCGATTACAAAAGTTGGCACAAGAGCAAATCTTACAAAGCAATATTTTAACGCTCACCCAACAGCTGCATGAAGCCCAGCAAAATCTCGCCAATGTGGGGTTGACTAATATTGAAATCATGCAAAGACAATATGATGAAACCGACAAATCTGTCCGAGCGTCTTTGGATTTGTTTGAGCAAGTCAAGAAAACAAGTCAAGAGCTAATTGATGCAACCAATCGCCATGAGGCGACCCAAGAGTTTGAAAGCACGCTAAAAGACATCAAAAAACAGATGGCAATAATGGGTAGTCAAGAGCCGTTGGCTGAGTTTTTATATGACTTACAAAACGCTGAGAAATATGCTTATTATACCACTGAGCAGTTGGCAACTCTTAAAGATGAGATGATTAAGCTACAAAATGCCAAAGACGCCAAACAAGCAAGCGATGGCATTGAGGAAAGTCTAAAAGATATTAACAAACAGCTGGCATTGCTAGGCAGTAATCACCCCTTAGATGACTTTTTTTATGAGCTTGAACAGACAGACAAATACGCCCATGCGACCACTGATGAAATCAATGAGCTAACAGACGCCATCTTTAAGCTACAAAATGCCAAAGATACGCTAAATGCCAAACAAGCATTTGATACGCTAATGAAAGATACAGCACTGGCAAATGAAACGCCAGCTCAAAGGCTACAGCGTGAATATGATGAAAAAATGGCGGTAATTGATAGGTATGAGCAAATGCACAGCGATAAGCTTGAAAATGCCACAAGCCTAAGACAGCAAATCACCGAGCGATATGAGCAAGCCGAAAAAGATGCTAAAGTCAAAAACTATCAAGAGCATTTAACAGCATTTGCAGGGTTTTTAAAAAATACGACAGGTGAGCAGTCCAAAGCCTACCGTGTGATGTTCGCTGCGTCAAAAGCCTATGCCTTGGCGGATGTGGGCGTTAAAATGGGTAAGGCGGTTGCTGATGCTTGGGCAGACCCATCAGCGGTGACAATTTGGCAGAAACTTGCCAATGTCGCCAAAGTGTCTTTGGAACAGGGGCATGTGTTAAGCATGATTAACGCCATTAGCCCCAAAGGGTTTGCCACAGGGGGCTACACAGGCAACATGGGGATAAATCAAGTGGCAGGGGTGGTACATGGTCAAGAATATGTACTAAATGCTAAAGCTACAAAGCGTATCGGCGTTGGCAATCTTGAACGGCTAAACCGTGGTGATGGCATTGGTGGTCATGTCAATCATATTAATGTCCATGTAACCGTAAACTCTGACGGTAGTAATGTCCAAGCCGATACCCAAATGGGTAAAACCATGGGCGAAGCCATGGCAAAAATCGCTCGGCAAGTCGTGATACAAGAGAGCAAACAAAACGGACATCTTGACAGGCTATACCGCAGATAAGCAAAACCCAACTGTTTGCACCAGTTGGGTTTTTTATTACCCCTTTAAACGGTACTTAAAAGGATAATTTATGGTAAATTTTAACATAGAATTGGCAAAAAATGAAAACTTTTAATTGGGACATATCGGCAGACAGCAGTGAGAGCATCAGCCATAATACAACCATAACCGCCTTTGGTGATGGCTATGAGCAGGCGGTCAGTTTTGGCATTAACAACAGCCGTAAATCATGGCAGTGTTCAAAAACCGACACAAAAGCCGTCATTGATGAGATTTTGAGCTTTTTATTAAATACCAAAGGGGTAGAGCCATTTACCTTTGCCCCCATCAAGGGCGAGCCTGCCATTAAAGTCCGCCTAGATGGTGAGATATCACGCCAAAAGATGGGGGGCGATGTTTGGCAAATTGGGTTTACTTTAAAGCAGGTTTTTTAACCCAAACCGCCCATCTGATGAGCGGTTTTTTAACTCACCGACATTAATGTCGGCGACATACCCACAGCCCTTGTAAATCAAGGGCTTTTTTAGGAGCAAAACAATGAGTGAAACAACTCTAACCGAACTATCACGCACCGAAGCGACGGTATTACAGAGCTTTATCGCACAGGTGGACTTTTGGAAAAACCAACACGGCGATAAAGCTGCCACCATTGAAGTCATCTACTACCCTGAGGATGACGGCTTTGAAGTGAGTAACAATGAGCCTAATAACGGCGTGCTAAAACGCAATCGCACCACGGCGTTTCGTGCTGACCTTTTAGCGTGGGCGTCCAATCAACTGCGTCAACTACAAGGCTGGGACAACAGCCAAACGGTCACAGAGTTTAGCCTATCTTATAAAAATGACCGTTATGGGGTGCGTGCTGCCCTTGCCAGTGAAGCCACAGACAAGGCAGATGATGGGGCTGAACAGGCTGAACAAGATAAGTAAGCTAAGGTAAGTTTAACTTACTGGTTAAACTGGGAAGTAATAGCCTAAGTGCTTAGCGTTATGCAGGCACTTGGGCGGATTAATCAAATGAGATTGCCATGAGTTTTAACACCGACATACAACAAACCACCGTACAAGGCTTTATTACCTTGTATGAGCTTGACGCACGAAAATTGGGCGGTGAGATTTACCGCTTTCATGGGCATAACGATGGGGTGATTAGATGGCAGGGGCAGGATTTTCATCCCATTACCATCAAGGCAGATGGGCTTGAAATGCGTTCAGATGGCAGAGCAAGCACGCCCAAACTTAGCATTGGTGATAAGATTAATGGCATACAAGGGGCGGTATCAGCCCTTTGCCGATTGTATGATGATTTTGCAAGGGCTAAGCTTACTGTAACGCATACCCTGCAGGCGTATCTTGACAGCCATGATGCCCAAAATTACCGCCAGCAAGAATGGTACATAGAACAAAAGGTGAGCGAAAACCCAAGCCTTGGCATTGTAGAATTTGAGCTATCAAACCCTGTGGACTTTGAAGGGCAAAAAATCCCTGTGCGTCAAATCACCACTTACTGTAATGAAGCAGTCTGTGGTCGTTATCGTGGCGAAGTGTGTGGTTATACAGGTACAGCACGATTTACCCATGATGGCAAGCCAACCGATGACCCTACTTTGGACAGATGTAGCGGTTTATTAGCCCACTGTAAGTTAAGGGACAATGAAGGCAGTTTTTGTGGGTTTCCTGCCGCTGGTTTGATTTAGTCAAGCGTTCTGGCATACTCAACCAAAGCGATTTTGATTGCCATTGCCTTTGAGCAATCCTTATGAGCCATAATCTGATTTAAGGCATCTAAAACATGAGGCTCAGTATGGCTAATGACAAGTCCGATGCGTGCCAGTGACTTATCAAAATAGTTAGCGGTTGCTTTTTTGCGTGCTTGCGGGCTTGCTTTATCTGCCATAAAAAATCCTTGATTTTTATAAAAATGGTGCTATGATAATGGGTAAGGAGTGGCTAGGCGTTTCCACCTAACCTGCCTTAGTAGCTGCAACTACCTTAGGCTTTTACTGTTAGTAAGCTGGATAGCTTAGCAACAGCAGGGCAATGATGATTGTGAGTCTTAGCATTGCCTTTCCTCCTTATGTTACCGCTAGGCTTGTCCTAGCCCAATCAACACCCCTTGTGTTGATGAAATGTATTGTATTACACTATACAAATAAAGTCAATTAATTTCTGCGTTTTTTCGCAAAATTATTTGGCTTTTTTATTTTATAAGCCTTTGAATTATAAACAAATATTCAGCCGTCCAAGTATAACTTGGGCGGTTTTTTATTGGATAAACCATGCGACTAACTAAAAACCTACAACAACAAATCATAACCCATGCTCAGGATGTATATCCTAACGAGTGCTGTGGGCTTATCATAGATGGGCAGTATTACCCCTGTGATAATGTTGCCCCAA